>Ga0209563_100024_pt1:15000-601155 | contig 601155 bp, 539 predicted proteins | sample AraplaCvi_mMF_r2_FD_184271 | JGI IMG/M metagenome (GOLD analysis project Ga0209563, IMG submission 184271) | Arabidopsis root microbial communities from North Carolina, USA - plate scrape CL_Cvi_mMF_r2 (SPAdes) (version 2) | ecosystem: Host-associated > Plants > Roots > Endosphere...
GGGAATCGAGTGAATCGGGCCGATAGGCGCCTCCAAACCGGCCAAACTCGCGTCAGAATCGCTCGATCATCGACCAGCTGCCCAGATTCGGCCCGGCAAGACGCCCGATTCTCGAATCAGCCGCTCCAGCGCGCGGATCGCCGCGCACTCACGCTGTCTGTATATAGTTGCGCATCGCCTCGGCATCGGCCTCGATCTTGTCGATCCGGTATTTGACCAGATCGCCGATCGACACGAAGCCGATCAACCGCCCCTCCTCCACCACTGGCAGATGGCGGATGCGTCGTTGCGTCATCAGGGTCAGCGCGCCCAGCACGGCCTCGTCGCGGGCCACGGTGATCGCCGGCGCGGTCATCGCATCGCCGACCGGACCGTTCAGCCCGGCTGCGCCTTGCGATGCCACGCAATGAATCACGTCACGTTCGGAAAAGATGCCGACGACCTGGCCGTCGCGCATCACCGGCACTGCGCCGATGCGGCGCTCGGCGAGCAGCTTCACCGCGTCGGCCACCGTATGGTCGGCCGTAAGGGTAACGACCTCATCGCCCTTATTTGCCAGGATCGTTGCGATCGTCATGGCTCGACTCCTCTCCAAGAGTCCCTTGAGCTTTTCACGAAATCGACCAGATGGGAAGCATGTCCGATAAACCATCCGGATTGAGCGATCCCGATTATGCCGCCTTTGCCTGGGCGCGCTATCGCCGCCTGCTCGGCTGGATGGGGCTGGCCACGACGTTAATCGTCGCGATCGCGGTCTGGCTGCTCGATATCTGGTACGGCCCGCTATCGTGGATCGCCATTCTTGCGGCGGTCGGCGGATTCGGCGCGACGATCATGATGGCGGCGGCGCTGATGGGGCTGGTCTTCCTGAGCTCGGGCAGCGGTCATGACGAGGATGTCGACCGCGTCGATCCCTAGCCGCGCTGCTATACATAGCCGCTCCTATATATAGGTGTCGTATATATAAGTGTCGAAACGGTTTGCCGCACCGCCCGGCATGCACGGCATAAGAGCATGCCGGCCAGTCAGGCCCGCGCTGCGCGATGCCTTGGAACGACCACGCCACAAGTTATTGCCGATCCAGTCGTAATCGACCATGGATGGAACCGGATGAGCGCTCCAGCTGCCTTTACCGACGATTCTGCCGGCGGCACCCTCCGCTTCACTGGTAGTCTGTCGCTCGCGAATCTCGGCGATTTGCCCGAGCGCCTGGCGGCGTATGACGGCAAGGTCGAGCATATCGACCTAGCGGGGATCGAGCGGCTCGACACGATCGGCGCCTGGACGATCCATCGACTGGCGCAACGCACCGGTGCGGACATCAAAGGCCTGAACCCCGACGCTCAGCATCTGTTCGATCAGGTCCAGGCCGCCGACCAGCCGGTCAGCATCCGCGGCCAGCATGTCCCCGCTTTCTATCGCGTGCTGGGAGAGATTGGCGAAGCGACGATCCAGACGTTCAAGACGATGGTCGGCCTACTTGGCTTTCTCGGCGCGACTACGATCGCGTTTGCCACGATCTTCAAGAGCATCTTCGTTCCGCCCCGCCGCTTCCGTTTCAACGCCACGGTGCAGCGGTTCGAAGTGGTCGGCGTCTCGGCGCTGGGCATCATCGGGCTGATGAGCTTCCTGATCGGCATCGTCATCGCCCAGCAAGGCGCGGTGCAGCTGCGCCAGTTCGGCGCCGAGGTCTATACGATCAACCTGGTCGGACGCCTGTCGATGCGCGAACTCGGCGTGCTGATGACCGCGATCATGGTCGCCGGGCGGTCGGGATCGTCGTTCGCCGCGCAGATCGGCACGATGAAGCTGACCGAGGAAATCGACGCGATGCGGACGATCGGCGTGTCGCCGATGGAGGCTTTGGTCGTGCCGCGCGTGCTGGCGGCGATTTTCATGATGCCGTTGCTCGGCTTTTATTCGGCGCTGATCTCGATCATCGGTGGCGGATTGTTGTGCTGGGCCACGCTCGGCATTCCCCCCGTGACCTATGTCCAGCGCATTCGCGAGGTCGTCCCGATCAGCGACGTCTATGTCGGATTGATTAAGGCACCGGTATTCGGCGCGATCATCGCGATCGCCGGATGTTTCCAGGGCATGATGGTCGAAGCCGATGCCGAACAGGTCGGCCTGCGCACCACCGCGGCGGTGGTCCAGGGCATTTTCCTGGTGATCGTGCTCGACGCTTTCTTCGCCGTATTCTTCTCCTCGGTCGGATGGATTTGATGGCGGAGGACGACCTCGTCATCCGCGTTCGCGGCCTGAAGAACAGTTTCGGCGAACAGGTCGTGCACGAAGGGCTCGACCTCGACGTCCGGCGCGGAGAGATTCTCGGCGTGGTCGGTGGGTCGGGCACCGGCAAGTCCGTGCTGATGCGGTCGATCATCGGGTTGCAGGTGCCCGATGAAGGCGAGATCACCGTGTTCGGCGAACCGACGATCGACCTCGAGGAGAATCAGGCGACCGAGATCCGCAAGCGCTGGGGCGTGCTGTTTCAGGGCGGAGCATTGTTCTCGACGCTGACCGTCGCCGAGAATGTCGAAGTGCCGATCAAGGAATTCTATCCGGAGCTCGATGCGACGCTGCTCGACGAGATCGCGTCGTATAAAGTGGTGATGACCGGACTGCCCCCCGACGCGGGCCCGAAATACCCGGCCGAGCTTTCGGGCGGAATGCGCAAGCGCGCGGGGCTGGCGCGCGCGCTGGCGCTCGATCCCGAATTGCTGTTCCTCGACGAGCCGACTGCGGGCCTCGACCCGATCGGCGCCGCTGCCTTTGACGAGCTGACCTTGTCGCTGCAACGCACGATGGGGCTGACCGTGTTCCTGATCACGCACGATCTCGACTCGCTGTATGCGATCTGCGACCGCGTCGCGGTGCTCGCCGACAAGAAAGTGATCGCGGTCGGCACCATCGACGAGCTGATCGCGTTGGATCATCCGTGGATCGAGGAATATTTCAAAGGACCCCGCGGTCGCGCGGCGGTCGCCACGCAGGAAGCGGGCACGGGCAAGGCAGGGGCTGACTGATGGAAACGCGTTCCAATCATGTGCTGGTCGGCGGGGTCGTCTTGATCCTGCTTGCCGTGCTTTCCTTGTTCATGGTGTGGATCTCGCGCTTCGGCTCGGAGGGCAAGCGCGAATACGACATCCTGTTCAAGCAATCGGTCGACGGACTGGCCAAGGGATCGGCGGTCAATTTCTCCGGCGTACCGATCGGCCAGGTCAAGGACATCAAGCTCGACGCCAAGTCCCCCGAATTCGTCCGGGTCCGCGTGTCGGTCGAGGACAAGACGCCGATCCTGCTCGGCACCACTGCGGCGATCCAGGGCAGCTTCACCGGCCCGTCGACCGTCCAGCTCGACGGCGCGCAGGCCGGTCGGCCGCTGATCGATTGCTCGAACAGCGCGTGCCCGTTGGGCGTGCCACTGATCCCGGCCAAGCCCGGCGGCCTCGGCGCACTCCTGTCCAACGCGCCGCAATTGCTCGAGCGGCTGACGACGCTGACCGAGCGGTTGACCGCCTTGCTGAGCGACCGCAACCAGGCGTCGATCGCCGGCATCCTCGAGAATACCAACCGACTCAGCAAGGCTCTGTCCGATCGCGGGCCGGAAATCGCCGCGACCCTGGCCGAGACGCGGATCGCGATCCAGAAGGCGGGCGTCGCCTCGCAACAGATCGGCGAGCTGGCCGCGACGACCAACGGCCTGCTGGCCAACGACGTCAAGCCGACGCTGGGCAATCTGAACAAGGCGGTGGCGTCGGCGCAGAAGTCGATGGACACGCTGGATGCTGCGATCGGCGACGCCCGTCCCGGGCTGCAAAGCTTCTCCAAACAGACCATTCCCGAGCTCGGACAGCTGATCCACGATCTGCGCCAGATGTCGCAATCGCTGTCGTCGGTCGCCGAAAAGATCGATCGCGGCGGCGCCGGGTCGATCGTCGGCAGTCCCAAGCTCCCAGATTACAAGGGCAAGTGAGATGACGAAGCGCCTTCTTCCCCTGCTCCTGGCTCTGCCGCTCGCGGGCTGCCTCAGCTTTGGCGGCAAGCCGCCCAAGGTATTGCTGACGCTCAATTCCACCGCGGCATTGCCGGTCGGGTCGACCCAGACTTCGGCCAGCGCCAAGACCGTTACCATCCAGGTGCCGGTGGTGCCGCAATCGCTGGCAGTCGCGCGCGTGCCGGTCCAGACCGGCGACCAGCTCGCTTATGTCACCGACGTCGCCTGGGTCGAGGCGCCACAGCGGCTGTTCGCGCGACTGATGTCGGACACGATCGCCGCCAAGACCGGCCGCGTGGTGCTGAGCCCGGCGCAGTCGTTCAGCGATCCGGGTGCGCGCCTTTCGGGCGAGCTGCGCAATTTCGGGATCGACGGCAGCACGCACGAAGCGGTGGTGACGTTCGAAGGCTCGCTGATCCGGAGCGACGCGAGCAAGGTGGAGAAGAAGAAGTTCGAAGCCCGCGTGCCGCTGGCCAAGATCGACGCCAATTCGGTCGGCCCGGCGCTCAACCAGGCGGCTAACCAGGTCGCCGGCGAGGTCGCGGACTGGCTTGGCAGCTGAGCAGACCGGTCAGGTCTTGCGGCGAACCGGCACAGGCACGTTGCAGATATCGGCGCCGCCGGCTGGCACAGTAAAGAATGGCGGCTCGCGGTTCTCGCGCGCGTGCAGGTAGCGCGCGAAGTCGGGGCTGACGGGCGAGAGATATTCGAAATGCGGGCGCTCGCCCGACGGCAAGGCGCTCGCCAGGCGAGCGCTGACGATCGGCGTCGGCTTTTGCCCGTCGCCATAGAAGCCGAGCTTGCCGGTGCCGCGTTCGAGCGACGATAGGGCGTCGATCCCTTCGATCACGCGACCCACCAGGGCGATATTGCGGTCGAGTGCCCGCGGCGCGTGACCGATCACCGCGTAGAGTTCGGCGCTGCTGCCGACCGACGGCGCGAGATCGCGGCCAACCCCGACCATCGCATAGCAATGCGTCAGCCAGCTGCGCTTGCCATCGGATGCCACCGGCCAGCCATCGGCCGAAAACCCGGCGATCGAGGCGAAGCTGTCCGGCCGCGTCATGCGCACCACCGGCCGGCCCCCTGCCCGCGTATATTCGCTCGGTCCTTCGTCGGCGACGCCCTCGGGCAGCTTCTTTTTCTCGGTAACGTCGCCCCATTGCGCGACATAATTGTCCTGGATGCGATAGACGCTGGTGTCGTCCCACCAATGTTTGTTGGCGAGCGTGCGCATGCGCGCGACGTGCTGGGGCGCAAAAGCGGGCGCGAGCTGGATGATCACCTTGCGCCCGTTGGCGAGCGTGAAGATCAGGATGTCATCGTCTGCGATCGTCCGCCACGCCGCGGCCGGTGCCTTGTTGGCGATCTCGGTCGGCGACAGCGGCGCCTTGGCCGTGGGCTTTTTGGGAGTGTCGGCGGCGGGCTCGCCGGCGAGCGCGAGGGCGAGCGAGAGCAGGATAGGCATGGACCGGAAGCTGCCACACGCCCGCCCGATCCGGCAAGCGCTTGCGTGGACGCGCCTGTATCTCTAGGGGCGACGCTTCCCGGCAATGCGGAGCGGTGGCCGAGTGGTCGAAGGCGCTCGCCTGGAAAGTGAGTATACGTCAAAAGCGTATCGAGGGTTCGAATCCCTCCCGCTCCGCCACCCGGCCCTCGACCGAGGTTCGCACCCCGCCGCGGCCGCAGATTGCCCTGCCTCTATCGCAATATCAGCTCGGCGACGGCGTCGATAATCGCCTCGGCGTCGAGCCGGTAGCGACCATAGAGATCGGGTAGGTCGCCGGTTTGGCCGAACCGGTCGGTGCCCAAAGGGCTTACCCGCATCCCTTTCACCGCGCCCAGCCACGACAAGGTGGACGGCGCCCCGTCGATCACCGTCACCAGGCCGGCGGTGTCGGCCAGCGCATCTAGCAGGGTCTCGACATGCGCCGGCGCGCGCGAGCCGCCGGTCCAGCGGCCGGCATGCCGGGCCGACCAGCCGCGATGGAGCAGGTCGGGCGAGGTTATCATCAGCAGGCCGAGGCCGGGCAGGTCTTCGGCCAGCATCGCATGCGCCGTCAGCACTTCCGGGGCGATCGCGCCGGTAAAGGCGATCGCGGCGTCGCGCGGTCCGGTCGGCGGGATCAGCCAATATCCCCCCTTCAGCGCATCATCGGTCCAATCGCTGTCCGTCCGCGCGACCTGCTGAAGCGACCGGGTCGACAGCCGGAGATAGACCGAACCGCCATCGGCCGCCTGCATATGATCGAACGCCCAGCGCATGATCAGCGCCAGCTCATCGGCAAAGGCCGGTTCGAAATAGGTCAGGCCTGGTTGCCCCATGCCGATCAGCGGCGAATTGATCGACTGATGCGCGCCGCCTTCCGGCCCCAGCGTCAGCCCCGACGGCGTCGCCACCAGCAGAAAGCGCGAATCCTGGTAGCAACCATAATTGAGCGCGTCCAAGCCACGCGCGATGAACGGATCGTAGACCGTACCGATCGGCATGAGCCGGGTCCCGAATAACGGGCCGGACAGGCCGAGTGCTGCGAGCATCAGGAACAGGTTGTTCTCGGCAATGCCCAGCTCGATATGCTGGCCGGCGCCGTGTCCGCCCCATTTCTGCGCGCTCGGAATCCTAGCGGCGGCGAACACATCGGCCAATTCCTGGCGGCGGAACAACCCGCGCTGGTTCACGAACGCGCCGAGATTGGTCGAGACAGTGACGTCGGGGGACGTCGTGACGATCCGGTCGGCAAGCGCACGCGCGTCCGCATCGCCGCTCTTCGCCAGGTCCAACAGAATTCGCCCGAACGCCGCCTGGGTCGAAAGCTCCTCGCCTTCCGGCACCGGTAGCGCGGCCGGGACCGGCACGGTGGCGACCGAAGTATCGCGGCGCGGCATAGCCAGCGTGCTGCGGGCAACGAACTCGCGCGTTTCGGCCGCCAGATTGCCGCCGAGGCCGGCAAAAGGCTCCCATTCGTCGCCCGCCGCCACGCCCAGACTGTCGCGCAATTGCTCGACCTGACCGGGATTCATCAGCCCGGCATGGTTATCCTTGTGCCCGGCAAAGGGCAGGCCATAGCCCTTGACCGTATAGGCGATGAACAGCGTGGGGACATCGTCGGCAGCCTGGGCGAACGCGTCGAGCAACGTCTCGATGCAATGACCGCCAAGATTGGTCATCAAACCGGCGAGCGCCTCGTCGTCGAACCCCGCGATCAGCGCCAGAGCCTCAGGCTCGGCCGCGAGATCGGCGGTCAGGCGCGCACGCCACGCCGATCCGCCCTGATAGGTCAGAGCGGCGAAATCGGCATTGGGACAGGCGTCGATCCAGTCGGCGATCGCGGCGCCGCCCGGCCGCGCGAACACCTCGCGCTGGCGCTTGCCGTGCTTGAGCGTGACCACTCGCCAGCCGCAGGTTTCGAAAATGTCGTCGAAACGGCGGAACATCCGATCCGCCGTCGTCGCGTCCAGGCTCTGGCGGTTATAGTCGACGATCCACCAGCAATTGCGGATGTCGTGCTTGTACGCCTCGATCAGGCATTCGTAGATATTGCCTTCATCGAGCTCGGCATCGCCCATCAGCGCGATCATGCGCCCGGTTTCGGCGTCGGCCAGCTGCCCGTGGGCGACCAGATAATCCTGGACCAGGCTGGCAAAGGCGGTGATCGCTACGCCGAGTCCGACCGAGCCAGTCGAGAAGTCGACCGGAATCCGGTCCTTGGTGCGGCTGGGATAGCTTTGCGCGCCGCCGAATCCGCGGAAGCGCTGCAGCGCGTCCAACGACTGCTGGCCGAGCAGATAATGGATCGCGTGCAAGACCGGTCCGGCATGCGGCTTTACCGCGACCTTGTCGTTCGGCCCCAACGCGCCGAAATAGAGCGCGGTCATGATCGTGGTGATCGACGCGCAACTCGCCTGGTGCCCGCCGACCTTCAGCCCGTCGCGGCTTTCTCTCAGATGATTGGCGTTGTGGATCGTCCAGACCGCCAGCCAGCGCAGTCGCGTCTCGACCGCTTCGAGAATGGCGATCGTCGCCGGGTCGGTGTTGGCGCGGGGGGAAACAGGCATATCCATGTCGTCCGAATAGGCGCTGACCGAGCGGCTGTGAAAAGAATTTCTGCATGACGCCGCAACGTCACATCATTACGCCGCCGCCAAATTCTGCCGTTCCATGAATTGCCCGATCAGCCAGCTGCGGAACGAGGAAATGGCGGGATCCGCCAGATCGTCCGGGCGCAGCTTGAGGTAATAACCGAAGCCGTCGTCCATCGCGGTGTCGAATGGCACCACGAGACGGCCCGCAGCGATCTCCGGCGCGAACATCTCGACATCCGCCAGCACTACCCCGTCCGCCGACATCGCATAATTGACCGCGAGCGACAGCGTATCGAACGCCAGCCCGCGATCGGCATCGAGGTTGATGCGCGCCTGCCGGGCGTAGGTCGCCCATAACAGCCCGCGCGGCTCGCCATTGATCGTCGAATGCAGCAGGTCGTTGTCGGCCAGGAATTGTTCGAGCGACTTGCCGGCGTGGCGCCGCGCAACCTCTGGCGAGCAGACCGGCGCGACGCGCACCGTCCAGAGCAGATCGGTCACACGGTCGTCGATATTCGGCCGGTCGAACACGATCGCCATGTCGGTCTCGTCCCGCGGCAGGCCGGTCACCGGCGAACTCGATATGTCGATGCGGATATTGGGATTCTCGGCATGGAAAGTGCGGATCATCGGCATGACGACCTGCTGCAACAGCGACGGCGGGATATGGACGCGGATCGGCCGCCCGGCTTCCGGATTGATGCTGATCGAGTTGATCGTATGTTCGAGCCGATCGAACGAGCGCCGCACTTCCGGCAACAAAGCGGCGCCCGCGGGAGTCAGCGCCAGCTTCTGACCGGAGCGATCGAACAGCTTCTGCCCGATCAGTTCTTCGAGCACGATGATGTGCCGGCTGACCGCACTCTGCGAGACGTTGAGCGCCTGCGCTCCCGCGGTGAAGCTCAGTCTCTGACCCACCGCATCGAAGGCGCGCAGCGCATTCAACGGAAGCCAGCGCCGATTGATCTGCGTGCGTGCGATCGTTTCCTCCGTCCCCTGATGCCTAAATCAGATACCAAACCGCTTTTTTCGGGACATGCAACCGGGCGGGCCGCTCGGAACCCCGTCCTCGCGTTTTTTACATACCGCCATGCGCAAATGCGATTTTTCGTCGTCAGTCCCGCCGTGTCACACCCGATGCCGGTTGGGGGCTGGAGACAGTGTTGGATCTGAACGGAATATCGGCGTTGCTTGGTGCGCGCCCTGCGGGCCATTCGCTGCCGGCCGGTCTTTACAGCGATCCTGCCGCTTTCGCTTTCGACATGGAGGCCGTGTTCGGGCGATCCTGGCTGTTCGCAGGGTTCGAGGCCGAAGTGCGCGACCCCGGCGACTATCTGTCGATCATGATCGGCCATTGGCCGGTATTGGTGGTGCGCGGCCGCGACGGCGCGCTCCGCGCGTTCCACAATAGCTGCCGCCATCGCGGATCGATCCTGTGCAAGCCCGGCAACGGCAATGCCGCCAGGCTGACCTGTCCCTATCATCGCTGGACCTATGGGCTCGATGGCCGGCTGCTCGCTGCGGGACGGATGCCCGACGATTTCGACAAGGGCGACCATGCTTTGGTGTCGCTTCACCTCGAGACCGTGGCCGGCGTGATCTTCATCTGTCTGGCCGAAACGCCGCCGGATTTCTCGGTCCTGCGCCGTGATCTGGCGCCGCTCTTGGCGCCGCACCGTTTCGACCGCGCAAAGGTCGCGCACAAATCGGTCCTGATCGAATATGCCAATTGGAAATTGGTGATGGAGAATGGCCGCGAATGTTATCATTGCGCGACCGGCCATCCGGAGCTCGCGCGGACCTTCCCGGTCTCCGCCGGGGAATATTTCGATCTCGACGGCAGCGAAGCGCGCGCCTTTGCCGACCGGATGACGGAGCTCGGGCTGCCGGTCGGACCGGTCGGTGAGGATTGGTGGCAGGCGGTGCGGTTCGGCCTCAATCCCGGCAATGTCGCCATGACGGTCAGCGGCGATTTTGCCGTCAGCAAATTGATGTGCGACCTGGGCGGCGGCGACATCGGGTCGCTGCGCTGGGCGATCGAGCCCAACAATTTCTGCCATTCGACCAGCGAATATACCTTTGCCTTCAACGCCATGCCGGTCGCGCCCGGCGAAACGCACGTCGTCTCGACCTGGCTGGTCGATGAGGATGCGGTGGAAGGCGTCGATTACGATGTCGCGACGCTGACGCAATTGTGGACGCTGACCAACCTGCAGGACAAGGAATTCGCCGAGAACAACCAGATCGGCGTGAACTCGCCGGGCTATCGGCCGGGCCCCTACAGCCCGAGCGCGGAATCGCTGACCCTGCGCTTCGTCGACTGGTATTGCGCCAAGGCGGCCGATTATATCGAGCGGGCGGCGGCATGACCGAGGGCGATGCCCGGCGCTGGCATCCCGAGACGCTCGCGGTGCGCGCCGGCTACGATCCCGCGAGCGCGGCCAATGCCGCCAAGCCGCCAATCTATATGACATCGACGTTCGCCTACGCCTCGGCGCGACAGGCGAAGGACATCCACCAGGCCTATTTCGACGGCACCGGCCCCGAAGTCGGCCATGCCGCGCACATCTATTCGCGGCTGGGCCATCCCAATCTCGACATGGTCGAGGCGCGATTGGCGGCGCTCGACGGCGCCGAGGCGGCGGCTGCGTTCAACAGCGGCATGGCGACGCACAGCGCCATCGCGCTCGCCCATTTGCGGCCCGGCGACGCGATGGTGTTCAGCCGCCCGATCTACGGCGGCACCAACGGGCTTTACACGCAGTTGATGCCGGCCCTGGGCGTCGGCCATGCCGAATTCGTCGACGGCTGCGACCGCGCGGATGTGGAAGCGGCGGTGGACGCCGCCTCGCGTCAAGGGCCGGTCAAGCTGATCGTGGTAGAAGGCCCGGCCAACCCGACCGCGGCGATCGTCGATATCGCGATGGTCGTCGATGTCGCCGACGCGCTCGGCACCAAGACCGGAACGCGGCCGCTGGTGGTGGTCGACAACACCCTGCTCGGCCCCTTCATGCAGCGCCCGATCGCGCTGGGTGCCGATCTGTGCATGACCAGCCTGACCAAATATTGCGGCGGGCATAGCGACCTGCTGGCGGGCGGCGTATCGGGGCGCGAGGCGCTGATCCAGCCCTTGCGCCTGCTGCGCACGACCCTGGGCAGCCATCTCGACCCCTATACAAGCTGGCTGTTGCTGCGGTCGATGGAGACGGTGCATCTGCGGGTCGAACGCGCGATGGACAATGCGCGCACGGTCGCGACCTTTCTGCGCGACCACGCCAAGGTGGCAAAAGTCACCTATCTCGGCTTCCTGGCGGAAGGGACGCCGCAACGCGCGGTCTATGATCGCCAATGCGGCGCGGCGGGATCGACCTTTTCGTTCGATCTGGTCGGCGGCGAGGCGGAGGCCTTCCGCTTCCTCGACCGGCTCGAATTGCTGCGCTTCGCGGTGAGCCTGGGCGGGTCGGAGACGCTGATCACGCATCCCGCCACGACCACGCATTATGCGATCTCGCCCGATGAACGCATCGCGGGCGGTATCACCGACGCGACGTTACGGCTGTCTGTCGGGATCGAGCACATCGACGACCTGATCGGCGATCTGCGACAAGCGCTGAACGCCGTCTGATGGCGGCGGACGTCCACGCGATCGACGGCAAGATTCCCGCGCCCGACGAGCGGTTCGATCTGGTCGTCGTCGGTGCCGGCACCGCCGGAACCGATGCGGCGATCGACGCGGCGAAAGTGGGCGCCCGCGTCTTGCTGGTCGACGAGAATCCCGTGCCCGGGGCGATGATCGGAACCGACGTGCCGCAATTCTTCGGCGGCCGGGCGACCGCGGCAGTGCAGCAACAGGGACGCATGGTCGAACAGGTGTTTGCGACCAACTTTCGGCTGGAAGAGGCTTTCGAGGCGGGCGTGGATGTCCGGCTGGGGACCGTTGCCTGGGGATTGTACGTCAATGGCGCGGCGATGCGCGCGCTGCCGGAGCCGATGCTCGGCATTGCCGACGCCGAGCGTGCGCAAATGGTCGGGTTCGACCGCCTGATATTGGCGACCGGCGCGCGAGACATCGCGCTGGGGTTCGCAGGGTGGAACCAGCCGGGCGTGATTGGCGCGCAAGGCTTTGCGCTACTGCTGACCCGTTACGAAGCCTTTGCCGGCCGGCGCGTGATGGTGGTGGGATCGGACCGGCTCGGGCTCGAAACCGCGCTGCTCGCGGCCGATCGCGGGATCGAGGTCGCCGCGATCGTCGAGATCGCCGACGCGATCGCGGGGCCTGCCGACCTTGCCGCGCGGGTCGCCGCGATCGGCATACCGTTACTGGCCGGCACCACGATCGCCGCAGCGAGCGGCGGCGCGGATGGGGTTGAGCGCGTGACCCTGACGCGTATGAGCGACGATAGCCGCCACGAGGTGGAGTGCGATACGATCGTGCTGGCGATCGGCGTGCAGCCGGCGACCGAATTACTCGAGGCAGCCGGTGCGGGTCCCGGTGAGGCGATCGCGTTGATCGGCGATTGCGCGGAGGCGCGCGCCCCGGTCTCCGCACGATTGACGGCCTGGGCGGAGGCATTGGGCCGCCACGCGACGGACGATATGATCGTCTGCCAATGCGAAGAGGTAACGCGCGCCGACATTATCGGCGTGCAGCCGCCGCGCTATCTCGACCGGCCGGCGCCGATGGCGGCACGGTCGCTGGCCACGCTGGCCGCCGACGGCCCTTCGCATCCCGACCAGATCAAGCGGCTGACGCGCGCCGGCATGGGGCAATGCCAGGGGCGGCGGTGCCGCGATCAGGTGCGCTGCCTCCTCGCCAAAGCGGACGGCTTGCCCCTCGACCGGGTGCCGGTGGCGAGCTTCCGCGCGCCGGTGCGACCGGTGCCGCTAAGCGTGCTGGCCGACTGGGACGAGCGTCCCGACATGACCGCCGGCTGGGACGTCTGGTTCGGCATCCCGACGCAATGGACGCCGTACGCCGTGATCGGAACGCCCGAGGAAGCCGAGCATGTCTCGGGCCTGGGCGGCAATATGCATGTCTGACGCGGGGCTGCCAAACGGCGCGGACGTGGTGGTGATCGGCGCAGGTGTCACCGGGCTCAGCGCCGCATGGTGGCTGGCGCGATCGGGCCTCGCCGTCGTCGTGCTCGACAAGGGCATTGTCGGTTGGGAAGCGTCGGGCCGCAACGGCGGCGGCGCGTCGCATTACCAGAGCCCGTTGTTCGCCGAGGAGCAGCGGCTGTGGCCGCAGATGGACGATCTGCTCGGCTATCCGACGGAATATGCCCGCGAACGGATCATCATCCAGCGCGATCCGGCGTTGCTCGACCATTATCGCGCTGTCGGGCGGATGTGCACGGCGATGGGCTATCCGGTCGACGATCTCGATTCGCGGCAAGCGCAGGAACTGGTGCCGCTGACGGACGAAACGTGCCTGGGCGGCATCCACCTGCGCTTCGGCGGCCACGCCAATCCGCAGCGCACGGTACAGGCTTATGCCTGGGCGCTCCAGGATCTGGGCGGCCGCGTCATCCAGCATTGCCAGGTCTCGACGATCGAGACCAAGGGCGGGCGGGCCAGCGCGGTCGTGACTCCGCGCGGCACAATCGCCTGCGATGCGCTGGTCGTCGCCGCCGGGCCGCAGACCGAGGCTTTGGTCGCGCCGCTGGGGATAAAATTTCCACTGGCGGCGGCACGCGCCGAGATGATCGTGACCGAGCCGGCGCCGCTGATGAAGATCGGCGGGGTCGACGGCAACGGGCTGTACGGACGCCAGACCTTGCGCGGCAATCTCGCGTTCGGCGGCGGCCCGCACGAATGGATCAGCACCACCCCCGAGGGCCCGCCCGGACGCCCGACCTCTCCGCTGACCCGCAACCTTGCGCGCCGGGTCGCGGAGATGTTCCCGCGCGCGGCAAAGCTCAACGTCATCCGCTCCTGGGCCGGCGTGATCGAGAACACGCCCGACGGCCGCCCGATCATCGACCGGCCGGCCGACCCGGGCAACGTCACGGTCGCGACCATGTCAGGCGTCGGATTCGGCCTGTCGCCGGCGAGCGGCCACGCCATTCGCGACCTGGTGGTCGATGGCGCCTGCTCGTTCACCGACATCGCAAAACTAAGCGTGGCGCGCTTCGCCGGGCTTGAACCCGACTGGCGCGAACGGCGCGGATGGGCGGCATGAAGCGCTATTCGGCGATGGCGCTGCTCCGCGCGGGGCTCACCGGCCAGCGTGGCTGGGAGCGCGCGTGGCGCGACCCCGAGCCGAAACCGCACTACGACGTGATCGTGATCGGCGGCGGCGGGCACGGCCTGTCCACGGCCTATTACCTCGCCAAAGTTCATGGCGTGCGGTCGGTCGCGGTACTCGAGCGCGGCTGGATCGGCGGCGGCAATACCGGCCGCAACACGACTATCGTGCGCTCCAACTACCGCCAGAAGCCGCTCCACGACCTGTTCGATTTCGCGCTCGGCCTATGGGAGGGGATGAGCGACGAGCTCAATTACAACGTGATGTTCTCGCCGCGCGGCGCCTTGTTCCTCGGCCATTCGGACGCCGACATGACACAGCTCGCGCAGCGCGGCGACGCATTGCGCTGCTCGGGGATCGATGCCGAGCTGATGACGGGCGACGACGTGCACCGCTTGGTTCCGTTGCTCGACATGTCGCCCGACGCGCGTTTCCCGATCCATGGCGGGCTGATCCAGCGGCGCGGCGGAACCGCGCGGCACGACGCGGTCGCCTGGGGCTATGCCCGCGCCGCCGATGCGCAGGGCGTCGACGTCATCCAGAATTGCGAAGTGACCGGACTGGTCATGGCGGGCGGTCGAGTGACCGGCGTCGAGACCACGCGCGGCACGATCGGCGCGGGCCGTGTCGGAATCTGCGTCGCCGGCAATAGCGGACCGGTCGCGGCAATGGCGGGCCTGAAGCTGCCGATCGAGGCGCAGACCTTGCAGGCCTTCGTCACCGAACCGGTCAAGCCGATGATCGATACCGTGGTGATGTCGCAATCGCTGCATTGTTACGTCAGCCAGTCCGACAAGGGCGGTATCGTGCTGGGCGGCGATCCCGATCAATTCCCCAGTTATGCGCAGCGCGGCCTGCCGATCCGGCTAGAAAAGGCGGCAGCGGAAGCGATCGCGCTGGTCCCCGCGCTGTCGCGGCTGCGCATGGTACGCTGCTGGTCGGGCACGACCGACATGAGCTTCGACGGATCGCCGATCATCTCCGCGCTGCCGGTCGATGGCCTCTATCTCAACGGGGGCTGGTGCTATGGCGGGTTCAAGGCGACCCCGGGATCGGGCTGGTGCTATGCGCATCTTCTCGCGACCGGCGAAAGCCACCCGCTTGCGGCGCCCTTTTCCTTCGACCGCTTCGCGACCGGGGCGACGATCGACGAAGCGGGGGTCGGCTTCATGCCGCAATTGCGCTGATGATGCTGATCGATTGTCCCTATTGCGGCGAACGCGCCCAGGCCGAATTCACCTACGAGCGCACGCTCGACTCGATCGTCAGCCTGGACATGCCGGTCGAGGAAGTGCTGGCGCGCTTGTTCTCGCGCGCCAATCCGCGCGGGGAAGATCGCGAGCTGTGGCGGCATACGTCCGGCTGCCGGCAATGGCTGGTATTGCGCCGCCACCGGCGGACACATGCGATTGCCGCGGTCGACCCCTATGCGCCGGACGACCCGGAATGACGGCGCCACGCCGTATTGCCGACGGCGCGACCGACAGTCTGCGCTTCACGTTCGACGGCCGCGCGATGACGGCGCGGCCCGGCGTTACGCTCGCGGCGGCGCTGCTCGCGAACGGCGTGTCATTGGTCGCCCGGAGCTTCAAATATCACCGCCCGCGCGGCGTCATGGCGGCGGGGGTCGAGGAACCCAATGCCCTGGTCACGGTCGGCGAGGGAGGCCGCACCGAGCCCAATACACGCGCGACCGATGTCTTCGTCTATGACGGTCTGGTCGCGCGCAGCCAGAATGCCTGGCCATCGTTGAATTTCGATATGGGCGCCATGAACGGGATGCTGGCGCGGTTCCTGCCGGCCGGGTTCTATTACAAGACCTTCTTCGGGCCGGCATCGCGCTGGATGCTCTACGAGCGGTTCATCCGCCGGGCGGCCGGCCTGGGCAAGGCGCCGGTCGATAGCGATCCCGACGATTTCGAGCATCGCGCGGCCTTTTGCGACGTGCTCGTCGTCGGCGGCGGCCCGGCCGGCATCCAGGCGGCGCGCGACGCGGCGGCGGCCGGCGGCCGTGTAATTCTGGCCGAACAGGATGCCGTGCTCGGCGGCAGCGCCTTGCGCGACGGCATTGCGGTTCCGGACCCGGTACAAGCCGGCGTGCGCGTGATGCTGCGCACGACCGCGTCGGGCAACTGGGATCATGGCTTCGTCACCCTGGTCGAGCGGATCGCCGAACCCGGTCAGCAGCCGCCCGCCGGAATGCCGGCGCAGCGCCTATGGCATGTTCGCGCCAAAAGGATAGTACTCGCGACCGGCGCGATCGAGCGCCCGCTGACGTTCGCGGGCAACGACCGCCCGGGCGTGATGCTCGCGAGCGCGGTGCGCGCCTATATCCGCCGCCACGGCGTGTTGGCCGGACAGCGGGTAGTGATCGCGACCAACAATGACGACGCCTATCGCACCGCCGATGCCGTGCGGGAGGCAGGCGGGACGGTCGTTGCGATCCTCGATAGCCGTGCGGACACGCCGGCCGGCGTACACCCGGTATTTGCCGACGCCGCGCCGCTGGCGGCGCACGGCGGCCGCGGCGGGATCACCGCCGTGACCGCGCGCATCGGCACCACGACGCGCCGGTTGCGCGCCGATGTGATCGCAATGTCCGGCGGCTTCACCCCGGTCGTCCACCTGCACAGCCAGGCGGGCGGGACGCTCGGCTGGCGCGAGGACATCCAAGCGTTCGTGCCCGAGGGCGGGCCCGAATGGATTGAGTCGGTCGGCAGTGCCGTGGGCGAAGTCGAGCCGATCGCTCCCGCTTCGGCAGAGTTGCCCGATCCAAAACACAGCTTCATCGATTTCCAGAACGACGTCGCCGCCAGCGACGTCGATCTTGCCTGGCGCGAAGGCTATCGCTCGGTCGAGCACCTCAAGCGCTACACCACGCTCGGCATGGCGACCGATCAGGGCAAGACCAGCAATATGGCCGGCCTCGCCCGGCTGGCGACAAGCGCCGGAGTGACGATACCGCAGGCCGGCCTCACCACGTTCCGCCCGCCCTATACGCCGCTGACGCTGGGCGCGATGGCGGGAGCCGATGGCGGCGGTCACGCCGCGCCGCGGCGGCGAATCCCACTTCACGACGCGCACGAGGCCCGCGGCGCCTTATGGCAGCCGCTCGGTCTGTGGCATCGTCCGCGCGCCTATCCACAGACGGGCGAGACGCTGCATGACGCCGCCCTACGCGAAGCGCGCGCCGTACGGACCGTTGCGGGCTGCACCGACGTTTCGACCCTGGCCAAGTTTGCGGTGCGCGGCCCCGATGCGGCGCGCTTGCTCGAACTGGTCTGCGCGACGGGTATCGCGAAGCTGGCGGTCGGGCGCGGGCGCTACACCTTCATGCTGCGCGAAGACGGCATAGTGCTGGACGACGGCACCGTCTGGCGGCTCGACGAAAACGACTATCTGCTGACCAGCTCGACCGGTGGCGCCGATCGGATGGAAGCGCATCTAAGCTACGTCCATCGCGTCCTTGCCCCGACATTGCGCGTCTCGGTCGTAGCGCAGCAGGAACATTATGCCGGGATCGCGCTGGCCGGACCGCGCGCCGTAGCTATTCTTGCTGACCTCGCCGGGATCGAGCCGCCTGCGCATATGGGGCTGGCGCACGCCGAGGTCTGCGGCTTGCGGACGCTGATCCTGGCGGCGAGCTATAGCGGTGAGCGCGCGTTCGAACTCTATGCCGCCGGTCACGATGCGGCGCCCATATGGGACGCAATCGAGAATAAGGTACGCGCGGCCGGCGGGTTTCCCTATGGGCTCGAAGCGCTGGAGTTTCTGCGGATCGAGAAGGGGCACGTAGTGATCGGCGCCGAGGCCGACGGCCGCACCACGCCGCACGATCTCGGGCTCGAACGGATGCTTCGCAAGACGGGCGGGTTCGTCGGAGCGCAAGCGCTCGCGCGCCCTGCTTTGACGGCCCCGGATCGGCGCCGGCTGGTCGGCCTCGTGTCGCCCGAACAAATCCCCGAAGGCGCAATGCTGGTGGCGGATCACGGCGCCCCGGTCGAAGGGCATGTCAGCTCGGCCGGACCGCGCTTGCTCGAAACGGGCGGAGCGGCGCTGGCCCTGCTCGCCGGCGGCATGGCGCGCCAGGGCGAGACCTTGCTCGCGACCTCGCCGACCCGCGACAGGCATGTTCGCGTCACGGTCACAGCACCGGTGTTCCACGATCCCGATGGAGCGCGCTATCGTGATTGACGCGGATGTCGCCTTGGCTCCCGCGCGCGACGTGACCGTCCTCGACCTGTGGGAAGGCGACCTTCCCGCGATTGCCGCGGGCGCGATGCAGGTCGAACCGCGCCGCTGGTGGCTGATCGATCGGGGCGAAGCGACCGAGGAGATAGACACGGCGACTGCCGGGCGTGGCGTGCTGGTGCCGATCGGCGGCGGACTGACCCGCGCGACGATCAGCGGGCCGGGCTGGCGCGATTTGCTGTCGGTCAGCGGGTTCTTCGACGTCCACGATCCGGCTTTCGGCGCAGGAAGCGCGGCGAGCACCATCATCCATCACGTGCCGGTACGGATCCGCGTCACCAGCGATTCGACCTGCGACGTCTTTTTCGCGACCAGCTATGCATCAACGCTGGCCGAACTCTGGCAAAAGACCAGCAAGGGGGGATGATCCGATGAACGCGACCACCACACCTACTTTATCGCGGGGGCGCTGGTACGTCGTGTTCATCCTCGCGCTGGTCTATGCGGTCAACATCGCCGACCGCTATGTCGTATCGACGGTGCTCGAGCCGATCCGCATCGAGTTCGGGCTCAGCGATGCCGGCGTGGGCTGGTTGACCGGCGTGTCGCTGGCATTCTTCTACATCACGGTCGGCCTGCCGATCGCTCGGGTCGCGGATCGCTCGAACCGCCGCAACATCGTCGCCGCGGCGATGATCCTGTGGTCGGCGATGACCGCCTTGCTCGGCCTCACCCAGAATTATTGGCAGTTCCTGCTCGCGCGGATCGGCGTCGGCGTCGGCGAGGCAGGGGGAACCCCGCCATCGACCTCGATCATCGCCGATAATTTTCCGCGCGGACGGCGCGCCTATGCGCTGACGATCTATGCGCTCGGGCTTCCGCTCGGCGCCTGGCTGGGATCGAGCGTCGCCGGAGCGATCGTCGATCACTTCCACAGCTGGCGCGCGGCGTTCCTGGCCCTCGGCATTCCCGGCGTGATCTTCGGGCTGATCATCCTGCTGACCGTGCGCGAGCCGGTCCGCGGGCGGTTCGAGATGGTGACCGAAAACAGCGCGCCGCCGGCAACTTTCGTCGAGACATGCCGCTTCCTGTGGTCGCAGCGCTCGGCCTGGCACATCAATGCCGCCGGCACGGTGATCTGTCTGTGGGGGTGGGGCCTGTTGTTCTGGACGCAGACCTTTTTCGAGCGCGCCTATCACTTGTCGACCGCCGACGCCGGCGCGCGGCTGGGCACGATCTATTTCTGGGCCGGAATCGCCGCGACGATCGCGACCAGCGCGGTCCTGGCCTTGCCGCAGATGCAGGACCCCAAACGGATCGCGCGCTTCCTGGGGGCGATCGTGATCGTTTCGACCGTTCCGTCGTTCATGATCTACTGGACGCACTCGCTGACGGTCGCGACCGCGATGCTGTGGATCGTGATCCCGGCGGTCTATCTCTATGTCGGCCCGACGATGGCATTGCTGCTCAATTTCCTGCCGCCGACGATGCGCGCGCAGGGGCTGGCGATCAGCCTGCTCACCGCCAACGTCGCCAATCTGATCATCGCGCCGAGTGCCGTGGGCTGGCTGAGCGACCGGCTGACTGGTCCCCTCGGCAACAATACCGAATCGCTGCGCTATTCGTTGCTGGCGCTGTCGCTTACCGGCTTCTGGGCAGGATATCACTATTTGACCAGCGTCCGCACCTACGGCCCGGACGACGAACGCGTGCGGGCTGCCAGTATGGCGACTCCTGCCATGACCTTGCAGAAGGCCTGACCCGCGTGCCGCATTTCATTCTGGTCCTGTCCTGCCCGGATCGCCCGGGCGTCGTGGCGGCGGTGTCCGCGCATATATTCGCATGCGGCGGCAACATCCTCGATTCCCATCAATATAACGACCCGGAAACCGATCTCTTCTTCCTTCGCACCGTCTTCGTGCTGGCGGACGACGCGCTAGCGCCCGACCTCGCCGCGGGGCTCGACCGCCTTAAGCGCGACTATGCGATGGAGCTGTCGCTTCGGCCCTGCGGCAGCCGGCAGCGCGTTCTGATCCTGGTCTCCAAATTCGATCATTGCCTGGTCGACTTGCTCTACCGGCAACGGATCGGCGAGCTCGACATGGAGGTGGCCGGGATCGTCTCCAACCATTCGCTCGAGGCGATCGGCAATCCCGATTTCGGCGCAATCCCCTTTCATCACCTGCCGGTCACCGCCGCAACGAAGGCAGCACAAGAAGCCCGCCTGCTCGCGATTGTCGAGCGGAGTCGCGCCGACCTGATCGTGCTCGCCCGCTATATGCAGATCCTGTCGGACGATCTGGCCAGGGCGCTGGCGGGGCGCTGCATCAACATCCATCACAGCTTTTTGCCCGGCTTCAAGGGCGCCAAACCCTATCACCAGGCGCATGCCCGCGGCGTGAAGGTGATCGGCGCCACCGCGCATTACGTAACCGCCGATCTCGACGAAGGACCGATCATCGAACAGGATGTCGAGCGCATCAGCCATGCCGACACGCCCGAGGATCTGATCCGCAAGGGCCGCGACATCGAACGCCGCGTGCTGTCGCGCGCGGTTGGGCTCCATCTTGATGGGCGGGTACTGATGAACGGCCCGCGCACCGTGGTGTTCAGGGACTGAGCGGGGAAAGGCGATGACGATGCTGACGATGATGCTGGCGGCCGCCGCAACAACGGGTGCGGTCGATTATAGCCGCGATGACACCTGGCTCTGCCGCCCCGGCCGCAACGGCGTCTGCGCCGGCGACCTGTCGATGACGCGGATCGACCCCGACGGGAGCAGCCACATCGTGCGCGCGCCGCAAGCCCGGCCGGCCGATATCGATTGCTTCTACATCTACCCGACTGCCTCGCTCGATCCCGGCGATAATAGCGACCTAATTCCCGGCGACGGCGAGAAGGGACTGACCACCGCGCAGTTCGCGCCGTTCCGCAGCGTGTGCCGAACCTTCGCGCCGCTCTATCGTCAGGTCACGTTGACCGCGCTCCGCAAGGTGCTGGTGGCCGGCACACAGAAGCGCGCGGGCGATTTCGACCTCGCTTATGGCGATGTCGTCGCGGCATGGCGCAATTACCTGAAGCGCAACAATGGCGGCCGACCGTTCGTGTTGGTCGGCCACAGCCAGGGCTCGATGCTGCTCAAGCGACTGGTCGCCGAAGAGATCGACGGCAAGCCGATTCAGCGCCGCATGCTGTCGGCGATCCTGCCGGGCACCGCGATCCTCGTGCCGCGGGGCAAGGACGTGGGCGGCAGTTTCAAGTCGGTGCCTTTATGCCGCACGGCGAGCCAGACCGGCTGCGTCGTCACCTGGGCAAGCTATCGCGCGGATATGCCGCTGGTAGAGAAAGCGTTGTTCGGCCGCTCGGACGAAGCGGGGATGGAAGCCGGCTGCACCAATCCCGCGAGGCTCGAGGGCGGCGCCGCACCGCTCAATCCGATCCTGGGCTTTCCGTGGTGGAAAGGCGGCTACGCGCTCTATGCGACGCCGAAGACCGGCTGGCCGGTTAAGACGCGGTTCGTCCAGATGCCGGGCCTGCTCAGCGGAGAGTGCGTGACCGCGGGCGCGTTCAATTATCTCGCGATCAAGGTCGCGCCGGGCCGCCAAGGCGGGATTGCCGATACGGTGGTCGGCACCGGATCGGTTGGCGACAAGGCTTTCCCCGATTGGGGCTTCCACGTCATCGACATGGCGGTGGTCGAGGGCGACCTGCTCAGGCTCGTCGCCAGCGAACGCACCGCCTGGCGCCGGCGCGCCACACGCCCGTGATGCGCCGGCCGGACCGAAGTCCGGCCGGGCAGATGCTTACAGCTTCACCTTGGCGCGGATGCCGATCGTCCGCGGACGCGCCACGTTGATGCGGCTGCCGGGCTGATAGACCTGGTAATAGGTCGCGCGCGAGACGTTGGTGATGCCGACCCCGTCGACCAGATTGTTGCCATAGAGGCCGAATTCGAACTTCCCGATGTCATAGGTGATCGCTGCACTGACGTTGTTCGATTCCGGGATCACCGCGAAGGTCTGGCTGGGGCCAGTCGCGACCAGCTTCCCCGCGACCAGCGCCGTGGTGAAGTTGTTGAACGTCGTGTTCTGCGACGACTGATATTGATAGCCCGCCTGCAAGTGCAGGCTGCCGTTGCCGAGATTGCGGTCGTAGAAGATCTGCGCGCTGCCGGTCCATTGCGGGTAATAAGGCGTGCGGTCGCCGTCGAACGCGCCGACCGTCGGGATGTCGCCCTTGGCCCGGGAATCGTTATACGATCCGCTAAGCTGGAAGGTCAGTTCCGGGGTGGCCTTGATCATCGTTTCGAGCTCGATGCCCTTGCTGGTGATCTTGCCCTTGTTGTCGGTGAAGAAATACGAGCAGTTGAGCCGCAGCCGCGTCTGCACGTCGCTCCAGTCGATATAATAAGCGCTGGCGTTGAAGGTGATCCGGCCATTGGCCAGCTTCGCCTTCTCGCCGATCGTATAGTTCCACAATTTGTCCGGCCCGAAGGTGAGCGGCGCCGAACTGTAGCCGTAAGCGGCCAGATTCTGCGTGCACTGCCCGGCGATACCCGTGCTGCCCAGCGGCACCGGCTGGTTGCCGCCGCCATAGCGGAAGCCCTTGGCCACTTCGCCATAGATCATGAAATCGTCATTGACCTGGTACGAGATGTTCCCGCGCGGATTGACCCCGGTCGACTTCAGTCGCGCATTGGTGGTCAGCGGCACGTGATCGACGACGCCGTAGACGCCGCCTTCGAACAGGTAATAGCTTTCCTTGAAGTCGAAATATCGAATGCCGGCGGTAAGCGAGAGCTTCTTGGTGACGTGCCAGGTGCCGTCGGCATAGGCCGCGATCTGGCGCTCGTCGACGTCCTGCAGGCCCGAGAAGATGTCGTCCGGCTGGAAGGCCGCATCGACGGTCTGCGAATTGTAGAGGCCATTCGGCGTATTGAACGGCGCGCCGCCACAGGTCGGTCCGTAGAAGCAATTCATGTACGATAGCGTGTCGAAGCCGGGTGTCGGGATGTCCTGACGCAAATGGCGCTTCTGCTTCTCGTAATAGACGCCGACGGTCCAGCTGACCGGACCGCCCGGCTTGGACACCAGCCGCCCTTCGAGCATGTAATCCTTCAACTTCTGGTCGATCTGGTACAATTCGGCCGGCAGCTTGAGCGCGATGTTCTTGTCGTAGCTCGTCGGCGCCTGGAACAGCGGATAGGTGGTGTTGCTGAGCGGCAGGCCGGTACCATAATCCTGGAAGAAATAGCCGATCTGCGGCTCGACGCTGGCGTCGAACCCGATCGCGCGGTCGGTATAGGCGCCCGTCACGATGATGTTGGCGAAGCCGGCATCGTAATCCGCGCCCAGCGTATAGAGCCGGAACCGGTCGTCGGTACCCTCGGGACCGTTGGTCAGGATGGTCTTCTTGTCGAAGCCGCTGAACGCGACATTGAGCCCCATCGCCCGGCTATATTCATAGGTCATGCTGGCATCGATCGTCAGCTTGGGATCCGGCGTCCAGCGCAGCGCGACACGACCCTGATAGGTGTTGTTGCGGTTCGCATCCTTCCTGTTCCGCCGGCCGATATTGTCGATCCAGCCGCCATCGCGCGCGACGTAGAAATTGCCGCGGATCGCGAGCGTGTCGGACAGCGGCAGGTTGAGCATGCCGCGGCCGTTATAGCTCATCTCGCCGCCTTCGGTGGCCATGGCGCCGACTTCGACATTGCCGAAGGTCGAGGTCAGATCGGGCTTGGCCGTCACGAAGCGGACCGTACCCGCCATCGATCCGGCGCCGTAGAGCGTGCCCTGCGGTCCGCGCAGCACCTCGACGCGTTCGAGGTCATAGACTTTGAGGTCGGGCGTCTGGCCCTGGACCGAGATCGGCGTGTCGTCGAGATAGACCGCGACGAGCGAGCGGTCGGACGTATCCGACGATGCATAACCGCCGGTCGACAAACCGCGCATGTTGAATTTCTGATAGCCCGGCGCGCCCTCGGTGATCGACAGAGAGGGCGTGAATTTGGCGATATCGGCGAGGTTGCCCTGACCGCCTTTTGTGATCTCGTCGACGTTGATCACCGCGATCGCCATCGGCACCTTCTGCAGCGATTCCGCGCCCGAGCGATTCGCCGTGACGACGATGTCGTCGAGCGAGTCTCCTTGCGGCGCCGGCTTCGACGTATCGGCGCTGGCGGCGGGGTCGGTCGATTGAGCGTGCGCGACTGTCGGGGCCATTGCTCCGAGCGCGGCGCCCGAGAGCAGCAGGGGCATTATCCGCGCGAGCCCTACCCGTTTGTCCGTCCCTTGATGGATTGCATTCATCGTCCCACCCCCCTTCGCCCTGATGCGATTATGTCCTCGGCGCGCCACCGCTTGCTGTTACAAGTCTTTGTCGGGTTCGCCGTCATCAGGCTCCCCCGAAACCCGCCATGCACGAAGCATTTTAATCGCATGGGGCCATCCAATATTGTCATCTGGCCGTAAAGGGACCGTCAGAATTCTCTCGTGGAGAGGCCTTCGTGCAACGGTTCCAGCCAGGGCTCGAACCGCCGCCATCGGCCGATCGACTTGCGGTAGATCGGTTGCCGCACCTGTTCGGAACTCGCGGTGCGTACGGCGCGCGCGTGTTCGAAATAGCGGAGGGTGCCGGGCTCGAAATCGAGCCCGCAAAAGGCAAGCAGGCGCCGCGTTTCGCCCTCCAGATCGTCGACGAGCGATTCGTACCCGAGCCTGAATATCCGACCCGGCATCACCCGGTCGAAATGGTCCATCAGCGCCGCGTAGCGGGCATAATGGCGGCCGAGATCGCCGAGATCGTAGCTGTACGCTTGTCCGCCGGCGAAGCTCTGCGCGTAGAGCGACACGCAGGTGTCGCGCGGGTCGCGGCGCACGTCGATGATCCGGGCGTTGGGCAGGATCAGGTGGATCAGCGCGGCGTGGAAGGCGTTGCCGGGAAACTTGTCGACCGTGTGGCGAGCGCCGGTCCGCTGGCGCGCCCGGGTGGTAGCCAGATACTCGCTGCCCAGGCGCGTCAGAATCTCGGGCGAAAGGTGGGCCAGCCCGGCGGGATAGTCGGGAATCGCGCGGGCGAGCTTAGTGATCGTCGGTAGCTCGGACAGACCCTCGACCTGGCGGTGCGAGGCGAGGATTTGTTCGACCAGCGTCGATCCCGACCGCGGCATGCCGACGACGAAGATCGGGCCTGGGTCGGGATTGCCGGACCCGGCGCGTGCCACAAAAAAGGCTTCGTCCGTGGTCGCGATCATGCGCCGGACGAAAGACCGGTGGGCCGCTTCGTCATAGGGTTCGATCGATCGGCGCAGAGCATTGGCGGTGCGGTAATGGGCGAAGGCACGGGCATGGTCGCCGGCGTCCTCGCGCGCCCGGCCTAAGGCGAACTCCGCCTGCGATCTGACGGATGCCGGCAGCGCGAGGTCTTCGCTCAGCCGTTCCATCGCCGCCACGTCGCTGGCACCGAGACTGGCGGTCTTCAGGTCGGCGATGCTCCACCACGCGTCGGCCAAAGCGGGCTCGAGCGCCAGCGCGCGGCGATAGGCCGCAATCGCTTCATCCCGCCGCCCCACCGCGCGCAAGGCATGGCCCTGAGCAAGCCAGGACGTCGCCCGATCTGGGTCGGCCTCGGCAACCGCGGCAAGATCATCGAGCGCGGCGTCCTCGCGGCCCAATTGCATCAGGATCGCGCCGCGCAATGCCCTGACGATCGTCGGCGCCGGTTCGGCCGCCAGCGCCTGGATCGCCGCCAGCGCCTCTTCGTCGCGTTCGGCGCGATGCAGCGCTTCGGCCAGACGGAACTGCAGCGGGCGATACGCCGGGGCGAGCGCCAGCGTCCTTTCCAACAGCGCGATTACCGCGGCGCTTCGCTTGAGCTTGATCCCGATCTCGGCGATCAGGCTGGCTGTCGCTGCGTCGTCGAGATCGAGCCCGTAGTCGCGCAATAACCGCTCGCGGCTTTCCTCGCCGTCGAGCAGAGCCGCCACTGCGGCCTGCAATCGCGGATCGTCGAGCGAGGCGATCGGCGCGTCGTCGATCGAGACACCGGCCAGCGCCTTGATGTCGCGGAGCGCGTGTCGTGGCCCGGTTGCGCGAGGATTTAGCGCCGCGGCGCGTTCGAGCGCGGCCATGGCGGCTACTTCGTGACCGCTCACCGCCTGCGCGATGCCCAGTTCATAGTGCACGCCCCATGCGCGAGGCGCTGCGACGGCCAACGGCTCCAACAGTGCCACCGCCTGAGCGGCATCGCCGATGCGCCGGGCGGCGGTCGCGAGCAGCAGAATCGCCTCCGGCGTCGGATTGCGGGCATGCGCCATGCGCGCCGCGGCCAGCGCGCCTCGCGGATCGCGTCCCAACAGGCGTTTCGCGTCGGAAAGGGAGTCGGAACCGGCCATCGAACGATCGTTGCCGTTTCCGCCCCGCCACTCAAGCGGCGGTGGCGCGACGATGTCATTTTGGCGTTTGCGATGCCTAAAAGTCATTTGTTTTTCGGGAAAGTCGCCGACACACTGCCGGCGATCGGGGGAGGCCAGAATGAAGACCACGCGTCGCGAGATCCTGGCCGTTGGCGCCGCAGGCATCGCCCTGCCCGCCCGCGCCGCCGAACCGGCCTGGACGATGCCGGCGGAGGGGCCGGTCGAGCGGATCGACGTGGTTCGCATCCCGATGGCGGACGGTAGCAGATTGTGCGGCCGGCTTTGGCTCCCCGCTGACAAGGCGCGACGACCGGCACCGGTCGTGCTCGAATATATCCCCTATCGCACGCGCGATGCCTATAGCGCCGCCGACGACCATTGGGGTCAGGTGCTGGCGAGCCACGGCATCGCCTTTGCCCGCATCGACATTCGCGGATCGGGCGATTCCGAAGGACTGCTGCGCGACGAATATCTTGCGCAGGAACAGGGCGACGCGGTCGAAATCATCGCCTGGCTGGCCAGGCAATCCTGGTGCAACGGCAATGTCGGCATGCGCGGCATTTCCTGGGGCGGATTTTCGACTCTGCAAACCGCGATGCGCAACCCGCCTGCGCTGAAGGCGATCATGCCGCTCGCCTGCTCGGACCGACGTTATACCGACGACGCGCATTATATCGGCGGCTGTCTCGGCCTCACCAATTTCAAATGGGGCGTCAATTTCAAGGCGGTGATGGCCGCTCCGCCCGACCCGGCCGTGGCGGGCGACGCTTGGGAGACAATGTGGAAGGAGCGCCTGGAGGCTTCGCCGCCGATCTGCGCGCGCTGGACCGAGCATCGCGATGAGGACGCCTATTGGCGGCATGGCTCGCTGCATTTCGATTATGCGGCGATCCGCTGCCCCACTTATGTCGTCAGCGGCTGGATCGACGCCTATAATCGCTCGATCCCGCGGCTGCTCGAACATCTGTCGTGCCCGCGCAAGGGACTGGTCGGGCCGTGGGGGCATACGTATCCCTGGGTCGGCGGCGGCGGATCGGCGCTCGACTGGGCGTGGGAGGAAATCCGCTGGTGGTCGCAATGGCTGCGTGGCGAAGCGACCGGGATCATGGCCGAGCCCATGCTGCGCTATTACCGTCCCGACGCGGTCCCCGCCCAGGCAGGCGCGACGCCCGGTTCGTGGCTGGCGGAAAAGAGCTGGCCGTCGCGCAACGTGCGGATGCGCGACTATCACCTTACCGATGCCGGCCTGGCGCGCTCGGCAGGTCCGTCCACGCCACGTAAGCATCGTTCGCATAACGTCGTCGGGCTGGACACGCCGGAATGGGTGCCGTTCGGCGAGCAGGAGTTGCCGGGCGACCAACGCGCCGACGATGCCAAATCGATCACGTACGATTCAGCGCCGCTCGACGCGCCGCTCGACCTGCTCGGGACGCCGACCATCCGGTTACGCATGTCGGCGGACAAACCGGCCGCGCAGGTTGCGGTTCGGCTATGCAAGCTGTTGCCCGACGGTAGTTCCTGGCGGCTCGGCTACGGCCTGCTCAATCTGCAGCACCATGACGGTTTTGCCCGGCGCAAGCCGCTCATTCCCGGCAAGGCGGTCGACGTCACCCTCGACCTCGGTTTCGTGGCGCACCGGCTGCATCCCGGCGAGCGCCTGAGGATCGCGGTGTCGGAAGGGCTCTGGCCGCTGGTCTGGCCGTCGCCTGAAGGGCCGACGCTGACGCTCGAGCCCGATGGCTGCCTCCTGTCGTTGCCGGTTCGCGCCGCGCCGGCGGTCGAATCCCCGATGCCGATCAAGGTGGTGCCGGTGCCGCCCGATGCCGGCGACGTCACAGTGCGCACCACGAACGAGGGCGGCACGATCACGATGACCGGGACCTGGCCCGACCGATCGCGACAATGCGCCAACGGCACGACGCTGTCGGGCTATGGCCCGAATACCGTCGCCACAATCAAGCATGGCGCTCCGGACACGGCATTGTGGACGGGAGAACGGATCAGCCGCTACCGGCGCGGCGATTGGGATTGCAGATTGCGCTGCACCTTCTCCGTCCGTTCCGCACCGGGCGGTATCGCCGTCGAAGAGCGGATCGAGGCGTTTCGCGGCGAGACCAGCATCTTTGACCGCGCGCACTCCGTTGTATTGCCGGGCTGACCGAAGTTCGGCCGCACTGAAGGAATGGCGGCTGCTCGCCAGTCAAAAAAAAGAGCCCGCCTCGAAGAGGCGGGCTCAGGGGAGGCCCTCCAGGGGTGGAGGGGGAAGAGGATCAGAAGTTGAGCGTGACTCCGACCGCGACCTGGCGGCCTAGCGAATCGTACCGCGCCGACAGCGTGTTGCTGCGCGAAAGGCCGTAATTGTAGGAATTCGGCAGGATCGGCGGAGTCCGGTCGAACAGATTGTTCGCCGAGATGCGGAACGAATAGGCCTTGGTCACCCGGAAGCTGAGCGCCAGGTCGATATAGTCGTACGCCGGGATCCGATAGAAGGTCGTACGCACGCCTGCCGGCGTCCAGCCCAGCGCCGGGTCGCCCGAATTCGTCACGTTGGTGAGCGGCCCCAGATGGCGCCAGTTCACCGAGACGCTGAAGAACTTGTCGTTGGTCGTATAGGTCCCGCGCAGTTCGTGCGACCATTTCGGGATCAGCTGGCCGCAGCCGCCGCCATAATAGCCGGCGCAATTGTATTTCGGCAGGATCGGCGAATCCTGACCGCCGGCAAGCGTGGTCAACGAGCCGGTAAAGTCGAAATCCAGCCGCCCTGCGCCGCCCAGCGACAACGCATATTGGCCCTGGAAGTCCCAGCCGTGCGACTTGCTCTTATAATAGTTGGTCGTACCGCCGCGCAGGAAGCCGGTCGACGGATTGGTCGACGGATTGCTGTAGAGCGTGCCGTTGGCGTTGCGCACGAACATCCGGCAGAAGAATTCGCTGCCGGTGGCAAGGCAGCCGTTCGAGAAATAATCGTAATCGTTATAGCCGATCGAGTCGTTGAGATTGATCATGAAGCGGTCGACCGACACGGTCAGACCCGGCAGGAAACGGGGCTTCAGCACGACGCCGAAGGTCTTGGTATAGGCCGTTTCCGGATCCACGGTGAAGCCGCCGCGGCGCACCGTGCAGCCGACATCGGTCGGACACAGCAAGGTGGGGCTGCCGTACAGATTGGCGGGCAGGCCGGTGGCGGCGCACACCGCTTGCGACGCCTGGGGAGCGCCATAGATCGGAATCTGCTGACCGGTATTGGGATCCGTCGTGGTCCCGACCGGCGTTGGCCCGCAAATGTCGTTATAGGCGGTCGTGATGCGATCGTAGCTGATGTTGCTACCCTGGAACGCCTCGACCACGGTCGGCGCGCGTTGCGCGCGGTTGATCGATCCACGGAACGTGATGTCCGGGATCGGCGCCCACAAGGCTTCCGCCTTCCAGGTCGAGAAGGTGTTCGGATTGCTGCTATATTTCGACAGGCGGAACGCGCCGTTCAGCTGCAGGAGATCCGCGAACGGCTTGTGTTGCGCGATCGGGGCCTGGACCTCGACCATGCCTTCCCAGACATGCTGCGAGAGGTTCTGGTCGCTACCGCCCATATTGGCGCGCCATAGCGCATCGGCGGTGCTCTCCAGCTCGTCCTTGCGATATTCGGCGCTGAACGCGATCGCCACGCCCTGCTCGGCCCAAGGAGCCTTGATGCCATAGGTACCCAGGTCGCCCTGCACCGTCGCGACGACGTTGTAGAGGCGGTTCACCGTGCTCTGGGTGCCGTAGCTGCCGTTCACCAGATAGTTGAACACGCCGATATTGTTGGTCGGCGAGAGGGCGCTGAACGGATCGAGCGGAAGACATCCGTCCGCGGTTCCCGAGGCGCAGGTCGGCACGCCATTGACGTTGACGACGTTGAGCGCGTTGTTGACCCGGTCGATCGACGGGAAGGACCAGCTATAATCCTGCTGGTTGCGCGCATAGACGCCGCCGACGTCGTAGCTCCAGCCCTTGGCAATCTCGCCGCGGATACCGCCGGTCAGGCGCAGCCCTTCGTTCATATAGCGGTCGTCGAGATCCGGCACGCCGGCAAAGCGATAGCGCAACTCGACCGGCACCATCGCGCTGGTGCCGGCCTGCGCGCCGCAGATCACTTGCGCCTGCGACGCGGAGAGATACGGGTTGTTGCAATTGACCTGATAGGGCGTCGAGCCAAAGGCCGTGTAGCTGTAGATCCGAGCCGGGAAGCCATTGACCGACTTGTCGCGGAACCACATCGCGCTGGTGTAGATTTCCGCGGCGTCGGAGATCTTGAACGAGGCGAAGCCGCCCGCATTCCAGCGTTCGTTGGAACGCTGGAAGGAATAGTCGGAATAGGGGTTGGCGGCGACGGCGGTCGAATAGGGGATGAACGTGCGCGTGCCGTTCGGATTGTTCACATAGGCGTTGCCGGCGTTCGGGCCGGTCAGCGGAGAGACATAGCCGTTATAGGTGTAGGTCGAGGTCGAGCAGGTGAGCGGGCCATCCTTGACGGCCTCGACCAGTTGGCAGCCCGAGGTCTCGCGCGCGTCATAGGGAACGAGGTTGGCCTTGCGGTAATTGACATAGCCCGAAATGTGGAAGCGGTCGTTGAACAGCTTGGTGCCTGCGGTCAGCGACAAATCGGCGCGACCGCCGTCGTTGGTGAGACCGCGGGCCGGTTGGGCGAAGCCGTATTGACTGGCAACTTGCGAGATCAAGCCGGGCTTGTTCTGGTGCACGTATAAATTGTAATTCGCATTGAGCTGGATGCCCGTGAAGTCATCCTTCATGATGAAATTGACGACGCCGGCAACCGCGTCGGAGCCGTAGACGGCGGAGGCGCCGCCGGTCAGCACGTCGACTCGCTCGATCAGCGCGGTCGGAATCATATTGAGGTCGACGCCGTTCATCGTACCGGCGCGCTTGCCGTCGATCAGCGTGAGCGTACGCTCGAAGCCGAGATTGCGCAGCTTGACGCGCTGGCGGCCATCCGAATCCTGATAATTTTGCTGGCTGTCCGGCGCGACCTGCGGAAGGCGGTTCAGCACTTCCTCGATATTGACCGCTGCCTGGGCGCGAATCGCGTCGGATGTGACCGAGGTGACCGGAGCAGCGGCGCTGGTATTGGGGCGCGTGATACGGCTGCCGGTGACGATGATGTCGACGTTGTTGGTCGGCGCGGTTTCGGGGGCCGGCTGATTGGTCGCCTCCTGCGCCATCGCAGGCACGGCGAACAGACCTGCGGCGCAGGTGGTGCCCAATAACAGCTTATGCAAACGTGACATGACTAAATCCCTCTTTTCTTCCCTGACAATCACTTCGTTCCGCCGGGCCCTCTTAGGCTCCAGCGGTTTGGGCTTGCGTGCCCCCTGCTTGGTTGGTCATCGCGAAAGTGGAGCCGGGCCGGCGCGTCGAAGCGCCTGGTTGGCTCTCGGCCTTCGAGGCCGCGGCATCGGCGGCCGAAAGGCACGGAGTCGATGCGATAATGGCGCGCCGCGCGGACTGAGACGGCCGACCGACTGCCGCAGCAGCTCCGGCAAGTCCGAGGGCAAATGCGCCGCGGCGAGACATTCCCATCGCTATCAATCCCAGATCCTTCGCGACCTGCCAGGGGCCAAAGGCGCCCCAATCGTCGCCGGAGACGTTTCCGGCGACGCACAGGGTTCTCATATATAAAAACTCAATTCAATACCAAAAATTACTTTGGTTTATCATTTTCGCACCATTTGCATACCAATCCACCGTAGCGGTCGCGCGACGGCGCGGCCGCAGCCGCGCGCAGGGGCCATCGATCGCGAATGACACGCAGGGTTGGGAGCCGACCGTGTGACGTCGGCTTCAGGAAGCGCTCGGCGCTATGGGCGCGCGATAAACCCGCTTATGCCAGCGATCGCGAGCTTCGCTGCCGGCACGGCGGCTTCGGCAAAAGTCAGCCGCAGATAGCGGGCGCTGCGCATTTTGGCGAAGGCGATGCGCTGCGTGGACAGGGCATAGGCGATATTGGCGAATTCGCCCGCCGCCGCTGGTTGCCAATTGGTATTATCGAGGCTCGTCTCGGCGATATAGCCTTTTGGGGGTGCCGCGTCGGTCATCACCTGACGCGAGGGCGTGAGGCTGAATCCCGCAAGATTCGTGTCCGCGCCCAGATCGACCGTCACTTGCACGGGCGCGCCGGGCGTCGGCCGTGGTTGCACCCAGATCGTCGCCGCGTCGTTGTCGAGCAATCGCTCGGCGCCGGGTGCGCTGGCCGACACCACCTTCCATTTCGTCACATCGAGCACATTAGGGTCGCTCGACACGATGGCCGGCACCGGCACCGGCGCGACCGCACGGAACAGCGCAAACTCGCTGATCGCCGGACAGACTGGCGCGTCCAGCACGCGCAGCCGTACGCGGCGCGGCGCGATCGGCGCGTCGAGCCGGATGACACGCTGCGCCGAGATGCAGTCGTGCTGGGCCAGCGTGCGCCAGGTGCCGTCGATCTCCGCATCGATCGCGAAGCGGGTCACCCGCACCCCGAGCGGCAGATATTCGCGTAGGCGAATCACATCGAAGCGCGTCCCCGGCTTGAGGTCCAGCGTCAGCACCGGGCGGACCACGCCGTCGGGACTTGCCCAATAGGTCTCGCGATCGCCGTCGAGCACGCGCGCCGGATCGAAGCCGGGCCCACGGCTGTGGCTGGCATGCGCGATCGCATCGCGCGCCAGATCGCGAGCAAAAGTGGCACGGATCGCGTCGCCGAACGATTTGAGGATTCGCACGTCCTGGTCGGGGATCCGCCCGCGGCGATCAGGCGGGATATTGAGGTTGAGATTGGTGCCCCGACCCACCGACTCGTCGTAGAGCCGGATTAGCCGCTCGGGGCTTTTGACCTTGGAATCCTCGTCGGCATGATAGAACCAGCCCGGACGGATCGACACGTCGGTCTCCGCGGGCCACCAGAGCGCGCCGCCGCGGACCCCGGCATTGCCGTTCTTCTGGTCATAGGGCTCGTTGGGCATGGTCGGCCAGCAAGGGTCGCCGGCGACGCCGTCTTCGTTGCCCACCCAGCGGATATCGGCACCCAGCGGATCGAACGTGCACGCATCCGGCTGGAGCTTGTGGACCAGGGCGACGATCGACGGCCAGTCGTAATAGCGCGGTGCGTCGATCTTCCGCGTTTCGCGCGCGCCGCCATAATAGCCGTCGCCGCCATTGGCGCCATCGAACCACACTTCGAACAGAGTGCCGTAGCGGGTGCATAATTCGGTCAGCTGGGCGCGATAATAGTCGACATAAGCGGGGCGGCCATAATCGGCGTGGTTGCGATCCCAGGGCGAGAGATAGAGGCCGAACGGCAGCTTCGCGCGGCGGCAGGCATCGGCCATCTCGCGCACGATGTCGCCCTGGCCGGCCTTGTAGGGACTGTTGCGGATGCAATGCTCGGTGAGCCTGGTCGGCCATAGGCAGAAGCCGTCATGATGCTTGGCGGTGAGGATCAGCCCCTTCAGGCCGCCCGCCTTGGCCGCTGCAACGATCTGGTCGGCGTCGAAGTCGCTCGGATCGAAGAGCTTGGGATCCTCGTCGCCATAACCCCATTCCTTGTCGGTAAAAGTGTTGATGGAGAAATGGACGAAGGCATATTGCTCGCGGCCATGCCAGCGCCACTGCCGTGCGCTGGGCACCGCGCCGAATGGCTTGGGCGCCGCCGACCGGCCGCCGGCCGTCGCCGGAAGCGCGGGCGTAGCGGCGAGCGCGACGCTCGCGCCGACGAAGCTACGACGATCGATCATTTCGGCAGCACCTGCGCCTCTCCGCTCAGCGTGAAATCGACCCATTGGCCGGGCGCCGTGCCCGGCTGGCCGCCACCCACCCACAGCCGATAGCTACCCGGGAGCACGCGGCGCGTACCGTCGCGCGCGACGGTGCTGATGCTGCGCGGATCGAGGTTGAAGCGTAGCTTCTGCGCCTTGCCGGGGGCCAGCGCCACGCGGCGGAACGCGACCAATTGGCGCTGGAGCACGGGCGCCGTGAACGTCGCGCCCTTTTCCATTGGCGGCACGAGATAGGCCTGCACGACCTCCTCGCCTGCCCGCGCACCGCTGTTGCGCACGGTGACGCGCACATCGACCGGCGCGGCGGTGCCGGCCGCCTTCGCCGCCACCCCCCTATAGCCGAAGCGGGTGTAGCTCAGACCATAACCGAACCCCCAGAGCGGTGTACCGGTGAAGAAGCGATAGGTGCGCTCCTTCATCCCGTAATCGACAAACGCGGGCAGGTCCGAGGTCGATTTGTAGAAGGTTACTGGTAGACGCCCCGACGGGTTGTTCAACCCTGCCAGCGTTTCGGCGAGTGCCGTCCCGCCCGCCTGCCCCGGATACCATGTGGCGAGAATCGCATCAGCCATCGCCGGATCCACCGCGACCGCGCTGCCGCTGGTCAGCACCAGCACCACCGGTTTGCCGGTGTCGCGCAGCGCCTGGAGCAGCCGCTGCTGCGCCGTCGGCAAGGCGATATCGGTCCGGTCGCCGCCGACAAAGCCGGGTACGCTCACCGGCAGCGCCTCGCCCTCGAGATCGGGCGAGAGGCCGAGCACCGCGACCACAACGTCCGACTCCCGGGCCGCGGCTACAGCCTGGGCGAGCAAAGGCTCGGCCGGCGGGACCCATAGCAACCTGATTCCCTCATCCTCGCCATGATGGTCGAGTTCGAGGCGGAAATCGTGCTGGCGTCCGTCGCTGACGAACGGAAGCTCGACACGTCCCTTGCCGAGCGGCCCTTGGTGGAGCGGCTTGCCATCGATCCACAGCCGCACCGCGTCGTGCGTCTTGCAGTCCTTCCAGCATGCCGGAATGTCGATCGCCAGCGTGTAGCGGCCGGATCCCGGCGGCACGAGCGCGCCCGTCCAGCGTACCGAGAACCCCTTGGCGTCGAGCTGGCCGAGCGGCGCGGCGCGCGTATAATTGAAGTCGATCCGCCGGTCCCGGCGCACAGCCACGGGCGTGCCGGTCACGGTCGCGCTGGCGAAATATTCCGCTTTCAGCCCGGGTTGGCCGTCCGCCATGAAGGCAGTCTCGGGCACCAGCACGGGCGCGCCGTCGACCAATGTCGAGCCCTGGGCATAACGCACCTTGGCCGCGCCGAACTGACGGCGGATGCCTTCCAGCGGCGTCACGGGATCGACGGCGGTGCCGTGGTAATTGGCTTCCAGGATGTTCAGATCGTCGGCATCGGCACCGATCACCGCGATCCGGTTCCCCGCCGCGAGCGGCAGCCGATTTGTGTCATTCTTGAGCAGCACGATCGCCTTGCGCGCCGCCTCCATCGCCAATGCTCGATGCGCCGGCGTGCCGACCTCAGCTGGCGAAATCCGGCTCCACGGGCTGGTGGCGCCGAACGCAATGCCCAGCGCCCGCCGCGCCGAAAGCGCACGAACCAGCGCAGTGTCGATCTCGTCCTCGCTCACCAGCCCGCGTTTTATCGCCTGGGGCAAGGCGGCATAGGCCGATCCGCAATTGAGGTCGGTGCCGGCCTTGATCGCCGCGGCCGCGGCCGCCGCCGTGTCGAGCCGATAATGATGGAAGAGGGTGATGTTGGCGACGGCGTCGCAGTCGGAAACCGTGAAGCCCTTGAAGCCCCAGTCGCCGCGCAACCGGTCGATCATCAGCGACGGCTGCGCGCAGACGGGAACGCCATGGATCGCATTGTACGCGCACATCAGCGACCGTGCCTTGCCCTCGGTCACCGCCAGCCGGAAAGCGGGCAGATAGGTCGATTCCATGTCCTGCGGACTGGGATCGACATCGAAGCTGTCGCGCCCGGCCTCCGGCCCGCTATGCACCACGAAATGCTTGGGCGTGGCGATCACCTTGGGGTGGTCGGGATCGGGACCTTGCAACCCCTGGATGAACGCGACGCCGAGATGCCCGGTCAGATACGGGTCCTCGCCATAGGTCTCCTGGCCGCGGCCCCAGCGCGGATCGCGGAAGATGTTGATATTGGGCGACCAGATCGTCAGCCCTTCATAGATCCGCCGATCGGCGCCGATCGGGCGTGCGTTGAACTTGGCGCGCGCCTCGGTCGAGACGACATCGCCGACGCGCCGCATCAGATCGGTGTCCCAGGTCGCGGCCAGCCCGATCGCCTGGGGGAAGACGGTCGCGTCGCCGTCGCGCGCCAGTCCATGCAGCCCCTCATTCCACCAGTCATAGGCGGGAAGTCCGGCCTCGGGATCGGCCGGCGCCGTATTCTGGAGCTGGGCGGCCTTCTCCTCGACGGTCATCGTCTCGACCGCCTTGGCCACCGCATCGGGATCGGGCCCGAGCAAGGCGAGCAGGATCAACGGGAAACTCATTGCGGCCCCAGCGTGCGCAGGACGAGAGCCTTGCGGAGCGCCGCGGCCGGCGCGTCCGACACCACGTCGATGGTCACGCTCTCGCCGGAAAGCAGGTCGAAGCCGTCGTCGCTCGGCTGCGCGGCGAGGTCGCCGAAGTCGAGCATCACCGCGCGGGCGAGCGCGCCCGCCGTTATCGTCACGCGCTTGCCCTCCCAGCGGGTGGTGAGTCCCGGCGCCGGATAGGCCATGTCCTTGGGTTCGGCGCGCTCGACGACGGCGCGCGAGACGACGCGTCCGTCGACCAGCAACTCGGCGACGGCGAAGCTCGCTCTGGGGTCGACTCCCGCGAACAAATCGGCATCAGCGATGCTCGCCGCCTCCTGCGCGCCGAGCGGCGCGAGCGTCACCTTGGCGCCCTTCGCGCCGAGCGGCTTGCCCGCCATGTCGAACGCGCGAACGCGCCATTCGGCGGCGATCGGCGCGGTCGCGTCGGAGACCAAGGCGATGCGCGTGGCGCCATCCTTATGTTCTGCGACGATCGCCTGCGGCGCGAAGAAGCGCCGCGCGGCGTACTGGAGCAGCTTCCACTGCCCGTTATAGTCGATGCTCGACCACGAAATCGCCGGCCACGCGTCGTTGAGCTGCCAGTAGAGCGAGCCCAGGGTCACCGGACGACACGCGCGGTGGTGCCGTGCAGCCATTTCGATCGCCTGCGCCTGATTGACCTGGGTCAGATAGATCAGGTCGGCGAAGTCGCGGGGCTTGCGCAGCCGCTGGTCGAGATAGAGCTGAAGCCGCGAATTGCCCTCGCCCGCCAGGAACTTCTGGTGCGCCTTGAGGACCGGGCTGTCGATCGCGAGCGGGCCCTTGCCCGCGAAGCCGCGGATCGTCGACAGGTCGGGCATCGCCTGGAAACCATATTCGGACATGAAACGCGGACAGGAATCGAGATAGCGCTCGACCGGCTTCGAGCCCGACCACACGTCCCAGAAATGCCGGTCGCCATCCTTGTCGGTGTCGGTCGGGCCGTCATAATCGGCCGAGGGCGAGCCCGGCCAATAAGGCGTGCCCGGGGCCGCGGTCAGCACCGCGTCGCGCAGCACGCTGTCGAACAGCACCGCCATCCCGGCCCCGATCCGCTCCTGTTCGTCGGCGCCGACGCGCCGCTTGAAATCCTTGCGATCGGACCAATGCTCCCAGCCCGACAGGACTTCGTTGCCGCCCGACCAGCCGACCAGAGAGGGATGCGGCTGGAGGCGCTCGACCTGCTCGCCGGCCTCGATCCGTACGTTGTCGCGAAACGCCGCGTCGGGCGGCGTCACCGCTCCACCGAACATGAAGTCCTGCCAGATCATCAGGCCCATTTCGTCGGCGAGCGAATAGAAAGCGTCGTCGAGATAATAGCCGCCGCCCCAGACGCGGATCATGTTCATATTGGCGTCGCGCGCGCTCGTGAGAATTCGGCGCATCTGCGCGGCGGGCACGCGCGCCGGAAAGCTATCGAACGGGACGAGGTTGGCGCCCTTGGCGAAGATCGGCACGCCGTTGATGCGAAAACCGAAACTGCCGTCCTTGCGGATCAGTTCGGCGGTGCGCAATCCGATCCGTTGGGCGACATGATCGCTGGTCTCACCGCCGGCGTCGAGAAATGCGTCCACCGCATAAAGCGGCTGCGCACCATAGCCGACAGGCCACCAACGCTGCGGCTTCGCGATCGTGATCGGAGCGCTTACCCAATTCTCGCCGGCGACCAGGCTAGCCGGGCGGCTGACCTCGATTTGCTTGCCCTCAGGGCCGGTGACGCGGGCGCGCACGGTTACGTTGGCCGGACCGTCGGCGATGATCCGCCAGCGCGCGACCAGCCGCGCCTCGGCATCGCCGATCGCTTCCTGGTCGATCCGGAAGCCGTCGATCCGTGCCTCGTCCCACGCTTCGAGCCGTACCGGCCGCCACAGGCCGATCGTCACCAGCCGCGGCGCCCAGTCCCAGCTATATTGGTATTTGGGCTTGCGGATATAGGGCGAGGTTTGCTTGCCCTTGGGCTCGTCGCCGAACGCGGAATCATATTCGCCCGGCAGCGGATTGGGCTCGGCCAGTACCATCGGCTGGAGCGTCCGGATCGGCGACGCGATGGTGACGATCAGCTCGTTGCGCCCTGGCCTCAGCGCCGCCTTGGCATCGACGCGCCAACGCTGGTGCGCATTGTCGGCGGTCAGCAATTTCGTGCCGTTCACCGTCACCGTCGCGAACGTATCGAGGCCGTCGAACACCAGGTCGACATGCCCGCGCGCCAGCATCGCCGGAGTCACGTCGATCACGCGCCGGAACTGCCAGCTGGTCAGTCCCGCCCATTGGATCGGCGCTTCGTTGATCCCCTTGAAAGGATCGGGGACGCGACCAGCAGCGATCAGGTCTTGCTGGACGCTGCCCGGCACCCGGGCGGGGAACCATTGCGCCTCCTTGGGGTGCGCCTTCACAGCCTGGTCGGCGGGAGCGATCCGCACTTCCCACTGGCCGTCTAGCGAGACCGTCTCGCGCGGCGCCGCCCAGGCGGATGCGCTGGCGAGAAGCGCGGGAAGCAGCGCGAGCAGGCCCAGTCTCACTTCACTGCCTCCTTAAGCACCGCGCGTTCGACCGCATAATAGGGCCCGGCAAGCGGTGCGGTGAACTGGAAGCAGATGTCCTCGTCACCGGCCATGGCCGGTAATGTGCCCGAAAAGCTGAACCGTGTCGGCGCCGTCGCAGGATCGGGCAGCGGGAAGGTGGCGAGAACGATCGGCTCGACCGATTTGTCCTTGGCCGCGGCGATGCAGCGTGCCGTCATCACCAGCTCCCCATAGGTCGTGACGTTATAGTGTTCGCGCAGCGCCTTGGCTTCGTGGGCAAGTCCGTAGTGTCGCGGCAGACGGGCGACGTCGATCGTGAAGCTCCTCGCGATATCGAGTGGCGCTGCCGGATAGGCGCTGCACGTGTCGAACAGGTTGACGTTGAACACGGGCGCATTGTCGGTCGCCTCCGAGGTCAACGGGACACGCAGGCCGAAGGCTCCATGCGGACAGGCGACCAGTTCGGAGCTGGTCCGCGTGAGCAAAGCCGCCCGGCTGGTATCGAAGCTCCGCGGCTCGGCAACGGCATTGCCGGCGGGTCCGAACGCCACGGCGCGGACCGTCACCCCGGGCTTGAGATCCAGCGGCGCCTTGTAGGCTGGCGACTTCGGGCCGGGCGCTTTCCCGTCGAGCGTGTAGCGGATCGTGCCATAGGCCGCCTGGGTGGCGAGCGCGACGCGCACCCGGTTCGCCCGCAACGCGTCGCCGCGTGTGCCCTGAAGCCGATATCCCACCGCGAACGCGCTGTCGGCGACTTCCATCCCCGAGCGCCGCCAGCGCTGGATCTGCGGATCGAGCCGTGTCAGGAAGCCGGCGAAGTCGCGCTTGTCCTTGCCCGACCAGGTAATCTCGGCGAGCGCCGCGGCGCGCGGAAAGAGTAGGTGCTGCAACTGGTACGGCGTGACGATGAACTCGCTCCACGCGTTGCCCTGTGCGCCCAATACATGCGTCGCCTTTTCGGGGTCGATTCCCGCCGGCATCGGCTCATATTTGTAGACATCGGCGAGCGTCTGGATCGACAGCCGTCCAGGAGGCTCGTCACCGCGATCGCTTTGCAGACTGTCGAAATACAAGGTCGGCGCGGGACTCAGCACAACGTCGTGATTCTGGTTGGCGGCGTCGACCGCTCCCTTTTCGCCACGCCACGACATTACCGAGGCCGAGGCAGGCAGCCCGCCCTCGAGGATTTCGTCCCAGCCGATCAGGCGCCGGCCCTTGGCGGCCAGATAATTGCCGAACTCGTCGATTAGCCAGCTTTGCAGCTGGTTCTCGTCCTTCAGCCCGAGCGCCTTGATCTGGGCCTGGACTTGCGGGGAGCGCTGCCACTGGTCCTTGATCGCCTCGTCGCCGCCCAGATGGATAAAGGTGCCGGGGAACACCGCCATCAGCTCGTCGAGCACCTGCTTGACGAAGGCGACGCCTTTGGGGCCGGGGTTGAGCAGATAGGGATTGACCCCCCAGTCGTGGGACACGCCCGGCCGGTCGCCGAACACGCCGAACTCCGGATAGGCCGCGACGAGCGCCTGGGCATGTCCGGGCAAGTCGATCTCGGGAACGATAGTGATGCCCCTCTCGGCGGCATAAGCGACCAGCGCTTTCAATTGCTCCTGCGTGTAGAAGCCGCCCACCTTGGCGCCCGGCGCACCGCCGGTCGAGGGCGGCGTGCGCCACGCACCCAGTTCGGTCAGCTTGGGATAGCGTTTCACTTCGAAGCGCCAACCCTGGTCGTCGGTCAGATGTAAATGCAGCGTGTTGAGCTTCACCGACGCCATCTGGTCGACGACCGCGTGGATCGCTTCGATCGGCTGATAATGGCGCGCCACGTCGAGCATCAGCCCGCGCCAGCCGAACCGGGGCGCATCTTCGATCGTCACCGCCGGCACCTTTACCGGCTTGCCGAAGCGGCGATCGGGGCTCAACAACTGGGCAACGGTCATCGCGCCGTACAGCAACCCGCGATCGCCCGAGGCGCTGACGCGAATGCCTCGCGCGTCGACCACGAGCCGATAGGCTTCGTCGCCGCGAACCGAGGCATCGCGCGCAAACGTGATGGCGCCAGGGCCTTCGTGCGGCGCCAGAACCAGTCCGCGTTCGATCCTGACATGCGCCGCCAGCACGCGCGCAGCGGCCTTGGCGCCACTGTCGTCTGGTGCGGTACCGATCCTCGCACCGTCCGAGACGGTGAAGCTGCTCGCGCCACGCACGACCGACTGGGGAAAGGGAATCAATGGGAGCGGATCGGATGCCTGCGCCAACGCCCCGGAACTGCAGAGCAACATCGCCCAACCCAGAGTCCGCAGCCGCATCCCGGCAATCCGCATCTTCTTTTCTCCGTCGGCCGAGACGCCGCCGAACGTGTAACCAATATAGATCCTATGGCACAATAGGGACCGCTACCATTTTTGTGACCTTGCCCTTTTACGCCTGAAACCGCTGTCCGGACCCGGTCGCCGATAGTACCAATATGAGTCCACGACCATCCCATTGCCGGACCCGTCGGGTTGCGATAGCGTCGGCCCATGCGAGGCAGCGATGGCGACAAAGCGCCCTGCGGGGGAAGGGATTGATGGCGTTCTCGGATCAGATAGGACGGTTGCGCGAGGACAATCCATCCCCGCTCTATCTCCAGCTCGAACAGCTCATTCGCGACGCGATCGGCGCCGACATTCTCGTCGCCGGCAACGCGATCCCTCCCGAGCGCGACCTCGCCACCGAATATGACGTGTCGCGCATCACCGTTCGCAAAGCGATCGGCCGGCTGGTCGAGGAAGGGTTGCTCACCCGCCGGCGCGGCGCCGGCACCTTCGTCGCCGGGCGCGTCGAGAAGAGTTTCTCCAAGCTTTCCTCCTTCACCGAGGACATGGCGGCGCGGGGACGCCGCGCGAGCAGCAGCTGGGTTTCGCGCGCGCCGGGCCAGGTGAACCCGGAAGAAGCGATGATGCTGGGGCTCTCGCCGGGCGCGCCGGTGCTGCGCTTCGCGCGAATTCGCTATGCCGATGACGAACCGATGGCGCTCGAATTCTCGACCATCGCGGGCTATTGCCTCTCCTCGGTCGATGCGGTCGAGGATTCGCTCTACGCCGCGCTCGAAAAGGTCGGCAATCGGCCGGTGCGCGCGCTGCAGCGGTTGAGGGCCGTGCCTTTCGGAGGCGAGCATGCCCGAATGCTCGGCGTCGATCCCGGCCATGCCGGCCTGCTGATCGAGCGCCGCGCCTTTCTGCGCGACGGTCGTCCGGCCGAAGTCACCCGCTCTTATTATCGCGGCGACGCCTATGATTTCGTCGCCGAGCTGAGCGACGTCTAACCCTCTTCTATACGATCGGCCGCCTGTCATTCCGCTGGAGTATCATGCAATGGATCGCCGCCAACTTCTCCTCGGGGGCGCCGGCGCCGGCGCGCTGCTTACGGTTCCGGGACGGGCTGCGGTCGCCGCGTACAGCGCCGACGACAGCGACGGCTTTCCGATGCCAGCGCCGCTACAGCGCCTTCTGCCGCGCCTCCCGGACCTCGATCCCTCGCGCACGCGCCTCGAACTTGGCTGGCGTTTCCATGAAGGCGATATCCCGACGCCGGAACCGCAGGGGCACAATGACACCTATCTAAGCGTCAAGGCCGGCAATGCGCGCGGCGCGGCAGCGATGGCCTATGACGATACGGACTGGGCGGAAGTGCGGCTGCCGCACGACTGGGCGGCGGGGCAACCCTTCGTCCGCACCGCCAACGTGTCGGAGGGCTATCGCCCGCGCGGCATCGGCTGGTATCGGCGCACGCTGCGGCTCGATCCTGCCGATCGCGGCAAGACGATCGAGCTCCATTTCGACGGCATCGCCACAAACGCGACGATCTGGGTAAATGGCAGCGTCGCTGCGCACAATTGGTCGGGCTATAACAGCATCTATGTCGATCTGACGCCCTTCTCGCGTTTCGGCGACGAGACGAACGTAATCGTCGTGCGGGTCGATGCCGATGCCAGGGAAGGCTGGTGGTACGAAGGCGCTGGCCTCTACCGCCATGTCTGGCTGGTCCGCCGCGCGTCGGTGGCGATCATCAGCGACGGCGTGCATTGCGATCCGCGCCAAGGGGGCGACGGACGGTGGCGCGTGCCCGTTACCGCGACGCTGGCAAACATCGATCGCGCCGCAGCGAGCGTGACGGTCGAGGCGGCGCTGCTCGATCCTGACGGTCGCGAAATCGCAACGCAGCGGACCGACGTCACGGTTCCGGTGCTTGGACGAGCCGATGCCGCCCTGACCCTCGATGCCGGCAATCCCGCGCGATGGTCCGTCGAGGCGCCGACGCTCCATGCTGTGCGGACCCGCGTGCTGCGCGGTGGCGAGATCGTCGATGAGCGCCGCGTCGCGATCGGCTTCCGCACGGTGCGCTTCGATGCCGACAAGGGGCTGTTCGTCAACGAGCAGCCGGTCAAGCTGAAGGGCGTCTGCCTCCATCAGGACCATGCCGGAGTCGGTGTCGCGATACCCGACGCGCTGCTTGCCTGGCGGCTCGAGCGGCTCAAGGCGATGGGCTGCAACGCAATCCGCATGTCGCACAATGCGCCAACTGCCGAATTGCTCGATTGGTGCGACCGGATGGGCTTCCTCGTCATGGACGAGAATCGCAACTTCAATCCGGCGCCCGACTATCTCGCCCAGCTCGAATGGCTGGTCCGGCGCGACCGCAACCGTCCCAGCGTAATCCTCTGGTCGGTGTTCAACGAAGAGCCGATGCAGGGCACCGAAGCCGGGGTAGAGATGGTGCGCCGCATGTCGGCTGCCGTCCGCCGGCTCGACGACAGCCGCCCGATCACCGCCGCGATGAATGGTTCCTTCTACAACCCCTCCAACGTGTCGACCGTCGTCGACGTGATGGGGTTCAACTATTACCAGGGCGATTACGACAAATTCCACCGGCTGAACCCGACCAAGCCGATGACGAGTTCGGAGGATACCAGCGCCTTCGAGACGCGCGGCGCCTTCGCCACCGATCGCGCGGGCCATGTCATTACCTCCTACGACACCGAGGCGGCGCCCTGGGGCGGCACACACCGCGCATCGTGGAAGAACATCGCCGAGCGTCCCTTCGTCGCGGGCGGCTTCGTCTGGACCGGCTTCGACTATCACGGCGAGCCGACGCCGCACGAATGGCCGACCATATCCAGCTTCTTCGGCATCCTCGACCTGTGCGGCTTCCCCAAGACCGCGTTCGACATCCACAGCGCGCACTGGGTCGATGATCGCCCGGTCGTGGCGATCGCCCCGCATTGGACCTGGCCCGGCCGCGAGGGTCAGCCGATCAAGGTGTTCGTCACCAGCAATGCCGAAACCGTCGCGCTGCGGCTCAACGGCCGCGACCTTGGCGTGCAGCGGGTCGACCGCATCATGGGCAACGAATGGACCGTGCCTTATGCGCCCGGCCGGATCGAGGCGCGCGCGATGCGCGGCGGCAAGATAGTGGCGACAGCGGTCCACGAGACCGCGGGCCCGCCGGTGGCGCTGCGGCTCACGCCCGCGCGCATGGTCATGGCCGGCGACGACGAGGACGCTCAGCCGATCACCATCGACGCTGTCGATGCGCGCGGTCGTCACGTCCCAACCGCCAATCTGGCGACGCGCTTCACGGTAGAGGGCGCGACATTGCTGGGTGTCGGCAATGGCGACCCCAATTGTCACGAGACTGAGCAGTTCGCCGGGCCCGCCGGCGAACGGTCGCTGTTCAATGGTCTGGCGCAATTGATCGTCCGCGCCGACGCAGGTGGGGGACGCATCGTCGTGCGCGCCACCGCATCGGGGCTGAAACCCGCCGCGCTGAAGCTCGACCGCGCCGATATCGCACCGCGCCCCCAGGTCGCGATGGTACCGGCCGTGTCGAAGGTCCGCGATTGGCGCCGTTCGCCGGCCTTCGCTCAACGCCCCGATCCCGGCCTCGCTCCCGCCGATGGCGACAACAATAGCTGGGACTTCATCCATAGCGGCGAGCCCACGCCCGCAGAAGCGCAGCCCGGCTGGCGCATCTATCGGGCGCGCTTCATCCCGTGGAAGCGTATCGCCGCCGAGGGAGGCGTGATCACGTTCGACGCGCTTGGCGGCAAGGCAGAGCTCTGGGTCGACGGCACCCGGATTGCCGTCAAGGAGGGTGCCGCTACCGCTCCCCTAAGCGCACCGATCGCGCCCAGCGCCGGACCGCGTGTCGTTGCACTGCTCGTCAATGCGCCGGCCGGCCAGCCCTCGGGCATCCTGGGCCCGGTGGCGATCACCGGGCGCTGACGCCGATACGAAGGATTTCAGCCAGATCAGCGCACCGCCGCAGCGGGAACCGGGTCGGCGTAACGCGCCAGGAACTGAGCCAGGGTCGGTAGTTTGGGTAATCGTGCCTTAATCCCGGCGTCGAGCCCGTCCAGCGCCTGGCGAAGATTGGCATCGGGAAGCTGGCTCGGCAGCAAATGCCAGCCATCGGGCATCAGGCCCTGCCCCATCATGACCTGGCACCAGGAATCGATGCGGAAAATCTCGTCCTGGTCCTGATGCGCCATCGCCTGCTCGCGGAACAGTTCGAGGCGCGCCGCCAAGGTATCGGGCAGCGTCATCTGTGCCATGCGTTGCCAGAACGGTCCGTCGCGGTGGTTCAGCGCATAATGCAGGATCACGAAGTCGCGGACATGCGTCCATTCGGCCTCCGACCGCGCGTTGAAGCGATCGGCCAGCGCTTGATAGTCCCGGGTGAACGGGAATGACTGGATGAAGCGCGTGATCGCGATCATCACCAGATGGATGCTGGTCGACTCCAGCGGTTCGATGAACCCGCCGGCCAGGCCGAGCGCCAGGCAGTTGCGGTGCCATGCCCGACGGCGCATGCCCGCGGTGAAACGCAGCAGCCGCGGCTCGAACAACGGTTCGCTGTCGAGCGCCGCGAGCAGCGTCTCGCGCGCCGTGTCATTGTCCATATCCTGACTGCAGAAGACGAAGCCGTTGCCGACCCGGTGCTGCAGCGGAATCTGCCAGCGCCACCCGGCGTCGTGCGCGATGGCGCGCGTATATGGCACGGCCTCGCCCGCGCTCTCCGTCTGGACCGCGAACGCGCTGTCGGTTGCGAGCCAGTGGCTCCAATCGTCGAACCCGGCCTTCAGCGTTTGCTCGATCAGGAGCGCACGAAAGCCGGTGCAGTCGATGAAGAAATCGCCTTCGACCCGCTCGCCCGACGCCAGCACCAGCGCGCGGATGTCCCCGCTTTCCGGGTACTGCGACACCTCAGCGATGCGGCCTTCCACACGCTTTACCCCGTCGGCCTCGGCGATACCGCGCAGGAACCGCGCATAAGCGGTCGCGTCGAGATGATAGGCATAAGCCAGGCCAAGCTCGGGATCGGCGGAGAAACGGTTTTCCGCCGCCGCGCGCAGCTCCAGCGAGTAATCGCCATAGGGCCGCCCAAATCCGCGATGCCGTGCCTCCAGCCAGAAATGCTGGAAATCGGCTACGAACACCGATCGCCCGACCGATCCGAACGAGTGGAAATAGCGGTCGCCCGGCCGATCCCAATCCTCGAAGCCGATGCCGAGCTTGAAGCTGGCATTGGTCGCCCGGACGAACGCATCCTCGTCGATGCCGATGAACGAATGGAAGGTGCGGACGGTGGGAATGGTCGACTCGCCGACCCCGACCGTGCCGATCTCGTCGGATTCGACCAGCATCACCTCGATCATCGGGCTGAGATGCTTGGCGAGCGTGGTGGCGGCGACCCAGCCTGCCGTGCCGCCCCCGGCCACCACGACGCGCCGGATCCTGTCGGGAGTTGCTTCGGTCATCGGTTGAGCTGCCTTTGGATCAGGGCGCGCAATTGCCGCGCCGCCATGGGGTCGAGGGACGCGAGCGGCCCGCGGGCCGGCACCGGCAAATGCGCCGCCGGACGCTCGGCCGGGCCGAAAATGTAATAGTCGAACATGGCGCGCCACGCCTCTTTCTCGTGGGCCGGACGGTCGCGGAGCGAGAGCATGGCGTGGAGCAACGTCGTCATCGGCGTGTCGAGGAAATCCGGGGCCGCGTTCCACCAATAATTGACCAGCACGTTGAAGTCGTCGAGCGCCTCGACCTGGTGCCACCACAAGGCCGGATAGACGAGGACATCGCCGGGCTCGAGCTCGGCGATCTCGCCGGCCGCCGCTGCCTTGGCGAAATTGGGAAAGCGATCGAGATCGGGCGCGGCGAAATCGACCATCGTCACCACTTGCCCGCCCGGTGTCGGCGCTAGCGGTCCGGGATAGAGATTGGCGACTTGTTCGGGCGGGAACAGGGTGAAGCGACGATGGCCGACGGCACAGCAGGCCGCATTGTTCGACATGTCGAAATGCGCCGCTGCGATCGTCCGGTTGCCGAGCCAGATGCTGGCGAGCGGCGGATGCTGGGCGAACAGACCGTCCGCCGGCGTCAATTCATTCTCCGCGCGAAAGCCCGGGAAGAACGTGTCGAGGTCGGTCGAGCCGATATAGAAAGCGGGCGCTTCAGGCTTGCGGCGCTGTTCCAAGATCCGCGCAATAAAGGCGTCGAACGCGACGCGCTCGCCGCGGAAGTTCATCGCGGTCGCGTCTTCGTTATAGTGGAAGCGGCCGCCGGCTGCCGGGTCGGCGGTATAGCCGACCACCGGCTGTCCGCTGTGGAATCGTGACAGATAGTCCACGGCGCGTTCCGGCGATTGCAGCCCGGCCTGTACCAGCGGCCAGTCGCGCGCGGCGCCCTTCAGGATGGTCGGCACGCCCTCTGCAATGATCGCGGCGAGGTCCGGGTTGGCGATATCTCCGACACGCTCGCGGGTCCGGCGGGTGACGGCGATCCGGGCAGGTGCCACATCAGCCATCGCGGCGCCGCTTGCGTTCGACCAAAGCGGTGATGTTGCCGAGCGAAGAAGCCGCCCAGATCGCCGGCCGCAGGAAATCGTCGCGGTGCAGCGCCGCGAGCGCCGTGCCGTCGAGCGCCGCCAGCCGATTCTGCGCGATCGTATAGCCGTCCGGCACGGTGAAACGGCGGCCGTCCTCGGTCTCTATCCGCAGCTCGACCGGCTGGATCAGCCCATGCTCTTCGAAGGCGGCGAACATTGCGGGCGCGACCTGCGACCCGACATAGACGCGCTGGAGCGCGGCCGAGACCTGATCGAGCAGCGGCGCGTTGCCGCCATGATCGAGGAAGATCGCAGCCCCCTCGCCGCTTTGGCGCACGCGCGGATGCGACGGGTCGATATGGATCATCGGCTCGCCGGCCGCGCCTTCCGGCGGCACCCCGATCGAGAACGGACCGCGGCTCATCAGCGCGGGGATATAGCGTGCGTCCCAATGCGTGCCGTCGAGATAGAGATTCTCGTCGGCATCGAACCCGAGCAGCACGGTTGCGCGATAGGCGCCGGCAGGGTCACGCCGAAACAGGATGGCGTACTCCCGCTGCAATTCCTCGAACTCGGTCGCGAAAACCATCGTCTGGTTGACGGCATCGCCATAAGCGGCGCCGCGATCGAGCATGACCCGCAGATCGGCATGGTCGACGTTGTTGAGAAGGACGGGGTTCGCCATCGCTGCCGATCCTTAGACGAAGAAGGCCGCTTGTCGCGTAGTGATTATGCCGTAGTTTTCGCGACGAGGGCGAGAGCCAATGAGAGACAGCCTACACTCAAGTTTCATTGCCGGAGAATGTGACGAAGATACCCCAAGTCACCGACAACAAAAACAGGAAAACACCAATAAAAAACAACGTGTTCGGCGGATTTAATTGAAAGCTACCGTAAGCGAAACAAATTGCCCCCACAATTGTAAAAAATATTCTTGGGGATAATCCATCTCGATAAGATAATGCTGCATTTTTTCTTATAATAACTTCGAAAATTGTCGAAAATCGCTCAATAAGAGCCCAGTCCAGAGCAATGCTCACTAAAAGACATAGAGCATACCAAGCCACAGCTCCCATTACTGACACCCCGCCAGCGCCTGACTTGAGGCAACGGCGTTACCTGCGCCGTAGCTGAGGAATTTCGCTCCCCTAGCTTGGCTAGCCGACAGATCCCCAAATGCTCGTGTAGACTGATAAGCGCCCTTCGCCAGATGCCCAACAAGAGCGCCACCGACAAGCCCGGCCACATCCCACCTAGCACCCTCCCAATTCCCATCGATCGCGTTCGAAACAGCACCCACAACGGACGCGACGGTCGATACTGTGGCCGCTCCCGCCGCCACAGCCTCAAAACCAGCCGGGCCAGCACCACTAGGTGCCGTAGCCAGCCCCAAGCCTGCCGAGACACCTGCAACTACGCCAGCACCGGTGCTGATGCCGTCGGCCCATTTCGCTATTCTGGCGGCAGCGGGACTTTTATGCACGCAGCCTTGGTTAATTTGCGGCATTCCAAGTCCGAGGGCAGGAGGTTGCTGCCTGCTATACCTTTCTTCCGGAAAGCGCCACTGGCCGTCACCAGCCCCCGACAAACAGCTAAGACCTGCACAGTTTGGGATATCGTTAAAAATCCAAGAGCCAGGACCGGGCCACACGGTATCAGTTCCCAATGGGTCCATGCCATTCACCGGGTCGCTCTTGGTATAGTTATACCAGTTCATCCCATCGCCATATCCGATTGGATCGGTCTGCATGAACCGCCCAAGCGTCGGCGAGTACATCCGCGCCTTGTAGTAATACATCCCGAGCTCGGGCAGCCAGATTTGGCCGGTATATTGACGCCGCAACGTATTACTGGCGCCCGGAATGCCATATTCGTCATAGGTGTTAACGCCCGTAGCGTTACCGGACGAGTCCGTCCCGGCAATCACGGAGCCGCGCTCATCAGTGACAGTCCAAGTCTTGACCCCGGCAGCGCTAATCTCAAGTAGTTCCTCGTCCGCCCCCGGTCCCAGGATGTAACGTTGTGTCAGTGCTCCAGAGGATGCGAGGTATGACGCAATCATCTGATCGCCGTCATATAGATAGTTGGTTGCGGCTACTGTTGCGCTGCCCGACTGGTAGAGCCGCATCAGCGGGTCGTAGGTTAGGTTCGCCGAATTGGGTCCGGTAAGCAGTAGGTTCTCCGAACTGTAGGTGTAGGTGTTGCTGCCTGAACTGGTCAGATTGCCGCGCGCATCGTAACCAAACGTCGTGCTGGCCGCGGCGCTATACTGGTTGAGCCCGTTCGACGTGTAGTTGCGCGCGACGTTGGCCGCCCCTGTCCACGAGAAGGCATTGTTCGATCGTATCGTCGACGTGATCTGCGATGCCGGATTGTAGCTGAAATCGAGCGTGAGGTCGTTGGTCGTTCCTGGCAGGTCAGATATCAGCGACGAGAGGCGAGAGATGGGGTCGAATCCGTAGGTCGTGACCACGCCATTGCCGCGAGTCAGCGTTTTGCGCCGCCCGAGATCGTCATAGGCATAGGTCCCGAGCGTCGTCGTGCCGTTCTCCTTGATCGTCGTGACCTCACCGGTGACCTGATAGTCATAGGTCACATAATAAGTGTCGGGCCAAGTCAGCCGTGTCCGCCTGCCGGCGGTATCATATTGATAACCGACCGTCCCTAGCGGCCCGCCTTGGGTAAGGTTGCGGCCGAGTGCGTCATAGGTGAAGGTTAACGTCTGAGTGTATTTAACCACCGTCAGCAGGCGACCCATCAGGTCATAGGTATAGGCGGCGTCGGGATCGCCGGGGGGCAAATCCTTGTACGTGACTCGGTTGAGATTGTCGTAGGCGTAATTGATTTGCGTCCCATCGCGCAGCAGCCAATGCGTGACGTTGCCGTTCTCGTCGTGCCACAGCTGCTCAAAATCCGTAGTCGAACTCGCCCCCGATCCTTTGGTGATTGAGGGATATTGAGTTTTGACCAGCCGGTTGAAACCGTCATAGGTATAGCTCGTCTTGTTACCCTCGGCGTCCGTCACAGACGAGACCTGCCCGTTGCCGGCATAGGCTCTCACCTCGGTTGAAGCCTCTGCCGTTCCGTACCCGGAAGTGACATTGGTCAGCTGACCTGCCGCATCATAGGTCGTCCGGACGATGCGGTCGGAGCCGAAGCTCCCCGACTGGGCAGTGCAAGCGTCCGTGGTAAGGGACGACCAACCGCTCGGGTTCATTCTCGTGGTAGAACACTGCAATCTTCCAAAGGTATCGTCATAGCTGAATTGACCGATGGAGTATGCGGTCCCGCCCGCCGACTTGGTATCGCGGAGCAGTCTGCCGGCCGAATCAAAATCGAAGTCCTCGGTCTGCGCGACGGTAAAATTCGATAGCCCGGATGCGCTTAGCCCATCGGCCGTGCCGAGCTCGGTTTTCGAGACTTTCTCAAGGCCATTGTAGGTGAGACGGACAGCCCTAGCCTTGGCTGGGCCGGCACCGTCAGGATCAGGCGAAAGGATCGCGACCGGCCTGCGGCTAAGACTGAATTGGGTAAGCGTCGTGTCCGCCGATCCGGCAAGCGGGCCGTCCGTCGATATCCGGTTCCCGATATCGTCGTAGGTGAAGGTCTGGGTTGAACTCACCGACCCGTCACCGGCCGCAACGGTGACTGACGTGACAACGAGATTGCGACCATAGGTATAACTGGTTTTGGTTTCGTCTGCCGTCCCCGCACAGCTGGACGTGGTGCGGCATCGTGAGACGGTAGATAGCACATAGACGCCCGACGAACTCGGGCTGGCATATTGGTCCAGCTGAACGTAGCTAAAGCGTGTCTGCGGACGCACGCCGCCGACCGCTGCGGCCGGCAGAGTAATGGTTAGCACTCCACCATGCGCAGGATCATAGGTATAGTCGGTGACATTGCCCTTGGCGTCCGTCGTCGACGAGGGCCTATTGCATGTGAGCGGATTGGCGCAGGAGGTCGGATAGGATGCGGAGGCCTCGACAAACGGATTTTGACCAGATCCCGGCTTGGGAGTGTAGGTTACAGAAGTAAGATTTCCCCTCGCGTCGTAGGCATATTCCCTGTAATCTAATTCAGGATACGTTACCCTCGATAGGAGATTGTTCGTATTGTAACCATACGACGTCTTTCTACCGATCGCATCTGCGTAGGATAATACCAGCTTTTTTGCTATGTCTATCGTGTATATTTTAGACGATCCACCCTCCGTCGCGGTAACGGTACGTATTCCGGAAGAATCCACGTAGGAGTAGTTGGTAATGTAATATTGGAACAGATCCGAATAGCCTGTGCTCGGATTTGTGTGCGTATCATATTTGGTGACCGACGTGACCGCATAAGCACCATCGATAAATGTGCTGCCATATCCGATTGAACTTGTTGAGACATTTGTCACCGACGGAGTTACCGATACGATTCTCCCCGTTGAATCCATTGAGAAGCTTGTATTGTTTCCATCGCTATCGGCGTAAGCCGTACCCGTCTGAGTCAAAGAACCTGTTGCCAGCAGAGGGTATTTTTTCTGGTAATTTAGATCGAGATTGCACATGTTAACGGTGACGTCGCAAGGATCAGCGAGCTGATTCATGTCGTCGATCATTATGGCGTACTGCCATTTGGGAATGTCCGTCAGATTATACAGCGTGCTGCCCTGATAGGTGATCTTGGCGTGATATCCTGTGTTGCTCGTCACGGATTGAGGCCTGTAAGCGGTATGACCGCTAATCGAGGCCGAACTATAGTGATACGTTAGTATTTTCCCATTGGGATAAGTAATGGACGAGAGACCCAGGTAATTCTGGCCATCGATCGGTGACGGTCCCCCGAAGACATATTTCGTGCCGTCGGGACCCGTGAGCACATTGGATGAAAGCGTAAAGCCATCAAGTGTAGCCGGTGTGTTGCCACCGCCTGCCACGAGATTGAAGACGTGGGTCCGACCGTCAACGACCGCGCTTACGGTGCCTGTTCCGCCAGTCGTAGTGAGATAACCGACCAACGTGTCCGTGTAGTTTTTCCCGATGATCGTTCTCGTCTCGGAAATACCCGTTGCAGGGTCTCCAACGATAATTGGTTCGGTCGTGTACGTGAACTGGCCCGTCGCGACGTTAACGCCATTTTCGTCGATTGGATTTTGCACCGGCGGCGGCGTGGTGAGGATTGTTTGCGCAAAAGCGGGCCGACAAATCGCGGATCCTGTCATCAACGCAAGGAGAGTCGTTGCACGTCGTACATTGCTGGACATAAACTCTCCTAAGGTTCGAATTTTTTCGAAACACATTTTTGCCGTCGCACGCCGCGCGGACACGCTGACTCGTGCCCCGGCGCACTGCACGTCGGCGAGATCTCAGCCGTTTTGAATTATGGCGTGCTCGCCCCGGGTTGCGCGCCACAAGTCTATCAAAGCATGTCGCGCGAACCCGCCTACGGGGCGCTTACTTTACGGCGCGCCAGTGACTTTCACGTTTGTGCGGTTGTCGGCATGATCATGCGTATATTCGGTGGTCACACCATTATTCACCGAGCCGGTATGGACGACTTTGATCAGACGACCTTTGGCATCATAGGTGTAGGTGATGGTTTCGGACGCCCAAGCGCCCGCTGCCCCGAATACAATGCACGACGCGATTGCTGAAGCTAATATGCGCTTCATTCTCGCCTCCCCTGTTATGAGTCGGACCGCCCGACTCACCATTCAATCGTGCTCCCCGAAGGGACAGTTAGTCAATGATTCTTAGGTATTTACCGCCATATTGGCTGAATTTATCAAGCGCCTACCGAGTCTATAGGAAGGCGCTTTCGGAGAAGGCAGCAATTATCGACGATCTCTTTTGACATCGCCCGAAAACTGCCGCCTTCCCCCTATTCACCACGTGACGTCGGTTCAGAACTTGAAGCGCGCACCGACCAGGTAGCGGGCCGAGCCTTCGGCCAGATACCAGGTGTTGCTCGGATCGCGACCATAGGTCCGGACACCTTCCTCGGTGAGGTTGATGCCTTCGAAGCTGACCGCGATATTCTTGGTGATGTCATAGCTCAGGTTGAGGTCGAGCTGGCCGTAAGGCGCGGTGTACACCGGGTTATGGTAGCTGTCGCGATTGAGCTGGCTCAGGAACTTGGCGCGCCAGTTATAAGCCAGGCGAGCCGAGATTCCGTACTTCTCATAAATCAACGTGACGTTGGCGGTGTCCGACAGACCGACCAGCGCGAACTGGTCGACGTTCGGATTGGCCGCCACGTCGATCCCGACATTGCCGCGCACCAGGGTGTAGCTGGCGGCAAGGCCGAAGCCGGTCCGGCCGAAGAAATATTGGCCGGCGATCTCGACGCCGTAAATCTCGGCGTCCTTGTTGTTGATCGGCGTATTGACCGAGAAGTTGAACAGCGGATCGCTGGCGTCGGGGAGGATATCGACCGCCCCAAGTATGTTGTCGACGAAGGTCTGATCGAGCGCGCCATTGTGATAGTTCGCCTGGAACGCTGCATCCGCCGCTGCCACGTTGCCGTTGTTCTGCTGCAACAAGGCGGTGTAGGTGAACAGGTTCACGTCGGTGATGCCGGCTTGTAACGCAGTCAGCCGATCCTTGGCCGTGCCCGAGCGCGTGCCGGCAGTGCCCGAGGTCGGATCCCGCAAGCCGAACAGCGTACGGTTGACCAACGTGTTGCCGATGAAATTGTGGACGCGCTTGTCGAAGAAGCCGACCGAGAAATAGCTGTCCTTGTTGGGATACCATTCGAGAGCGATGTCGAAATTGTCGGAGTCCAGCGGCTTCAGGCCGGTGTCGTTGGCGAAGCCCACCGCCGTGCCGCCGATGGCGGTCGGACGGGGCGGAGCGTTGACGGTGGTCGAGGCGAACAGGTTGTTATACGGGGCACGCGCGATCGTCTTCGAGTATGAGAAGCGCCCCTTCAGCTTGCTGGTGAAACCGATCGAGAAATCCATCGACGGCAACAGATTGTTGTAGCTGCCCTTCGACGTCAGCGCCTGGCGATCGGTCGAGTTGAGGATAAAGAAGTCGTTGTCCGCCTGCCAGACGATCGCGAGCGGCACGGGTTGCAGCGATTGGGCCGTGACCTTGGTGCTCTCGAACCGGGCGCCGGCGACGAGCTGCGCCTGCATGTTGCCGATCGTGCCGTTCCAGGTGAACTGGCCATAGACCGACCAGATGTCCTCCTTGACGCGGTTGTAATTGTTGGCGTCGATATTGTTCTGGTGGTTCACGCCATCGTTCGTGATGCCGATATAATGCTGGTACAGCGTGTTATAGAGCTTGGTCGCGTCCTCCGTGCGCCAGGCAACCAGGGTATTGGCGTCTGCGTTCGGGTTGTTGTGCGTGAATTGGCAGGCCGTGCAGAACTGGAACACCTGTCCCGGCGCTACGGTGGCGATGTCCGGCGGCAATGAATTACCCCAGTCGCCGAGAACCTGACGCGTATTGTACTGGGTCTGCAGTGTGTTGGTAGTGCGATAGCCGCCGCCGAAATCGAACTTGCTACCGCCGCCGAAATCCCAGGTGCCGTCGAGACGCAGCTCCTTGATCCGCTGCGTCTGGGTCGAGGCGAACTGGCGCTGGATGGCACCGGACAGATCGCCAGCGTCGAGCTTGTTGTCGCAATTGCCCTTGGTGAATGCCACACCAGCGGGCGTGACGCTCGGCGCGCAGTCGTTGAAGGTCAAGGTCTGCTGCGGGAACCCGCCCGGGGTTGTGGTGAGCGAGTGCGAGCTTACGACCGGCATGTTGAACGCGACCGTGGTCGAGGTCTGACCGTTGGGGTTGTCCGGCAGGCTTTCGGCCTTGCCGATATGCCCGTCGAGTACGAACTTCAGACGATCGGTCGCTTGCCAGTCAATGTTCAGGCCGACGTCCCACAAGCGGTTCTTCTGCGCGCGATAGGCTTGCTCGAACGCCTCGTCCTTCACACCGTTGATCGTCTCGTGCAGATAGGAGGTCGTGGCGATGCCGTTGGAGGCGTCGTCGAACGTCACTTCGTCGAACGGGCGGTTGAACCAATTCGACTGGGTCGAACGGCGCTCGGATTCACGCAGCTGCGCGTAGAGGCCGTCGGCCGTGATGGTCAGCCCGTCGGTCGGCCGGAATTGCAGCATCGCCTGACCGTTCAGACGCTCGCGGCTGTCCTCGGAGAAATGATAGCGGCTGTCATTGGGCACCGACACCAGGACGTTCGAATTGGTCGGCACATTGTTGAGCTTGGTCGCGGCGTTGACGAAACCATTGTTAGGGTTGAGGAAATCCGACAAGGTGCGGATGTTCCAGTCGTCGCTCGCCACGGTCGGGACGGTGAAATTGCGCTTCTGATAGCTGCCGAACAACGACACGCCGACCTTCTGGTCCTTATCGCTCCAGCTCAGCAGGCCGGACACTTCCGGCGTCACATGGCCGCCGCAGCTGATACAGTCATCGGCACTGGTGTCGTAGCTCGCCTTCGCGCCGATCGTGCCGGTGAAGCCGCTTTCCCGCGCATCGAGCGGACGCCGGGTGACGACGTTGATCGCGGCGCCGATACCACCCGACGGAACCGCGGCGCGGCCGGTCTTGTAGACTTCGAGCGTCTTGACCCCTTCCGCCGCGAGGTTCGCGAAGTCGAACGACCGGCCGAAGCCGGCCGCGCCGTCGCCGCCCTGGTCGCCGCCGACCGAGACGATGTTCGACGTGGCGAGCTGACGCCCGTTCAACGTGACGAGGTTATATTGCGCGCCGAAGCCGCGGACCGTGACGGTCGAACCCTCGCCGTTGACGCGGTCGATCGAGACGCCGGTGATACGCTGAAGCGATTCGGCCAGGTTGGTGTTGGGGAATTTGCCGATATCTTCGGCAGAGATCGCGTCGACGATACCGTTCGAATTGCGCTTGATCGCGATCGACCGTTCGAGCGAGGCGCGAACGCCGGTGACGACGATGTCAGCGCTCGCCGCAGCCTGATCGTCGGCCGGCGCCGGGGCCGCCGCGTCGGGCGCGCCCGTCTGCGGCTGTGCCTGAGCGGCAGCCACGCCCGGTGCCGCGAGCCCGACCGCAAGCGCCAGCGCAGACGCAGAAATTCTCAATGTCCTCATGCCCCGGATCCTCCCTACCTGGTCGGCATCTTCCCATGCCGACACGACTATGATGTTAAGCGATGTGGTCTCGCCTCGGTCGTCTTCGTATCGAGTCCGACATCGATGTCAATATCGGACAAGGTCCTTTTCGGATCGTTCTGTTCAGCGTTGCGCCAAGGCAACACTGGCCGATTGCAACGGGTGCGCGGCGTCGGTTGCCAAGGTCAATTTGTAGCTACCCGCTGCCTGCTGCCACCGGCCGTCCCGCCAACGCGCCAGCACCCGCGGATCGGCCGCGATCGTCACGCTACGCGTCTCGTGCGGCGCCAGAGTCTCGCGGCTCCATCCGGCGAGCCGCAACGGGCTGCCATCGGGCAACGTGACGTAGAGTTGCGGCACAGCGACAGTCGCGCGATCGCTTTGATTTGTGACCGCGACCGTCACGCCGGGCTTTGCCCCGCCAGTAAAGCGGGCCTTGGCATAGCTCAGCTTGGCATAATTGAGCCCATAGCCGAATGGGAACAGCGGCTGGCTGTTCTGCGCCGCATACCAGCGGTAGCCGACATTGGCGCCTTCCTTGTAATCGACATCGAACGACGCGACGGGCTCGTTGGTCCCCGAACCGGCATTGCTCGCGGCGTCGTTCTTCAGGCTTTCCAGTCCGAGCGGTCCGGGGCGGGGCAGTTGCATGGACGCGCGCGCGAAGGTCATCGGCAGGCGCCCGGTCGCGTCGACATCGCCGAACAGGACGCGCGCGAGCGCCTCGCCGCCGCGCTGGCCCGGATACCAGGCCTCGAGGACCGCCGGCACGCGGTCGATCCACGGCATCAGCACCGGGCCGCCGGTCTCGAGCACCACCACCGTCTTCGATTGCGCCGCGGCGACCGCGTCGATCAGCGCATCCTGATTATCGGGCAGCGCGATGTCGCGATTATCCTCCGCCTCGGTCGCCCATTGCGTGGCGAAGACGATCGCGATGTCGGCGTCGCGTGCCGCCGCTGCGGCGGCGGCCGGGTCCTTGCCGTCGACATAGGAAATCTGCGCGCCCGGCGCGATCGCCCGGATCGCCTTGAGCGGCGACGAATTGTGATAGGTCACGCGCACGAACGACGCCGCCGCGCCAGAGGTCAGCGGGATTTCGATGGGCACGCCGCCCACCGACCGCACCTGGCTAGACCCGCCGCCCGACAGCACGCCGACATCGGCATGGCCGCCGATCAGCACGATCTTCCGCGCGCTTTTTGCCAGCGGCAGGACATCGCCCCGATTCTTGAGCAGCACCATCGAGGCTTCCGAGACGCGCTGCGCAACATCGGCATGTGCCGCATAATCAATCGGTTGCACCGCCGACGGCGACGGATTGTCGTAAAGCCCGCTGGCGATCACCCCGGTCAGAATACGGCGCACCATCTCGTCCAGGCGCGCGACAGGAATCGTGCCGTTCGCGACCGCCGTGGCGAACGGCGCGCCGAAATATATCTGCTTGTCGAGTTCCTGCCCCGATTCCTGGTCGAGGCCCGCCATCGCCGCCTTGACCGTCGAATGGACCCCACCCCAGTCGGACATCACCCAGCCGGGATATTTCCAATCGTCGCGCAGCACCTTGGTCAACAGGAACCGGTTCTCGCACGACCAGTCGCCATTGACCTTGTTATAGGCGCACATCACCGAGCCGGGGCGACCGTCCTTCACCGCGATTTCGAAGGCGAGAAGGTCGCTTTCGCGCAGCGCCGCTTCGTCGATCCGCGCGTTGAGTATGGTGCGGCCGGTCTCCTGCGCGTTGAGCGCGAAGTGCTTGACGGTCGAGACGATATGGTTCGATTCGACCCCGCGCACGGCGGCCGCGGCGAGCGTGCCGGCGAGCAGCGGATCCTCGCCCAGATATTCGAAATTGCGCCCATTCCAGGCATCGCGCGTCAGGTTGACTCCGCCGGCCAGCAGGACGTTGAACGTCTTGGCGCGCGCCTCCGCCCCGGCCATCGCGCCACCGGCATAAGCCAGTTTAGGGTCGAAAGTCGCCGCGGTCGCAAGGCCCGAGGGCAATGCGGTTGCGACGTCGTCGGTGCGCCGGTTCATCTGGTTGGCGACGCCCAGACTGGCGTCGCTCTCGCGCAAGGTCGGAATGCCGAGCCGCGGCACGCCAGGCACATAGCCGGCAGAGGGCACCATATCGGCCGGGCGGGGATCGATCCTGTTGGGAAACAGTCCGTGAATATAGGTCAGCTTCTCCTGAAGCGTCATCGCCTCGACCAGTGCCGCGGCACGTGCCGCCGCAGACAAGTTCTTGTTGCGCCACGGTTCTCCGGCGCGATTCGTCGCAGCGGCGTCGGGCTTCTGCCCGGCTTCGCGGGCGGCGAGCGCGGCCGGCAGGGTGACGGTACCGACGCAGATCAATGCGCCCAACAGACGAGACTTCATCGCGGATTCCTCAATCGAGGTAACAAAAAAAGCGGCCGCCACAGCGTGCGGCGGCCGCTAGCCCGCCGGCGCAAGGTGCGGCGGGGGGAGGATTCGACAATCGGAGGACAGGAGCAGGATGCGCGTCGGACGGCAGAGCTCGCGCAGCGGTCGTCATCCCTTTCCCCTCCTTCGGTTTTTCCGAAATGCTTGACGTAGATCGCCAAGACCGACATCGATGTCAATGAGTTTCGGCGAGCAACGCCAGCAAAGCGATAAGGGGTGGAGATGATTCGAAGGGGAGCGCCGTTCGCCGGCCTGGCCATGGCCGCTTTGGCGCTTGGAACGCCGGCGTCGGGACAAACAGCCCCCTCCGCGCCTGCTGACGCCCCTCTTCCCGCCGCGTCCAGCGTCGCGAACCCGGCAAACTGGCCCGCGATCAAATCGCCGGTCCGCGAGGACCCAGTGATCGAAGGCAAGATCACCCAGTTGATGGCGCGCATGTCGCTCGAACAGAAGGTCGGGCAGATCGTACAGGGCGATATCGCCTCGATCACGCCCGACGATGTCCGCAAATATCATCTCGGCTCGGTGTTCAACGGCGGCAATTCGGACCCAGGCGGGAAATACAATGCGCCAGCCAAGGACTGGCTCACGCTGGCCGACGCCTTTTGGGACGCGTCGACCAGCGACGATCCCAAATTGCCGCGCATCCCGGCGATCTGGGGGATCGACGCGGTGCACGGCCATTCGAACATCGTCGGCGCGACGCTGTTCCCGCACAATGTCGGATTGGGCGCGATGCGCGACCCGGCGCTGATGCGGCGGATCGGCGAGGTGACCGCAGTCGAGATGCGCGTGACAGGAATCGACTGGACCTTTGCGCCGACCGTCGCCGTGGTCCGCGACGACCGCTGGGGTCGCAGCTACGAAGGGTTCGGCGAAGTTCCCGAAATCGCCGCCAGCTATGCCGGCCCGCTGGTCAAGGGATTGCAGGGCAAGATCGGCTCCTGGGACTGGCTGAAGGGTCCGCACGTCATCGCCACCGCCAAGCATTTCCTCGGCGACGGCGGCACCAGGGACGGCAAGGACCAGGGCGATGCCCAGGTGACCGAAGCGCAGCTCCGCGACTTGTTCGCTCCGCCCTACGAGGCGGCGATAAAGGCCGGCGTGCAGTCGATCATGATCAGCTTTTCGAGCTGGAACGGCCGCAAGATGACCGGCAATCGCAGCCTATTGACCGGCGTCATCAAGGATCGCTGGAATTTCGACGGCTTCCTGGTCAGCGACTGGAACGCGCATGCCCAGGTCGAGGGATGCACCGCCTCCGATTGCCCCCAGGCAATGCTCGCCGGACTCGACCTGTACATGGCGCCCGACAGCTGGAAAGGCATCTGGGAATCGACTCTTCGTGAAGCGAAGGCGGGGACGATCCCGATGAGCCGGCTCGACGACGCGGTGCGCCGCATTCTGCGAGTCAAGTTCCGCGCCGGCATCTTCGACGCGAAGCGGCCGTCCGAACGGCCGTATGCCGGCCAATATGACCAACTCGGTTCGCCCGCGCATCGTGCGGTCGCGCGCCAAGCGGTGCGCGAGTCGCTGGTTTTGCTCAAAAATGCGGGCTCGCTGCTGCCGCTCAAGGCCGGCGCCACCATCCTCGTCGCGGGCGATGGCGCGGACAATGTCGCCAAGCAGGCCGGCGGCTGGACCTTGTCGTGGCAGGGGACCGGCACCCTCCCCAGCGATTTCCCCAATGCCACCTCGATCTGGCGAGGCATTGAAAATGAGGTAAAGGCTGCCGGCGGCACGGCCACATTGTCGGTCGACGGGCATTTCACGGCGAAGCCGGATGCCGCGATCGTCGTCTTCGGCGAGAATCCCTATGCCGAATTCCAGGGCGACCGCAGCGACGTGGCGTTCGACGATCCCGCCACCGTCGACAACCTGGCGACGATGAAGCGGTTGAAGGCTGCGGGCATCCCGGTGGTCGCGGTGTTCCTGTCCGGGCGCCCGCTTTGGGTGAACCCCTATCTCAACGCATCGGACGCGTTCGTCGCGGCGTGGCTGCCGGGATCGGAAGGAGAAGGCGTCGCCGACCTGCTGTTCGGCAAGGCCGACTTCCGCGGCAAATTGCCGTACAGCTGGCCCAAGCGGCCCGATCAGGCGCCGCTCAATGTCGGCGATCCCGGCTACGATCCGCTCTTCGCCTATGGCTTCGGCCTTTCCACCCGCGACAAGGGCGATCTGGCGCCGCTTCCGGAAGATCGCGGCGTGCTGAGGGGCGACCGCAACATCCTGTTCGCGCGCGGCAAGCCGACCAATGGCCGGCACTTCCAGTTCGGCGCCGCTGGCGCGCTCTCGGCCGAGCCCGATCCCGCGCTGATATCGGCGCGGCCGGCCGATCGCGGCGCGCAGGAAGATTCGATCAGGATCGCCTGGACCGGCAAAGCGAACGCGACTGCCGCCTTGGTCGGCGAGCCGGTAGATCTGAGGCGAGAGGCCAATGGCGATGTCGCGCTGGTCATCGACCTGAAAGTCGACCAGGCGCCGACCGCCCCGGTCCTGCTGGGTGGCCGCGACGTGACCGCGCGACTGAGGGCGCTGGCGGTCAGCAAGCAATGGGACGAGATCGCAGTACCGCTGCGCTGCCTTGCCGGCGTGCCGCTCGACCGCGTCACCCAGCCGCTCACGATGACCACGGCCGGCCAGCTCGACTTGACCATCTCCGGCATCCGCTTCGCCTCGCCGCCGGAAGGTGTGGTCGATTGCCGCTGACCGCCGCCATTGCAAGGACAGTAAGGCTGGCTAGGATCGTCACCGTGACGTCCCGGTCTTGCTTCCCCGCAAATTGGTATTATCGCTCCGCCTCACCGGCCGGTCGGCCAGCGGACATTTGCATGGCATGAAGACGGTCACCATCAAGGACGTCGCGGAACGTGCGGGCGTGTCGCCCAAGACGGTGTCGCGCGTCATCAACGATGAAGTCCATGTCCGCCCCGAAGTGCGCGAACAGGTCATGCGCGTGGTTGCGGAACTCGATTACCGGCCCAATGCCTTCGCGCGCGGACTGTCGAGCGCCAAGTCCTTCCTGATCGGAATGTTCTTCGACGATCCGGCATCGGTCTATGCCGCCGACCTGCAGCGCGGCGCGCTCACCCGCTGCCGCGCGCTCAGTCATCACTTGCTGATCGAAGAGGTCGACCGCACTCAACCCGATTGGATGGCGCGGCTCGATGCCACCTTGCGCACGGTGAAGCTGGCGGGCGCGGTGCTCACCCCGCCGATCTGCGACTGGCCGGACCTGATCGACATGCTCGAGGCAAACGAGGTACCGATCGTCCGCATCGCCCCCGGCGACGCACTCGACCGCACCCCGCAAGTCCGCATGGACGACCGCGCCGCGGCGCGCGAAGTGACCGAGAAACTGATCGCGCTCGGCCATCGCGACATCGCCTTCATCAAGGGCAATCCAACCCACAGCGCGACCGTGCGGCGGTGGGAAGGGTTTTGCGACGCGATCGCCGCCGCCGGCATATCGATCCCGCCGAAGCGCGTATTGCAGGGCGATTTCACCTTCCGGTCGGGCCTGGTCGCGGCGGAAGCGATCCTGGGCGATGGTGAGCGGCCGACCGCGATCTTCGCCAGCAACGACGAAATGGCGCTGGCCGCTCTGGTCGTCGCCATGCGCCACCAGATCGCGGTCCCCTCGGCCCTGTCGATCGTCGGGTTCGACGACGCCCCGGTGTCGCGTATGGCCTGGCCGCAGCTCAGCACGGTGCGCCAGCCCAATCCGGAAATGGCGGCGGCGGCGATCGACCTGCTCGTCGGACCAGGACAACAGACTCGTGACGGCAGCGCCTGCGTCGAGCTGCCCTATGAATTCATCGAACGCGGCAGCCTCGCAGCGCCTCCGCGAACTTAGGTTTCTAGAGCGCGATAGCGTGGGTTTGACCCACCGTGACGGAGCGGATTTTGGTGCAGGGGGAGGAACGAGGAGCGGAGCGATGCTGAAGGCATCGTGACCGACGAGAGACGCTGCGCTGCGCCAAAAGGCGCCCGCCGCTGTGCGGTTGCCCGGGCGCGCCCGCTGGTCAGCGTCGCGGTCCTTGCGCGTAGCGCCGCTACGCGCTGCACACCGCTCCTTGCCAGCGAACACGCCCGGGCAATCACGGCGGGTCAAACCCACGTCATCGCGCTCTAAATCCCCGACAAGCGCGCGCTTTCCTGCAGCAGCACGGTGACCAACCGCATGCGAACGCTGGAGCGCGACCAGACGATGCCGATGCGACGCCCGATCCGCCGCTCGGGCAGTTGCAGGCGGACGATGTCGATCCCCTCGGGCCAGGGCGGAGTCCAGTCGGGCACGATCGACACACCCAAGCCGCGATCGACCATCATCGCGATCGCATTCAAGGCATTGAGCTCGAACCGCTCGCGCGGGACGATGCCGAGTTCGTGCAGATAAACCTCAGCCGACCGGCCGCCCCATTGGTTGCGGTCGTAGCGAATCAGCGGTTCCTCGCGCAGCAGGTCGAGCGGATCGCGGTCGGCCAGCGCGCGCGGCGCGAGCACGATCAACGGCTCTTCGCGCAACAACAGCCAGTCGCAGGTCTTCGGCAGTGGATAGGGCGCTTCGAGTACGAGAGCGGCGTCGAGCTTGCCCGCTTCGACATCGACAAAGAGCTGCGCCGAATTGCCCGACTGGATGTGGATGTTGACCTGGGGAAAGGTCTTGCTCACCGCCGCGAGGATGTCGGGCAGCATGCCGGTCAGCGGCGTGGTGCAGGCGCCCAGCCATAATTCGCCTGTCACTTCGCCGTCCTGCGCAATACCGCGCAGATCGGTCGCGTCGCGCAGCAGCTTGCGCGCCGGCGCCAGGACACGCGCGCCCTGTTCGGTCATCCGCATCGTCCGGCCGACACGCAGCAGCAATGGCGCGCCCATCTCCCGCTCGAGCGCATGGAGTTGCTGTGCGACCGCCGACGCGCTGATGTTGAGCACGCGCGCAGCGGCCGCCATCGATCCCTGGTCGACGACGGTGACGAACGTCTTCAGGAAGCCGGTGTCGATAGTGCGGACTCCTCCGATTGAGCCGTGCCGCGCCGGGGCGTGAAGATCGTCAGGCCCTCGAGCGAATGGCTGGGCGGCGGGAACAGGAAGCTGGCGACATAGCCGATCCCGATCGAGGAGGCGATTGCCAGCGCGAGATAGAGATAGGGGTGGACGAGGCCGAAGATCCACACGACCAACGTGATGATCGACGCCAGCACGATGCCGATCGCCACGCCCTGCCAATTGGCGCGCCGGGTGAACAGGCCAAGCGTATAGGCGCCCGCGCAGCTGCCGCCGAACAGGCCGAACAATTCGATGGTGAGGTCGAGCAGCGAATGGATATCGAGCCGCGACAGGATGATCGCGATGGCGATACCGATCAGGCCGACGCCCACACTCGCGATCTCGGCGAAGCGGACGATCTGGCGCTGGCTGCGTCCGGGGATCATCCGGTCGTAGAAATCAACCGACAGCAAGGTCGCGACGCTGTTGATGATGCCCGACAAGGTGCCCATCGCCGCTGCGATCAGGCCGGCGATGATCAGCCCGACCACGCCATGCGGCAGCTCGGTGCCGATGAACGACGGAAACACCGTGTCGATCGGCAACAGCGGATTGAGCTGCCCCGGATGCACCCGGTAATAAGCGAACAGCACCGTGCCGATCATGTAGAACATGAATGCACTGGGCAGCAGCACCGCGGCGAACAGCCAGACCGAGCGCCCCGCGGCCTTTTCCGATGGTGTCGCCAGCACGCGCTGCATCAACACCTGATCCTTGGGGAAGGTCAGCACCACGTCGAACAGGACAAGGATCGTGAACGCCCAAACCGTCGGCTGGGTGACGTCGAAGCTGAAGTTCAGCATCCTGGTCTTGTCGAACGCAGCCGCAGTGTCGACGATCGTGCCGAAACCGATCTGCCAGACGATGAAGCCGATCGCGAACAGCGCGCCGCAGGTCAGCACCAGCACCTGGAAGACGTCGGTCCACACCACCGCACGCATCCCGCCCAGCGCGGTATAGACGATGGTGAACAGCCCGACGACGACGATGCACGCGACGATGTTGGTGTCGGTGATCGTGCCGATCGCCATTGCCGGCAGGAACAGCACGATCCCCATCCGCCCGCCGATCTGCATCATGATCCACAGCGCGCTCGACAACATGCGGATCGCGGGATGGAAGCGCTGTTCGAGATAGTTGAACACCGACACCAGGTTCAGGCGGCGGAAGATCGGGACGACGAAGACGGCGACGAACATCAGCCCGACCACCGTCGTCATCTTCGACATGATATATTCCCAGTCGGTCTCGAACGCCTTGGCCGGGACCGCGAGATAGCTGATCGAGCTGATCGAGCCCGCGAACATGCTGATCCCGGCAGCCCAGAACGGAATGGTCCGTGAGCCTAGGAAGAACTCGTTCGACGATCCCTGTTTGGCGCGCCGGTAGAAGGTCAGCCCGATGCCCAGCATGCCGAACAGATAGACGCCGATGATCACCATATCGATCGGCGCAATCGACTGGCGCGCGGATTTGAGCGTCAGCGCCGAGAAGGCGAGACCCTTGCCGTCACGCCATGCCGACAGGATGCCGTCGCCCTGGCTGACGGCGGCGACCGCCGGATGCGGCAGCGCCGATCCCAACGGTGCCCAGGCATCGGTGATTGCGCTGTAGCTGTAGAGACGCGTGCCATCCGCGCCGCCGATCAGATAGAGCAGGTACGCCTGGCCGATCGCCCGCGCCGAACCTGGAACGACCGCGCCCGGTGCCGGCGCGCCCGCGCTCCACCCCTTGAGCTTCAGCCAGCGCAATTGCTGCCCATTCGCCAGGGTGACGAAGATACCACCATTCTGCGCCGCGAGCGCGGCGGGCACACCGCCACCCGGCCAGGCGTCGAGGGACTTCCAGGCCGCGGCGGTCGTCCAGTCGAGGCGAAGAAGATGCGCCGCGCCGCGAACGTCTATTCCGGCCACCAATACGGCGTCGGGTTCGAACGCGGCAGTGGCAGACCGGAGCGACACCGGCAGCGGCGGCAGAATGCGCGGCGTGAGGTCACCGCCCGAAAAATGGAGCCCGGCGACCAGCTGAGCTCCTCCGTCGTCGCCGCGACCGATAAGCAACGTACGCCGGCCATCGCTGATGACCGTCAGCAGATGCCCAAAGTCTATATGCCCCGCATAAACCGCCGCCCAGCCGCTCGGCCGCAGCACGAACGCGCGCCTGCCACCCATGTCGATCGCAACCGGACGACCATCGATCGCTGCTAGCAGGATGGGGCCCGAACTCGGCAGCGTCGGCAGGCTTGTCGCCACCGTCGACATCGGCGGCTCGGCGACGGCCGGCGCTGCGAACGAGGTCAGCAGGAAGATAGCTAAGAGTGCCTTGAGCAGGCTAGCTGTCGAACGACGGCTCATCGTCCCTCTCCCGTTGGGAGAGGGAGGGAGGCGCGTAGCGCCGGAAGGGTGAGGGTCGAGGCGAGAATATTGTCCTCACCCTTCCCACTCGGCTGCGCCGAGCGGGCCCCTTCCCTCTCCCGATGGGAGAGGGAGCCTGGAGTAAAGCCCATCACGCGGCGCCCTCGTTTCCATCCGCCCGTCGCACGGCCTCGCGGGCCGCCGCGACCGCAGGAGCGTCGGCCATAGCTCCTTCGAACAGAAAGGCCCCATGCCCGCGCGTACCCGCCTCGCCCGCCGCCGCCAACAGGCGCCGGGCGCGCGCCACATCCTCGCCCGTGTCGAACAAGGCATTGGCGATCGTCACCTGGCGCGGGTGGATGCAGCTCTTGCCCGGATAGCCCAGGCTGCGCGCGAGTTCGGCCTCGGCACGGAATCCATCGTCGTCGGCGAGATCGGGCCAGGCCCCGTCGAACGCGAAGCGCTCGGCCTCCCCGGCCGCCAGCCGGATCGACCACAAGGCGGTCTGCACATGGCGCAAGTCGCGTCGATTCACACCGAGCGATGCGAAGAGATCGTTGAGCCCGACCTGCAGTCCAGTCACGCGCGGATGCGCGCCGGCAATCCCCGCGGCTTGGGAAATCCCGCGCGGCGTCTCTATATTGACCAGCAAATCGGCCGCGATCCCGGCCGATTCCATCTGCACGGCGACCATCCGCACCGCGGCCGGCGAGCTTGCCTTGGGAAGGTTGACGCAATCGACGCGGACGCCGGCCAGCGCCGCTAGGTCGTCAGCGAAAAAAGGACTTTCGAGCGCGTTGATGCGGACGATCATCCGTTTGGCCGACGACAAGACGGCGTCCGAGCGCAACCATTCGACCAGACGGAGGCGTGCCGCCGCCTTGTCACTGTCGGGCACGGCATCTTCGAGATCGAACGACAGTGCGTCGGCATCTCCCGCCAACGCCTTGGCAAAGAATTCGGGTCGCGAGCACGGCACGAACAACTTGCTGCGCATCGCAGCTCCCTCCCATGTCGCCGCATCTTGCATGATACGGTCGACCGGTCTGTAGCGCGGGAATAGCGCAGCGTTGCTGCGTTCACAGCACAGGAAAAGCGTTGTCTCACCACCCCGAAGCGTAGCCATTCTTGGGTCGGCGAACCACAGAAATTCTTGGGTGTGAACGTACTACTCTGCCGCTTTTGCGTGCCCCGACCTCGCTTTAGGCTGCTGAAAAAATACGTCGGGGAGGATTTCGAATGAACGATCATGCGCGTCTGACGCTTGCCGCCGCTCTGCTGTCTAGCGTTGCTTTGCCGGCCTTTGCCCAGGCCGATCCCGCCACATCTGCTGAACCGCAGACCGCGAACGCGGCCGCACCGGTCGGCGACGGCCAGACCAGCGCCAGCAGCCAACAGGAAAGCGCGGAGGAACGCGGCGAGATCATCGTCACCGGCAGCCGCACGCCCAAATCGGTCGACAAGATCGCCGGCGCGGTCACGGTCATCACGCCTGCCGAGGTGCAACGCTCGCTCACCATCACCGAGGACGCGACCGCGATCCTGGCGCGCACCGTGCCGGGCTATTCGGAATCGAACCAGACGCTCAACACGCTGGGCGAGACGTTCCGCGGGCGCACAGCGCTTTATCTGTTCGACGGCATTCCGCAGTCGACGCCGCTGCGCGACGGCAGCCGCAACGCGACCTTCACCGACATGGCGACGATCGAGCGCATCGAGGTGATCGGCGGCGCCTCGGCGGCCGAAGGCGTCGGCGCCGCCGGCGGCATCATCAACTATATCTCGAAGCGCGCCACCCAGGAGGGCACGCATTTCGGCGTGACCGCCCGCTTCGGCACCCAGTTCCGCGACGACAGTTCTCAATGGAAGATCGGCGCCACGATCGCCCATAAATCCGACGGCATCGACATCTTCGCCGCCGGATCGTTCCTGTCGCGCGGTATCACCTACGATGCCAATGGCCGCCGTATCGGCCTCAGCGCGTCGAGCTCGCTCGCCGACTCAAAGCAATATGACGCCTTCCTCAAGATCGGCCACGATTTCGGCGACAACGGTTCGCAGCGCATCGAGGCGGAGGCGAGCTTCTTCTACCTCAAGGCGAACGGCAATTATCACTATGTCGCCGGCGTGCGCCCCCCGGCCGGCACCGACCAGACCACGGGTATTCCCGATACCGCCCAGCCGGGTCCGCCGACCGACCCGCTCACCGGTCAGTTGCTGTTCAAGCCCGATTTCAACCGCTTCCAGCAATATGCGCTGAACTACACCAATACCAATCTGCTCGGTGGCAATGTTGCCGTCACCGGCTATTACGCCAAGCAGGAGATGCGCTTCCCGGGCGACAACGGCATCGATAAGCAGGATCCTCGCATCTCGACCGGCGTGATCTTCGACCAGTCGGAAATCCTGTCGAAGAAATACGGCCTGCGCACGTCGGACACCTACAAGGACTTGCTGACCAAGGGCTTCGAGCTGCGTTTCGGCATCGACCTCGTCCACGACCAGACGCAGCAATATCTCGCCGTCACCAACCGCGTCTGGGTGCCGCCGATGAACTATACCGGCATCGAACCCTATGCACAGCTCAGCTACGATATCGGTCCGATCACGCTGAGCGGCGGCTGGCGCCATGAGGACGGCCGCGTGAAGATCGCCGATTATACGACGACCTATTACCGCAAGAGCGTGTTCGTGAAGGGCGGCACGCTCAAATATAATAGCGACCTGTTCAACGCCGGCATCATCGGGCGCCTGGGCTCTGGCTTCTCCGCCTTCGCGACCTATAGCGAGGGTTTCTCGCTGCCGAACGTCGGCATCCCGCTGCGCAATGTCAGCACACCCGGCAACAGTGTCGAGTCGATCATCGGGCTCCAGGCGGTGATCTTCAAGAACAAGGAGATCGGCTTCAACTGGCGCGGCCGGATCGGCAATTTCGGCATTTCCTACTATCAATCGAGGTCGGCCGACGGCTCGACTTATGCGGTCGACCCGGTGACCAGGGACTATGTCCTCAATCGCCGCCCGATCCATATCTTCGGCTTTGACGTGAATGGCGAGCTGCGCCCGACCAAGGATTTGCGCCTGAACGTCGTCTACAGCCACGTCGTCGGCAAGACGTCGGCCGCCAATGGCGTGGCCAGCCCGGTCGAAACACCGCTCGGCGTGCTCAACATCGCGCCCGACAAGCTGACCGCGACGGCGACATGGCAGTTCATCCCGGCGGCGTCGGTGTCGCTCGGGTCGACGAGCTATTTCAGCCGCCGCCTGCCGGCGATCAACGAATATACCAAGGGCTACACGCTTTTCGACCTGACGGCGAACGTCAAGGCGGGCAATGTCGGCACCTTCTCGCTCGGCGTGGAGAATCTGTTCAACCGGTTCTACTTCCTGAGTTCGTCGCAGATCGATATCTACCAGAACTACTTCGCAGGTCGCGGGCGGACGGTGTCTCTGACGTTCCACCGCGACTTCTGAGCCGAGGGGGCCGTGGGCGACCAAACCGATTCACGCGTGCTGATCGCCGGCTCCGCCAATGCCGATTTCGTGGTCCGAGCCGCCCGCATCCCCGCCGCCGGCGAGACGGTGCTCGGCGGTGACCTCGCGATCTTTCCCGGCGGCAAGGGCGCCAACCAGGCGGTCGCCGCTGCCCGCGCCGGCGGCGTCGCCACCAGGATGGTCGCGGCGATGGGCGACGACGACCTCGCGCGCTTGATCGCGACGTCGTTGACCAGCGCCGGCGTCGAGCTCGACGTCCGGCGCTCGTCGCGATCGACCGGGGCTGCCCTGGTCACCGTGTCCGACGAGGGCGAGAATGCGATCACGGTCGCCCCCGGCGCCAACGCCGACCTCCGCCCCGACGATCTGCCCGATCTCGATGGAATATCGTGGCTGGTGATGCAACTCGAGACGCCGCTCGACACGGTTTCGGCGTTCGCCCGAGCCGCGCGCGATCGCGGGATCAAAGTGCTGCTCAACGCCGCGCCGGCGCGCGCTTTGCCCTCCGCCTTGCTTGAGGCGGTCGACCTGTTGGTCGTGAACGAGGACGAGCTTGGCGTGCTCGTAGATGCCGAGGGATCGATCGCCGAGCGCCTAGCGCGCGCCGGGGTCGCCACTACGGTGGTAACGCTGGGTAGCCGCGGCGCCTGCGCACGCATCGGCCAGGACTATGCGCTCCAGCCCGCCTTCGCCGTCACGCCGGTCGACACCACTGCCGCCGGCGACACCTTTTGCGGCGTGCTCGCCGCGGGTCTGGCGGACGGTCTCGACCTGCCGGCCGCGTTGGCCCGTGCCGCCGCGGCCGGAGCGCTCGCCACCACCAAAGCGGGCGCGCAATCTAGCATCCCGTCGCGCGCCGAGCTGGATGCGTTCATCATCGAGGCGCGCCAGCATGGTCATGACGACCTCGCCGCTTATTGTGGCCTGAGCCCGGCAGCGAATTGAAGAAAGTCCCATGACCAACCCGATCCGCACGACCAGCGACGTCAAATTCTCGCACGCGCTCACCGGTCCCTATCTGCCGACGCCGGGCAAGGTACCCGGCTGGCCGTTCCAGGAAATGGGCCGCTGGAAAATCGACGCCGACGGTGCTGCCGACGAATGGGTGCAGGGGCTGATCGAATGGCGCCGCGAACATCTGATCCGCATCGGCTTTGACGACGCGCTCTATCGTCGCCCCGAACTGCAATGGTCGCAGGCGAATTTCGTCCATCACCTGCTGATGGTCGAGGATCGCTATTTCCACGATCCCGACACCGGCCGCTATACCGTCGACCGCTATCTCGACGATCTCGAGGCGCGGCTCGGCACGATCGACAGCGTGCTCCTCTGGTACATCTATCCCAATATCGGGATCGACGACCGCAGCCAGTTCGACCTGGTCGAGGCGCTGCCCGGCGGGATCGAGGGATTGAAGCAGGCGGTCGCCGATTTCCATCGCCGTGGGGTCAAGGTGTTCCTGCCGACCATGCCGTGGGATAACGGCACGCGGCCCGGCGACGCGCCCGATTGGGATCGGATGGCGGCGATCATCGCCGCGACCGGCGCCGACGGCATCAATGGCGACACCTATAGCGGCGTGCCGCTCGCCTTCCACAAAGCATGCGAGGCGGCGGGCGGCGCGGTCGTGCTCCAGCCCGAAACGACGGCGCAGGCCGGCGACCATATCCTCAGCTGGAACCTGCAGAGCTGGACCAAGCGCGTGCCCGACGAGAGCATTCCGACGGTGCTAAAGCTCAAATGGCTCGAGCCGCGGCACATCGTCAATATCGAGAACCGCTGGAGCCGCGCGCGGATAAACGACCTGCAGCACGCCTTTTTCAACGGCGTCGGTTACGTCGCCTGGGAGAATGTGTTCGGCTTCGTCAATCGATTCACCCCGCGCGATGCCGAGACCTTGCGGCGGGTGGCAATGGTCCAGCGCTTCTTCGCACCGCTGATCGTCGGCCCCGACTGGCGGCCGTACGAGCGGACGTTGCAGGCCGGAATCTTCGCCAGCCGCTTCCCCGGCGAGGGACGGACATTGTGGACGCTGATCAACCGCGCCGAATATGTCATTGGCGGCGACCAGCTCGCGGCCCCGCACAAGGCCGGCACGACATATTTCGATGTTTGGAACGCCGTCGCGCTCGATCCGCGGATCGACGGCGACCGTGCAATCCTGGCGCTCGACATCCCAGCGCGCGGTTTCGGCGCCATCCTCGCCGTCGCGGAGGGCGAGACCGTCGCGGGGCTCGACGCCTTCCTTGCCGAGATGCGCGCTCGCGCCGCCACGCCGCTTGGCTCGATCTCTTCGACTTGGAGTTCGGCGAAGCAGGAACTGGTGCCGATCGCGCCAACCGCTCGCCATGCCGACGCGCCCGACGGCATGGTCGCGATCCCCGCCGGCGAGTTCGACTTCGCGGTGCACGGGATCGAGATCGAGGGTTACGCCGCCGACGGCGTTGACGTGCAATATCCGTGGGAAGACAGTCCACGCCGCCATCACCGCCGCCGCATGGCGATCCATGCCTTCTGGATCGACCGTTTTCCGGTGACCAACGCCCAGTTCAAGGCCTTCCTCGACACCAGCGGCTATGCGCCCACCGACGACCGCAATTTCCTGCGCCATTGGCAGGACGGCGTGCCGCCTGCCGGATGGGAGAACAAGCCCGTCACCTGGGTCGCGATCGAGGATGCGCGTGCCTATGCCGGTTGGGCGGGCAAGCGCCTGCCGCGCGAATGGGAATGGCAATATGCCGCGCAGGGGACCGACGGCCGATCCTACCCCTGGGGCAATGAATGGGACGAGGCGGCGGTCCCCGCGCCGTCGCTCGATCGCGTGATGCCGGAACCCGCCGATGTCGACGCGCACCCCGCCGGCGCGAGCCGGTTCGGTGTCGAGGATCTGGTCGGCAATGTATGGCAGTGGACCGACGAATATCGCGACGATCGCGTCCGCGCCGCTGTGCTGCGCGGCGGCAGCGCCTATCAGCCGCAGACCTCGCATTGGTATTTCCCCCAGGCCTATCGGCTCGACGAGCACGGCAAGTTCCTGCTGATGGCGCCGGCCAAGGACCGTTCCGCCGGGATCGGATTCCGTTGTGCCGCCGATCGCTGAACCGGCGATGCGGCTCGCACCGCTCCGCGCGGTGACGCTGGGCGGGCTGCTCGGCGAGGCGGTCGAGGCCAATCGCACCGGTCGGCTGTCGCAGTTCATTACCGACGAGCACAGCCCAGCGATCGCCTTGTTCGCGCCCGAGATCGTGGCGAATGACGAGGAAGGCGATTGGTATGGCGAACATGCCGGCAAATGGCTCGTCGCCGCGACCCGCGCGGCCGTGCGCGCCGGTGACCAAGCGCTGCTCGCGCGCGTGGTGCGGGTTGCCGATTATCTGATCGCGCAACAGGATGCCGATGGATATCTCGGCAATTACGCGCCGCCGCGCCGTTTCATGGTGAAGCAGCCGCCCAAGCCGGTGACATGGGACGGAGCGCCGGCGCTGCGCACCTGGGACATCTGGACGCATTCCTATCTGATCCTGGGGCTGCTCGAATTGTGGAAAGCGGTCGGCGAGGATCGCTACCTGACGGCGGCGCGAAAGGTCGGCGACCTTTGCTGGCGGACGTTGGACGCTAAAGGGATCGCGATCACCGATCTCGGCAATCATTTCGGCCTGTCGGCCACCGTTTTGATCGATCCGGCGGTCGAGCTCTATTTCGCGACCGGCGAGCAACGCTATCTCGACCTTGCGCGATTGGTGATCGACCAAGTCGAGCAGGAGCCGCGCAATCGGTTGCTGAGCATGGCACTGGCCGGCGCCGACCCGTCGGAGATCGCCACCGGCAAGGCCTATCAATTGCTGTGGAATCTGGTCGGCCTCGCCAAGCTTTACCGCGCGACGGGTGACGGCCGTTACCTCACCGCCGTCCGCAACATCTGGCACGCGGTGCGCGCGCATCATTTGACGCTTGGCGGCGGACCCTGGGGCGGGGTCGCGCACCGTTCGCGCGAGGTATTCAACCCCGCCAGCGTATTCAGTCCCGAAGCCTATGTCGAAACCTGCTCGACCATGGCCTGGATTCAGCTCAATCGTGAATTGCTGACGATCCTGGGCGACGCCGCCTTCGCGCAGGAAATCGAGCGCAGCGCCTATAACGACCTGCTCGGCGCCCAGGCGCCCGACGGCGAGGATTGGTGCTATTATTCCTTCCCCAACGGCCGGCGCACCCACACGACCTATTGGCGCTGCTGCAAGTCGAGCGGGGCAATGGCACTCGAGGAGCTGTCCGCGATCGCCTATGGCGTGACCGCGGATGGCGCGGTGGCGATCAACCTGCTGGGCCCATCCGACGCCGAGATCGTCCTGCCGGCCCTCGGCGCGGTGCACCTCCGCCAGCGGGCCGCCTATCCGTTCGAAGGACCGATCACGATCGAGGTCACTCCCGCCGCGCCCGCTAGGTTCGCGGTCGACGTCCGGATTCCCGATTGGGCCGAGCATCCCGTGCTGCACGTCGGCGACGAGCGTTTCGCGGCGACCGCCGGGAGATACGCAAGGATCGAGCGGGATTGGAAGCCGGGCGACATGGTCACGCTCGATCTGCCGATGCCGGTCACGGTGCATCGCGCGACGCAGCGCAATGTCCAGGAATCGCTCGCCCCGGGCAACGTACCGGTGGCGCAGGAAGTCATGCGGTACGACTTCATCGCAGTAACGCGCGGCCCGCTCGCTTATGCGACGGGGCTGGTCGATGGCTTCAAGCGCGGCGAAACGGTGCGGTTTGCGCGCGATCCGGTCGCGGTCGCCGATGGCGAGACGATCCGCCTGGAGCCCGAAGGCCGCGCCCCGATCGTCTTCGAGCCCTGGTACCGAGCAGGCGGGCGGCAAGACGGTATCTGGCGGCTGACCTGGCTCGGGCTGACTGAGGCGGACGCGTGACCGCGGGCGCATTCTCCTCCCCGACCCGGCGCGCGATGATCGCCGGCGGCGCGGCCTTGGTTGCGGCCGGCCCCGTGCGCGCGGCCGGCGATCCGGTGGTGACCTGCCGCGCCGGACGCTTCGTCGGCCAACGCCAGGCCGGCATCGCCGCGTTTCGCGGTATCCGTTACGGCCGGGCGGAGCGCTTCCGGGCGCCCGCTGCGGCGCCGGTGATGCCAGAGGCAGTCCGCGCGATCGAGCCGGGCCCCGCCTGCCCGCAGCGTGGCAAACGCCGTCCTCAGGCGGAGGATTGCCTGTTCCTCAACATCTGGACGCCCGCCGCCGGTTCCGGCGCGCGGCTGCCGGTGATGGTGTGGATACATGGAGGCGGTTACGCTTTTGGCAGCGCCAATGACCCGATCACCGATGGCCATGGACTCGCCGCTTCGGGCGACGTCGTTGTGGTATCCGTCAACCACCGGCTCAATGCGCTCGGCTATCTCTATCTCGCGCGGCTCGACGCCGGCTTCCCCGACAGCGGCAATGCCGGTCAGCTCGACCTGGCGCTCGCACTCAACTGGGTGCGCGACAATATCGCCGGCTTCGGCGGCGATCCGGCGCGCGTCACGCTGATCGGGCAATCGGGCGGCGGCGCCAAGATCGCCACCCTGATGGCGATGCCCGCGGCACGCGGCCTGTTCCGCCGGGCGATCACGATGAGCGGACACCAGGTGACGGTGTCGGGCCCGGTCCACGCGACGCGTCGCGCCCGCGCCTATCTGGCGCGATTGGGCGTCAGGGAGACGGAGATCCGGCGCCTGCTCGATCAACCGGTCGAGAAGCTGATCGAGGCGCTCGACGCCGACGATCCGGTCGAGCGCAGCGCGATCTATTTCGGGCCCGTCCTCGACGGACGATCATTGGCGCGCCATCCTTATTGGCCCGATGCGCATCGCGATGGGCTGGGCGTCGATCTGATGCTCGGCGGCACGCGCGACGAAACTCGCGCTTTCTCCGACCCCTCCTCGCCCGAGATGCGCGGCCTGGGCTGGGACGCCCTGCCCGACCGGATTGCCGCAGAACTGCCGGTCGACCTGCTGCCCGAAGCTGTGGTTCGTGCCTATCGCGCGCATCTGCCGGCAGCTTCCCCGGCGGACATCTTCTACGCCGCGACGACCGACGGCCGCAGCTGGCGGGCGCAGATCATCGAAGCCGAGGCACGCGCTCGCGCCGGCCGCCCGGCCTTCGTCTATCAGGTCGATTTCCAGTCCCCGACCAATCCCGATCGCGGCGCGTTTCACGGCATCGATATCGGTCTGGTCTTCGGTACGTTCGACGCGCCCGATGCCTGGACCGGCACCGGTCCGCGGACGCGCGCGCTGTCGCGGTTGATGCAACGGCGTTTCGTCGCCTTCGCCCGCACCGGCCGTCCGGACCTGCCCGGATCGCCCGTCTGGCCGGCTTATGACGAACGCCGCCGGGCGACGATGATCTTCGATATCGCCAGCCGGCTCGAGAACGACCCGCGCCGCTGGCAGCGCGAATTGTTCGCGCCCGTCCCCTATACCCAGCCGGGAACCTGATCTTGAACGCCTCCCCTTCTTCTTCTCCGTCCGCGTTCGACAATCCGGCGCGCGAAGGTCCGCGCGGGCCGCTTTCGGGCATCGGCGTGCTCGACCTCAGCGCCTATATCGCCGGCCCCTATGGCTGCTCGCTGCTCGCGGACCAGGGCGCCGACGTGATCAAGATCGAGCCGCCGGCCGGCGACAATCTGCGCAACTATCCTTCGACGCTCGAAGGCGAGAACCGCGCCTTTCTCGGCGTCAACCGCAGCAAGCGCGGCATCGTGCTCGACCTCAAGCAGGACGCCGACCGCGCGCGGCTGCTGGCGCTGGTCGCGCAGGCGGACGTGCTAGTCCATAATTTCCGCCCCGGCGTCACGGACCGGCTCGGGATCGGCCATGCCCAGCTCGAGGCGATCAACCCGCGGCTGATCTATTGCGCGGTTACCGGCTATGGCGAGGAAGGACCCCTGCGCGGCAAGGCGGGCTACGACCAGGTGCTCCAGGCGATGACCGGGATGTGCGTGCTGCAGGGCAAGCCGCCGGTCCCGGAGCTCACCTACGGCTCGCCGGTCGACTATTATGCCGCCGCGTTGGTCGCCGCCGGTGTCTCCTCGGCGCTGTTCGAGCGCGAGCGCAGCGGCAAGGGGCAATATGTCGGCGTCTCGCTGCTGCGCAGCGCGCTGACGATGCAGTCGGCCCGCATGATCCAGGCCGAGGGAGAAGCACACGACATCTCGCGCGACATGCGCTCGGGCGGGATCACCGGCCTCCACCCGACCGGCGACGGATATCTCTATCTTTCGGCCAATACCCCGCATTTCTGGAACGCCTTGTGCGAGCGGACGGGGCTCGAGGCGCTGGCGCGCGATCCCCGCTACGACAGCGTCCGCAAGCGCGCCGAACGTGCCGCCGAACTCGTCCCGCTGCTGCACGCCGCGCTCGCCAAGCGGAGCGCGCTCGAATGGGAAGAGGTATTCGGTGAGGCGGTACCCTGTTCCGCCGTGCACCATATCGAGGAAATGTTCGACCATCCGCAAGTGCGCGCCGAGGCGATGGTGACGAGCATCGCGCACCCCGTGCTCGGCCGGTATCGCGGCGTGTCGCGCGCCATCAAGTTCGCGCGCACGCCGGGTCCCGAACCGTTCGCCGCGCCGATGCTCGGACAGCATGACGATGACGTTCCCGCCGTGCCGTCAAGCGACGAGCCTCTGTCCGGCAGGCCCTGACCGCAGCCCGCACGCCGCTCCATAGACAAGAGATAGGCACCAGGGCGAAGATCCGAGTTTCTTCACAGCGACCCCTCTCGGAACCGCAACTGCGCCCGCTGGTTGTACGTCCCAATCAGAACAGGGAGCGCAGTGATGCTTGGAACAATCCTAATAATCGTCCTGATACTCGCCTTGATCGGCGCTCTGCCGACTTGGGGCCATAGCCGCAATTGGGGATATGCGCCGTCGGGCGGCTTGGGACTGATCGTCCTGATCCTGATCATCCTCGTGGTGCTTGGCAGGATCTGAGCATCGCCGACGACATCAGTCAGTAGACCGCCGGTGTTATTGGAACCGGCTGATGCTCAGCCGGTTATCTTGCGACAATTACGACGACAAGGAGAGGAACGATGGCAGACGAAGATCGAACGACTGTGATTGAGAGGGGCGGCAGCGGCGGAGCGATTGCTCTCCTCGCCGTCGTCTTGGCGGTAATCGCCGTGGTGTTGTTCTTGATGTTTGGCCAGAACATGCTCGGCAACACGAAAAAGGTCGACGCCGACATCAAGATCGACACGCCGGCGAAGCCGTAAATCTATAAAGGGGGCTGGCTCTGCAACACGCCGGCCCCCCTGTGATCGCACCCATACCAAGCGACGAACGCCCCTGGAGGCTCCATCCGAGGGCATCAGCCGTTACCCTGCTTTTCAGCTTGCTGGCATTAGCTGCATCTCGCCCGACATGAGCTCGCATATTGGCGCGTCGGCCGGGACACTAGCACGCACCGCAGGTGAACCGACCGACTCTTCGGGCGTTTCCTCTACACTTAACGGAGAGGATCATGACCAAGCGAGAATTGATCGATACCGGCACCGACAAACGATATGTCCGCCGCGACGAAAAGGGCCAGTTCAAGGAATCCGACGATGTCGGCCGGTCGCTCGCACAGGACGTCCGGCATCATGCCAAGACAAAGGTGAAAGCCGGCCAGGGCGATCGCGGCGATCGGTGACGGCGACCCGCTCGCGGAATCATGGGGTTGGTGACGTATGTCATCTAGCGCTTCGCTGATTCCGCTGGTGGAGCCGATGGAGGCGCGCCTTACTAAGGATCTCCCGGTCGGCGACACCTGGCAATATGAGCCTAAATGGGATGGGTTCCGATGCCTCGCTTATGTCCGGCAAGGCGAGGTAAGGCTATTTTCCAAGTCCGGAAAACGGCTTGACCGATATTTCCCCGAGATTGCCGATATCCTCGCGCGCTCGGCCACGTCGACCTGCGTGCTCGACGGCGAGTTGACCGTCCGGATCGACGACCGCCTGTCCTTCGGCGCGCTCCAGGCGCGCTTGCATCCCGCGGCGAGCCGGATCGAGCGCCTGTCGAACGAGACGCCGGCACGCTATGCGGTGTTCGACTGTCTCCAGGACGGCGCCCGCAATCTCCTCGAAGCACCGCTCAGGCAGCGGCGCGCGGCGCTTCCCGATCTCGTTTCGAGCTTTGACCATGCGTCGATATTTCTCTCGGACGCGACGCAGGACGTGGATCGTGCTCGCCGCTGGCTCGACGAGAGCGGCGGCGATACCGACGGCGTGGTCGCGAAAGAGCTCGACTCCCCCTATCAGCCGGGCGAGCGGGCGATGGTCAAGGTCAAGCGCCAGCGCACCGCCGACTGCGTGGTCGGGGGCTTCCGCTATGCCGCCAACGAGCCGATCGTGGGATCGCTGTTGCTTGGCCTGTACGACGAGGCTGGCAACCTCGACCATGTCGGATACACGTCCGCGCTCAGCGTCGCCGCGCGCCGCGCGCTCACCCCAAAGCTCGAAAAGATGATCGCCAAGCCCGGCTTCACCGGCCGCTCACCGGGCGGTCCCAGCCGCTGGTCGACCGACCGATCAGGCGACTGGCAGCCGCTGAAACCCGAGCTCGTCGTCGAGGTCCAGTTCGATCATGTGACGGACGAACGTTTCCGGCACGGCACCCGCTTCCTGCGCTGGCGCCCGGACAAGGCGCCGCGGCAGTGCCGGATGGAACAGCTCGCGATGTGACGCGGCGGTCCCGATCCACTCAGGGTTTGAGATCCCTGGCCATTGCCAGATGTCCGCTCACGATCGGCATCACCTCGTTGGCGAATGCACTGAGCGGTGGCTGGTCGCCGTTGACCGAATAGTCCTTGAGCGCGGCAAGCGTGCGCTGATGCGCGTCGCGCTGAAGGATGACATATTGCTGGTCGAAATCAGCGCCCTTCTTCGCGTGCAGTTGCTCGAGCGATTTCAGTTGGTCGGGCGCCAGCGTCGCGTCGGGCGTGATCATCGGCGCAGCCGACCCGGCGGCCTTTTTCAACTTTTCGGTCGACTGTTTGTGCGCGTCGATCATGTTCCGGGCGAAGTCCTTGACCGCTGGCGACCGCGCGTTGGTCAAAGCGAATTTCGATGTCTCGATTTCGAATTCGTCGCTCGCCGCCATTGCGTTCGCGAAGTCCTGCGCCGAGGGCGCGACCGGCGATGCAATATTGTGCAGATCGCCCGTGACATTGCCGCTCTTGACCGAGGGCGCCGTCGGCGAGTTGCCGAGGTCGGCGCTGTTGGCTTGCTGGACCTCGCTATGGTCGCCGCACGCACCAAGCGCGAAGATCGGCGCGGCGAATAATAGACAGGTTCTGACGTTCACGGATCGCGCTCCTGTGAGCAAGGATCAGCCGTCAACCCGGCCGCCGCTCCGCCGGTTCCTCGAAAACCCGCTCAGCTAATTCAGGTTAGTCAGATTGCTCGGTGCGCCTGCCGCTCTCGATCGTTGGTGGGAAGCGAAAGGAGACGATAATGACCGACCGCGACACTGACGGGACGGACGACGCGATCAAGCCGACGGCCGAAACCCGCGCACCCAACCTTTCGACCGACCATCAGAAAGAGGGCGACGCCCGCCGCCCCTCGGATCAGCTCGACCGCCAGCAGGGCCCGGGCGAAGACGATGGCCGACGCAAGACCTCGTTCACGGACAATGCCTAACGCCGCGCCAACGGCTTCCACGCTCATTGCTGTTCGGGATAGTCCTCCGGCTTTACTTGCCCGACATTCGGACGGTTCTCCACCGGCTCGGGCTTGTTGGCACGGGAGGGATCGTCGTCGGGTTCCTCGGCGAGGTCGGCGGTCGTCTCGCCGGGATTCTGTTTGCGGATGTCGTCGCTGGGATCGGCGCCTTCATCGGCATTGGCACGGTCTGCCATCGTCTTTCTCCTCGGTTGCCGTTTCAACCTGAAGCCACCGATCGGCGTTCCATGGAGTCCTTCAATCTAATCTATTTCATCCCGGAAATCCGGACGCCGACGGAAACGAATGAGGCTTTGATGGGTTGTCGGGCGCATGCATCAGGAGACCTGAAAATGGCCGACAGCAGTGATGGGCCGCACTTTTACGGAACCCCGGATCCCGACAATCCGCCGCCTGCCGCCAAGGGTGGGATGAGAGGCGAACGCTCCGGCGGACAGGAAGACGAGGCGAGGACATTTGCGCGAACGTTGGACGTCGATGACCGCGAGGTGATCGTCGAGGAAACCTCCGGCGCGGTCTTCGCAGAGCAGAACGACGATGGGCCCGAGCAAGACAAGCGCGAAGGCCAGGCGGACTAACCATGATGCTCGATCGCACCGCCACTGGCGCGAGCCCCTACACCCTGGCTCTCCGCCAATTGCTCGCGGAGAAGCCTGAGCCGGTCGCCGTCTTCACGACGGCCGATCTCGAAGTCGAGCTGATCTGCGGACCGGATTCCCTATGGGCGATCGTACGGGGCGAAGGCTGCGGCGGTCTTGCCATCCGGTGCGCCTATCTTGCCGGGCCGTTCGAATGCCGCGCCGCTCGCCACCAGGCCGGCGAGCGCGTCCGGTTGAACGTCAAGAGTGCGATGGGCGAGCATGTCGTCGCGCTCACCATGGCCGAAACCCAACCCGAAGTGTTGCGCGTGTCGGTATGGCTGACCCCGGCACGGCCGCTGCTCGTACCCTTCCTGCCGCGCGACCTCTATCCGCTCGACCATCGCGACGATCCGACCGGCGCGCGCGGCCATGTCGAAGCGGCCCAGCGCGGATTGAACAGCGGCGTGATATTCTTCCGGCTGGCCGAGCCCGATTTCGGAACGGTGCTGTATTTCCAGAACCTGACCGCGCTCAACGATTACTATCTGGCCACCAACACCAAGCCCGATGGCGCGGTCGGCGGCGAATGGCCGGAACTCGGCTATTTGCCGCCCACCCCGCCGCAAAGCGCGACGCCGCCGGTCGAGACGCTGGCAGCGGGCAGGGAAATCATGCTGTCCGACGCGCTGATCGCCATTCGCGGACTGGACGACGGCAGCGAGGAGCAAGGCGCGCTGCAATTCCTGCGCATGCTGGGCGTCGTCTACACGGCGCTCGAGCGCCCGGAGACCGAATTTCGCGACTGGGTCGAGCGATCCGAACGCACGCTTGAAGATCTGGCGACGGCACCGGAAGCGACCGTGCGGCATTACGGCAACCTTTATGCGCACCCCTATACGGCGAGCGAATATCCCGATTCCATGGTGCAGATGTCGCTGCTCTCCGCGATCCACGACTGGGGGCGCTGGAACGGCGCGCCGCACCCGCTGGAAAAGGAATTCCGTCGCGGCCTGAGCAAGTTCCACGACCGCGAGCTGGGGACGATACGCCGCTATCTGCCAAATGTCGGCAGCGACAAGGATAAGGACGCGGTCGACAGCTGGTATCTATATCACCCTTTGCTCAATCTCGCGAAGCTCGCGCTGGACGGAGATTGGCGGGCAAAGGCGCTGTTCCTCGAGGTGATCGATTTCGGCATCCGCGTCGCGCATCACTTCGACTATAAATGGCCGATCCAGTTCAACGTCCGCGACTTCTCGGTGCTGACCGCGACCGCCAATGACGATCGCGGCCAAACCGATGTCGGCGGCCTCTATGCCTATGTAATGCTGCAGGCGCACGCGCTGACCGACGATGCGCGCTTCCTTCAAGAGGCGCGCGCCGCGATCGACACGGCCAAAGGCATGCGGTTCAATCTCAATTACCAGGCGAACCTGACCGCATGGGGTGCGGCGGCCTGTATGCGGCTGTGGCGTATCACCACCGACGACAGCTATCGCGACCAGAGCTACGTCTATCTCGCGAGCTTCTTCCACAATTGCGAGATCTGGGAATCGCGGATCGCCGCGGCGCGCCATTACAAGAACTTTCTCGGCGCGACGTGCCTGCAGGATGCGCCCTATATGGCGATCTACGAATGTTTCGACAGCTTCGCGGCGTTCGAACGCTATCTCGAAGATAGCGGCTCCGACCTCGATCCGGGCGTGCGGATGCTGGTGTCCGAATATTGCAAATACGCGCTCGATCGCGCCTGGTATTATTATCCGGATGCGTTGCCGGAGGATGTCTTGGCGGAGAAACAGCGCAACGGCCATATCGCCCGCAATCTGTCGTTCCCGCTCGAGGATCTCTACGCAGACGGCCAGAAAGCCGGACAGGTCGGACAGGAAATCTACGGCGCCGGCGCGGCAATGATATTCGCCACGCGCAGCTTTCACGATATCGAAGACGTGCCGTTCCGCCTCTATTGCAACCAGTTCCTGCGCTCGGCCGAGCGGGCCGGCCCCAACGCGCTGAGAGTCCAGTTCGACGGCGGCGAGAATTGTACCGCCGACCTCTGCCTGCTGCCACGAAACGGCGCTCCGCTACCGAGGGCAAAGATCACCCTCGCCGACGGCGCGGCCATCCGGCAATCGTCGAGCGGGGATCGTACGGCCTATCGCGTGCCGGCCAATTGTCGGCTCGTCCTTACGTGGGACAGCGACTGAACGTCTGCGCACAATACTGATCCAAGTTACGCAACGAATTGATTTCGCACATCAAACGATCGGAACAATAGTTTTTCAGGATCGCTTCGCTCTCACAACCAGGAGAGCAAGATGTCCGATGCCATTGCGGACGCGCCGCTGACGGCTTCCAAGGATCAGCCGCGCCGCTCCCAAAGGAGTGAAGCGAACATGAGCGACATGACCGAAGCGCTGATCGACCCGCAGGACAAATATCACAGCGAGGGGTTTGCCGAACAGCAACAGGACTGGCCGGGGCTCCAGCGCGACATGGACCCGGTGCCTGATTGCGGCGAACGGACCTATCGCGGCACGGGACGGCTCACGGGGCGCCATGCGCTGGTCACCGGCGGCGATTCCGGCATCGGCCGCGCCGCCGCAATCGCCTTCGCGCGCGAGGGCGCCAAGGTTGCGATCAACTATCACCCAAAGGAACAGCCTGACGCCGAGGATCTGAAGGGGGTCCTCGCCGAAGACGGCACCGAGCTCGTCCTGTTGCCCGGCGACCTGACCGACGAGAGCTTCTGCCTGAAGCTCGTCGACGATGCCCGGGATAAGCTCGGTGGTCTCGATCTGCTGGTGATCAATGCCGGCTACCAGCAAGCGCGCAAGTCGATCGCCGACATCACCCATGAGCAGTTCGACCGCACGATGAAGACCAACATCTACGCGATGTTCTGGATGTCGAAACGTGCCGTGGAATTCATGCCGCCGGGGTCGGCGATCATCAACACCGCCAGCGTCAACAGCTTCAACCCGGTCGAGGACCTGCTCGATTATGCCACCACCAAGGGCGCGATCGAGATCTTCACCAAGGGGCTCGCCAAGCAGCTGGCCGCGAAGGGCATCCGCGTCAACGCGGTGGCGCCGGGACCGGTGTGGACGCCGCTGCAGATTTCGGGTGGGCAGCTGGAAGGCAAGATCGAGAAGTTCGGCCAGGACACGCCGCTCGGCCGCGCCGGGCAGCCCGCGGAGTTGGCCGGCCTGTACGTGACGCTCGCCGAACAGACCAACAGCTTCACCACCGGCAGCGTGTTTGGTGCCAATGGCGGCACCGGCGTGAGTTGAGGGGCAAACGGAAGGAGACGATCATGCCTCGCGGAGACAAATCCAGCTACACCGACAAGCAGAAGCGCAAGGCCGAGCATATCGAGGAAGGCTATGAGGATCGCGGCGTCGGCAAGGAAGAAGCCGAACGCCGCGCCTGGGCGACGGTCAACAAGGAATCGGGCGGCGGCAAGAAGTCCGGATCCGGTCGCGGCAAGAAGGAAAACCACGAAAGTTCGCGCAAGGGCGGCCGCAAGGGCGGATCGAGCCAGACCCATGCCCAGCGCTCGGCCGCGGCCAAAAAGGGTTGGGAAACCCGTCGGCGGCAAGGCAACGGCTAAGCTGAGAACCAACTAAGCCGTTGCGCTTAACGTGATTCATTTCCAACACCCGTCATCCTGGGCAAGCGGGGACTCATCTCCAACGCGTTCGCCAATTCCTGCCCGCTGTTTATGCGGCTTGGGCAGGAGATGGGTCCCCGCTGTCGCGGGGATGACGACGAGAATCCCTACCTGGCGGAGTTCCTGTTTCGCTGAGACCATCATTTGCGAGGGCAAACGGCTGGCGGAACGCTCGTCCCGCTAGATGCAAGGCAAGGTTCAGGCGCTCTCGAGCTCGGCGTTCGAATTGACCTTGGTCTCCGCCCTAGTCGTGAGCTTCTCGTCAGTCGCCTTTTCCCCGGCCAGCGTCTCGGCCAGGACCGTAGCGCAATCCGAGCGGCCGAGTTGCTTGTCCAAGGCGACTAACATGCCGCAACGCGTAATCTCATGATACTCGACCGCCTGCGCCGCGGCGGCGATGTCGAACACCGCGAAGCGCATTTCGGCAATATCGGCCGCGGACCAGTCCGGCTGAAATGAACCTCGGACGATGAGTTCCATCGTCCGAGGCTAGTGCTTTCAGAATGCGGTGATGCCGTTGGGCGTGCCCAGCCCGGTCGGCCCGTCATAACCGGCGCGCGCGGTGCAGAAATAGGTGCCGCCGCAGCTGCCGTTGCTGCCCGACGTCACGTCGTACAATGCGCCCGTATTGGCATAAGGGTTGCTCCCATAGGTCACGCCGCCGCCATTGGCGCCGTAGATGCCACCGATCACCGGCGCCGCCACGCTGGTGCCGCCAAAGACGAGCCAAGCCGACTTGCCGCCATTGCCCGGTCCGTAGACGGCGACGCCGGTGGCCGGATCGGCCACCGCCGCGACATCCGCTTCCATCCGCATCGCGCAGCCGCCGTCGAGCTGCCATTGGGGCTTTGCGTAAATGGTGCTGCAGCCGCTGCCGGCGCCGGTCCACACGGTCTCGCCCCAGCCGCGCGCGCTGGTGTTGCGCTTGAGCGTCGTGCCGCCGACCGCGATGACATGCGGCGACGAGGCCGGGAATTGCACGCCATAACCGCTGTCGCCGGAACTGACGGTGACCGCCACGCCGGCATGGTCGTACGCCGATTCATAAGCCTGCGACCCACTCTCGCCGCCGCCATAGCTGTTGCTGATGACATGCGCCCCTAGCGACGCCGCTGTATTTACCGCCGCCGCCAGGTTGCTGAAGCTCGCCGAATTCGCCTGGACCAGGATGATCTTGCATCCCGGGCACATCGCGCTGGCCATATCGAGGTCGAGCGCGGTTTCCTGTGCCCAGCCGTTATTCTGGCGCGGATAATTACCCTTCACGCCGGACTGGTTGTATTTGGTGAAGCAGCCATTCGCGGTCGTGCACGGTGGAAGGCCGTAGGTCGCGCGATAGGTCGCCAGATCGCTTTCCGCGTTGGCATAGCCATAGGCATCGACGATCGCGACGGTGGTCGTGCTGCTGCCTTGCGCCGAGATGTTATAGGCGGCGCGCAAGTCGGCGGGGCCGAAGCCCGACGGAACGACATTGGGCGTCGCATCGCGCTCGATCGGCTTGCCCTTGTCGTCGGTGACGATACGCGCGTGGCACCGCGCCGTCCCGGGACCTGCGGGGCCCGGACAAACCGCGGCGTGATAGACGTTACCGGACTTCAACAGCCCTTGGGCGGATTGCGCTTGGAGGCCAATCGGAATTCCCGCCAGGAGGGCGAAGGCCGCGATCGAAGCAGCAAGACGTGCCATGCTTGTCCCCTTTGTCGACATGATGTCGAAACATCGGGAGCCTCTCACGCGGGTGCTGCCACGGTAAATATATCGATCGATGTAGCTGGAGGGACGAACCGGGCGAATATCGCGCGTGCAATCCGGACTGGCTCAATTCCAGCGCCGCCGGCGGGGAAATCCGCCGCTCAGTCCATCCGCGCGAGCAAGGTATCGACGCTGCAACTGGCGAAGCTCGCGAAATTGTCGGCGATGCCGAAGGGCAGCAGCAACGTGCGGCCATGGACGATCGCGCCGCAGCCATAGACGACGTTGGGGACATAGCCGCTGCGTTCCCCGGGGCTGGGCCGCAGGATCGGTTCGGGCGTGCGCGCCAGCAATCTGGTCGGATCATTCTTGTCGAGCAGGCAGGCGCCCATGCAGTAATTGCGCATCATGCCGACGCCGTGGGTGATGACCAGCCAGCCCTCGTCGAGCTCGATGGGCGAGCCGCAATTGCCCATCTGGATGAATTCCCACGGATAGCGCGGTCCGATGATTTTGACGCCGCCATTCCAGGTGGTGATATCGTCCGACGCGATCAGCCACAGATTCTCGTTATCCTGGCGACCAATCATGTTGAAGCGGCCGTTCACGCGACGCGGGAACAGCGCCATGCCCTTGCTTTGCGGCACCGATCCCTTGAGCACCGTCATCTCGAACGTGTTGACGCCGGTCCCACGAAACAGTTCGCACCGCGCATCGCGCCCGTCGAACGCGGTATAGGTGCCGAGGAAGCTCGGCGTGCCGTCCTCTTCGGTGAACCGCACCATGCGCAGATCCTCAATCCCCTGACGCTGGCTGGCGGTGATCGGAAACAAGACGCTTTCGGAAGGCTCCTGACTTCCCTCGCAGATGATCCGGGTCGTGCCCGACGTGCCGCTCTCGTCGGGCCCTTCGATCCGCGGCGACGTGACCCAGGGGCTGGGATCGTCGACATGGAAACCGTTGCTCGAGCTCCAATTGCCGGTGCGAAAGGTGACGGAGGAGACATGACCTTCGCCGATGCCGCGCAACGACAGGATGAAGTTCAATCCGTCGGCCGGCGCGTCGTCCTGATTCATCCGCAACACGATACTGGGATTGAACAGGGCAGCTGCCTCGAACGAATATTCGGCACTGAGATAGGCGCCGATCAGCAACTGCTGCTCCGGGCTGGCGGTTACGGTTTCGGGAAGGCAGGCCCGTACCTCCTCGAACCGACGCGTCAGCATCGTCTCGACGTTACGATGCCGCTCCGACAACGACGCGACCGTCGTTTCGCAATCCCTGCGGCAGCTAGCTTCGTCGAGCGACAGCACGCGCTCGATCACGGTGCGCATGCGGGGATGCGCAGCGTCGCGGAACGGTTCGGGATAATCGACGCTGAACGGCTTGATCACCGTGCGTGACGGGTCGGGGCGCAAATGGAGACCGGAGAAAGTGAACAGATCGTCGCTCATACGGTCGGGCTCCGTGCGGGGGACGACACGGAGTCGCCGGGAAGGGGTGATAAGCCAAATCGGAAGGATCGGCGTCCCCTGAAACGCTGCATCGCGCGACAGGCTCCCTGCACCGTCGATATTGCGCGACGAACCAAGCTTTCCGGCTGTTCGAAAACGAAAAAGGACCGGTGTCCTTAGACACACGTCGTCCCGGCGGAGGCCGGGGCCGTTGGCCGCATCACGACATAGCGGCCCCGGCCTGCGCCGGGGCGACGGCGTCACATCCTCGGACGCCGCCGCCTTCCGGTACTAGCGGCTCAACTCAGAAAGCGTAGCTGACCGACACCCTATACGACCGGCCGAAGATCGGACGAACGTCGGGGAGTGCCGCGCCAGGACCGGCGAGGAAGCGCGGATTACCCTCGGTCAGGCCATGCGAGTTGGTTAGGTTGTCGCCGGCGATCTGCAGCATATAGCCGCCAACCTTGGCGCGAAGCCCCGCGCTCAGCGTGGCATAAGCCGGCAGCAACTGGGTATTGGCGAGATCGCTATACCGCTTCCCGATCGCTTCGTAGGTGCCGTAGAACGTGATGTCCGACTTGTCCCCAAAGCGCGCGGTGTAGGTCGGCGTGAAACGCACCTGATAGGACGGGATGCGCTGCGCCTTCTTGCCGTCGAAATCCGGAATGTTGGGCGTATCGGTCTTGGCATCCTCGAGCACGGCGTTGCCGATGAATCCGAACCCGCTCGCGCTATGGTACGATGCGTCGAACTCGATGCCCTTGGTCTTGGATCCCGCGATCTGTGGCGGCACGCCGACATCGTTGTACACCGCCCCGACGACCTTGTCGTAGAAGCCGGTCACCGCCGCTTCGAACCCGCCGCCGCGATATTTCACGCCGCCTTCGTACGAGCGCACTTTCCAGTTCAGATCGAGCCGCGGCCCGGTATTGCCGAGCTGCGAGCGGACGTCGTCGAACGAGGGCGAGTGATAGCCTTGCGAGATACGAGCATAGACGTCAAAATTGCGGGTCGCGCGATAGTTGAGCCCGACCGTCCACGGCGTCGCCTCGCGGCTGATCTTCGCTGAATCGGGCAGGCCATTACCCGCGATATGGAAATCGATGTCCGTCCATTGGTGGCGGATGCCCGCGTCGAGGCGCAGCGCGTCGGTGATGTTGAACGAATCCGACACATAGATCGCGTTCACCGTCGCGCGGCCGCGATCCGAAATGGCGAAGGCCGACAGAGGACCGTTATTCAGGTCGACCAGATCGCCCGAGCCGCCCACCTGCATCCAGCGGTTGCCGCCCAGGCTCCAGGCGTCATCCGAAGTGAAGTGCGAGAAATAATAGCCGAGGTTGAGCGTGTTCGGGCCGGTCTTGATATTGACCACGGCCTCGTTCGAGACATTCTGAAGCTTCTTGTCGACCCACCACGAACCGAATTGCTGGACGTAATCGGTCGGTGCGAGCGTCTGGCCGGTGTTGATCGTATGGACCTGCGTCTGGCCGGGATTGCCTGCCGTCGCGAGTGCGGTGGCGACCGTGATCGCGCCGGCGCCTTGCGGGACGAGGCCAGTCGTCCGCAGCGTGCCGCTGGTGAAGCCGAACCGGTCGGTGAAGCTGATGCCGCCGCCAAAATCGTAATCGAGACTGGCCCCCGTCACCACGCCCTTCCAGCCGCGGCCGTCGGCCAGGTCGACGCGTTCGGTCGCGCCGCTGCCCGCCGAGCCCGGCGAGATGATCGTCGCATAGCGATTATATTGGTTGAGCTGGTTGTACGTGCCGCGATCGATTCCCGGCACGTTCGCCGCGAACGGCAGGAACCATTCGCCGTGATCGTCGGTGTAGCGCGCGAAGATGTTGAACTTGCCGCGCGAGAATTTCTTGGTGATGTTGGCGGTGATCTGCTGGCCGTTTTCGGTGTCGAAGCCGGCCCTGCGCACCGTATCGCCGCGCGAGACATAGCCGCCGACCATGTAATAAAGGTCGTCCGCCAGCTTCCCGCTGAGATAGCCGTCGACGCGCCAGGCGCTGTAATCGGTGATCGAGGCGCCGATGCTGCCGTGCGTCTCTTCCCCGCCCTCACGCAGGCGAAGATTGGTGGTGAGACCGGGCTGACCGTCCGAATAGAGCGAAGCCGGGCCGCCATTGACGCCTTCGATTCCCGCGATGGTCTCGTCGAGCCGGACAATGCCGGTCTGGTCCATGAACGACAGGCTGCTCGAGCCATAGACGGGCACGCCGTTGAACTGCATCGTCACGAACGGCGCGTCGCCGGTGCTGGGGATGCCGCGGACGAAGATGTTCGACGTACCGACGCCGCCCGAGCTCTCGACCCACACGCCCGGGATCGACTTGAGGACGTCGCCCGAGCTCTTGGGCGCCTGTAGCTTGATATTGTCGGCCGACAGCGTCGTCACCGAATAGCCCGCCTCCAGCTTGTTGATGCCGCTACCCGCGGCACGACCGGTGACGATGATGTCGGGCACGTCGGCGGGAGGCGCCGCGTCCGCAGCCTGGGCGGGATCGGCCACCGGCGCGGGGGCCGGCGTCTCCTGTGCGGCCGCGGGATGGGCCAGGGCGATCGCCAGCGCGAACCCCGACACAGCAACGAAATTGCGATTGCGCGAAACCATCATCATCCTCTCCTGCCGCTGCTTCCTGCTCGGGAAGTGCCTGGCGATGAGGTCTACACACGAATGAATTGCATTTCAATACACCGTTACATAAGCGTCATATTATAATAGTTCGTTTAATATCATTATGATAGCTGATAAGAGCGGCCACCAAATGTGGCAGAGATGTCACAACGGTTGCAACGAAATTTCATCCGGCTATCCGTCCACAACGTCGCGCCAAGCGCCTTGTCGGGGCATTGCGCAAACCGCTTGTTGCATCGGGGAGCACGACCAGCCTATTTTGGCCGCGCAGAGCGGGGGCGGAGCATCGTCGAGGATCGTCGGAAACCAGTTTCAATGGTTGTCCGGCAACCCGCTGATTGAGGAGCTGGCTTTGCGTCGACGCGCGATGGATCTGAATATGGGGGATATCGCTCGACTAGCCAACGTGTCCAAGCCGACCGTGTCGAGGGTCCTCAACAACAGCCCGCTGGTCAATGAGGAGACGCGCGAACGCGTCCTGCGTGTGGCGCGCGAACATGGCTATGCGATCAACCGCAACGCACAGAAATTGCGCCAGGCACGCAACGACACCGTCGCCGTCGTGCTCGATTTCGGCTCGCACCGCGCCGGACGGATCGCCGATCCATTCATCTTTGAACTGCTCGCCGGCGTGTCCGAAGCCCTGTCGGTGCGCAACCAGGATCTGTTGCTCTCGCCGTCCAACCTCACCGACGTCCAGAGCCATCTCGACCTTATTAGCTCGCGCGTCGCCGACGGCTTCATCTTCCTCGGCCAAGGCGTGCGCGGCCCGATGCTGCGCGAGCTGGCACGGGCGGGGGCGCCGTTCGTGGTATGGGGCGGCGTCGATCCTTCGGAGCCCTATTGCTCGGTCGGCAGCGACAATCGGCTGGGCGGACAATTGGCCGGCGAACTGTTCGTCAAGCGCGGCGCCAAGCGCTGGCTGTTCGTCGGCAATATCGCGCATGCCGAGATCCGGATGCGGTTCGACGGCCTTCGCGCCGTGGCCGCCAAGCACCCCGCGGTGACGGTCGAGCATCTCGAGGTCGAGCACATGGCCTATGCGCCCGCCTATCAGCAGACGGTGGCGTGGCTGCGCGACAATCCGCCACCCGATGCGGTCTTCGCCTTCTCGGATACGGCGGCGATCGCGATCATCGCCGCGTTCCGTGAGTTCGGGCTCGAAGCGCCCGCCGATTATTCGCTGTGCGGCTACAACAACATTCCGCCCGCGGCCGACTTCACCCCCGCGCTCACCACGATCGAGCAGGAAACCCATCTGGCCGGCGCCATCCTGGTCGAAAAGCTGATGCAGATCCTCGACGGCGGGAAACCGAAGTCGAGCGTGCTGCCGACCCGGCTGATCGTTCGTCAGACCTGAGAAGGACTCGGCGCCAGCCGCAAGACCCGTTCGAGATCGACCGCCGCGGTGGACGCGAACACGAGATCGGCCTCGGCCAGGATAGCGGCGTCGCCGATCCCGATCGCAACCATGTCCGCCGCCTTGATCGCAGCTACCCCGGCCGCGGCATCCTCGAACCCGACGCACGCGGCGGGCGCCGCGCCGAGCCCGGCCGCGCAGGCCAGGAAGATGTCCGGCGCGGGCTTCGACCGCGCGACCCTGGCGGCGTCCGCGACGAAATCGATCGAGTTCGACAAGCCGGCCCGCTCCAGCACCATCACTGCGTTCCGGCTGGCCGAGGCGACCCCCAGCGACAGCCCGGCGGCGCGCGCACTTGCCAATAAGGCGGTCGCACCCGGCAGGATGTCGGCATCGCTCATCGCCTCCAGCGCATCGAGATAATAGCCGTTTTTGCGCGCCGCGAGTTCCTCTCTGGCGGGGAGATCGAGCGACATACCGCCCAGCGCCAGGATGTGATCGAGCGATCCCATGCGGTCGACGCCCTTGAGCGCTTCATTGTCATGCTCGTCGAACGCGATGCCGAGTTCGTCGGCGATCCGCTTCCAGGCGACGAAATGTAGCCGGGCGCTGTCGACCAACACCCCGTCCAGGTCGAAGATCGCCGCGCGAAACGCCATGGTCAGGCCGCGACCTTTTGGCCGGCGACACGGATCGCGACCGCGCGATCACCGCGCACCGACACGCTGGCGGTGCGGCCCGACACCGCGATATCGACCCGCGCGCCGCGGAACGTCACAGTGAAGTGATAGTCGGACAGCCCCGGTATCTCGACGGGATCGAAGCACAAAGTGTCATCCTCGACGCGCATGCCGGCAAAGCCCATCGCCAGCGTGGTCCAGCTCCCCGCCAGCGCCGCCATGTGCAGGCCGTGATCGGCATTGCCGAACAGATCGTTGAGGTCGGTTAGCGCCGCGACCCGCCAGTAATGCGCCGCCCTCGCGCCATCGCCGGCATGCGCCGCCGCTGTCGCGAACGCGCTCGCCGACAAGGTGGAATCATGGACGGTAGTCGCTTCGTAGGTGTCGAGCATCCGCCGCCGCATCGCCAGGTCGAACGCTTCGGGCATCAGTGCCAGGGCAAGCACCGCGTCCGCCTGTTTCGAGACGCGGCGACGATAGATGGCGAGCGGATGAAAGTGCAGTAGCAGCGGATAGGCCTGGGGCGGTGTCGTATCGAACGGCCATGGGTCGAGACGGAAAAAGGCGTCGTCCTGCGCATAGACTTGGCGCTCGTCGTCGAAGGGCAGGAACAGTTCGTCGGCGGCGCGGACCATGCGGGCCGCTTCCACATCGTCGATCAGCGACACCGCAAGCCCTTCGCGCGCGGCGAACCGCAAATGCCGCGCAGCCATCATGTTGGTGTAGAGGTTGTTGTCGACGATCGCCGAATATTCGTCGGGCCCGGTCACGCGGTTGATGACGAAGGCGCCGCCGCGTGCCGCATCGTGGAACCCGATCACCAGCCAGATGCGCGCCGTCTCGACCAGCATCGCCGCGCCGCCCGCCTCGAGCAGCGAACGGTCGCCGGTCGCCGCCAGATAGGTTTCCAGCGCATAAGCGATGTCGGCGTTGATGTGATATTGCGCGGAGCCGGCGGGGAAATAGGACGAGCATTCGTGTCCGCCGATCGTCCGCCACGGATAGAGCGCACCCTGTTCGTGCCCCATCGCCCGCGCATTGTCGCGCGCGGCGTCGAGCTTGGAAATTCGCCACGCGAGCATCGCCCGCGCGATCTCCGGCCGGGTGAAAGCGAAGACCGGCATGACATAGAGATCGGCATCCCAGAAGACATGGCCTTCATAGCCTTCGCCGGTCTGCCCCTTGGCGCCGATCGACGTCTTGCCGTCGCGCCCGACCGCCATCGCCAGTTCGGCCAAGGCGAAGCGGATCGCGAGTTCGGCCTTGGGCTGGCCTGTGAAGGCAACGTCACTCGCCGCCCAGAAATCCGCGAACCACGCGACCTGGTCGGCCAGCAGGGCGTCATAGCCTCGCTCGACCGCGGCACGCAGTAGGGCGGTGATCGCCTCGACGCCCTGCCCGTCGGCCGCGGCGTGATAGCCGGAGGCGAAATCGATCTGCACCCGGCCATCGACGGTCCGGCGTCCGATCTCGCGCATCGCGCACGTCACCACGAATCCGCTCGTGCGCAGACGGTCGCTGCGCATGGCGGTACCGGGCTGGTCATGAACCTGCGGATCGATCCAGGGGCTGGTCGCCATGACCGGCGCAATGCGCGGGTCGTACACGCCCTGGTCGGCGACATCGGCCGCGCGGTCGCCGCTTCCCGGCGGCGGCGTCACGGCCGGCGACACGGTCACATCGGCGCCGTCGGCGAAGCTAACGCGCGTCAGCACCAAGGCGGTGTCGTCCATCGAGACGAATTGCTCGATCGCGATATCGGCCGCGCCCGCCGCGAATCTCTCCGTACGCACGCCCTGGGCAAGGTCGAGCTCGACGCTCTCCGGCGCGCCAAGGGGCAAACCGCCGATCCGGATCGCGGGCCGGGTGGCATCGGCCACGGCAAGGCGCAGATCGCTTTCGCGGGCATAGCCGTGGGCCGCCTCATGATAGGCGATCGGCACGCGTTCATAGACGCCGTTGAGATAGACTTTGGGCGCTTCCGCCGCCTCGCCCGGGCCGCGAATACCGATGAAACCATTGCCGATCGAAAACAGCGCGGAAACATGGTGCAACCGGGCGGAATCGCCCTCCGCGACGAGGCGCCACGCGTCGCGCGCAAATCGCACGTCAGCAAAAGACGCTTCGGGTAATGACCGCCCCACGCAATTCCTCTCCGATGCGGCGACCAATCGCCGGATTGCCAATGATATGCATTTCATAATAGGAGATGGTCAAGACAATAAGCCGGGCATCCCGGCAGGGGAGGCGCATGAACAGGACTCGGATGATCGTCGCACTGGCATTGACCTATGCCGTGTTCGCGGTGCTGCTGAACAGCGTCGGCACCGTGATCCTGCAATCGATCGAATCGTTTCACGTGACCAAAGTCGCGGCGAGCTCGCTCGAGGGATTCAAGGATCTGTCGATCGCGGCGACCAGCTTCCTGCTGGCGGCGCAGCTGCCGCGCTTCGGGCTGCGGCGCGCGATGATCGCAGCACTCGCGCTGGTCGCGGTCGCCTGCATGGCGATGCCATTGATGCCCGGTTTCTGGACCACGCGCCTGCTATTCCTCGCCGTCGGTGTCGCGTTCGGGGTAACCAAGGTGTCGGTCTACAGCTTCGTCGGGCTGTTGACCGAAGACAGCGCGCGCCATGCTTCGTTGCTCAACGTGATCGAGGGCGTGTTCATGCTCGGCGTGCTCAGCGGCTATTGGATCTTCGCCGCGTTCATCGACCCGGCCGATCCGGGCAGCCGGCAATGGCTGAACGTCTATTATGTGCTGGCCGCAGTCAGCCTCATCGCCTTGGTCCTGCTCGCCGTCACACCCTATGACGAAAGCGCGGTCGACGAGCCCGCGGCGGCGCCCCAGGGTGCCGGTCAGAAATTTGCCGAGATGGTCGCGCTCGCCTGGCGGCCGCTCAGCCTCAGCTTCATCGCCGCGATCTTCTGTTACGTGCTGGTCGAACAGGGCATCGGGTCCTGGCTGCCGACCTTCAACCGCGAATTGCTCGGGCTATCAGCGCCGATGAGCGTGCAGGCCGCGTCGATCTTCGCTGTTTGCCTGGCGGCGGGGCGGTTGGGCGCCGGCGTGGTGGTGCGGCGCACCGGCTGGTTTCCGCTCGTTCTCGGGTGTCTGATCGGCATGGCGGTGCTGATCGTCGCGGTGCTACCGCTCGCCGCCGCACATCATGGCCAGGTGACGAGCTGGGCCGGCGCGCCGGTCGCCGCCTTCCTGTTCCCGGCGATCGGGTTGATGATGGCGCCGATCTACCCCGCGCTCAATTCGGCGATCCTATCGTCGATGGCCCCACGGGAGCAGCCGGCGATGGTCGGCCTGATCGTTGTGTTCTCGGCGCTTGGCGGGACGACCGGATCGTTCGTCGTCGGGCATATCTTCGCGATGTTCCAGGGAACGATCGCCTTTTACGTCCTGCTCATCCCGATCGCCGCGCTGGCAGTGGCCTCGACCATGGTTCGGCGAAAGGCGGGGCGATAGGCAATCTGCCTATACCGCCTTGGTCACTCTCGCGGCCTTCACCGTTCGCGGACCTCGTCCGCGTATACGGCATTCAAAAAAAATCGGCCACGCCGTGTCCCAAGACACGACGCGGCCAATGCCCCCCATTTGATCAGAAGTTGAAGCGCAGCCCGGCGTTGATCGTGAAGCTGCGCAGCCGCGAGTCGTCGTCGATATTGCCGAGCACGAAGCCCGACACCCGGCTGCCATGCGCATTGGCGAGGATACCCGCCGAATAGCGCATCGCGCTCTTCCAGGTGTTGGTCTGGAGCGAGAAGGTCGTGACCGGCGTCCCGAACGCGAAGCTCGAGCTATCCTGGCGCGACCAATTCTCCATCCGCGCCGCGCTGATGAACGGTTCGAACGTTGCCGTCGCTTCCGATCCGCCGCGATAGGACAGGCGCAGGCCGGCCTGGCCGATCTGGGTCGTGTCGCTGCCCGGCGTCCAAGCGCTGAAGGCGTCGACAACGAGCGGATCGATCTTCGTGTCGCCATAATTATACTGCGCGAACGGCGTCGCGGCGAAGCCGGTCTTGCCGCCGAACCGGTACGAGGCGCGGACCGACCCCGCCGTCGCGTCGCCGCGCAGGCGCTTCGTGCCGACCGTGCCGAACAGCGACGGCATGGCGACGGTATAGTGGCGCCATTCCTTGCGGACATTGCCTTCGAGTTCGAAGGCGCCGTTGCCGACCACCGCATAGCCGCCGATGAACGGCGTCTCGACCTTGATCCGCTCGCCGCCCGCGAGAGGAGCCGAGGCGCCGTACCAGCCACCCATCACGCCGACATTGACCTTCCAGCCGCCGCCGATGCCGCCGAACGAGACGTCTGCGCCAATCTGGGCCGCATGCTGGCTGGTGCGGAAGCGACTGGTCGAAGCGTAGGTCAGCCCGCCGCCCGTCAGCGTGGAGGTGATCGTCTGCTTGCTGTGGCCGCCGCTGCCGCGCATCCACAGGCTGAACCGAGTACCGCCGGCATCGGTCCGGTTGGTCACGAACGGACTGATCGGATCGTCGAGCAGGCCTGATGCCGATTCGGCCATGTAGCTGAGGTTGCCCAGCCCCGCCGCCGTCGGGTTGACCGCCTGGATCAGGCCGAACTGATGGGCGTTCGACGGGTTCTGCCCGAAGCTGTCGAGGATGAAGCCCGTGGTCGGGAACACGGTGCTGGAGGTAAAGGCACTGGCAGGTGCTGCCCCAGCCACCGTGACCACCGGCAGGAAGCCGCCCGTGACGAACGACCGCGTGCCGACCAGGTTCATCGTCACATTGGTGTTGCCCGTGGCCGAGCCGCCGATGTTCAGACGGTCGGCCGTGGCGGTATTGGTGCTGTAGTCGGCCCAGAACTGACCGCCGCCCGAATAATTGCCGCCGACCGTGACGACATTGCTGGTCAGGTTGTTGCGGGCATTGATAATGCCGGTATTGGCCATCGATCCGACTGTCGTGAACGTCCCCGCTCCGGCGAAGGTGACGCGACCGGCATTCTGGGTATTGCCGAGGATCGTCAGCGTACCGCCGGCGCCCAGGTTGACGTTGCCGCCATTGGCCAGATTACCCGAGTAGCTCGACGAGCCGGATCCCAGGTTCGCGATCCCGGTCGGGCCATTGATCCAGTTCGAGGTGGCGACGGTCGTGCCGAAGACGTTGACCGCGCCGTTCAGCGTGCCGCTGTTGAACAAGGTCGACGGCGTATTGTTCACGCTGATCAGCACGGCATTGGTGCCGCCGGAGATCGTCCCCGAATTGCTGATATTGGCGCTTCCGGTACCGGTCGCCACCAGCCTGACGCCATCGATAGTGCCCGCGACGAGGCCGGCATTGTTGACCACCAACGGGCCATCGACGGTGCTGAGGTCGATGCCGTAATCGGGATCGATCACGCCGGTTCCGGTTACGTTGACGGTGATGCCGCCGGTGGTGGACGTACCATAGACGCCGGCATAACCAGGGGTGCCCGCGGTGATCTCACCCGCGACCGTGACCGTCGTCATGCCGGTCGACAGACCACTATCGGTATAGATGCCGGCGCCATTGGTCGCATTGATCGTTCCGCCCGCGCCGAGCGATACGTCGATCGTCCCGGCATTGGCCGCCGGATTGAAGTTCACCGCAGTGACTCCGTTGCCGTCGGTCGCCGTCAGATCGCCCAGGACGTTGACGGAGACGCCGCCGGTTCCGTTGGTCTCGGCAATGATGCCTGACGTACCGGAGGCGTTGCCGATGGTCACATCGACATTACCGGCAGCACCCGCCGCGACCTGCTCGGCCAGGACAGCCGGGGCGCCGGTCGACGACACGTTGGCGGCGTTCACGTTCAGATTGCCGCCCAGGGTTATTCCGACGATACCGTAGCCGGTGGTTGCGGTCACCGGGCCGACCGCCGTCACGTTGACGTTGCCGGTACCATAATTCTCCGCATCGATACCGAAGACGCCGTTGACGGCAGCGTTGGTGGTGACGTCGACATTACCCGTCGCCCCGCCGAGCAGCGCCGCGACGACGCCAGCATTGCCGCCATTGACGTCGCCGTTCGTCACGACTGCGATGTTGCCGGTCAACGAAGATCCGATCACATCGATGCCGTTCTGGTCGGTCGAGGTGACCGCCCCGGTGGTGGTGACGCTGATATCGCCGCCCGCCGCAGTGTCACGGACCAGGATGCCCGCGCCGCCGGTGGCGGTGGTCGCCCCCGTATAGTTCACGGTGACAGTGCCCGATCCGTTATTCTGGATGCCAGCGCCGTTGCCGCCCTGACCGGTGAAGCCGCCGGTGCCGGTGACCAGGATATTGCCCGCGCCGCCGGTACCGCCGACCAGCCTCAGGCCGTTGGTCGCGCCCGTCACGGCATCGGCGACATTCACCGTCACCGCGTCGTTGCCGACAGCGAGGATGCCATCCGCGGCGGTGCCGGTTATCAGGCCCGTGGTCGTCACGCTGGTCGTGCCGGTGCCGCTGTTGATCGCCGCGATACCGGTCGTGCCCGAAGCGGTGTCGGCAGTCACATCGATGCTCCCCGCGCCGGCTGCATTCGTCTGCTGCGCGAGGATTGCGATGTTGCCGGTCGACGTGACGGCGCCCGCATTGACAGTGATGTTGCCGCCGTTGGTCAACGCGAAGATGCCGTTGCCGGTCGTCACGTTCACCGGACCCACGGTCGTCACACTGGTCGTCCCGGTACCGAAATTCTCTGCGTCGATGCCGAACCGCGCGTTGACCGCGCCATTTGTCGTTACGTCGACATTGCCGGTGCCGGCGCCGTTGAGGATCGCGCCGACAATAGCGGCATTGCCCGCATTGATGTCGCCATTGGCGACGATCGCAAGGCTGGCGGTATTCGACAGGCTACGAGCGTCGATACCGTTCATGCCGGCCGCCAGCGCGGTCACCGCGCCGGTCGTGATATTGATATCGCCGCCAACCGCCGTGTCGCGCACGACGATGCCGTTGCCGCCGGTCGAACTGTTGGCCGCGGAGATGTCGAAGGTGACTGTGCCCGAACCGTTATTCTGGATGTTGGCCGCGTCACCGCTGCCGCCGAAGAACGCGCCGGTGCCGGTGACCAGGATGTTGCCGGCACCGCCAGTGCCACCGACCAGTGTCAGGCCGTTGGTCGCACCCGTGACCGCGTCGGCGACGTTCACCGTCACCGCGCCGCCGCCGGTGGCAAGGATACCCTCAGCCGCCGTGCCGGTCACGGTGCCGTTGGCGGTAACCCCCACCATACCGGTGCCGGAATTGATCGCGATGATGCCGGTCGTGCCCGAGACGTTACCGCTGGTCACATCGACATTGCCCGCACCGGCTGCATTTGTCTGCTGTGCGATGATCGCGGTGTTTCCGGTCGAGGTCACGTCGCCCGCATTGACCGTGACGTTGCCGCCAGCGGTCAGCGCAAAAATGCCGTTGCCGGTGGTGACATTGACTGGGCCCACCGTAGTGACGCTGGTCGTGCCGGTGCCGAAATTCTCGGCATCCACCCCGAACCGCCCATTGATCGCGCCGTTCGCGGTGACGTCGACGTTACCGGTGCCACCCGCGTTGAGGACCGCGCCGACAATGCCGGCGTTGCCCGCATTGATGTCGCCATTGGCAACGATCGTAACGTTGGCTGCATTCGACAGGCTCCGTGCGTCGATACCGTTCATGCCGGCCGCCAGCGCGGTCACCGCGCCGGTCGTGACGTTGATGTCGCCGCCAGCCGCCGTGTCACGCACGATGATGCCGTTGCCCGAGGTCGAGCCGCTCGCGCCGGAGATGTTGACAGTAACCGTGCCGGCGCCGTTGTTCTGGATATTGGCGGCGTCGCCACTGCCGCCGAAGAACCCGGTGCCGGTGACCGAGATGTTGCCGGCACCGCCGCTGCCGCCGATCAGGAGCAGACCGTTGGTAGCACCGGTGACGGTATTCGCGGCGGAGATGGTTACCGCGTCGCCACCCCTTGCGTAAATGCCTTCGGCGGCGATCCCGGTGACCGTTCCGCTGGTGGTAACACTCACGGTCCCAATCCCGGAATTGACCGCATAAATGCCCCGTGCGCCCGACACATTTCCTGCGGTCACGTCGATCGAACCCGCCCCAAGGCTGATTTGCTGGGCGCGGATCCCGAAGCCCCCGATCGCAAACACGTCGCCGGCATTGACCGAAACGTTACCGCCGTTGGTTTGCGCGTAGATGCCGGTGCCGGCTGTCGCGTTGACCGTCCCGACGGTCGTGACATTGGTGTTGCCCGCGCCGAAATTCTCGGCATCCACGCCGAACGCCGCGTTGATCGCACCGTTCGCGGTGACATCGATATTGCCCGTCGCCGCTACGGGGAAGATCGCAGCCACCATGCCGGCATTGCCCGCATTGATGTCGCCATTGGCGATCTCGGTCACATTGGCGGTCAGCGACTGGGACCGGACATCGATGCCGTTCATGCCTGCAGCCAACGCGCTCACCGCGCCGGTTGTGACGCTGATATCGCCGCCAGTCGCGGTGTCGCGAACAATGATGCCGTTGCCCGCAGTCGATCCGCTGGCGCCGGAGATGTTTACGGTGACCGTGCCCGCGCCGTTATTCTGGACGTTGGCAGCGTCGCCGCTGCCGCCGAAGAAGCCGGTGCCGGTGACCAGGATGTTGCCGGCGCCGCCGCTACCGCCGGTTAGGCTCAAGCCGCGCGTCGCGCCCGTAACCGTATTGGCCGCTGTCACCGTGACCGCACCGTTACCGGTCGCGAGAATGCCCTCGGCCGACGTGCCGGTCACCGTGCCATTCGCGGTGACGCCCACCGTGCCGGTGCCGACATTCGTCGCGACGATACCGGTCGTGCCCGAGACGTTACCGCCAGTCACATCGACATTGCCGGCGCCGGCGGCGTTGAGCTGCTGCGCGATGATCGCGACATTACCGGTCGAGGTGACATCGCCAGAGTTGATCGTGACATTGCCACCGCGGCTGGAGGCGTAGACGCCATTGCCAGTTGTCACGTTGACCGGGCCTACGGTGGTGACGCTGGTCGTGCCGCTGCCGAAATTCTCGGCATCGACTCCGAACCGCGCGTTGATCGCGCCGTTCGCGGTCACGTCGACATTGCCGGTTGCGGCGCCCGGGAAGATCGCACCGACGATGCCGGCATTGCCCGCGTTCACGTCGCCATTGGCGACGATCGTAACGTTGGCGGCGTTCGACTGGCTCAGCACCTCGATGCCATCCATGCCGGCCGTCAGCGCGGTCACCGCGCCGGTTGTGACGCTGATGTCGCCGCCAGCCGCCGTGTCGCGCACGATGATGCCGTTGCCGCCGGTCGAGCCACTCGCGCCCGAGATGTTGAACGTGACCGTGCCCGAGCCGTTATTCTGGATGTTGGCCCCGTCGCCGGTCCCGCCGAAGAACCCGCCGGTGCCGGTCACCGAGATGTTGCCAGCCCCGCCAGTCCCTCCGACCAGGCTCAGGCCGTTGGTCGCGCCGGTCACCGTATCTGCGACCGAGATCGTCACCGCGCCATTGCCGGTCGCCTTGATGCCCTCGGCCGCCGTGCCGGTCACCGTGCCGTTGGCGGTGACGCTGACCGTGCCCGTACCGAAATTATGCGCATCGATACCCGTCGTGCCCGAGACGTTGCCGGCAGTCACATCGACATTGCCCGCGCCCGCGACCTTGGTCTGTTGCGCGATGATCGCGGTGTTGCCGGTCGAGGTGACGTCGCCGGCATTCACCGTGACGTTGCCGCCGGTGGCCAGCGCGAAGATGCCGTTGCCGGTCGTGACATTGACCGGACCGACGGTGGTGACGCTGGTGTTGCCCGTGCCGAAGTTCTCGGCATCGACACCGAACCGCGCATTGATCGCGCCATTTGCGGTGACATCGATGTTACCGGTCGCCGCCGCCGGGAAGATCGCCGCCACCATGCCGGCATTGCCGGCATTGATATCGCCATTGGCGACTTCGGTGATGTTCGCCGTCAACGACTGACTCTGCGCATCGATCGCGTTCTTGCCGGCGGTCAGCGCGGTGACTGCACCGGTAGTGACACTGATGTCGCCGCCCGCGGCAGTGTCACGGACGATGATGCCGTTGCCGCCGGTCGAGCCGCTCGCGCCCGAAATGTTGAACGTGACCGTGCCCGAGCCGTTATTCTGGATGTTGGCCCCGTCGCCGGTCCCGCCGAAGAACCCGCCGGTGCCGGTCACCGAGATGTTGCCAGCCCCGCCAGTCCCTCCGACCAGGCTCAGGCCGTTGGTCGCGCCGGTCACCGTATCTGCGACCGAGATCGTCACCGCGCCATTGCCGGTCGCCTTGATACCCTCGGCGGCCGTGCCGGTCACCGTGCCGTTGGCGGTGACGCTGACCGTGCCCGTACCGAAATTATGCGCATCGATACCCGTCGTGCCGGAGACGTTGCCGGCGGTGACATCGACATTGCCCGCGCCTGCGACCTTGGTCTGTTGCGCGATGATCGCGGTATTGCCGGTCGAGGTGACGTCGCCGGCATTCACCGTGACGTTGCCGCCGGTCGCCAGTGCGAAGATGCCGTTGCCAGTCGTCACGTTGACCGGGCCGACCGTAGTGACGCTCGTCGAGCCCGAACCGAAGTTCTCGGCGTCGACGCCGAACCGCGCGGTCATCGAACCGTTCGCGGTCACGTCGATATTGCCGGTGCCGCCCGCGTTGAGGATCGCCGCCACCATGCCGGCATTGCCCGCATTGATGTCGCCATTGGCGACTTCGGTGACGTTGGCGGTGAGCGACTGGCTCTGGACGTCGATCGCATCCTTGCCGGCGGTCAGCGCGGTCACCGCGCCGGTCGTGACGCTGATATTGCCGCCAGTCGCGGTGTCGCGCACGACGATACCTTCGCCGCCGGTCGAGCCGCTCGCGCCCGAGATGTTGAAGGTGACCGTGCCCGAGCCGTTATTCTGAATGTTGGCCGCGTCGCCGGTGCCGCCGAAGAAGCCTCCGGTGCCGGTCACCGAGATGTTGCCCGCACCGCCAGTGCCCCCGACCAGGCTGAGGCCGCGCGTTGCGCCGGTCACCGTGTCGGCGACGCTGACAGTCACCGCGTCGTTGCCGGTCGCCTTGATGCCCTCGGCCGCCGTGCCGGTCACCGTGCCGTTGGCGGTGACGCTGACCGTGCCGGTGCCGAAATTGTGCGCATCGATACCCGTCGTGCCGGAGACGTTGCCGGCGGTCACATCGACATTGCCCGCGCCTGCGACCTTGGTCTGTTGCGCGATGATCGCGGTGTTGCCGGTCGAGGTGACGTCGCCGGCATTCACCGTGACATTACCGCCGGTCGCCAGCGCAAAGATGCCGTTACCGGTCGTGACATTGACCGGGCCGACGGTGGTGACAGAGGTGTTACCCGACCCGAAATTTTCGGCATCGACCCCGAACCGCGCGGTCATCGAACCGTTCGCGGTCACGTCGATATTGCCGGTGCCGCCCGCGTTGAGGATCGCCGCCACCATGCCGGCATTGCCCGCATTGATGTCGCCATTGGCGACTTCGGTGACGTTGGCGGTGAGCGACTGGCTCTGGACGTCGATCGCATCCTTGCCGGCGGTCAGCGCGGTCACCGCGCCGGTCGTGACGCTGATATTGCCGCCAGTCGCGGTGTCGCGCACGACGATACCTTCGCCGCCGGTCGAGCCGCTCGCGCCCGAGATGTTGAAGGTGACCGTGCCCGAGCCGTTATTCTGAATGTTGGCCGCGTCGCCGGTGCCGCCGAAGAAGCCTCCGGTGCCGGTCACCGAGATGTTGCCCGCACCGCCAGTGCCCCCGACCAGGCTGAGGCCGCGCGTTGCGCCGGTCACCGTGTCGGCGACGCTGACAGTCACCGCGTCGTTGCCGGTCGCCTTGATGCCCTCGGCGGTCGTACCGGTCACCGTGCCGTTGGCGGTGACGCTGACCGTGCCGGTGCCGAAATTGTGCGCATCGATACCCGTCGTGCCCGAGACGTTGCCGGCGGTGACATCGACATTGCCCGCGCCCGCGACCTTGGTCTGTTGCGCGATGATCGCGGTGTTGCCGGTCGAGGTGACGTCGCCGGCATTCACCGTAACGTTGCCGCCGGTGGTCAGTGCGAAAATGCCGTTGCCCGTGGTCACGTTGACCGGGCCGACAGTCGTGACAGAGGTGTTGCCCGTGCCGAAATTTTCGGCATCGACCCCGAACCGCGCATTGATCGCGCCATTGGCAGTGACATCAATATTGCCCGAGCCGCCCGCGTTGAGGATCGCCCCGACGATACCGGCATTGCCCGCATTGACGTCGCCATTGGCTACGATCGCGACATTGCCAGTCAGCGACTGGCTCTGCGCGTCGATGCCGTCCTTGCCCGCCGTCAGCGCGGTGACCGTGCCGTTGGTCGTGACGCTGATGCCGGTGCTGGTGGCGACATCACGGACGGTAATGCCCTCGCCAGTCGCGGCGAAGATGTTGCCCGCAGTGATGCTGACCGAGCCGACTCCGCCAGTCTGGACGGCATCGAACGCATTGCCATTGCCGTTGTTGATGATGTCGCCACCGGTATAGACGATGGGGCCGCCGGTTGCCGAGAAAGACAGCGCAGCCGTACCGCCAGCGGTCGGGGTATTGCCCGCGTCGACGCTGATCGTGCCGTTATTGGTGACGGTGATACCGCCATTGCCGGCGTTGGACGTCGCGATGCCGTTTCCGCTGATCGTTGCTCCCGAATTGATCGTGACCACCACGGGGACTGGCAAGTTACCCTGGTAATTGCGGTCGACCGGGGTATTCGCCGGGAAAGTCGTGTCGGTCGTCGAGGTCGTGTCGCACGTTACCGTGGTCCCACCGACGACGCACTGCGCCCATGCCTCCGTCGGCAGGAGCAGGCCGATGCCCGCGACGGTCGCAGCCGCAACGGTCGAACGCAATGTCAGGCGACTCGCCTGTACATACAAACCGCGCCGCCGCGCGGCCATTTGGGATGACACCTTAGAGTCGAAAGGAAGACGGCCTGACGAATACGGCGTGCGTGTCATGTTATTCCCCTCTGTTGCGCGGACTTAGCGCACGACTCGAAAGCCGCCCGACTTACTTAAGTCGTCCGTCAATTAGGGGTTGATACTTGAGTGTTTACCGCAACTATTGGTTAAATGCGACATTTTGCGCACTTATCCAACACAGAGACTCTCAAGCCACTGTCGCAGCTATTTCCCAGTAAGATATTGTTTTTGCGAAAAAGCTCGGCCGTTTCGGGCAGATTGGTCCCAACCCATCGGACAGGTTGCGCGACGGCCATTGCGACGCCGTCCTGAAATTGCGGAAACCTGGGACAGGGAAATCGAATGAACAGGCCGCGACGGGCATCAAACGCCACGCAGATCAGCCGTTTTTTGCTACCCTTGATGAAGCAGTGGCTGCCTTGAGCGACTGCCCGATCAGGACTTCAAGGTCAGTTCCTGGTGCTCGCCGCGCCTGACGATCTCGAGGTCGACCGACGTTGCAGTTGGGTCGAGCGCGCGCCCGAGTTCGGAGGCCCCCGAGATCGGCGACTCGTCCGCGGTCAGCACGACGTCGCCCGCCTTCAAGCCGGCGGTATCGGCGGGCGATCCGGGCTTGACCATCACCACCACCGCGCCGCGCTGACGATCGGCACCGAGTCGCTTCGCCAGCACCGGTCCCAGATCCTCGGCCACGATCCCGAACGGCGCCGCCGGCGGCGCCCCGCTGCGCAACATCTCGCTGACGATTCGGGCGGCGACGTCGCCGGGAACCAGCACGGCGAGATCGCCCGCGCTGTCGTCATCGGGGAAAGCGGACAGGCCAAGGACGCGGCCATCGCTGCCGATAAAAGGTACGCCTTCGACATTCTCGGTGAGCGCGGGGCCGATCGATACCGATGACCGCTGCGCCTCCCCGCCCGCGGCGAAATCGCGGGCGATCACGCCGGTCTGTACTTCGCATCCGCTTCCGGCAGGCGAGGTCAGGCTGAATCCCCATTGACCGGTCCGCGGCAAGTCGGTGTCGGCGAATTGCAGCGCAGCGAAATTCCGCCCGTCGACCTTGAGCAGCGCAAGCCCCGACAGCGGATCACTCGCCACGACCTTGGCATCCAGCGCGCGGCCGTCATTGAACTGGACCGGCAGCGTGTCGCGGCCGGCCAGCATCCGGCCGCTGGTGACGATATAGCCGTCGGACGAAACGACGATGCCGGCGAGTCCGCGCGATGCCAGCAGGTCCGGTTTGGCGGTCGAGGCGGGCGGTACGCCAAGCCCGATCCTGACCACTGCCGGACAAGCCGCATCGATCAGATCGGGGAGCATTTCCGAGGGAGAGGCGCGATTGGTCACGCGCTGGATCGGCGCCACCACATGGCGCTCGACCGTCGCCATCGGGCGCCACAGCTGCGACCCGGTGACCACGCCGATGACGATCAGCACCAGAACGACGGCTGCCGTGATCGCCAGTTTCCTGAGCGGCATTGCGGGCGGAGTTGCGCTCATTCGCCGAACAACTCGCGCTGCGCCTTTTCGATTTCCTCGGTGTAGCGCCGTCGGACGTAGCGCTCGCTGACCACGCCGAGCACTGCGCCGTCGGCTTCGGTGACGACAAATTCGTTGGCCTCCCGCTCCTCGAATGCGCGCATGATCGCCGCAGCATCCTGATCGGGCGACAAGGTGAAATCGGTCAAGATCGCCGCCTCGGTAACCGGCGCGTCCTCGGCGAGGCCAGGCGCATGCGCGGCCACGGTCGGGATCAACCCGGCATAGGCGCCTGTCGGGCCCAGCGCGATGACTTGGGTGATCGAGCCCAGCGGGAAACGCCGGCGGAATTCGCCGATCGAAGTACTACCCTCGATCTCCGGAATGCCGCGCCGCATCATCCTGCCCGCGGTCAGCGACTTGATCCAGCCGACATCGCGCGCGCTGCGGATCGTCTCGCCACGCGTGTGCAGGCGCCAGGTCGAGAAGGAGAAGCCGAACGTCTCGCGCACCAAGGTACTGGCGCAGAGCGACGCGGTGATCGTGACCGCGGTAAGGGCGAAATCGTGCGTCGATTCGAGCACCAGGAGGGACATGGTCATCGGCCCGCCGACCACGGCGACCGCCATCGCCGCCATGCCGACCAATGCAGCGTCGTTCGCGCTGACATGCGCCGCCCCGGGGATCAGATTGATCAGCCCCGCGAACAGCTGACCGACCAGCGACCCGAGGAATAATGAAGCGAAGAACAAACCCCCGCGAAACCCGAACCCCAGGGAGATCGCCGACGCCGCGACCTTGAGCACGAAGATCGTCGCCAGGAACGCAAGGCCGACCTTCATCGTCAGATCGAGATGCAAGGCGCCATGGCCGGCCGACAAAGCCTGGGGCGACAAGGCGGCGATCGGGATCAGCAACAATCCGCCGAACACCGGCCGATAGATGTCGGGGATCGGCAGGCGCCGCGTTCCGATCTCGACCAGGGTCACCGCGCGCATCAACACGATCCCGACGACCGCGCAGACCAGCCCGAGCGAGGCGAACAGGAAATAGTCCCAGGTGCCGATCGCCTCCGCGGCCGGCAGGACGATCAGATAGGCCGGGACGCCGGAGATCCGCATCGTCACCACCGCCGCCAGCGCAGCCACAGCGACCGGGGCGATCGCAGCGGGCGTATAAGCGCCGAGCACGATCTCGAAAGCGTAAAAAGCCCCGGTCAGCGGCGCTCCGAACGCCGCGCCCACCGCAGCGCCGGCCCCTGCCCCGACCAGAACGCGAAGATCGGCGCGGCGCAACCGGAGCCATTGCCCGACGACCGACGCGACTCCGCCGCCCATCTGGGCATAAGCCGCCTCGAGTCCGACCGACGCGCCCATGCCGTTCGACAGCAAGGTCTGGGCAGCGACGGTCAGGCTGTCACGCATCGGGATCACGCCGCCATGCAGCGCATTGGCCTCGACCACGTCGACCGGGGCACGGCCCCGACGCAACAGGCGGCCGAGTCCCGCCAGCAGCAATCCGCCGAATGGCAACGCGAGGAGCCGGAGTGGCTCGATCGCGGTCTGCGCGCTCAGCCGCTCGTCGCCCGATACGCCATAGAAGAGCGACTGCATGAAATGCGCGATCCCGCTCTGGACCAGGGTCAACAGCCCGGCCGACAGGCCGATGCCGAGCGCGAGCACGATCAGCGCCGCTTCGCTGGTGCGAAAGCGGCGCCGCAATCCGATCAACAGACCTGCGGGCCGAAAGGCGGGGAGGGACGCCATGGCGATCCGCCTAGTCGCCTAAGCCGGAGATGTCACCCGCCACGCCGGGGCAAAATCAGCCTTGTCGCGGCTCGCCAAGCCGCGGCGCGGGGCGACCGAGCGCAAGGTCTGCGTCGGAGAAGCGAATCGGCGTCCTGAGCCCATCGATCCGCTCGCCCGGGACCACCATTCCGCGCGCCCGGACCTGGGGATCGTTGAGCGCCTGTTCGACCGTGTTGATCGGCCCGACCGGCACGCCGACCGCTTCCAACCTGGCCAGCAGATCGTCGCGCTGGAACCGGCGCGTGGCCGCCTCGATCGCCGCGAACAAGGGCGCGCGATGCTCGATCCGCCCGGCATTGGTCGCCCAGCGATCCTCGGGCTCGATCCCGACCACGCCGCAAAACCGTTGAAACTGGCCGTCATTTCCGACCGCCAGGATGAACCAACCGTCGCTGGTCGGAAAGACCGCGTAAGGCGAGACATTGAGATGTGCGTTACCGACGCGCGGCGGCGTCACACCGCTGGCGAAGTAATTCGCCGCCTGATTGGCGAGCACGCCGGTCATCGTGTCGAGCAGCGCCATGTCGATATGCTGGCCGCGACCGGTCTTTTCGCGCTGAATCAGTGCCGCCTGGATGCCGATCACCGAATAGAGGCCGGTGGCGATATCGGCCATCGCCACGCCGATCTTTTGCGGCGCGCCGTCGGGGTCGCCGGTCAGGTCCATCATCCCGCTCATCCCCTGGATGATGAAATCATAGCCGGGCCGCGGCGCATAGGGCCCGTCCTGCCCGAAGCCGGTGATCGAGCAATAGATCAGCCGCGGGTTGATCGCCGACAGGCTGGCATAATCGAGGCCGTATTTGACGAGCCCGCCGACCTTGAAATTCTCGATCAGGACGTCGCTGTCCGCCGCCAGCCGCCGCACTTCGGCCTGTCCTTCGGGCGTAGTGAAGTCGATCACCACCGACGACTTTCCGCGATTGCACGAATGATAATAAGCCGCGTCGCGGGTACCGTCGGGGTTGGCGATGAACGGCGGGCCCCAGGTTCGCGTGTCGTCGCCGGCCGGGCTTTCGACCTTGATCACCTCGGCGCCGAGATCGGCCAGCACCTGGCCGGCCCAGGGTCCAGCGAGGATACGGGCGAGTTCGAGTACCTTGAGGCCGGCGAGCGGGGCGGGTTTGGTCATTCGGCCTCCTTGCCGCCTGATCGCGGCGATGTCACTTCTATCCCGCCGGCCGACGTCTGCATGATGACGAGCCCGTAGCGCCGACGCTGCGATACATCGCTCGACGCCGCCATTGCGAATCGACCGCCGCCCTCCGAAGAAGCGGCATGCCGAGCACCGTTCAGTCCGCCTTCAACAGCATACGCCAGAATCGAGTCGATACCGCCCTGACCGCGTTGCTCGTCCTTCAGGGCGTGACATTGTTCGCGGTCATCCCGTTCGGCGCGCGGTCGACCGGCGGGCGCATCCTGCTCGATCTCTGCCATTTCTCGTTCGCCGCCATCAGCGTCGCCGCGCTGACACGGCACCGAATCGTCCAGAGCGTGGTGATCGCGGCATTGGCGCTTCTGGCGATGGGGCCCTCGGTGTCGCAGCGACTGGGCACGGACCTGCATCTCGACGTCGCGGTACAGCACGAACTCGTCGCGCTCATCGCGTTCGCGTTCAACGCCGCCGTCACCGCGCTGGTCGCCCGCCACGTCTTTTCCTCGGTTCGCGTGACCGTCCACCGCGTGCGCGGCGCGATCCTGCTCTACCTCAACGTCGCCGCCTTGTTCGGCATAGCCTATACCGCAATCGAGCAACTCGCGCCCGGCGCGTTTCACATCGTGATCCAGCCCGGCGAGGCGCCCACCGCCGCCTTCACCTATTTCAGCCTGACCACGATCACGACGGTCGGCTACGGCGACATTACCCCGCTCCACCCGTTGGCGCGCAGCCTGGCGACGCTCGAAGCGGTGTTCGGCCAGCTGTTCCCCGCGACCCTGCTCGCTCGTCTCGTCGCGCTGCATCTGGCGCACGAACGGCAGCCACCGAGCCGGCCGGTCGAGACGGACGCCGGCCAGCCCTGACGATGGGCGGACGGTCGAAACGGCGGGAGATCAGCTTTTCAACAGCTTGACCGCCGCGTCGAGCCGATCGGCATAGCGATTGAGCGCCGCCGCGGTCTTCGCGACATAGTCCTTGGCGTCGTCGAAATGGCGCTGTTCGATCCCTTCTCGAATGCCCGGCAGCGTCTTGGCGCCGTAGCCGGTCAGCGTGCCCGGCGCGTAGATCAGATTGCGATACCAGGGCCGGCCGGGCAGGCCGTCCTTGTCGAGCAGCAATTGGTCGACGCCCTTGAGCATCGCCATTGCCTTGGCGGCCTTGTCGGGCGAGGCGCGCTCGAACGCAGCGTCGACCGCGCGCGACGCGCGGGTCAGATGGTCGGATGCATCCTCCAGCGCGAGCATGTCGATCAGCGGGGTCACGCCTTTATCCTCCGGCGCAGCCATCGGGTCCACCGGGCTGGAGGTCAGCTTGAACACGTCGTCACGACCAAGGTCCTTGAGTGCGCGGTCCTGCTCGCGCTGATCGGCGGCGAGTCTCTTCACTTCGCCGACATAGCGCGCGACGGTCGAGGCCATATCACTATAGCGCGCCGGCACGCGCGGCGCGGCGGCGGCGCGCAGCACCATCCGTCCGACGAACTTGGACAGGGTCGCGCCATAGACCAGCCCGGGATCGTCGAAATTGGTGACGTGATAATAAGTGTCATAGGCCGAATGATACGAGCCACCGCCCGCGCCCTCTCCGCCGAAACCGAGATTGACCGAGGGGATGCCGAGATGCGCGATGAAGGCGCTATAGTCCGAGCCCGAGCCGAGCGCGCCGATCGGGATGTCGCCGCCCGATTTCGCCGCCTCGAGCGCGGCAGCACCCGCGTCGCGTCCGCTGCCCGTATAGGCGCCGGCGCGGATGCTCGCGCGGAGGCGATCATACACGCTGACCCCGGTCTGCGGATCGGGAACGTCGCGCGCGATCGAATTCACGAAATGCTGGAGCGTATGGCTGCCTTCCGCACCCAGAAAACCGCGCGAGGTGTCGTCGGTGTTGATGTAGAGCACCGCCTTGGCCTGCAGCTCGTCGGCATGCGTCTCGGCCCATTCGGTCGAGCCGAGCAGACCGGGCTCCTCGCCGTCCCAGCTGGCGTACACGAGCGTGCGGTCGGGCCGCCATCCGGTCTTCGCCAGCACGCCCAGCGCCTTGGCCTCGGACATCAAGGCGACCTGGCCCGACAGCGGATCGTCGGCGCCGAACACCCAGCCGTCGCGATGATTGCCGCGGACGATCCATTCGTCGGGGCGCGTGCTGCCCTTCATCACCGCGATGACGTCGTAGAGCGTCTTGAGCGACCAGTCCGACTTGACCGCCAGATGCACCTTGACCGCATCCGAGCCGCCCCAATGATAGGGGATCGACAAGCCGCCGCGATCCCTGCCGGTGACCACCGGGCCGTCGAGCCCGGCGAGGATCTTGACCGCGTCGCCATAAGAGATCGGCAGCGCCGGGATCTTGAGGATCGTCTTGGCTTCGGCGCGAGTCAGGCGCTTGGCGTTATCGGTCGCGCCGACGCCGGGAGTCAGCGGATCGCCCGGATAGGTGGTCATATCCATCACCGACCCGCGCTGCACGCCGCCTTCCGGTCGCGCGCCGCCCTTGGGATAGACGTCGCCGCGGGCATAGCCATCGTCGCCCGGGTCCGAATAGATCAGGCAGCCGACCGCGCCATGCTCCTGCGCCAGCTTCGGCTTCAATCCGCGCCAGCCGCCGCCATAGCGCGCGATGACGATCTTGCCCTTCACGCTGATCCCGCGGCGCGCAAGCGAGTCATAATCGTCCGGCATGCCGTAATTGACGTAGACGACCGGCGCGGTGACGTCCCCGTCACCCTGATAGGCGACATAAGGCGGCAGCGCGCCGTCAAGCTTGTCGGGACCGAGCTGCGGCTCCTGGCCGCCCAGGGTGATGCGTTCGGGACCGACCAGTTCGAGCGTGGTCGAGATCGGCGTCGGATAGAGGACCTTGAAGGTCTCAATATGCGCGTCCCAGCCCCATTGCTTGAACAGCGCCAGTTCCATCTCGGCATTGGCCTTGTCGTGCGGACTGCCGACATGGTTGGGCGCCGACGACATGTCCTTGAGCCAGGCAAGCTGATCGGCGCTGCTGATCTGGGCGTCGAACGCCTTTTCGGTCGCGGCGGTGCCGACGGTCTGCGCACCGAGCGGTTGACTGGCCACCAGTGCGATCGCCATCGCGGCCAATGCCGACATGCCGCTCATCCGGACGCGACGCGCCCCCGACCGACCCCGATACTGGTCCTTCGCCATCGCGCGCCCCTTTGCTGCTGGTTACCCATCCGAATTCGCGGCACCGTAACGATGTCGTTGGAGCAAACCAGTCTTTCCGCACGAAAAAGCGCCACTGATCCTGCGAACGGCGCGTTGCGCTGGGCGCCATTCCCCTCCCATTCATGGGAGGGGCTAGGGGAGGGCATGTCCAAAAAGGGTGCCCGCATTTCGACACGCCCTCCCCCAGCCCCTCCCGCAAGCGGGAGGGGCGAAGGCGCGCCACACGCAATGCCTAGCCCGGCGCGGCGGTGGATCCGCGAATTACGAGTTCGGCCGGCACCACGACAGGCTCCGCGGACACGTGCTTGCCCGTACGGTCGGCGATGATCAATTCGACCGCGCGCGACGTCACCTCGGCGATGCGCTGAACCACCGCCGTCAGCGGCGGATGGGTGAAGCGGACGATCGGCGTGTCGTCGAAACTGATCAGCGAGAGGTCGCGCGGCACTGCCAAGCCGCGGTCGCGGCCGACTCCCAGGACCGCCAGCGCCATCTGATCGTTGCTCGCGATGATCGCGGTCGGCGCCTGCGGCCGGTCGAGCAATTGCGCCGCGGCGGTCTTGCCCGACGCATAAGTGAAGTCTCCGGCGGCCAGCAGGCCGTCGGTAGACAGGCCCGCCGCCGACATCGCGGCGCGCCAGCCGTCGACGCGCCAGCCGCTCACTTCATAGTCCGGCGGACCGGCGATGAAGCCGATCCGGCGATGCCCCAGATCGATCAGATGCTCGGTCGCGAGCCGCGCTGCGCGCTCATCGTCCAATGTCAGCGCGAAGCCCGGCCCCGGCCGCAGCGACCCGATTCGCGCGAAGCTGATCCCCTGCGCGACCAGCAAGTCCGTGATCAGTGGATTTTCCGAATGCGGCGGGGTCAGGATGACGCCGTCGGGCTGCAGCGCCGCGATCGCCGCGAGCAACTCGCGCTCGATATGATCGCTATGCGTATCGATCAGTTCGACGATCAGGCGATAACCGTGCTGCGCGCAGGTCAGCATGCCGCCGAGCAGCATCTGGTCGACCCAGTCGCTGCCCTCGCGCGCACGCCAACCCTCGATCGTACGCTCGCGATCGTTGAGCGCCAGGATCAGATAGGATCGCGTCCCGGCCAGCCGCTGCGCGGCGATCGACGGGACATAGCCCAGCTTGTCGATCGACCGCTGGACGCGCTCGATCATCTCGTGCCGGACATTGGGTTCCTTGTTGATGACCCGGCTGACGGTCTGCATCGACACCCCGGCATCAAGTGCGACGTGCTTGATCGTAACGCTCTGCCTGCGCCGCGCCATCGAACGCTCAGCGCCTGACAATCGCGGAAGCCGGCGGGCCCGGCTTCGATTTGCGCGACGGCTCTGCGGTCGGGAGTGGGCTGTGCGGCATGAACCTTGGGTAGCTCTATATCGAAGGAGCAGGAAGTCCGGAATCAGACCCCATACGGACCCATTCACAAAGCATCAGTCCGACCCGCCGATCTCCCGTTGCCGAGCCTTGCCCGCGCGTACATGATGGCGGCCCAGCGCATGCCCGACATCCTTGCCCCGCCAGTCGACCAGCGACGCGACACGACCGGCGGCGGGGTGGCCGAGCGGCGCTCGACCGCGTTCCTGCTGATCTATGCGCTGGCCAATGCCGGTGGAGTGATCGGCTATCTGCCGCTCTTGACCTTGTTGCTGGCGATCAAGGTCGAGGCGCTGGCGGGCGAGGCGCGAGTCGACTTGCTGACCGCGACCGTGATTGCCGGGTCGATCGCGGCGAGCGCGTCCAACATCCTGTTCGGCTGGTTAAGCGACCGATCGGTCGCACGCGGCGGCGGTCGGCGGGGCTGGATGGTGGGAGGGCTGATCGCGACGATCGCTGCTTATGCGGCAATCGCGGTCGCGCACAGTCCCGCCACGATCATCGCTGCGATCGTGCTCTTTCAGGTCGCGCTCAACGCAGTGCTGGCGCCGCTGGTCGCGGTGATGGCGGACGAGATCCCCGATTCGCAGAAAGGCACCACCGGTGGACTGTTGTCGCTCGGCTATCCGGTGGCATCCGGCGTGCTCGCCCTGGTCGTCGGCATCCCCGCGCTGAATGAAACGGGCCGGTTGATGATCGTCATCGCCATTGCCGCTCTCTGCCTGACGCCCCTGATCCTGAGCCGCGCGCGGCCGCTGCCGATCGTCGATCCACCGCGCGCCGCTGTCGCGATACGCCGCCATGACCTGGCAGCGGCGTGGCTCGCGCGATTGCTCTTCCAGGTCGCGGGGTGCGTGCTTCAGCTCTATCTGCTCTATTATTTCGAGAGCATCGTCCCCGATGTCCCGCGGGACGAACTGGCGGCGCGCGTTGGGAACCTGCTCACTCTCTCCTTCATCGCCCCCTTGCCGATCGCCTTGTTGTTCGGGCGGCTGTCCGACTGGCTCGACCGCCGTAAGCCGTTCCTGATCGCCGCGGTCGGCGTCGCCGCGGTCGGTCTCGCCGGCATGGCGGCGGCGCATAGCTGGACCGCAGGAGCGCTCGGTTTCGCCTGCTACACGATCGGCTATAGCGTGTTCCTGCCGCTGCAGACGGCCTTTTCGATGCAGTTGCTGCCGGACCCGCGGCATCGCGGGCGCGACCTCGGCCTGTTCAACCTGACCAACACCCTGCCCTCGCTGCTCGGCCCGTTGCTGACCTGGTGGCTGGCATCGCCGCGCGATTTCGCCGCGGTGATGGCAATGCTGGCGATGCTGGTCCTCTGCGCGGGGCTGACGATGCTCGGGGTGCGGGGGAGGCGCTAGAGCCTGTTTCAGCAAGCCGTAACAGTAGGGGCGTCCGATTGCTTCCCGACCCACACTCGTCGCGGCCCGGAACGACTTGGTTCGAAACGAAGTTTTTAGCGGTTGCGCGCTTACCTGCATGGGGTAAGCAATATGGGTTGTTAGCGCAGGGGTGGCGTTTGGCCGGGGGGAATACGCATGGAGCCGCGGCCGCCGCCGACCGCTTCACCGCGGCGCATGACGCGTTGCGGGCGGATCCGTCCGTCCAGTTCACGCTTGCCGGGCCTCCCCCGCCCCCCACACCACCCGCCTGGCTCAAGGGGCTCGCCCATTTCCTCGAATGGCTGGGGCATGTGCTCGCGCCGATCGGCCGCTTCTTCGCCTGGCTGACCAGCTTCATGCCGGCAGCGCCTTATGCCCGTATATTGCTATGGGGCGTGATCGGCATCGCCGCGATCGCGCTGATCTGGCTGATCGTCGAACGACTGCGCTATGGCCAATGGCGCCTGCCGCGACGCCGGGCGCGCACTTCGGCTCCGGTCGCGATCGAGGAGGAGGAGCAATGGCAGCCGGATGCCGTGCAAGGCCGCGCCTGGCTGGAGGAAGCCGACGCGCTCGCCGCCAAGGGACTGTTCGCCGAAGCCGTCCACCATCTGCTGTTCCGCTCGATCGAGGACATCGGCAAGCGGCGTCCCCAGCTGGTCCGCCCGGCCCTGACGAGTCGCGAAATCGCCGCCGCCACCGCCATTCCGTCGCGTGCGCGCGACTTGTTCGCCGCCATCGCCCGCCAAGTCGAGCGCAGCCTGTTCGGCGGTCGCCCGGTCGGCGCGGATGACTGGCAGGCGGCGCGCGCCGCTTATGCCGATTTCGCGGTCCCGGGGGTGTGGAAGGCATGAGCGACCTCACCATCGGCCGCAGGCAGGAGGATGGCGGGGCATTTCGCCTGCGCACGGTGATCCTGCTGCTCGCGGTCGGCATCATCGGCTTCGTCGCCTTGATGCTCGGCAATGCCTATGAGGCGCCGTCCGATCCGACCAACGGCGCGTCTGCGCACGCGCTATCGAATGGCGCGACCGGATATAGCGGGATCGTCCGGCTGGCACGCGCGATGGGCAAGGATACGCGAATCATTCGCGACCCCTCGCAACTGGGCGCGAACGGCCTGTTGGTCCTGACGCCGCCGCTCGGATCGACGCCGCTCGGCGACGTGCTGCTGCGGCGCGACGATTTGCCGACCTTGGTCGTGCTGCCCAAATGGTCGACCATGCGGCTGCTCCCCGCGGGCCGTCCCGGCTGGGTCATGCGCCTGGGCCTGATTGACAAGAAGGAGCCAGAAGGCGTGCTGGCGCCCGACCGCAAGTTCACGGTCTCGCGGCTGACCAGCGGCGGGCGGCCGTTGCGCTCGGCCGGCTGGATGTCGGAGGATTTCGGGTTCGAGGCGCCGCGCCCGCTGCAGACGATCAGCGGCGCCGACCTCAAGCCGCTGCTGACCGACGAGCACGGCAATATCGTATTGGGCGAAGTCGGCGGCAAATCGCTCTACGTGCTTGCCGACCCCGACCTCCTGTCGAACATGGGCATGCGCAAGGAAAGCCAGGCGCGCGCCGCGCTCGCCCTGCTCGACGCGCTCAACCAGGATGGCGATCGCGATTTCGACTTCGACGTGACGGTGGCGGGGCTCGGCAAGGCCAAGAACCCGCTGCGCCTCGCCTTCGATCCGCCGTTCCTGGCGATGACGCTGGCGATCGTCGCGGCGATGCTACTCGCCGGATGGCAGGCGTTCGCGCGATTTGGCCCTGCCGTGCATCGCGAACGCGCGATCGCGTTCGGCAAGACCGCGCTGGTGGACAACGCGGCCGCGTTGATCCGCAAGGCAGGGCGTCAGGCGCGGCTCGGCGGACGCTATGTCGAGGCGATCCGCGAACGCGCGATCGTCGCGTTCGGCGTGCCGTCGCGGCTGCGCGGGCCGGCGATCGACGCCTATCTCGACAAGATTTCCGGGCGGTCGCGATTCACCGACCTCGCCCAGGCCGTGGACGATGCGGACGACAAGGCCAGCCTGGTCGCCGCGGCGCGCGCGCTACACGATTGGCAGAAGGAGAAGGGCAAGTGACGGTCGAGGAAGTCCGCAATCTGGCGATGGCGATCCGCCAGGAAGTCGGCAAGGCCGTGGTCGGCCAGGAAGCGACCGTCGAGCTGATGCTCGTGGCGCTCTTCGCCGGCGGCCATATCCTGCTCGAAGGCCCGCCGGGCACCGCCAAAACGCTGCTCGCACACAGTTTCGCGCGCGCGGTCGGGATCAAGTTCGGGCGCATCCAGTTCACCCCGGACCTGATGCCTGGCGACATTATCGGTGCCAATCTGTTCAACTTCCAGACCTCGACCTTCACGCTGACGCGCGGGCCGATCTTCACCGACATGCTGCTCGCCGACGAGATCAACCGCACGCCGCCCAAGACCCAGGCGGCGTTGCTCGAGGCGATGCAGGAACGGACCGTGACGATCGATGGCGAAAGCCTGCCGCTCGGCGACCGCTTCATGGTGGTGGCGACGCAGAACCCGATCGAACAACAAGGCGTCTATCCGCTGCCCGAGGCGCAGCTCGACCGCTTCCTGTTCAAGCAGACGGTCGATTATCCGTCGGCGGCCGAGGAGCGCAAGATCATCGCCACCCACGGCTCGCGGTCGACGGCGATGGAACCAGAAGACTGGGGCGTCGAGCCGCGCACCGATGCCGCCAGGATCGGCGAGGCGATCGCCGCGGTCGGCACGGTACGGCTGGTCGACGAGGTGATCGACTATATCGCCGCCTTGATCCGCGGCACGCGCGACGTCGCCGACCTCGAAAGCGGTGCCTCCCCGCGTGCCGGCGCGATGCTGGCGGGCGCGGCGCGGGCGCGGGCCGCGCTCGACGGGCGCGATTTCGTCATTCCGGACGACGTCAAGCAGCTCGCGCCCGCGTTGCTCCGCCACCGCCTGATCCTGTCGCCCGCCGCCGAGATCGACGGCCGCATGGTCGAGGAAGTCGTGCATTCGATCATCGAAACGATCGAGGCGCCGCGTTGAATCTTCGCGTCGCCTTCGGCGCCGCTGGTCCGGCACCAGCCCGCTCCCCCACCCGGCCTCCCAATCAGGATATTCTATGGGAGGCCGGGTGGGGGAGCGGGCTGGTGCCGCACTGGTTCAGCCTCGCTGAAACACACAAAAGGAGCCCGAATTGATCTACCCGACGCGCTTCGCGGTGATGGCGGCGGCGGCGGGGGCTCCCGTCGCGCTGTTGATTGCCGTGCTGGCGCCGGACCATTGGTATGCCGGGCTCGCCTGGCCGGCAGCGATCCTGATCGGCGCGTTGATCGATGCGATGCTGGCGTTGCCCGCCGGCCGGATCGCCGCCGGGCTGACCCTGCCGCGCACCGCCAGCGTCGGCGAAACGGTCGAGGCGGTGATCAGCGTCGAGGGTCCGCCGCGCGGCGGGCCAGGCTCTGTCCAGATCGCGATCGCCACCGATCCGCTGGTGACGCTGGAGGATGACGGACGCGCAAGCGTGCGGCTCGACCAGGGCAAGGGCGCGGTGGCGCTACCCGTCGCGACGGTCCGCCGCGGCACCGCGCATTTCGCGACCTTCTGGGTGCGCTGGCGTGGCCCGCTCGCGCTGGTGTGGCGGCAGAAGCGGATGGCGAGCGAGGCGGCGCTCAAGATCCTGCCCGACATTCGCCCGGTGCGCGAACGCGGGTCGCGAATCTTCCAGCGCCACGCGCTGCAGGGCCTGATGACTCAGCTCGACCGCGGCGACGGCACCGATTTCGACGCGCTGGTCGAGTTCCGGTCGGGCATGGACCGGCGCGCGATCGACTGGAAGCAATCGGCCCGCCACCTCAAGCTCCACGCCAAGGAATATCGCACCGAGCGCAACAATCAGATCGTCTTCGCGATCGATTCGGGGCGCCAGATGTCCGAGCCGGTCGCCGGCATTCCGCGCGTCGACCGCGCGGTCGGTGCGATGCTGCTGACCGGTTGGGTCGCGCTCAAGCTCGGCGACCGCGTCGCGCTCCATTCGTTCGATTCGCGCCCGCGCATCGCCAGCGGCCTGATCTCGGGTGCCTCGGCCTTTCCCGAGCTCCAGCACCTTGCCGCCGGGATCGATTATTCGGGCGAGGAAACCAATTACACCTATGCGCTGACCACGCTCGCCGCCCGGCTGACGCGGCGGTCGATGATCGTGATGTTCACCGAATTCACCGACCTGACCAGCGCCGATTTCATGATCCGCGCCGCGGCGCGACTGGTCGAAAAGCATCTGCTGCTGATCGTGGTCTTGCGCGACGAAGAGCTCGAATCGTTGGTCGATCACGCGCCCGACACCGCCGACGACATCACCCGCGCGGTGACCGCCGCCGGGCTGCTGAAGGACCGGCTGCTCGCGCTGACCCGGCTGCGCCATCTCGGCGCGCATGTCATCGAGAGCGAATATGACCGCGTCGCCGATCGCCTGGTCGAGGGCTATGTCGACCTCAAGCGGAGGAACCTCTTGTGACGGCCTATGTCGAAGCCCGCACGCCGCTGGTCAACGCGACGCGTTTCCGTGCCGCGCACGAGGCCGATTGGGACCAGCTCGACAAGATCTTGACCCTGATCGAGAAACGCGGCGTCAGCGCGGTGCCCGATCAGCAATTGCTGGTCCTGCCTTTGCTCTATCGCGCTGCCTTGTCGTCGTTGTCGGTAGCGCGCGAAACCTCGCTCGACCGCGCGCTGATCACCTATCTCGAGCAGCTCTGCACGCGCGCCTATTTCCAGATTTATGGCGTTCCCACCTCGCCGATGAAGCAGCTCGCGCATTTCTTCGCGCGCGGCTGGCCCGAAGCGGTGCAGGCATTGTGGAAGGAGACCCTGGTATCCTTCCTGCTGACCGTCGCCGGCGCCCTGGTCGCCTATCTGATGATCGCGCACGATCCGTCCTGGTATTATGCGATGATCCCCGATGGCATGGCCCAGGGACGTGACCCCGGCGCGAGCACCGAATTGCTGCGCCAGACCCTCTATGACGGCGGCAAGGATGCGCAGCAGAGCGCGCTCGCCTTGTTCGCTTCGTTCCTGTTCGCCCACAATGCGCAGATCGCGATCTTCTCGTTCGCGCTGGGGTTCATGTTCTGCGTCCCGACCGCCGGGCTGATCGTCTATAACGGCCTGATGCTGGGAGCGATGATCGAGGTCTTCGCGTCGAAGGGGCTGGGCTATAATTTCGTCGGCTGGCTGATGATCCACGGCACGACCGAATTGTTCGCCATCATGATCTCGGGCGCGGCGGGATTCCGCATCGGGCTCGCCATCGCCTTTCCGGGCAGGCTATCGCGCACCGATGCGGCGGTGGCGGCGGGACGGTCGGCGGCGACCGCGATGGGCGGCACGGTGGTCATGCTGGCGGTTGCCGGGCTGCTCGAAGGGATCGGGCGCCAGACGATCACCAATGACGAATTGCGCTACGCGATCGGGCTGGTGATGCTCGCCGGCTGGCTGCTCTATTTCTATATGCCGAGGGGAAAACGCGATGGCACGCCCGCCTAGCCGCTCCTCGATCGCCGGGCTCCGGCGCCGTTTCATCACGCCCGAGGGCGTCGACCTCAATATCGAATTGGGCACGGCGGGTGCGCGCGCGGGCGCGTTTCTGCTCGACGGTGTATTGATGCTGGGAGTGCTGATCCTGGCGTCGATCGCGATCGGCCTGATGGCGTTCGCGTCGCAATCGATCCTGATGGTCGGGCTGTGGATCGTCGGTTTCTTCATCCTCCGGAACGGATGGTTCACCTTGTTCGAAATGGGTGCGCGCGGTGCGACGCCCGGCAAAAGGATCGTCGGGCTGCGCGTGGTGGCGCGCGACGGCGCACGGCTGACGGGTGGTGCGGTGATCGCGCGCAATGCGATGCGCGAGATCGAGATATTCCTGCCTTTATCCTATTTCTTCGCCTCGCTCGGCGCGATGTTCACCGGCGGCGACGTGCTGCTGCCGCTGCTCGCGCTCGCCTGGAGCATGATCTTCCTGTTCTTTCCGTTGTTCAATCGCGACCGGCTGCGCGTCGGCGACCTGCTCGCCGGGACCTGGGTCGTGCATCGCGCGCGCGCTCAGCTTGGCCACGACCTGGCCGCGTCGGCGGCGCAAAGCACGCGCCCGCGCCGCGTCTTCACCGACGCGCAGCTCGATCTTTACGGTATTTACGAATTGCAGACGCTCGAAGACGTGCTGCGTGGGGGGCAGACCGATGCGATCGTCACTGTCGCCGCCGCGATCCGGCGCAAGGGCGACATGCCCGACGATGGCGACGATTATGGCTTTCTATCGGATTATTATGCGGCGCTCTGCGGCCGGCTCGAGCGTGGGATGATGGTCGGGCTCAGGCGCGAGGATAAATATTCGAAGGCGACGCGCGCGGCTTAGTTTTCCATCGCTATGCCGGATACGAGCCCATCCCCTTCAGGGGAGGGGTTGGGGTGGGGCCTATCCTCAAACGATTAGCTTGTGGCACTGCCCCACCCCCAACCCCTCCCCTGAAGGGGATGGGCTTCGACACCAGTCGACCCTGTCCCCAATCACGCATCCGGCTTGTGCAACAGCCTGTCCCGCAACGCTTCCAGATTGACCCCGGCGATCGCCGCGGCTCGGTCCTTCGCCTTCAGGATCGCGGAGAGCTGGTTCAATATCTGGCATGCATTGTCGAACCGCTGCAGCGCCTCGCCATGGCGTTGCAGCAGCGCCATGTCGCCAATCAGGTCCCCGGCCACGTCGTCCAGCATTTGCTGGACATGGTCGAGTTCCTCGGCGACTCGCGCCTCGACGTCGGTGATGAGTTCGGCAGGGCTGGCGGGCCGCGCCTGCTCTTCGATGATATCGCGGCCGCCGCGGATCGCGGCCTGGATCTGGTCGACCCGCGATTGGCCCTGGCCGAAGATCGCGGCCGGCGCGCGGCGGCCGGCAACCCATTCGTCGACCGAGGCCGCGCCCTCGAACTGGATTCCGCAGCGGCCGTCGGCTCGCCACGCCACGACGCCGCGCATTTCGACCTCGAGCCGCTGCAGGATCAGCGAGGCGCCCGGCTCGGGCAACGCCTGACCGTCGACCATCGCCCCCTTTTCGGACAGATTGCGGATTCTGACCGGCGCGCTCACGCCTCCCGAACGGATCGTCGCGGTCAGCAACAGGTTCTTGCGCGGCGCGCGAGCGCGCGGTGTCCCGGGATCGCCGGGCGAACCGCTCTGACCCTGCTCACTCATGCCGACGGATTCCGTTGCGACCAGCCGCAATCGCAACCAGGCGGTTCAACATTCGCCATTTCCACCATAACCGAGCGTGTTACAGCAAAGCATGGCGTGCGGCGATAGCGCGCGCCACACCCGAATGGACAAGCCGCGTGACGCCCATGCAAACCCGCTATTTCGCTTCGGCCAACAGGCCCTTCGCGGTCGGGCTGGTCCAGTCCATGCCGCCGATCATCCGCCACACTTCCTTGCCCGACGAATCGTAGAGGATCGTCGTCGGCAGGCTGGGATTGCCGAACGCCGCCGACATGTGCAGATCCGTGTCGGTATAGGCCTTGACCGCCTTCAGCTCCGCTTTGGCGAAATAGGGATCGACCGCAGCCTTGCCGTCGAGGTCCTGACTGACCGTCACCACCTGAACCTTGCCCTGGCCGGCAATCTTGTCGAGCGTCGGCATCTCGGCCTTGCACGGCCCACACCAGGTCGCCCACAGGTTGAGCAGTACCGGCTTGCCGGCGAAACTGGCCAGGGTCAGCGGCTTGCCATCGGGGCCGGTGAAACCGGCAGTCGGCGCCGCCTCTCCCTTATGGTCGCGGACCAGCTTGCCGATCACGTCGACCCCGGTGTCAGACGCGGACGGCGCCGGCGCCATGTTGGCCGCCTCGTCCAGCGTCGGCAGCGCCGCCGTTTCGTTCGCTTGCCCCTTGGGGGCGGACGGCCTATCGCAGCCGCCGATCAGCGCGGTAGCCGCCAGGAGAAGTACGATAGAGCGCAAGCAAACCTCGAACGCGATGTGGGGCGGTCGGTTCGCTGAGGGACCGGCGGCGGTGATGCGCGAGATAAATGCCTCGATACCGTTCGACAAGCGTTTGTGGCGGCAGGACATCGCCGGGTCGAAGGCACATGTCGCGATGCTCGGCGCGCAAGGCATATTGAAGGCCGAGGATGTCACGGCGATCGCCCAGGGGCTCGACGCGGTCGCCGAGGATTATGCCCGCGACGGCGTGCCCGACGATCTGAGCCTCGAGGACATCCACATGCTGACCGAGGCGCGGCTGGCCGAGAAGGTCGGGCCGGTCGCCGGGCGGCTGCACACCGCACGCTCTCGTAACGATCAGGTCGCGACCGATTTCCGGCTTTGGGTGCGCGATGCGATCGATCAGGTCGCGGCCGCCCTGGGTGAGCTCCAGGACGCGCTGATCGCCCGCGCCGAGGAGCATGCCGATGCCGTGATGCCCGGCTTCACCCATCTCCAGTCCGCGCAGCCGGTGACGCTCGGCCATCATCTGATGGCCTATCACGACATGATCGCGCGCGACCGCAGTCGTTTCGCCGACAATCGCGCGCGGATGAACCGGTCTCCGCTCGGCGCCGCCGCGCTCGCCGGCACCAGCTTCCCGCTCGATCGCGACGCCACGGCAAAGGCGCTCGGCTTCGACGGGCCGACCACTAATTCGCTCGATTCGGTCAGCGACCGCGACTTCGCGCTCGATTATCTGATGGCGGCGACGCAATGCTGCCTGCACCTCAGCCGCCTCGCCGAGGAATTCGTGATCTGGGCGTCGCAGCCGTTCGGTTTCGTTGCCATGTCCGATCAATGGTCGACCGGCAGCTCGATCATGCCGCAAAAGCGCAATCCCGACGCCGCCGAACTGGTGCGCGGCCATGCCGGGCGGATCATGGGTTGCATGACCGCCTTGTGCGTGACGATGAAGGGCCTGCCGCTCGCTTATTCGAAGGACATGCAGGACGACAAGCCGCCGGTGTTCGAGGCGCATGACCTGCTCACTTTGTCGATCGCGGCGATGACCGGCATGGTCGAAACCGCGACGTTCCGCACCGACCGCATGCGCGCGCTGGCCGAATCGGGCTTCGCCACCGCGACCGACCTGGCCGACTGGCTGGTGCGCGAGGCCGGCTTGCCGTTCCGCGAGGCGCATCACGTCACTGGCCGCGCGGTCAAGGCGGCGGAAGAGACGCAAGTCGCGCTCGACCAGGTGCCGATCGAAACGTTGCAAGCGATCGATGCGCGAATCGACGAACGCGTCTATGACGTGCTGAGCGTCGATGCATCGGTCGCGAGCCGCACCAGTGCTGGCGGCACCGCGCCGATACGGGTACGGGAAGCGATCGCGGCCGCGAAAGCGGCACGCGCAAACGTAGCGCCGGCGGCGAAGGCCGCGCGAGCGGGAGAAAAGACGTGAAACGGTTTGCCACGCTCGGCCTGGTTCTCGCGCTGTCGGCATGCGGTGCCGCGCGCGATTTGAAACCGGCCGCGGGCAAACCGTTGCCGGTCGCGCCTTATGGCGCCACCGCAACTCCGACGCCGAACCAGCTTCTCTCCGCCTCGATCCAGGCGCGCCCCGCACGCAGCGACGATCTGCTGACCAGTTCGGAAGAGCGCCAAGGGAACGAATTCGACCTCCCCCCCGCAAACTGAGTTTTCATGGACGATTTCAACCTGAGGAACGGCGAGCTCTACGCCGAAGACGTCCCCATGACGCGCATCGCCGCCGAAGTGGGGACCCCCGTCTATATCTATTCGCGCCGCACCTTCGAGCGACACGCCTACGCCTTTCGCGACGGCCTGAAAAACGTGCCGCGCGTCCATCTCGCTTATGCGATCAAGGCCAACCCCAACCTCGCGGTGCTGCGGGTGATGGCCAATGCCGGCTATGGCGCCGACGTCGTGTCCGGGGGCGAGTTGGAACGCGCGCTCGCCGCCGGGGTGCCGGCGAAGGACGTGGTGTTTTCGGGCGTCGGCAAGACCCGCGCCGAACTGGCGCAGGGGCTCGACCGGGGTATCGGCCAGTTCAACCTCGAGCTCGAAGCCGAGGGGGTCGCCTTGTCGGAGATCGCCGCCGCGCGCGGGATCAAGGCGCCGTGCGTGCTGCGGGTCAATCCCGATATCGATGCCGGCACCCACGCCAAGATCTCGACCGGCAAGGCGGATAACAAGTTCGGCGTCGCGATCGCCGACGCGCCTGCAATCTATGACCGCCTGGCGAAGCTTCCCGGCCTGAACTTGCGCGGCGTCGCCTCGCACATCGGCAGCCAGTTGCTCAGCGTCGCACCGATGGAGGCGACCTATCGCCGGATCGGCCAGCTCGTCGCCGATCTCCGCGCCGACGGTCATCGCATCGACCGCGTCGATCTCGGCGGCGGGTTGGGGGTCGCCTATCGCGCCGAGGACAAGCCCGAAAGCCCCGCCGCTTATGGCGAGATGGTCGCGCGCGTCACGCGCGACTGGGATGTCGAGCTGATGTTCGAGCCCGGCCGTGTCATCGCCGGCAATGCCGGGGTGCTGCTGACCCAGGTGATCTGGGTCAAGCCATCCCCGACCAATCCCTGGGTGATCGTCGACGCCGCGATGAACGACCTCGCGCGGCCCGCGCTCTACGATGCGTGGCACGATTTCGTCGCGGTGAAGCCGACCGGCGAGCGGTTCGTCGCCAATATCGCCGGTCCGGTATGCGAAAGCGGCGATACCTTCGCCAAGGCGCGCGAGATCGACAAGGTGAAGGAGGGCGACCTCGCCATCTTCCGCACCGCCGGCGCCTATGGCGCGACCATGGCCTCGACCTATAACAGCCGGGCGCTGGTGCCCGAAGTGATGGTCGATGGCGATCGCTATGCCGTCGTCGCCGAACGCATCCCGGCCTATCGCGTGATGTCGGAGGAACACGTCCCCGATTGGCTAGCCAAGGTTCCGGCGTGACCCTGCACAGCCTGCCGGTATTCCTCCGGCTGGCGGGACGGCCGGTGATGCTGATCGGCAAGGGTGACAGCGCGGACGCGAAACGCCGCCTGCTCGACCGCGCCGGCGCGTCCATCGTGGGCGAGAATGATGAAGCGGCACTGGCGATCGTCGCGCTCGACGATCCCGATGCGACGGTCGCACGGCTCAAGGCGCGGGGAGTGCTGGTCAACGCGGTCGACCGACCCGATCTGTGCGATTTCACGTTGCCGGCGATCATCGACCGGTCGCCGGTGATTGTCGCGATCGGCACGGGCGGGGCGTCGGCCGGATTAGCCGCGGCGCTGCGCCAGCGGCTAGAGGCGATCCTGCCGGCATCGCTCGGCGACCTGGCTCGGGCGCTTCAGGCGGCACGCACGAGATTGCGTGAGCGCTTCCCGATAGCGGACGAGCGCCGCCGCGCGCTCGGCCGGGCGCTGAGCGACGGCGGCCCCCTCGACCCTCTTCGCGCGAGCGCCGCGCAGGTCGAGGACTGGCTGGAAACACCCGTTCGACTTGAGCGGGCCGAAGGCCCTGCCCCTTCCCCCGAGGCCGTCAGGCTTACCTTGTCGTCCCTGAACCCCGACGACCTCACCTTGCGCCAGGCGCGCTTGCTCGCCCAGGCCGATCGGGTGGTGCACACGTCCGACGTCCCGACCGCGATCCTCGACCGTGCGCGCGCTGACGCGCCGCGGATCGTTTCGGTTGCGCCGTCCGTTGATCCGGCAGAAGGACTGACCGTGTTTGTGGAGATCGCGCGATGAGCGGCTTTGCCTATCATGTCGATGAAAGTGGCAAGGCGACGCGCTGCGAGATCAAGCAGGCGCTCGATATCGATCACGGCTTCGTCTGGGTCCATCTGACGACCAATAACGAACACGCCCAGACCTGGCTGTCGGACGTCGCCAAACTCGACGATTATCTGGTCGACGCGCTGACTGCGACGGAAACGCGGCCGCGTTGCGAGCAGTTCGGCGAAGGTGCGTTGCTCAATATGCGCGGGCGGTCCGACGACGAAATGGTCTCGTCCGATCCGCTCGCCTCGGTCCGCATATGGGCGATCGCGGGGCGCGTGATCTCTGTCACCCGCAAGACGCTCAAGGCGATCAAGCTGGTCGAAGAATGCGTCGAGGCCGGCCAGGTCCGCGACCCCGGCGACCTGATCACCGAATTCGCCACCGCGATCACCAGCGATCTCGACCCCGATGTCGCGCAATTGGGCGACGATCTCGACGAATGCGAGACCTCGCTCGACAATGAGAAGATCTTCGAACTGCGCCGCACCGTCACGCGCGTGCGTGTCCAGTCGATCGGCTATCGCCGCTTCCTGGCGCCGCAGCGCACCGCGCTCGAAAAGCTCAGCACACTGCAGGTCGGCTGGCTGGGCGACGACGACCGCCTGCATCTGTCGGCCGCCGCCGACCGCGCCGCGCGCATGGCGGAGGAATTGGAGAGCATCCGCGAACGCTCGGCGCTCACCCATGAGGCACTGACCGATCTGCGCGCCGAACAGATCGATCAGCGCGCGTTGATCATCTCGATCGTCGCGATGATCTTCCTGCCGCTGACCTTTTTGACCGGGCTGTATGGCATGAACGTGCGCGGCCTATGGCTCGCCGACCAGCCCTGGGCATTCGACGCGATCGTCGGCATCTGCGTACTCACCGCGGTCAGCGTGACGACCTATTTCGTACGACGGCACTGGTTGCGGGGGTGATATACTGATCGCGCGCTGAAGGTTCAGCGTCGACCCGCGCGCATTTTACGCGCGGCATAGCGCGCGTCGCGTGCCGTCTTGCGATCTTCTTCCGTCCACTGCTTCCTCTGCGCTCTTTTTTCGTCGGCCGCCGCTGCTCTCGCCTGGGCAGCGGCCTCCATTTGCGCCTTCGCCGCGGCCTCGACCGCCGGAGCCGCCTCGCGCTCTTCCCTGAGTTTGGCCTCCACAGCCTCTTCCTTCGCCCGACGAACGGCGGCCTTCTTTTCCTCCGCAGCAGCTTCGCGCGCGGCACGGCGAGCAATCCGTTCCGCGGTCACCGCTTCGTCGACCCGCGGTTTGGCGCGATAAATTGCAAGCAATGCGCTCTTCGCGCGCGCCGCGGCCTCTTGTCGTTGCTGAAAGCCGGGGGGCGTAAATGCTGGCATCTGGTTCGATATCCTATTTCATGAACTGACCGTGGCGGTCGGCGTGCGCCGCACGAGGTTGGTAGGTAAGATGTACCTGATCGGCGATCTTTGTGCCGGCACAGGGCGAGGAATATGTGGGCCAGAGCCATCGGGCGCGGCCCGCGGGAATTCAGGCGACCGTGAGCAGCCCGGAAAACAGCAAATCCAGATTGTGATGCGCGTCCTGAACCGCTGGATTGGCCGCATTCTGCGGCAAAGACAGTGGCTTCGTCATCGTTTCGTGCAGGTCCTGAATCTCGCCCGCCGCCAGTAAGCTCCGCTTCTTCAGCGTCTCCGCGAGGAAGACGATGCCATTGAGGGCGGCGATGTCGAGCGCCTGCTGAGCTTCAGCGAATTGCTGTTTCGTCAGCGCGAACTTTTCCTCGCTCGCCTCGGTGGACGGGACAACGGGTGTTGTGGGCATGGTCGATCCCGGGAGCTGGAGTGGGGCGCGCATGCCCGTCCGTCGATCAGCGGTAGCCGCTCCAATCGAGACTCGCGGTGCGCTCCCTTTCAGGCAGACAATCGGGCGGCGGCCTGCTGGCGCGCCGCCCGATCCGTTTGCGATCAGGCCGCCTGAAGATTGACAGCCGACGTCTTGCCGCGGCGGTCCGTTTCAAGCTCGTAAGAGATGCGCTGGTCCTTATCGAGCGTATGCATGCCGGCGCGCTCGACGGCCGAGATATGGACGAACGCGTCGCCGCCGCCGGTTTCCGGCGCGATGAAGCCATAGCCCTTATCGATATTGAAGAATTTCACGGTTCCGGTGATCATATGGGTATCCTTTTATCCCATGTATGACGGGCATGCGCCAACTGCGACGCATCCCGGCTTCGAAGACTAGTAAGGGACAAAGGGGGGAGCCGAGGCGGCCCAATATCCGTCGCATGCGACGTTAGCCCGTGCGATATAGGGCGCTTCGCGCATATTTGAAAGGGGATCGTGGGTTCGCGTGGTGATTGCGATGTGCGGGACGAGCTATTTCATCTGCCGGCACTGGATCAGAACCTAGGCCCTCAGCCGCTCGACCTCGTCGTGCAGGGCCTGGATGGACAGGATCAGCCGTTGGCGGTCGGCACGGATGTCGGCGAGCTCGGCGCGGGCTTCGCCCAATTCCATCGCGCGGGCAGCAATGCGGGCATCGAGTGCGGCGTTCGATCTCTTGAGGTCGCTGACGCGGCGTGCGCGGGCGAGCGTGCGTTCGATACGGGCACGCAGCACGTCGAAATCGAATGGCTTGGCAACGTGGTCGTCGGCGCCGGCGGCGAGCGCCTGGACGGCCGTTTCGGGATCGCTGCGTCCGGTGACCACGATGACCGGCAAGTCGACGGTTTCCAGGCGCGACCGCAGTTCGGCCAACACCTGAAGCCCGCTCATTCCCGGCATAATCAGGTCGAGCAGGACGAGATCGAAGCCCCGCGCGGCGATCAGGTCGAGCGCTTCGGCGCCATTATCGGCAAGCGCGGTCAGATAGCCGAAATGCGTCAGCCGCTTGCCGATGACGTTCAAATTGGTGCGGCTGTCGTCGACTACCAGGATCGTGCGGACGGGTCGGTGCAGTTCGGCCATTGGGTCCTTCCTTTTGAAGGGACCCTAAGCCGGAGCCGGTCACAAAAGGGTTAATGGCGTGGCAAGCATGTTTCGTTGTCACGGTGCCGGCCCGCAGCCGTTTCAGCTCCGCTGAAACCAAATCAGCCGCGGCGCGCCTGGGCCCAGGCCTGCGCGATTTCCTCGAGATTGGACGCGACTTCGAGGAACGGCTGCGCTTCCTGTCCGACACTGGCGTCGATGATCGCGTTGCGCGCGCCGCGATAGAGCCGCGCAAGCGTGTGCGAAACTTCGCCGCCCTTGTCAAAATCCAGCCCCGCCTCGAGCGCGAACAGGATCGCGGTGGCGCGCGTGATCTTCTCGCTTTTCAGCGCGTAATTCTGGTTTTCGGTAGCGTGCGCCGCGACGCGCAACGCGCGAACCAGTTCCTCGTAGAGCAACTGGACCAGCGCCGGACCGTCGGCCTCGCCGGTGCGGCCGACCAGGTCGATCTGGCGATAGGTCGCTTCGGGATCGCCGCGCAGCGCGGTCGCATAGCCGGCCATCAGTTGCTGCCCTTCGCCCAGGCGTCGATCTGCGACTTGAGGAAGGCCTGGGTCGATTTATAGGCGGCGACCTTGGCGTTCATGCTGGCAAATTGCTGGGTCAGCCGGGTCTTCATCTGGTCCGATTGGTCGGACAGATCGCTCTTCGCCTTCGACACGTCCGACTGCTGCTGGTTATAACGGGTTAGCGAGGCGCCGAGACCGTAAAGCGTGCTGGTCGACGTCAGCGAAATACCGTTCATCGCCGCGGTTATGCCGTCCGAACTCGAGGTCGAGAACGAGAACATCGCCTCGACCGAGGCCGGATAGTTGTTGAGCGCGTTGGTCACGGACGCGTCGTCGACCGACAAGGTGCCGTCGCGATTGGTCTTGATGCCGATCTCGCCCAACGTCGTCGGCGTTCCCGCCGCCGCGCCGGACAGCAATGTCCGCGTCGTCAGCGTGCGCAGCGAATTGAGCATCGCGCGCGCCGCGGTGTCGTTCTTGAGCGGCCCGTTCTGAGGATCGATCTGGGCGTTGATGGTATTCAACACCTCATTATAGCTGTCGACGAAGTCGGTGATCGCCTGTTTCAAGGCGTCAGTCGGCGAGCTTGCGGTCAGCGACACGGCGACCGGGCTGGTCCCGGTCAGTTGCAGCTTCACCCCGGTGATCAGGTCGGTGACCGTGTTCGACGCGCGCTCGACCGACACGCCGTCGACGGTCAGCTTGGCGTTCTGCGCGACCGACGACATCTTGGTCCCGGTCGCGCCAACGCCGACGTTGAACTGGGCCAGGTTGCCGGTCGGGTCGGTCGTCGCGGCGAGCGTGAAGGCTTGCGCCTGACCCGTCGTTCCCTTGAGCGAGAGATAGGCCTTGCCGTCGACATCGGTGACGACCGAAGCGGTGACCCCGGCTTTCTTGGCGTTGATCGCGGCGGCGATGCCGTCGAGGCTTGAGTTGGTGAGATCGATCGTCACCGGCGTGCCGGCGCCGGCGGTGAAGCCGGTCATCTGGCTGCCGTCGGCCGAATAGGTCGCGCTGCCCAAGGTCAGCGTCAGCTGGCCCGATCCGATCACTGCGGTGCGGTCGGCGACCGCAACCTGAGTCGTCGCGACTTGCGCGCTGGCCAGCTGGCTGACGGTGATCGACGCGGTCAGGCCGTTCAGCGCCGCGCCGGTCTGCGCGCTCGCGGTCAGCACGTTATTGTTCGAGCTTTGCGGCTGCGACTGCAAGGTACCGTTAGTGGTCAGCGTCTTCAGCGCGGTGGCGAATTGCTGGATCGTGCTCTTGAGCGTCGACACGCCGGAAATCTGCGCAGTCAGCGCGTCGGACTGGGCGGTCAGGGCATCGGTCTTGGTGGCGAATTGCGCCTGGACCAAAGACGTGACCAGCGAGGCGGTATCGACCCCGGACCCGGTCGACAGCGAGTTGAACAGCGCCTGCGCGGCCGAACCCATCACGCTCGAGGCCGACGGACTTGGCGTCGGGCTGGGTGTCGGGGTCGGGGTGCTCGTGGTCGAGCTGGTCGTCACCATGATCGTTACTCCGCGCGCGTCAAATCATAGAACGACCGGAGCGAAACGAATTTTAGGACTTTCCTCACAATTTGACGCCGTTTTCGTCGAACCGCGCGGTGGTCGGGACGTCGATCGGCGGCGGCACCTTCCCGGCCTGCTGGTTCAGGCCGAAGACGAAGGCCAGAACGGTGGCGACCGCCGGGTAGAGATCGTCGCGGATCTCCTGCCCTTCGCGGCTGGTATAATAGACCGCGCGGGCAAGCGCCGGATATTCGAGGATCGGGATCTTCTCGTCGCCGGCGACGTCGCGGATCGCCAGCGCGGTGATGCCGCGCCCCTTGGCCACCACCACCGGCGCATTGTCGTTGACGCGGTCGTAACGCAGCGCGACCGAAAAGTGGGTCGGGTTGGTCAAGATGACGTCGGCCGTGGCGACGGCTTTCCTGACCGAGCGCCGGCTCATCTCGCGCTGGCGCTGGCGGAGATGCTGCTTCGCCTCGGGCGAGCCCTCGGTCTCCTTGTTCTCGTCGCGCACTTCCTGCTTGCTCATCCTGAGCTTGCCGAGCAGCCGGACGATCTGGATCGGCAGGTCGATGCCGGCGATCAGCACCAGTCCGCCCGCCATCGTGAACAGGATCCACACGAATGTCCCGCCGAGATGGCCGACCACTCCGGCGACGTCGGACGAGGTCGACAGGCCCAAGGTCGGCTGCGCGGTCTTCCACATCAGCCAGGCGCCGATCGATCCGAGCAAGGCTACCTTGAGCAGCGACTTGCCGAGCTCGATCCAGCCGGTCGGGCCGAAAATGCGCTTCAACCCCGACGCCGGATTGATCCGCGAGAATTTGGGCTGGAGCAGCGAACCGTTGAAGCGGAACGAGCCGAGCCCCGCCTGGCTGAGCACCGCCGCAATCATTGCGATCAGGAACAATCCGCCTACGGTCGGCGCGAAGCCGAGGCCCGCCTGGATCAGCGGCCGCATCGGCGACCAATCCTCGATATCGGCGCGGCCGAAGCGGAAGCTCGCGGTCATCAACCCTTCGCACGCCTTGACCATTTGCGGCCCGAGCATCGCGATCCAGCCGCAACCGGCGAGCACGATCAGCGCGGTGGCGAATTCGCGCGACTTGAGGACGTCGCCGCGCTCGATCGCGTCCTTGCGACGCTTGGCTGTTGGCGCTTCTGTCTTGTCGCCTTCGTACTCAGCCATCAGCCGAACACCAGGCTTTGCGCGGCATCGAGTCCTTCCTGGACGATGACGAGCATGTAATCACCCATTGCGGGCATCGCGAGCGCGAGCGCGACCACGCCGACCGCCAGGCTGGCGGGCAGACCGATCGCGAACAGGTTGAGGCTGGGCGCCGCGCGGCTGACCATGCCGACGATCATGTTGAGGCAGAGCAGCAGGAAGCCGACCGGCAGCGCGAGCAGCAAGCCGGCGGCGAAGGTATAGCCGCCGAAGAATGCGATGTCCTTGAGCCGGTCCGGCGACAGCCAGGCACCACCCGGAGGCAGCACGGCATAGCTGCGCACCAGCATGTCGACGAGGACGAGATGCCCGTTCACCGACAGGAACAGCAAGGTCATCAGCACGGACAGGAAATTGCCCAAAGCGGGCGTCGAGCGGCCATTCTGCGGGTCGATCGCCGAGGCGAAGCCGATCCCCATCGAAGTGCCGATCACTTCGCTGGCAACCGCGGGAGCAGCAAACGCGATCTGCAGGATGAAACCGATAGCGAGGCCGATCAGGGCTTCGGCAACCGCGCTCAGGATCGTGGCGATGGAAAAGAGTTCGGCGGGCGGGACGATCGGATGGACCGCCAGTACCAAGACGCCGATCGCACCCGACAGCGCGACGCGCACCGGCAACGGTACCGCAACCGCGCCGAACACCGGCGCCGCGACGAACGCCGCACCGATCCGGATCATCACGAAGAGGAGCGCCCAGAGCTGCGCCTCGATATTCAGGCCGAGGCCGAGCATCCCTTTAGCGCACCAGATCCGGGATGCGCTGGAAGATGTCGATCGTGAAATCGGTCAGCAGGCCCATGATCAGGCCGCCGAAGATCAGCAGCGACAGTCCGACTACCGCCAGCTTGGGGACGAAGGTCAGCGTCTGTTCGTTGATCGACGTCGCCGCCTGGACCATGCCGAGGATCAGACCGGCGAGAAGCGCCGGGATCAGCACGGGAGCGGCGGCGAGCGCCAGCACCCACATGGTCTGGTCGGCCACGCCGATGAAATAGTCCGCATCCATCGTCAGTTGATCCAGTTAGAAACATCGTCACCCCAGCGGAAGCTGGGGTCTTCTGCCGTATTTCCTTCCACGAGATGCCAGCGTGCGCTGGCATGACGGCGGGAGGCGAGCCAGAGCGCCGGCTTGCGGCCCGGCAAAGCGGGCGGCGGCGCACGGAACGGGTTCGGCGCGGGCGGTGGGCAGGCGGGCATCATGTCGCGAAACTCGAGGCGAGACTGCCCATCATCATCGCCCAGCCATCGACCAGCACGAACAGCAGCAATTTGAACGGCATCGAGATGATCGTCGGCGACATCATCATCATGCCGAGCGACATGAGCACGGTCGCGACCACCAGGTCGATCACGATGAACGGCAGGAAGATCAGGAAGCCGATCTGGAACGCAGTCTTCAATTCGCTGGTGACGAAGGCCGGCAGCAGCACCGTATATGGAATATCGGTCGAGGCCTTGTACGGGCCCGAATGCGCCATGTCGGCGAACATCTTGAGGTCCTTCATCCGGGTCTGCTTGACCATGAAGGCGTGGAGCGGCTGGCCGGCGCGCTGGATCATGTCGGTCCCGCCGATCTGGCCGGCGGAATAGGGCTGGATCGCCTGGGTGTTCATCTGGTTGATCGTCGGCGCCATCACGAACAGCGACAGGAACAGCGACAGGCCGATCAGCACCTGGTTGGGCGGCGTCTGCTGCAATCCCAGCGCCTGGCGCAGGATCGACAGCACGATGATGATCCGCGTGAAGCTGGTCATCATCAGCAGGATCCCGGGCAGGATCGTGAGCAGGCCCATGATGATGAGGACCTGCAGGCTGAGCGACAGCGGCGCCTTGCCCGCGCCATTGGTGGCGGCAGCGGCGCCCGGTCCGCCAAGCTGGCCGAGCGCGCGATCGACCGCGTCGCCGATGCCCGGTTTGGCCGCGGCAGCCGGTGCCGAAGAGGCCGTGGTCGTCGTCGGCGCGGCGGGCGCGCTCTGGGCGAAGGACGGCATCGCGACGCTCAGCAGGGCGATAAACGCGAGCAGGATCAGCACCAGCTTCATCAGCTGGACATTCTTCGGACGCGGCGCGGCAGAAACCGGCGCGCGGAACAGCGAAGGGCCGTCTTCCTTTAGGCGGCGGATCGTCGTCACTTGGGCAGCCCCCCGGCCTTGTCGATCAGCTGGACCCCGCCGCGACCGACCGACACGAGCAATTTCTGCCCTTCGAACTCGATCACCGCGAGGCGCAGGCCCGGCGACAGCATCATCGTTTCCTGAACCTTGATCGTGCGATTGGCCGGCTGGCCCGGCATCCGGCTCTCGAGCCGGCGCCACAGCCACAGACAGCCGACCATCAGGCCGCAAACGAGCGGCAGCAGCACGAACAGCTTGAGGATATACGTCCAGAGCATCAGCCGCGCTTCTCTGGGCTGACCAGCTCGGTCAGGCGGACGCCGAAGCGCTCGCCGACGGTGACGACCTCGCCACGCCCGATCAGCGTGCCGTTGACGAACACGTCGAGCAGTTCGTTGGCCTGGCGGTCGAGCTCGATCACCGAGCTTTCGCCCAAGGCGAGCAATTCGCGGAGCGTCAGCCGGGTCTGGCCGATCTCCACCGTGAGCTTGACGTCGACATCCTGCAGCAGCCGGTAATTGGCCGCCATATTGGCGTCGACCGGGAAGGTCCCGGACAAATCGGTCATGCGAGTTCCTCGACATTGAGAGAGAGCGAATTGAGCTTGATCGCGGCGCGTCCGTTGGACGTGCCGACGGTGCCCGTGCCGAGGCGGCCATTGGCCACCATCACCGGCACGTCGGCGGCGACGCTGATCGGGATCACGTCGCCTTCCTTGAGTTCCATCAGCTTGGCGAGGCTGATCACCGGCTCGGCCAGCACCGAGCGGACCGGGAAGGTCACGGTCATCACGGCCTTGGCGAGCCCGTTCTGCCACGCCGGATCGGGCGCGGCGCCGAGCACCTTGCCGGTGAGCGACGGGGTGTAGGGCTTGAGCGACTGCACCGGATAGACGATGTCGATGAAGATCGGCTTGCCGTGATGCTTGCCGATGCCGAAACGGGTGACGACCATCGGATCGTCCCCATCGATACCGGCGACCATCGACGGATTGGCCTCGACCCGGCCGGGCGAGAAGCTCACCTTGGCGAGCGGCTCCCAGGAGGTCGTCATCGGCTCGGCGACGATCGCGGCAAGGTGCCCGATCATCGCTTCCGCGGCGGGCGAGAATTCGCTCGGCATGTCGTGCGGCGCGGCGCCGGTGCCGCCAAAGAACAGGTCGAGCAGTTCGAGCACGAACTTGCCGTCGACCACCAACAGCGCCTGGCCGGTGCCCGGCGTCATCGCCAGCGGCACCCAGGCGGTCATGCCTTCCGGGCGTTCAGCGCGGTAATCGGTGAAACGCTGCACTACCAGCGGCTCGGCCCACAAGCGGACTTCCTGGCGCAGCAACGGCTCGAACACGCCGCGCAGGCTCCGCGCCAGACGGGCGGAGAGATGCTGCAGCGTGTGCAGATCCCCGAACGGATTCAGGTTGGCGCCGCCCAGCGCGGGGGCGTGTGCCGCCGCCGCGCGAGGGCGTTCGCGCCGATCCGTGTCGGATATGGATGACGAGCCGTTAACCATGCCCAGTCACTGAACAACAAAATTGGTAAAGTAGACGTTACTAATCCCGCCAAATCCCTCTTTTTGTTTGAGCGTGGCGTTGATCGCCTGGACCAACCGTTGCGCCAGACGCTTCTTGCCGTCGCCGGTCGTGACCTCGTCCTCGGTCGCGTCGCCCAGTGCCATCAGCACCGCCGAGCGCACCGCGATCTCGTTGGTCTTGAGATTCTCGATCACCGAATCGTCGTACGGCGTCGACACCGCGATCCCGATCTGGACGTAATGCGGGCTGTCGCGCAGGTTCGAGGTGAAGTCCTTGTCGAGCGCGTAATAATTGGACGCATATTTATCGCCGCCGCTGCCCGATGGCGGCTTGGTGCCGCTCGAGGCCGTGGCGCCCTCGCCTTCCTTGCCGTCGGCACCGGCACGCTTCTGCTCGCTCTTCGGCACCAATTTGGGGCCTTCGGGCCCGGCCGCCTTCGCGCCGCCCAGCATCCCGGCCGCCCACAGGCCGCCCGCCGTACCGCCGCCCACCAGGATCACGCCCAGGAGCATCAGGATGATCAATTTGCCTTTGCCCTTCTTCTTGGGCGTGTCGGTCTTGGCTTCGTCACTCATCGTTCATTCCCCCAATCAAGCCACACGGCCGTCATCGACGGCCCGAATTTCGTCATCCCCGCCGGTCGCGAGGCGATTTTTGCTGTCCTGCCTAAATTCGGCCTGCGGCCGTGGACGGTCGCCCCCGGCCATGCCCGATCCGCTCAGGTCGACACTGGTCCCGGTCAGGCGGATGCCGCGCGCCTCGGCCGCGGCATTGAGCTGCGGCGCGGCATCGGCGAGCAACGCGCGCGTGGTCGGCTGTTCGGCCGCGAAGCGGACGGTGACCGCGCCATCGGCATGGGTGCGCAGCGACACGTCGATCCGCCCGAGCGCTTCGGGCTTGAGCCGGATCGAGGTATCATTGGCGTTGGCGTCGTCGCGCAGCGCCTCGATCCGATCGATCATCTTTTGCGGCCAGTCCTGGCGGCCCATGTCGAGCGCCTGGCGCTCGGCCTGACCCGGCTTGGCGACCAGCTGCGCGGCGTCGGCCGGGGTCAACAGCGTCGCGGCGGCGGTAAGGCCGCCGGGCTGACTATTCTCGCCTTCGCCGGCGGGCTTGCGTTCGGGCGCCATGGCCAGCGCGAACAATGCCGGCATCGGCGCATTGGCCGAGGCCAGTGACGCCAAAGTCACGGGCGCCGCTTGCGGCACCGTGATTCGGATCGGCTGTGCCGCGGGCTGGTGCGCGATCGGCGGATCGGCGGCAACGATCGGTTGCTTGGCGGCAGGAGTTGGCTTCGGTAGGTCGGCGGCAGCGGCAAGAGCGGCGTCGATCGTGATCGGCGCGGCGGTAGCGGGCTGGGGCGCTGCCAGTGTCGCCGCCGTCGCCGGCTGGGGTTGCGTCTCCTGCAAGGCGGGCGGCGTTGCCGACGGAGTGGCGCCGTCAGGCCGAACCTCGGCGGCATCGCTCGCGGTCGTCAACGGTAGCACCGGCAAGGTCGGTTGCGGCGCCGCGGCGGTCAGGGTGATCGGCGCGGTGACCGCACCGGCGGCAACCGGTTTCGCGGTGTCGGCGGCAGGCACGGCGATCGGCGCCACCGAGAGCAACCAGGCGAGCGCGGGGTCGCCCTTGTCGTCGTCTTTTTCCGGCAAGGGTTTGCCGGTGGCGGCATCATCGTGCCGCTCGCTGCCGGCCTGTCCGTCCTTGGGCGCGATCACCGTCTTGCCGATCATCAGGTCGACGAAAGCGGCCAGGTTCGGCACGCCCGCCGCGCCGTCGGCGACGGTGCCGGGCGCGAGCAAGGAGGACGCGGCGACCTTTGCGGGCAGCGCGACAGTCTTGGAAACGGATAGAGTCAAACCGGTCATGAACCCCTCGTGCGGAGGCGTGCACTGCCCCCGCGAGGGTATCAGCAAGGATCGTGCCGAATCTTCCGGACGGCGGGTGCCGCCTCCAGTGCGCGGATCGCCTTGAGCGCCGCGTCGCGGTCGGCGCGGACCATCAATTTCTCGACCGCCGACTGGTCGCGCTTGGCTTCGCGCGTCGCTTCGGCCGCGCGTTCGGCGGCGGCTTCGGCGGCGCGCAGGCGATGCTCGGCATGTTCGGCCGATTGGTGGAGACGCGAGCGGAAATGGGCGGCGGCGACCAGCGAAAAGCCGCTCCCCGCTTCGGTCGGCGCAGGAGCGACGCTGTCGGCCAGCTTGGCGATACGATTGGCGAGATCGGCCTCGCTCGCGATCTTGGCATGCGCACGGACTTCCTCGGCGCGAGTCATCCCAAGTTGAAGCGTACGCACCCGCAAGATGCGGTCCAGCTGGCCCTTGCGGTCGCGCGCCATGCCTTACCCTTGGGACTGACCGAAAACGCCGATCAGTTCGGCAACGGCCTCTTCGAGCGAAACCTTAGTGTCTGCATCCTGGCGAATATATTCCATCACCGCCGGGTGATAGGCGATCGCGGCGTCGATCTCGGGATCGGCGCCGCCGCGATAGGCGCCCATCAGCACCAGGTCGCGATTCTCCTCATAGGTGGCGAGGTGGCGGCGCAGGATGCGGGCGGCGGCGATATGGTCGGCCGGCACGATGTCGGTCATCACCCGGCTGACCGACGGACCCAGGTCGATCGCGGGATAGACGCCGCGTTCGGCGAGCGCACGGCTCAGCACGATATGGCCGTCGAGGATCGAGCGCGCACTATCGACCACCGGATCGTTGCCGTCGTCGCCGTCGGCCAGCACCGTATAGATGGCGGTGATCGATCCACCGGTATTGACGTCGGTACCGGCGCGCTCGATCAGATTGGGCAGCATCGCGATCGCCGACGGCGGATAGCCGCGCGCCGAGGCGGGCTCACCCAGGGCAAGGCCGATCTCGCGCCCGGCATGCGCCACGCGGGTCAGCGAATCCATGATCAGCAGGACCTTCTTGCCCTCGGCGCGGAAGCCTTCGGCAATGGCGGTGGCGCGCAACGCGCCGCGAATACGGAGGACCGGCGAATGATTGGCCGGCACCGCGACCACGACCGAACGCGCGCGCGCCTCTCCGGCGACCTTGGTCTCCAGGAAGTCGGCGACTTCGCGGCTGCGCTCGCCGATCAGGCCGATCACCACGACGTCGGCTTGCGCGGCCCGGACCATCATGCCGAGCAGCACCGATTTGCCGACGCCCGATCCGGCCATGATGCCGACGCGCTGGCCTTGGCCGATGGTGAGCAGCCCGTTGATCGCGCGGACGCCGACGTCCATTGGCTGGAGCACGCGCCCGCGATCGAGCGGTCCCTGCAGCTTGCCGGCGAGCGGCCAATGCTGTGCGCCGCGGATCGGCCCGAGACCGTCGATCGGCTTGCCGGCACCATCGACCACGCGGCCGAGCAAGGCGGCGCCGACTTCGGCGGCGCCGGGCGCGCCGACCGGACGTACCGGGGATTGCGGGAGCAAAGCGGCGGGCCCGCCGAGATTCATCAGCAAGGTGCGGCCGTTGCGGAAACCGATCACCTCGGCCTCGACCTTGGCACCGCCCGCGGCGCCAACCTGGCAAACCGTACCGACCGGCAAATTGAGCCCGACCGCTTCCATCAACAGCCCGTCGAACGACGCGAGCCGCCCCGATATCTTGGGCTGCGGCACGAAGCCGGCGGTGCCGATGCTTTCGAGATAATCTTCGGCGAAACGGTTCAGCATCTAAAATCCTCCCCGGCACGGGGAGGGGGACCGCGCGACGTAGTCGCGTGGTGGAGGGGCCCATCCTGCGGCCGCCTTCTCGCTTTTGGCTCATTTGGGGTTGGGCCCCCTCCACCATTCGCTCCGCGAATGGTCCCCCTCCCCGTTTCGGGGAGGACTGAACGACCAAACCTCATTCCGGCAACGCCGCGCGGTCGATCGCCTGCGCGAGTTGCTCGATCCACAGGTCCGGGCCGTCCTCGACGATGGTCGCGGCGGATTCGAGCACGAAATGGCCGCGCTCGACCTTGATATCGCCGGCGGCAAAGATGTTGCTGGGCAGATGCCCGTCGACCAGCGGCATGTCCTCGGGGTTGAGCCGCAGCACCGCCGATTCGGCGTCGTCGGCGAGCATGCCGGCGGCGAGAATGACGCGACGGTTGAGCAGGCCGGCGTCGATCCCTGCCTCGCCCACCAACTGGCGAACCAATTCCATTACGGTCTGCCGAAGATGCCCGGCCAGCCGGTCGCGATCGATGCGGCGATCGTCGTTGATCGCGGCGGTCAGGCCGTCGATCAAGGCGCGGTCGCGCGCCGTATTGGCGGCGATCTGGGCCATCGCCGCGGCAACGCCTTCTTCATAGCCGAGCGCCTTGGCGGTGGCGATCGGATCGACGAACCCCGACGGCTGTTGCGTCGTATCGAACGGATCCCAGCCCTCTGTCGGATCCTCCTGGCGATCCGCCGGTTCGAAATGGCGCGGCCGCGCATCGGGTGCCGGCGGCGGTTCGGGAGTCATGTCGCGCGGCGAGAAAGCGACGCCCTTGGCGGCGAAGGCGCGGCGCAAGGCGGCCCCCGCCTGGTCGTGGCGGCTGGCGAAGCCGGCGACGAAATCGGGCATCTGGCGGTCAGACATAATCGTCGTCGCCGCCCATCATGATCGTGCCGTCCTTGGCCAGCGCGCGGGCGAGCTGGATGATCGCCTTTTGCGCGTCGAGCACTTCGCTGAGCTTCATTGGGCCGCGTGCTTCCATCTCGTCGCGGATGCCGTCGGCGGCGCGCGACGACATACAGCCGAGGAAGCGGTTGCGCGTCGCCTCGTCGACACCCTTGAGCGCGCGGGTAAGCAGGTCGCTGTCGACATTGCGGATCAGCGTGCCCAGATTCTTGTCGTCCATGTCGAGCAGGTTCTCGAACACGAACAACGCTTCCTCGATCGCCTTGGCAACTTCGCGATCGATCTTGAACAGCTTGGGCATCACGCGCTGCTCGGTGGTCTTGCGCGCGCCGGACAGGATGCGGGCGGCTTCCTTGGTGCCGCCGAGCATCACGCCGGCCGGCTGTCCGCCGGCGCCGGTGCGATTGGCGAGCATCGTGCGGAGCGTATCGACCGCCTCCGGCGTGATCGGCCCCAGCCGGGCGACACGATGAAGGATTTCGGGCTGCGCGGCATCGGGCAGCAATTCGAGCACTTGCCCCGCGACGTCCTGATCGAGATTGGCGATCACCACCGCGGCAATCTGCGGATGTTCCTTCTCGATCATCGACGCGATCTCGGCCGCGTCCATCCAATCGAGCAGGTCGATCTGGCATTGCGCATCGGGCGGGGTGATCCGCGCCAGCACGCTATCGGCCTTTTCGGGACCGAGCGCGCGGGTCATCATCGTCTCGATGATCGGCTTGGGATCGAAACCGATCGCGGTGCGGTCGCGCGCTTTGCCGACGAAATCGTCGAGCACCATCTGCACCTCGGGCTCGCCGACATCGGCGACCGCGAACATCGCCTTGCCGAGTTGTCGGACTTCCTCGGGATCGAGCTTCTGGAGGATGGCCGCGGCCTCCTCCTCGCCGACCAGCATCATCAGCACGGCGGCGCGTTCGACACCCGAATAGGCGCGGAAAGAGGCGGGAGCGTTCATCAGCGGGCGTCCGATTTGATCATGTCACGCACCGCCAGCGCGGCGCGCGTCGGGTTGTCGCGGGTGAAGCCGCGGACCATCCCGATCCGGTCGTCGAAATTCTGCGCGCTTTCGAGCGCGTCGATGCTGACCGGCTGGCCGTTGGGGCCGCTGCCGGTGCCCGCCGCCATCGGCGAGCCGATCCCGAAGGTCGCGTTGAGGTCACGTCCGGTGGCCCCGCGGCCGGCATCGTCGCGCTTCTTCATCAGCGCCTTGGACAAGGGGCGGACGCCGAGCATCAGCACCAGCAAGGCGATGACGATCGCGGTGACGTTGCGCAGGATCATCGCCAGCCAGCCGCTTTCGTACCAGGGCTGGCCGCCGCCGAGATCGGGCGCGGCGGCGAAGCGGCGGCTGATCACGGTGACCTGGTCGCCGCGGGCGCTATTTGCACCGACCGCCGAATTCACCAATTGCGTGATCTGCTGCATCTCGACCGGCGAGCGCGGCTTCGACCCTTCGACATCGCGCAGGACGACCGCCACCGACAGACGCCGGAGCGCGCCGGGGGCGTTGCGGGTGACCGAGACTTCGCGGCCGAGATCATAGGCACGGGCATAGCTGTCGCTCGCCTTGGCGGTGTCGGGCATCACCGGCGAGGCGGCAGCACCGGCTGCGGCGGCAGGCGCGCCCGCCGCTCCGGCCGCTGGCGCCGCACCGGGAGCGGGAGCGGGAGTCGGGGTGGGCGTCGGCGTCGCCACCGTGGTCGGCGGCGGCGGGGTGTTGGACAATGCGCCCGGGATTCCGCCCGGCGCCTGCGCGCTTGGCGCATCCTTGTTGGTCCAATTGCCCTGCTCGGCACGCAGCGCGCCGGACTTGTCATAGCTTTCGCGGGTCGAGCTGGTGTCGTCGAGATTGACGTCGGCCGTCACCTCGGCGGTGAAATTGCCGGCGCCGACCAAGGGCGTCAGCAGCTGGGTCAGCTGCTCGCGATATTTCTGTTCGACCTGGCGCTGATAGCGCACCGCGGCGTCGTTGCTGTCGCTGCCGGCGCTACCGGGCTTGGACAACAAAGCGCCCATCTGGTCGACGATGGTGACGTCGTCGGGCTTCATCCCCGGTACCGACGAGGCGACGAGATTGACGATCGACGAGACCTGGGCATCGCTCAGCGCACGCCCAGCCTGGAGCTTGACGATGACGCTGGCCGACGGGGCGGCGTTATCGCGCACGAACACGGTGTTTTCGGGTACGGCGAGATGGACGCGCGCCTCGGCGACGGCATCGATATCCTGGATCGAGCGGGCAAGCTCGGTCTCGCGCGCCTGGCGCAGGCGTTCGCCTTCCACCGCGCGGCTGACGCCCATCGGCAGGTTGTCGAGGATCGCGTAACCGCCCGGCGCCGCTTTGGGCAGGCCTTGCCCCGCCAGCAGCATCCGCGCCTTGGAATAATCGTCCTCGTTGACGGTCAGCGCGTCAGTCGCCTCGTCGATCCGGCCGGTGATCCCGCCGGTCTTGAGAGCGGCCATGACCTGTGCCTTGTCCGTATCGGGCAGCCCCGTGAACAGGGTCTTCTGCGTCGGCGTGGACAGCATGAACCAGGCGAGCGCGGCGGACGCGATCAGCCCGACCATCAGGATCATCGGCAGGCTGCGGCGGATCGCGGGTTGCCCCAGCATTCCCTGGACCTGCTTCAGCGGGTTGGCGAAACGCTCGGTGGCGAGCGGCGATGTCTGTGTAAGTTCGTTGCTCATGGCCTATCTCACACCGGCATGCTCATGATGTCCTTGTAGGCGGACAAGAGCTTGTTCCTGACTTGCAAGGTTGCTTCGAAGCTGACCGACGCCTCCTGGCGGGCCAACATCACCTTGGCGATGTCGATCGTCTCGCCGCGTTCATAGGCGGCGGAGATGTCGGACGCGCGGTTCTGGCTGTCGTTGACGCTGTTGAGCGCGCTGGTCAGCGAGTCCGCGAAACTGGCCGGTCCGGCCGGCTGGACCGCGGCTGGCGCGGCGGTCGGCCCCGCCGCCCCGGCCCGCGCCAGTGCGGTATTGCGTTCCAGGATCTGCGCGCGCAGCGCCATCACCCGGTCGACGCTCATCGCGCCGCCAATGCCGTTGATGCCGCTCATGCCCACATCCTCGTGATATCTTCACCCTGCTCGCGCGCTCGCGCGAGACGATAGCGAAGCGTGCGTTCGGAAATGCCGAGCCGGCGCGCGGTCTCGATCCGGCTGCCGCCGCAGGCGGCGAGCGTTTCGCGGATCGCCTGGAACTCGCTGAACTGGACGACATTGGCGAGCGTGTCGGCATTGCGCGCCGGAACCGGATCGGCCTTGGGCTCGGGACGACGGTCGAACACGATATGGCTCGCGCTGATCGTGTCGCCGGCGGCGAACAGCAAGGCGCGCTGGATCACGTTCTCGAGCTCACGGACATTGCCCGGCCAGTCATGCGCCATCAGCGTGTCGATGGCGCCCTGGTCGGGCCAGGGGATCGACTGGCGCGTGCCCGAATGGCGCAGGATCATCGCCGCGGCGAGCGCGGGAATATCCTGCGGGCGATCGGCCAGCGCGCGCGTGGTCAGCGGAAATACCGACAGGCGATAATAGAGGTCGGAGCGGAAGCGGCCGGCGGCGACTTCGTCCTGCAGGTCGCGGTTGGCGCAGGCGATGATGCGGACGTCGATCGGGATCGGGGTCGAGGCACCGATCGGGATGACCTCGCGCTCCTGCAGCACGCGGAGCAATTTGGCCTGCAGCTGAAGCGGCATCTCGGCGATCTCGTCGAGCAGCAAGGTGCCGCCCTCGGCCGCGCGGAAGAACCCTTCGCCCGCCGCGCTGGCGCCGGTGAAGGCGCCTTTCTGGTGGCCGAACAGCAGCGCTTCGAGCATGGTTTCCGGAAGCGCCGCGCAATTGATCGCAACGAACGGCTTGTCGCGGCGGCGCGATTTCAGATGAATGGTGCGCGCCAGCACTTCCTTGCCGGTACCGGTCGGGCCGTTGATCAGCACGGTGATGTCGGCATCGGCGACGCGCTCGGCCAACGCGAACAGCGCCAGGCTTTCGGGGTCGGCCGCGGTCGGCGCTTCGGGGTCGGCGGCATAAGCATAAGCGAAGGCAGAGCCGATCGCATTGTCGGCCGGGCCGAACGACAGCCGCGCCGGCGTCCCGCCCGATCCGCGGCGGAATCCCTGCCCTTCGCTGCCGATCACCAGCGTGCGGTCCGCGATCGGCGGCGTCTCGCCTTCCATCACCAGGAACACGTCATTCGCCTGCGGCCGGGCATCGCCCTCTGCGACACCCAGGCCCTGCGCGCGCAGCGACGAGACCAGGGCATATTTTTGCCGGACCACCGAGGCGGATGGAAAGATCGAACGCATGAATTCCCCCTTCGTTAAAAGGGGCAATGCCCGGCATATGGTAAACGACACGTAAACCATCCGGCAAAAGCGGCAAAAAATTACCGCGTGGCTACCCGGAATGGAATCGACCGGCAAAGCACCGGCAATTTTTTGCCTAAAGCCCGGCAAAAGGTTGCCGTTCTCTGCTTCAGACGGCTCGGCCCCTCGCACAGTTTCGGGGGAGAGGCGGGGATCGTCGTAGCAAGTGGAGACTCGGACATGACTGTTATCGGAAGCAACGTAGCGGCGCTCCGCGCCACCAACGCCTCTAACCAGGCCAACCTGGCCCTCTCGACGGCGATGAACCGCCTGTCGACCGGCATGCGCATCAACTCGGCCAAGGACGACGCCGCCGGCCTCGCCATCTCGGCGTCGATGACCGCCCAGATCAAGGGCATGAACCAGGGCATTCGCAACGCCAATGACGGCATCTCGATGGCGCAGACCGGTGAAGGCGCGCTCGACGAGGTCAACAACATGCTGCAGCGTATGCGCGAGCTTGCGGTGCAGTCGGCCAACGGCACCTATTCGACCACCGACGCCGCCAACATCACGGCGGAGCAGGACGCTCTCGCCGCGCAGATCGGCTCGATCGTCAGCAACACCGCGTTCAACGGCAAGAATCTGTTCTCGACCGCGTCGAACACCATCTCGGTCCAGGCGGGCGCCAACACGGCCGATGCGATCTCGGTGAGCTTCACCGAACTCGACGCCGGCACGACCAAGCTGTCTGCGGTCGTCGACTTCACCGCCAACAAGATGAAGACCGGCCTGACGCTGAGCGCGTTCGACGACGCGATCAACGAAGTGTCGACGACCCGCGCGGGTCTCGGCGCCAGCCAGAACCGTCTGCAGTCGGCGGTCAACAACCTGACCAGCAACGCGACCAACCTGACCGACGCGCGCAGCCGCATCCAGGACGCCGACTTCTCGTCGGAATCGACCAACCTGGCGAAGTCGCAGATCCTGGCCCAGGCCTCGACCTCGATGCTGGCCCAGGCCAACCAGTCGCAGCAGGGCGTGCTCAAGCTGCTCGGCTAATGAAGAAATCCTGCCCGGTCCCATCCCCCCGAGGGCTGGGCAGGACAGGCTTCGAGTGAAGCGTACCAGAAGATCCCGGCGGCCGATCGCCGCCGGGATTTTCATGGTGACGAAAAAATTTACTTAAACGGTCGCAAAAGCGGTCGTTCGTTGCTGTCGACGGCTCGACCTACTGCCTTGGGGGTGGCGGGGAGCGTCAGCAACGGAGACCATTATGACCGTTATCGGTAGCAACATTTCCGCGCTTCGAGCGCAGAATGCTTCGACCAAAGCCAACGACGCCTTGTCGACGGCCATGAACCGCCTGTCCACGGGCATGCGCATCAACTCGGCCAAGGACGATGCCGCCGGCCTCGCCATCTCGGCCTCGATGACCGCGCAGATCCGCGGCATGAACCAGGGCGTACGCAACGCCAATGACGGCATCTCGATGGCGCAGACCGCGGAAGGCGCGCTCGACGAAGTCACCAACATGCTCCAGCGCATGCGCGAACTCGCGGTGCAGGGCGCCAACGGCACCTATTCGGCCAGTGACGCCGCCAACATCACGGCAGAGCAGGATGCGCTCGGTGCGCAGATCAGCTCGATCATCGCCAACACCAGCTATAACGGCAAGAACCTGTTCGCGACCGCGACCAACAACGTCACGATCCAGGCGGGCGCCAATTCGACCGACACCGTCACGATGTCGTTCACCCAGCTCAACGCCGCGACGACCAAGCTGTCGGCGGTTGTCGATTTCGCCGCCGGCAAGATGAAGACCGGCCTCACTTTGTCGGCGTTCGACGATGCGATCGCCGAAGTGTCGACCACGCGCGCCGGCCTCGGCGCGGGCCAGAACCGCCTGCAGTCGGCGGTCAACAACCTGACCAACAACGCGACCAACCTGACCGACGCGCGCAGCCGCATCCAGGACGCCGACTTCTCGGCCGAATCGACCAACCTCGCCAAGGCCCAGATCCTGAGCCAGGCGTCGACGGCGATGCTGGCCCAGGCGAACCAGAGCTCGCAGGGCGTGCTCAAACTGCTGGGCGGCTGAGGCGCGTAAGCGCCAAAGGCGTACGGCCTCGGCACCAACCCCCCTTCACAGGGTGTCGGGGCCGACCACGAACCCCGGCGGTCTTCGCGACCGCCGGGGTTTCTTGCTTTCGGAGTCTTTTCAGCTGCGCAGGGCACGGCACCACACTCCCCCACCCGGCGTCCCAAACAGGATATTCTATGGGAGGCCGGGTGGGGGAGCGGGCTGGTACCGCACCGTTTCAGCTTGCTGAAACAAAAGGCTAAAACTCGATCACGATCTTGCCGATCATCCGGCTGTCGCGCATCGCCTCGAACGCCGCGCGCCAGTCGGCCAGCGCATAGCGGCGATCGACGCGCGGGCGGATGCGGCCCTCCGCCGCCAGCGTCCAGATCGCGTCCTGATTCTCGCGGCCCTTGTCGGGAAAGCGGCGACCATATTCGCCGGCGCGCACGCCGATCACCGAGAATCCCTTGATCAGCGGGATGTTGGTGGCGACGCTCGCAATCCGTCCCGAGGTGAAGCCGATCACCAGCAATCGCCCGCCGAACGCGATACACCGCGTGCTTTCGTCGAACACGTCGCCGCCTACGGGATCGAAGATCACATCGGCGCCGCCACCGGTGATCTCCTTGACCGCCTCGCGAAAACCGGGCGCGGGCAGGGTCGCGTCGACCGCATAGTCCGCCGCGACCGCCGCGAGCTTGTCGGGCGAGCGTGAAGTGGCGATCACGCGCGCACCGAGCGCCTTGGCCAGATCGACCGCGGCCAGCCCTACCCCGCCGGTCGCACCGTGGACCAGTACCCACTCGCCGGGTTGGACATGGGCGCAGCGAACCAGCGAGACGTAAGCGGTATTGTACGCCGCACCGACGCTTGCGCCGGTGGCTAAATCGAGATTGGCAGGCAGCCGCCGGACGCTCCGCGCATCGGCGGCGACCAACTCGGCGAAGCCGTTGAGCCGCGTCCCCGCGATCACCGCCTCGCCCGGCGCGAACCCACTGTCGCGATCGGCTTCCACCACGTCACCCGCGACTTCCATGCCGGGCACGAACGGCAGATCGGGCTTCAGCTGATATTTGCCCTCGGTCATCAGCAGGTCGGGAAAGTTGAGCGACGCCGCGCGTACCCGGATCAGCACTTGCCCCGGCGCCCGCACCGGATCGGGCAGGTCGGCCAGCGCGCAGCCGGCAAAATCGGGACCGAGTTTCGAAACGACCAGCGCCTTCATCGCCCTGCTCTCCCCGTTGGGTAGACGCAGGTCAAGCCGTCAGGTTGCGATTTGCAACGAATATGCTAGCCAGACGACCAAAGGGGAAAAGCCTATGACGGGGATGGTTCTGGTCACCGGGGGCAGCGGCTATATCGCCGGCTTCACCATTCGTCAGCTGATCGAACAGGGCTGGACGGTCCGCGCCACGATCCGCAACCTCGGCCGCGAGGCGGAGGTTCGCGCCTGGCTCAAGGTCGACGATGATCGCCTGTCCTTTTTCGCCGCCGACCTGACCAGCGACGCCGGCTGGGCAGAGGCGATGGCCGGGTGCAGCCATGTCGTCCACATGGCCTCCCCCGTCCCCATGCACGCGGTGAAGGACGAAAACGAGGTGATCGTGCCGGCGCGCGACGGCGCGTTGCGCGCGCTCCGCTTCGCCCGCGATGCCGGGGTCACGCGGCTGGTGATGACCTCGTCGGTGGCCGCGATCTTCTATGGCCGCGCCGCGGGCAAGGAGGTTTTCACCGAGGCCGACTGGACCGATGTCGCGGCGAGCGGCGTCTCGGCCTATGCCAAGTCGAAGACGATCGCCGAGCGTGCGGCGCGCGACTGGATCGCGGCCGAGGGCGGCAGCCTGGAATTCGTCACGGTCAATCCCGGGCTGGTATTGGGGCCACTACTCGGCACCGATTTCTCGCCGTCGCTCGAAGTGGTGAAGCGCGTGCTCGAGGGCGCCTATCCGGCATTGCCCGATCTCGGTCTGAACCTGGTCGACGTCCGCGATGTCGCCGACCTCCATGTCCGCGCGCTGTCCGCGCCAGACATCAGCGGCGAGCGCTTCATGGCAGTGGCGCCGCACGGTTTCCTGCGCCTCATCGAGATCGCCGCGATCCTGCGCGAGCGGCTGCCCGACCACGCCGGCAAGGTGCCGACGCGGCGGATGCCCAATTGGGTGATGCGGATCGTGGCGCTGTTCGACCCCGCGGTGCGCCAGCTGATCGGCGAGCTCGGCAAGGTCCGCCACGCCGAGCCGACCCACGCGATGGACAAGCTCGGCTGGCGCCCGCGGCCCGCCGCCGACAGCGTGGTCGACACCGCGAAGAGCCTCATCGCGATGGGCGTTTCGAAAGTCTAATCAGCCCGCATTGAATGCGGGACTTGCACACTGAACCCTCTCCCGCGAGCGGGAGAGGGCGAAAAAGGCACCCGCAGGCGCTAAGCCGCTTCCGCCACCGGAAAACGTTCGAGCAGTACGCTCCAATCGGTCGCCGCCATGCTCGGCCGAGCTTTCACGCGTTCGATCCAATCAGCAAGATTGGCGTGCGGCGCGAGGAACGCCGCGCCCTCGGCGAAATCGGGCAGGAACACGAGGTGAGGGATCAGCATCAGGTCGGCGAGGCTCAGCGCCGGCCCCGCCACATAGTTCTGATCGCCAAGCAGGCGCGCGAGCTCGTCGACCACTTCCTGCGCGGCCGGGATCGCGGCGACCACCGCCGCATCGTCGACCGGAATACCGAAATGCGGCGCGACGAGGCGAGGAAAGGTGACCGCGCCGCTGAGCCGCGGCGCGACATAGGAATCGACGATCCCGATCACCTGGTTCATCCGGGCCCGCAGCTTGCAATCGGTCGGCGTCAGCGCCGGCTCGGGCGCGATCTGATCGATATAATCGAGGATCGCCCGCGTTTCGTAGAGACGGAAATCGCCGTGATCGAGCACCGGAATCTTGGCGAAGGGATGCAGTCGCGCCTTGTATTCGGGCGTGCGATTGCCGCCCATCGGCAAGGGCTCGAGCCGCCACGGCAGACCTTTTTCCTCCAGCGCGAGCAAGGGCGCGCGGACATAGGGGCTGCCGGGAATGCCGTGGATCACGAAGTCGGTCATCATGCCTCCTTTTCGGTAAGTTCGGCGAACAACTGCAACAGACCCGGCCAGCCGCCGCCGAGCTGTGCGGCGATGCGCTCGGCCGAATCGCCGAAACGTTCGAGCCGGCTGTGGGTCAGCGTCACGCGCGTGCCGGCGCCGTCGGGTACGAACGTCACTTCGACTTCGGTGGTGAGATCGGGGTCGTATTTGAACGCGGCATCGATCTGCCAGCCGAGCAGCACGCGGCCGGGCGGTTCCCAGGCCAGCACCTTGCCCCATTCGGTCTCGGCGCCATCCTCGTCGCGCTCGAACCAGCGGCCGCCGACATGCGGTTCGATCACAACCTCCTCGTGCGGCTTGGTACCGATCGTCATGCCGCGCTTCCACCACCGGCCGATCGACCCGGTGAACAAGGCAAAGGCGCGATCGGGCGGCACCGCGACGATCACCGATTGGACGATCGGGGCAATGCTCATTCGGAGCTCTCCTGTTGGTCGGCAAAATCCTTGAATGCGGTGAGCTGTTCGCCCCAGAAGCGGTCGAGCCAATCGCGCAAGGCGCCCAGCCCGCGGGGGTCGAGGCGATAGACGCGGCGCGTGCCGTCGGGCGTGTCGGTCACCAGCCCGGCCTCCTTCAGCACCTTGAGATGCTGCGACACGGCCGGCCGCGATACCGGCAGCCCGGTGGCGATCTCGTTCACCGCACCGGGAGCGGCACCGATGCGCTCGAAAATCGTCCGACGCGTGGGATCGGCAAGCGCATTGAGCGCGACAGCGATTCGGTTAGCCATGACTTACGGTAAGCCATCGCTAACATTAGAGTCAAGCGCCGGATGGCGACGCTCGCTCAGCCCTCTAGCGAGCGGATGACCTTGGCGGGCACGCCGCCGACCAGGCTGTTCGGCGGGACATCCTTGGTCACGACCGCTCCCGCCGCGACCACCGAATTCTCGCCGACCGTGACGCCGCCGATGATCGTCGCGCCGGCAGCGATCCACACATTGCGTTCGATCACGATCGGCGCCGCGGTCACACCGTCGCGCCGCCGCGACGGTTCCAGCGGATGGCCCGTCGTGATGATGCTGACATTGGGACCGATCAGAACGTCGTCGCCGATATCGACGCCGCCAAGGTCGTAGATCGTGCAATTCTGATTGATGAAGACGTTGCGGCCGACCCGGATATCGCGGCCATTCGCGGTATAGAAAGGCGGGATCAGTATGAAGCTATCGTCGACCGGGTTGCCGATCAGATCGCTGAACACGGCCCGGATCTCGTCGCCATCGGCATAGGTCAGGCGGTTGAGGACAGGTGTGATCGCCAGCGCACGCTGGGTATTTGCCACCATCGCCGCGGATTCGGGCGTGCGGCGGTGGATTCTGATCGTGCGATCCTCGTCCGGCATGCGAATCCTCTCATTGCGAACTGGCGGGCTTGTCTAACAACAAAGGGCGCCCGCGATCGGATCGCGGACGCCCCTGCCGGTTCGATCTCTCGAACGCTTACCAGATATGGACGCGCTTTTCGGGCGGCAGGTACAAAGCATCGCCCGGCTTGATGTCGAACGCCTTGTACCAGGGATCGAAGTTCCGGACGATGCCGTTGACGCGATACTTGGCCGGCGAATGCGGGTCGGTCAGCAGCAGCTGGCGCTGCAGACCGTCGCGCAACTTCGCCTGCCAGGCCTGGGCATAGGCAAGGAAGAAGCGCTGATCGCCGGTCAGGCCGCCGATCACCGGCGCCTTGCCGTGCTTCGCCTGATAGAGCTGATAGGCGGCATAGGCCGCTTCGACCCCACTGAGATCGCCGATATTCTCGCCCAGCGTCAGCTTGCCGTTGATCTTGGTCCCCGGGATCGCTTCGTAGCCGTCATATTGCGCAGCGAGCGCGGCGGTATGTTCGCCGTACGATTTCTTCGCCGCGTCGGTCCACCAATTCTCGAACTTGCCGGTGGGGCCGAACTGGCTGCCCTGATCGTCGAAGCCATGGCCCATTTCATGGCCGATGATCGCGCCGATCGCCCCGTAATTGACCGCCGGATCGGCGTTGGGGTCGAAATAGGGCGGCTGCAGGATCGCCGCCGGGAAGGTGATCTGGTTGGCGAGCGGATTGTAATAGGCGTTCACCGTCTGCGGCGTCATGCCCCACAGGGTCCGGTCGACCGGCTTGGGGAAACGCTGCAGGTCGAGCTGATGATCGAACTCGGCTGACCGCATCGCATTGCCGAGCAGGTCGCCGCGTTCGACCTGAAGCGTCGAATAGTCGATATATTTGACCGGGTGCCCGATGCGCGGTTCGAACGCCGCGAGCTTGGCCAATGCCGCCTTCTTGGTGGCATCGTCCATCCAGGTCGAGCCGGCGATCTTCTTGCCATAGGCCGCGCGCAGATTCTCGATCAGCTCGGCCATTTTGGCCTGACTCGAGGCGGGGAAATATTGCTCGACATAGAGCTTGCCCACCGCTTCTCCGAGCGCGCCGTTGGTCAACTGCACGCCGCGCTTCCAGCGGTCGCGCTTGACCTGCACGCCCGACAAGGTCTTCGAATAGAAATCGAACCGCGCATCGTCGAACGCCTTGGGCAGGAAGGTCGCGTGGTCGCTGACAAAGTGGAAAGCGAGATAGTCCTTCCACGTCTGGAGCGGCGTCGCGGTCATGATCTTGCCCATCGCCGTCAGGGCGGTGTTGTTGGCCATCAGCACCTTGGGCGACGATTCGAGCCCGGCGGTCTTGAGCATCAGCGCCCAATCGAAGTCGGGCGCCTTGGCCTTCAGCCCGGCGACATCCTCGGGATCGTTGAGCTTGGCGATATCGCGGCTTTGTTCGGGCGACCATTGATCCTTGGCCATCGCGGTTTCGAGCGCGACGATCGCATCGGCCTTGGCGCCGGCGTCGGGGATGCCGGCGAGTTCCTGGATCTGCTGGACATAGGCACGATAGGCCTTGCGGAAAGCGTCATACTTCTCGCCCGGCAGCAGGTAGAAATCGCGCGGCATGCCGAGGCCGCCCTGGCCCACGACAGCGGTATAGTGCTCGGGATCCGAAAGGCTCGGCATCGTGCCGAGTTCGACCGGCGAGGCATAGCCGGTGCTGGCGAACAAGGTCTGCAGCCCGGTCAAATCTTTCACCGCGGCGATCTTGGCGAGATACGGCTTGAGCGGCGCGGTGCCCTTGGCCTCGATCCCCGCTTCGTCCATCCAGCTCGCGTAGAAATCGCCGACCTGCTTGCCGGTCGCGCCATATTTGGTCGGGTTGGCGGCCATGTCGTCGAGGATCTTCCGAACATTGGCCTCAGCCTCGTCGCTCAGGATATTGCCATAGCCGACCGAGCCCTTGTCGGCGGGAATCTCGGTGCGCTTGGCCCAGGCGCCATTGGCATAGGTCCAGAAATCGTCGCCCGGCTTGACCGCCTTGTCCTGCGTGGTGAGGTCGATTCCGAACGCGCCGTAGCGCGGCGCCGTCGCCGCCATCTTCGCCACTGCCGGGATCGCAAGCGCCAATGCCGCGGCGCCGAGCGCCAGCCGCCCGATAACCTTCTTGTTCATTTCAGAAAAACTCCCGCCCTACGTGTATTATGAAACTATAGCGGCCAGCCCAAGCACACGCAATCGACTTCGCCAATAAACCCTGTCAGTGATGCGTATCATGGGGCGGAATATTCTGCACAAGGCGAAGACGCTGGCCGGGGTGGGCTGGCGACGCCAAGCATTGGTGGCGGAAGCCTGCGTCAGCATGTTCGCGGCGCGGATGATCCTGCTGATCCTGCCGTTCCCGAAAGTCGCCCGGCGGCTGGGTGATTTCGTCGCCCCGGCCGACCCGCGCGTCGCCGAGCGGGCGGCGGCGACCACCCCGGATCAGGCGGCGACGGCGCGCACCATCGGCTGGGCGGTCCGCTCGGCCGCGCCGTTCATGCCGTTCCGCTCGGTCTGTCTGCAACAGGCGATGGCGGCGCAGGCGATGTTGCGGCGGCGCGGGATCGGCAGCGTGATGCGTTTCGGCGCGAGCCCGAACGATAAACGCGCGATCGAGGCCCATGCCTGGCTCGACGCAGCGGGCGTCAAGGTGACCGGCTATCCGATCCCGAAGGAGATGGGCGAGATCGCGTGCTTCGTTTGAGGGGATAAGGTCGGCTTAATTCCCACCGTCATGCCGGACTTGTTCCGGCATCCAACGCGCAACAACGGCTGCATTCCGTTGTGGAATCTTGGACCCCGGAACGAGTCCGGGGTGACGAAAGGGTACTAGCCAAGCAGCTCACGATAAAGACCGAGGGTCTCTTCGTCGAACGCGACCAGCAGGATGCGCTCGAAACGGTCCATTGCCGCCAGCGTCTCGCGCACCGCGATCTCCGCCGCTTCTTCGCGCGGATAGCCGTAAATCCCGGTACTGATCGCCGGAAAGGCGATCGTGCACGCGCCCAAACTCTCGGCGACCCTCAGGCTTTCGCGGTAGCAACTGGTCAGCGTCTCCGCCTCGCCTTTGCCCCCGCCGTTCCACACCGGCCCCACGGTATGGATCACGTGCCGCGCCGGCAGGCGGTAGCCTTTGGTCGCCTTGGCCAGACCGGGCTTGCAGCCGTTCAGCATGCGGCATTCGGCGACCAGTTCTGGCCCGGCCGCGCGGTGGATTGCTCCATCGACCCCGCCGCCGCCGAGCAGCGACGAATTGGCCGCATTGACGATGGCGTCGACCTCGAGTCGCGTGATGTCGCCCCGCAACGCCTCGACCGGCATCAGCCGACCCGGTTCTTCACCAGATCGTCGACCACCGCAGGGTCGGCCAGGGTCGAAGTATCGCCCAGGTTGGACACGTCGCCCTCGGCGATCTTGCGCAGGATACGGCGCATGATCTTGCCCGAGCGGGTCTTGGGCAGGCCCGGCGCGAACTGCACGGCATCGGGCGAGGCGATCGGGCCGATCTCGGTCCGCACCCATTGCACCAATTCCTTGCGCAGCGCCTCGCCCGGTTCTTCGCCCGCGTTCAGCGTGACATAGGCGTAGATGCCCTGCCCCTTGATGTCGTGTGGGAAGCCGACCACCGCCGCCTCCGCGACCTTGGCGTGCAGCACCAAGGCGCTCTCGACCTCGGCAGTGCCCATGCGATGGCCGCTGACATTGATCACATCGTCGACGCGGCCGGTGATCCAATAATAGCCGTCCTCGTCGCGGCGGCAGCCGTCGCCGGTGAAATATTTGCCCGGATAGGTCGTGAAATAGGTCTGGAAAAAGCGGTCATGATCGCCCCAGACGCTGCGCATCTGCCCCGGCCAACTCCTAGCGATGACCAGATTGCCCTCGGTCGCGCCGTTGAGCACGTTGCCGTCTGTGTCCACGATCTGCGGATCGACGCCGGGAAACGGCAGGGTCGCGCTGCCCGGCTTGAGGTCGGTCGCGCCCGGCAGCGGCGTGATCATCTGCCCCCCGGTCTCGGTCTGCCACCAGGTGTCGACGATCGGGCAGCGCCCCTCGCCGACCACTTCGTGATACCAGCGCCACGCCTCCGGATTGATCGGCTCGCCGACCGTGCCGAGCAGCTTCAACGATTTGCGGCTGGTCCGCGCTACATAATCGTCGCCTTCGCGCATCAGCGCGCGGAGCGCGGTCGGCGCCGTGTAGATGATCTCGACCTGGTGGCGGTCGACGACTTGCCAGATGCGGCTGGCGTCGGGCCAATTGGGCACGCCTTCGAACATCAGGCTGGTCGCGCCGTTGGCGAGCGGGCCGTACAGGATATAGCTGTGTCCGGTGACCCAGCCGATATCCGCGGCGCACCAATAGACCTGGCCAGGCCGGTAATCGAAGGTCAGTTCGTGGCTCAGGCTGACCCAGACCATGTAACCGCCGGTGGTGTGAAGAACCCCCTTGGGCTTGCCGGTCGACCCCGAAGTATAGAGGATGAACAGCGGGTCCTCCGCGCTCATCGGTTCGGGCCGACACTCGGTCGAGGCCCGATCGACCAGATCGTGATACCAGAGATCGCCGTCGCCCATCGCGACGTCGCCGCCGGTCGCCTTGACGACGATGACCATTTCCAGCCCGGGCGCGTGATGCCGTGCGGCGTCGACATTGGCCTTGAGCGGGACCTTCTTGCCGCCGCGCCGGCCTTCGTCGGCGGTGATGACGAGCGTCGATCCGCAATCCTCGATCCGCCCGGCGAGCGCTTCGGGCGAGAAGCCGCCGAACACCACCGAATGGATCGCACCGATCCGCGCGCACGCCAGGATCGCGACCGCCGCTTCGGGGATCATCGGCATGTAAATGGTGACGCGATCGCCCTTCGCGACGCCCTGATCCTTCAGCGCATTGGCGAAGCGGCAGACGTCGCGGTGGAGCTCGCGATAGGTGATCCGGCGGGGCTGTTCGGCGGGATCGTCCGGCTCCCAGATCAGCGCCACGGTATCGCCGCGCGCGGCGAGATGGCGGTCGAGGCAATTGGCCGAGGCGTTGAGCACGCCGTCGGCGAACCAGCTGATGCGGAAATCGTCCTGACCGAACGACCAGTCGCCGGCCATTTCCGGCCGCCTGATCCAGTCGAGCCGGCGCGCCTGTTCGAGCCAGAAGCTGCCGGGATCGGCCAGGCTGCGGCCATAGAGCTTCTCGTAACCCGCGCGGTTGATCTTCGCGCGCTTGGCCCAATCTCCAGGAACCGGATAGACGCTTTGCTCGGACATCAAGCTCTCCCTAGTCCGGCCCTATTGGCGGCTGCGATGCCTGCTTGGCAAGCGCCGCGGCGCCATGCGACGATAGGATTTCTTGGGGGAATCAAATGAGCGACGGACCGAACGACCAACCGATGCATCATGGCGCGCCGGCGCATGCGCTCGAACGGCTGGTGTTCTTTTCCGATGCGGTGTTCGCGATCTCGATCACCCTGCTGGTGATCGAACTCAAGGTGCCAGTCCTGCCCCGTAGCGCGTCCGACGTCGCTTTCCTCCAGGCGCTGGCCGATCTGACGCCGCATTTCGTCGGCTTTCTGGTCTCGTTCTTCGTGATCGGCGCGTTCTGGAGCGGCCATCATCGCGCGTTCGATTGTGCGCGGCATTGGTCGCCCAGGCTGCTGCTCCCCAACCTGTTCCTGCTCTGCTCGGTCGCCGGCATGCCGTTCTTCACCGCGCTGGTCAGCGAATATTACGGCAAGCTCGTGCCCGCCGCCGCCTATTGCTTCTGGCTGCTGATCGTCGCCATCTGCAACCTGTGGAACAACAGCATGGCGGTGGCACCACCGGTCGCCGCCGATGATCTCGACCCCGAGCAGGCGGCGATGATCCGCCGGCGCGGCTGGGCGGTATTGCTCGGTACGGTCACCGCGTTGCTGTTCTGCTTCGTCAATCCCTGGCTCGGCCAGCCGATGTTGATCTCGATGGCCTTGTGGCGACGGCTGCTCGAATACCTCCACCGCCGGGGAACATTGAAGACGGTGTGACCAATGGATCCCCTTGCGGGAAGGGGATTACGGCTGTCAGCCGAATTTCTGCCGGAGTTCGAGCATGGCCAGCGCCGCCTTGGCCGCGCCGCCGCCCTTGTCGGCCTGATCGGGATCGGCGCGATAGATCGCCTGGGCCTCGTTCTCGGTGGTCAGGATGCCGTTGCCGATCGCGATGCCGTCCATCGTCAGCGCCATGATGCCGCGCGCGCTTTCGTTCGACACGATCTCGAAATGATAAGTCTCGCCGCGAATCACCACGCCGATCGCGACATAGGCGTCGTACCGGCCGGTCTCCGCCGCCAGCGCCAGCGCTCCCGGGATTTCGAGCGCGCCCGGGACGGTCACCGTCTCGTGACTATGCCCTGCTTCCTCGATCGCGCGGCGCGCGCCGGCGAGCAGCATGTCGTTGAGATGGTCGTAGAACCGCGCCTCGACGATCAATATCCGCGCCATCAATTCATTCCCCCAAGGTCGATCGCGCGTTCCCCTACGATGGACAGGCCATAGCCGTCCAATGCCACAAGGGTATGATGCGTATTGGTCAGGAGGATCATGTCCTCGACTCCCAATTCGGACAGGATCTGCGCACCGACGCCATAGTCGCGCAATTCGTCGGGCATCGGCGCGCCGGCCTTGTGCTCCAGCGCCTGGCTGAACCCGGTCGCGGTCGATGGCGACAGCAATACGACTACGCCCGATCCCGCTTCGCCGATGATCTCCATCGAGCGTTCGAGCAAGCCGCGGCGCTTGCCTTGTTCGCCGAATATATCGGCGAAAACGTTCAACGCATGCATGCGAACCAAAGTCGGCTTGTCGGGGTCGATACGCCCCTTGATCAGCGCGATCTGTTCGGTGCCGGTCGCCTTGTTGAAATAGGTCCGCGCGGTCCACTCGCCACCCCAGCGGCTGGTGAAGCGTGCTTCGGCGCGGCGCTCGACGAGATGGTCGTGCTGGCGGCGATAGGCGATCAGGTCGCGGATCGTACCGATCTTGAGCTTGTGCTCCTGCGCGAACTCGATGAGGTCGTCCATCCGCGCCATCGTGCCGTCGTCCTTCATGACCTCGCAGATGACGCCCGACGGATTGAGCCCCGCGAGCCGCGCGACATCGACCGCGGCCTCGGTATGGCCGGCGCGCACCAGCACGCCGCCGTCGCGCGCGATCAGCGGGAAGACATGGCCCGGCGAGACGATGTCGGTCGGCCCTTTCGACGCGTCGATCGCCACCGCGACGGTGCGCGCGCGGTCGTGCGCCGAGATGCCCGTGGTGATCCCTTCGCGCGCCTCGATCGACGCGGTGAAAGCGGTGCCGTGGCGGGTGCCGTTGTTGCGCACCATCGGCTCCAGCTCGAGCTGGTTGACCCGCTCCTCGGTCAGGGTCAGGCAGATCAGCCCGCGGCCGAAGCGCGCCATGAAATTGATCGCGTCGGGCGTCGCCATCTGCGCCGGGATGATCAGATCGCCTTCATTCTCGCGATCCTCGTCATCGACCAGGATCGTCATGCGGCCGTTGCGCGCTTCCTCAATGATCTCCTCGATCGGCACCAGGGCCGGGCGCTTCTCGCGCCGGTCGAGATAGAGTTCGAGCTTGCGCAGCGTGTCGGCGGTCGGATTCCATTCGGGCTCGTCGAGCATGCGCAGCGAATTGGCATGGAGCCCGGCGGCGCGGGCAAGCCCCGAGCGGGAGATACCGCCCGACGAGACGAGATCGCGAACGCGATCGATTAGGATGGTGCTCATGATCGACTCGATATCACATTTCAATGTGATTAGTCCAACCGAGAATCACATCGAAACGCTACTTTTCGATAAACGACCGCATCCGGCTCAGATAGCGCGCGAGCACGTCGATCTCGATATTGACCGCCTGCCCGACCTCGATCGCGCCCAATGTGGTCACCGCTTGCGTGTGCGGGATCAGATTGACCGTGAACTCCGTACCTTCCGCCCCATCGCTGACCGCATTGACCGTCAGCGACACGCCGTCGACCGTGACCGACCCCTTGGCGGCAAGATAAGGCGCGAGGTCGCGCGCGACGCGGAAGGCGATGGTCTTCGAATCGCCCGACGGCTCGACCCGCACGACTTCGGCGACGCCGTCGACATGGCCCGTGACGATATGCCCGCCCAGCTCGTCGCCCAGTTTCATCGCGCGTTCGAGGTTGAGCTTGCGCCCTTCGCTCCATTGCCCCTGCGCGGTGCGCGACACGGTTTCGCCCGATATGTCGACGGTGAACCAGCCCGGCCCCTTATCGATCACCGTCAGGCATACGCCCGAACACGAGATCGACGCGCCGAGATCGACCCCGGCCGTGTCATAAGCGGTCGCGACTACCGCGCGTAGGTCGCCGCGATGCTCGATCGATCGGATCGTGCCGATATCGGTGATGATGCCGGTGAACATCGCTAATTTCCCAAGCTGCGCCGACGATCGTCAGCGGGTGCGTTCGTAGATTTCCAGCCGGTCGATGCCCAACATCCGCGCGTCGTGCAACCGCCAGCGGCCATGCGCCTCGGCCAGATGGCCAAGCCCGATGTCGCCGAGCGCCGGCCGGCCACCGCCGATCAGGATCGGCGCGCGATAGAGCAACAGCCGGTCGACCAGATCGTCAGCGAGAAAGGCCGAGGCCGCGCCGGCGCCGCCTTCGACCAGGACATGGTCGATCCGGTCGAGCCCAGCGATCGCCGCGGGCGAGTCGACCCACTCCCAATGCTCGTGATCGCCACGATGGCGAGTCATCAACAACCGTCGCGGGCTATGCTGTTCGAGCCCGCCGAGCCGGACGTCGAGTCGCGGCGTATCGGCTTCGGCGGTGCCGCGTCCGACCAGGATCGCTTCGTGCCGAGCCCGCTCGAGATGCGCATGCGCCCGGGCCGCGTCGCCGGTGATCCATTTCGATTCGCCGTCGGCGCGCGCGATGCAGCCGTCGAGCGACGTAGCGAGCTTGAGGGTGACATGCGGCCGCCCGGACGCGCGCCGCGTGAGGAAGCCGGCCATCGAGCGGCGCGCTTCCTCAGCCATCATGCCTTCAGTTACCGCGATCCCGGCGGCTCGCAATCGCGCAACCCCCAAGCCATCGGTGCGCGGATCGGGATCGCCGAGCGCGATCACCACATGCGCGACCTCCGCGACGACCAACAGATCGCTGCACGCCGGGCCACGCGGCGACGCGTGCGCGCAGGGTTCGAGAGTTACGTAAACGGTCGCGCCTTTCGCGGCGTCGCCTGCCATCTCCAGCGCCATCGCCTCGGCATGCGGCCGCCCGCCGGGCTGGGTCCAGCCCCGCCCGACAACCAGCCCGTCACGCACTATCACGCACCCGACATTCGGATTGGGCGCCGTCCGTCCACGCCCGCGCTCGGCGAGCGCCAGAGCGGCGGCCATGAATCGCGGGTCGTTCTTGTGGTTCAGCATAGCTGAACCGTTTGCCGCACCGCGATCAGCGAAGCTGACAAAGACCCTACAGCCAAGGCGACAGCTTGTCGTTCAGGCGCTTGAACGCGGCTTTGCGCTCGTCATCCTCTTTCTTCTGCTTGGCGTCCTCGATCCGCTTCTTTTCGCCGTCTATCTTCTGCTGCGCGATGATCTCGGCATCGGTGCGGTCGGCGCGCCACGATTGCACGTAGATGATGGTCGGCCGCTGCCACTCGCGCTGAACGGTCGAACCTGCGGCGAAGCCTCCGACGATGACGATGCACGCCATCAGCGAGCCGAACAGGAACAGTATCTCGTATTTCTTGCGCGTGCCGAGATAGCGGCGCAGGTCGAGCAACGCGCGAAACGGATTAAAACGGCCGAGGAAATTTCCCATTACCGCAAGATAGGCGCGGGACGGCGAACAGGCCAGCCCCGCGCCCGTAACGGTCATTGCTCGTTGAGCACGAAGCGCAGGCTCATCACTTTCCATTGCTCGATCGGCACGCCGTCCTGGGTCGCCGGCTTGAACCGCCATTTGCCCAGCGCCTGGCGCTGCGCCGCGGCGAAGAAGGCGTCCGATGCCGCCGACACCTTCTCGACCTGCTTCACCCGGCCGTCGGTGCCGACCAGCACGCGGAGCACGACGCGGCCGCTATTGCCCGCGCGCTGCTCTTCGGGCGGATAAGGCGGCTGGAGCAGGTTCTGGTAGCGGGGATCGATGAACGCATCGACCATGACCGGCTTGGCCACGGGCGTCGGGATCACGGCAGGTGTGGGGTCGGGATTGGTACCGATCACCGGCCCTGGAGTGAATGGCGTCGGGTCGCTGGTAGTAGGGGTGGTATTGATCGGCGGCATCGGCGGTGGCGTAACCGGAGGAGTATAAATGATTTCGTTGGCTGGCGCCGGGCTCTTAGGCTGCGGCTTGGGGTCGGGCGGAGGCGGTGGCGCGTCTGGTGGAACGTCAAAAATCTCGACACCCCTAGGGTGGTGGACAATGTTCGTAATCTGCAGGCCCATCACCAACGCTGCGATGGGCCCCACGGTCAGTCCCAATGCCAGCGCCATGCTGCCCGGCTTGAACGCCGGGCCTGCGCCATAACGGTCGCCATAAGTCGCCATATCGTCTCTCCTTTCACGGTCTCGGATGCCGCGACTCGGATACGATACAACATTACATATTGTGATACAAGATATCATCGATCAGCCGGACGGGAGGCGCTCCAGCGCGCGGTCGCGGCCGATCAGCGGCAGCAATGCGGCCATGTCAGGGCCGTGATCCATGCCGGTCAGCGCGCGGCGCAGCGGCAGGAACAACGGTTTGCCCTTGCGGCCGGTCGCGTCCTTGAGCGCATTGGTCAGTGCGTGCCAGGGATCGACGGTCCAGTCGATCTCGCCGGCGATGCGGTGGGCGCTGGCCAGGAAATCGCGATCCTCGGGATCGGCGGTGGCAGAGATCGGCCCCTCCACCACATGCCACCAATCGGCGGCGCCGGCGATGGTCGTCAAATTGGGCCGGATCGCTTCCCAGGCAGCACGATCCATCCCGGCGGGCAGGCGATCGGCGACGGCGGCGAAGTCTAGCTGATGGACGATCCGCGCATTGAGCTGGGCAAGCTCGCCTTCGTCGAACCGCGCCGGGGCGCGGCCGAAGCGCGCAAAATCAAACGCAGCGATCAACGGCGACGGATCGACGAACGGCTCGACCGGATCGCTGGTGCCGATCCGCGCGAGCAGCGCGACGATCGCCTGCGGCTCGATCCCCTCCTCGCGGAAATGCTCGACGCCAAGCGAACCAAGTCGCTTCGACAATTTGCCTTCGGCCCCGGTCAGCAACGCGGCATGCGCGAAGGTCGGCAGCGGCGCGTTCATCGCCGCGAACATCTGCAACTGGAGCGCGGTGTTGGAGACATGGTCCTCGCCGCGGACGACATGGCTGATGCCCATATCGACATCGTCGATGACCGAAGGCAGCATATAGAGCCACGACCCGTCGGCACGGCGGATCACCGGATCGCTCATCGTCGCGGCGTCGAAATGCTGGGGACCGCGAATCAGATCGTGCCATTCGATCGCGCCCGGATCGAGCTTGAACCGCCAATGCGGCCGCACGCCCTCTGCCTCCAGCTTCGCGCGATCGGCGTCGCTGAGCGACAAAGCGGCGCGGTCATAGACCGGCGGCAGACCGCGCCCGAGCAGGATCTTGCGCTTGAGCTCGAGTTCCTGCTGCGTTTCGTAGGCCGGATAGATCCGTCCCGCCGCGCGCAGATCGTCGAAGCGGCGTTCGTAGAGCGCGAACCGCTCGGACTGGCGCTCCTCGTGATCCGGCGTCAGGCCGAGCCAGTCGAGGTCGGCGCGGATCGAGTCGACATAGCGCTCCTCGCTCCGCTCGACATCCGTATCGTCGATCCGAAGCAAGAACCGCCCGCCGGTCGACCGCGCGAACAGCCAGTTGAGGATCGCAGTGCGAATATTGCCGATATGGAGCTTGCCGGTCGGGCTCGGCGCGAAACGGGTGACAGTCATGCCCGCGATTTAGGGCGAGTAGGAGTAGCCGGCAATGCGCGTGCAGGATAGCGGACGTCCCCGCGCCGATCCGTCTTCCCCGACCCGGCGCTATCGCGTCGGGCTGGCGTCAGTCATAAGCGGCGCTGACATCCTGCTTGATGCCGTGGAGCCGAACGACCTGGCGCCCGACACAGACCGGCGCGGCGATCAGGCGCATCCATTTCGGCCGCCCGTTCACCGGCATGATTTCGGCATCTAGCGTGAAGCCGCGCCGGTGCTTGATGGCATAAGCGCGCAGCCCTTCCATCGCGCTGCGTGATGGCTCCGCGTACAAGGCGGCGATCTCGTCCCGCTCAAGAGCGGCGCCGCGCGGCAGGCCGAACAGATCGAACACGCCGTCCGTCCAGCTCAACGTATTTCCGTCGAGATTGCAGTCCCATAGCCCTATGCCATGCGCCGCCAGGAACTCGGGACGAACCTCGGATGCAACCAGCGTATCGCCCGGCTCGTCAAGCAGGCACCCGAGGTCGAAACGCTGATGCTGCTCGAACAGGGGCCAGCTATGGGTCAAGGGCAAGGCATAGCTCACGCTCGTCGGGCTCCGTTGCGGCAGGCCAGGATTGGCCGTGTCGACAGTTCCACTATGGTACTGAAAATATGTTCAATCGGTTTCGGCAACTTACCCAAAACGGCAGATCGAACGGGCGTGCGCGGGGCGTCGCGTTGAGCCGCATTTCCTTGGCCCGCGGCTTAATCTGCTTTCGATCCAATTGCCGCCGTCGCCGAGCGTTGCGGCTGTATCCCTAAGCCGACATTCGCCGTTGCAGTTTCGAGTAATAAGCCACAATCGGCCCGCTATGGCCGACTTTAGTAAAGCACGGTTTCGCGCACTTTTCGTGGCCGTCCCGCTGTTTGCCTGTTCGATTGTTCCAACAATGATCTTTGGGCTTCTCGCAGATCAGTGGGGCACGAACCTCATTTGGGGCAGCTACTTTGGGTTAGGCTGGTGCATATCGGCGTTCTGGTCGGGAAACATCGTACATGACCGGTTATCAACGGCGGTGGGCTTGGCCTGGGGATGGCTGGCCCTGGTGCCACTTTACTTCGCGGCTGGATGGCTATGGGAGCGCCTCTCATTAAGGGGGCGCAGAGTGGCCGTCATAGCATTGGCCATATCGGCTCTGGTAATCGTGCCCGCAAAAACGATGCTACGCTTGGACCAACTTGGCATCCACCTGCCCGACTATAACACCCACTTGGCCACCTCATATTGAGATAGCCGGCGTGAAAGCGGGCATCGGCCGCCGCGGCAAAGCCGCGCCGTCGGTCGTCGCTAAAGCGACGCCGGCCGGGGCTTGGCTGATCGCGATTTAGCCCTTCGCTAAATCGGTGCCTCGCCCTTTGAACCCCTGCGCCACGACGAACCATTCGACCGAGCCCTTGCGGCTCGACGGCGGCTTGGCGTGTTTCACCGTCGCGAAATTGCGCTTCATCTCGGCGACCAGCGCCGAATCGGCGCCACCGGCGAAGACCTTCGAGACAAAGGTGCCGCCGGGCTTGAGCACGTCGATCGCGAAGGCCAAGGCGGTTTCGACCAGCGCCATCGTCCGTAACGCGTCGGTCTGCGGATGGCCGACCGTGTTTGCCGCCATGTCCGAGATCACCAGGTCGGGCGCGCCGCCCAGTTCCTCGATCAGCCGTCCGGGCGCCGCATCGTCCATGAAATCCATCTGCAGGATGGTGACGCCCTCGATCGGATCGACCGGCAACAGGTCGATCCCGACGATCGCCGCCTTGGGCACCTTGCGCCGAATCACTTGCGACCAGCCGCCCGGCGCGAGCCCCAGGTCGACCACGCGGCTCGCACCCTTCAGGAACCCGAACTTCTCGTCGAGTTCGAGCAATTTGTACGCCGCGCGGCTGCGATAGCCCTCGGCCTTGGCGCGCTTGACGTAAGGGTCGTTCAATTGCCGCTCGAGCCAGCGCGTCGATTGCGGCGTGCGATTGCGCGAGGTGCGCACGCGGGTGTGGCCGCCACCGCCGCCCCTCATGGTCGCTGCGCGCCCATCAGGCGGCGCAAGATGCCCTCGCGGATGCCGCGGTCGGCGACGCCCAGCCGCTCGGCCGGCCACAGATCGAGGATCGATTCGAGGATCGCGCAGCCTGCCACGACCAAATCGGCACGCTCGCCGCCGATGCACGGGAAGCGCGACCGCTCGGCCACAGACATGCCCGACAATTCAGCCGAGATGCGGCGCATCGATTCGGTCGGGACGATCAGCCCGTCGACCTTGGCGCGGTCATAATGGTCGAGTTCGAGGAACACGCTGGCCAAAGTAGTGACGGTACCGCTGGTGCCGAGCAGCCGCGGCGCCTCCAAATTCGCTGGCACGCGCTTGGCGAACGCGGCGAAGCTCTCGGTCGCCAGCGCCCGCATCCGCGCGTAGGATTCGCTCAGCGCCTCGGCGGTGTCGCCGCCACCGGCATGTTCGGTCAGCGACACCACGCCCCAGCGCGCCGAATGCCAGTCGAGCACGCGCGGATGATCGCCCGACAGGTCGATCAGCACCAATTCGGTCGATCCGCCGCCAATGTCGAAGATCAGCGCCGGTCCCTCGCCCGGCTCCATCAGCGCGTGGCAGCCGAGCACCGCCAGTCGCGCCTCTTCCTCCGGTGAGATGATGTCCAGCCGGATTCCGGTCTCGCGATAGGCCCGCTCGATGAATTCGGCGCCGTTGGCGGCCTGGCGGCACGCCTCGGTCGCGACCGAGCGCGCGACCAGTACGTTGCGCCGCCGCAGCTTGTCGGCGCATATCCTCAAGGCAGCGATGGTGCGGTCGATCGCGGCGTCGGACAGCCGCCCGCTCGAGGCGAGTCCCTCGCCCAGCCGCACGATCCGCGAAAAGGCGTCGACCACCGCAAAACCGTTGCCTTGCGGCCGCGCGATCAGCAGGCGGCAATTATTGGTACCGAGATCGAGCGCGGCGTAATGCGGCGCATCGCCCCAGCGCTTGGTCGGGATTGGGGCCGGACGGGCGGCGGGCTTGCCCTTTGGGGCGGCGCGCTGCCGGTGCGGCATATTGGCGGGAACGTCCCCCATGCCGTCGAAACTCTTATATTCTTGCGGTCCGGCCCATAGCCCTCCGCTGCTTGACGCCGAGCCTAACCGAACTGGCGCGATGCGACAAGCGAGCCGCCACGCCGGGCGATCCCGCCCCCTCCGCAAGGCCTTGACCGGTCGCGCGAGCCCGCCTAGAGCCCGCCGCCTGTTGCCCCGTCGTCTAAAGGTAAGACTACGGACTCTGACTCCGTCAATTGAGGTTCGAATCCTCACGGGGCATCCAGCTTTTTATGCACTGTCGAACACGAACCTAAGTAGACTCATATCCAGGGTTGGCTGATGAGGCCAAAAGGCGGCCTGAAGATTCGAGCGAACAGCCCTTTACCGATGAACAGCTATCGAGCTCCACCGGCTCGGACCTGAATTCAGAAAAACGCCCGGCGCGCTCGCGCTGACGTCCCCGCCGATCTGGCGGAACGCGATAAAGTGATTGAGCCGGCCAACCGCCGCCACCAGGGCGGCGGTCGCGAGAAATATCCCTGCCGATGGTCCTCCGGGTGACCTAGCCCGGAGTTATAACGGCACCTCTGCTCCACCCAAGCGCGTCGCGTTCTCCCAGAAGCGCGCATTAGGCGTGACGCCAAGCCCTGGCCCTTGCGGAAGAACGAAATGGCCGTCGGAACAGTCCAGCCGGCCATCCATGAGTGATGCCGAGTGATGAAAGATCGAGTGCTGGTATTCATGCCAGCGCAGGTTGAGGACCGTGGACGACGCCAGCAAGCTTGCTGCCGCGAAAATCCCGGCGCCGATGGTTGCGTGCGGGATGATTTGGGCGTGATGCGCCTGCGCCAATTGCGCGATGCGCATGAACTGGGTGATGCCGGTATGACCCATTTCCGGCTGGACGATCGATACCGCGCGGGCCTCCAGCCTGCTACGCGCATCGAATATGGTTCGCCATTCCTCGCCAGCGGCGATGGGAATTACCGAGTGGCGCGCGATTTCCGCTAGACCTTGGACGTCCTCGGTCTTGCACGGCGCTTCGACGAACGTGAGGTCGTAGCGCGCCAGCTTGTCGATAAGGGCGATCGCCTCGGCGGGCGAATAGATCCAATGGCAATCGAGCATGATCCCGATCTCCGGACCCAAGCCTTCGCGCAGGGCTGCGATTTCCCGCTCCACGCCCTCGTAACTTACCACAGCGGCAATCTTGACCGCGCGATAGCCACGATCGACGAAGCTCTTGGCCAAATCGACCTTTTCCGCGATCGTCGGCTTCGGCAGTCCGGACACGTAGGCCGGAATGCGATCCCGATGCCGGCCGCCGAGCAGTTGTGGGAGCGACAGGCCGGTGAGCTTGCCCATCAGGTCCCATAAGGCGATATCGACCCCAGCCATCGCGTCGAGCCAGAAGCCGCCGGTATAACCGCGCACCCGCATCAGGTCGTAAAGGTCGTCCCAGATCGCCTGGACGTCGAACGGCGAACGGCCGGCGATGATCGGAGCGATGATGTCGTCGACAAAGGCATGGATAGCGTTGGGCGCCACCAGGCCATAGGTTTCGCCCCAGCCTTCGGCGCCGGACTCGAGCGTCACACGGATGACTGCCGAGCGCATCGTCTGGGGATAAATGGTGCGATTGCCGCGCCGGACCACATAGCCGCGCCCGTTGACCGTTTCGCCCGGTCCCAACCCGCCGAGATAGCTGGCGTCCTGCGGAATACGGACCGAGAATATGTCGATCGCCTTGATCGCGTCATCAACCATCAAATGCCTCTCCAGCGCAGCTCTAATCCATTTTCATATCTTTATTAGCAACAATATCAGGCAACGCCAGTCCATAATCGCGCTGGAAGTGTAGACGGGCCGTCGGCGCTGCGGTAGCGTCGATGGCGATGGTAGCAACGCAATCACCAGCACCGGCTGGCCGTGGAACCCGGATACGCAGCGACAAGGCGGGCGCACAGCCCAATCAAAGCTTGATCGACGGCATTACCGTACTCCAGGCCTTGGCGATCTCGACCGAGCCGGTGGGCTGCCGCGAGGTCGCGCGTCGCGTCGGGCTGGAAACGACGCGGGTCAACCGGTTGCTCAAGACGCTGACCTATCTCGGCATCGCGCGACAGACGCCGGATCGCAAATATCGGGCCGGCGCCGGCATGACCGTGCTGGCCGCCCAGAGTTTGTTCGCCTCCGGCCTGCTGCGGCGTGCTCTGCCTGCGCTCGAGGAATTGCGGCACTTCGGTCATACCGTCGCCATGGGCGTTCGCTGGCGCGACAATGTCAGCTATCTGTTCCACGCGCCGCCCAACATGCCGGCAACCGATGCGCTGGGCCGTATCGGTCTCTACCCCGCGACGCGCGGCGGCATCGGCATGGCGTTGCTCGCGACGTTGGAAGATGACGAGATTCACGAAATCTACGGCCAGGGCGAGATACCCGGCTATGCCGACATCGACGCCCTGCTGCTGGCGCTGACCGACATCCGCCGCAAGGGATACGCCCGGTTGCGGGTCAAGGACGAGCGCGAGCAGCATACGGTGGCGATCACGGTGGGAGAGACAGCCTATGCGGCGATCGGCCTGTCGGGGTGGATTCCCGAGGCCGCCATGCCGACCATGCTCGAAGCGCTGCGCGTCGCTGCGGCGGAAATCCAGGCGAGGGGTTTGGAACGCGGCGACGAGATCGCGCCGGTAGACCCGGCGCTCGATTACCGCCTCGCTGTTTAACGTTCCAACCTAGCGCGCGGCATAGGCTTTCTGCAGGCGGTCGAGCACCGTCCCAAGCTCGCGCTGGTCGGTTTCGTCGAATTCGGGGCCAGCGGCGCGCGTATAGGCGGAGGCGATCACGCCACGCCGCCGCAACACTTCCTTGGTCAGACGCCAGCGATAGACCGCCTGGATCATCAGGATCGGCAGCAACGCTTCGTATAAGCGCCAGACCTCGGCACGGTCGCCGGCCAGGTGCGCGCGCATCAACGCGACATGGACTTCTGGGGTCTCGGCGGCGGGCATGCTGCCGATCGCACCGCGCGCGAGTTCATCGGTGATGTACCGCCCGCCAGCGCCGCCGAAAACGCCCGTGAGATGGGGCACGTCGCTCGCCAGCAATGCGCTGATGCGCTGGCCGCACGGCATGTTCTCTTCCTTGACCCAGCGAACCGCGTCGGAAGCCGCGACGATGCGCGTGACCGCGTCGGCGGCGAGCCCTAGCCCCATCGGCGCCGGCGCATTCTGCAGCATGATTGGCAATCCGGCCTGCGCACCCAGATCGCGATAGAAGCGAGACAGCGCGTCGATATCCGGCCCCAGCGCGCGTGGAGTCATCACCATCGCGGCGCTGGCACCTGCCGCCGCCCCGGCCGCGGCCAGTCGTGCACTATCGCCGACCTGATCGCTGCTGGCGCCGACGACAAACCGCACGCGACGGGCGACCGCGTCGCCGATCAGACCGATGAGATCTTCGCGCTCGTCGAGCGTCAGCAAGTCATATTCACTCGCGAGACCGGGAAAGACGAGGCCGTCGGCGCCGGAGGCAACAACATAATCGACGACCGACCGCATGCCGTCGCGATCGATCTCGCCATGGTCGTCGAAAATGGTCGGCAGCACCGGAAAAACGCCGCCGAGGGAAGACTGGCTCATTGAAATCCTATCGAAAAAGGCGGGGAGGTGGCCGAACCTACTCTCCCCGAGCGAACCAAAACGGGTGCAACGGTACGCCTCAGAACTTGGCGTTGAACCCGAGTGAGAAGCGACGCCCCTGCAGGCCGTAGAAGGAGGTCGCCTCGGGCGATTCCACATAGCGGCGCTGGATTTCGTTGGTCAGGTTCGAACCGTCGGCGAAGATCGTGAAATGGCCGAATTCATAGCGGATCGATGCGTCGACTGTCCGGAACGGCGCATAATAGATCGCCGTGCTGCCTGGCCCGACGCTGTCGAAGAATTTGTCGCGATAATTGTACGCGACGCGCGCGCCGAAACCGTATTTCTCGTAATAGGCGACCAGATTGTAATTGACCTTCGACAGGCCCTGGAAGGGCAAAGATTGCCCCTTGCGATCGAGCAGGCTGGTCGAGCTGTCGATATACGAGAAATTGGCAACGACGCCGAACCCGTCGAGCGGCGAGGGAAGGAAATAGAATGGCGTCTGGAACAGGACCTCGACGCCCTTCACCTTGCCGCCGGCACCATTATAGGGCCGGGTGATCAGGTAGCCTTCGGGCTGGCCCGGCGGCGCGACTTCGCCCGGCGGAATCTCGTAGCTTGCCTTGCTGTAGATGAAGGTCTTCACATCCTTGTAGAACGCGCCGACGGTCAACGCCGAACCCTGGGCGAAATACCATTCCAACGAGGCGTCGAACTGATCGGCACGCAACGGCTGGAGCCGAGGGTTGCCGGCGCTGCCATTATAGGGCGTCAACCGGTTGAGCGTCAGGTTCGGTGACAGATCGATCGAGTCCGGTAGCCCCAGAACCTTGGCATAGCCCGCACGAAACAGGAGCTTGTTGGTGATCTCCAGCTTGGCGACCGCGCTGGGCAGCCAATCGACCGACTGCGTCTTCACCGTCAACGGATCGGCCAGACCGCTCGCGCGCTTGATGGCGCCATTGGCCTCGCGCGCCGTGTCGGTATAGCGCAGCCCGACATTGCCCGTCAGCGGCATCGATCCCAACCGGGTCGCGAAATTGACCTTGGCATAGGCGGCCATCGTCTTCTCGCCGATGCGGAAGGATTGCAGCGGATCGACGAATCCGGCGGGGCACAAGCCGCTGTTGGGCGCGATCGTGTTGCAGGCTCCCCCGATCGGCAGCGCCCATGCGTTCGCCGCGAGATATTTGGTCGCGATCGACGGGGCGTTGCCGCCCAGCAGGTCGGCATAGTCGCGAACGTTGTAGATGGACGGACCCGACGATAGCAGGAAAGTGTTGGCGGGCGTGGTACCGGCAAAGGCGATCTGGTTCTGGACCGTCTGACGCGTCGTGGTCAGCGCCGAGTAGCGAAGGCCAGCGTCGATCTCGGAAATGAACGAGTTTTCCGGCTTGAAGGAAAAGTCGACTTTGCCGGCCGTTTCCTGAGCGGTGTTGCGGTTGAAATTGTCGAAGACGTTCGAATAGCGGAACGAGGCCGGATTGGTCGTGTCGAGACTCGCGGGGCCTGTCAGGCTGGGAATGCCGCCTTCATTGACGTCGAAGGTGAAAGGATATTTGCTGACGCTCTGGACCCGGACGAACTCCTGGGTGACGTTCATCGTAGCGCGCGAATAATTCACCTCCGGCCTGACCGAGAAGCGCCCGTCATTCGTGCTCCACTTGAAACCCAGGGCACTTGTGAAGGTGTCGCTCTTGACCCTGAGCGCTTCGGCATTGCCCTGCGCCACCTGGTTGATGACGCCTGAGGTCAAGATCTCGTTCGACGACAGCGTGTAGGAGGTATAGTCGCCGGCATTGCTGCTCAGCGGCACCGAGAACCAATCGCGCGTGCGCGAGGTCTTGAGGTGCGAGTAGGCCGCGTCGCCGTACAGCTCGAAATTGGGGCTGGGCCGCCATTGAAAGGCCCCGTTGCCGCCGATCTTCTCGCGCTTTTCGAGCAGGCGCTGGAAGCGGAAATCGGCGATATAGGTGCCGGGTATCCCGTCGCCATTCGGATCGTTGGCCTTTGGATGGGCGGGCGTGTTGAACGCGGAGGTCAACGGCGTGTAACCGGTGAAGGAATTGAACGAATCCTCGTTCACCGGCTTGTTCGAATAGGTGGCGTTGAGCAGGACGCCGAAGGTGTCGTTGGCGAACGTGTTCGAATAGAGCGCCGAACCGTCATAGCCCCATCTCTTGTCCTGGTCGGAATAGACCGTGGACCCCGACACCGAGATGAGTTGCCCCGGCTTGTCGAACGGTTTGCGCGTGATGATGTCGACCGTACCGCTCAACGAGCCGTCCGTGCGGTCCGCGCCCTGCAGCTTGATGACGTCGAGTCGGCCGATCAGCTCGGAGGGAAAGAGCGAGAGCGGTCCGTAATCGGAATCGAGCACCGACGCGATGCCCGCGCCGCGGCCGTTGGGATTGATCAGCGTGCGTCCGTTGATCTCGCTGCGATTCTGGCGAAGGCCGCGGATCGAAACGCTCGTCCCTTCGCCCAGCGCGCGGCGGATCTGGACGCCCGATATGCGCTGGAGCGATTCCGCGATGTTGTTGTCCGGCAGTTTCGCGACGTCGGTGGCGACGACCGAGTCCTGGAACTGATCGGTGTTGCGCTTGACCTGGAGCGCTTCGGCCAGGCTTTTGCGATAGCCGGTGACAACGATCTCCTTGTCGCCACCGCCCGCGGTATCGCCCGCCGCCTGCCCGCTTTCGGCGGAAGCCGCGACATTTGGCACGTTCGCCGCATCCTGCGCCAACGCCGGACTACCGGCAACGATCGCGCCGAGACACACCCCGCCAAGCCAAAAGCCTGCCCTCATCGTTCCTCTCCCTGCGATTTTATCGTCTAGTGAGGAATTAATGTTGCACATTTAGCTACACGTCAACTGATTTATTCGGCCGCGCACCAGCAATATCGGGCGGAGGCATCCCGCAGGCGGCTAAGTATGTTGCTATAAAGGCTCAACGGCGCGTTACCGATGCGCCGCCGTCGACCTGATAGTCGACGCCGGTAATCCAGTCCGCCTCATCGGAGCAGAGGAACAGCGCCAGCGCCGCGACGTCCTCCGGTCGTCCGATACGGCCAAGCGGATGGCGCTTGATGTTGGCGGCGATCGCCGCTTCCGGGTTCGGTTGCGCATCCATGCCGCGGCGCCAGAGCGACGTATCGATCGATGCCGGGCGCACCGAGTTCACCCGGACGTTATCCGGTGCGAGTTCCAGCGCGAGTGTGCGCATCAGGCTGTCGAGCGCGGCCTTGGATGCCGCATAGGCTGCCAGTCCAGGTGTGGCGTAGGTCGAATTGATCGACGACACGAACAGGAAACAGCCGCGCCGCCGCGCCTGCATGCCCGGCGCAAATGCTTGCACCAAGCTCAATGCGGCGCCGACGTTCACCGCGAACATCCGCGCGAGGAAAGCTGCGTTGGTATCCATCGTCGGGCAGGCGTCGCCCATCGCGCCTGCATGTACGACGATGTCGGGTTCCAGGCCCGAGGCCCCGACCGCCTCGACCGCATGCGCCAGCGACGCCTCGTCACCAAGATCGCACAGCAAAGTCAGGTCACCCGACGGCGCTTCTACCCGATCTATCGAGATGATCCGACATCCCTCGTTCGCAAACCGCGCCGCGATCGCGCCGCCGATGCCGCCCGCGGCCCCGGTTATCATCGCGACTTGCCCGACGAGTCGCTGTGTCATGCGAACATTCCCTTTGCTCGGAGAAGAGCGGCCAGGCGCAAGAAGCCCGCCGCCGTCAATTCGTCGCCGTCGCGCACCTCGGCAGCGCCCCCGAGCTGGCGGATCGCCGCAGCGAATAGCGATGCGACCGCCGGGGCGCCGGCTACGAGGCACGCCGCGCGCGGGGCCAGCGGCATATTCTCCCGCACATCCGATCCGATCACTATTCCCCAAAGGAAAGATGCGGCGTCGTCGGCTGGCATGCGACCGGCCTGCACATTCGATCGCGCCGCGAACAGCAGCCGGCCAAGCCCGCCTCCCTCGGCGCCGCGCACAACGCCCTCGCGGAACGCCGCTCCCTCGCTTGGCTCCGCCGCCATCAGGGGCGCGAGCACGCTGCGTTCGGCGAGCACGCGATACAGCTCGACCGTCATCGAGGTGTGGAATTGCGTGATCTGCTTGCCATCATGCGCCAGCCATTTACCGTGCATGCCCGGCACCGACAGGAACAGCCCTGCTCGCCCCCCGGATTGCTCCAACGCCCCGCTTGCCGCCACTTCTTCGCCGCGCAGCACGTCGGGATCGCCAAAGCGTTGCTCGCACGCCAGGCCGGGCAAAAAAATGACGGCGTTATTGCCGATCCGGCCAGCCACCGCACCATCGGCGATCGCTTCGGGGCCGGCTGGGCAATCGACCCGCGCGATCTCCTCCCACCCCATCGCCGATCCGATCATGCCGCTCACCAGCAAAGGCCCGCGAGGATGGGGCCAACGCGCCCGCAGGCGGTCGACATGCTCGATGATTCGGTCTCGACCCAAATCCGCCAGCCGCACGGCTTCGACATACGTATCGAGCGTGTCCCCATCGCGCCCAAGCAGGCGGGCTCGCAACTGTGCGGTGCCCCATTCGACAGCGATCAGGTTGTGGCTCATGTTGCAGTCTCGCGGTCGAGCATCGACCGCCCGGTCGTCGCCAGAAAGGCCGCCAGCAACCCCAGCGGATAAGCGATCGCGATCACCAGGAACATCGGCCGATAGGTCATGGTCGCCACCAATGCGCCGACGAGTTGCGTCGTGACGATCGTGGCCAGGCCGCCGATGATCCCGTTCACCGCCATCACTTTCCCGATATGCCGCCCCGGGTACAAATCCACGCACAAAGCGGTCTGGTTGGTCACCCAGGCGGTATGAACCAGCGCCACCAATGCGCCGAGCGCGAGGCTGATCCAGACGGCGGGCGCTAGCGCGTTGAAGGCGCCGATCGGCGCGATCACGGCGACGAGCGCCATCGTGGCGACCCTGGCACGCGCCGGCCGCATGCCGCGCCTCACCAATGCGCCCGAAACAATTCCGCCGAGCACCGAACCGATCCCCGCCGACGCGTAGACGACCCAGCTCAACCGGCCCATTTCGGCGACGGTCAGCCCTCGTTCCTCGGTCAGATATTTGGGAAACCAGAACAGGTAGAAGAACCAGACCGGGTTGGTGAGTGCGTTGCCGATCGCGATCAGCCACACCCCGCGGGTGCGAAGGACCGCGCCCCATTCCGCCGGCGCGGGGCCGGCGCGCTGCTCCGGCATCGCATGCATGTCGACCGGGCCGATACGATGGGGACGATAGATAATCTGCCAGACGCCGAGCCAGGTCAGCCCGATCGCTCCCGTCACGACGAACGTCGCTCGCCATCCTACCGTGATCAATAGGGTCGTAACCAGGATCGGCGCCAGCGCCGCCCCGAAATGCGCGGCGGACGAATAGATGCCGATCGCCAGCGCACGCTCGCGATTCGGAAACCATTCCTGGACGAGCTTGGGCGACGCGATCCAGCCGCCGGCCTCTGCGATCCCGAGCGCGAAACGCGTGGCGGCAAGCTGCCATATGCTTCCCGCCATGCCCGACAGCGCGCTGGCAAGCGACCACCAGCCGACGAACAATACCATCGAGCGCCGGGCGCCCAGCCGGTCGACGATCAGCGCGGAGATCAATCCGCCGATCGTATAGGCAGCAAGAAAGGCGTTCACGAGGGTGGCGTAGCCGACATCGCTGATCCGCAGCTGACCCTGGATGGTACCCGCCATCAGCGCCAGCGTTTGGCGGTCGACATAATTGAGCACGGCTGCAGCCGCGAGCATTGCTACCACGAACCAGCGAAAACGCGGCCAGCGCTGTCCCGGCGTTGCTGCCATCATCTCTCCCCGCGCCGGCCCATCATTGCCAAGGCTTTATCTGCTCGATAGCTAGAGCTGTGTATCCTTTATAGCAACATATTTAGTCAGAGCAGGGAGACGCGCGGTGCATATGGTGCAAAGGATGGCCGCATACATATCATGGCCCGTCGGCGCCTCGCTCGCCGAATGTCCCGTCTGGATCCCGCAAGCGCGGCTGCTCGCGTGGGTCGATATTCTCGGTCCGACCTATAATTTGCTGGACCCGACCACCGGTATCAATCGCTCCTTCCCCGTCCATGCGAAGATCGGCTCGGCGGCGCCGTTCGGCGCGGAAGAGGCGATCCTGGCGCTGGAAGACGGCCTGTGGCTTTTCCGCCAGGGCCGCACCCTCGATCCATTACCGTCGCCCGACATGACGGACGTGCATTTCAACGACGGGAAGCGCGATCCGGCCGAGCGATTCTGGGTAGGGACGCGCGCGACCGATGGATCACCCGGAGGCGGCGCCTTGTATCGCGTCGATCAAGAGGGCCGCGTCACCCGTATGGACGCGGACTTCGACGTTCCGAACGGCATGGGCTGGAGCGCGAACGGACGATATTTTTATCTGGTCGATACGGTGCCACGGCTGCTCTATCGCTACGATTTCGATCTCGCGAGCGGCACGATTTCCAACCGGGTGATATTGCACCGGTTCGAAAACCTTCCCGGCAAGCCGGATGGCATTGCGGTGGGCAGCAACGGCGACATCTGGTGTTCGATGTGGGACGGTGGCGGCATTGCGGTCCTTTCGCCGGACGGAGCGCAAGTCGGCTGGTTCCCCACGCCTTGCCAGCGGCCGACGAGTTGTGCCTTCGGCGGCGGTGACCTACGCACCTTATTCGTCACCACGGCCGCTCACGGCCTCGATCCGATCGATGCGCGGTTCGGCGAAGCCGGCAACATTCTCGTATTTGATACCGGATCAAGAAGCGTCGCTGGACGAGGGTTCGCGTCCACTGACCTATAGATTGGCGTTGCCCTTAAGGCAGCCGTTTGGCGGGTAATTGCGCCCCAAAGTACATGTTGCGTACCTGCGGGGCTCGGATGATCGTGAACAACGCTCGTCCGTAGAGCCGCGCGAGCCAACAAGAAGCGGGAGACGAACACGCATGGCGCCGCCGACATCCGGGAGCGCCGCGCCGGTGCACAAGCGGCTGATCCTGGCGAACCCTCGAGGATGTTGCGCCGGCGTCGAGCACGCCATTGCCGCCGTGGAAGACGCCATCGACTATTGCCGGCCGCCCGTTCTCGTACGGCATATCATTCACAACCAAGCGGGCGTCGACCGCCGCGAGGCGAAACAACGAAGATTCAGGACCATCGACACAGCAATTGCTGGCGGTCAATCGCGCATCGGCATGGCTGCGATCAAAGCCCCAACGGGCGGCACGAATACGGCGTTCGACGGGCGGCGCGCGACCGGCATGTTCTCGCTGCTGCCGCGCTTTTGCCTGAGGGAGGCAGGGCATAGCTTGCAATGACCACACTCATCCCGGTGCTCGGCGACCAGCTGTGCCACGATCTCGCCTCGCTGCGCGGAATCGCCAAGGCCGACGCAGTGGTGTTGATGATGGAGGTCGCCGACGAGACGACCTACGTCCGTCATCATAAGCGTAAGATTGCGCTGATATTATCGGCGATGCGTCACTTCGCCGAGGAGTTGAGGTCCGCCGGCTGGCGTGTCGACTACGTTGCCCTCGATGATGCCGGCAACTCGGGCAGCTTCACCGGCGAGACGAAACGCGCGATCGAACGACATCGCGCGACCGCGATCCGGATAGTCGAGGCCGGCGAATGGCGGGTGAAGATTGCCATCGACGGCTGGGCCAAAGCTTTCGGTGTCCCGGTCCAGATCCTGCCTGATGACCGCTTCATCTGTTCGACCTTGGAGTTCCAGACCTGGGCTCAGGCGCGCAACGAACTGACGATGGAGTTCTTCTATCGAGAGATGCGCCGCAAGACCGGTCTGCTGATGACCTCCGATGGCAAGCCCGAAGGCGGTCAGTGGAACTTCGACAAGGACAACCGCGCGCCGCCCAAGCGGGGCGTGAATTACCCCGAGCCGATGCGCTTCACTCCCGACAAGATCACGAATGACGTGGTGTCGATGGTGGCCGACCGCTTTGGCAGTCATTTCGGCCGCCTCGATGGCTTCGCTCTACCGGTAACCGCCGGGCAGGCGCGGCGCGCGCTTGGGCATTTTGTCCGCACCGCGTTGCCGGAATTCGGCACCTATCAAGACGCGATGGTCACCGGACAGGACTGGCTCTTTCACAGCTGGCTCAGCCCAGCGATCAATCTAGGTCTGCTGACCCCGCTCGAGGTGGCCAATGCTGCTGCCGACGCCTACGCCGCCGGGCGCGTGCCGTTGAATTCCGCGGAAGGCTTCATCAGGCAGATCATCGGCTGGCGCGAATATGTCCGCGGCTATTATTGGCTGGAGATGCCCGAGGTCGCACAGGCCAACGCCTTGAACGCGACCCGCCCGCTGCCCGAATTCTACTGGACCGGCGACACGGACATGGTCTGCCTGGCAGAGGCGATCCGCAATACGCGCGACCATGGCTACGCCCATCACATTCAGCGACTGATGGTGCTCGGCAACTTCGCCATGCTGGCCGGGGTGCGGCCGCAGGACGTCGCCGACTGGTTTCTGATAGTCTATCTCGACGCATATGAATGGGTCGAGTTGCCCAATGTGATCGGCATGAGCCAACACGCCGATGCCGGCCGGCTAGCGACCAAACCCTATGCCGGCGGGGGCGCCTATATCAATCGCATGTCCGATCACTGCGCGCGCTGCCGCTATGACGTAAAGAAGAAGACCGGCCCCGACGCCTGTCCGTTCAACGCGCTCTATTGGGACTTTCTTGCCCGGCACGAACGCCGGTTTCGTCGCAATCGGCGAATGGTCCAAATGTATTCGAGCTGGGATCGCATGACGCCCGAAATGCGCGACGCATACCGAGCGAGCGCAGCGGCGTTCCTAGCGCAGCTCGAACCTGCGACGGCAGGCTGGGCGCGCTGACATCGCTGCGTGGAGCGGCAAGGCCGAGCATCAGCTACGCCGATATTTGTTGAGGGTGGTGCATGAAGAAACTTGGCCGCAATATCTCCGATTCCGGACATCAGCACAGTTGGCGGCTTCGATATCATACGGTTGGAGAGCGCTCATGACCAACCGTCGCGCTGTCGTGTGGGGGGCGTCGGGCGGCATCGGCCGGGCGTTCGTCGATGCGCTGGTCGCCTCGGGCGAATTCGGGACCGTCTATGCCGGTAGTCGATCTCCCGCCGACGAGGCGGAAGGAACCGTTCGGCTGTTCGCCTTCGACCTGCTCGACGAAGCGTCGATCGCCGCGGGAGTGCAGTCGATCGCGGCGGACGGACCTATCGATCTGACCGTCATCGCCACGGGAATGCTGCATGACGGGCAGATGGTGCGCCCCGAAAAGAGCTTCGCCGCGCTCACCGCGGACGCCATGATCGCCGCCTATCGCATCAACGCCGTCGGCCCGGCCCTCATCGCAAAGCATATGATCGACGCGCTCCCCAAAGCCCGCCGTAGCGTCGTCGCTGCGCTCTCCGCGCGCGTCGGGTCGATCGGCGACAATCGGTTGGGCGGTTGGCATAGCTACCGCGCTTCGAAAGCGGCGATGAATATGGTGCTCGCGAACCTGGCGATCGAACTCCGCCGCACGCGCCCGCAAGCCATCGCGATCGGACTGCATCCGGGCACCGTCGATACCCGCTTGTCAGCGCCTTTCCGGAGGAACTTGTCCAGCGGTCAACTTGTCTCGCCGGCCGAGGGCGTGCGACGCCTGATAGCGGTCATCGCGAGGTTGGACGAGTCGAGCTCGGGCACGGTGCTGGCATGGGATGGCAGCGAAATCCTGCCCTGAAGAGGCTTGCCGGCAGCTCGCGCTCGCAACGGTTGCGATCATAGGCATATGAACTCGCAGCCAACCACGCGTTTCTCTTCGCGATGGAACGGCAAACCTTAGGCAATCGCCGCCTGCGCGAGGCCGAGGATGTCGACGCGCGCCTTGAGCCGCGCGCCGAGCAGGGCTGTTCCGCTCACCTTGCGCTGGACGAACAGCTTTTCGACATCGGGCACGTGCCACGTGGATCGGTCGCCGATCAGCGACGATGCTTCCTCGCGCACCAAAGGCACGAACGCCCGGTCGCCGAAATCGAATAGACCGGGTTTTCCGAGCGCCTCATCGATCGCCGCGATAATGCGATCCACGGTGTCCCGGTGTGCGGCGACTGCGTCGGCCCCCAGGAAGCCGGTCTCGACCGCGATGTCGCGGATGCGGTCGCGGTCATGCGCCAGCCCCGCGGCAATCAGCGCACGGTAGGACGCGGCCGTTTGCGCGGGTACCGCCCTCGTCGCGCCGAAGTCGAGCAACACGATTTTGCCGGTATCAGGCTGCCAGCGAAAGTTCGCGAAATTGGGATCGGTCTGCATGACGCCAAACTCGAAGAGCTCGCGCAGGACTAGCTCTATCAGTGCGGTCACCGCACCGTCGCGGACGTCCTGCGCCGCATCGGCGAGCGTCTCGATCGGCCGGCCCTCCACGAACTGCATCGCCAGTACCTCCGGCGTGGTCAGTTCGGAGTGCAGCGCCGGAACAACGTAGCGCGCGTCATCCCGCAAGCGATCGCGATATGCGCGCATCTGCTGTCCCTCGCGCAGATAGTCCGCTTCTTCCGCCAGCTGCCGCTTGGCCTCGGCAAGCAGCGGCGACAAATCCAGCGTTGATGGCAGCAGGTTCGAGATGCGCAGCAGGGCCGCCACGTTGTCGACGTCGGCGTCGATGCTTGCCCGCACACCGGGATACTGGACCTTCACCGCGAGTACCTGCCCGTCCGGGAGCACCGCCCGGTGTACCTGGCCGATCGACGCCGCGGCGATCGGCGTGGCGTCGAACCGAGCGAACCGCCTGCGCCAGTCCGCGCCCCACTCCCGTTTCAGCACGCCGTCGAGCTGTTGGGGCGGCATGCGATAGGCTTGGTTGCGGACGGTTGCGAGGATCGTCGCGAGTTCCGGCGGCAGCAGGTCGCCTGCGTCCATCGAGATCATTTGCCCGAGCTTGAGCGCCGCGCCGCGGAGATGAGACAAGCGATCCGCGATCCGCTTCGCATTGCCGGGCGTAAGCAACAGGTCGCCGAGCCGCGGGCGCTCGCCAGCGGCAAGTCGGCGCACGCCTTCCGCAGCCATGCCGCCCGCGACCCCACCCGCCAGCCGACCGAAATGGCCGAGGCGCGAAAGGCGCCCGCTGGGGATACTCCGGTCGGGCCGATCGGGCCGATCGCCGTCGTGACCGCTCAATGCCTCACCATCCCATCGTGTCCGGACCGCCCTTGAACGGGCCGGCAAAACCGCTCGTGATCCAGCCGCCGTAGAAGCCGCCCGCTTGCGGCGTCACGGTTTCTCCATCCACCGTGCAGCGATCGAACGGCGCAGCGTAAAAAGCGACATGGTCGCGAAGACATGCGAACCCGGGCGTCGGCGATGGGTAGCTCCAGCCTACGCGCGGCAATGTGACGCCATCGACGACGATGTCCCAATAGATGGCGGCCCCCTTCCACTCGCAAAACGAGCCGCCGCCAGCCTCTCGAAGGATCCCGGGGGCTATGTCATCTTTCGGAATGTAATAGCTGGGAGGATGGCTGGTTTCGAGCGTCCGCACCGAGCGACGGGTGTCGGCAATCGTTACGCCGCGGTGTTGAATGACGATGTGGACACCGACGGGCTCGGCGACGGCGGGACGCGGAAAATCCCAGACGCTCACTTGGCCCGGTGCGACGGGATCGCGGCGCGGCCTCATGCCGCCGCCCTTCCGCCGGCGAGCCGCTGCAGGCGGGGTCGCGCCTTCAAGAACGCCAAATACGCGCGTTCGAGTAAAGTAAGCACCGTCCGCGACCTGGCGAGGAGACCGAGCGGCCGAAGCACCGGAATCGCGCGCCACATCGCGGCGAAGGCGGCGGCGCCCGACAACAGGACGCCGTTTTCGCTGGCATGAAATCGATCCAGCAATGCCTGGCGATCGATCGGACACGCGGCCGCTTCGTCAGCCACGTCGATGAAATCGATCCTCCGCCCTGCATCCAGTCGGCGCATGAATGCGATCTCGCGGCGACATAACGGGCAGCCACCGTCATACCATATGATGAGCTTGCGCATGGTGCCGATATGGGGTGGGTCTCGAGGGCGTTCCAGCTGGCCTTTCGTTCAGCGTCCGGCCCGGTTTGCCCGCGCTGTTTTGATCGCCCTGGTGCCCGCATCTTGCACCGAGCGAATTTGCGGCACTCCGCGATCGGCCGTCAGGGGTTGCAAGCCAGGCATAGGCCCGGATCGGCGCGCCGATCCGCCTCGAATATCCGGCATATCTCATACTGGCAGCCGTCGCAGTGCCGGGCTTCGCGCCAGAGGTCATGCGTTTCCGCACCGCACCACCCACATGGGCGTCCCGGCATTTTTCGTGCCGTAAAGCCTGGGCGAGCGCATTGCGGACATACTGCATATGCCGCCTCGCAAAGTGCCGCAGCCGCCCTCGCGATCGCGGCCATGCGACGCGGGTTGCGGTGTGCGCGCATGTCGGTTTCAATCCAACACCTGCCGGTCGCCCGAAGGCGTCGCCGCACCGTTTCGCGCAATACGGGGAGCTTGCCGATGTCCTTGGCTATCGGCCTGTCGCCATGGTCGTTCATCACGACGAGCCCGTGTTCGGGGAATCCGCACGCTTTCGCGAATGCCTCGGCCTCGGTTAGCGTCGCGACCGTGCGATACGCGTAATTGGTATCCCAGGTCCGCTCGCGGCCGACCAATTCCAGCCCCGTCCACCGGTCGCGGAGCAGCACCAATTCCGACGCCATTGGCAGGATAGGCACGACCGGGTCCGGTCCGAACGCTCCCTCGCTTGCTATGGCGATGCGCGCGTCCGGGCACAGCATCAACGCCAAGGTAACCTTTGCCCGCGCCGCTGCGATCTGGCTCCCGACGCGCGGTATCTCACGGGTGAAGGTGCCGAACTGGTCGCTATCGAACGCGGCCGGGACATTTCGCCAATCCAGGCCGAGCGGCGCCAATACCGGCGCTATCGCTTGCTCCTTGCCATGCTGCGTCGCGATAACGGCGCATGCCCCGAGTGGCGGCCAATGCCAATCCAATTGTCGCCGCCGTTAGATGCCGGTGCCGTCGTCGAATCGCAGAGATTCGAATTTCGCGGGGAAAGCATCCGGCTTCCGCATTGCGGCGAGCGGCATCGGGCGGTGACCTAGCATGATCAGTCGACCCCGCGATGGACCGATGAAGCGAGATCGCGACGGCACAGCTCGGCGTCGGGGCGCCAGCGCTGGGTTCGACCCGTCTCCGGGTCGAGCGCGACGAGGTGGACCCATTCGTTGCCGAACAGGCGCTGCAGCACGGGATTCGCTTCGATGACGGCCCCGACACGCTCGATCGGCGCTTCCACGACGGTAAGGAGGCGTTGCGGGACGTGCGCCGGCAAGCCGTCGTCATGAAACAGCGATTGGCGCGGCAGTCCGATCGCGAGGTCGCCACCATTGCCCCGGACGACGCCGATCCGCCCCATGGGATTGTGAACCGTCTTGTCGCCCGCACCGTAGCGATCGTTGTCGATCGTCGAGAATAGATATTGGCAATTGATCCATTGGGCGACGACCATCGGCGCGGCCAGGATCGTCGCCAGGGCTTCACCATCGGTATCGCTGCGCCAGTCATAGCTGTGCAGAAAGGCGCGCCCTTCGAGATCGATGTGACGCGTGCGGTCGCGCGATGCGACGATGAATGCGGCGTTGCCAGTGAGCGCCCATTCCGGCCTGACCTCCGCCCAATGGGCTGCGCCGCGGACTAGGTCGCTGGCGTCTCGGCCGAGCCTGGAGGCTCTGACCCGGCGAGCCGTTTCGCTGGCTTTTGCGAGATCGCTGCGGATCCGCTCCATCAAGCTACAAAGCCTTGCCGGCACGTCGTTCGCCCCGAACAAGGTGATCTCGTCGGTCGTCGTGTTGTGTTCCGCGGCCAGTGCAAAGCCGTCCGACGGCAAGTCCAGCGCGCGGCGCACGTCCGGATCGTTGAGGATCGCTGCCATCGCCCGGGCATTAGGTGCACCGCCATGCCCCGCACATGCCCCGCAGTCGAGCGCGGCCGCGTAGGGATTGTTGAGCGCCTCGCCGCGATGCCCGGTCAACACGATCAGCGGCGTGTTCGGGTCCATGCCAGTTAGTCTGAAGAGCGCGCGTGCGTAGGTGACACGGGCCTCCCGATCGAGTCCGTTGCAGTCGCCGGACTGGTCAATTGCCGGAACAAAAGCGTCCGTACTGCCGGACCATAGCCGGCGCCACTTCCGCGACGCGACCGGGGCAAGGTTACAGGCGAGCATCGCGGCGCCCGCAATCGATCCGATCGCCTCTGCTGTGGCATAAGCCGTTGCGCTGCCGCCTTTGAGGGTTCCGAACAGCGCTGTCGCGAGTCCTGCGCGACGTTCGGCCTCGCATGCCTTGAAGGCGGCGCGTTCGCGTCCCGGCGCCGGTGCCATCGCCAGATCGTGCTGCGGTGCGACCAGGACCGGCAATTGGCGTGTGCGCGGCTTTCCCGGGTGGCGGATCGCGACCGGCAGGCCGAAAAAGCCGGCATATCCAACGGTCTCATAGGGCCCGATCGCCTCGATTGCTCGGCGCATCGGTTCGGATCGCACATCAATGCAAAAGACGAATGCGGCCTTGGTTTCGTCTGTGCGGTCCGGCCGGCGCTTGGTTAGATCGCCGACCAACCGGTCGCGATATTCTGTCTCTGCGGCGCGCTGGAAGATCATCGCGAGATCCGCTTCGTCCAGGCCTGCGACCAAATCGGCCAGCCCGCCCAACTTGTCCTGCGGGAGATCGAACCACGCGGCGAGGTCGATCCGGGTGGCCGCTGGAGAGGCCGCACGCTCGCGGATCGGGCGCACGTCCGTGAGGAGATCGCCCAACATCAGCAGGGCGACCAGGTCAGCCATCGACGCCGGGGCTGCGGCAACGCGATCTGCCTCGGCATGCTCCAGGCGCCAGCGGATGTGACCGGCCCAGCCAGGCAATCTCGCTATCGTCGCTGCGAGCCGGTCCTCCAAGGCGGCATCGGCGATTCCGTGCGCATCGACCAGCGCCGCCAGCGCCGCGAGTGACCTGTCGGGCAGATCGGGCCGCCGGCGCGTCCTGTCGCGGGGCAAGACCTTGGTCAGGAGTTTACGTGCCGCGGCAAATAGACCGCGCTCCCTCCCTGGCATGGTTACAGTGGCCACCCCGTCATCAAAGAACGCCGCACAAAGGTCGGCGACGGCGTCGGCGACGAGATCATTGCATTGGCACTCCGAGTCGGATGCGGGCAGCTCGAACAAGCGGACCATCAGACAGTCGAGCAGGGTGATATCGGGCCCAAGTGATCGAAATGCTGTTTCGAACCCGCCCAGATGGGCGATGGCGGCGTTGGTCACCGCGGTGCGGCTGGGGTGACCTTGCGCGCTCAATTGCCGCCAAAGATGAAGCGACATGCCAGCCCGCGCGCCAAACCGCGCCGCTGCTGCTCGCAGCGCCTCGTCGAACGGCAAATCCTCGAACCCGGCGAGTGGATTGACGGCAATGGCACCGTCGAGCGGCCAGAGTGGAGGGATGCTACGGGTCGCCGTCTCCAGGGCACGGCGTAGGCGCGCGATATCGATCTTGCCGGGCGCCGTGTCGGCGTGAGTACGCGTCATCAGGTTCATCGGAATTCCCTCTCGATCAGGCGTTGAGCAGGCGCGCATGGAGCGCCGCGGGTGGACGAACGCGCCCGGCAAATATCAATGCCTGGACCAGCCAGGCGGCCATGAAGACCGCGATGATCGCCGGTGCCAGCAGCACTCCGCCGATCGCGGGTCCCGATGGGTGCGCCAGCAGATGATCGACCGCGACCAATCCGCCAGTATAGGCCGCCAGGATTATCGCGGTGATTGCCGCCAACAGCGGCTCCGACACCAATCGCGCCGCCGTGACCAGCGCGGCCACCAACGCGAGGGTCAATGGAACGACGGCGGGGCCATACGGAGTCTCGAGCGCCAGACACGCGGCCACAGCTGCGACGCCGATCCCCGCCACGGCCACCGGAGCGATAGTAGCGGTTTCCGCAGGTGCCCCGGCTCCGATCGCCGAGCCCGAGCGCAGGAACAGCCATGCCTTGAACAGACCGTGCGCCACGAGATGCCAAAGTGCGGCGGCATAGGCGCCCAGCCCGCATGTCATGAGCATGAAGCCCATCTGTGCGCTCGTCGAACCCGCGAGCGACCGCTTGACGTCGGGGCGGACCAGGGTGACCGCGGTGCCGACCAGTGCAGCGACTAATCCCAGCCCGATGGCTGCCAGGCGAGCGAGTGGCGCGGTTTCGAGGACCGGCACAAATCGGATCAGCAGGATGCCCCCGCCGTTGACGAACCCCGCATGCATCAGTGCCGACACGGGCGTCGGCGCCGTCATCGACCGGCTCAGCCAGCGCTGGAAGGGAGGAAGTGCGCAGCGCACGGACGCGGCGATGACGATCAGTAGCGCGGCCAGCGTCGTGGACGCCGTTGGCGCGATCGCGAGCCGATCGAGTGCGATCCCTCCCTCCGCAAATCCCAGAATGGCGAGCCCGGCGACGAGCGCGATATCACCCACGATAAAGGTCGCCAGCGTGCGCCGCCGCGCTTTCCTGGCTTCCGGCCATCGACGTGCGTGGCCGATCAACGCGGCGAGCAGCCAACCTGAGGCGATCCAGCCGATCGCAAGTGAGACCATGTCACGGGCGCCAGCGAAAAGCATGACCGCGCCGAGCAGGAGGGTCGTCTTGACGGCATAGCCGCGCGTTTCGCTGTCGGCGCGCAGGAAGCGGCGTGAGAAGGAGAGCACGATGGCGCCGACAAAGCTGGTGAGCAACTGCGCGATGAGGCCGATGGGATCCGCGGCAACCAGGCCAGCCAACCCCGCCACCGCAAGCAAAACGTTGACGACAAGCGTTGCCCAGCCCGCCGCCGCCGCCAATGCCAAAACGCTACTGCGGCTGCGTGTCGTGGCAATTAGTGGGCCGGTGAGCAATATGGGCGCGATGGCGATTAAAGTTGTGTTCACGGGCGTCTCCTCGCCGCGCCAATGGCGAGACCAGCGCAATGAGTAAAACGAGTAATTGACATCCAATCCATTTACGTTCGAAATGGATTGGATGGTCAGTCGGTCGTTCGACATCGATTTGCTGCGGAGTTTCGTCGCGGTGGCGGATACCGGCAGTTTCACGCGCGCGGCCCCGATGGTTGCCCGGACGCAATCGGCGGTGAGCCTTCAGATCAAGCGGCTGGAGGATCAGCTGGGACGAGCCCTGTTCGTGCGGGGGCCTCGGCGTGTCACGCTAACGCCCGAGGGCGAGAAGTTGCTTGGGCATGCTCGCCACATGCTTCGTCTGAACGATGCGGCGATGGCCGAATTGACCGAGCCGGACGTCGCCGGACTAGTGCGCCTCGGCGTGCCGGAAGATTTCGCGACCGCGCATTTGCCGGACGTTCTCGCCCGATTCACTCAAGCCCATCCTCGAGTCGAACTGGAAGTGACCTGTGATCTCACGCTCAATTTGCAGACCGGCTTCAACCGGGGGGATTTCGATCTCGTCCTGGTCAAACGGGAACCCGGGGTTGCGATCGACGGCATGCGCGTCTGGCGCGAACCGCTGGTCTGGGTCGCCCGCGACAGTTCTTCGCTGCCCGAACAGGGTCCGCTGCCGCTTATAGTGTCGCCGCAACCCTGCGTTTATCGCAAGCGCGCGGTATCTACGCTCGATGCCGTCCGTCGTGCCTGGCGCTGCGCTTACACCTCGACCAGCCTCACCGGGACCCAGGCGGCGGTTCGCGCCGGCCTTGGCATCGCTGTCCTTCCTCGGGAAATGTGTCCCGACTTCTTGACGCCACTCGGACGCGACAGCGGCCTTCCCGCACTCGACGACACCGAAATCGCACTAATCGAAGCACAAGGGGCGTCGCTAACGGCGCACCGCTTTGCCCAGCATATCGCGGCCGCACTCGAGCGGGCGTAAGGGCGAGCGTCCCTTTTTGCCGCATCAGACCAACTGCAGCGACGCGGCTCGGCCGGCGAGGAGCGACCTTTTTTGTGGGCCGGGGGTTTTGCCGTTACATCGCCGATAATCGGACGGTGGTTACAGGCAGCCAAGACGCGTAAGGAGGGGCATGTCGCTTTCCGAAATGATCGCCGGAAGTGCAATTGCGGCGGTGATCAGCAATCCGCGCCTTCCGGACAACCCTATCGTCGAATGCAACGACGCCTTCATTGCGCTGACTGGCTATACGCGCGACGAGATCATCGGCCGAAACTGCCGGTTCATGTCGGGACCGGGGACCGAAGCGGCGCTAACCGAGATGATCCGGCAGGGCATCCGGGAACAGCGGCCGGTTCTGGTCGATATCCTGAATTACAAGAAGGACGGCACGGCGTTTCGCAATGCGGTCATGGTGGCACCGGTATTCGGCATCGACGGGCAACTAGAATATTTTCTCGGATCGCAAATGGAGGTGGATGGCGGGAAGACCGACGCGGGTACTATCAGGCAGCACAACGCCCGATATCTGATCGACGGTCTTTCTCCCCGACAAAAGCAGGTCCTGATGGGGATGGCCGCCGGCAAGCTCAACAAGCAGATCGCCTATGAGCTGGGGCTGACAGAGCGCACCATCAAGATGCACCGGGCAGCGATGTTGCGCGCGCTTAATATCAGGAGCGGTGCCGAGGCGATCCGGCTGGCGATCGAGGCAGGGTATTAACTGCGGCTGCCGGCTTTATTGTCGGCAGTCGACCGTCTAAAAACAACCTGAACCCCGTACCCCGCCCCGGTTATGCCACCCGCGCAGCTATGACCGCGGAGCAGGTCGGTAGAAGTTCAGCCCCGCCGGATTATCGGGCCGCGAATAAAAAACCAATCACCACGATGGCGGCGACCGCCAGCGCCTGAAACAGCACGCGCTGTGTCATCATTCGATTCTGTTGTTCGGATCGCCTCAGGAACGGATCGCCCCCGCCTTTGATCAGATCTCCCTCTCGGGCAAAGGCGAGCAGCCCGCGCACGAGCGCCACAGCGGCACCAACCGCAAAAAGGATGACAACCAGAACCAGGACGACGAACATCGATCGGACCCCAAGGCGAACGCGGCCAGCCAAAGCGCGCTAGAGCAACAGCTGGTGGCCCTTTGTCGCGGTTGAGACGGCGGGTTCCAACATGGTCAAAAGGTCAGCCGACCTTGCGCCGATAACCATAGTTGCTCGCTAAATGCCGGGCACATCTCCCGGGATAATCGGCAAGTCCGATACGGCACAAAGGCCATGTGGGCGCACCGCTGGGCCGGCGCTATCTCATGCGAGGCCGTCGTGGCGACCGCCTGAACCATCGCCTATCCCCCGAGATGGTGAAGCCGTTTCCAATAGCCGGAAACCGGAGATCGCTGCGGCGACCATGAGCCTGAGAAGTAAAGATATTTGCGAGACACGGTCGTGACCGCCACCATGACGTTGTTGCTTGTCGACGACGAGCCGATGATCCGGGAAATGCTTGAAGAGGATCTAGCGGCCGCGGGGTTCGATATCCTTGCAGCCGCTAACGGCCGGGAAGCGATGGCAATCCTCGACGCATGCTGGAACGATATAGTCGGTCTGGTGACGGATATACGCCTCGGACAGGGGCCTAACGGCTGGGATGTGGCCCGCCATGCGCGTACATTGTCGGGCACGATGCCGATCGTATACATGACCGGCGACAGCGCTTGGGAATTGGACGTGCAGGGGGTGGCGTACAGCCTTCTGGTGCACAAACCGCTCGCTGCAGCGCAGATCGTCTCCGCCATTACCAGTCTATTGCAGCGACGCGACGGCGCCGAGCACGGCCATAAGCCGCGGCCCAGTCAGTTTGCTTAGCATCACCTCGTGACTTGGTGCGAGATCGAGGCATGCTGCCGGATCTCGTTCGGACGACAGGTCAGCTTCGATGTCGCCGAACAGCCCGAGTACTGGAGCGCGTTGCCCCCCACGCCCGGTTTTCTGTCGATTTCCGATGGCAGGAATGAAGAGTGGCTCGCGAGCAAGAAAAAGCGCGTGGCGCCACCGGCACCACGCGCACTTGTCCTCCGGAAAAGTCAGGCCTGAATAAAGGCCAGGATATCGGCGTTGATCTGATCAGCGTGCGTCGCCGGCATGCCATGCGGGTAGCCCGGATACGTCTTGTACTGGGCGCCGGGGATCAACTTCGACGAGAGATCGCCTGAAATTGCGATCGGCACGATCTGATCATCTTCGCCATGCAGCACCAGGGTCGGCACGGCGATGGCTTTCAAATCCTCGGTGAAGTCGGTTTCCGAGAAGGCGGCGATGCCGGCATAGTGCGCCAGCGCCCCGCCCATCATTCCCTGCCGCCACCAGTTCATGCGCACGCCTTCTTTCACGTCCGCGCCATCACGGTTGAAGCCATAAAAGGGCAAGGTGAAGTCCCAGAAATATTGGGCGCGATTGGCTGCGGTTTGAGCACGGATGTCGTCGAATACCGACATCGGAACGCCGTTGGGATTGGTCGGCGTTTGCACCATCTGCGGCGGCACAGCGCTGATCAGGACCGCCTTGGCTACGCGACCTGGTGCTGCCTTGGCGACATAGCTCGCGACCTCACCGCCGCCGGTCGAGTGACCGACATGGATGGCATTCTTCAGATCGAGCGCGTCAGCGACCGCGGCGGCGTCCTGAACATAGGTGGCCATGTCATGCCCGGTTGCCGATTGGCTGGAGCGACCATGGCCGCGGCGATCATGGGCAATGACGCGATAGCCCTTGCTGAGGAAGAACATCATCTGCCCGTCCCAATCGTCCGAGCTGAGTGGCCAGCCATGGTGGAACACGACGGGTTGAGCGTCCTTGGGTCCCCAATCCTTGTAAAAGATCTCGGTTCCGTCGGTGGTGGTGATGAACGGCATTGGTCTTCTCCCTGGAATTCGGTTGGTAAAATACGCTGTACGAAGGTTGTTCAGGCGGCGTCGACGAGGACGAGCTCAGCATCCTCGATCGCGGTGACGCGCAGATTCGGTTCGTTCGCGATCGCTGCGCCGTCACCGGCCTCCAGACGGACGCCATTGACATCGACCGTTCCGCTAGCGGGCACGAGATAAAGGTGATGTTCCTCGCCCAGAGCATATTCGGCGGTTTCTCCAGCCTTGAGCGTCGCCCCGATGACACGAGCGTCTGTCCGGATCGGAAGCGCATCGTCGTCGTCGGCAAAACCGCTGGCTAGCGTGACGAACCGGCCCGAGCGCTCGCCCTTCGGGAATGGTTTGGCACCCCAGGACGGTGCTTCACCGCGCGTCTTGGGTTCGATCCAGATCTGGAAGATCTTGGTCGTTTCGTCCTCGCGGTTATACTCCGAATGGCGGACGCCGGAGCCGGCGCTCATCACCTGCACATCCCCGGCTTCGGTGCGGCCGGTGTTGCCCAAACTATCCTGGTGAGTAATCGCGCCTTCGCGGACATAGGTGATGATCTCCATGTCCGCGTGACCGTGCGGTGGAAAACCTGTGCCGGCGGCGATCGTGTCATCGTTCCACACGCGGATCGGACCCCAGCCCATCCGCGACGGATCGTAATAGCTCGCGAATGAAAAGTGGTGCTTGGCATCGAGCCAACCGTGATTGGCACCACCGAGCTCGGCGAACGGACGGCGTTCGATCATCGTTTTGTCCTCGTCTTGGCAGGAGCGGGTTGCTCCGATGGCGAACAGATGCGGCCATTCCTGACTTGACGAAATAGAAATGATGGCATCATATCATTTCCAAAAATGACAAGACGCTTGCCTGACCTTGAAGCATGGGCGATCTTCGCAAAGGTCGCCGAACGTGGCTCATTCTCTGGTGCTGCGAACGAGCTGGGCCTCTCGAACCCGACGGTATCAAAGGCGATCGGGCGGCTCGAGGCTCGGCTAGGCTTTGCCCTTCTCGCGCGAACGTCCCGGCGACTGTCACTGACCGAGGCGGGTCGGGCCTCACTCGAACGGGCTGCGCGCATTCTGAGCGAAGGCGAAGCGGTTGAAGACGAGGCGGCCGATCAATCGAGTGCGCCGCGCGGGCTGGTTCGGGTTAGCGCGCCATTATCGTTCGGGACGGCCTATCTCGGAGCGGCTTTATCCGACTTCCTCACGGCGTATCCCGAAATCACGCTCGAGCTCGAGTTGAGCGACCGCCGCATCGATCTCGTCGCGGAAGGCTTCGATTTCGCGTTACGGATCGCCGCGCTGGAAGATTCGTCGCTCTTGTCGCGCCGATTGTGCACCGTGCGCCTCCTGCTGGTCGGCGCGCCTGAATATCTGGCCGCGCGCGGACGTCCCACCCATCCGGGCGAGCTTCGACGTCATCATGCGCTCGCTTACACCGGAAGCGCTCAGAAGGGCGTGTGGAGATTTAGCCATCCGCTGTTTGGCGAAGAAATGGTTGAGCCGCCGGTTCGCGTCTGGGCCGACAACGCCGACATGTTCAACCCGCTGTTGCTCGCCGGGCACGGGTTGGCGCTGCAGCCGGAATTTCTGGTGTGGCGCGAATTGCGCGATGGACTCCTTGAAATCGCAATGCCTGATTGGCCGCCGCGGCCATTGGGACTGCATCTGGTCATGCCGCCCAATCCGCTGCGGCCGCAACGCGTGCAGTTGCTTATCGATTATCTCGCCAAAGCACTTGCGGCGCCGCCTTGGGCCATGGCGCACGGCTGACGAATCGGTTGGGCAGATACTGACCGGCGAGAATCACCAGCAGCGATCAGCAATGAGATCGGGCTGGACAGCTAGGTGGCGGAGACGGAGGGATTCGAACCCTCGATACGGTTTCCCGTATGACGCTTTAGCAAAGCGTTGGTTTCAGCCACTCACCCACGTCTCCGGCTGCAGCAGAATGGGGGCCTATAGCGAGCGTCCCCTAGGTGATCAACCGGGGGTTTCGACTCGGCCGAGCGCGGAATAGACTCGGATCGCCGCTGCGTTCATTGCGGGGCAATCTTCGCCGGGCTTAGCGTGTGGCATGTATGGGTTGGGGTCGGGGGCGATGATGCGCCGTTTATTGACTATTCTTTCGTCGGCGATGCTGACGATCACCGCGCCGGTCGCCGCGCAGTTGACCACGATCGATCCCAACAAGGCGATCGATGGCGACTTGCAACGATCGCCGTCGCCACCGCCACAACCCGCGCCCTACACGCCACCGCCCGCCAGTCCGAGTGTGCCGGCCTATGACGAAGCTCCGGCTCCGCAGGACGAGACGGCCACGACCACCGCCAACACTACCCCACCGCCGGTTCCGCCGACCACCGGTCCGACCTACGCCGACGACGACGTGCTCGACGCTGCCGAAGGCGTGTTCGGCAAGGGTGCCAAGGGCCTGGCGGAGATCGTCGAGAAGACCCTGAAGAGTCAGGGCCGACCCAACGCCTATATCGCAGGGCGCGAGGCATCGGGCGCGTTCGTCGTCGGGCTGCGCTACGGCTCGGGCACGCTCAGCCACAAGGTAGCGGGCAGCCAGAAAATCTATTGGACGGGGCCCTCGGTCGGGTTCGACGTCGGCGGCGACGCCACCAAGGTGTTCGTGCTGGTCTATAATCTCTACGACACCGAGGACATCTACAAGCGCTTCCCGGGCGGCGAAGGTCGGCTCTATTTCGTCGGCGGTTTCTCGGCGACGTACCTCAGGCGCGGCAACATCGTGCTGATCCCGATCCGGCTCGGCGTCGGCTGGCGCGCCGGGATCAATGCCGGGTACATGAAGTTCACCCACAAATCGAAGTGGATGCCGTTTTAAGGCCGAATGCGGCTGCGGGCGCCTCGCCCGCAGACTCGCATCGGCCCGGCCGGCGGCGCAGAAGCGCCGACCGACGACGCGGGCTTTGCCCGCGTCAGGCGCGAAAAGGCCCAACCTCGCCCCAGCAAATCCTCCCCGGAACGGGGAGGGGGACCGCGCGCCTCAGCGCGTGGTGGAGGGGGCCCCGGGCCTGCAGATAGTCAGAGGCGGCCCCTATCCACTTGTCGTCGGTGGGCCCCCTCCACCATCGGCTAACGCCGATGGTCCCCCTCCCCGTTCCGGGGAGGAATTTATTCCGCCAACCGCCAGCCCAGCGTCTCGCCGGCATGGAACGGCACCAGCCCCGCCACCCGAGCCGGTACCTCGACTGGTTTGCGCTCCAAGGTGACCGTCCCCTCGTTGAGCGGTAATCCGTAAAACCGCGCGCCATGCTCGGACGCAAAGCCTTCGAACTTATTGAGCGCGCCTTCCTCCTCGAACACCGCGGCATAGCTTTCGAGCGCGAACGGCGCGTTGAAAATGCCTGCGCAGCCGCAATCCATTTCCTTGCGCTCGACCGCGTGCGGCGCGCTGTCGGTGCCGAGGAAGAATTTGGGCGAGCCCGACACCGCGGCCGCGCGCACCGCGAGGCGATGACGTTCGCGCTTGATCACCGGCAGGCAGTAGGCATGCGGCCGGAGTCCGCCGTCGAACAGCGCGTTGCGGTTGAGATGGAGGTGCTGGGGCGTGATCGTCGCCGCGACCAGCGGACCGGCATCGGCGACGAACGCGGCGGCCTCCGCGGTAGTGATATGCTCGAGGACGACCTTGAGCGCGGGGAAATCGCGCACCAAGGGCGCCAGCGTGCGCTCGATGAACACCGCCTCGCGGTCGAAGATGTCGACGTCGCGATCGGTGACCTCGCCATGGATCAGCAGCGGCATGCCGATCCGCTGCATCGTCTCGAGCACTGGGCCGAGCGCGCGAATATCGGTGACGCCATGCGCGGAATTGGTCGTCGCGTGCGCGGGATAGAGCTTGCACGCGGTGAACGCGCCCGATTCGTGCCCGCGCGCGATCCCCGTCGGATCGGCGCCGTCGGTCAGATAACAGGTCATCAACGGCCTGAAGTCGCTGTCGGCGGGCAAGACGGCGAGAATGCGCGCGCGATAGGCTTCGGCCGCGGCGACCGTCGTGACCGGAGGCGTGAGGTTGGGCATCACGATGGCGCGCGCGAACTGGCGCGCGGTCTGCGCGACGACCGCCTCCAGCATTGCGCCGTCGCGCAGATGGACATGCCAGTCGTCGGGGCGGCGGATGGTCAGGCGATCGGTCATGGCGACCGCCCTACAATCGTGCGCCGCGATCCGCCAGCATGGCTTGGATTCGACCGCACGCGCACTAGTTTGGCTTCATGAGCGACACTGGAACCATGCTGGACGACCGCGCACTGATCCGTCTGGCCGGCGACGGCGTGCGCGATTTCCTGCAAGGACTGGTGACGCAGGACGTGCTGACCCTCGACGCCGCCGCGCCGCGCTGGTCGGGTCTGCTGACGCCACAGGGCAAGGCGCTGTTCGACTTCCTGCTCTGGGTGGACGGCGAATCGGTGCTGATCGATTGCGAGGCGGCCGAAGCCGACGCGCTGATGCGGCGGCTGACGATGTACCGGCTGCGGCGGCCGATCACGATCGAGCGCGTCGCGGGCGCGGTGCACTGGGCGCGCGACGGCGCTCTTGGTGTACCCGACCCGCGCCTGCCGGAACTGGGCCGGCGCTGGCTGGGAATGCCGGGCGAGCCGGCGCGGGGATGGCGCGAGCATCGCTTGTCGCTCGGCGTGACCGAGGGTGTCGCCGAACTTGGCCAGGACAAGACCCTGTGGCTGGAGGCGAATGCCGCCGAGCTCAACGGCGTCAGCTTCGTCAAGGGCTGTTATGTCGGGCAGGAGAATACCGCGCGGATGCATTATCGCGCCAAGGTCAACCGACGGCTGGTGGTCGCGCCGATCGCACCCGCCGGCGAGCGGACGCGCGCGGTCTACCCCGATCTCGGCCTGATGGTCGAGCTGCGCCGGGTCGAGGCGCTGGGAGATGCGATCATCCCATCCTGGCTGGCGACAGCGCTAGCCGCCGCGTGACGCGGCAGATTTGGTTCACGCTAAGGCGCTAAGGCGCGAAGAGGGATTGGTCTCGCGCAGAGGCGGGGAGAGCGCAGAGGTGTTTTCGCTCTGGAGCGCGGGTAAGGGACCATTGCAGCGGCCGATTGTTGAGCCTCGCGACGCGAGGCTCCATAAAAATCCCTGCGCCCTCTGCGCCTCTGCGCGAAACTTCTTTGCGCCTTAGCGCCTTAGCGTGAGAAATATCAAATTGGCGAGGCCCGTTCGTCGCTTAGCGCCCAACCGACGAATAAGCGAAGCCGAGTTTGCGAACATCATCAGGCCGATAGACGTTGCGTAGATCGACCATCACGGGCGCGGTCATCACGCTTGCCAGCCGTCGCAGATCGAGCGCGCGGAACGTGTCCCATTCGGTCACGATCGTCACCGCATCGGCGCCCGCCGCGGCCTCATAGGCGTCCTTGCAGAAGACGACGTCGGGCATCATCGCCTTGGCCGCCTCCATCCCTTCCGGGTCGAACGCACGGACGGTGACTCCGGCGTCCTGCAGGCTCTGCACCACCGCCAGGCTGGGCGCGTCGCGCATGTCGTCGGTATTGGGCTTGAACGTCAGCCCCAGCACCGCGACCGTCTTGCCGCGCGGCTCGTCGCCCAGCGCGTGCAGCACCTTGCGCCCCATCGCGCGCTTGCGGCTGTCGTTGACCTTCACCACCGCCTCGACGATGTACACCGGGCTCTCATGATCCTCGGCGGTCTTGAGCAGCGCCAGCGTGTCCTTGGGGAAGCACGACCCGCCATAGCCCGGGCCGGCATGGAGGAACTTGGCGCCGATACGATTGTCGAGCCCGATGCCGCGCGACACGTCCTGGACGTTCGCGCCCACCGCTTCGCACAGATCGGCGATCTCGTTGATGAAGGTGATCTTGGTCGCGAGGAACGCATTGGCCGCGTATTTGATCAGCTCGGACGTGCGCCGGCTGACGAACAGGATCGGACTCTCGTTGAGATAGAGCGGACGATAGACCTCGCGCATCACTTCGCGCGCGCGCGCATCCTCGCTGCCGATGACGATACGGTCGGGACGTTTGAAGTCGCCGATCGCCGCGCCCTCGCGCAGGAATTCGGGATTGGAGACGACCGCGATGTCGATGTCCGGGCGTTCCTCGCGCAGGATCTCCTCGACGCGGTCGCCGGTGCCGACCGGCACGGTCGACTTGGTGACGACGACGGTGGGACCGGTGACAGCGGCGGCGATCTCCTTGGTCGCCTCGAACACATAAGTAAGATCGGCATGGCCATCGCCGCGACGCGACGGCGTCCCCACCGCGATAAAGATGGCATCGGCGCCTGCCACCGCGGCGGCGAGATCGGTCGTGAAGGTCAGGCGTCCGGCGGCGACATTGGTCGCGACGAGCTGGTCGAGGCCGGGCTCGTAGATCGGCATGCGGCCGGCATGGAGCGCCTCGATCTTGCTCGCATCCTTGTCGACGCAGACCACGTCGTGGCCGAAATCGGAAAAACAGGCTCCCGATACCAGGCCGACATAGCCCGATCCGATCATCGTGATTTTCATTCTAGTTCCTCGGTGCTGACGACATGTCCGGCAGACCGCCAGATCGTGATCCGTCCGCTCTACCGCAAGGACGGGGTTTTTCCAGTACGATCGAAGAGCGCCGGCGTCGGTCGGAACGATGATTCACGCAAAGGTGCGGAGAGAAGGGATCATCACGCAGAGGCGCGAAGGGACCCCGATTAGCGGATAGCCCTCGGTCAAGCATACATAGCTGGCGATGATCGCCGGAGCTCGTTGTTCCGTGTCCTCTGCGCCTCTACGCGAACCATCTTCGCGCCTTCGCATTGAACAAGGAGCCTTCCGCGCGAACAAAAACGCGGAAGTTGCGCCGCGGCAAAGCCGCCTCATCGGTCGGGCGTTTTCACGCCGGCCGGCCGTGTGCGCAGGCAGGTGGAAACAGCAGCGCTATTTCCGCCCACTGCGCACACGAAAAAGGGAGGCCGGCGAACCGACCTCCCCAAATCTTTTCAGTCGTTGGAGACTTACTGACCCGAAGAGGGACCGTAAGTGATCTCCACGCGACGGTTCTGGACCTCGCGGACGCCATCGGCAGTCTCGACACGCGGACGGCTCTCGCCGAACGCCTGCTCGCTGATGACACCATCCGGAACCGAATGGGCGACCATGTAGGCCTTCACCGAGTCGGCACGACGCTGCGAGAGACCCACATTGTACTTGGCCGAACCCGAACGGTCCGCGTGACCGGCGAGCATGACCTGGGCGTTGCCGCAGTTCGCATACTGGCTGATCGCGTTGTCGAGGATCGACGCCGCTTCCGGCGTGATATCCGACTTGTCCCACTCGAAGAACACGATGAACGGTCCCGGCGAGCAGACCACGGCCGGCGGAGGCGGCGGCGCAGGCGGTTCCGGCGGCGGCGGAGGCGGCGGCGGCGGAGGCGGCGGGGGCGGCGGAGCCGGCGGTTCGCCGAAGTTGTAGGTGAAGCCGCCCAGGATGCTGTGCGTACGGAAACGTCCGTCCAGCGTGCGGCCGGTCACGTCGACCAGCTTGACGTTCTCGGCGTTGAAGAAGCGATACTTCAGCGTCGCGTCGATATGGCTGGTCAGCGGAGCGCGGATACCCGCGATCGCCTGCCATGCGAACACCGTGTCCGAATCGTCGAGGAACGAGCCGTACGTGTTGAGCGCGTACTTGTCGGCCTTGACGCGAGCGACACCGACACCGCCGCCGACGAAGCCCTGCAGGCCATCATCGTCGCCGAAGTCGAGCATGCCGTTCAGCATGAAGCTCAGCGCGGTGGTCTTGCCACCGGCATAGCCATAGCTGCCGGCGTTCGACTGAACCAGAGCGCCAGCGCTGTTATACGCCGGGATACGAAGGCTCGAGCTGATCGCGTCGACATTGGCAGACTTGTACGAAACTTCGGTTTCGACCCGGAACATGCCGAAATCGTAACCCACCATACCACCGACATCATAACCGTAGTTATGGTCGATCTTCATGGCGTCTGGAGTGGCACCAATATCGAAGTGAATGTCTTCGACAATCATCGCGCCGCCTTCGACGCCAACATACCACGCCTTATCGCGCGCAAGCGCGGGCGTCGCAAGTGCGGTTGAAGCGAGCGCCACGGCAATGGCAAGCTTGCGCATCTGTATCCCCTTTCACGGTTGTCACTACGGACAGCGCAAACTCCCTACTCAAAGGTTCGTTTCCACGCAAGCGAAACAAAGCTGATCCGCTGTGGCGGCGAAGCAACACTTTCACCCGGTTTTCCGCCGGTTCGGGGCTTCGCCGTCCATGTACCGGCAGGTCGGAAGAGCAGCGCGGCCATCATTCGCTCGTTGCTCGCAACGGACGGCACCAAGGGCGCGATCGGGCCGGAACGGGCCGCTCTTCCCACGCTTGCCGATGCCGCCATTTAGGCGCAGATATCGGTTATGGCGGCAGCGCCCGATTATTATGCGATGCTCGGCGTCACACCCGACGCGGACCAGGCGGTGATCCGCGCCGCGTGGAAGGCATTGTTGCGCAAATACCATCCCGACACGGCGCATGATGTGCCCGACGCCGCCGAGCGCACGCGCGCGTTCAACGCGGCCTGGGCGGTGCTGGGCAATAGCAACCGCCGCATCGCCTATGACCTGGAACGGGCCGCACCGCCCGCTGACGAGACACGGCCCGGTTGGGCATCGCCCTATCCGATGCCGCCACGGCGTGGCGCCGGCACTACGCTGGCGCTGATCCTCGCCTTTGTCGGCTTGCCGGCGGTCGCGATCACCTTGCCCGGGGTGCCCGGACAGGTCGCCGCGATGTTGCCCGGCGGCGACGGCGGGTCGGCCGCGAGCTTCGCACGGTCGAGCTTCCATCAGGTCCGCCGCCTGCTCACGCCCGCCGGATTCGGCGCCAACGGCGCTGTCGCGAGGCCGGCTGTCCCGATATCGCCATCGTCGCCCATCCCGGCATCGGTCGCCGCTCCGCGGATCGACGGCGCGACCGTCCGCCTTGCCATCCGCCAATATGGCCGCATCGTTCGGCGTGACGGCCGAAGCGGCGTCGCGGCCTACAGCCGAGCCTGCGCCCAGCGCGCGATCGACCTGTCGCGTTGGGAATCGGACGATTTCTGTGCGGCGTTCGATATCGCTGCCGGGCGCGACACGGCGGCATCGGCGGGGCGCTACGTCCGACTCGGCATCCCGACTGCCGCCGCGGCGGCACGCCTCGGGCAAATTCGCGCGCAGATTCGCCGAACCGCCTCACACTCCAAAGGTCGTTAATCCGTCAACGCTCGCCTAAGACGGATCAAGATGCCGCGATCGCGTGGTCGGCTACGCTCGCCCAGGCCGCGATCTCGTCGTTGAAATGCCGGGTCACGACGAGCTCGCCGGCCAAAGCGCGATCGAGATCGACCTCCGCCGATCCTTCCCATTCGTAGGTGGCATTGCCCGATAGCCGGACCATGCCGTCGGGATCGGCACAGGCCTTGATCAATCCGCCCGCATTCCAGACGGTGATTTCGCTATCGAAGCGCGCGCGATCGGTCAGGCAGGCGGCGAAGGTCGACGCGGCCATCGCGCTGCCGCAACTGTCGGTCAGTCCGACACCGCGTTCGAAGGTGCGCACGAACAACCCGCCCGGCCGCGTTTCGACGAAGCTGACATTGGCGCGGTTGGGTAGCCAGGCGGGCGCCGATTCGCATACCTGACCGACGCCCACGAGTTCCTGTTCGTCGACCGCGTCGACGAACGCGATCAGATGCGGGTTGGGAATGGAGACCGCAGTGAACGGCCGGGCGCTGGGCAGTCCGGGAATCGCCATCTGGACATTCTGTTGCCGGCCGATCGCCATCGGCCATTGGGCGATGTCGAGCGATGCCGGACCGGCCAGCTCGCGAATCGTCACCACGCCAGGCGCGAGATCAGGGTCGCGCGTCACCTCGACCACCGAGGTCTTGAGATGGACGTGCGCGTGGTCGATCCCCAGCGCTTCGAACCCGGCACGCGCGACGCAGCGCAGCCCGTTGAGGCAGGTCTCGGCTTCCGATCCGTCGCTGTTGAACATGCGGAAACCGAAATCGTGTCGCGCATCGCCCGCGGTCAGCAGCAGCAATCCGTCGCCGCCGACGGGCCCCCGCCGATCAGCCAGCGCCTGCGCGATCCGGGGCCAGGCGGCGTCCGGCACGTCGATGGCGCGCGCGTCGATCATCGGGAAATCGTTGCCCGAGCCATGGCATTTGACGAACGCGAACCGCATCGCCGCGATGTAGCGCCGTCGCGCGCGCGGTTCAAACCATCACGTGCCCAGGCAGCGCGCGCCCTTGTCGCCCGCCACGAGGCACGACATGGTGACGACGGGGAAAGAGGGGGCTGCACATGATATCGTCGGCATGGCGAGACGACGGTCTCGACGAGTGGGAAGCGGCGCTCGAGCAATCCGATGGCCGTCCGTGGATCGCGATGCTGGCGGGCGCAGGCGCGATCCTGCTGATCGCGATCGTCGCGATCAACCTGTCCCCGTTCGATATGTCCACGCACCGCGCGGGCGCGCTGGCGGCGGCGACGATCTTGGCGGCGCTGATCTGGGGCGGCGCGTGGTTTCTGACGCTTCGCCACGCAACGACCGGTTGGAAGATCGGCGTGGCGGCGGTCCTGTGGGGCATCGCCCTGCTGATCGTTGCCGGCACGATCGCCTTTGCCAATATCGCGTTGCGAATCGACGCCGCCAACGTCCGGCGGATCCGCATCGACGAGACGGGTGAGCCTCGCCTGCCACCAGGCATGGCGGCCGGCCCGATCACGCGAACGATGTTCGACTTCCTCCGCGACATGACGTCCGAGCGGCACCAGCGGGAGGCGATGTTCCAGGTAATGGGCATGGACCGGCTCCACGACGCCTATATGGTCAGCAACACGCCGGCGATGCTCAAGGATTGCGCGCGGTTCGTTCGCGTCGAGCCGAAAATCGACCAGTCGGATCGCCGCGTCACCGCAGCGATCGCGCGGGTGCATACGCGGCTCGGCGTAATCGTCGCGGACGAAGCGACGCGAAGAGAGTTGATCAAGGCGTTCGACAAAGGTCTGAACATCAACCTTAGCAACATGCGGCGGTCGAGCGAATTGCAGCGCCGGCAACTCGAGATCGGCGGCAGGTTGTGCACCTTCCTCGCTACCCATCGCTGGAAGGCGATGGGCAGCCAGTTCATGTTCTACAATCAGGGCGATATCGGCATGTTCAACCGGACGATCACCGATTGGAACGATGCGGCCAGGGAGCAGACTGCCCTGGTCGCCGACGCGCGCCGCAAGATGACCGAAACCGGATTGCTCGACGCCCGCTAGCGCTTCCGACCTATCGCCGTTCGGTAAATCAGGGTGCGGAGTCGCCGCCATCCTTGTCCGCCGGGGGCGAGTCATTGCCGGCGCCGTCGCCGCGCCAGCCACGTTTGCCAGTTCCCCTCTTGCCCTTGCCGCCGAACTGGCCGACCGCCGGCGCGCTCAGTTTTGGAAGCTCGGCGCGGGTGAGCTTGCCGTCATGGTTGGCGTCGAGCATCGCGAAGCGATCGGCCGCGGCGTCGCGGAATTCCCTGGAATCCACGCCACGATTGAAATTGGTATCGGCGACGGTGACCGGCTCGGGATAATCGAAGAACGAGAAACGCGCGGCGCCGCGTTTGACGTCGGCATAGCGTGGCTGCGATTCGCTGCTGCCCGACGGGCCTTCGCCGCCGCCCATGCGGCCGCCGCCGCGGCCCCCACCGCCACCGCCGCCGCCACGTCGGCCGCCGCCTCGACGCGCACCGCCGCCCGGCCGGCCGGCCGCCATGCCTCCCTCGCCGCCGGTCCGAATCTCGGGCGCGAGCACGGTTTCGTAATAGTCGATATCGTCGGGGTCGATCTCGCCGTCATGCCCGCGATCGAGCCGCTGGAAGAACCGGTCCGCGTCGGCGGTGAACTCGGCGAGCGTCAACTCGCCGTCGTGATTGGCATCGGCGCCGTCGAACCACATGCCCACCGGATCGGGGCCGCGAAAGGGCTCGCCCATCGGACTGATGAACAACCGCCCACGCTGACGCTCTTGCGGGGCGGCACGCTTGTCCTCAGGGGGCAAGCTCCCAGCCAGGGGCCGCGCGGGAGGCGGCGCGGCCGCCTGCGCGCCGGCCATCAACATCAATCCGAGAAAGAAACCCATCGCGCTCGCTCCGCCCGCACCCCTGCGGGTCCGACGCTAGGCCGGGTTTGTCGCACAAATGTGTCGGTCCGTTACGGCCTTACCGGCGTGGCGGCGTCGGCAACCGTGAACCAGTGCCGCACGCGCCAATCGACGACCAGTCCATTAGAAGATAATCGGGTGCCACGTCGTAGACGACAAGCCAATGGGCGATCAGCCGGTGGCCGGGATGGTCGGCGCGATCATCTCCGGTGACACGGTATGCTGCCAGAACTCCTCGCGCGAATTGGTTCGCGGAAAAGGCGCGTCCGGCGCGGCAACGCCGAGAAACCGGCACAGCGGTTCCCAACCCTGCGCCGCTTCGAACACCAATAGCCGCTCGGGCGGGATTGCGCGCTGCACCTCCGCATTGTGCCGCTCGAACGCTGCGATGACGTTGGCGGCGCTGAAATCGCGCCCGAACGTCATTTCGGCGATGATGATGTCGGCAAAGCGCATGGGGTGATCGTCGGGCGCGGCCCCTTCGTACGCGCCCATCGCCTTGAGGATCGTCGCCGACATGCTTTCGAACCATCGCTCCGGATCGCGCCGCGTCAGGATGACTTTGGCGTCCGGATACCGTTCGGCGAGTTCGGCGTAGAAATGCGCGCTAGGCCAATCGACGCTCGCGCAATAGCCGCCGAACAGCTCATCTCAGTCGACCTGTTCGCCTTTCGCCGCACGCAACCAGAAATGCCGTTGCTCGGGATGCGCAAACACCTCGACCATGTGGTGGCAGGGCGCGAAGCCTAGCTGTTCGAGCGCCGTCTTGAGCGTGAGCGTGCCGGTGCGTCCAAGCCCGGCGCCAATGACCCGCAACGCCATCGCCGTCCCCCTCCAATGCCCGCATGGCATGCATGCGCGCATTTCGGGGGAATGGCGAGTCTTCAGTCGGCGAACAGCAGCACGGGCGTCTCGAGATATTTGCGCAAATGCTGGACGTAGCTCGCCGCATCCCAGCCATCGACGACGCGATGGTCGCAGCTGATCGACAGGTTCATCAGCTTGGCGCGGACGATATCGTCGCCGCGGAAGACCGGGCGCTCGACGATCTTGTTGGGACCGATGATCGCGACCTCGGGCCGGTTGATCACCGGCGTCGTCGCGATGCCGCCGAGCGGACCGAGCGAGGTCACCGTGATCGTGCCGCCGCCCATTTCGTCGGGCTTGAGCTTGTTGGCGCGCGCCGCCTCGGCCAGCCGCGTGATCTCGGTCGCGAGCTGCCAGACGTTGCGGTCCTGCGCATCGCGGATGACGGGAACGGTCAGCCCGGCATCGGTCTGCGTCGCCATGCCGAGATGGACCCGCCCCGACCGCGTCACCAAGCCCGCCTCATCGTCGTAGCGCGCGTTGAGCATCGGGAAATCGGGCAAGGTCCGGCAGATCGCGACGATCAGGAACGGCAGCATGGTGAGCTTGGGCCGCGCCCCGCGATTGGCGTTGAGGTCGCCGCGCATGTCCTCGAGCGCGGTCACGTCGATCTCGTCGACATAGGTGAAATGCGGGATGTTGCGCTTGGCCGCCTGCATGTTCTCGGCGATGCGGCGACGCATGCCGATCACCTTGATCGTCTCGTCCTCACGCGCTCGGCTGGCATGCGGGGCGTGGTAGCCCTGGCCCGAGCCGTAGCGGAGGAAGGCGTCGAGATCGGCGTGGCGGATGCGGTCGCCGTCGGATTTTACCTGGGCGAGGTCGATGCCGAGTTCTCTGGCGCGCTGGCGGACGGCTGGCGAGGCGAGGATTGGAGTTCCCCTCCCGCTTGCGGGAGGGGTTAGGGGAGGGCTTGTCTCTTCGGTGGCGGCGGCGGGCGTGGCGACACGCCCTCCCCCGGACCCTCCCGCAAGCGGGAGGGGAGAGTCGACTTCATACGCTGGCGTTTCCCCCGCGGCATCGGCCGCGCCCGGCGTCTCGGCCTCTATCTCTTCCGCGACTTCCTCGGCCTTGGTTTCGGGCTCGGCACCCGCCTCCCCCTCGACCTCGATCACCACCAAGGTGGACCCGATCGCAACCTGATCGCCTACCTCGCCCGCCAGGCTGACGACGGTCCCAGCGACCGGCGATTCCATCTCGACCGTGGCCTTGTCGGTCATCATGTCGGCGAGCTGCTGGTCCTCCTCGACCGTGTCGCCGACCTTCACGTGCCAGGCGACGATCTCGGCCTCGGCGATGCCTTCGCCGATATCGGGCAGACGGAATTCGAACCGAGCCATGCGGATTAGTCCTTCAAGATCTTTTTGAGCGCCTGTCCGATGCGGACGGGACCCGGGAAATAGGCCCATTCGAGGCTGTGGGGATATGGCGTGTCGAACCCGGTGACGCGTTCGATCGGCGCCTCGAGATGGTAGAAGCAGCGTTCCTGGACGAGCGCCGACAATTCGGCGCCGAAGCCCGAGGTGCGCGTCGCTTCGTGCACGATCATGCAGCGGCCGGTCTTCTTGACCGATTCCTCGATCGCTTCGATGTCGAGCGGGACGAGCGTGCGCAGATCGAGGATCTCGGCATCGATACCGGCTTCCTCGACCACCTTCAGGCAGACATGGACCATCGTGCCGTAGCACAGGATGGTCAGCGCCTCGCCGGCGCGGACCAGGTTCGCCTTGCCCAAAGGCACCTTATAATAGCCTTCGGGCACCTCGCCGCCGGGGTGTTTCGACCAATTCTCCGCCGGGCGGTCCCAATGGCCATTGAACGGGCCGTTATAGATGCGCTTGGGCTCGAAGAAGATCGTCGGGTCGTTGTCCTCGATCGCCGCGATCAGCAGCCCCTTTGCGTCGTAGGGCGTCGCCGGGATTACCGTCTTCACGCCCGAGACGTGGGTGAAGATGCCTTCGGGCGATTGCGAGTGCGTCTGTCCGCCGAAGATGCCGCCGCCATAAGGCGAGCGGATCGTCATCGGCGCGATGAACTCGCCCGCCGAGCGATAACGCAGCCTCGCGGCTTCGGACACCAGCTGGTCGAGCGCGGGATAGATGTAATCGGCGAACTGGATCTCAGGGACCGGCCGCAGCCCGTAGGCGCCCATACCGACCGCGACGCCGACGATGCCGCATTCGGTGATCGGCGTGTCGAACACGCGGGTCTTGCCGTATTTCTTCTGAAGCCCCGCGGTCGCACGGAACACGCCGCCGAAATAGCCGACATCCTCGCCCATCACGATCACGGCGGGATCGCGCGCCATCATCACGTCGAGCGCCGAGTTGATCGCCTGGATCATGTTCATGCGGGTGGTGGTCTGGGATTCGGCCGTCATGGTCTCGCTCATAGTCCCTCTCCCTTTGGGAGAGGGAGGGAGGCGCGTAGCGCCGGAAGGGTGAGGGTCGAGGTCGGCGCGTCGCCCTCACCCTTCCCACTCGGCTGCGCCGAGCGGGCCCCTTCCCTCTCCCAAGGGGAGAGGGAAATTTGCTTCACTTCCGTGCCCATGGCCGCCCCGATGCCTGTTCCTCGTCGATCATCATCTGGCGCTGCTCGCGCAGATGCCAGGGCATTTCCTCGAACACGCCGTCGAACAGGCTGTCGAGCGGCTGGTGCAGGCCGTGGCCGAGGATGCCGTTCTTTTCGGCCTCCTTTTGCGCGTCGCGCACCATCTCGGCGAGTTCCTTGTCCTGCGCGACATGGCGCTCCTCATCCCATTCGCCGATCGCGATGAGATGGTCCTTGAGCCGCGTCACCGGGTCGCCGAGCGGCCAGGCCGTCGGCTCGCCCGCGGAGCGATATTGCGTCGGGTCGTCCGAGGTCGAATGGCCCTCGGCACGATAGGTGAAATGCTCGATCAGGGTCGGGCCCTGATTGGTCCGCGCGCGCTCCGCCGCCCACGACATCGCGGCATAGACCGCCAGCGCGTCGTTGCCGTCGACGCGAAGGCCGGCAATGCCATAGCCTATCGCCCGCGCGGCGAAGGTCGTCGCTTCCGCCCCGGCGAAGCCGGAGAACGAGCTGATCGCCCATTGGTTGTTGACGACGTTGAAGATGACGGGCGCGCGATAGACGGTCGCGAAGGTCAGCGCCGAGTGGAAGTCGCCCTCCGCGGTCGAGCCCTCGCCGCACCAGGTCGAGGCGATCCGCGTGTCGCCGCGCGAGGCCGAGGCCATCGCCCAGCCGACCGCTTGCGGATATTGCGTGGTGAGATTGCCGGAGATCGAGAAGAAGCTGAAGCGGCGTTCCGAATACATGATCGGGAGCTGCTTGCCCTGCAGCTTGTCGCCATTGTTCGAATAGATCTGGTTCATCATGTCGACCAGCGGACAGCCGCGCGAGATCAAGATGCCCTGCTGGCGATAGCTCGGAAAACACATGTCGTCGTCGGCCAGCGCGGCGGCAGCGCCGATCGACACCGCTTCCTCGCCCAGGCTCTTCATGTAGAAGCTGGTCTTGCCCTGGCGCTGAGCGCGGAACATGCGCTCGTCGAAGGCGCGGACCAAAGCCATGTTGCGGAGCATGCGGCGCATCGCATCGGGCGATAATTTGGGATCCCACGGTCCGACCGCGCGGTTATCCTCGTCGAGGACGCGGATCATCGTATAGGCGAGGTCGGTGAAGGTCTGTGCCTTGTCGGCGGTGTCCGGCCGCCGGACAGAACCGGCGAGAGGGACGTCGACTTCGCCGAAATCGACCGTGTCGCCCGGGCGGAATTTCGGTTCCGGCACGTGCAGCGACAGGGGCTTCAAATTGGCGCGCGGATGCTCGCTGGCCATGCTCTCTCCAGGTTCGACTCAAGCGCCACAACGCTTCGGCGCGGCCTTCGCGCCGTTGTTATAAAATTTCAACGAACTTGGCGAGTCTTGCGTGGAGCAGGTCGGCATACCGCCCGGCAACCAGGCTGTGCCGAGCGGATAAAGGCTCGTCACGCCAGCATAAATTATCGTCACCCCAGCGAAAGCTGGGGTCTCAAGACAGTCGCGATAAGCGTGAGACCCCAGCTTTCGCTGGGGTGACGGTATGGCAGTATCTATTCCACCGTCTGTTCGATGACCCCGAAGATCGGATGATGGCGGTCGTCCTCCGCCCAGATGCGCACGGTATCACCTTTCTTCAGGAACGGCGTTTTAGCCGCACCGGTCCTGATCGTCTCGACCGTGCGAATCTCGGCGAGGCACGAATAGCCGACGCCGCCATCGGCGATCGGCTTGCCGGGTCCGCCGTCGGCGTCGCGGTTGGAGACGGTGCCCGAGCCGATTATCGTCCCCGCCCCGAGCCGCCGCGTCTTCGCCGCGTGCGCGACGAGCGTGCCGAAATCGAAGGTCATGTCCTCCGCCGCTTCCGCGCGGCCGAAAGGTTCGCCGTTCAGATCGACCATCAGCTTGCGATGGAGCTTTCCGTCCTTCCACCAATCGCCGAGCGAATCGGGGGTGACGAACACCGGCGAGAAGGCGCTGGCGGGCTTCGACTGGAAGAAGCCGAATCCCTTGGCGAGTTCGCCCGGGATCAGGTTGCGCAGGCTGACGTCGTTGGTCAGGCCGACGAGCACGATCGCATCGAGCGCCTGTTCGCGCGTGGCGCCCATCGGCACGTCGCCGGTCACGACGACGACTTCGCCCTCGAGATCGCAACCCCAGCTTTCGTCGGCGAGCGGGATCGGGTCGCGCGGACCGAGGAAACCGTCCGAGCCGCCCTGGTACATCAGCGGATCGTGCCAGAAGCTTTCGGGCATCTCGGCGTTTCGTGCCTGTCGAACCAATGCGACATGGTTCACATAGGCCGAGCCGTCGGCCCATTGATAGGCGCGCGGCAGCGGCGACGCCGCGTCATGCTCGTGGAAGCGCTCGCGCGGAATCACCTCATGGTCGAGGTCGGTCTGCAGATTGCGGAGATCGGGCGAGAGTCGATCCCAATCGTCGAGCGCGGCTTGCAGTGTGGGCGCGATATGCCCGGCGTCGGCATACCAGGCGAGGTCGGTCGACACGACGACGAGTTTGCCGTCACGGCCGTGCTTGAGGCTGGCGAGTTTCATGCGCTCTCCTGAAAACGTTACCCCCGCCTTAGACCCAATTCGGGGCCGCGCGAAAGCCGGGACGGCGCCGAGCGGGTTGACGGGTGCGTAAACTGCCCGCACGTTGGGCGAAAGGTTGCAATCAAGGACCTAAGGAGAGGATGATGACCCCCGACAGCGTTCCCGGCCGTTTCGCGTATAACGAGGATCATGAGGCGTTTCGTCAGACCGTGCGCTCGTTCCTGCAGAAGGAAGGCGTGCCGCACGTCAACGAATGGGAGCAGAACCGGCTGGTCCCCAAGGACTTCTGGCGCAAGGCCGGCGAGATCGGGATGCTGTGCCCGACCGTGCCCGAGGAATATGGCGGCCTGGGCCTCGACTTCGGCTATAACGCCATCGTCGACGAGGAAATGTCCTATATCGGCGTTCCCGCCGGCTTCTCGCTGCAATCCGACATCGTCTGCGGCTATCTTGAAACCTATGGTTCGGAAGAACAGAAGAAGCAGTGGCTGCCGCGGCTCGTTTCCGGCGAGACGATCACCGCGATCGCGATGACCGAGCCGGGCACCGGCAGCGACCTGCAGGCGATCCGCACCTCGGCCAAGAAGGACGGCAATCATTATGTCGTCAACGGCAGCAAGACCTATATCACCAACGGCCAGAACGCCGACCTGGTGCTGGTCGTTGCCAAGACCGATCCCGAGGCCAAACCGGCCTATAAGGGCATGTCGATCATCCTGGTCGAGGCCGATCGCGAGGGATTCAAGCGCGGACGCAAGCTCGACAAGATCGGTCAGGACGCTGCCGACACGTCGGAATTGTTCTTCGAGGACGTCCGCGTGCCGATGACCAATTGCCTGGGCGAGGAAGGCAAGGGCTTCATCTATTTGATGAGCCAGCTCCCGCAGGAACGCCTGTCGATCGCGATCGGCACCCAGGCATCGGCGCAAAAGGCGTTCGACGAGACGGTCGAGTTCACCAAGACGAGGAAGGCGTTCGCCGGGATGGTGTTCGATTTCCAGAACACGCGCTTCGTGCTCGCCGACCTTGCCGCCAAGTTGCAGGTCGGCTGGGCGCATCTCGACTGGGCGATCCAGCGGCACTTGAAAGGCGAGCTGACCCCGACCGAGGGCGCGGCGGCCAAGCTATGGCACACCGAGCTACAATGGGAGGTCATGGACAAATGCCTCCAGCTGCATGGCGGCGCCGGCTATATGAACGAATATCCGATAGCGCGGATGTGGCGCGCCGCGCGCGTATCGCGAATCTACGGCGGGACGAACGAGATCATGAAGGAACTGATCGGACGGTCGCTGTAAGGCGCCGTCCCCGTTCCCAAGGTCGCGGGTCTCCCGCAATTCCTGCTTCGACCGGAACGGCGATTATTTCGTTGCGGCCTCTTGACGCTCCATACCCGATCTTCCAATCGCGTTCCAAGAGGCCGTAGCGTCAGCAAAAGAATCGCGCGGCAACTGGGAGAGTCGGATGCCAGCCTTCCGTACCCGAGGTTCCGAGCGATGAGCGCCTGGGGCTATGCCAATGTCTGGGAATCGGTCGCCGCGGCGATCCCGGACGAACCCGCGATCGTCCAGGGCGACCGCGTCGTCAGCTTCGCCGAATTCGATGCGGCCGCCGACGCGCTCGCCGCGCATCTCCTCGCCGCCGGGCTGACGCATCAGGCCAAGGTAGCGGTCTACACGACCAATTGCCCCGAATATCTCGTCGCCTGTTTCGCCGCGTTCAAAGCCGGACTGGCGCCGTTCAACGTCAACTATCGCTACGGGCCGGAGGAGGTCTGCTATCTGCTAGACAATGGCGATGCCGAGGCGGTGGTGTTCGAGGCGGGCTTCGCGTCGTTGCTCGACCGCGTGCGCGGACAGATGCCGGGCGTGAAGAGCTGGATCGCAGTCGCGCACGCCGGTGAGACGGTGCCTGATTGGGCGCAGGATTTCGCGACGCTCGCCGCCGCCGTCCCAGACGATCGCCCGGTCGTCGCGCCCTGGGGCCGTCATGACGAGGATCTGCTGCTGATCTTCACCGGCGGCACCACCGGCATGCCCAAAGCGGTGATGTGGCAGCAAGGCGATCTGTTCGCCAAGGGCGGGTACGGCGCCAACCCGCTGCTCGGCATCCCACCGCTCGACCGACCCGAGCATGCCGGGCCGCGCGCGCTCGCCACGCCGATCAAGCCCCGCTCGTTGATCGCGCCGCCGCTGATGCACGCGACCGGGCTGATCGCCGCGTTCGGCGCGCTCGGTTTCGGCGGCACCGTCATCCTGCTGCCCCATGGCAAGTTCGATCCAGAGGCGATGTGGGACGCGGTCGAACACTGGCGCGCGACGCGGATCACGATCGTCGGCCAGCCGTTCGCCCAACCGTTGCTCGAAGCGCTCGATGCCAATCCCGGTCGATGGGACCTTTCACCGGTGTTCGTGATCGGCTCGTCGGGCGCGATGTGGAATCGCGAGAACAAGCTCGGGCTGATCCGCCACATGCCGCAGGTCCAGCTGATGGATTCCTATTCCTCGTCCGAAGCGTTCGGCATGGGGATCTCGACCACCAATGCCAGCGGCGAGACCGCCACCGCGAGCTTCGCGCTCGGCCCGGATTGCGCGATCTTCACCGAAGACGGTCGGCGGGTCGAGCCGGGTTCGGGCGAGAGTGGCCGGCTCGCGGTCGGCGGGCCTATCCCGCTCGGTTATTACAAGGACCCAGCCAAGACCGCCTCGACGTTCCCGACCTATGAAGGCAAGCGCTGGTCGATGCCGGGCGACTGGGCGACGGTCGATGCCGACGGCACTGTCCGCATTCTCGGCCGCGGCTCGCAATGCATCAATACCGGCGGCGAGAAGGTCTTTCCCGAGGAAGTCGAGGAAGCGTTGAAACGCCATCCGGCCGTGCGCGACGCGGCGGTGACCGGCGTGCCCGATGCGCGGTTCGGCGAGCGTATCGTCGCTCTGGTCGAGCCCCATCCCGAGGCGAGTGCAGACGAGGGCGAGTTGCGCGACCATGTGAAAGGCCAGCTGGCGACCTACAAGGCACCGCGCCACGTGCTGGTGGTGGACAGTGTCGCGCGCGCCCCCAACGGCAAGCTCGATTACAAGGCGGTGAAGGATCGCGCGCTGGCGGCCTTCGGCGAGGCGAGCAGCGAAATAGAGGGGGCGGCGTGAGTATCAGGAACAAGGCCTATATTTCGGGCGCGTACGAACATCCCACTCGCCTGGCGCCGGACAAGTCGACGCCGCAGCTCCATGCCGAATGCGCCGCCGGGGCGCTCGCCGATGCCGGACTGAGCCTGAAGGATGTCGACGGCTATTTCTGCGCGGGCGACGCGCCGGGCTTCGGCGGCATGTCGATGGTCGATTATCTCGGGCTCAACGTCCGCCACGTCGATTCGACCGAGACCGGCGGCTCGTCCTACATCCTCCATGTCGGTCACGCCGCGCAGGCGATCGCCGCGGGCAAATGTTCCGTCGCGCTGATCACGCTCGCCGGCCGCCCGCGATCCGAACCGTTCGGACGGCAATTGGGCAATGCGCCCGAAGCGCCGTTCGAGGGCTGGGTCGGGCAATCGACGCACAATAGCTACGGCATGTGCGCGGCACGGCATATGCACGAATACGGCACGACATCGGAACAGCTCGCCTGGATCAAGGTCGCCGCGAGCACCCACGCCCAATACAATTCGCACGCAATGCTGCGCGACGTCGTCACGGTCGAGGATGTCATCAACTCGCCCATGATTTCCGACCCGCTGCATCGACTCGACTGCTGCGTGGTGTCGGACGGCGGCGGCGCCTTGCTGGTGGTGTCGCCGGAAGTGGCGAAGTCGCTGAAGCGCCCGCTCGTCGCGGTGCGCGGCGCGGGCGAACATGTGAAGGGGCCGCGCGGCGGGATGAATCTCGACCTGACGACGTCGGCGGCGGCGGTGTCCGGGCCGGCGGCGTTTGCCGAAGCGGGCGTGACCCCGGCCGACATCCAATATGCCTCGATCTACGACAGCTTCACGATCACCGTGCTGATCCAACTCGAGGATCTCGGCTTCTGCAAGAAGGGTGAAGGCGGGCGCTTCGTCGCCGATGGCAACCTAATCTCCGGCAGCGGAAAATTGCCGTTCAACACCGATGGCGGCGGCCTGTGTAACAACCATCCCACCAATCGTGGCGGCATCACCAAGGTGATCGAAGCGGTCCGGCAATTGCGCGGCGAAGCGCATCCCGCGGTGCAAGTGCCCGATTGCGGGCTCGCGGTTGCGACCGGCATCGGCGGTGCGCTCGGCGCGCGGCACGGTGCCGCCACCCTGATCCTGGAGCGGCAATGATGAACGCAGAACCTCGCAAGATCCCGGCGCCCCAGCCCAATGTCGAGAACCAGCGCTTCTTCGACGCCGCCGCCGAGGGCAAATTGCTGATCGGCCAGTGCGACGACTGTGGCCAGCCGCATTATTATCCGCGCGCCTTGTGCCCCTTCTGTCTTGCCGAGACCCGATGGGTGGAAAGCGCCGGCAAGGGCGCGATCTATTCGCTGTCGACGATGCGGCGCGGGGCCGGGGCGCCGTACACGCTCGCCTGGGTGACGCTCGATGAGGGGCCGGCGGTGCTGACCAATATCGCGACCGAGGATCATGATGGACTGAAGATCGGCCAGCGCGTGCGGGTGCAGTTCACACCAACCGAAGGCGGTCCACCCGTCCCGATGTTCGCGCCCGAAGTGGCGTAGCGGCCGTGCCCCTCTTCCTCCGTCACCCCGGCCTTGTACCGGGGTCCACCGTGCCGCAGGCTGAGTCCTCCCCAATTAGGGGTCGCGCCTGCCTTCCGGTGGATGCCGGCACAAGGCCGGCATGACGGAAGTAGCGGCAGACCCTCGCCCCCTCGCCCAACGCGAAGCCGAATACGCCGCGTTCGTCGAGGCGAATCTCCGCCGCAACTACACCGCGCATTTCATCCACGGCATGCTCGGCATGACCGGGTTCCGGCTGATCTACGCGCCGACCTTCATCCCGACCTATATCCACCGGCTGACCGGCTCCGACGCGCTGGTCGGGCTCGGGACCTCGCTGCTCCAGTTCGGCGCGATCATCTCGCCGATCTTCGCGGCCTCGCGATTCGAGACCAAGCAACGCATCCTCCCGTATTCGATCCGCGCGGGCACGATGATGCGGGTGATGATCCTGGGTCTCGCGCTGGCGGGCTGGTTCCTCACCGGCGAGGCGCTGCTGCTCGTCACGCTCGGGCTGTTCTTCCTGCTCGGTGCGTTCAACGGCACCCAGCGCGTCGCCTTCCAGATGCTGATGGCGAAAGTGATCCCGATCCATCGCCGCGGGCGGTTGCAGGCCTATCGCAACATCACCGGTGGGCTGATCGCGGCGGCCTTGTCCTATGTCGCGGGACGCTGGCTGATCCAGAACGACGTGCTGGGCAATGGCTATGCCACCACTTTCTTCCTCGCTTTCGTGCTGACCAGCCTGGGGCTGACCGTGTTGCAGCTGCGCATGGTCGAGCCGATCCCGCCGGTTGTGCGCTCGCCGATGCGCTTCGTCGATCGCGTGAAGACCTTTCCGACCTTGCTCGAAGATCGCGGCTATCGCTGGTTCATCCTGGCCGAGGCGTGCTGCGTCTGCGCGCGGATCGCGGGCCCGTTCTACATCCTCTATGCCGGCAGCCAGCTTGGTCTGTCGGGGATCGTCATCGGCGAATTGTCGCTCGCCTATCTCGGCGCCGATACGGTGTCGAACCTCGCCTGGGGGCATCTCGGCGACCGCACCGGCTATCGCTCCACCTTCACGCTGGCGGCGGCCTTATGGGCAGGCGGCATCGCCTTGCTGTTGACGGTCCATCACCCCTGGGCGGTGTTCGCCGCCTTCTGCTGCCTCGGTGCCGGCAATTGCGGCTATCAGATGAGCCAGCAGACGATGGTGCTCGAATTCGGCGAGCGGGCAGATGTCGCGATGCGGCTCGCCTTGTCCACCACGATCGAGGGCACGATCTCTGCAATCGGGCCGCTGCTCGGCGGCCTCATGGCGTGGAAGCTCGGCTACCCTCCAGTTCTATGGCTATCGTTCAGCTTCCTCTGCCTGGCCATCCTGCTGCTCGTCTTTCGCGTGCGAGAACCTCGTCAACGCGCCGCCTCGGCGATAGTGACGGACAACCTTCTCCTCCCCGAAAGCGAATCGGCATGACGCTCCCGACCCGACAGATCGGTCCTTTCCACGTCTCGGCGATCGGGCTCGGCTGCATGAACCTCAGCCACGCTTATGGCACGCGGCCGAGCGATGAAGAGGGCGCCGCATTACTCAACCGCGCGCTCGATCTCGGAGTCACTCTGCTCGATACCGCGGCGCTTTACGGCATGGGCGCCAACGAGCGGCTGGTCGGCAAGGCGGTGATGCACCGCCGCGCCGAATTCACGCTGGCATCGAAATGCGTGCTCGACGCGGTCGACGGCAAGCGCGTGCTCGATGGCCGCCCCGAATCGATTCGCCGCACGCTCGACGGCGCGTTGGAACGGCTCGGGACCGATCACATCGATCTCTATTACCTCCATCGGCTCGACGAGAAGGTGCCGGTCGAGGAGTCGGTCGGCGAACTCAAGCGCGCGGTCGAAACCGGAAAGATCGGCGCGATCGGCCTGTCGGAAATGGGCGCGGCGACGATCCGTCGCGCACATGCGGTGCATCCGATCGCGGCGGTGCAGAGCGAATATTCGGCGATGGTGCGCAATCCGGAAGTCGCGGTGCTCGACACCTGTCGCGAGCTGGGCATCGGTTTCGTCGCCTTTTCACCGGTAGCGCGCGGGATGCTGGCGCGGGGCGTGCGCGACGACAATTATGTGTCGGGCGATATCCGCCTCCACATGCCGCGCTTCCTCGGCGACAATCTGCGCCATAATCTGGCGGTGGTGGCAAAGTTCGACGCACTGGCTGGCGATGCCGGAATGACGTCGGCGCAACTCGCGCTCGGCTGGGTGCTGGCGCGCGGGAAGCATATCATCGCGATCCCCGGCACGCGTAGCCTCGCGCATCTGGAAGAGAATGTCGGCGCCGCGACGGTCAGCGTTCCCGACGATCTGATGAGGGCGGTCGACGCTGTGTTCGACGGCACGATCCGCGGCCCGCGCTATCTCGCGCCGATGCAGGCGCAGATCGATACGGAGATATTGCCCGGCGAGGAACTGGCCGCCTGAACGATCAGCCGATCAGCAGCACGACGCCCAAAATGATCCCCGCCAGCACGAAGCTGACCAGATGCATCGCCAGGCCATAGCTGCACTGGCTTTCCGATGCGTGGAAGCCATGCATCGCACCTCTCCCCAGGCGCGCCTTTGCTCTGTTTCCGGCATGGGGTCGCGCCGAGACGCGCTTATACGCCTTTTCGCCGTTTCGGACTAGATCGCGTCTTGGGCCGCAGCCTCAAGCCTCGTCGCGCAACCGTTCGTGGTGGCGGATGACTTCGTCGATGATGAAGCGCAGGAACTTCTCCGAGAATTCGGGATCGAGACGCGCTTCCTCGGCCAACTGTCGCAACCGGGCGATCTGACGTTCCTCGCGGCCGGGATCGGCCGGTGGCAGCCCCGCCTGCGCTTTGTAGCGGCCGACCGCCTGGGTCACCTTGAACCGTTCGGCGAGCATGTGGATCAGCGCGGCATCGATATTGTCGATGCTGCTGCGATAGGCGTCCAGCACGTCGTCGCTCATCTGGCGGCTCCCCTCGATTCGTGGCGGCCTTCTGCGCATGCAGGCCGGGATGCGCAACCCGTGCTTGCCTTCCGCGTCCCTCTCGGCCAGAGCCGCCGCCAAGATGAGCGCAACGATCCATCGCCTCGATCCGACCCGGCCGCAGCCCAGCCTCGAGCCGATGATGCAGCTGGTCGCATCGGACATGAACCTGGTCAACGCGGTGATCCTCGACCGCATGCAGTCGGACATCCCGCTGATTCCCGAGCTTGCCGGCCACCTGATTGCCGGCGGGGGCAAACGCATGCGGCCGATGTTGACGCTCGCGAGCGCGCGGCTGCTCGGCTATACCGGCATGCGCCACCATCGCCTGGCGGCGGCGGTCGAGTTTATCCACACCGCCACTCTGCTCCACGACGATGTCGTCGATGGCAGCGACTTGCGCCGCGGCAAGCGCACCGCGAACCTGATCTGGGGCAATCCCGCGTCGATCCTGGTTGGCGACTTCCTGTTCAGCCGCTCGTTCGAACTGATGGTCGAGGACGGCAGCCTGAAAGTGCTCAAGATCCTGAGCAACGCCAGTGCAGTGATCGCCGAGGGTGAGGTCGACCAATTGACCGCCGCGCGCCGCGTCGACCTGGGCGAGGAACGCTATCTCGACATTATCGGCGCCAAGACCGCCGCTCTGTTCGCCGCCGCCTGTCGCATCGCCGCCGTGGTCGCCGAACGGCCGGAAAGCGAGGAGCAGGCGCTCGACGCGTTCGGCCGCAACCTGGGCGTCGCGTTCCAGCTGGTCGACGATGCCATCGATTACGTGTCCGACGCCGGGACGATGGGCAAGGACACCGGCGACGATTTCCGCGAAGGCAAGGTCACCCTGCCGGTGATCCTGGCCTATGCGCGCGGCAATGAAGAGGACCGTAAGTTCTGGAAGGACGCGATCCTCGGCTATCGCGCGTCGGATGAAGATTTCGCCCATGCCGTCGAGTTGGTCCGCACGACGCGCGCGATCGACGACACGCTGGCGCGCGCACGGCATTACGGTCAGCGTGCGATCGACGCGATTGCCGGCTTCTCTCCGGGTCAGGCGCGCGACGCGATGACCGAAGCGGTCGAATTCGCGGTGGCGCGGGCGTATTGAACGAAACGTCGTCCGCCTGACGCGGACGCGCCTTTGTCAAACAGTGCCGGAGTCGTTCGCGGCCTTGGCCGCCTTGCACAAGGCGAGCAAGCCGCGGCGGATCGATGGGCCCGCCAGATGCGCTTGAACCGACGGATATCGCTCGACCGTCAGTGCCCGCCGGATGTCGTCGACCGTGCCGCAACGGCCAGACCGCGCCAGCTCAAAGGCGCGCTCAACCGTCGACAGCTGCTCACCGGACCGATCGTTCACGCGTCGGCGCGACCACGATCGGGCGATTCGCTCGGGTCGAGGTTGTCGGCCGGAGCGAGGTTGAAATTGCGGTGCGGAAACGTCCCGGCGGCGAGCAGCGCGCCATAGCCTCGTGCGAGCCCGGCGTGCGCCAGCCGCGACGATGAACATCCCGCTTTACGAGCCATCATTAGCGAGATTTGCTCGCGTCGTAGAAGATAATTCGTGTCCAAAGGGCACCTCTCTTTAGCAGGCGAAAGCGATAGTGCTCACGGTCACAAGATGCCTGCGAAATCGATCAGGTGATGATTTCTAATAGCACACTTTGTGATTCGGCTCGCATCAATTCGCACCGGGAGCGTTTTTGAGACGAATTACATGGCTTTTAATCACCACGGGGACTAAAGGCTTTATATCGCGCTCTCCGCCCTCAGCACCGGCGCGACTGAGAGAGGTTCGTGCTCCCGCTAATCCAAGGAGCAAGCCGATGATGCCGACCATTCCCGCGACCAATGGCCATGACAGTTGGAGCAACCCTGGGCCCGGCCGCGCGATCAACGTCTCGCTCGATCGCGATGCCGTCGAGACTCTCTGCACGAAGCATCAGACCAAGATCAGCGCGATCGAATCGCTTCCCGGCGGCGGGACCCGCGTCGTGATGATGAATGGCGACGATGCCGAGGCGATGCGCCGCGTGTTCGGCAACAAGATCCTGGCCGGCACCGTGACGCGTCAGCATTGGGCGCGGGTCGTCCGCTAGGACCCAGCGGTTCGCTGACCGGCCGATCGGTTCGATCGACAGTCCGGCATCATATTGTGCAGCTTCGAGGAGAAATGACGTGGCTAAAGGCCAACGCAAGAGCAACAAGGAAATCCGTAAACCCAAGAAGCCGGAGCCGCCCAAGCTCAACGCTTCCAATCCCTCGGCGAAAGGCACGCCGGTCAAACAACCGGGCTGATCCGTCCCCGGAACGTTCGGCGCCGCCCGGATCCGCAATCGGGCCGCAATGGGGCGGGCATTACCGACGGAATACAGAATTTCTCGAGCCCGTTTCGATATGGGGCCCGGCTAAATCACGAGCGGATCAGCACAATATAGGCGCCGATCGCGATCACCCCGGCGGCGAACAGCTTTTCGAGCAGGCCCTTGCGCGCCGCCAGCCGGCGCCCGAGCAGGATGCCGATCGCCGCCCCGCCGACGCCTCCCGTGATCAGCAGTGCCGCGACGTCCCATTGGACGAGACCGGATAGCGCATAGGAGGACGCGGTGGTCAGGCCGAGCGCGGCGACGGCGACCAACGACGTACCGACCGCGCTCGCCATCGACATCCCCGTCGCGGCGATCAGTCCGGGGACGATCAGGAATCCGCCGCCGATGCCGAAGAACCCGGCCGCCAGCCCTACTCCCAGTCCGGTCGGGACCAAGCGGGGCAACAAATGGCCGGCACTGTCGCGCGTCAGTCGCACGTCGGGCGCCTCCATGGATCGACGCCCGCGCAGCATCGACAGGCCCACGCCGATCATCAATAATCCGAACAAGAACAGAAGACGATGGCCGTCGACCGCCTTGCCCAGGGCGGCGCCCAGCGCCGCGCCGACGACGCCGGCCGTCGCGAAGACGCCGGCGCATCGCCATTTGACCGTGCCAGCGCGGGCGTGGCCGATCATGCTGACCAGCGCGTTGGCGGCAACCGCGACCGCGGCAGTGCCGATCGCGGCGTGCGGCGACTTCGCCCCGACGACATAGACCAGCAACGGGACGGCCAGGATCGAACCACCGCCGCCGACCAGCCCGAGCACGATGCCGATCAACCCGCCGGAGACGAGCGCGGCGACAATGGTCGCGATGGTCACGACGGCAACCGAGGATCGGCCGGTCCGGACGCGGCAGCGGTCATGGCAAAACTCCAGCGTTGAGGTCCCGGCATTCCCGCCTCCTATCAGTCATTGAAATATTAGGATGATCTAATATATATTCAAGACATTCAGGAGGTCATCATGTCCAGCCCTTTCATCGAGGCGTTCTTCGACGAACCGACCAATACGGTAAGTTACCTGGTCGGCGATCCGGCGACGCGCGCCGCAGCGGTGATAGACCCGGTCCTCGACTTCGATCCCGCAAGCGGCGAGACTGACGCGCGGTCGGTCGACACTATCCTCGATGCCGCGCGCAACGCGGGCTGGAGGATCGAGATGATCCTCGAAACCCATGCGCACGCCGATCACCTCTCGGGAGCGCCGCTGATCAAGCTGGCGACCGGGGCATGGATTGGGATCGGCTCGCACATCCGCGACGTCCAGCGGATCTTCCGCCCCGTCTTCGCCATGGACACGCTGGCGACCGACGGATCCGATTTCGACCGATTGTTCGACGACGGCGAGCGTTTCGCGCTGGGCACGCTGGAAGTGGAAGTGATGCACCTCCCGGGGCACACCCCGGCGGATGTCGCCTATCGCATCGGCGACGCGGTGTTCGTCGGCGATACGTTGTTCATGCCCGATTACGGCACCGCGCGCGCCGATTTTCCCGGCGGCGACGCGCGCACACTCTATCGCTCGATCCGCAAGCTGCTGACTCTACCCGACGATACGCGCCTGTTCCTGTGCCACGATTACAAGGCGCCGGGCCGGGACAAGTATCGCTGGGAGACCACGGTCGGCGATCAGCGGCGTCACAATGTCCATATGCGCGACGGCATCAGGGAAGACGAATTCGTCGCCATGCGCGAAGCGCGCGACGCGACGTTGGCCGTCCCGCGGCTTCTGCTGCCGTCGATCCAGGTGAACATCCGCGCCGGCCGCTTCCCCGAGGCAGAGGCCAATGGCGTCTCTTATCTAAAGATTCCGGTGCGCTCGAAGCCGGCGCGGCCTTAGTTTGTTTCAGCACGCTGAAACGGCGCGAATCAGCAATCGGTCCCGCAATCGGCACCGTGTTCGATCTGGATCGTGGTGTGCGCGATGCCGAAGCGATCATGGAGCATCTTCGCTGCGTCTCCAAGGAACTCTGGCCCCCGTTCCTCGGTCATCACCAGATGCGCGGTCAGCACCGTTTCGGTGGTCGACATCGGCCAGATATGGAGGTCGTGGGTCGCGCTGACGCCGGGCATCGCAGCCAGCGCCGCCTTGACCTCGTCATAGTCGATTCCGCGCGGGACGGCGTTCAGCGACATTTCGATCGTTTCGCGCAGCAAGCCCCAGGTTTGCCAGAAGATGATCGCCGAGACGACGATCGACACGACTGGATCGATCCATTCCAGGCCGGTGAACCAGATCACCACGCCGGCCAGCATCACCCCGGCCGAGACGGTCGCGTCGGCCGCCATGTGCAGATAGGCGCCACGCAGATTGATGTCCGATTTCTGCCCGCGAACGAACAGCCAGGCCGAGGCAGCGTTGACCAGGATGCCGGCCGCGGCGACCACCACCACCACCGCGCCCTTGACCGGCGCGGGATCGCCGATCCGCGTCACCGCCTCGAACACGATCGCGCCCATCGCCATCAGCAGCAGCAATGCGTTGATCAAGGCGGCCAGGATGGTCGAGGCCTTGAGCCCGTAGGTGAAGCGCTTCGACGGTCCGCGCCGCGCCAGCGTGGCGCCGCCCCAGGCGACGCATAGCCCGAACACGTCGGACAGATTGTGCCCGGCATCCGCCATCAAAGCGACCGAATGGGCAATGAAACCCAGACCGAATTCGACGACGACGAAAAGGATGTTGAGTGTGATGCCGATCGCGAAGGCGCGGTCGAACGTCAGCGGGCCGTGACTATGGCCGCCATGTCCGTGGCCATGACCATGCTTGTGGCCGTGGCCGTGCTTATGACCATGGTCATGCTTGTGGCCATGGTCGTCGCCGTGAGCGTGATTATGGTCGTGCGGCCCGTGCATCCTGGCTGCCTAGCACCCCAAAGGCAGGAGATACTAGGACGCCGGGCTGTCATCGCCGGAAAGTTTCTGCCACAGCGTCACGATTGCCGATGCAGCCCATAAAGCTTCCTGTCGAAACGGTTCTCCCGCAGCTGCTCGCCGCGCTTGAATCGAGCGCCAATGCCGTGCTGGTGGCGCCGCCAGGCGCGGGCAAGACGACCGCGGTCGCACCCGCCCTGCTCGGCCAGAGTTGGTGCAGCGGCGAGATCCTGCTGCTCAGCCCCCGGCGTATCGCGGCACGCGCGGCGGCCGAGCGGATGGCGGCGCTGGCGGGCGAACCGGTGGGCAGGACGTTCGGTTACGCGACGCGGATGGACAGCAAGCGATCGGCCGCGACGCGTGTGACCGTGGTGACCGAGGGCATCTTCGTCGCGCGAATCCAGGCCGATCCCGAACTCGCCGGCATCTCGGCGGTGCTGTTCGACGAGGTCCACGAACGCAATCTCGACAGCGATTTCGGCCTGGCCCTGGCGCTCGACGCGCAGGGATCGCTGCGCCCCGACCTTCGCCTTATCGCCATGTCCGCGACGCTGGACGGCGCGCGCTTCGCGGCGTTGCTGGGCGACGCGCCGGTGATCGAGAGCGAAGGACGCAGCTATCCGCTCGACCTTCGCTATCTCGGCCGGCGCGGCGAGGCGCGGATCGAGGATGAGGTCGCCGCAGCGATCCGGCTGGCGCTGCGCGAGGAGCAAGGCGGCGTGCTCGCCTTCCTGCCCGGTGTCGCCGAAATCGAGCGCGCCGCCGACCGGCTCGGCGACCTGCCCGGGGTGCGCCTCCATCGCCTCCACGGCACGATCGCGCCGGCCGACCAGCGCGCCGCGATCGCTGCCGAGCCCGACGAGATGCGCAAGCTCGTGCTGGCGACGAGTATCGCCGAGACCAGCCTGACGCTCGACGGCATCCGCGTGGTGGTCGATTCGGGGCTCGCCCGCCGCCCGCGCTACGACCGCGCCGCAGGGATGACGCGGTTGGTCACCGAACGCGCCAGTCAAGCCGCCGCGACCCAGCGCGCCGGCCGCGCCGCGCGGCAGGGGTCGGGTGTCGCCTACCGGTTGTGGGAAGAAGCGGCGACGGCGGGGTTGCCGCGGTTCGATCCGCCCGAAATCCTCGAAGCCGATTTGTCGGGCCTGGTGCTCGATTGCGCGATCTGGGGAGTCGCCGATCCGCGCGCCTTGGCCTGGCTCGACCCGCCGTCCGAAGCGGCGGTGGCGGAGGGACGCGCGCGACTGGCGACGCTTGACGCGATCGATGGCGATGGCCGGCCGACGCCGCATGGCCGCGCGATCGCGAAACTGCCGATGCCGCCGAGGCTCGCGCATATGCTGCTGCGTGCGGGGGTGATGGGGTTGGCGAGGGAGGCGGCCGAGGTTGCGGTGTTGCTGGGTGAGCGCGGGCTGGGTGGTCCGGGGACTGATCTGGAGACGCGTGCGCGCAGGTTCCGTACTGAGCGCGGTAGGCGTGCCGAGAGTGCCCGGCGGCTAGCCGAACGGTGGGCCGACATTCCCCTCCCGCTCGCGGGAGGGGCTAGGGGAGGGCATGTCGACAACCGTGGGAAGGACGCAACACGCCCTCCCCCTGCCCCTCCCGCAAGCGGGAGGGGAGAAGAGACAGCCATCGCCATCGCCCTCGCCTTTCCCGACCGCGTTTCCCGCCGCCGCGACTCCTCCGGCGAGCGCTGGGCCTCGGTCGGCGGGCGTGGGTTCAAGCTCGACGCGACCGATCCGCTCGCCACCGCGCAATGGCTCGCCGTCGCCGAGACGCAGGGTATCGCCGCCGGCGCGCGCATATTGTCGGCGGCGGCGATCGATCAGGCGACGGTCGAAGCCTTGTTCGCAAGCCATATCGAAACCCGCCGCACCTTCGCGTTCGACCCCGCGACCGGCGGGGTCGAGGCCGTGCGCGAACGCCGCCTCGGTGCGATCGCTTTGTCGCGCGGACCCGATAGCAATGCCGATCCGGCCGCGATCGCCACGGCACTGGTCGAAGGCGTCCGTGAACATGGCCTGCACCTCCTGCCCTGGGGCGAGGCATCGACCGCGCTTCGTGAGCGCGCAGCCTTCGCCGCCGCGCACGGCTGGGACGGGACGCTCGACGACGACACGCTCGCCACCCGCCTCGACGACTGGCTTGCCCCCTTGCTCGACGGCAAGCGCCGCCTGTCGCAGCTGAGCGACGCCGATCTTGCCGAGGCACTGCGCAATCTCGCCGGCTGGGATGCGATGCGCGCGCTCGACCGCATCGCTCCCGCCCGCCTCGAGACGCCGGCGGGATCGAGCCATGCGATCGACTATGCCGCCGAAGCCGGCCCGACCGTCGAGCTTCGCCCTCAGGCCTTGTTCGGACTCGCAACCCATCCGACCGTCGCCAATGGCGTGCCGCTCGTGCTCAGCCTGACCTCGCCGGCCGGACGTCCGATCCAGACCACGCGCGATCTACCCGGTTTCTGGGCGGGCAGTTGGGCCGCGGTCGCCAAGGAAATGCGCGGGCGCTATCCCAAACATCCCTGGCCCGACGATCCGGCCGCCGCCAACCCGACGCTGAGGACCAAAAAAGCCGATGCAAGGTTCGGAAAGTCAGGATAAGGGAAACGCCATGCCTACCGCCCGTATCTATCAGCGTCCCAAGAACGCGATGCAGTCCGGACGTTACCGGACCGATCGCTGGATTCTCGAATTCGAACCTGCCGAGGCCAAGCGCCCCGATCCGCTCACCGGCTGGGCCGGATCGGGCGACACGCGCGAACAGGTCCGGCTGACCTTTCCCACCGCGGAGGCCGCGCAGGCCTATGCGGAAAAGGTCGGGCTCGCCTTCCACGTCGTGCCGGCGCCGACGCGGACGCTCAAGCTTCAGAGCTACGCCGACAACTTCCGATGAGCCTTCCCATTGCTACGCCCAAGGGCGTGGTGCGGCGCTGGATCGCGGCCTTCAATGCCGCCGACCCCGATGCGCTCGCCGCGCTCTATCATGACGACGCCACCAATCATCAGGTCGCTCTGCATCCGGTCAAAGGCCGCGACGCGATCCACGGCATGTTCGTGAAGGAATTCGCAGGCACCCAAATGGAATGCGTGCCGGTCAACCTCTTCGAGGACGGCGAATGGGCGATCCTGGAATGGAAGGATCCGCAGGACCGGCTCGGCTGCGGCTTCTTCCACGTGATCGACGGCCGCATCGCGCTCCAGCGCGGCTATTGGGACAGCGCGACGTTCGCCGCGCCCCAGCGCCGCGCGCCGGTGAAGAAGACCGCGGCCAAGCCCAAGCCGAAGGCCTGACCCGGCGATATCCATTCGTTCATCGGTCCGCGAGTTCGATCCAGACGGGTGCGTGGTCGCTGGTCTTTTCCCAGGCCCGCACGCGCTTCTCGACGCGCGCATCGACCAGCCGGGGCGCCAGGTCAGGACTGAGCAGGATGTGATCGATCCGCAGCCCGGCATCGCGTTCGAACGCGCCGCGGAAATATTTCCAGAAGGTATAGATGTGCTCGCCGGGATGGCGTGAGCGCAACGCATCGGTCCAGCCCTGTTCCAGCAGGGCGGCATAGGCTTTCCTGACCTCCGGCGCGAACAGCGCGTCGTCCAGCCATCGTTCGGGTTTGTAGACGTCGAGTTCGGTCGGCATCACGTTGAAGTCGCCGGCGATGACCACCGGCACGCCCGCATCGCGCAGCGACTGGGCATGCCGGGTCAGCCGCTCGAACCAGCGAAGCTTGAAATCGAATTTGGGTCCGGGCCGCGGATTGCCGTTGGGCAGATAGAGGCATGCGACGATCAGGCCGTTGATCGCGGCTTCGAGATAACGACTCTGGTCGTCCGCGCGATCGCCGGGCAGCCCGCGGCGGGTTTCGTGGATTTCGCCCACCCGACTGAGGATTGCGACGCCGTTCCAGCTTTTCTGGCCGTGCCAGATCGCGTTGTAACCCAAATCCTTCAGCGCCGCTTCCGGGAAGCGGTCGTCCGGCGCCTTCAATTCCTGAAGGCAAACCACATCCGGCCGGTCTTCGGACAGCCAGCGCAGCAGGACGGGAAGCCGCCCATTCACGCCATTCACGTTATAAGTCGCGATCCGCATCACGCCTCCCGCGCCTTCGACTTCGGCACCACGCTGATCTTGCCACCGCGTTCGAAGGTCGCGAGCGCGACATCCTCCACCAGCACCGTCTGTTCCATCCGCAGCGCTTCGATCAGATCATCGTCGCTGAGATGGTTCGAGCGCAACGCCGCGCGATCGATCTTGCCGTCGCGAACCAATGCGACCGGACGCCCCTTGATGAACCGTGCCAGCAGGTTCGAATGTACCGTCGCCATGGCCAGCAGGCGATGCAGCACGACGAGCAGCAAGGTCGCGGTCAGGGTCGGCAGGAACGGCGCCCGGCCGGTCATCGTTCGGCTGATATTCGACCCGACGACGATCGCGACGAAGATGTCGAGCGGCGTCAGGTTCGAAAAGGTCCGCCGCCCGGCAATACGAATGCAGAAGATGCCGTAGGGGAGCAGCAGCAACGCCCGCACACAGAATTGCCATGTCGCGGCACTGCCGTCATCGGGTCCGACCAGAGCGGTCAGCCAATCCATCACTTCCTCCTTTCCTCTCCCGGAATCGAGTCATTTTCAGCTTCTCTGGATCGGTGCCGGCCCACTCCCCCACCCGGCCGCCCATGAAATACCTTTTGGGCGGCCGGGTGGGGGAGTGGGCCGGCGCCGTAAATCAAGTCTAGCTGGGCAGGACCACCATTCCGATGACCGCCGCCGCCATCACGGCGGTGCTCGCCCAGCCGAATAGCTTCAACGTTCTGGAGGCCGTAAAGTCGCCCATGGTCGACCGTCGGGAGACGACCAGCATCGTTCCGATCAGGATCGGCACGGCAACGACGCCATTGATCACCGCGCTCCAGAACAGCGCCTTGATCGGGCTGATCGGCGACCAGTCGATGCCGACGCCCAGCGCCATGGCGACGCCGATCACGGCATAAAATAACTTGGCCTGGTGCGGCTGGAGCTCGAGCCCAGTTTCCGAGCCGGCGGTCTCGCCGATCGCATAAGCGGCCGATCCGGCGAGCACCGGCACCGCGAGCATGCCCGTGCCGATGATGCCGAGGCTGAACAGCGCGAAGGCGAAGTGGCCGGCGATCGGTTCCAACGCCTTGGCCGCGTCGGCTGCGGTCTGGATGTCGGTCTTGCCCGAGGCATGGAGCGTGGCGGCGGTGCCCAGCATGATGGCGATGGCGACGAGATTCGAAATCGCCATCCCGGCGAACGTGTCGTAGCGCATGCGGATCTCGGCGTCCGCGGCCTGCTCCGGGGACCTTTTGAGCGGCTCGCGCTCCTCGACGACGTCGATCTCCTCGACTTCCTGCGATGCCTGCCAGAAGAACAGATACGGGCTGATCGTGGTGCCGAAGATGGCAACGATCATGGTCACCGCCGCGGTCCCGGGGATCGTCGGGACGACCATGCCGTGCAGCGCCGCGGCCCAATCGACCTTCACGATGAAGATGAGCGCCACGTAAGCAAGCAGCACCATCGTCAGCCATTTCAGGAAGGACGCATATTTGCGGTAGGGAATGAACAGCTGGAGCAGCAGCGAGACAATCGCGAAGCCGATCGTGAAGAGATGGCCGCCCCCGCCTGCAACCAATTGGGCCGCGTCGCCCATCGCGGCGAGGTCGGCGCCGATATTGATCGTATTGGCGACGAACAACAGCCCGACCAGGATCATGACGACCCATCGCGGCATGACCCGGCGCAGATTCCACGCCAGGCCCCGTCCCGTTACCCGGCCGATGCGCGCGCTGATCAATTGCACCGCGCTCATCAACGGATAGGTGAGCACCATCGTCCACAACAACACCGGACCGAAGGCGGCGCCTGCCTGCGAATAGGTGGCGATGCCGCTCGGATCGTCGTCGGCCGCTCCGGTGACCAGACCGGGACCCAGTTTTTCGAAGAATTTCTTGAGAGCCATGCCGTTCCCCTGACTTATATTAGCGGTACAGCATTTGACGGGCGCATCCGGTTCCGCCGCGATGATCAATCTATGCCGGCAGGTCTTGCGATGGCGGCTGCACACATGGCGGGGACGAGGCCAGGCATGACTGATCTTGTACTTGGCCGTGCCGTATAAATTCTTCGAATGTCGGGTCATGGCGCCGCCCCCGCCAACCTGCTAGCGCTTTCGCCATGCCGCTAACCGCCGCTGCGTCCGCAAGAGAAATCCTGGTCCGCCTGCACGATGTGATGGCGGCGCGATCGTCCGCGCAGGCGAAGCTCGATGCGGTCGCGCGGATCATCGGCGAGGCGCTGGATAGCGAGGTCTGCTCGATCTATCTGCTGCGCGAGGGGCTGCTCGAACTCTATGCAACGCGCGGGCTCGACCAGGCGGCGGTGCACGTCACCAAGCTGGCGCTGGGCGAAGGCCTGGTCGGCACGATCGCCAAGAATGTCGAGACGCTGAACCTGGACGAGGCGGCGTCGCATCCCGATTTCGCCTATCGCCCCGAAACCGGCGAGGACGAGTTCCACAGCTTCGCCGGCGTACCGATCATCCGCCGCGAACAGGCAGTCGGCGTGCTGGCGGTACAGCATGCCGAACCGCGCAAATATGACGATGTCGAGATCGAGGCGCTGCAGACCGTGGCGATGGTGCTCAGCGAGCTGATCGCCAATGCCGGGCTGATCGACCAGCGCGGCGACGCCGCGACGCGCCCGCAATCGACCGCGGCGACGCGGCTGGAGGGGCTGAAGCTGGTCGAGGGGATGGCGATCGGCCATGCCGTCTATCACCAGCCGCGCATCACCATCGAACATACCGTCGCCGAGGATATCGAGGCTGAGCGACATCGCGTCTATGCCGCGTTCGACAAGATGCGCGAGCAGATCGACCGCATGGCGCAACAGGCCGAATTCGGTTTGGACGGCGAGCATGAGGAAGTGCTCGAGACCTACAAGATGTTCGCCTATGACGAAGGCTGGTCGCGGCGGATCAACGAGGCGATCGATTCCGGCCTGACCGCGGAAGCGGCGATCGAGCGCGTCCAGCAACGCACGCGGATGCGCATGCGCCAGATCGGCGACCCCCTGCTCCAGGACCGGATGCACGACCTGGAGGATCTGTCCAATCGCCTGCTCCGCATCGTGTCGGGGCAGATGGGCACCGCCGCGCAACTTGGGCTCCGGCAGGACACGATCCTGATCGCGCGCAATCTGGGCCCGGCCGAATTGCTCGAATATGACCGGCGCCGGCTGAAAGGCGTCGTGCTCGAAGAAGGCTCGTTGACCGCGCATGTGACGATCGTCGCGCGTGCGATGGGCGTCCCGGTGCTCGGGCGCGTGCGCGGCGTTCGTCAGACGATCGCCGACGGCGACCTGTTGCTGCTCGACGTGACCGAGGCTGGGTCGGTGCTGGTCCGTCCGTCGGCGGCGATGGAAGAGGCGTTCGACGCCAAGCTCCTCGTCCGCCAGAAACGCCGCGCGGCGTTCGCGGCACTGAAGTCGGAAGCGCCGGTCACGCTCGACGGCGAGCGGTTGACGGTGATGGTCAATGCCGGCCTGCGCGACGATGTCGCTGCGTTGGACGTGACGGGCGCCGACGGGATCGGGCTGTTCCGCACCGAATTCCAGTTCCTGGTGTCGGCGACCTTGCCGCAGCGCGAGCGACAGCTCAGGCTGTACAAGGACGTGCTCGACGCGGCGGGCGACAAGCCGGTGGTGTTCCGCACGGTCGATATCGGCGGCGACAAGGCCCTCCCCTATCTCAACCATCACGACGAGGATGAGGAGAATCCGGCGATGGGCTGGCGCGCGCTTCGGCTCGCGCTCGAACGCGGCGGGCTGATGAAGGCGCAGGCGCGCGCGCTGATCGAGGCGGCGGCCGGCCGCACGCTCAACGTGATGTTTCCGATGGTCAGCGAGGCCTGGGAGCTCGACGAGGCCAAGGCGTTGTTCGAGGCGCAGCGCGAATGGCTGGGCAAGCGCGGCAAAAGGCTGCCGAGCGAAATCCGCTATGGCGCGATGCTCGAAGTGCCGGCTTTGGCCGAGCAGCTCGACCTGTTGCTGCCCAATATCCAGTTCCTGTCGGTCGGCACCAACGATTTGACCCAGTTCCTGTTCGCCGCCGACCGCGCCAATCCCAAGCTGGCCGAGCGTTATGACTGGCTGTCGCCGTCGATCCTGCGGTTCCTGAGGCGCGTGGTGGCGCCGTGCAACGAAGCGGGAGTCGCGCTGACCGTGTGCGGCGAGATGGGCGGGCGGCCGTTGGAGGCGATGGCGTTGATCGCGCTGGGAATCGAGCGGCTGTCGATCACCCCGGCGGCGGTCGGGCCGATCAAGGCGATGGTGCGCAGCCTCGATCGCGGCAAGGCGATGCGCTTCATGGACGAGTTGCTGGCCAAACCGCCGCGCGGCCTGCGCGCCGCATTGGCCGGCTGGGCGGCCGAAAACCATGTCGAATTGGCCTGAGCCGGGGGCGAAACGCGCCAACGCGCCGTTGACAGTCTTACCCGCTTTGGCCGACAGCCGTTCCCGGCGGGTGGCCATCCCCAGGTCGCAAACCCCTACCCGCCGGAGAAGGTGATGGACGAGGACGAAGCAGCGGGCGCTCCCGATCAGGCGTCGCTATTCCCCAAGACCGTAGGTGACAAGCTGCGCGAGGCGCGCGAGGCGCAGGGGCTGACCCTGGCCGATATCGCCAACCGGACGCGCGTGCCGATGCGCCACCTGGAAGCGATCGAGAATAACCGCATGGAGGGGATGGCGTCGCCGGCTTATGCCATCGGCTTCACCAAGACCTATGCGCGAGCCGTCGGGCTCGACGACCGCGCGATCGCCGCCGAACTGCGCCAGAGCCCGCAAATGCCGCTGTCGCCGACGACGCGGTTCGAGGAATATGAGCCGACCGACCCCCGCCGCGTGCCGTCGAGCGGAATCGCCGGCATCGCCGCGATCATCGCTTTGGTGCTGCTGGTCGGCGTCGGCATCTGGTACGGGACGACCTGGCTGCGCGGCACCGGCGAGGAGCCCGCCCCGCTTGTCACGCCCGAGGCATCGCCGAGCATCGCCGCTGCACCCGAAGCGACTCCGGCGCCGGTTGCCGGCGGCCAGGTCGTGCTGACCGCGACCGACGCGGTCTGGCTGCGCGTCTATGACGCGACCGGCAAGACGCTGATCCAGAAGACGATGCAGCCGGGCGAGCAATATTCGCTGCCGACCGACGCCGCCAATCCGATGATCAATATCGGCCGGCCCGACAAATTGCAGGTGACGATCAACGGATCGGCGGTGCCGCCGCTGGGCGACGGCAAGCGCCCGATCAAGGACATGCCGATCAGCGCCGCGGCGCTGCAGGCGCGCGGGACTGCCGCCGCTGCCGCCGCTCCTGCGGCTGCGCCGACTCCGCCCGCCGCGGCTCCGACACCGAACGCGACGCCGGCCAAGCGCCCCGGAACGAACGACGTGCCCGACTTCTTCCGCAAGCCGAGCGACAAGCCTGCCGCCTCGGCTACGCCGCGCCCGGTGGCGACGCCCGATCCGGTATCCTTGCCCGCCGCGGCACCGACATCGGCGCCTTAGGCCGGCGTAATGAGGAATACGCCTCCCCGGCGAAGGCCGGGGCCCAGTCGCGATGGATTGGCGGCGGCGGTACGCCCTCTCCAAGTCATCGATCCTGGACCCCGGCCTTCGCCGGGGAAGCGTGAAACTCTCCGCGCACGGAGTAGCGCGTGCACATATTCCGCGTTAGGTTAACCATAGCGGGTCATTCTGGGGACAAGTATGCGTAGTTTGTTGACGACGGTCATGATGGCGGCGGCCGGCCTGGCGATCGCGGCACCGGCGCACGCGCAGGACCGATCGGTCGATGCGCGGCTGGGCCAGCTGGAAAAGCGGATGAACACGGTCGAGCGCGTCGTGTCGCGCACGTCCGGGCCGCTGATTCAGCCCGAAATCGGCCCCGACAATCAGCCGGTCACTGCCCCGGGCACCCCTGCCAGCGCGCCGCTCGCCGATCTCGAACAGCGCCTGACCTCGGTCGAAACCGAATTGTCGGGCTTTACCGGCCGGCTCGAGACCGACGAGCACAAGATGCAGCAGCTCGAGGCCGATTTCGCCGCGTACAAGCGCGCGACCGACGCGCGGCTGAAGGCGCTGGAGGATCGCGGCGCGGCCCCGGCCGGCGATGCCGATCCCGCCGCGGTCACCGACGGCCCGGCGCCGGGTCCGGTCAAATCTGGCACCAAGCCCTCAGGCCCCGCCAAGCCCGCCACCGCCGGCAATGACCCCGATCGCGCCAAGGCGGTCGCCGCCGTGCCCAAGCCCGCCGGCAAGGACGCGGTCGACAAGGCGATGTACGCGTACAATTACGCCTATCGCTTGTGGCAGGCGCAATTCTATCCCGAGGCCGAGGCGCAATTGCAGGGTTTTGGGACCAAATATGCCGGCCACCGCCTGGTCAGCCGCGCGCAGAATTTGCTCGGCACGATCTATATGGACGACGGCAAACCCAATCTGGCCGCGCAGATCTATTACGAGAATTATTCCAAGCTGCCCGATGGCGAGCGCGCCGCCGACAGCCTGCTCAACCTGGCCAAGGCGCTGACCGTGCTCAAGAAGCCGCGGACCGATATCTGCCGCGTCTATACCGAGCTGAACGACGTCTATGGCTCCAAGCTGACCGCCGCGCAAAAGGCCGACGCGGACAAGGGCCGTGCCGCCAACCGATGCGCCGCCTGACCTGACCCGCGCGATCGACCCGGCGACGCTCGCGCGGTTCTCCGCGGACCTGTCGGCGCTGTGCGACCCGGCGCACGACCGCGTACTGGTCGCGGTATCGGGCGGGCCCGACAGCGTGGCTTTGCTGCTGCTGACCCACGCCTTGCTTGGCGAGCGCTGCATCGCGGCGACGGTCGACCATGGATTGCGCCCCGAAGCGGCGGACGAGGCGGCGTGGGTGGCCGATCTCTGCGCGGCGCGCGGTATCGGCCATGCCGTACTCAGCGGCGAGCTGCCCGAACGGACGGGGCACACCGCCAATCTGTCGGCGCGGGCGCGGGCGCTGCGCTACGATCTGCTCCAGGCCCATGCCGATGCGGTCGGGGCGACGCATATCGCCACCGCGCACCATGCCGATGATCAGGTCGAGACGCTGATCATGCGGCTCAATCGCGGCGCCGGGGTCGGCGGGCTGGCGGGGGTACGCGCGCGGAGCGGACGCGTGATCCGGCCGCTGCTCGGCTGGCGCCGGGCCGAGCTGGGCGCGATCGTCGCGGCGGCGGGGATCATCGCGGTCGACGATCCGAGCAACGTCAGCGACCGGTTCGACCGCGCGCGGCTGCGCAAGCAACTCGCCGCGATCGACTGGATCGACCCGTCGCGAGTCGCGGCGAGCGCCGCCGCCCTGGCCGATGCCGAGGACGCGATCGTCTGGATGGTGCGTCAGCTTGGGACGGATCGTATCGCGGCCGACGGTGATTCGCTGATGCTCGACTCCCGCGACCTGCCCTTCGAGCTGGTCCGCCGCCTGGTCGAGCAATGCGTCCGCCAAATCGACCCCGCGGCCGAAATCCGCGGCTCCGCATTGTACCGGATGGTCAAGGCGCTGGAATCGGGCGAGACTGCGATGCTGGGCGACGTGGCGGCGGTGGCGCTGTCGCCCGCGGCGTGGCGTTTTCGCAAGGCCCCACCGCGTCGATTGCTCTGATCGACGTTGTTCCATTGCCATTAAGGCTTGGTGCCTTATCTTTAAGGGCACGAAAGGTATCTCGCGACGATGAACGACAACGACAAGCAGCCCGGCCAGGACGGCGGCGGCAATAACTGGGCCCGGAACCTGTTGCTCTGGGTGGGTATCGCGGTTGCCCTGGCGGTGCTGGTGGCCATGCTCGGCGATCGCGCGACGACCCCGGCGGGCCAGCAATTGTCCTATTCGGGCTTCGTCGCCAAGGTGAAGGACGGATCGGTCAAGAAGGTCGAGATCGCCGGCACCGCGATCAAGGGTACGATGAAGGACAATTCGACCTTCACCACCAATGCCGGCGTGCCCGACCCGCAATTGGTCCAGCGCCTGATCGACAACAATGTCGAGGTCGTCGCCAAGCCCGAGGAAACGCCCTCGATCTGGCAATATCTGCTCGTCCAGTCGCTGCCGTTCGTGCTGATGCTGGCGATCGCCTTCTTCGTCATTCGCCAGATGCAGAAATCGTCGGGCTCCGGCGCGATGGGCTTCGGCAAGAGCCGTGCCCGCATGCTGACCGAGAAGCAGGGCAAGGTGACGTTCGACGACGTCGCCGGCATCGATGAAGCGCGCGAGGAATTGCAGGAGATCGTCGAGTTCCTGAAGGACCCGACCAAGTTCGCCCGTCTGGGCGGCAAGATCCCCAAGGGCGCGCTGCTGGTCGGATCGCCCGGTACCGGCAAGACCCTGCTGGCGCGCGCGATTGCGGGCGAAGCGGGCGTGCCGTTCTTCACCATCTCCGGCTCGGACTTCGTCGAGATGTTCGTCGGCGTCGGCGCCAGCCGCGTGCGCGACATGTTCGAACAGGCCAAGAAGTCGGCGCCGTGCATCGTCTTCATCGACGAAATCGACGCGGTCGGCCGCCATCGCGGCGCGGGCCTGGGCAATGGTAACGACGAACGCGAACAGACGCTCAACCAGCTGCTGGTCGAGATGGACGGGTTCGAGGCGAACGAAGGCATCATCATCATCGCCGCGACCAACCGGCCGGACGTGCTCGACCCTGCGCTGCTGCGCCCGGGCCGGTTCGACCGCCGCGTGACGGTGCCGCTGCCCGATATCGAGGGCCGCGTGCAGATCCTCCAGGTCCATATGAAGAAGGTGCCGCTGGCCCCCGATGTCGACGCGCGCACGCTCGCACGCGGCACGCCGGGCATGTCGGGTGCCGATCTCGCCAATCTGGTCAACGAAGCCGCGCTGATGGCGGCGCGGCTGGGCAAGCGCCTCGTCGCAATGGCGCAGTTCGAGCTCGCCAAGGACCGCGTGATCATGGGCACCGAGTGGAAATCGCTCGTCATGACGCCCGAGGAAAAGAAGATGACCGCCTATCATGAGGCCGGTCACGCGCTGGTCCGCATCCATGAGCCGGCGTCGGATCCGATCCACAAGGCGACGATCATCCCGCGCGGCGGCGCGCTGGGCATGGTCGTGTCGATGCCCGAGCGCGACAATTACTCCTATCATCGCGACAAGATGTACGCCGACCTCGCCACCGTGATGGGCGGGCGCGCGGCCGAGGAGATCATCTTCGGTTACGACAAGGTCTCGTCGGGCGCGAGCGGCGACATCAAGCAGGCGACCAAGCTCGCCCGCGCGATGGTGATGCGCTGGGGCATGTCCGACAAGCTCGGCCCGCTGGAATATGAGGAAGAGCAGGGCGAGACGTTCCTGGGCTATTCGCAGACCCAGCGGCACAATATGTCGAACGAGACCGCGCTGATGATCGACAGCGAGATCAAGTCGCTGATCGACGGCGGCCACAAGCGCGCGACTCAGGTGCTGAGCGAGAATATCGACCAGCTCCACCGCGTGGCGGGCGCGTTGCTCGAATACGAAACGCTGACCGGCGACGAGATCAAGGCGATCGCCGCGGGCGAGGACATCAACCGGCCCGACGCGGGTGCTACGACCTCGACTCTGCCGAGCAGCGGGACGTCGATCCCGAAGACGCGGCGCCCGTCGGGACCGTTCGGGAATCCGGCGCCGGCTGGGGCGTAAGGTTCCGCGATTGTTGTGATGCGAGAGGCCCTTCCCGTGTGAGCGGGAAGGGCTTTTTGTAATGTTGCCGATTTGAGTTGGCCCCGTGGTCGAGCCATTGTTACCGGCGCTATTCGAGCGGGGGGGTGTCGCCTCGCCAGCTTGGGTGATTGCGAGCCGACCACCCGGTCGCGACCTCTACTCCACCGTCAGGCGGCCTTTAACGGGCGCCGGCCTATGAAGATGCATTCTTCTACGTCCTCTTTCTGTACCCCTTTTGAGCCGCCCATCGTCGAGTGTTTATGTGGTATGATGATGGGATCACAAACTTCGGCAAAGTGGTCAGCGATTAACGATGGGATACGTTCAAGCGAGTTCAAAAGCAGACCATCGCTCGGATAGCTGATCATCAAATCCGCGCCAACGCGAGCGGTCGCCGCGATCATCTCGCTGAAAGAAGCATCGACCTTCGTAGCGAGGGAGAATGAAGACCGAAAACGCCCGCCACGATACTGCCCTTTTCCGTCGACCTCTGGATAATCATACAGCAAAACGGTCTCGAGCAGGTGGTAAAAACGAGAGTACTGGTCGTTGGTATACGGAGGATCGGCGTAGATAATAGCAGGCCGCTCGGAATCTCCGCTCATTTGCCTGAGGACATCAATCGCATCACCGTGAAAGACGCGATTTTCTGTCCGCCAATCAGCGTCGCCGATAGGTTTTAACTCGCAAAGTGCGTCCGACCAAAAAGACCAGACGCACCGGCGTCGTTTGTCGGTCACACGCTTTATATTGGCCTCGCTAGCGGTAAGATATTGCGCGAAGTGGCCGGTCGAGTTGGATGTTGCAGCAATCGCGCGGCAGATCGCCAATAGAGCCCAACGGTGCTCCTCCGCTGTAATCACTCCCGCGTTCAGGGCCGCGTCCGCCCCGAAGCGGATTGAATCAACCTGCATTGCTTGAACAAGGCCAAGATACGTGCCGGCGTACAATGTGGTGAAAAGGCAATGACTATGCGCAGCTTGCCATTCAGCACGACGGGCAGCAGCGCGATCCATCTGTGCAGTTTGAAGGATAATCTGCCGCCCCGCATTGCGGCTCCACAACACATCAAGTTCTTCTTCGACCTCATCCCGCGCAAGACGGGTAAGCAGATTCAGATTCTCATCGCCGCGCGCCAAGACTGCCGATCGGACGTGACTGATGCGTGGGCCGTTTTCACGAGATAGATAAAGAGCTTCGGTTAGTGTTCGCGAGAAGACTTGGGCATCATTGCACCAAATTTGTCGCTTCGGCGCTATGGACGAACCGGCAGCTGAGATCCCAGAAAACAAGTCCATAAATGGGCCAGGACTGAAGTCGTCACAAAGGGCATCGATCGTTCCCGCCAGTGTCTTTTTGGTACCCATGTATGTAAAAGCTGCCATTAAGCCGCCCTCAAATACCTAGGGAACAAGCCCCTCCAATGATCTTCGTTCACGTATAGAATTGGCAAGCAATTATTAGCAGACTTGTGCTGAAGCACGAACATCAGCCCCATGTCACCAAAACCCCTCGGCCACTTCGGGTCGGCAATCGCGCAATACTTCTCCACAACGCCTTTCTCATGATCGGTGAACAGCGTGTTGTCTTCATCAAAGAGCGCATCTTCCGGACCAAGCACGTATTTGGCGAGTATCCGCAATTCGGTGCTGTTTTGGATGGCATCTTGCGCCCGCTGGGTCAGCGCGGTCAGGATCAGGTAGCATGTGGCTTCCGACGCAACCAATTCCAAAATCCGCGGCCACATGCGTGTTACTTGTCGACCGGTGCCGGCGAAGTCGTCGATAAAGACAACGTGATCCTCAGCGGTCAATCGCAGGTGCGGCAAATCCGTGAGCGTTTTGAAGCGGTCTGCGAAAGCAGCGTACGCCAAATCATTCGCTTCGCAGAAGGTGCGAACCATCGCTGCGCCGCTTTCATGCGCACGTCCAAAGCCGACGAAGTACCAATTGCCGGATCTCTGTGCAGGATCGCGATTCCAGCCGGGTAACGCCGCCAACGCCTCGCGATAGCCCGCGACGATGTCCAGGTTGCTCACCACTTTCACGTGGTCAAGCACCTTCGCGGCCACCTCCTGATCATCGTTATCGAACCGGTCAATCCATCCTTGAATTGTCCCCTCATCAGGTGGCTCGCGATAGTGCCTAAACTTCTTTCGCCAATCCGCCAGACGCTCGTTCCATGAAGGCTGTGCCTCTACCGCTGCGTCCATCAGTTGAGCCTCCGATCGGCTCGCGCCAGCGTCATTCGAGCAAGTTCTTGGAACTGCTCCAGCTCCTCCCACAACTCTTCTTCGCCAAGAAAATTCTCGACATCGATTTCGCGCAGCTCGTCACGTAGGCGAATTATAGAGCGCAGCAGTACGGATGCCTGCCGATGGAAACGAGCGGTGTCGATTTCCAGCTCAGCGATCTCCATGGCGTCGTCATCAATAAAACGCTTGAGAAGCATCAAGATTTCGTCGTCGTGCCCGGAGGCTCGAGCGACAGAAATATGCTGCTTAATCTTGCGAAAGTCGGTTATAGCCTTGAAGCCCGATAGACGGTTTTGATATTTGTGTAAGAACGCTCCAATCGTCTTATCCAGATCAAACCAATCAGCTCTTGAAACCAATCGATCAGTAAGTATCGGATAAAGTTCTATAAAAAAGTCTGCCTTTATGCGATCCTCAGGATCGGCATAAAGCATCATCTCTTGGTATTGCTTGTCATACCATAGCAATTTTTTGCATCGCGTAACGACCGCCGCGTCCAGGCCGGTCAGTTCGGACAACGCGTTATCACTTCGCTCCTTGAGCTCGTCCATCAGCACTTCAAGCTTGAGTGCAGTAGGCATCAAATCCCAATCCTTACGGAGTTTGTGGATTTGGAACATCGTTACAATGTTCTCGGCCAACGTGGGCTCGGCAACTTCGTTGATCGGGATTACATCAAGGTTGAGGCGTTGGGCACAAATCCAACGGCGCTGACCATCGAGGATGGTAAAATGGGACGAGCCTTTTGCTCGGAACACCGTCAAGGGCACGAGCACGCCAACGCGGCGGATTGAATCCGCGAGCGTCTGAAGGGGCAGCTCATCGAAAAGATACCGCGGATTATGCGGGTTTGGCTTTAATGAACTTGGCGGCACCTGCCGAAGCGTAGGGTGTGGTATCGGCGTTAGACCCAAGTCCTCACTCACCGGAATACCCTCTGGTTGCTAGTTTGAGCATCGACGGTTCCCCCTATTCGCAAGCGTTTGACACGCGTCGATAGTGCGGGTGTAGGGCGAGGACGGTCGCGTATCAACCGCCGGAGGTAATCGCACCACAGTTAGCCGGCTATTTCTGTAACGGGTGCATAAACCCTTAATTTGCTGCTGTATCAGCCTCTCAACCCGAAATGGCCCGTCAACCCGCGCTCTCCGCCTTCCACGTCGCCACGAACACATCGCGATACGCCGGCATGTCCGGATCGATCGGCCGGATCGGCGTCACGCCGTGCAGGACGCGGTGATCGTCCAGCAGCACGGCGTCGCCCGGTGCCGCCAGGGTGAAGCGGTCGATCTGCGGCCGGCCGGCGATTCGGATCTCGGTCACGCCTTCGTCGGCGTTCACCCGATCGATCAGCATCACCAGCACCCAGTCGACGCCGTCGCGGTGCATTCCCTCCGGGGTCGGGCGGCCCGCTTCGTCCGCGGTGGCCTCGATCCGGAACTGGTGAAGCTCGACATGCCAGGAGCCGGCTGCGCCGCCGCCGCCGGCGCGCTCGAAGCAATCGGTCGCGCCGCGGAGCAGCCGCCGCATCATCGGGCTGTCGACGACGCCGTCCTCGATCGGATCGAACCAGCGCTGAACGTCGCCGTTCAGCCGGTTATAGTCGCGGCTCTGATAATGCGGCTGGTGCGGCTTTCGCGCGATCGCGTCGGGCGTGATCGCCAGCGTAGCGTGGCGCCGCCGGCGATAGCGGCCGCCATCGGCCATGTAGCGATCGAGCCCGAGCCGGTTCCACGATTGGGCGAAGTCCCGCCACTCCGGGGCCGAGGCCGCCGGCAACCAGTCGATCGCGCCCGGCGCGGGGCGAACGAAGCCCTGTGCCGCCAGCTCGCCGGCCAGGCGCATGTCCGCCTCGTTCCCGATCGTCTCCAATGGTCGAGGCACTGCGAGGTCCCCTTGTCGATGGCCCCCCGCTATCGAGGTGCGATGCCCGCCATATAATCCTTCGTGCGGCCAGATCATGGCGGATGCGGGCCCGACGGCCACATTCGGCCACCCGATTGACCGCGGCGCGCCTCAGTGTATTAAATCATTATGGCACTGCGAATTGACCGCGTCCCGGTGCCATCGTGAGAACGCGGGCACGCCCGATTTCCACCGGCCGCGACAGGAGAGCCTGGCCGCCGATCGCCGCCGCGACACTATCTGCTGATGCCAGCCCGGAGGGTGAGATGGATCGTCGACAATTTCTGGCAAGCGCCGCGAGTATCGGAATCGTCGGCGTCTGGGCGACGCGATCGGCCGCCGCGCCGTCGCGCGTCGCGTGGCGCGAGGATCGCGCGCTCTATCCCCAGGGCGTCGCGTCGGGCGATCCCGACGATCATAGCGTGGTGCTGTGGACCCGGCGGCCGTTCGATCAAGGCGATCGCCACGCGCTGACCGTCGAAGTCGCGCTGGATGCGGACTTTCGCCGCGTCGTCGCGACGGCGCGCGTGCCGGTGCTGGCGGCGGCCGACTGGACCGGCCGGGCGCTGGTCGGCGGCCTGTCCCCGGCGACGACCTATTGGTACCGGTTCACCGACGACGGCGGCGCGGGCAGCCGGGTCGGGCGCACGATCACCGCCCCGCGCGCGACCGATCCGCGCCCCGTCCGCTTTGCCTTCGTGTCGTGCAACAGCGTCAACGAAGGCGCGCAGAACGCCTATCGCCGGATGATCTGGGAGGATGAGCGCGCGCCCGCCGACCGCAAGCTGGGTTTCGTGCTGCATCTGGGCGACTTTATCTACGAGGTCGTCGAATATCCGGACGAGGTGCCGCATCGCTATTCGCGCACCGTCTATGACCTCGGCCGCATTCCCGATGCGCGCAAGGTCAGCAACTTCCACGTGCCGACCAATCTGGCCGGCTATCGCCACGTCTATCGCGCGCATATCGACGATCCCGACATCCAGGACGCGCGAGCCCATTTCCCGTTCGTGTGCATCGGCGACAATCACGAATTTTCTTGGCAGGGCTGGCAAAGCTTCATCAAATATGGCGGCAAGGTCGAACCCGCGCAGCCGCTGCGCGTCGCCGCCAACCAGGCATGGTGGGAATATATCCCCTCGCGCGTCCGCAAGGCGTCCGGCGCCGGGCTCGACCAGTTCGGACCGCCTGCGGTGGCGAAGGCGCCGATCGAGACGTTCGACGATCACGGATTCGGCACCGAGCCCAATAACCGCATCGCGGTGGGCAGCATGACCGCCTATCGCGCGCTGCGTTATGGCCGGCACGTCGACCTGATCCTGACCGACTTTCACAGCTACAAGGCGGCGGACCCGACCGACCGGCCCGAAGCGGCGGCGCTCGATTCGGGGGAGTATCCGGTCCTTCCGCAGGAATGGATGGAGATCGTCGATGGCGGGAGGGACTATGCCGGCGGCAAGCCCCCCGCGACGATCGCGATCGGCGACAAGACCATCCCCAACTTCCGCAAGGACGAGCCCGCCTATACCGTACTCGGCCGCGAGCAGAAGGCGTGGCTCAAGGACCGGCTGACGCAATCGACCGCGACCTGGAAGATCTGGGGCGCGACCAACGGCACGCTCGACATGCGGACCGATCCGCAGAACCTGCCCGCCGGCCTGATCAAGGCGCCCTGGATGGGCAAGAATTTCGGCACGTTCGCCAACCCCGACTTCAGCAGCGCGTACGCCGAGCGAGCGGAAATCTACGACACGGTGCGCGACCGCAAGATTTCCGGATTCGTTACCGTCTCGGGCGACCGCCATAGCTTCTGGGCGGGCTATGCCGCGCCGGCCCTGCCGCCCGCGGGGTTCGCGCCGGTCGGGATCAGCTTCATCACCGGATCGATTTCGGCGCCGGGCCTGGGCGAGGCCGCCGAATATTTCAAGGAATCCCCCACCCTGCCGCTGTACGTGCGCAAGCCGGCGGGCGGGGCGCCCGAGCATACGATCAACCTGACGATCAAGCGGGGCGTGCGCAGCGCACTGGAATATGCGGCGAGCGGCGACATCGCCAAGGCGCGCGCGCTGACCAATCCCGACGTCGCGCCGCATCTGGAATTCGTCGACATGGCCGGGCACGGCTATGCCGTGGTCAGCGCCGGCCCCGACGCGATCGACACCGAGTTCGTCTGCATCGTCCGCCCGATCGCGCGCGCCACCACGCCCGACGGCGGCCCGCTGCGGTACCGCGTGTCGCACCAGGCGCGGCTGTGGCAGCCGGGCGCTCCCCCGAAACTCGAGCAGCGGATAATCGAGGGAGACGCCAAATTGTCGATCTGACGGTATCGGTGGCGGGCAGTGAAGCGGCCCGGCCTGCCCCAGCGGCAGCGAACCTTATGGTTCGGATCGGTTACGGTCATCCAACCCCAAGCAACCGCGAGTCACGATTGGTCGCGGTTATGATCAGTCTGCCTTTGCCGCCAGCGGCGCTGCCCTGGTGCGCATCACCTTCATCGGTGGGGCGCCATCGATGAACGTGAAGCTCGAAAAATCCGGGGCGAACTCGACTGTGACGCCCAACGATTCGGATCGAAAGCGCGTGGGAGAGAGCGCGGCCAAACGTTCGGATGCCGAGGCAGGGGCGCCGACGAACCTTGCAAACAACCCGTCCGGACGGGCTTCGAGGTCGACGTTCAACCCACTACCTGCAAAGCGCCCGGCAGCCTTGGAAAGCTGGGCGAACGATAACGTCTTTTCCTCGGTCGCCGGTACTACGATGTCCGGCCAACCATAGTCGGTCGCAACGGCCCGGACGACTTCATTCGTCAGCCGCCGGCCGTCTCCGCCATTGGTCATCACGACGATGCCATCGCCCTTGCCGACATAGGAGACCATGAAGGATTCGAAACCCGGGTTTACGCCATCGTGGCCGAAGCGGGGGACGCCGTCCCCGTAAAGAGCAAGTCCGAGCCCCCAATTGTCCTTCACCGGCGTCATCATCACTCGCGTCATGGCGGGCGACAAGCGGTGACCCTTTTTGCCCGAGGCAGAGGCCTGCAAGTCGATCAGCAGGCGCGCGAGATCACCCGCGGTTGTCCACAAGCCCGCCGGCGCGAGCTGGGGCATGACTTCATAATTGCCCGGCATGGGTTTGCCCCAGGCGGAACCGAATGCCATGTCGGCGCGGATCGCCGGCGAGGGCGGCATGGCGAAGGTGCTGCGCGTCATGCCAAGCGGACCTAGTATTTCGCGTTGCGCAAGGTCGGCGAAGGACATTCCGCTCACGTCCGTGAGCGCGAGTTGCGCCACCATGTAACCCCCGCCGGAATATTCGAACTGCGCGCCCGCTGGCAGTATGCTGCGAACGGGCGGGCCATCGGCGCCTTCCAGGATCTGAACGGTCGTGGGGAGCGTCGCGCCGGGCCGATATCCGTGATCGAAACCGTGAACGTTCAGCCCGGCCGTGTGGCTCAGCAACTCGCGAAGAGTGACGCCGTTGGGGGCCAGTTTCTCGTCCTTCGGCAGTTGCCAGGACCGAAGCGATTCGTTGATGTTGCGATCAAGACCGATCTTGCCTTGCTCGACCAGCCGCAGCGCTATCACCGCCGTCACCACCTTGCTGATCGACGCGGCCTGAAAGGCGGTGTTGGGAGTGACCGGCGCGCAACTTGTAAGATCACGAACACCCCAGCCGCGCGCCCAGGCGATCTTGCCGGCGTGGAAGACCGCGACGCTGATCCCAGGCACATCGTACCGGCCCATCTCGTCCCTGAGAGTCAGCGGTTGGTCGCCGGGCTTGATGACCGGAGGGCGCAGGTTCGTTTCGACATTGCGGGTATGCGCATTGCTCGGTCCGCCGGCCGCGAGGGTAGGCGCGGCACACGGTGTTGGCGCGGACTGTGCCATCGCGGGGCTGCAAGCGGCGGTGCTCAGCAACAAGGCGCAGAAGATCATTCGTGCGTGTGGCATCGTCCGGGTCTCCAACAATGTGAGGGTTAGGCGACGGAAGAGGCCGGGAAGCGCTTCGGCCCTGAAGTGCTAGCGGGTCATGACGGCGGTAAATTGAGGTCGGCGTGCCAACGCCCCAGGCCGGCGATCAACGTCAGTTCGATCCCCAGGACTCCACCCAGCGTGACGGCTTGGCCGACGTCCAGGAACAAGCTGCCCATGAACAGGACCTGTGTCGTGATCGCGGCGAGAATGGCGGCGCCAACCGAGGTAGCTCGCCCCCAGTCGCGCTCAAGCATCAGCCATGCGAGACGCAATTGCGCGCCCCCCGATAGAAGCAATAACAAGGTCACCGATGGGCCCGTCACGCGAAAGGCACCATCGACAAGGAGTTTCTGGCCGGAAGTCATGCCGGCGCCCAGCGCTCCTTGCTCCCCGAACAGATGAGGCAGCCCGAGAATCGCGGAGCTGATTTCGATTGCCGCTATCGGGACCATCACAGCTAGCGCCAGCGCGTAATTGGTCAGGACGAATCGCCCTTCCTCCCGCATCGGCATTTGGCGCAACGCAGCCGTCAAACATCCGATTGCGAACGTCAGCGAGCGATGGTCGTCGACGGCGACATCGAACTCCGCCCGCATGGCTTGCGCCCACTCATGCCGGTCTTTCCCCAGACATTGGCATGCGAGCGTCATCAACGCACGGGATAAAGCGAGCATCATATCCGAACGGCTTTCCCCGATAGCGTGCGATCGCTCAGCGCGACGTCCCGACTCAGCGAATATCCCATGGCGGTCAGACGATAAGCATGACGCGCGGGGCGGCCGGGCTGGGCAGGCTCGCGCCATTCAGCCTCTACCACTCGCTGGTCCGTCATCCGCATCAACAGTGGATAGAGCGTGCCCGAAAGCAGTCCGGTCTCTTTCATCAGATCGTAGCCATGGTGCCACTGTCGATCGGACAGGGCATCAAGGAGCGCGATCATTTGCTTCGACGGTCGCCGCTGTCGTGCCATTCCTCATTTTCAACATATGTAGATTTAATAGTCAAGCGCCGTCGCTTCGTGGCGGCGAGCGGTGTCAGGAATTCGCGATCGAGCTGAATGAAAGAGGGTGGGCGGAAGCGATCTTTGCAACGCCGTCTGGCTAGCGGCGCGACCAGCTTGACTTCCTTTCTCGAACTTACGTTAACGTAAGACAATCCTCGCGGCGCCAACGCCGCGGGCAGAACATATCGGGGAGGATCGCCGACCATGCGGATCAAACACCGTCTCGCCTGCGCCTTGTGCTTCGCCGCCGCATTGGCCCCTGCCACCACCGCTTCCGCCTGGTCGAACCAGGGGCATATGGTGACCGGCGCCATCGCCTATGACGATCTGGCGAGGACCGACCCCGCGCTGATCGCGAAGATAGAGGCGATCATGGCGGACCATCCGGACAAGGCGCGGTTCGATCGTGCGCTGGCGGGGTTTTCGGGCGAAGCGCGGACGCGGCGGCTGTTCGAGTTGATGGCGCGCTGGCCGGACGATGCGCGCAACGGCCCCTTTGACCATCCCGGCTGGCATTACTGGCTACGGCTGGTCTCGTCCCAGGCCGATCCCGCCAAGGTCCCGCCGGCATTGCTGGCGATGAGCACCGGAGAGGCGGTCGAGGCCTATCGGCTCAACCTGGCGACCGTGCGCGATGCTTATGCGCCGGCGGCGGATCGGGCGGTGTCCCTGTGCTGGCTGTTCCACCTGGCGGGCGACATCCAGCAGCCGCTCCATGGCGGGCATTTGATCTCCGCCCGCTTTCCGCTGAGCGATCGCGCGGGCGAAGCCAGCTTCGTCCGGCCGGCCGAGGGCGCGGCGGCGATCAACCTGCATGCCTATTGGGACAATGCCGTCGGCGGCGACGAGGATGACGACGCCAATGTCGAGGCGGTGCGCGTGCGGCTCGACCGGGCCTGGCCGCGATCGGCGCTGAACGAATTGACCGGGAAGGCCGATGCCGAGGCGTTCCGGTCCTGGGCGGACGAGAGTTTCGGGCTGGCGCGATCGGTCGTCTATAAGGGCGGCACGTATGAAGGCGCGGTGACGGCGGCCGCGGCTTTGCCGGTCCCGCCGGGCTATAGCGACGCGCGCCGCACCACCGGCGAACGCCGGGTCGCGCTGGGCGGCCATCGCATCGCCGATGCGGTGCGCGCGGCGTTGGGCAAATAGGGCAAGATCGTCCGTCCAAGCCCGCGCCAAGTCGATCATAAACCGACGATTATTCGTTTCCCGACAGGAGCGGTTCAGGATCTCAAGCGTAGAGGACTTCCGAAGGATGGCCGATATGCGCGCTCGCTCCGTCTCCGTTCTGTTGTTCGCCATGCTCGCCACGCCCGCTTTGGCCGCCCCGGCGGCACAAGAGTCGGCGGCCTGGACGAACCGCCTGACCTGGGGCGCGTCCGCGGCGGATGCCGGGGATGACAAGGCCGGTAGCGGCCGTTGGCTCGACGCCCAGCTCAAGCATCCCGACGACAGCCTGCCGCCAGAGGCGGCCGCCCGGATCGCGGCGATGCGGATCAGCCGCGAGCCGCTGGCGGCCTTGGTGGTCGAACAGGATGCGGCGATCCGCTATGCCAACAAGCTGCCCGATCCCGCCCAGCGCGACGCCGCGCGCAAGGCGTATCAGCAGGACATGAACGCGCTGGCCAACGAGGCGGCGACGCGGTCCCTGCTGCGCGACCTCTACGCGCCCGACCAGTTGCGCGAGCAATTGACCTGGTTCTGGTTCAACCATTTTAACGTCCAGGCGCAGAAGCGCGACATCCGCGCGATGGTCGGCGATTACGAGGACACGATCCGCGACCATTCGCTGGGCAAGTTCCGCGACTTGCTGGAAGCAACGCTCAGGCATCCGGCGATGTTGCGATACCTCGACAACGATCAGAACGCGGCGAACCATATCAACGAGAATTACGCGCGCGAGATCATGGAACTCCACTCGATGGGCGTCGGGTCGGGCTACACGCAAAAGGACGTGCAGGAACTGGCGCGAATCCTGACGGGGGTCGGGGTCGACCTCAGCCCCAATGCGCCCAAGCTCAGCCCACAGCGCCAGGGGCGCTATGTCCGCGCCGGGCTGTTCGAGTTCAATCCCAACCGCCACGATTTCGGCGACAAGCAATTCCTTGGTCATACGATCAAAGGCAGCGGCTTTGGCGAGGTGGAGGAAGCGCTTGACCTGATCGCGCGGTCGCCGGCCACCGCGCACCATGTCTCCGAGCAACTCGCGACCTATTTCATGGGCGATACACCACCCGCCGCCGTGGTCGATCGCATGACCGCGACCTGGCAAAAGAGCGACGGCGATATCGCGCAGGTGCTGCGCACGATGATCCGCGCGCCCGAATTCCGGCAATCGCTCGGCACCGTGTTCAAGGACCCGGTTCATTACGCGGTATCGTCGGTGCGCCTGATGTACGGCGACAAGGTGATCGTGAACGCGCAGCCCATCAGCGGCTGGCTCAACCGCATGGGCGAAGGCCTGTATGCGCGCGAAACGCCCGACGGCTATCCGATGGCCTCGGCCGCCTGGACCGGGCCCGGCCAGATGTCGGTGCGGTTCGAGATCGCGCGGCAGATCGGCGGCGGCGCGGCGGGCTTGTTCAAGCCCCCCGCCCCGCCCGCCGCCGTGGCCACCGTCGGCATGGGAGAGGCGCCGGCGATGATGGCGCCCGGGATGACATCCGCCCCGCCGCCCGTCGCCACCGCGCCGCCGGCCGTTCCGATACCGGCGCTGCCCAGGCTGCAGACCGCCGCCTATAACAGCGCCGTCGCGCCGGCACTGGGCGGGCAGACCAAGACGGCGTTGACCCAGGCAAGCTCGCCGCAGGAATGGAACGCGTTGTTCCTGTCATCGCCCGAATTCATGCATCGCTGACGCGAACGGAGAACGTCTATGTTGCTCGACCGCCGTGACCTCATCGCCGGTGCCGCCGCATTGGCGCCGCTGATCGTCGCCGGGCGCGCGTTCGCCGCCCCGCAAGCCGGCAGCCGGATGCTCGTCGTGTTCCTGCGCGGTGCCTATGATGCCGCCAATATCATCGCGCCGACGGGAAACGATTTCTATCACGCCTCTCGCCCGACGATCGCGCTCGGCAAACCCAACCCGGCCGACGCCAATGCGCCGATCGCGCTCGACGCCGACTGGAGCCTGCACCCGGCGCTCAAGGACTCGATCTATCCGCTGTGGCAGAAGAAGCAGATCGCGTTCGTGCCGTTCGTCGGCACCGACGATATGAGCCGCAGCCATTTCGAGACCCAGGACACGATCGAGCTCGGCCAGCCGATCGGCGGGCATCGCAATTACAATTCCGGCTTCATGGCGCGGCTCGCCGCGGCGCTGGGACAGGACAAGCCGATTTCGTTCACCGACCAGCTGCCGCTGTGCTTTCGCGGCGGGCCGGTGATCCCGAATATCGCCCTGGCGGCGGTCGGATCGAAGCCCGCCGTGCCGCCCAAGGACGCCGCGCTGATCACCGCGATGTACAAGGGGCAGCATAGCGGCGCGAACGACCTGGGCAGTTCGGTCGCGGAAGGATTCCAGGTGCGCGACACAGTGTTCAAGACCGTCGACGAGGAAATGAAGGAAGCGAGCCGCGGCGCGGTCAGCCCCAAGGGCTTCGAACTGTCGGCGCGGCGGATCGGGCGGCTGATGCGCGACCAGTTCAATCTCGCCTTCGTCGATGTCGGCGGGTGGGATACGCACGTCAATCAGGGCGGCGCGCAAGGCTATCTGGCGACGCATATTGGCGAATTGGGGCGCGGCTTGGCCGGCTTCGCCGATGAGATCGGCCCCGATGCCTGGCGCAACACGACGGTGGTGGTCGTCTCCGAATTCGGCCGCACGTTCCACGAGAATGGCGACAAGGGCACCGATCACGGCCATGGCAGCATCTATTGGGTGATGGGCGGCGGCGTGAATGGCGGGCGCATGGCCGGGGCCCAGGTCGCGCTGTCGCAAGCGACGCTCAACCAGGGCCGCGACCTGCCCGTGCTGACCGATTACCGATCGATGATCGGCGGCCTCGCGGCGCGGCAATTCGGCCTGGCCGGCGACCGGCTCGGTACGGTGTTTCCCGCGGCCAAGCCGGTCGACTTGCAGCTCATCTAACGAGCGTCGAAGCGTCGAGGTCGGAAAGCGCGGGCCTCAAGTGCCGCCTCTCCGTCACTCGATGATCATGCCGACGACGTGCCAGGCACCGTCTTCGCGCTCAAGCGTGACGGTCTCCACCGCGTCGGCCTTGTTGGCATAGCGGGCCCGGAACTTCACGACCTCATAGCCATAAGGCGGCGCGGGGAGATTCTCCTCGCTGAGAAACGTCCGCGACATCACAGCGCCGAGAGAGGCGCGCATTTTTTCGGACACGTCGGTCCAGACTTGCGGCGTGTTCAGCTTGCGGAACGCGCTACCGGTCGCCCGATAGCTGTCGTCCCAGCGGTTCTGATCGACCAGCGCCAGCCATTGCCGCGCCACGTCCATGACTTCCGCATTGGGCTTGGCATCGGCGGCGACGGGCGTCGATGGCGGCGCGGACGCGGCCTGGGGCAAGGCGACGAACGCCAATAGTCCGAGAGCAAAGGTCATGAGCAACACTCCGATGACGATCCAGGGATGGCGGGCAATCCGCCCTGCGCCGCTGACCGGCGCCTTTCCCTGATCCACGCCAGCGCGGCTCGCGGCTCCCCCGATTCTTGCGTCCCCCAACAAATCGGGGGTCGGTGCGCCCGGCTCGCCGCCCTCGGATTCGAACAACAAGCGCGCGGCTTCGCGGCTGCTGGACACCGCCATCTTGCGGCGCGCGTCGCGCAATCGTTCGTTGATCGTGTGGACCGACAGGCCAAGGCTGCGCGCGACCGATTTGGCGTCGTGACCGCGGACGATCAGGCGCAGGGTCTGCTTTTCCTTCTCGGTCAGGGCGCCGAAGCCCTCTTTCACCGCCATGGTCATATCTCACCGGCCTAAGCCGGACGCAGGGTAGCAGCTACCCCGAAAAATTCGTACCTTTGGACCAGGTTGCTGGTTGATATTCTGTCCTGGTCAAGAACAACGGGCGTATTGGATTCCCAACCTACGCCACGAGCACCTGCCCATTCACCCGCACGCCGTCCAGCCGCAGATCCTGGGTGTGTGCGATCACGTTCCGCTGACGCGCCTTGCCGACCGTCACGTTGCGGATGAGCACGTCCTGGACCGGCGCCGCCTCCACCCCGACGATGCGCAACGCGCGGCCGGTATTGCGGCAGTCGACGCGCTCGACGGTGAATTGCTTGTACGTCGGGGGCGCGTTGCCGCCGCGCGAGCGGTGATAGGCGGTGGTGAAATCGATCAGCGTGTCGCTCTCGCGCACCTTCACGTCGCGCACGCGGACCTGGGCGATCGTGCCGCCGCGGTCTAGATTGGCCTTGAAGTACAGCGCCTGTTTGGCGTGATGGACGTCCAGCCGCTCGGCGAAGATATTGGAGGCGCCGCCCGACATCTCGCTGCCGATGGCGATCGCGCCGGCGATATGGGTCGACATCTGGCAATCGCGGATGACGACGTTACGCGTCGGCAGCCCGACCCGCCAGCCGTCCTGGTCGCGGCCCGATTTGATCGCGATGCAATCGTCGGAAACGTCGAAGCGGCAATGTTCGATCAGCACGTCCTGGCATGAATCCGGGTCGCAGCCGTCCGAATTGAGGTGATGGCTGATTACCGTGACGTTCCGCACGATAACGTTGGTCGAATAGACCGGATGGATCGTCCAGAATGGCGAGTCGACGAATTTCGGACCATCGATCAGTACGTTGGTACAGCGGAAGAACTGGACGAAGGGCGGGCGCAGGAAATGGCCGGGGCCGAAGCGGCGATCGGCGACGGGCGTGCCCGCTTCCCCCATGTCGCGCAGCGCCGCCTTGTCGCGATCCTGGTGCGGGCGCCATTGAAAGAAGCCCTGTCCCCCCTGGCCGTCGCACACGCCCGGTCCGGTGATCGCGACATTGGTGCAATCGCGCGCGTAGATCAGCGGCGAGAAATTGTAGACCTCCGTTCCTTCCCAGCGGGTGAGGACGATCGGCAGCGCGATCTCCCCCGGTCTGCCGAAGCGGAGCACGGCATCGCGCTCGAGATGGAGATCGACGTTCGAGCGGAGATGGATCGCGGCGTTGATCCGCCACAATCCGGCGGGCACGAGCACGCGGCCGCCACCCGCCGCGGCGCAGGCGTCGATCGCCGCCTGGACCGCGAGGTGCGCCGGCGCGCCTTCGCTGGCGCCGTGATCGAGGATCGAGAAGATCGCAGCGGGGAAGACCGGCGGCCGGATCCGCGCGACGATCGCGTCGGCAACCGCCCAATCGGCGTCGGTCGCGGGATCGGCCGCAGTGGCGGAAGGGGCGGCGGGAAAGGTGGCGGCATGACCGATCGCGGCGCGGCCGGCGGCGGCAAGTACGCATGAGCCCGCGACGAACGCGCGGCGATCGACCATCGAAACCCACCCTCTGCCGGGCATTCCGCGACGACCCAGGCCGTCACGGTCCACCGGGACCCAATAAGTGTCGGTCGGCGCGCCCGAATTGGCGACGCCCAGTGAGCGACGGATGCGACCCCGCGCCGACCGATCTTGACCGGCCTGCCTCTCTCGCATGCCCCCACAGCCACGAGTACCCAGGCAACTGACCGAACCTTGATATGCGTAGCCTTACCAGCCCGGCATAGTCCGGAAAAGTCCGGAGGCACGGTGCGGGGGCCCGTTTTCGTTTGGCCCCGGCCCCGCTAGGGTGGCGCGCATGGTCGCGGGGCGGGCAAAGCTGGGGATAGCGCAGGGCGTCAGCGTGTGGGTGCTGGAGGCGCCGGCGGGGTTCGGCGACAGCCACGTCCACGCGCATCACGCCATCCAGATCACCGTGTCGCTGTCGGGCGCGCTGATGCTGGCGGACGCGACGACGACCCTGTGCGCGCCGGCGATCGCGGTGGCGGCAGACGCGCCCCACCGGTTCGAGGCGGATGGCCTGCTGGTCTTCATCTTCGTCGAGCCCGAGAGCCGCGCCGGGCGCGCGCTCGACCGGATGCTGTTCACCGACGGGCCGCTGACCGCGATCGATGCCGAGGCGCTCGCGCCGGTGGTTGCCCCGCTTGCCGCCACCTTCGAGGCCAGGCTGACGGCCGAGGACCTGTTGGCGACGGGGCGCGCTGCGGTCGAGCTTCTGGCCCCCGCCGGCCCGGCGCCGCTGCCCGATCCGCGCGTGCGTCGGGTGATCGAGCAGGCGGCCGTGAGGATGGACGGATCGCTGGACGCTGCCGCCGCGGCCGCCGGCGTCCATTTGTCGCCCAGCCGGCTGCGGCACTTGTTCGTCGAACAGACCGGGCTGGCGTTCAAGACGTACCAATTGTGGTTGCGCTTGGTCCGCGCGATCGAGGTCTATGCCCAGGGAAAATCGCTGACCGAGGCGGCGCATGCGGCGGGCTTTTCCGATTCGGCGCATTTCAGCCGCACGTTCAAACGCACCTTCGGCCTGCCGGCGACGACGCTGGAGCGACTTTAGAGCGTGGCGACGTGGGTTTGACCCCCCGTGACGGAGCGGATTTGGTGCAGGGCGAGGAACGAGGAGCGGAGCGATGCTGAAGGCATCGTGACCGACGAGAGACGCTGCGCTGCGCCAAAAGGCGCCCGCCGCTTTGCGGTTGCCCGGGCAATCACGACGGGTCAAACCCACATCATCACGCTTTAGCCGCTACGTTCAATCGCCGCCGCCTGCCGCAGCCTATCCGGCGCTCCTCACCAAAAGAGGAGAATGACGATGACCGACCAGACCGACACCAGCAAGCGTTGCTCGGACACCTGCCCCTGCACCGACTGCACCTGCGGCAAGGATTGCCGTTGCGCCAAGAAGGCGTGATCCGCGCCAACGGCCGGGCACGCTGCGGCCGCGATGGCCGCGCGTGCCCGGCGTTCGTGCGACGTCGTGGGGGCGAAGCGAGGCCCCGTCGCCGATCAGAATTTCAGCCGCGCCGAAACCTGGAACGAACGCGGCGGCAGATAGCTGAACTGGTCTTTCAGGCCGTAACCGTTCTGGAACCCATTGGTCGTCGGAGCGCCTGTCTTGTCGTTCGATATCGCGGTCACGGCGCGGCTGTTGAACACGTTGTTGACGGTGACACCGAGGCGCAGGTTCTTGATTTCCTGGCTGATCGCAAAGTCGCCGATGCTGTAGGGCTTGATGCGATAGAGGCGGAGGTCCGGATTGCCATCGAACTCGGTGGCATATTGCGGGCCGGTATATTTCTGGTTGAACGACAGGCGGAAGCCGCCGTTGCGATAGATGAATCCCGCCGCGGCGGTGGTGAACGGCGCCTTCGCGATCTGCGCCCCGGTCTTCACGCTGTGCGCGTAATTGTACGATCCATTGGCGAACAGGGTCAGCCCGGTGACCGGCATGTAGCTGACCTGGCCCTCCACACCCTTGTAGCGGACCTGACCGATATTGATCAGCAACGTCGAATCGCAGGCGGGTAAGGTGCCGGTGCAGCTGCCGATCTTGTTGTTGATGTTGATGATATAGGCGTCGGCATCGAGCGACAGCTTGTTGCCGTGCCACACGGTTCCGACCTGATAGTTTGTCGAGGTCTGCGGCTTGAGCGCATCGAGCGCGGTCGAAAGCTGACCCGAGGTCGAATAGAAGCTCGACAGATCGGGCACGTACATGCCTTGCGCATATTGACCGTAGAATGACCAGTTGCTCATCGCCTGCCAGTTGACCGTCAGGAACGGGAGCGTCTTGGTCCAGGTCGCGCTGGTATCGAGCGGGAAGCGCGACTTCTGGTTGACCGCGGCGTCGATGCCGCGTTCGAAATGGACATATTTGACACCCGGCGTGATCGACAGGCTGTCGATCGGGCGAAATTCGAATTCGCCGAACAGCTGGAACTGGTTCCACTTGGAATGCTGGACATAGGCGAGATTGGCGACATCGGTCGACGGATATGGACTTGCCGCACCCGTCACCGGGTTAAACTTCTCGTTGTAGCTGTACGCGCCGGTACTGAGGTCGAAATCGACCGTATGACGGTCGGTCACGGCATGCTCGTACCACCCGCCGACACGGATCTTGCCCATCGAGAAGTCGTAGTCGAGCTGGCCGATATAGCCCCAGACACGATATTTGTTGAGCTTGCTATAGCCGAGGATGTCGGTCGTAGGTCCCTTGATCGCCTTGTAGGGATCTACGGTCGTGCCGCTGCCGCTGAACCCTGTGACGACGGTGCCGGTATTTCCCGACCACGTATTGTTGGTGTACCCGTACATATAGGCACGATTGTCCATCGAGAATCCCGAGCCGAGGTCGCTCTGGAGCCGCAGGTAGGAGAAATCGGTGGTCTTGTCGGTGCGGTTGTATTTCCAATAATCCATTTGCGTCGGGTCGTTCGACAGGCCGTAATTGCGGCCATAGACGCCGACGTTCGAGCTCGCCGAGCAATTGGCACCGGTCAGCTGGGTGAGCTGCTTGCCGTCGGGGCCAAGCGCGACGGTGCTGCCGTTCGGCGTGCTCGCGCTGCCGCAGGTCGCTCCCTTGTTCACGTCCGACTGATAATAATAATTACGGTTCCACGTGCTCATGATCGTCAGCGTGTTGGCGCTGCCGATCGGGATCACCGCCTTGCCGTACAGATTCTTCGACCCGACCGGCGAATAGGTCAGCGCGCCGTCGGAGCGCAGATACTGTCCGGTCAGAACGATGCGCGTGCCGTTCAGGCTGTCGATCTTGCCCGATTGCAGCTCGAACCGGCCGACAAAGGTGTTCCAGTTGCCGAGGATACCCTCGACCTGGCCTCCCATCTCGTCCTTCACGCCGCGCGAATAGAGATTGATATTGCCGCCATAGGTCGCCTGGCCGAGCTGGCTGGCGTTGCCGGGGCCGCGGTCGACCACCACCGTCTCGATCGTGTTCGACGGAAAGAACGAGGTCGAGTGATGCGTCGGATCGTTGGTGTCGGCGAACGGGATCGAGTCATAGGTGACGTTATATTCGCCGTCCTTGAACCCGCGGATCGTCGCCTTGGTCTCGGAAAAACCGTAGCCGTTGCCCGCGCCCGAGATCGATACGCCCGGTGTCAGCGCGATCAGCTCGTTGAAGTCCGAAGTCGCGGTAGCATTGTCGATATAATCGCGGCTGACTGCCGATTGCGGCTGGGTGGTGGTCAGCGACGCGGTGATCGGCGCGCTTTCGGCGGTGCGCGATCCGGTAACGATGATGTCGGATGAGGTCAGCGACTGCTTGTCGTTGGCCTGCCCCTTCTGGTTGGCGCTGGTCGACTGATCGTCGGTCACGGGCACCGACGCATCCTTGGCCGCGCCGGCATCGGCCTCCTTGCTTGCCGCGGGCGTGGCATCGGGCCCGGCGATCGCGGCGGCGGGAAGCAGGAAAACACTGGCCGCGGCGGCGGCGAGCAGCGTGGCACGGAAAGCGGTTCGGTTCATGGATTGTCCCCAGTTCAGCAGAATATCGGTTACGGTTGGGCGAGTTCGCGGCGCGCGGCGGCGACCTGGTCGGCCAGGCGCGGATCGGCGAGCAGGCGGTCGGCGATCATCACCGCGACGCCGTGGCTGGCCTCCAGATCGGACTGGAAATGGACGCCGCAGATCTCTCGGCTGAGCGAATAATCCTGCGCCCGTGCGATGATCGCCGGGGCGCGGTCGGGCATCAGCCGGGCGAGCGCCCAGCCGACCGACCAAGCCATGCCGCCATGGCCGCTGGGATAGCTGCGATCGGCGACTTTGCCCTTGCCGCAATGCGCCATCTGCGGGTCGACGCCATAGGGCCGCAGCCGCTTGAAATAGTCCTTGCCCGCGTGGACGACGCGGTTGGTTTCGCGCTGGATCCGGGTGAGCAGCGCGTAGGTGGCCGGAAGCCGAGCGAGGTCGCGCCCCGCCGCCTGATCGAACGCGGTGGGATTCTCGGTTTCGCCGTCGTGCTCAGCCTGGGAGAGGCGCTCGGGCGAAGCGGCGGCCCGCAGTGCCTTAACCTGTTGAAGCTCGAGCGCTTCGAGCGGCGAATTGTGGGGAGGCGGGGGCGCGAAAGTGCGGTCGGGCGCGAACTCTGCCGGATCGAGAAGCGGCGGCGTAGCGTCCTTCGTCGCGGCGGCAGGCGCTGCAGCCATTTGCGGCGGCAGCGGGCTCGCCTGGACGCACGACAGGGCAAGGCCCGCCGCAAGCGCGGACGGCACCAGATATCTGGCGATCATCAATGCTTCCTCTGTTGTCACCCGTTGGACCGGTGGTGCCCGGGGGCGCCGTGGTCATGTGGGGCCGCTAGGTGTGCGCGATGACGGTTCCGTGACTCTGCAGCCCGCGACGGGGTCGAAAGCGCCAACATTGCAAACTTAGAATTTTGGCATCACCCGCTTGTCACATCCCCGGTGTCAAACCCGCCTGCCGCCCGATCCGGCCGCGGTCACCTTTCACTCTGGGAATCCAAAAGATGCGTCGCTGGCACAAGCTGCTTGCCCCATGGTTCGCGCTCATCCTGTTCGTCATCGCCTTCACTGGGGCAGTGACCCAGGCCACGGCCATCCTCGACAGCCCACCGGCAAAGTCTGCGACGGCGGTCGCGGGCAAGGCCGATCGCGCCAAGATGCCCAAGGAGGAAAAGCGCACCGCGCTGGGTGGCTGGAACCATTGGTTCAAGAAGCTGCATTCGGGTGAATCGCTCGGTTCCGTCGGGATCGCGCTCAATCTGGCGGGCGGGCTGGCCTTGCTGTTCTTCGCCGGGTCGGGCGTCTGGATGTATCTGACGATGTGGCTCAAGGGGCGGCGGGCGCGGCGGTTGCGAGCAGGTTAGAGTCTTTGCAGCTTCGCTGAGACGGCGCCGGGCCGCTCCCCCACCCGACCTCCCATAGCATATCCTGATTGGGAGGTCGGGTGGGGGAGCGGGCCGGCACCGCAACTGTTTCAGCCTCGCTGAAACAGACATGAGGCGGATCGTTCGCCGGAATCCGCACCCGAACCTCCAGCCCCGGCGCAGCGTCGGCCAGGTCGATCCGTCCGTGATGGTACCGCACGATGGCCTGCGCGATTGCCAGCCCCAGCCCGCTGCCGCGTGTCGTCAACGCGGACGCGCCACGCTCGAACGGGCGCGTCACCCGCGCCAGGTCGGCGGCGGCCAATCCAGGCCCGTCGTCGCGTATCGTGATCACCGCGCCGTCGGCGTCGCGCTCGAGCGACAAGCGCGCGCGCGTCCCGGCGGGCGTGTGGGTGGCGACGTTCTCCAGCAGGTTGACCAGCAACTGATTGATCAGGTCCGAATCGCCGGTAATCGCGACATCGTCGAGCCGGCCGACTTCGAGCGTGCCGCCGCGATCGGCGATCACCGGATCCATCGTGTCGGCGACATCCTCGATCAGCGGGCGAAGCGACAGCGGGCCCATCGCCGATGGATGCCGCCCGGTCTCGATCTCGGCGAGGCGCAGCAGCGCGTCGAAGATCGCGATGATCGACGCGCATTCGCGTTCGGCGCGCTCGAACGTGCCCGACAAGGCCGGGTCCGCGTCGGCGACACCGCGCGCGAGCGTGCCGCGCAGGCGCGTCAGCGGCGTGCGCAAATCGTGTGCCAGGTTGCTCGAGAACAACCGCTGTGCCCTGACCAGCTCCTCCATCCGGTCGATCATGCGGTTGAGGCTGTCGGCCTGCACCGCGAACATGCCGTCGAGCCGATCGGTCGGAATGCGCCGGCTAAGGTCGCCCGCGGCGATGGCGTCGGCGGCGTCCTGCGTTTCGGCTAGCCGGCTGGCGGTCAGCCGCGCGAACAGAAAGGTCGCCGACACGCCCATCACCAACGCGACGAGCGAGATCGCGAGCACTACGCCGGGCAGCAGCGCATGCAGGCCGGAGGCCGCCTCGCTATGCTGGACGATCACCAACAGGCTGCCGCTCGGCAGCCGCGTGGTGAGCGCGCGTCCCAATTGGTAGCTGCGACCCCCGCCCAGGAAGCGCACGTCCGAAAAGCCTGGGCGCGGCGGCGCGATGTCGAGCCGTCCGGCGATCCGCGTGCCATCGCGTGAAAACAGTACATAGGTGCGCTCGCTGAGCACTTTGCGGCGTTGCCAGTCGAGGATCTTGGCCGCCACGACAGCGTCGTCGGCACCGCGCCCGTCAGCCGGCGCGAGATATTTTGTAGTGTGATAACGCAGCGACGCGTCGATGCGGCTCGACACCCAGGCGTCCGCCGCGCTGAATCCGATCATGCCGACCGCGAGCATGGCGATTGCGAACGCCGCGCCGACCTGGATCGCGAGACGGCCGACGCGCGAGGACCGCGACGGCGCGCGCGGCGTCAGGCGCACCGGTCGGATCGCAGGGTATAGCCCGCGCCGCGCTGCGTCTCGATCGGGTCGCAGCCGAGGCCCAGCAACGCCGTGCGCAGCCGGCTCATATTGCTCTCGACGATGTTGGTGGTCGGCGAGAAGGAATAGGCCCAGACGCTTTCGAGCAGCATCGATCGCGTGACGAGGCGGTCGGCGTTGCGCATCAAATGCGCGAGCAGCGAATATTGCTTGCGGTTGAGCTCCGCCGAGGCGTCGCGATAGCGCGCGCGGTGACTGCTCGGATCGAGCTGCAACCTGCCGACCTCGAGCTGCGATCCTTCGGGCCGCGGCGCGTTACGGCGGGCGATAGCGCTGAGCCGGGCGGCGAGCTCGTCCATGTCGAACGGCTTGGCGAGATAGTCGTCGGCGCCGACCTCGAGCCCCTCGATCCGGTCCTTGACTGATCCGAGCGCGCTCAGCATCAGCACGGGCACCGTATTGCCCTGGCGCCGGACGTGATCGATCACCGACAGGCCGTTGATATCCGGCAGCAAGCGATCGAGCACTACGGCGTCATGCGGCCGCCGATCAAGCATCAGGATCGCCTCGGATCCGGTCTGGGCAAGCGTCGTCTCATGGCCATGAAGCCCCAATCCGGCAGTGATGTGCTCGGCGATCACCGGATCGTCCTCGACTATCAGGAAGCGCACGCCCGTCTCCACCGTCCGGATCGGTGATTGCGTCCCGCATGTGACACGCTCATGTCAGCGCCGTGACCGTTTAGGGTCGGCTATGCTCCGTCGGACGGCGGCTCGGGCATACGAAAAGCGGCACGATCGCCGGCGTCCTGTCGCAATAGCGCCCTCCCGCCCCAGAACAGGCCGAAGCCGATGGCGAACGGGATACCGCCGACCAGCAGCGGCAGCATGATGATCGAGGGATCGCGCATCGCCTCGCCGAACCCCATGAACACGACCACCAGCGAGCATAATCCGCTGCACGTCATGATCAGGATACCGACACCGAGCAGCAAGCCGCCGAACAACTGCTTCATCGATCGCTCCTCGCCTGTTCCCTTGCGCGGGCCAGTACCGCGGCGCCCTCCGCGCCCGGGCGGTAGAAGGTGTTGTAGGTGTCGAACGGAATGATCTGCTGGTCGGGCGTGACGAAATGGACGCAGCTGCGCTTCACCGTCGCCAGGTCGAAATTATAGCGGTCGAGGAATTGCAGGATGACGACGCGGAAGCTGTTGGCGTAGCCGAGATCCTGCGGCACCAGCGCCTGGGGCAGGCAGCACAGCACGCCGGCCAACTTCTCCTCGGTATTGCATTGCGTGGTCGCCAGGCTGAGCAGATCGAGCACGCCCTGGCGCAGTGCCGGATAGGATTCGTAGCTGATCGTGTTGGGGCCGTTGAGGATCAGCTCGCGTGGCAAGAGCGAGGTGATCGGCGTCACACTACGCCCGGCGCGCAGGCCATAGCCGATACAGATCTGGTCGGGATTGCACGGCAAGGGGATCATGTCCTCCGTCCCGAACACGCCTGCCTTCACCACTTCGCGCCGGATCTGCGAGAGCAGGATGCGGTTGGCCTTGGCGTCGAACCCTTCGTTGCGGCCGGCGTCCTGGACCGGCTGGAACGTGACGCCGCGCACGCAGGACCAATCGAGCGCATGGTCGACGATCGCGGCGACTTCGTGATCGTTGACCCCGCGCTTGACGACCGCGACGAGCGTGGTCGACAGGCCGACACGTTCGAGCTGTTCCAGTGCAGCCTGGCGGATGCGCGACAGACGCGCGCCGCGCAGGTTCATCAGCGCATCGTCGTCCATGCTGTCGAACTGGAGATAGACTTCGAGCCGCGGCGCGTAGCTGGCGAGACGATCGACGAACTCCGGTTCCTGCGCGATGCGGAGGCCGTTGGTGTTGATCATGACATGGCGGATCGGGCGGCGCTTCACCGCGTCGAGTATCTCGAAGAATTGCGGATGCAGCGTGGGCTCGCCGCCCGACAGCTGGACGAGATCGGGTTCGCCTTCGCTCTCGACCAAAGCGTCGAGCATGCCCTCGATCGCCGCGAGCGAGAGGTGCCCGCCATGCATGTCCTCGGCATCGGCGAAGCACACCGGACAAGCGAGGTTGCACGCCGAGTTGATCTCGACGATCGCAAGGCAACTATGCTGCTCGTGGTCGGGGCAGAGACCACAATCGAACGGGCAGCCCGCCTCGGTCCGGGTCTGGGTGCGCAAGGGGCGGTCGCCGGGCTTGAGCCAGTCCTTTTGCGAGCGCCAATACGCCAGGTCATCGCTGATCAGCGTCTTCTGCACGCCATGCGACCGGCAGCGCTTGAGGTACCAGACGCAGTCGTCCTCGATGATGACCTTGGCGGGCACGGTTTCGAGGCAGGTCTCGCACAGGCTCGTGGTCTGGCCGTGGAAAATATAGGGCGCGGCCTTACGGTCGGGCGGGGATTGCAGCGGCGCGTCCGCGAGCGATCCAGAGGAGTGCATAGGCGCTGAGTCCGATCATCACGAAGTGGAACACGTTGAACGGGCCGATCAGGGGTGGATAGGGCTTGAGAAACTCCCAGGCAAATCGCTGCGCGGCGTAGGCCAGGACGAAGGCATGGAAGCCATGCTCGACCGCCCAGCGGCGTCGGCGGACCAGCCCGCGCCAATAGACCGCCAGGAAAACCGCCATCGCCAGCGATTCGTAGATCTCGACGGGATGCCGCGACACGCCGTCGCCAAGATCGACGCCCCAGGGAAGGCCGGTCGGCACGCCATAGGTCTGGTCGCCGAGCCCGGCGAACAGACAGCCCCAGCGGCCGACGATAATGCCGAGCGCGAGCGGAATGACGAACGGCCCGCCGGTCGATCCGCGCACGCCGCGCGCCCATTTCCACAGCTCGACAGCGACGATTGCGCCCGCCAGGGCGCCGGCGATCGAGTGCGACACGACCGGTCGCGTATCGCGCAAGGTATTGAGCGATCCGAGCAGCCATGCGCCCAACGCGCCGCCGACCGCGAGGCTGATGAAATAGCCCGGCTCGGTACGGCGCGCGAGAATCTCGACGCTGGCGCGGCGGTGGCGATAGACCCAGCGCGCGCCGAGGAATGCCGCGACCCACGCGGCGAGATCGCCGACATAATGATACCAGGGCGCCGTCGGGATATGGATCACGCGCGTTGGTAGCATGATCGGACGCGAGGGCGAGAGCCTGGCCTATTTGTGGGGCCGGCGACCCTCGCTATGGTTGCCGGATGGAAGACATGGTCTTCATCTCGTTGGCTGAAACCCTCATCCACCAGGTCGATGACAGGTTTGGGCGTGCGGCGGCATGGGCAGTCGCCGCTATCATGTGCGTCCTGCCCATCGCGCTGATCGCCGGTGTGGTGCTCTGGCTGACGTCTTAGACGCGGGCATTACTCCCAACCGATAGCATTCTTCGAAAACCCGTCGCGCTTTCCCGTTTTTCGCGGATTTCCTTGACCGTGATCAAGGAAACGGCCGTCCGACGGACCAATCCTGCCGCTCTGTCGAGGAGCAAGGTTCATGTCGTTCTCAGGGTCGCAAATGTTTCAGATGGCCGTCGTGGCGATGATGGCGCTGTTCATGATCGTGCTCGGCTATGAGACGATCGCGCAAGCGCTAGCCGAGAGCAGGGAAAGGAATTCGCGGTAGGACTTCCCTTCCGGGGGAAGCCATCTCGATCGCCGCCGCGTGGTTTGCCGCGGAATAATTGAAGGCACGGTCGGGACGTGAATCACGCGCATCGGGTAGCATGATTACCTGCCCCGCCTTCCCGTTCGGCTGCGCCGAGCGGGCCCCTTCCTCTCCCAATGGGAGAGGAGAATGAGCCAATCGCCCCTTATTCCCAGGTAACCGCGTCGTCCGAAAATCCGTCGCGCTGCACGCGGACGACGCAAAAGCGCTGGCCGCTCGGCGCGCGCATTACCACCCAGCGTTCCATCTGCGTGTCGATCGTCGCGCCGAGTTTCTGGAGGCGCGCGACTTCGGCGGGAATGTCGTCGGTTTCGATGTCGAGATGGATTCGGCTCTCATGTTCGACGCGCTGGATCTGCACGCTGATCTCGCCCTTCGGGGTTGCCAGCATCCGGTAATTGCCGCGCGTGCCGGGATGATCGGGGTCGACTGGCCGACCGAGCGCTTCCGCCCAGAAATGCGCGGCGGCGTCGATATCGTCCGTATTGCAATCGATGAGAATGCCATTGATGCGCGATCTATGCACGACAACACCTCCTGTGCGGGTAAGGGACGGGCGCGGGTCGCCACATCATTGCCGGCAGTTTAGGCCGGGTTGTCCGTGGTTTACAAATCAACGTCGCGCGCATCCGCATAAACGGAGCTTATCAAACTTGGCGTATCGCCCGGCTCCTATCGCATGATCGCGCGCAGCTGGTCGGCGCGCCACGCTGATCGGCATCGGCCAGCGACAATTCGGGCGTGAGGTTGCCGAGCGGACCACCGGTCGGTTCCAGGATCGGCGGCGATGTGGCCTTTGCGAAGGATTAACCATGCGGGTCCATCATTGTCCCGACAGCATGGATGACGGGCATGTTCGGCCGCACGACGACATTTTCGGAAAAGCCCAGAAGGCGCCCGGCACTCCCCAACGAGGTTCGATTGTCGCTCGACGATGTCGATCGCTATGTCGTCGCCGCGGCGCGGGCGCGCGGCTATCCCGAGGAATTCCTGACCGAGGCAGCGAGGCAGGTGCGTTTCCTGGAGGCCCGCGGCTTGCCGGGCTTCGCCTCGTTCCGGCGCGAGATGCTGGAACACGGCAGCGAGACGTTGACCCAGCGCGGGCGCGTGGCACGCCCCGACGGGCAGAGCGGCGGGCAATGTCCGATGATCGATGCGCTGCGGATCGCCGAACGGTTCGAGCGGATCGTCGCTCTGCCCCCCGGCCGCGAGACCGATTACCCGATGCCATCCAATCCGCTGCTGGCGGTACCGATGCTGGCCGAATGTGCTGGACGCCACGGCATCATCATAATGACGACCCTCTATATCCGCGAGCGGCCCGCGGCCTATGTGTTCGTCGACGGAGATCGCGCCGCGCTGCACGGCTCGTACTATGCGCTGTTCGAGGCCGATTCCTGGGGCATTGCGCGTTTTCCCGAGGAGACGCACGGCACGCCGCCGCTGCGCGAAGCCGATGTCGAGGCGATCGACTTTCCGGCGGACGCGCTGCGCGACCTGATGACGCTGATCGAAAGCCAGCCGTAACCGGCGACAGCGCTCTGCGCGTCGCGGTGGCGGTGATACGGGGCGTCGGACATGACGGCCCAGACTATTCCTCGGCCGCCAACGTTCAACCATCGGCAACATTGCAGGGCGCAAAGCTGCGGCTAAGCTGCGCCAATGGTTAGACCGCTGCTCCTCATTGCCATGCTGCTGACGATGGGAGCGGGGCCGCCGAACCAGCCGAATGGCAGCGCCACGGTCCCGACGACCGACGAACGCGCGATGGCTGCCGTTATCCGCGATCTTTGTCCGAAACACGTCGCGTTGCTCGGCGAAGCCACGCACGGAGATGGCCATAGCGATGCGTTCAAGGCGGCGTTGGTCGAACGCTTAGTGACGCAATGCCGCTTCAACGCGGTGTTTTTCGAGGCCAGCCATTACGAGTTCCTCGGCTTTGCCAGAAAGCTTCGGGATCGCGCACCGGCGGATGCGGCAATGGTCGGCGACGCCATGGGGGGCCTGTGGAAGTTCGACCGCGAAGTGCGGCCGCTCATCCCGTTCCTGTTCGACGCCGCTAAGGCGCGGCGTGTCGTTCTTGGCGGGCTGGATGGTCAGATGGGAGCGCTGGAAGCCAGATATGCCAACGATGAGATGCCGGTCGAACTGACCAACTATCTTGAGGGCGCCCGGCGTCGCGAATGTCGCGAAATCCTGCGGCGGCGGACCTATTGGGATTATCCGAACGGGTCTTATTCGGATGACGACCGCGCCCAGATCCTGCGGTGCGCGGCCGACATATCGCGTGCGATGGACAAAGCCGCCGCGGCGGACGGCGCCACCGCCGACGCCCAGCGCAGCATGGTCCGCAATATCGAGGCGTTCACGCGTGCCGACGCCTTGGACAGGCCCGAGTTCATCACCGCCCGAGACAAAGCGATGTACGACAATTTCGCCTGGCTCGTCCGCCGCCTCCCGAAGGGGAGCAAGATCATCGTCTGGAGCGCCACCGCGCATATTGCGAAGAACGGGGCTGCAGATCCGGCTTATGCTCGCGCCGGCAATCTCGGGAGCTACGTCCATCGGGATTACGGCGCCCGCGCCTTTGCGCTCGGTTTTTCCGCAGCATCAGGTGAATATCGCTATGCGCGCAAGGACAACCGGCCGCTCGCGACACCTCCATCGCCCTCTCTCGAACGATCGGCGGTGACGTCGGCAGATGATGCAACGACCTATCTCAACCCGGCCCGCCTCAAGGCTTTAGGGCGACTACCGGGCGCCGCTTTCAGTCACACTTTTGAGGAAAATGATTGGGCAGGCTCGCTGGACGGGATTGTCGTATTCGGTAGAGAATATCCCCCGCACAGCACCCGGCCCGGATACTGAAGCACATAGTGTTTACCTAGCGGCGAGCATCCGCCTTTGCGAGGTCAACTCCGGCAGGGTGCGCGGCAAGCCACCGCCCTTATTCCATCAACCCCAGGCCGAGCAGCAACATCCCGAACAATGTCAGGGTGATCGAAGCGAAGATCAGCAGCGCGAAGGTGCGCCACAGCGCCGAGAACCAATTGAGCTGATAGGCGCCGCGCAGCTGGAAGAAGATGTGAATGGGCGGGCCGAACGCGATCAAATTGCCGTAGAGCCAGACTGGCGCTCCGATCATCATCAGCAGCGAGATGGTCGTCGCGAGCAGCATCATGAAGGCCAGCGAATAGGTCACGAAAATGGCGTGGTCATAGAGCTTGAACCGCCGCCGCCACAGGAACAGCAATGCCACGAACGGCACGGATATCGGGATCAGCGCCCAGCTATATTTGTACGCTGAGGACTGTAGCTTGTAGAGCGCGAGCTCGGGATTGTCGTTGGCTTTGCGAATGCCCTTGTCGAGCGCGGGCCAGCCGGTGCTGACGTTACTCACCGCCTGCTTACGAGCTTCTTCCGGACCGACCGCGATGCTGGTGCGCGCGACCCTCAACCCATTGAGCGTCGCCTGATAGCCGACGATGTCGCCCTGATCGTCGTCATCGGCCTTGCCCTGGGCAACGCGCTGTTGCGCGCGATCGAGTTTGGCCTGGGTGCTGGCAATTTCGCCGTCGATCTTGGCCAGTTTCTCGGCTTTGGTCGCCGGCGTGGTGTCGAGGTTGAAATCGGTGCCGCTTTCCAGCGAGTGGAAGGTCGCGAACATCAGGAACACGAAGAACAGGAACATCGCCAGCGGCGACACGAAGCGCGCGCGCTCGCCATCGATATAGCGCCGCGTCAGCCCGCCCGGACGAGTGACCAGCATCGGCAGGGTGCGCCACACCTTGCCTTCGAAATGAAACACGCCGTGGAGCAGGTCGTGCCCGATTGAGGTCAGGGTCTTGTGGACATGCCCATTCTGGCCACAGGCGTGACAGAACGATCCGATCAGCGCAGTGCTGCAATTGAGGCAGATGCGATGCGCATCCTGCCCGACTCCATGCTCGCCCGCCTTGGGTTCGACCGCGCGCCCGATCAGCGCCCCGGTCGCGATATCGCCTGCTGCCGCAAATTCCCCGCTCATGGCGCGATGGATAGCATTGGCCGCAGGAAAGGCGATAGGGCTTTGGCCGGCGGTGTCGGCGTGATAATCGGCACGCCATGGAAACGACCGTCGACATCGAATTCGAAATCGATCCCGTCGCGCTGATCGCGTCGATGGGGCGGCAGGCCCGATCCGCTGCCCTCGTGCTCGCCGGCCTGTCGAGTGCCGACAAGGCGCGCGCGCTGGAAGCGATGGCGCAGGCGATCCGCGACGCCGAGCCGGAGATCCTGGCCGCCAACGCGATCGACATGGCGAATGCCGCCGCCAACGGACTGTCGGCGGCGATGCTCGACCGGCTGAAATTGACCCCCGAGCGCGTCGCCGCAACCGCCGACGGAGTCGCCACCGTGGCGACGCTGAAAGACCCTGTCGGCGAGATTATCGACGAGATCGAACGCCCCAACGGCCTGAAGCTGGCGCGGGTGCGCGTGCCGATCGGGGTGATCGGCATCATCTACGAAAGCCGGCCAAACGTGACCGCCGATGCCGCGGCCCTGTGCATCGGATCGGGTAATGCCGTGATCCTGCGCGGCGGGTCCGAGGCGATCGAGAGCAACCGTGCGATCCATGCCGCCTTGGTCCGCGGCCTGGAAGCCGCCGGACTGCCCGGGCAGGCCGTGCAACTGGTCCCGGTGACCGATCGCGCGGCGGTGGGCGCGATCCTGGCGGGCGAAGGCGTGATCGACATGATCGTGCCGCGCGGCGGCAAAGGCCTGGTCGCGCGCGTCCAGGCCGAGGCACGGGTGCCCGTGCTCGCGCATCTCGACGGGATCAACCACATCTATGTCCACGCCTCGGCCGATCAGGCGATGGCCGAGGATATCGTCGTCAACGCCAAGATGCGGCGCACCGGCGTGTGCGGCGCGATGGAGACTTTGCTGATCGACCGCGATTATCCGCATGCCGGCCAGCTGATCCTGAAATTACAGGCGGCGGGATGCGAGGTGCGCGGTGATGCGCTGCTCGAGCAATTGGTGCCCGGCGTGGTGCCGGCGGGCAGCGAGGATTGGGACACCGAATATCTCGACGCGATCGCCTCGGCGCGGCTGGTCGGCGGGATCGACGAGGCGCTGAGCTTCATAGCCGCGCACGGATCGCACCATACCGATGCGATCATCGCCGAGGACGCCGCCGTCGCCGAACGTTTCCTAACCGCGGTCGACAGCGCGATCGTGCTGTGGAACGCATCGACCCAATTCGCCGACGGCGGTGAGTTCGGCCTGGGCGCCGAGATCGGCATCGCGACGGGACGATTGCATGCGCGCGGCCCGGTCGCGCTCGAGGGGCTGACGACTTATAAATGGATCGGGCGGGGGACGGGCCAGATCCGGCCGTGACGCAGCGGTTGGCCGGACGAACCCGGCCGAGTCGTTACCTCAAGCGTAAGGCGGGCGGTGACGGCCCATCGGGCTGGTAGTGAAGATCTCGCAGCCGGTTTCGGTGATACCGATCGAATGTTCGAATTGCGCCGAGAGCGAACGGTCGCGCGTGACCGCGGTCCAGCCGTCGTCGAGCATCTTCACGTCGGGCCGTCCGGCGTTGATCATCGGCTCGATGGTGAAGATGATTCCGGGCTTCAATTCGGGACCGGTGCCGGGCCGCCCGTAATGCAGGACGTCCGGGGCATCGTGATAGACGCGGCCGACGCCGTGGCCGACGAAATCCCTGACCACGCCATAGCGATGGCGTTCGGCGTGCTGCTGGATGGCATGGCCGATATCGCCCAGCCGATTGCCCGGCCTGGCCTGCTCGATCCCGCGCATCAGGCATTCATAGGTTACGTCGACCAGCCGCCGGGCCTTCACCGACACGTCGCCGACCAGATACATGCGGCTGGAATCGCCGTGCCAGCCGTCGACGATCGAGGTCAGGTCGATATTGACGATATCGCCGTCCTTCAGCGTCCGAGGGCCGGGGATGCCATGGCATACGACATGGTTGACCGAGATGCAGCTGGTATGGGCGTAACCGCGATAGCCTATATTCGCCGGAACGGCCCCGGCCGCGACGATCGCATCATAGGCGAAGGTGTCGATCGCCTCACTACTGACGCCCGGCTTCACAACGTCCGCCAGGGCGTCGAGCACGGACGCGGTCACCTGCCCCGCCTTACGCATGCCGGCGAAATCCGCGGCGTCGTGAAGCTTGATCGCGCCGGTGCGGCGATCGGCGCCTTTCGCTGCCGCGGCGACATAATGGGTCATTGAAACTCTCTACCGTCCAAACAGGCGCCCGACGCGCGATCGCCAATGGACTATGCCCCTCGGAGAGCGCGCGCAAGGAACGGCATTGGGCAGCCGCACAGCGGCTATTGTATCCTGACCAGAATCTTCGACTTGCAGAGAACGCGGCCAACCAGGCACCCCGAGCCCTTCAGCGTATTGTGGTCGACCAGAACGATGGTGCCGGAAAGTGTCTTGTTGATGTCGGGGACGAACACCTTACCGTGCCAATTGCCCGCGGAATCCTGTCGAAAGTCGCGAAAGACCTGCGTGCCGATCAGGTCGCGCGTTCCGCCTCGCCCAGCATCCGCGATCGCCTGATCGCTCGCCCAGACGACCTCACCGCACACGGAATCGCCGCACGGCTTGATCTCGATATGCATCGTGTTGCGCAGGTTGCGCCACGTGCCGATCGTCGCGTCCCTTTCGCCCGCACCGGCGGCGGAAGAGGCCAACAGGCCCAGAATGACGGCCAGGATCGCGCGGCGCATCCGTTACTCCAAATTGGTTGATTGCCGCTGCGATATAGCGTCGGCGATGACCTCGACCAGTGGCCTGGCCCGCAAAGATTACGCACGGGCCTGCATCTTCCATGCGGGAGAGGATGCGAGCCGTGCGTTCAGGCTCGGCATGATGTAAAGGCCGGGAATGGCAGACGACACCATCATCCAGACTCCCGACGGCCCGATGACCTGGGCCGAGTGGAAGAAGAAGAACCCGATCCAAATTCCGTCGCGCCGCACCAAGGGCAAGGACCTGCCGAACAAGATCAAGCGCCGTACGGGCGACTGACACTGCATGCGTCCTGTCGAGACGTTCGAACTCGTCCTGGCCCTGCTGGTCGGCGTCGTCGCGCTACATTGGGCGGCGCGGCGGCTGAAGTTGCCGCCATCGACCGCCTTGCTGGTCGGCGGCGGTGCGCTCGCGTTCATCCCGGGACTGCCGCCCGTCGCACTCGATCCCGAACTGGCGCTGGTGCTGTTCCTGCCGCCGTTGTTGATGGACGGCGCCTATTTCACCGCGTTCGGGCGATTCAGGCGGCACTTGCCGGGAATCCTGTCTTTAGCCATCGGCGCGATCGTGTTCACGACGCTGGCGGTCGGAATCGTCACGCATTGGCTGGTCCCCAGCCTGCCCTGGGCGGCGTGCTTCGCCCTCGGCGCAATCGTCTCGCCGCCCGACGCGGTGTCGGCCCGCGCGGTGCTGCAGAACGTGAAGCTCCCCCGCCGTCTGTCGGCACTGGTCGAGGGCGAAAGCCTGCTCAACGACGCGACCGGGCTGGTGCTGTTCCGTTTTGCCGTCGCGGCGACGCTGAGCGGCACGTTCAGCGCGGGTGCCGCGGTCGCCAGCTTCGCTCTGCTCGGGCTTGGCGGCGTGGTGGTCGGGCTGGCGGTGGCCGGGGCCTGGCTGTTCGTGGTCAAGCGCCTGAAGGACCAGACGCTGATCATCATGGCCAACACCCTGATGTGCTGGGTCGCCTACATCGCCGGCGAGCGGGCCCACGTCTCCGGGGTGATCGCGACCGTGGTCGCCGGGCTGATGCTCGGTTGGTACCAGCATATCGTCTTTTCCGCGCCGGTGCGGCTGCGTGGCAGCGCGTTCTGGCAGACGATGGTGTTCATTCTCGAAGCGATCGTCTTCATCCTGATCGGCTCGTCGCTGCGTGGGGTGCTCGATCGCGTCGGCGGGTTCGAAGCGGTCACGGCGACGATGACGATCCCGATCCTCGGAGTCATCCTCACGATCGTCGCGGCGCGCTTCGCCTGGATCTTCGCCAATGACGGCCTGCTTTCCGCTCTCCGCGCGATGGGATTCGCACGCGCGCGACCGCTCGGCGTGCGTCAGGCGACGATATTGAGCTGGACCGGGATGCGGGGAGTGGTCACGCTGGCGGTGGCGCTCTCCCTGCCCGCGGCGATGCCCGGACGCGACCTGATGCTGGTCGCCGCCTTCGCGGTGATCTTTGCGACGGTCGTCGTGCAGGGCGCCAGCCTGGGCTGGCTGATCAAATGGGTCGCACCCGAGGACAAGGACCCGCCGGCGAAGATGACGATGGCGGAAACCGAAGCGGCGATCGCCAGCGCGCGCAACGCGGCGGTCGAAGCCAACGCCTATGACGAGAACGGAACGCTGATCCACCCGCAATTGCTGAAGCAATCGCACAAGCGGTTGGAAGCGATCCAGCGTTACGCGGCGGATGCCGAGACGTTCATGGAGAATGTGCGCCCGCATTTCGACGTGATCCTCACCTCGATCGCCGCGGGCCGCGCCGAACTGATCCGCGTCCACCGCGCGGGGCAAATCGAGGACGAGGTACTACAGGAGCTCGAACGCGATCTCGACGTCGAGGAACTGGGAATCATCCTGCAACGGGGTGAGTAGCGGCGATATCAGCCCACTATTCCCGTACTTCTCCCCCTCAAACCCCACTCACCACCAGGCTATAAACGATCTTGCCCAATGCCCCGAGCAGCAGCACTCCGCTGGCCGCGAACTGGATCAGGAAGCCGGTGCTGCGCTTGCCCGGATCGGCCATATAGCCGGCGGCGTAGACCAGCCGCCCGGCGATCCACACCAGGCCCAGCCCGGCAGCGACATATTCATTCCAATAGGTCGCGAACAGCCACAGGCCGCCCAAGAACAGCGGCAGCCCTTCTAGCGTGTTGAGGTGCACCCTGACCGCACGTTCGAGCAGCGGGTCGCCGGTCATTGCCGGCGCGGCGATGCCCGATTTTCCGCGCGCGCGGCCGACCTGCAGGCTCATGTAGAAATAGACCAATAGCGCCACGATCGTGACGATCGCAGTCCAGCGATGTTCCATCATCGAATGTCCCCCGGATATCCGGGCGGCGCTTGTGCCGCCCCTCGTGCGTGACCCTTATTTCGGCATGCCGCTCAACCCGCTAGCCTGCCTGAGCGCAGCTCCGTCGAGGCGATAGCCGTCGAGGAACACGGTCTCGACATGGCGGAGATTGGTCAGGTCCTTGGACACGTCGCCATCGACCAGGATGATGTCGGCGGTCTTGCCGGGCGCGATCGATCCGACGCGGCCGTCCATCCCGGTCATCCGCGCCGGCACGATCGTCGCGGTCTGGAGCGACTCCGCATTGGTCAGCCCAGCCTGCTGATAGAGTTCGAGTTCGCGCACCAGCTCCAAGCCATAGCCGTCGGTCCCGGCGACGATGCGGACGCCGGCCTGGTGAAGCCGCCCGACCAATTCGACCATCTTGACGAAGCTCTTGCGGAAATCGTCGCGCGTCAGCCCGCCGAACAGCGGATAGCCGGAAATCTTCCAGCCGCGCACAACCGCAGGCGGGGCAACGTCGGCGAAGGGCGCATATTCGGGCGACAGCGCGCTGCCGTCCGAGGTCATCAGCGGCTCCCACACGGTCAGCGTCGGGTCGATGATCGTTCCGCGCTTCGACAGTTCGGCGTAGAACGCCTTCATCGCCGGCGAGTCGAGATCGACGTCCTTGCCGTATTTGGCCGGCCCTTCGAGCCGCGCGGCGGTGTTGGCCTTGTCGACCACCTCCTGCGGCATCGCCTGCATCATGATGAAGTTGATATGGGTGACTTCGTCATAGCCGGCGCGCACCGCATCGAGTGGGCGCATCCCCGCCGGCACATGGCCATGGACATGCAAGCCCAGCTTGTGCGCCTCGGCCGCCGCCGGGGCGATCCAGGCCGGGTTCATCGAGGTATAGAATTTGGCGCCCCACAACCCCGCCGCCTTGATCTTGTCGACCGCAGCGATCGCCTCGGCCGCCGACGAGACGGTAAGCGCACCCTGCGCGGCGAGCGGGTCCTTGCGGTCGATGATGACCGATATCTTGCCGTCGGGCGCGAGCAGGTCGCCGGCGGCGCGGCGCTTGTAGATGCTGAGCGCATCCTCGATCAGCGATCCCGGACTGCGGTAATTGGTCATGCCCGTGGCCAGGTTCTGCAACAGGTTCCAGTCGTCGCCGACATGCTGGTGCGAATCCCACAGGCCGGGCAGCAACGTCTTGCCCTTGCCGTCGATAACCGTCGTCCCCGCGGGCACCTTGAGCGACCCGGCCGCGCCGACCGCGGCAACCTTGCCATCAGAGATCAGGACCGCGCGGTTCGGCACATATTTGCCCGCCACTGAATCGAACATCAGCACATTGTCGACCAGGGTCGCGCTGCGGTTCGCAGGTTTCAGGAAATCGTGGGCGATGTCGCGGACCATCGCCGCGGTCGCCTTGTCCTGGATGTCCTTGAGCTTGGGGCCATTGCTCTCATACCCTTCGGGCAGCAGCGAGACCACACCGGCATTGCCGAAGAAATGATTGTCGCCGTCCAGCCAGACCGGCGACGGGCTGAAACCATAGCCGGTGATGAAGGCCAGCTTGATCGTCTTCTTGCCTTGCGGGCCATCGACTTCGACCGGCTGACCGATCTTGATGCTGGCATGACCGTTCGGCAGCAGGTCGATGCCGTTGGCGCCGGCGGCGACCAGTGCGTTGACGTCCATCTCGCTGGCGAGCCACGGACCGCCATAGGTATTGTAGCGCTTGGCGGCGAACGGCGCGGAACCCGAATCGACGGCAGTCCTCCAACGCGCGACGCCACCCGCATCGACGTCGAAATTCTCGGTAGCGTCACCCGAATCGGTAAAGCCGCGGATTGCGATCGCCGATGGCCGTTTGTCGGGCGCCAGGGTCACCAGTTCGTCGGTTTCGGTTACCCAGCCGCGCAGCGACATCGACATGCGATAGGCGACCTTGCCGTCGGGCATCGTCCACGACCAGATGTCGCCATGTTTCCCCGCGATCGAGCTGATCGTGTAATGGCGCGCGCCTGCCGGCGGGGCCATCAGCTGTTCCTTGGGCGTCGAGGCCCCGGCAAGCGATGCGGTGGCGGCGAGCAGTGACGCGAGAAGAATCCGGCGCATATCATCCCCCTGTTCAGTCTCGCCGAGACTGGCGCGGTCGGCCCGCCTAGGCAACCGTATATCTCGGCCGATCGATCAACCGGTGACGGCGACGCGAACGACTCAGGTATCTCTCTTCAAGCCGGCCAGCTGGATCAGAACGCCGATCAAGGAGAGGGCACCGCCAAGAACGACTACGGCGGTCCACCCGCCGACGTTCCAGGCGAAGGTCGCACCGGCCGATCCGGCGGCGCCGCCGAGGAACATGACACCCATGAAGATGGTGTTCAGGCGCGCGCGCGCCTCGGGACGCAGGGCGTAGACGATGTGCTGGTTCGAGACGAGCGCACTCTGCACGCCGAAGTCGAGCAGGATGACGCCGACGATCAAGCCGGCAATGCTGCCGAAGAAACCGAACACGGCCCAGGCGATCAGCGTCAAGATGGCACCCAGAAGGATCACGAGGTGTGGCCCGCTGCGATCCGCAACGCGGCCGGCGATCGGCGCGGCGAGCACGCCGACGGCACCCACGATGCCGAACAGTCCGGCAATATCGGCGCCGAGCGAGAAGCGGGGCTGCTGCAGGCGCAGAGCCAGGATTGTCCAGAATGCGCTGAAACAGCCGAACAGAAGCGCCTGGGTGACCGCCGCCTTGCGCAGAGCGGCGAATTCGGACCAGAGCCCGCCGAGCGAGCGGATCAGCGAGACATAGCTGTGCGTCGTATCCGGCGCGCTTCGCGGCAACACCGCCGCCATCAGCGCGCCGGCACCGACCGCCATTGGCACGCCGAGCCAGAACATCTCGCGCCAGCCGGCATGGGTGGCGACGAAACCCGCGAGAGTCCGGCTGAGCAGGATGCCGCAAAGCAGCCCGGCCATGACCGTCCCCACGGTCGCACCGCGCCGCTCCGGCGTGGCCAGATGCGCGGCGAGCGGCACGATCTGCTGGGCGACCGTCGAGAGGATTCCGACGAGGAGCGACGCGAGGACCACCATCACTGCGTCGGGTGCAATCGCCGCGATACCCAACGCCACGGCAAGGCCGCCGAACTGGAGAACGATGAGGCGCTTCCGCTCGATCAGGTCACCCAGCGGGACCAGCAGGAACAGTCCAGCGGCATAACCGAGTTGCGTGGCGGTCGGCACGAAGCTGGCGAGGGGGCCATGTAGGTCTCTCTCCATGATGCCGAGCATCGGCTGGTTGTAATATATGTTGGCGACCGCAACGCCGGCAGCCGCCGCCATCGCGTAATTCAGCGTCGAATGGAGCCGAGAGCCGCGCATAGCGGCGGCATTTGCGGTCGGTATCATGAAGACCTCGTGGAGATGTAACGATCGGGCTTATGTGAACCTTGTCGGCCATAGGTATAAGTGGCGTCATCCGATAGGCTGGTTTATCATCTGGAGATATGCTGGAGCTCGCAAATCTGGCCGTTCTGGTCGAGGCCGTACGACAAGGCAGTCTTTCGGCGGCCGGCCGTCGGCTGGGACTGACCCCTGTGGCAGCATCGCGTCGGCTGGCGGCGCTCGAGGCGGAAGTCGGCGCCAGGCTGGTGCATCGAACGACGCGGTCGCTGTCGCTGACGCCCGAAGGCGAGGCGTTCATACCCCATGCGGAGGCGATCCTGGCCCATGCGGAAGAAGGATGTGCCGCCGTTGCGAGTGGCGATGAGGGAGCAGGCGGACTGCTGCGGGTTGCGGCGTCGGTTCCATTCGGACGCAAGGTCCTGACGCCGATGCTCGTCGGCTTCCTCGCGAAGCATCCCCGGGTCAAAGTGGAGCTGCTGCTGAGCGACATGGTTGTGGACATCGCGGCGCAGGGTATCGACGTCGCGATCCGGTTCGGGGAATTGCGGGACAGCGCCCTGATCGCGCGCAGACTGACCGCAAATCCGAGGGGGCTTTACGCCGCGCCCGCCTATCTGAGCGAGCACTCCGCACCGACCAGGATCGCCGACCTGCGGCAACACGAATGTCTCACCACCCCGGCCGCTCGGCACTGGGCGTTCGAGCGCAAGGGACGGACCGTCCGTCAGGCCATCGGCGGCCGCTTCGCCGCGGACAGCATGGAAGCGCTGCTGGAAGCCAGTATCCGGGGGCTGGGCATCGTTCAGCTTTCCGATTGGAACGTGCGCGACGACGTTGCCGCAGGAAGGCTGGTGAAGATCGAGCTGACCGATGGTGCCGTGCCCGACCACGGCATCTGGGCATTACTCCCGACGCGGCGGCTCATGCCCCGCAAGGTGCACTTGTTCCTCGACGCTCTCTCCGGCTACCTTTCCAACCCCTAAACCCGCCCCGAGGCCAATCCATGATAAAAGGGCGCCGGATCGTTCCGACGCCCTTTTCGCTACGCTCTACTCACCCCTCCTCGAGCCGAAGCCTGGGGAGGAATTCAGATCACGCGCTGGCCTGGGTCCGGCCACCGCCGCCCTGGCCGCCACGTCCGCGGCGGCGATTGCCGCCTCGGCCGCGCGGAGCATAGGGATTGGCCGGCCGCGCCTCGTGCGTCTTGCGCGGGGGGCGCACGCCACGCGGACCGCGCGGACGCTCGTCACGTTCCTGCTGCGCGGTGACCGATTGCTTCGAGCGGGTCGAGACGATCTTCGCCGCCTCGGCCAGGAAATTCTCCGGCAGCGCCTTGAGCGGGATCTTCTGACGCGTCAGCTTCTCGATGTCGCGCAGATAGGGCCGCTCGTCATCCGCCACGAAGCTGATCGCGATGCCGTCCTTGCCGGCGCGCGCGGTGCGGCCGATGCGGTGGACATATTGTTCGGGCACGTTGGGCAGCTCGAAATTGATCACATGGCTGACGCCCGACACGTCGATTCCGCGCGCAGCGATATCGGTCGCGACCAGGACCGGCACCTCGCCCGACTTGAACGCGGCGAGCGCGCGCTCGCGATTGGCCTGGCTCTTGTTGCCGTGGATCGCGTTCGCCGCGATGCCGTTGCCGCCGAGCAGCCGGACGACGCGATCGGCACCGTGCTTGGTGCGGGTAAAGACCAGCACGCGCTCGATCGCCGGATCGCGCAGGGTCATCGTCAGCAGCGCCTGCTTCTCGGCCTGGTTGACCAGGGTGGCGAACTGCTCGACGCGCTCGGCGGTGGTTGCCGCCGGCTTGATCGAGACGAGGGCGGGATCCTTGATGAACTGATCGGCCAGCTCGCGGATCGATTGCGGCATGGTCGCCGAGAAGAACAGGGTCTGGCGCTGGCGCGGGACCAGCTTCACGATCTTCCGGAGAGCGTGGATAAAGCCGAGGTCGAGCATCTGGTCGGCCTCGTCGAGCACCAAGGTCTCGATCAGGTTGAGGCTGACGAAACGCTGCTCGATCAGGTCGAGCAGGCGGCCCGGCGTGGCGACCAGGATGTCGACGCCGCGCGCCATGTCCTGGCGGTTCTTGTTGATGCTGGTGCCGCCGAACACGGTTGCGACCGACATGCGGCTGAACTTGCCGTAAGCGCGCGCGCTTTCGGCGATCTGGCTGGCAAGCTCACGCGTCGGCGCGAGCACGAGCATGCGGCAATGCGTCGGCAGGACGCGCTTGCCGCTTTCGACTAGGCGCTGGATCGACGGCAGCACGAATGCCGCGGTCTTGCCGGTGCCGGTCTGCGCGATGCCGAGCAGGTCGCGGCCTTCGAGGACGTAGGGAATAGCCTGCGCCTGGATCGGCGTCGGGGTGGAATAGCCTTTGGCCTCGAGCGCGCGGACGAGCGGCTCGGCAAGGCCGAGATCGGTAAAATTGGTCATGGAAACCTTATGCAAAAATGCCTCTCGCATGTCCGATGGACATACGGGCGGCGGGGAGAAATGACACCCCGCGTGACTTGGGAAGCCTGTCGCTTAAACGACCGAGGCGGAGCCTGAACCCCAGCCAAAAGCATGGAGTTCGATCACGCTGCGTACGCCTCGATGCCGGCCATGTATTTGTTGCAGCGCAAAAAGTCAAGATTGATGGAGCTTGGGTCTGTTTCGGCTCTGCCGAAACAGTTGCGGTGCCGGCCCGCTCCCCCACCCGACCTCCCATAGAATACCCTGATTGGGAGGTCGGGTGGGGGAGCGGGCCGCACCGTCTCAGCCGAGCTGCAAAGCTAAGCCGCCTCGAGTTCCTCGAGGAAGCTGGTCAGGTGTGTTTCGAGCGAGTGCGCCCTGTTGCCCAGCGCGTCCGCCATGTCGCGCATCCGGGCCGCGTCGTCGCCGGTCGAGCTGGCGACATCCAGGATCGCGCGCACGCTCTGATCGATATGGTCGGTCGCAATGCTCGCCTCGGCGACATTGGTCGAAATATGCAACGTCGCGGCGCCCTGGTCATGGACCGCACCGGCGACGGTGTCCGACAAGGTATCAACCGCGCCGACCGCCTCGACCATGCCGCCTTGCGCCAGCGAGACCTGGTCGACCGCATGGCGGATATGGGTGATATATTTGCCGATATTGCCCGCCGCGACGCGGGTCTGGGTGGCGAGCGATTTGACCTCCCCGGCGACGACCGCGAAGCCGCGCCCCGCCTCGCCGGCGCGGGCCGCCTCGATCGTCGCGTTGAGCGCGAGCATCGTGGTGCGCTGTGCGATGTCGACGATCAAAGCGGTGACCGATCCGATCTGGTCTGCCGCTCCGGCCAATTGGCCCACCTGGCGCGTGCCGTCAGAGACCAGGTCGACTGCCGCGCGCGTGGCGCGCTTGGCCTCGGCCATCTGCCGTTCGACGCCGTGGAGCGAGTCCGCCAGCGCGCCGCCGCGATCGGCGATCTCGGCCATATGCACCGCCGCCTGCGACGCCGCGGCCGCGGCATTCGCCGTTGCGCCACCGATCTGATCGGCGCGCTCGGCCATGCGGCCCGACGTGCTTACCACCAGGGTCGACGCATCGGCCAGGTCGGTAGCGAGGTCGAGCGCGGCCGCCCTGAAGCGTTCTCCCGCCGCCTGGATGCGGTCGGCGCGTGCGGCGCGGCTGGCGATTGCGGCGGCGTTGCGCTCGGCCGCCATGCGCAACAGGCTGGGCTGGTCGATGACTCCATCGAACCGGCCGGCATCGGTCAGGATCACGCCTTCGCCGCCGCCATCGCGATGCCAGGCGCGCAGGATGGCGGTGATCCCCGCCGCGCGGTCAACCGTCGGGCAGGACCGGACATGTTGGACCAGATTGCCGCCATAACTGGGGTTGGAGAGCAACGCGAAACCGAACGGGCTGAACAGCAGCCGGCGGATATCGCGATCGAGCAACGCCCCGATGGGCGCTCCCGCGGCATCGACTACCGCCAATATCCTGAGCTCGGGTGCGTGGCGGAACACCTCGACTGCAGCGAGCAAGGTCGCATCGGCGCCGATCGACCGCCTATCCGCGACGCGACCGGCACTCGATTGTTCGCCGTCGTCGTTCCAGAGCACTCCGCGACCCATTTCACCCCCTTCGTTACGCGGGCGACCTAGGGCGATCGAGGTTAAGCGGGGGTTAGGCTAAAGTGACAGTCCCATGACATGGAACGATTTTTACAGCTCAGCGGCCGAGGTCCCGGTTGCGCAGCATCGCCACGACCATGAAGCCGATCACTGCGATCCAGGCGATACCGGCGATCGACGCGATGATCGTGCTGCCGCCATGGAACAGCCGCCACAACACGACGCCCGACACAATCGCCAGGCCGACGATCCGGCCCCATAACCGCGCCCTGCCGTGAAGCAGGATCTCGATCGCCGCGAGGATCGCGAGCAAGATCGCGACAATCGCCAGGGTCAGCAACGATTCCTTGAGCGCGACGAGGAGCGCTTGGCGATGCCAATTGTTGAACACCGACCCCGCGATCACCAGCACGACCGCGATCGCGATCAGGCCGGGCGGGATGCGGCGCGAGCTGTCGCGTGGGTTGCCGTCGTCGGCACCCATCTCAATAGGCGCAGACCGAGAAGTCCTCGCCGACCCAGCAGGCGCTGTCCCGGCGCGAGCGGATCGCACGGCCCCAGCGCGAATTGATGCCGTCGCGCGTCAGTCCGCGCACGTCCGCGACGCCGCGCTGGGTAACGTAGACGGTGACGCTCACCACGCCTTCGCCGAACGACCGGGCATGCGCCGGGCTCAAGGTGAAGGTGCCGCCGCGCGCAACGACATATTGGCAGGGCCCGCGATAGCTGGTCCCTTCGGAATCGATCACGCAGCGCGCGATCCGGGCCTGGGCGGGCACGGCGGCGGTTCCGGCGGCGATCAGGATCGAGGCGAAAGCGAGCTTGCGGGTGATCATTGGACGACTCCCTGTATCGAATGGCTGGAGGAAATACCCAACCCGGCGCACCGTCAATGGACAGCGGGTTTGCGCGCGCCTTCAATCATTCCTATGTGACGGCTCCAAGACGGGCACGCACGCCCGCCAGCGAAGGAGACCGACCTTGGACAAGACCGCGATCGCCCGATCCGTTTCTCTTGCCCAGGTGCCCTATGTCTTCGTTCGTAACCTTGGATTCGCTGTCGCTCTCGACGCCTGACGGCCGTCCGCTCTTTTCTGATCTGACCCTTTCCTTCGGCCGCCAGCGCACGGGGGTGGTCGGCCGCAACGGTTGCGGCAAATCGACCTTGCTCCGGGCGATGATGGGAGAGGTCGAGCCCGCTGCCGGCAGTATCGCACGCACCGGCAGGATCGCGTTGCTGCGCCAGGACTGGCCCGACGACACGATCTCCATCGCGGCGGCGCTCGAAGTCGTCGACCCGCTCGCCCTGCTCCGCCGCATCGAAGCCGGTGAGGGAGATGTCGATGATTTCGCCGCCGCCGACTGGACGCTCGAAGAGCGGATTGACGACGCGCTCGGCGAACTGGGCTTGGCCGGGTTCGATCTCGATCGCCCGCTCGCCAGCCTGAGCGGCGGACAGCGGACGCGGATCGCCATCGCGCGTGCGGTGATCGCGGCGCCCGATCTGCTGCTGCTCGACGAGCCGACCAACAATCTCGATGCCGATGGACGCGGCGCGATCGCGACTCTGATCGGCGGGTGGAAAGGCGGCGTGGTGGTCGCGAGCCACGACCGTGCGTTGCTGGAGACGATGGATCGCATCGTCGAACTGGCCCCGATCGGCTGCCGGTCGGTCGAGGGCGGCTGGTCCGATTTCGTCGCGATCCGCGATGCCGATCGCGAACGTGCGGCGCAGGCGCTCGACCGCGCCGAGGCCGGATTGCGCCAGGCCGAGCGCGGCGCGCAGGAGCAGCGCCAGAGAAAGGCGCGCCGCGACAAGGCCGGCCGCGCCTTCGGCGCCTCGGGCAGCGTGCCGCGGATCGTCGCGGGCATGATGAAGGAACGCGCCGAGGGCAGTGGCGCGCGCGAGGGAGAGACGGCGCGGCGGCTGATCGGCGAGGCGGAGGTTGCGCGATCGACCGCACGCGAGCGAGTGGAGATCGTGACGCCGCTCCATATCGACCTGCCGCCGAGCGGATTGTCGTCGTCGCGCGAATTGTTGCGGTTCGAGGGCGCGGTGATCGCGCGCGGCGATCGGCGGATCGGGCCGGTTAGCCTCACCATCCGCGGCCCCGAACGCGTCGCGCTGACGGGACCCAACGGCACGGGCAAGACCAGTATGTTGCTGCTCGCGGCGGGTGCGATCGCGCCGGTCGGCGGAACGGTGACGCGGTCCGACCGCATCGCCTTGCTCGACCAGCATGTCGGGCTGCTCGACCGCGATGCAACGATCCTCGCCAACCTGCGCGTGCTCAATCGCGAACTCGACGAGAATCAGGCCTATGCCGCCCTCGCCCGCTTTGCCTTTCGCAACCAGGCGGCGTTGCGCGTGGTCGGGACCTTGTCGGGCGGCGAGCGCCTGCGCGCCGGCCTCGCCTGCATCCTGTCCGCTGCTCGTCCGCCGCAATTATTGCTGTTGGACGAGCCGACCAACCATCTCGACCTCGACTCGATCGAAGTGCTCGAAGCGGCCCTGCGCGACTATGACGGCGCGCTACTCGTAGTCAGCCACGATCCGGCGTTTCTCGAAGCGATCGCGATCGAACGAGAAGTTGCGCTGACTTAGAGCATAATAATGGAATCGGCTGGATCCATCTTAATCACCCTCACCCTTCCGGCGCTTCGCGCCTCCCTCCCTCTCCCGATGGGAGAGGGAAGGGGCCCACCGCCGCAGGCGGTGGGAAGGGTGAGGGTGAACGGGTCAGGCCAAATTCGCCCCGTTCTACGCAGTCGGAGCCGAGGCTCAGATCATTTCCTTGAGCGGTACCGCGGCGTCGGCGAGGAGCGCAGGATCGATCACTGCACCGGTTTCGACCAGCTTGCGGCCCTGGACGTAATCCTTGGTCGCGTTGACGCAGTCGAGCGCGATCACCTTGCCCTGTTTCAAGTGCACGACCGAAAAGCTGCGCGTGGTTGGGTCGCCACGAACCACCGCCTGATCATAGCCGATCGAGAGCCCGATGGTCTGGAGCTTGAGATCATATTGGTTCGACCAGAACCACGGCGTCGCTTCATAGGCGACATCCTCGCCCAGGATCGTCTTGGCCGCGACCGTCGCTTGATCGGTCGCGTTCTGGACCGATTCGAGCCGCACCTCCGCGCCGCCGGCGAAGCGATTGGCATGGAGCGCGCAGTCGCCGACCGCGAAGATGTCGGGCAGCGAGGTGCGGCATTGCGCATCGACGCGGACGCCGTTGCCGCCCTCGGCACCGGCGGCGATCAGTGGCTCGACCGCGGGCACGATGCCGATCCCCACCACGACCAGATCGGCTGGGACCACGCTACCGTCGGCAAGGCGCACGCCGGTAACCTTGCCATCGCCTTCGATCGCGGTGACCGCGACGCACAGACGGACGTCGACGCCGTGCGCGCTATGCTCGGCCTCGTAGAAATGCGAGAGATCCGGGCCGGCGACGCGTGCCATCACGCGGTCGAGCGCCTCGAGCAGAGTCACCTTCTTGCCGAACTTGGCGAGCACTGCCGCCGCTTCCAGCCCGATGAACCCGCCGCCGATCACGACCGCTTCTGTCACGGCGGGCAGTTCGGCGATCATGCGATCGGCATCGGCGCGGGTGCGCACGGTATGGACGCCCTTGAGGTCTCCGCCTGCGCACGACAGGCGGCGCGCATGGCCGCCGGCGGCCCAGATCAACTTGCCGTAGCCGATCTCCGCGCCCTGGGCGGTGATGACGCGGTGCGCCGCCGGATCGACCGCGACGACGCGACGGCCGGGCAGCATCGTTACCTCGCGCTCTTCCCAGAAGGCCGGCTGGCGGATGAGGATGCGCTCGAAGCTCTTCTCGCCGGCCAGATATTCCTTGCTCAGCGGCGGGCGCTCGTACGGCAGTTCGGGTTCGTCGCCGAGGACCGCGACCGACCCCTCGAACTTGCCTTGCCTCAGCGCGATCGCCGCCTGCGCACCGCCATGGCCCGCTCCGACGATAAGGACGTCAAACTGTTCCATCGGGATCCGTTAGGCACAAAGACCGGGTCGCGCCAGCGTGACGATGTGTCGCTCGCCCTATCTCCGCTTAGGCGACGCGGCAGTCACCGGACCGCCGCGTCGGCCTTCGTTAGAACTTAGACCCGATCCTGACCCCGACGGTCTGCGGCCGGATCGGCACGATATATGGCCGCTGTCCGCAGCTGCCGCACTCCTGGAACCGGGAGAGCTGGCCCCGCGTGTCGAAGGCGTTTTCGATGAAGACTTCGAGGTTGAAGTTCTTGAACTCGGCCCCGAGCGCGAAGTCTGCGGTCGTGAAGGCCTTCAACCTGCCAAGCTGTGCCGCCGGACTAATGATATTGCCGCTGAAAGTCTCGTAGATCGCCGTGCGGATGTCGGACGACGCCGAGCTCTGATAGGAAACGACACCCTGGCCATAGATCTTTGCGTCACCCATCGGCACGGTGTAGCGTGCGGTTCCGTTGAGCTTTACCTTCGGAGTGATTGGCAGACGCGTGCCCTTGGGCGCCGAGATGATGTTACCATTGCCAGTATCGGCGCAGGTAAAGGTCGGATCGTCGAACAAGCAAAGGTTCTTTGTCGTCTTGGCATCGGTATAAGACCCTGACGCGGTCAGGCTGAGCCCGCCAAGCGTCAGCGCGCTATCGAATTCGGCACCCCAGATGCGCGCATTGGGGCCGTTATGGATCTCGGTGAAGCTGTTCTGGCCGAGGAACGAGAACTGGAACTTGTCCCAATCCTGGCGATAAACGGCCGCGTTGAACCGCAGCTTGCCACCGAACCAGGTCGTCTTCGCACCGAGCTCGTAATTGGTCAGGAAGTCGGCGGCATAAGGTGCCACGTCGGCCCGACGGTTGATGCCGCCTGGACGGAATCCGCGCGATACCGTGCCGTAGAACAGCAGGCCGGGTTTCGGCTTCCAACCGAGATTGAAACGATAGGTCACGCCCTGGCCGGACGCTTCCACCGGAATCACCCCCTGTCCCGCGGTATAGACACCGAGATTGGTGCATGGCGCACCCGCCACCGCTGGTGGCAAGAGAGACGTGTTCCCTCCCGGGAGCACGTTTCTCAGCCGCTGGCCGTCGGTGTTGAAGCATTGGATATAGCCAGTCTTCGAGCTACCCGCGCCGTTATAAGGCGTGTCGGTATAGCTGCCGCCCGGGTTACGGCCGAATCCGAAGAAGCCGATTAGCGTGTTGTCGTAGATGAACGCGCGGCCGCCGGCGGTGAGGGTCAGCGTCGGTGTAATGTCGTAACTCGCTTCGCCGAACATCGCGTAGTCCTTGTCGACGCGATGCTGCTGGGTGAGCCAGAGCGTACCCGGCCAACCATTTACCGACAGGTCGGCACCTAGCCCTGGAATCTGGTAATCCTGATGGATGAAGTTGCTCTGGCGCTGATAGAAGGCGCCGGCGACGATGCGGAACCGGTCGGTCGATGGCGACGCAACCCGGAACTCCTGACTCATCTTCTTGAAATGATCGGTGCCGACGACACGCTGGCGCGGATCGATCGTCTTGCCGGTAGGGCTGGCATTATCCCGATAATAGAAATAGCCCGCCAGGCCGCCGACCGACGAATACAGATTGTCATAGGCCTCGGCATAATCGGTATAGTCGCTCGACTGCAGGTCCTTGCGGTCGAGATAGGCCGCGGCATAGGTCACGTCCCAATTGCCGACCTTACCCTCGATCGTCAGGCCCGCCTGCCAGAATTTGTCGCGGCGATATTCCGGGTAGAAATGCTGGACTTGCAGGTCGCCAACCTTTGGGTCGAAGCCGTACGAGCCATGGCTTCGCGTGTCCTGATACAGGAAGCTCGGCGTGATCGTCCAATTGCTGTCGAGATCGACCTTGAGCGCGGCGCGGCCGCCCCAGATCTCGGTGTCGTTATAGTCTTTCTTGACGAAGGCGCTGTTGTTGACCGTGATTCCGCCGTCAGGGCGGATGGTATCGCCGGGGCCATTAGCGACTGCCGGGTGGTCGACCGCAGGAGGGAGGAAACTGCGCGTGCCGGGCACGTTGTCGATGAACCCGGCATCCTTCTCGTAATAACCGACTGCACGGAAAGCGATATTCGGCGACAGCGGCAGGTTGATCATCCCCTCGGCCTTGCCGCCCCAGCCGCCCTTGCTGACCTTGTTGCCCTCGAGGTCGACGCGGCCATAGGTCCCCGACGTATCGGGCTTGTTGGTGATGATGCGGATCGTGCCCGCCTCTGACGAGGCGCCGTACAGCGTGCCCTGCGGACCCGACAGGCTCTCGATGCGCGCAATGTCGTAGATATGGACGTCGAGATTGCCGCCGATCGTGGTCACCGGCTGTTCGTCGAGATAGACGCCGACTGAGGGCAACGAGCCCGAATGGTTGCCGTCGCCGCCCGACGCGACGCCGCGCATATAGACGACGTTGGTGCCAGGCGTGCCGCCCAATGCCTGGAACGACACCGACGGCAGCGACGCGACATAATCCTGGAAGTTCGAGATGTTGAGCTCGTCGAGCTTCTTGGTGCTCAGCGCCTGAACGCTGATCGGCACGTTCTGCAGGGTCTCGGACCGCTTCAGTGCGGTGATGACGATGTCGCCATTGTCCGGCTGGTTATTGGCCTGGTTGTCGGGCGCCGGCGGGGCGTCCTGCGCCAGGGCCGGAGTGGCGGCGAGTGCCGCGGAAGCGAGCAGCGCGCTGACGGCGAGACGGCGGCCAAAGAGCATCGAAATCCCCAATTTCGTTTTTGTTACGCTAGCGTGTTAGCAGACGCAGCATCCGTCAAGCGAAGAGCGGCCCTCGCGACATTTACGTGCCGACGCGTTGCGTTTTTACAACGTGGCCGGGACGGCCGGATAGCTGTCCAGCACGTCGCCCAGCGCAGTCTTGAGCGGTTCGAGCCAGGGCTCGAACGGCCTCCAAGCCTCCGTCCCCTCACGAAAAATCGGCTGACGCACCTGCTCCGAACTCGCCGTCCGCACCGCGCGTTCGGTTTCGTGGAACGCCAGACAGGCGGGTTCGAACTCCAGCCCGCAATAGTCGAGCAGCCTGCGCACTTCGCGCTCGGTATGATCGACCATGTCCTCATAGAGCACGCGATGGACTCGCCCCGGCAGCACGCGATCGACATGCGCCATCAGCCGCACATAGTCGCGATAATAACGGCCCATGTCCTCCAGCGCGTAGCTGAACGCCTGGCCGCGCGCGAAATGCTGTTTGAAGTTGGAGAAGCAGCATCCGAGCGGATGCCGCCGGGCGTCGATGATCTTCGCCTTAGGCAGGATCAGGTGGATAAACGGCAGATGCGCCCAGTTATTGGGCAATTTGTCGATGAAGAGCGGCCGGTCGGTGCGGCGCTGGATGTGCGTGCGCTTGAGATATTCCTCGCCCAGCGCGCGCAGCTTGTCGGGTGAGAGGTCAGCCACGCCCTCGGGATAATTGGGATCGCGCCGCGCCAAAGCGGGGATGTCGGGCAGCTCGCTCGTGCCCTCGACCAGGCTGTGGCTCGACAAGATTTGCTCGATCAATGTCGAGCCCGCGCGCGGCATGCCGAGGATGAAAATCGGGTCGGCCGCATCGCATCCGTGGCCGGCGCGCTCGGCCAGGAAATCCGGCGTGAAGAGCGCGATCGAGCGGTCGACGAAGCGTTCGGTCTCGTCGGCCTCATAGACCAGCTTCGTCCGCCGCAGCGCGTTGCCCGCTTGGTAATGACGGAAAGCGGCCTCGGCCTGACGGCGATCCTCGAACGCCTTGCCCAAAGCGAAATCGAGGTGGAAGCGGTCCTCGTCCGAGATTGCCGGATCGGCAAGCGCGCTTTCCATCGCCGCGATATCGCCCTCGTCGAATTTGACCGTCTTGAGGTTGGCAAGGCTCCACCACGCCTCGCCCAGGGCCGGCATCAGCGCGAGCGCGCGGCGATAGGCGGCGATCCCGTCCTGCTGGCGGCCGACGGTCTTGAGGATGTGCCCATAGGTCATCCACACGCGCGGCTGGTTGGGCGCATCCTTCAGCACGCGATCGTACAGCGCGATCGCGCTGTCGAAATCGCCCACTCTGCCGAACGCCGCGGCCTGGAGATTGGCGTGCCCCGGATTGTCGGGATCCTCGGCGACCACCTGCTCGAGTTCGTCGATTGCCTCGGCCGGACGGTTGAGGCGGTACAGGACCAGCGCGAGATTGGCGCGAGCAGCGGTAAAGGCCGGAGACAATTCGATCGCGCGGCGCAGCAGTGCCTCGGAATCGCGATAGCGCCCGATCCGGCCGGCGAGTTCCGCCAGCATGCGCATCGCCGCGACGTCGAACGGATCGTCCTTGAGATGCTGTTTGAGCAAAGGTTCGGCGACGTGCAGCGCATTGTCGTTGAGCGCCATCGCCGCTTCGACCAGACGCGGATGATAGCGCCCAGCCATTGCCATCCCGCTTGTTCCGCCTGCTGCCCCGTTTGTCATGCGGGGGTACCCTAGGGCCAGCGCGTTTGGCTCGCAACGGCGGGCCGACTGCGGGGGGCCTCCGCTTCAGAAGCAGGGGGGATTGGATATGAAATCTGGTGGCGTGCTCCGGGGATGAGGCGCATTATCTTGCGTCACCCCGGGCTCGTCCCGGGGTCCACCGGCCCGCGTCACCAAAGGCCGATGGGTGTGCTGGACGGTGGATGCCGGGACGAGCCCGGCATGACGGTTAAGGCTGATCGTGCCCGATCTCATGCCACGGCACAGCAAACCTCATCCATATGCAATAGCCCAATCTTTAAAAGGGAGTGCGGGAAGCGTCGCGGGGTATTGGCCGGCGGCACTGCCCCACCCCCGACCCCTTCCTGAAGGGGAGGGGCTAAACCGGTTCTCCTAGCGCAGCCCGTTCCAACGTGCTTTGCTGCACACCGAGGGGAGCTGCGCGATGGACACCAGCGACAAAAGGCCTTTCGGATTCTGGACGGCCACCGCGCTCGTGGTCGGCGGAATGATCGGATCGGGGATCTTCATGATGCCCGCCGCGCTCGCGCCGTTCGGCTGGACGGGATCGATCGCTTGGATCGTCAGCATCGCCGGCGCGCTGGCGATCGCCTATACGATCGGCCGCATGGCGCAGGCCATGCCGGGGGCGACCGGCGCGGTCGCGATTACCGGTGCGGCGCTGGGCGAATTCCCGGGCGTGCTCGTCGGCTGGAGCTATTGGGTATCGGTGTGGTGCGCCAACGCCGCCATCGCCACGGCCGCGACGTCCTATCTGGCCGCGATCGTCCCGGCGCTCGATGCGACGCCATGGGCCGGCGCGTTGACCTCTGTCGCGCTGCTATGGTTGCTGACCCTGCTCAACCTCGCCGGCGCGCGGGCGGCGGGGCGGTTTCAGGTCGTGACGACGATCCTCAAGATCACGCCATTGATCGCGGTCATCGTCATCGCGCTGTCGCTGGGTGTGCGCGGAGACGTCCATCTGCCCGCATTTCCCGCCGAGCAGGCGGTGATTGCCAGTATCGCCACCGCCGTCACGCTGACCCTGTTTCCGCTGGTCGGCTTCGAATCCGCCGGGGTCGCCGCCGAGCGCGTGCGCGATCCCGAGCGCAACATCATGCGCGCGAGCATGGCGGGCACGATCGGCACGGGCTTGCTCTACATCCTGGTCTGCTCGGCTATCGTGCTGATCTTGTCGCCGGACGCGGTGACCAAATCCTCCGCGCCGTTCGCCTTGTTCGTCGGCCAGTTCTGGGGCTCCGGCGCGTCGCAGACGATCGCCCTGTTCGCCGCCATCGCCGCGATCGGCGCGCTCAACGGCTGGGTCTTGATCCAAGGCGAGGTGCCGCTGGGCATGGCGCGCGCGGGGTTGCTGCCCGGCTGGTTCGCCAAGGTGTCGGCGCGGGACGTGCCGGTGCGGGTCCTGCTGCTGTCCTCGGCGCTGGGGACGGTGCTGCTGCTCTTTACCGCCAGCCCCACCCTCGGCGGCGTGTTCCAGTTCATGGCGATCCTGGCGTCGTGCGCGACCCTGTGGCTCTATCTCGCCATTTGCGTGGCTGCCCTGGTCCGCCGCATCGCGATGCCGACCGCGGCGATCGGCCTGGCATTCTCGCTATTCGCCTTCTGGGGGGCCGGGTGGGAAGCGGCCGGCCTCAGCGTGGTACTGATGCTGACCGCAATCCCACTCTATTTCCTGCGCCCCAGGGCAAGCCTAGCCGAACAGCCGGCCTGAGAGGATCAATGGATAGGCGGCGGGGTGAAGGTCAGCGTCGTCACGTGCGCACCATCGCGAAAAATTTGAAGGAACTCCGCGCCCACGCCGTAGGCCTCACGGTTCTCCCAAACCTCCAGACGCACGTCGTCGGAGAATTGGAGATGCATTTCTTCTCCGTCTAAATGCGTTGCTCCGGAAAAATGCCGACCGATCAAGGCATCGACCGGCAATCGCGCCTCCCTGTTCTTCGGTAAGCTGTCAGATGCCATTACCTCGAAATCATCGGCTAGCAGCGCCCAATCGGCGAGATACACCCACAGGGATGCCAAACGGCGCGACACGGTATCAGCCAGATCGAGGATAAGGAACGTACCGATACCGACCCGAGCGTCGGTAACTTGGTATCCGATCAGATAAGCCAGTTGCTCCGCAGTTAATTCCTGGCGAACGCCCTCGGTCAACCGAACAACCGGCCTAGCACCGAACGGTCGCGCAGGATTTCGTGCGCCGCATTGTGTCCAGGCGCGCCGGTCACGCCGCCGCCCGGATGCGTACCCGCGCCGCACATATAGAGGCCTTTGATCGGGCTGCGATAATCGCCGTGGCCGAGCACCGGTCGCGCCGCCCAGAGCTGATCGAGCGACATGTTGCCATGCATGATGTCGCCGCCGATCAGCCCGAACTTGCGCTCGAGATCGAGCGGCGAGTGGATCTGGCGCGCGATGATCGATGCCTTGAAATTGGGGGCATGCTCGTTGACCGTATCGATGATCAGATCGGCCGCCGCCTCGCGCTCGTCGTCCCATGAGCGTCCATTGGGAAGGACTGGCGCGAATTGCTGGCAGAACAGGCTGGCGATGTGCATCCCCGGCGGTGCCAGGCTGTCGTCGACCGAGGTCGGCAGCTTCATCTCGACAATCGGCTTTTTCGACCAGCCGAACGTCTTCGCGTCGGTGAACGCCTGATCCATGTAATCGAGCGTCGGCGAGATGATGATCCCGCAGGTGTGATGCTCGGCCTTTTCCTTGCCGGGCAGCATGGTGAAATCGGGCAATTCGCTGAGCGCGACGTTCATCCGGAACGTGCCCGACCCCGCCTTGAAACGGTCCATGCGATGCGCGAATTCGGGCGGCAGATCGGCGCGGTCGACCAATTGGCGGAAGAGCAAGGCGGGCCCAGCGTTGGACGCGACGATCGGCGCGGCGATCTCCTCGCCGCTTTCGAGCACCACGCCGGCGACCTTGCCGCCCCCGGCCTTCGCCGGGGCAGGCTCGACCAGCACGCGGGCGACGGGCGCTTCCAGGCTGATCTCGACCCCGGCCTCCTCGCACGCTTCGGCCATGTACTTGGTGATCGCGCCCATGCCGCCGACCGAATGGCCCCACATGCCCTTCTTGCCATTGATCTCGCCGAACACGTGATGGAGCAGGACATAGGCCGATCCCGGCGTGTCCGGGCTGGCATAATTGCCGACCACCGCGTCGAAGCCGAACGCGGCCTTGATGTACTCGTTCTCGTACCAGCCATCGAGGAAGTCGCGCGCCGACTTGACGAACAGGTCCATCACGTCGCGCTGCGCCTCGATAGGCATGCCGGCGAGCTTCTTGCCCTGAACCGCCGCCGCGATCAGCGCGCGCAGGCCGCCACCCGCATTGGGCGGCGTCTTGAGCGACAGGTCGCGCAGCACATCGGCGACGCGTTCGAGCGCTTCCTCATATTTGGGGAAGGTATCGGCGTCCTTCTGGCTGTAGCGCGCGAATTCGGCGCGGGTGCGGTCTTCGCCGCCGCCGAGCTTCAGGTAGCCGTTTTCGTGCGGGAAGAAGTTGCTGATCGTCCGCTCGATGATCCGCCAGCCGCGCTCGTGCAGGCGCATGTCCTTGATCACCTTGGGCCGCAGCAGGCTGACCGTGTAGCTCGCGGTCGAGTTGCGGAATCCGGGATGGAACTCCTCGGTGACCGCAGCGCCGCCGACGATGTTCCGCCGTTCGAGCACGCGCACCTTGAGCCCGGCGCGCGCGAGATAGAAGGCGCAGACGAGGCCGTTATGGCCCCCGCCGATGATCACTGCGTCGTATTTCTTGGTCACTAAAAGCCCCCTCCCTTTGGGAGAGGGTTGGGTGAGGGCAGGTAACTGCCTCGACCCTGCCCTCACCCTTCCGCGCCTTCGGCGCTCCCTCCCTCTCCCACAGGGAGAGGGATTCAATCCACTATTCTCGGCCGTCGCGACCATCCCGGTGCCGGCGCGCGGTGCAGCCGTGCTTCCGGGATGAGGTGGCGGATCTTCCTGGCGAAACTGCGCAGGCACACTTCGCTCGCGCCGATCGGGCCCGCCGCATAGCTTTGCGACGCCATGCCCTGCTGGACGCGCTCGATCAGCCAGGTGTCCTCCGCATTGACCACGCGGTTGATCCGCCAATTGGCATAGCGCACCAGCTTCATCTCCCGCCGATCATCGGGCAGCGCGAACGCCATTTCGCGCAGCACGCTGGTGGTCGGCGTCAGCGGCAGCCATTGCATGAAGTCGATCTGATCGGCGTAGAGGTCGAACGCCATGTTGGGCCATAGCTTGTAATAGAGCCATAGCCGCTGGTTCGCCTCTGGCAGATGATGCGCGCGCGGCAGATGCTTCTGGTAGAAGCGCTCCCACACATTGTCCGACACGCGATCGACGATCCCGCCCGACATCTTGTCGACGCAGGGCTGGGCCTCGATCGCGTAGCTCTTGCCGAACAGGCGCGTCAGTCCGTCATGCGCGACCGAGATGTGGAGGTTGTCCGAATAATTGTCGCCGACATTCTTCCAATTGACCTGGCGCTCGCGCAGCCGGACCGGGCTGATGCAGCGCATGTCCTCGAAACGATAGGGCGCGATTTCGTGGTCGTAGGGCGCCATCATCGCGGCGACCGACGGGCCGCCATCGTCCTGCAGTCGCACGAACACGAAACCGCGCCAGATCTCGACATCGAGCGCGGCGAGGCCGTTATCCTCGAGTCGCAGCGCGGGATAATCGCCCTTCATCGGTACCCCGGACAACCGGCCGTCAGTCTCATAGACCCAGGCATGATAGGGGCAGACCAGCTTCTTCGCGCACCCTGTCGGCCCCTCGACCAGCCGCATCGCGCGATGGCGACAGACGTTTGTGAAAGCGCGAACCTCACCGTCCTGACCGCGCATCGCGATCACGCTTTCGCCGAGATAGTCGAGCGTGTGGAAGGCGCCGGGCCGGGCGATATCGCTCTGGTGACAGACGATCTGCCACGACGGACGCAGCACGCGCGCCATCTCGACCTCAAAATATTCGGGGTCCGTATAGAGCCAGCCGGGCAGGCTCCAATCGGCGTCGGGATCGTGCTCCTCCATGTCGGCGTAGCGATGCGCCATGACTACTCCCCGATTGCTTGTTGTACGATCGTATAATAAGGAACCGGTTATTGCAACTACCGTCATGCCGGGCTTGTCCCGGCATCCACTGTGCATCATGCAGCGACGGAGAGATGGAGGAGTGGACCCCGGCACGAGGCCGGGGTGACGACTTACAGACGGATGATATGAGCAAACCCGCTTTCTCCCGCGCCGAACCCGATGCGCGCCGCCAGAGCCTGATCGAGGCGACCGCGCGCGTGCTTGCTCGCGACGGGGCGACCGGCGCATCGGTCCGCCCGATCGCTGTCGAAGCGGGCGTTTCGCCGGGACTGATCAATCACTATTTCGCCGGCATCGAGGCGCTGATCGCGGCGACCTACTCCGCGGTCGGCGAGCAGGTCAGCAACGCGCTGGCCGCCGCGGTCGCGGCCGCGGGAACCGATCCGCGCGCGCGCCTGACCGCCTATGTCACCGCGAGCTTCGCGCCTCCGATCGCCGATCGCGCCTTGCTGGCGACCTGGATCGCGTTCTGGAGCCTGACCGGAAAGCCGCAGATCGCCGAACGCCACGACGCGATCTACGCGCGCTATCGCGAGGATCTGGAGGCGTTGCTGGCCGAATGCGGGATCGCATCCGTCGACCGCCGCCTGACCGCGATCGCGATCACCGCCTTGGTCGATGGGCTATGGCTCGAACTGTGCCTGTCGCCCGACAGCTTCACCGCCGACGAGGCGCGCGGCCTCGCCGAGCGGCAATTGGCAAGCTATTTCGTCAGATCGGCAAACAGCGAGAGATAATAATCGATCCCCGGCGCGATGTTGCTGATCGGGGTGCGCTCGTTCAGCCCGTGACTGAAATCCTCCGATTCCTTGATGAAGGTCGGGCTGGCGCCATAGCTCGGCACGTTGTGATATCGGAACCACATGCTGTCCGACGCGCCCGACGACATTGCCGGGAAGACCGGAACGCCCGGATAGACCTTGCCCATCGCGCGATTGACCGCGGCGATGAAATCGGGCCGCATCGGCGACGCGTCATTGGCGACCGAGCCTTCGGTCACGTCCTTGAACGCGATGGCGGGATCGCCAGCGACCTTTTGCAATTCCGCCATGATGTCGGCGGGCTTGTGGCCGGGAAAGATGCGGCAATTGATGTTGGCCGTCGCCTTTTGCGGCAGCGCGTTCAAGGCATGACCGCCATTGACCATCGTCGGCACGCAAGTCGTACCGATCCGTCCGACCGTGCTCGGGTTGTTGCGCAGCACCGCCAGCGCCTTTTCGTCATTGGGATTGGCGACGAACGCCTTGAGCGCGGCGCCAACCTCGGGCTCCTCATAGGGCGCCGCCTTGCTCAGCGCCTCGCGCGTCAAATCGCTCAGTTCGGGCTTGAAATGATAGGCGCCGATCTTCTCGAGCGCCGCGGATAATTGAACGATCGCATTGACCGGGCGTGGCGCCGAGGAATGGCCGCCGGGATTGGTCACGGTCAGCTCGAAATCGGCATAGGTCTTTTCGGCGCCCTGCCAGGTCCAGTATTTGGGCTTGGCGGTCGCCTCATCGAGAATGCCGCCGCCGCCATCTATATTGAGCACGAGATCGGCATTCTTGAGCTTCTCGGCGATGATCGCCGAGGTCTTCATCCGCGTTTCCTCGTCGCCCGAAAATTCGATGATGATTGTCCGTTTCGGCTTGTACCCCTCGCGACGCAGCTCATTGAGCGCAGCGATCGCCATCGTGCCGTCGAGCTTCATGTCAGTGGCGCCGCGGCCGAACAGATAGCCGTTCTCGACCGCCGGGGTGAAGGGATCGCGCTGCCAGTCGGACGGCTTGGCTTCGACCACGTCCATATGACCGGAAATGACCAGGGGCTTGAGCTTGGGATCGCTGCCCGGCCAGGTCGCGATCAGATAGGCGGTGTCGTCGACCGGCGTGATCTCGACATCCTTGTCCGCAAAACCTCCGGCGACCAAAGCGGCCTTGTAGAGCGCGGCCACTTGCGGCGTCTGGTTGTTCGGGCCCGCAACCGAGCGCAAGGCGATGGCCTTTTTGGCGAGCTCGAGCGCCTCGCTGTCAGCCTGGGGATGTCCGGCGGTCTTTGGCGCCGCCGCGCCCGCCGTTGCCACCAACGCCGCCACCATTGCGGCCAGTCCGAACTTGTTCATCAACGACCCCTTTGTTGTACGATTGGACTGTCGACCATCCGCCGCCGCGGAGCAAGCGTAACAATCGTGCGCGGAAAATCACCGATTCGGATGTTTTTCACCATAATCGCGGTGACTTGGGGCCCGCCGTCAGTACTTCATTAACGAACGTTCTTCAGAATGGCCTGAGGTGGATTGCGGCTGGCGGGGGGTTTCCCCGCGAAGGGCACCGCCAGCCGGCAGCGTACCGGGCAGGACGAAGCTGGAGCGACCGCCCGGTATGGGCGATCGCCGATACCGTGGGGATGACGCTCGAAGTGGAGGGCCGCATGTTCGAATCGCATGACGATGCGCCTCTGGCCCATTCGCCGTCGAGCACATCCGTGCCTGATGAAGAACGTCGTCATGGCGCCCGCCACATCGCGGTCATGCGCGTCGCCAAACTGCATACGCGCCATGGCGAGGAACTGTGCCTTGTCCGCAACATCTCGCCCGGCGGGCTGATGGCCAATATCTGGTCGGACCTGGCGATCGCCGATCTGCTGACCGCCGAGTTCAAATCCGGGCACCGCGCCTCGGGCCATGTCGTATGGCGGCGCGAGAATCGCATCGGCGTGCAGTTCGACGAGGAAATCGACGTGACCATGGTGCTCGGCGGGGACGAAGACCCCGCGCCGGGCTTCCACGCACGCGCACCGCGCATCAACATCGCGGCGCGAGGCCGGCTGCGCTGCGGCGCGCATTATTATGCCGTCGACCTGCGCGATATCTCGCAAGGCGGCGCGCGCATCACCTCCGCAGATCCCAATGTCTGGGAAAAGATCGACGGGCCGATCGTGTTGTCGGTTACAGGCCTGCCGCCGATCGAAGGCACCGCGCGCTGGCACGATTCGAGCAATGCCGGACTCGCCTTCAATAGCCCGATCCCGCTCGACGCGATCGCCCGCTGGATCGCCGCAAACCGCGGCTAGAGTCGTTTTCAGCTTCGCTGAATCGGTACCGGCCCGCTCCCCCGCCCGGCCGCCCATAGAATACCCTGTTGGGCGGCCGGGCGGGGGAGCGGGCGGAGCAGAAGGTTCCGGCGATGCGCAGCATCGTTGGAATGACTGCGTAGGGCGGTACCGCAACCGTTCAGCTTTGCTGAAACAGGGGCTAGCCTAGCTTATCGTCCCCCATTCCGTCGCCCCAGCGAAAGAACATCGGGTTGAGCGTGCCCCGCATGCTCAAGGATCGTCCGGGGGACGATCCGACCCGATGTTGGTCTCAGGCGAAAGCGCAATGCGGCTTGAGATCCCAGCTTTCGCTGGGATGACGCTAAACGGAAAAGATCATCCCCTGCGGCCCTTGATGAAGATGTTGGCGGTCAACCGTCCCACGCGCGGATCGGCGCTGAACGCCATATCGGGAGGGATGATGCCCGAATGCAGCATCGACCCGCGATAAATCGCCACCCGGTCGCGCACGCCTTCGACCTGGCCGATCTGGTCGTAATGCTGGTTGGGCCCGAACGTGTAGCCGGACAGGTCGGCATTCGCCCGGCGTGCGGTGGCCACGAAGCGCTCGACGTTGCGGTCGTCGACCAATTCGATGCCGGTCGCGCGCTGGCGGAAGAATGCCGTGCCGGGCGTATCGCTGAGATAATGGAGCACCGCCAGATAATCGGGGTCGGTCGAATCGAAATGCGGCGCGCGCTGCGCCGGATCGAGCGCGTCCGGTGCTGTCGTCACCATCGAAAAGCTCGCCGCGAGCAATTCGAACGTATCGACATCGAAGCCGCCGCCGATGAACGGCCCCGCCGCCTGAAGCAACCGCTCGACATAGCCATAGGCCGCGTCCCCGACCGCGATTGGTTGGCGCAGGCCGGGGTAATAGGTTCCGCTGCTCACCGGGAACGGCGCCATCGCCGCCGCCAGTTCGACCACTTCGTCCACCGCGCCGGTGAAGTCGTCGACCACGACCACCGGACTCTGGGCCTCGCCCACGCGGCGCAGTTCGGGTTTCACGGCTGAATCGCGATCCGGGCTCCCCTGGGAAGATCGGGAAGCGAGAAGCGCAGCGCGCCGTCCACGACCCGCGCGGCGATCTTCTTCGACCCCATCCTGACCGTCGGCACGCCGCCCTTCCAGCCGTGGATCACCACGTCGAACCCGGTCCACCACGGCTTATAGCGCCGCTGCGCGGATCGAAGTTGAGCGAACCCGCGTCGCAGCGGATAGCCTGGCGCAGGAAGCCGCCGCGCTGATAGGCAAAGCTCACGCCGTCATCGAGATAGAGCGATCCTGAGCAATCATTGCCGGGATAGACGTTGATCTCCAGCGCCCCTTTCGGCGTCTCCGCGGTCGACTGAACCAGCGGCTGGCGCGGGATGATCGCTCCGGGACGGACGAATACCGGCAAGCGGTCGAGCCGGGGCGTTTCCCTGACCGATGCGCCCTCGACCTGCTGACCGGTCCAGTAATCGTACCAGCCGACGCCGGGCAGGCCGATATCGTAGGGCGCGGCCGATTCCCAGGTCGGCGGTTGTGCGATCAGCAAGTCGCGGCCGAGCATGAACTGGTCCTCGGTACCGCCGACGCGATCGCCACCCTTCACCACCGCGGGATATTCGAGCACGACCGGCCGCATCAGCGGCAGTCCGGTGCGGCTATTCTCCTCGGCCAGACCGTAGAGATAGGGCATCAGCCGATAGCGCTCCTCGATATAGCGCCGGCGTATATTCTCCTGCTGCGCGCCGTGTACCCACACTTCCTGTTCGGGTTTCCCCTTCTGGTAGTGATCGCGCATGATCGGGTTGAACGCGCCGACCTCGATCCAGCGGGTGAGCAATTCGGGGGACGGCGCGTTGCCGGCGAAGCCACCGATATCCGCGCCCGAATAAGAAAAGCCCGACAGGCCGAGGCTGACCAATTGCGTGGTCGACAGCGAGAGATGCGCCCAGCTCGACGTGTTGTCGCCGGTCCAGGTCGCCGAGCAGCGCTGGCCGCCGGCGTAGGAGGCGCGCGTCATCACGAACGGACGGCGATCGGGCGCGAGCCTCTTCACGCCTTCATAGGTCGCGCACGAATTGAGCATGCCGGTAATGTTGTGCGTCTCGGCCTGGGTCGTCTTGCGCGTCTTGAAGCCGGGCGAGTCGATCGTGTTGACCACGTCGATCGGCATCGTCTTGGTCGGCGAATTGAACACCGCCGGCTCGTTCATGTCGTTCCAGAATCCGGCGACGCCCATGCCGACGAACTCGGCATAATTGCGGCCCCACCAATCTCGCGCCTTGGCCTGGGCGAAGTCCGGGAACACTGCCGGGCCCGGCCAGACCGGGCCGACGAACGGCGTGCCGTCGGGGCTCTTCATGAACACGTCGGCGGCCATGCCGCTGTCGTACGGCGCATAGCCCTGGTTCGGCGCATTCGCGATGTGGAGATCGGTGATCACCACCAATTTCATCTTCATAGCATCGAGCTTGGAGACGAGGCCCGGCAAATCAGGATAGGCCTTCTTGTCAACCGTGAACGGGCGGTTGCGGTCCTGATAATCGATGTCGAGCCACAGCACGTCGGCCGGGATCTTGTCGTTGCGCAGGCGGTCGGCGATCCCTTGCGCCTGGACCTGGGTCATGTAGCTCCATCGCGATTGCTGGAAGCCGAGCGCCCATTTCGGCGTCAGCGGCGCCGGCCCGGTCAGATAGGCATAATCCTGGACGATGTCCTTGGGCGTAGCCCCGGTCATCACATAATAATCGACCCCGCCGCCCTCGGCGCCGAACGAGAAGGCCGCGCGCTCGGACTTGCCGAGATCCATGAACCCGCGCCAGCTGTTGTCCATGAACAGGCCATAGGTGCCGCCGCTTTCGTTCAGCCCGATGACGAAGGGGATCGACTTGTAGATCGGATCGGTCGCGGGCGAATAGCCGAACTGGTCGGTGTTCCAGAAAGTATAGGCGCCGCCGCGCCGGTCGAGCGGGCCGGTCTTGTCGCCGAGGCCGAAGAAATGCTCGTCATTGGGCATCGCCTTGCGGACGCGGAAGCCCCCATTGTCGAAGCGGATCGGCGTGCCGGGCGCATCGGCCAGGATCGTCTTGCCGGCGAGGTCGGTGATGGTAATGGCCAGCGTCTTGTCGTCGACGCGGATGATCAGTTGCGACGTCCGGATCTCGGTGGTGTCGCCCTTGTCGCTGATCTGCAGCGGCACGCGCGTTTCGCGCGCTGGCGGCAGGACCGCCCAGGACGCGTCCTCCGGCAGACCCCCCTCGCCCGCACGGACACGGATGATGTCGGCGCGCGGCGCGCTGATTTCGATTTTGATGCCGTTGGCCGAGGCCGTGTAATGGTCGACGGGTTTCGCCGCCGCCATGCCCGGCAGGGCCAGTGCGGCGGTGGCGAGGATCAGGTGCCTGAGGCGCAAGGTTATGCTCCAGCCTTGAGGACGAAGGTGGCGGGGGTGCCCGCCATCGCATTGGGCGCGATCCATACATCGAACGCGCCGGGCTCGGCATAGCTCTTCTTGTCGGGATGGACGAAGCCGAGATCGGCGCGGCTGAGCGTGAAGCTCACGGTCGCGCTCTGGCCGGGCTCGAGATCGAGATGCTTGATGCCCTTGAGCGAGCGCACCGGCTGAGTCAGGCTCGCCACCTTGTCGTTGATATAGAGCTGTGCGACTTCGTGCATCGGCCGCGTGCCGGTGTTGGTGACGGTCGCGGTCACGGTGACCGACCCTGCCCAGGGCATCGACGCCGCGCTGACGCTCGTCGCCGAATAGCTCGCCGCCGAATAGGTCAGACCGAACCCGAACGGATAGAGCGGCTCGTCGGTCACTTCGCGATAGCGCGCCTTATAGGCCTTGTCCGCGGTCAGCTGCGGGCGTCCGGTGCGGCGGTGATTATAATAGAACGGCTCCTGGCCGGAGGCTTGCGGGAAGCTCACCGGCAGGCGCCCCTGAGGCGCGTAATCGCCGAACACCACGTCGGCGATCGCATTGCCGGTCTCCGAGCCGAGGAACCAGGTCGCCATGATCGCCGGCGCATTCCTGACCGCACCGGTCAGCGCCAGCGCGCGGCCGTGGCGGAGCAGCACGACGATCGGCTTGCCGGTCGCGGCGACCGCTTCTGCCAACGCCAGTTGCGGCGCGGGAATGCCGATATCGACGCGCGCCTGCGCCTCGCCCGACATGCTGGCGCTTTCGCCGAGCAGCAGCACGACGACGTCGGCGTCCTTCGCCATGCGCACGGCCTTGTCGATCTCACCGTCGATCGGCGCCTCATAGTCCGAGCCGCGCGTCACGCTGAGCTTGGCCTTATCGCCAAGCGCGGCGCGGAACCCCTCTTCGACCGTCACGCAGCTCGCGTAATCGGGGAAATTGGCCCAGGGCCCCGGATAATCGCCCTTCTGGCTCACCGCCGGCCCGATCAAGGCGATCTTGCCCTGCTTCTTGAGCGGCAGCAGATTGCCCTCGTTCTTGAGCAGCACCATGGATTTGCGCCCCGCCTCGCGCGCCAGCGCGATCGCGTCGGGGCGGCGGACGTCGCGCGCCTCGCGCACCGGGTCGAGCGAGCGATAGGGGTTGGCGAACAGCCCCATCGCCTTCTTGACGTAAAGCACGCGGCGCACCGCGGTATCCACCACCGACATCGGGATTCTGCCGCTCTTCACGAGATCGGGCAGGTGCTTCCAATAGAGGCCCGACTGCATCGAGATATCGCACCCCGCGCTCAGCGCTTTGACCACCGCATCGGGGCCGTCGGCGGCATAGCCGTGCAGGATCAATTCCTCTTCCGAGGTGTAGTCGCTGACCACCAGCCCCTTGAATCCCCATTCGCCGCGCAGGATGTCGGTGAGCAGATAGTGGTTGGCGGTCGACGGCACCCCGGCAATGTCGTTGAAGCTCGACATGGTGGTGATCGCGCCGGCGTCGAACGCCGCCTTGAACCCCGGCAGGTGGATTTCGCGCAGCGTCGTCTCGGGGATATCGGCGGTGTTATACTCCATTCCGCCCTGCACCGCGCCATAGGCAGCGAAATGCTTGGGGCAGGCGAGCATCGAATCGTTGCGGCGGATGTCCGGCCCCTGGAAACCACAAACGCGTGAGCGGGCGAACTGGACGCCGAGCCAGGTGTCCTCACCCGACCCTTCGACCACGCGCCCCCAGCGCTGATCGCGCGCGACGTCGACCATCGGCGCGAAGGTCCATTGAATGCCCTTGGCCGACGCCTCGATCGCCGCCGCGCGCGCGGTGCGTTCGGCAAGGCCGGGGTCGAAACTGGCGGATTCGCCCAGCGGCACCGGGAAACTGGTCTTCATCCCGTGGATGACGTCCCCGGCGAAGATCAACGGGATCTTGCTCGGGCTTTCCTCGATCGCGACTTTCTGCAGCTCGCGGCCGATCATGGTGCCGATACCGTTGAACAGCCCGACGATCTCGCCCCGCCGGATCCGTGCCTTGAGCTCTTCCAGGCCCTGCTGCGCGATGCCGGGATTGAGTACCGGCCCCTCGGTTCGCGCCGCCAGCGGATCCGAATAGATCGACAGCTGCCCGGCCTTGTCCTGAATGCTCATCCTGGCGATCAGCCGCTCGATGAACGGATCCGTCGCTGGGACCGACTTGGCCAGCGCGGGGACAGCCGCAGACACCATCGCGACGGCTGACGCACCCTTGAGAAGGTCGCGGCGGGACAGGTCGGACATGGCTTCTACTCTCCTTGGTGATGCCGCCCCGCCACAGGTCCGGCAAATCCGGACCGCGCGATTCGCGGCAGTCGATTTCTTCTTGGCGAATGCGCATGAAACCGGTTACGGTGCAACTGTGGAACCGGTTACGCGGCCGTGAGAGTCGCCCCCGCCCACCCGGCAGAGCTTGCCGGCGGAGGAGAGGATTCAGATTTAAGGCAATGGCTGCGAGCCAATCACATCGATCGATAGCTTCGAGGCGCCCGGACTGCTTCCGGCGCGCGCGAAGCGTCGTGACATCCTAACCAATGAACAACCGGACAAAGGGCGCTGGCGCCCGAGCAAGGGGAATTGAGATGACCAACCTGATGAGGGCAAGCCTGCGGGCCGCACTCGCCACCACCATCCTGGCCGGCGGCGCGCTCGCGCTGGCGACGCCGGCCGCGGCGCAGACGACCTCGACCATTCAAGGTCATGTCGACGGTGCGGCGCCCGGAGCGACCGTTGTCCTCACGGACACGAACACCGGCCATCAGGATACCGTCACGGTCGACGCCAACGGCAATTACGTCCTGGTCGGCGTGCCGCCGAGCACCTATCGGGTCGAGTCGGGCGACAAGTCCGTCATCGTCGTGGTGCCGCTGAATCAGGCGGTCACCGCAGATCTGATCGCGGCGCCGGAATACACCAAGGACATCGTGGTAACGGGCTCGCGCGCACGCGACGTCAAGACGCCGACTATCAGCACCAACATCTCACGCTTCCAGCTCGAGAACCTGCCAAACGGCGACCGCAACTTCCTGAACTTCGCCGCGCTGGCGCCAGGCGTCACCGTCGAAGCGCCCACGCTCGGCGGCAAGGCGCGCCGGGTTCAGGCGGGTGGCGTCAATTCGGATAACACCAACACGTTCATCGACGGCATCAGCATCAAGAACCTGGTGAATCACGGCGGCACGCTCGGCCAGAATCTCTCCTCGGGCAACCCGTTCCCGGCATCGGCCGTCGATCAGTTCGATGTCCAGACACAGAACTTCAAGGCAGAGTTCGAGCAGGCCGGGTCGGCGGTAATCTCGTCGGTGACAAAGACGGGCGGCGACGAATTCCACGGCGAGCTCTTCGGTGAATGGCAGCCCAAGGCGTTCATCAGCGAGAATTTCGATGACCGGCCGGGTGGACGCAACAACGCGACGCGCCCGTACAGGACGAAGCCTGACTTCGACACCAAATATTACGGCGGCAATCTGGGCGGCCCGATCATCAAGGACAGGCTGACGTTCTTCGTCGATTTCGAAGGGACCAAGAAAACCTTCGGCTCGAACGATATCAACGTCTATCAGCCATCAGCACAGTTCCCCACTGGCTTGAGCGCCCCTACCCCTGCAGCTGCGGACTATGCGGCGAGCGCCCGGTCGAAATATAATGGTAGTTTTGCTTCGGATTTCAGCGAGAAGCTGTATTTCGGCAAATTGACGTTTTTTGCGACGTCAGCCGATACCATCAATGTAAGCGCCTTCATCCGCAACGAGTCCAATCTGCAGATCAACGGCGGGGTGACGACCACCGAGGCCTCGACGAGGAATCGAAACGACGAGCATCGATATCAGCTCACTTGGGCGCACCGTGGCGCCAATTGGCTCAACGAGTTCATTTTCGCGCGCGATGCCGCGGCAAACGGCGCAATACCGAACTCCCCGGGCTCATCTTATCTCATCGTCGACCCCGGCTTAGGGTGTGATCCGGACACGCTCGTATGCTCGCCCAATAAGCCGAACGTAGGAAATCGAAGCGTTCTCGCCCTCGGTGGCGCCAATTTCACGCAGGACGACCACCAGTATCAGACGCTGATCAAGGACAATGTGACATTCTTCGGCGGCGCTCACACGGTCAAGGCCGGTGTGAAGGTCAATTTCACCAAGCTGCAGCGCCTTGAGGACAACGATAGCCAAGGCACCTATTACTACAACGGCAATGACTTCACCGGACTTGGCGGCACGGCGGTGCCCTTCGCAGCGACGATCAACTCTGCTGCTGTCAGCCCGGTCACGGCCAAGAACACCGAAGTCGGCTTGTTCATCCAGGACGACTGGAAGCCTGACGATCACTGGCAGATCAGCGCAGGACTGCGCTGGGATTATGAGTCCAATTCGCGCAACGAAAAGTTCGTGACGCCCGCCGCCATCGCGGCGGCGATCCGCGCCTATCCGGGCTGGAAGGCAGCGGGAATCAACCCCGACGATTACATCTCGACCGGCAGCAATCGTAAGCCGTTCACGGGCGCGTTCCAGCCGCGCCTGGGCATCTCCTACGACGTGAAGGGCGATCGCGACCTGGTCTTCACGATCGGCGGCGGCCGTTACTACAACCGTTCGCTGTTCATCGATTCCGCGTTGGAGACGATCAAGGACGTCTATGAATCGGTCGTCACGTTCAGAACCCCCGCCACGGGCTGTACCTTAGGCACCCTGGGTTGCATCGCCTCGATTCCGACGAGCGCCGATCAGTTGCGCGCGTTGGCGGCGATGCAGGCCGGCGAAGTGCACCTGATGAACAACAACACCAAGGTGCCGTATTCCGATCAGCTCAGTTTCGGCGTCCGGAAGCGGCTTGGAAAGATCAATACCTCGATCAGCTTCTCGTACATCAAGTCGCACAACATCTATCAGGAAGTCGTCGGCAACCGGAATCCGGATGGTAGCTACAGTCCGCTCAGCCCGCTCTTCTCGTACGGGGGCAACGTATATTCGTCCGGCATCTTCTACGGTACGGGCGCAATCAACACGGCGCCGCTGTTCGGCACCGATGGCCGACGCTATGGCAGCATCTTCATCGGCAATAGCGACGGAAAGGCGACCTATGCCGCTCTGTATCTGCAGGCCGACAAGCCCTACACCGAGGAATCCGGCTGGGGCTTCAGCACGACGCTGACCATCTCGAATGCCCGGTCGAACGATTCGCGCAACGGCGCCAATATTGGCGATCCGTTCAACTTCGATGCACCGACGATCGGCTTACAGGGTTGGGGCAGGTCCAGCGGCCTCGAACGGTGGCGCTTCGTGGGAACGGGCACCGTTCGACTGCCGCTGGACATCCGCGCGACGACCTTCATCACCCTGTCGTCGGGCCCCTATTATGGCGGGGTCATTTGCGGAATTCCCTCACCTTCCGTCGATGGCTGCGCGGAGACCAATTTCGGCATCTACAAGCCAGGCGGCATCGGTTACGCGAACATCGACTTCAACTTCTCGAAGACGTTCAAGATGCCATGGGCCAAGTCGCACGAGCTGACCGTCTACTTCCAGGCGCTCAACGCGTTCGACATCGTCAACCGCAACTATTCGATGTGGGGCGGCGGCTTCCGCAATGTCGGCGACACCGGGCCGAGCGGACAATACGATCTGGGTTCGGTCGCGAGCCAAGGCCGCAATTTCAAGGTCGGCGCTCGCTACAAGTTCTGACGCCATCCGCTTTGCGGAAGAATATGGGGCGGGCCGATCGATCGGCCCGCCCTTTTTTTCGTTCAAGCGGCGAGCGGCGACGCCTTGCAATAGCGATCGATGAACGCGGCGTGGTTGGGCATCCGTCCCGCGGCGTCGGCGATCACTTCCTCGATATCGGCCAGGAACGACGCCCGCATTTCGGCCGGCAAGATCGCCGCATTGGGATCCTGTCCCATCGCAAAACCCTGACCCAGCAGCACCTGGACCCAGCTTTCGACGCGGAATAGCTCCGCCGCCGCGCGCTTGTAGAAGCGGCCTGACGAGGCGAACAGGTCGAGCCGCTCGGTCAGGCTGTCGGGTACCGCCATGTTCTTGAGATACGCCCAATAGGGCGTGTCCTCGCGGTCGGTGACCTTGTAGTGCGCGACGATGAAGTCACGCACGTCGGTGAATTCGAAATCGTGCTGGCGGTTATATTCGGCGATATCGGCGGCCGCGAAGCCCTGATGCGGGAACAGCCCCAGCAGCTTGATGATCCCGGTCTGGATAAGGTGGATGCTGGTCGATTCCAGCGGCTCGAGGAACCCGGCCGACAGACCGATCGCGACGACATTCTTCTCCCAAGCTTTGTGCCGCTTGCCCGGGCGAAACCGCACAGGACGCGGATCGGCCAGCACTTTGCCGTCGAGATTGGCGAGCAGCACCGACGCCGCCTCGTCATCGGAAATGTGATCGCTCGAATAGACATGGCCGTTGCCGGTGCGGTGCTGGAGCGGAATGCGCCATTGCCAGCCGTGCCGGCGCGCGGTGACGCGGGTATAGGGCGTGAGCGGTTCGACCCGCTCGCACGGCACCGCCAGCGCGCGGTCGTTGAGCAGCCAGTGGTTCCAGTCCTCATAACCGATTCCCAGCGCCTGGCCGATCAGCAGGCCGCGCATGCCGGAGCAATCGACGAACAGGTCGCCGCCGACCGTCCGCCCATCCTCCATCACCAAATGATCGACATGGCCAGTCTCGCCGTCGAGTTTGACGTCGACGATCTTGCCCTCGATCCGCTCGACCCCCGCCGCTTCCGACCGTGCGCGCAGGAAACGCGCCAGCAACGACGCATCGAACTGATAGGCGAAGTCGAGCCCGGCCATCGGCGAGGCGGGATTGCGCTGGTCCGGAAAGGCGAACTTGTTGGCCATCCCGGCGGCGCAATTGAGCGCATAATCGTCGAAATGCCGGGCCCGACCCGCGGCGCGCTCGCCCAGCCACAATTGATGGGTGTGCAGCCACATGAAGTCCTGGCCGATCCGCCCGAAGCCGTGGAAATAACGGTCGTCGCCGTTGCGCCAGCCGACGAAATCGATCCCCAGCTTGAATGTCGCCTGGGTTGCGCGGATCATCTCGACCTGATCGATCTCGGCGATGGTCATATAATCACGGATCGCCGGGATCGTCGCCTCGCCCACCCCGATCGTGCCGATCTCCTCGGACTCGATCAGCCGGATCTCGTAGCTCTTGAAAAGGTGCGAGAGCAGCCCGGCGGTCATCCACCCGGCGGTGCCGCCGCCGACGATGGTGATGGTCTTGAGCGGCGCGTTGGGCGCGGTCATTGCGGTGATCCTCCGGGCGGCGCTCGGTAACGGCACCTTGGCGCCAGCCTTAGCCCAGCCGCCCCGCCCCGGTAAACGGTTACATCAGCGGCCGACCTGCTCCCTAGCCTTCGCTGCGCATCGAATAGCGCAATTGGTCGAGCAGCGGCTTGATCAGGAACGACAGGATCGATCGGTTGCCGGTCTCGACGAACGTTTCCGCCGGCATGCCCGCCTTGAGCGCGATCTGCGGCGCGCGGGCCAGCGCGTCGGCATCGAGCCGCACCTTGATCCGGTAATAGCTCTGTCCGGTGCGCTGGTCGGCGGTCAGATCGGGCGAGACGAAGATCAGCTTGCCGGGGATGTCGGGCGTGGTCTGGCGGTTGAAGCCCGAAAAGGTGATCCGCGCCGCCTGGCCGACGCGGACCTGGTCGACATCCTGCGGGCGGATCCGCGCCTCGACGATCATAGCGTCGCGGTCGGGCACGATCTGGAGCAAAGGCTGGGTGGCGGGCACCGCGCTGCCGATCGTGGTGAAAGCGATCTTGTCGACCACGCCCGATTGCGGCGCGCGGATCTCGCTGCGGTCGACCGTGTCGCTGGTGGTGGCGACGCGGACCTGCTGGTCGTTGAGCTGACCGACCACCTCGGCAAGCTGGGTGCCGGCATCGCTGCGGATCTGCTTGTCGACGTTGAGGATCTGTTCGTTCGCCTCGGAAATATGCGCGCGCGCCTCGGCGATGTTCGATTCGAGCGCGGCCTTGCTGCCCTTCATCTGGACCGCGGTGCGTTCCATCTCGTTGAGGCGGTTGATCGTCACCAGCTGGCGGTCGTGGAGCTTGCGCAACCCCGCCAGTTCGGGCTCGATCAGCGTCATCTGGCTTTCGATCGCGGCGATCTGCGCCTGATAGCTGGCAATCTGTTCGTCATATTGGCGCACGCGTTGATTGAGCAGCGCGATCGATCCGTCGCGCTCGCGCCGGCGGAGCGCGAACAATTGCCGCTCGCGCGCCATCGCTTCCCTGGCGCGCGCGTCGGTATTGGTGGTGAGCTCGGGCGGGAACAGGATCGACGAGGCGCCGTCGCGTTCCGCTTCCAGCCGCGCGCGCCGCGCCAGCAATTGCTCGAGGCCGAGCGCCGCGGACTCGGCGCCGACCGACGACACGCCTTGGTCGAGCCGCATCAGCAACTGCCCCTTGGTGACATGATCGCCATCGCGAACCATCAATGCCTTGAGGATACCGCCGGTCGGATGGATCAAGATCTTCACGTTCGATTCGACCGCTACCTCGCCCGATCCGACCACCGCTCCGCCGACCTGGAGGATCGCCGACAGGCCGAAAAAGCCGAGGACCAAGCCAGCGATCAGCAGATAGGCGCGCCGCGTCCGAACACGCAGCCGTTCGGCGCCGGGATCGGGCTCGGCATCGGGCCAGAAAGCGTGGAGCGGCACCTGCGCGGTCATTGCCCCGCCTTCTTGCTGACGACCAATCCGCCGGGTCCCTTGCCGCTATTGCCGCCGCGCGTGACCGGATCGGACCGTGGCGGTTGCTGCGGCGGCGGCGCGAGCTTGGCCAGGACCTCGTCGCGTGGCCCGAACGCCTGCGCGGTGCCGCCGCGCATCACCAGCAACAGGTCGACCACGCTCAATATCTCGCGGCGATGCGCGACCAGCAGGACGATGCCGCCGCGCGCCTTCACGCCCGCGACCGCACGCGCCAACGCGACCTCGCCATCGGGGTCGAGGTTCGAATTGGGCTCGTCGAGCACGACCAGGAAGGGGTCGCGATAGAGCGCCCTGGCGAGCGCGATGCGCTGGCGCTGGCCGGCCGACAATTGCAGGCCGTCCTCGCCGACCTGAAGGTCGTATCCGCCCGGCAATTGCACGATCAACTCGTGCACGCCCGCCGCCTTGGCCGCGGCGATCACCGCGTCGGACGGCGCCCCGACCTCGAACCTTGCGATATTCTCGGCGATCGTTCCGGCGAACAATTCGACCGATTGCGGCACATAGCCGATCGAGCGGCCCAGGGTCTCGCTATCCCATTGCTGGATCGCCGCGGCATCGAGCCGGACCGAACCCTTGGCCGCTTTCCACACGCCGAGCACGCCGCGCACCAGCGACGACTTGCCCGATGCGCTCGGCCCGATGATCCCGACGACCTGCCCCGCTTGCGCCTGGAAACTGACCGCGGCGACATTGGTCACCTGGCTGCCGGGCGGGGTCAGCGACAGATTGTCGACGGTCAGCGACTTGGTGGGCGGCGGCAATTCGGTACGCTCGCCGACCGGCGGCGGGACTTGCCCGAACAAGGTGTCGAGCCGCGCCCAGGCCTGACGCGCGCCGACGAAATGCTTCCAATTGGCGATCGCGGCATCGACCGGCGCCAGCGCGCGGCCCGACAGGATCGAGCTGGCGAAGATGATCCCCGCAGTCGCCTTGCCGTCGATCACCAGCATCGCGCCGACCGTCAGCACGACCGACTGCAGCACCATCCGTGCCACCTTGCTGATCCCTGACAGCGTCGCGGTGGCATCGGTCAGCGTCGCCTGCTGATCGAGATAATCATGGTGGATCCGCCGCCATTGCAACATCAGCCGGTCGCGCATGCCGAGCGCGGTGATGATCTCGGCATGGCGCCACTGGCGATCGGCGAGCAGGCGCCGCTTTGCCGCCGCGCGCGCAACATTCGCGACGTGGCGGCCGCTGACGCGTTCGGCCACCAGGGTCAGCGCGGCCAGGCCCAGCATGCCGATCAGTGTCACGACACCGAGCCAGTAATGGACCGCGGTCAGGATGATCAGGAACAACAATATCCAGGGCAAGTCGATCAGCGCCGGCGGCCCCGCGCTGGCGATGAACGCGCGCAATTGGTCGAGGTCGCGCACCGGGCTGACCTGTTCCCTGGCCTCTGGCCGTTCGAGCGCGATGCGTGCCTCGATCGCCTGGACGCGCCCCGACAGCGAGCGGTCGAGCGATGCTGCGACGTCGGCCAGCATCTTCGAGCGCATCACGTCGAACACGCCGTAAAAGGCATAAGCGATCAGGATCATCGCGAAGATGCTGAACAAGGTCGGCAGGCTCTGCGCCGGCAATACGCGGTCATAGACCAGCATCAGATACAGCGAGCCGGTAATCGTCAGCAGGTTGATGAACGCGCTGAGCGCGACGATCGCACCAAACCCACCGCGCAGCTTGGCCAGCGCGGCCCTGATCTCGGATTCCCTACTGCCCCCCGGCCGCAACATCGCACGCTTTCTACTATCTGACCCAACGCAATAGACGCAGAAGTGAACGAATCCAATGCGATCGTACCGCGTGCGATCCGGGTTTTTTGGGAAACGCCCTCCCCCCTCGTGGGCGGGGGAAGTGGCCCGCTCGGCGTAGCCGAGTGGGAAGGGTGAGGGCGACTCTTTGAACTCGCAGACTCCCCCTCATCCTTCCGCGCCTTCGGCGCTCCCTCCTTCTCCCACGAGGGGAGAAGGAATTCAGACCCGCCCACCAATCTGCATCAATCCGATCGCCGCTTGCCCCCGCGCGCCGCACTTCCCATCTCTCCCCCGTCGCGAGGCGCTTGCCCGACACGAACAAATCTGGAACAAATGCCTACATGCTGACTCACATTCAGGTGCGCGGCGCGCGCGAGCACAATCTCAAGGGCGTCGATATCGACATCCCGCGCGACACGCTGACGGTGATCACCGGGCTGTCGGGATCGGGCAAGTCGAGCCTCGCCTTCGACACCATCTATGCCGAGGGGCAGCGTCGGTACGTTGAGTCCCTCTCGGCCTATGCGCGCCAGTTCCTCGAGCTGATGCAGAAGCCCGATGTCGATCATATCGAGGGCCTCTCCCCGGCGATCTCGATCGAGCAGAAGACGACCAGCCGCAATCCTCGCTCGACCGTCGCGACGGTGACCGAGATCTACGATTATATGCGTCTGCTCTGGGCGCGCGTCGGCGTGCCCTATTCGCCCGCCACCGGCCTGCCGATCGCGGCGCAGACGGTCAGCCAGATGGTCGACCGCGTGATGGCGCTGCCCGAAGGCACGCGGCTGTATCTGCTCGCGCCCGTCGTGCGCGGGCGCAAGGGCGAGTATCGCAAGGAACTCGCCGAGTGGCAGAAGGCCGGCTTCACCCGCGTGCGGATCGACGGCGAGCTGTACGAGATCGACGAGGCGCCGGCGCTCGACAAGAAATACAAGCACGACATCGAAGTGGTGGTCGACCGTATGGTGGTCGGGCCGGATATGGCGACGCGGTTGGCGGATAGTTTCGAGACCGCGCTGAAGCTGGCCGAGGGGCTGGCGTATGTGGATCTGGTGGATGGCGTGGTGCCGCCCCTTTCCCCCCTCCCGCATGCGGGAGGGGTCGGGGGAGGGCGTGTCCAGGAAGCCCGTCAGGAGTTTTTGGTGGAAGGCGACATGCCCTCCCCTAACCCCTCCCGCATGCGGGAGGGGAACGCGCCGGAGGCGCCCGCTTCCGCCACCCTTGGCGGTAACATGAAAGGCGCCGGCGTTCCGGCCAACCGCATCGTCTTCTCCGAAAAATTCGCCTGCCCGGTGTCCGGCTTCACCATTGCCGAGATCGAACCGCGGCTGTTCTCGTTCAACGCCCCGCAGGGCGCCTGCCCGGCGTGCGACGGGCTGGGCGAGAAATTGATTTTCGACGAGGACCTCGTCGTCCCCAATCACGACCTTAGCCTGAAGAAGGGCGCGGTGGTGCCCTGGGCCAAGTCCAACCCGCCCAGCCCCTATTATATGCAGGTGCTGGGCAGCCTGGCGCGCGAATTCGGGTTCAGCCTGGAAACGCCGTGGAAGGACCTGCCCGGCGAAGTGCGCCTGGTCATTCTCTACGGCACCGCGGGCAAGCCGGTTACTTTGACCTTCGTCGACGGCAAGAAATCGTACGATGTGCGCAAGCCGTTCGAGGGCGTGATCGGCAACCTCAACCGCCGCATGCTCCAGACCGAGAGCGCGTGGATGCGCGAGGAGCTGAGCAAGTATCAATCGTCGCAGCCGTGCGAGACGTGCCACGGCGCGCGGCTCAAGCCCGAGGCGCTGGCGGTCAAGGTCGCGATGCAGGACATCAGCCACGCGACGCGGCTGTCGGTGGTCGACGCGCTCGCCTGGTTCACCGACCTGCCCAACCATCTGACCGGCCAGCAGAAGGAAATCGCCGAGCGCATCCTCAAGGAGATCGTCGAGCGGCTCGGCTTCCTCAACAATGTCGGGCTCGATTACCTCAATCTCGACCGCACCAGCGGTACATTATCGGGCGGTGAGAGCCAGCGCATCCGCCTCGCTAGCCAGATCGGCAGCGGGCTGTCGGGCGTGCTCTACGTGCTCGACGAGCCGTCGATCGGCCTGCACCAGCGCGACAATGACATGCTGCTGGCGACACTTCGGCGCCTGCGCGACCTCGGCAACACGGTGCTGGTGGTCGAGCATGACGAGGACGCGATCCGCACCGCCGATTACATCATCGACATGGGCCCGGGCGCCGGCGTCCATGGCGGCGAAGTGGTCGCCAAGGGCACGCTCCCCGAATTGCTCGCGCACACCGATTCAGTGACTGCGGACTATCTCAACGGCACGCGCGAAGTGCCGGTGCCGATGATGCGCCGCTCGGGCACCGGCAAGCAACTGACCGTGCACAACGCCACCGCCAACAATCTGCGCGGGGTGACCGCGTCGATCCCGGTCGGCACCTTCACCTGCATCACCGGCGTGTCGGGATCGGGCAAGTCGAGCTTCACGATCGACACGCTCTATGCCGCCGCCGCGCGTCAGCTCAACGGCGCGCGCATCCTGTCGGGCAAGCACGACAAGATCACCGGCCTGCAATATCTCGACAAGGTCATCGACATCGACCAGTCGCCGATCGGCCGCACCCCGCGGTCCAACCCGGCGACCTATACCGGCGCCTTCACCCAGATCCGCGACTGGTTCGCCGGCCTGCCCGAAAGCCAGGCGCGCGGCTACAAGCCCGGACGGTTCAGCTTCAACGTCAAGGGCGGCCGGTGCGAGGCGTGCCAGGGCGACGGCGTGCTCAAGATCGAGATGCACTTCCTGCCCGACGTCTATGTGACGTGCGACGTGTGCCACGGCGCGCGCTACAATCGCGAGACGCTGGAAGTGAAGTTCAAGGGCCATTCGATCGCCGACGTGCTCGACATGACGGTCGAGGACGCGGCCGAGTTCTTCAAGGCGGTGCCGCCGATCCGCGACAAGATGGAAATGCTGGTCGAGGTCGGGCTGGGCTATATCAAGGTCGGCCAGCAGGCGACGACCCTGTCGGGCGGCGAGGCGCAGCGCGTGAAGCTGTCGAAGGAACTGTCCCGCCGCGCGACCGGCAACACGCTCTACATATTGGACGAGCCGACCACCGGCCTGCATTTCGAGGACGTGCGCAAGCTGCTCGAGGTGCTCCATGCGCTGGTCGAGCAGGGCAATACGGTGGTGGTGATCGAGCATAATCTCGACGTCATCAAGACAGCGGACTGGATCATCGACCTGGGGCCCGAAGGCGGCGTGAAGGGCGGGGAGATCGTCGCCGAGGGCACGCCGGAGGATGTGGTGAAGGTCGAGCGGAGCTTTACCGGAAAGTACCTCGCGCCGTTGCTGCGGGGGCGGGACGGGAAGGTTGCCGGGAAGCGGGAGGCTGTGGCGGCGGAGTGAGCCCCGCTCCGGCTGCTCGCGCGGTCAACGGGGCTGATGCATTTCCGTCGGAGGCCTGATTGCCGACCCGCATGGGCATGCGCGTGCGTGATGGGTTTGCTATGGGGGGTGTGATTTCCATTCTCACGCCGCTGTAAGCGGCTGATATTCCTAACGGTTTTTTGTCGAAAGGCGGCATTTGCTCGTTTCGCGCGAAACCCATCAAGGCGATCTATTTGCGGGACAAGCGCTGACTTTTCAGTGTGATAATCTTCACTTGGCAGCGTCGCCTGGTGCGCAAAAGATGCCACTTTTGCGCGCGACGCCCTGATGCCATCGCTGGGGGACGTTAGCGCACCGCGGCCCCGGCGCCGTCGCCCACCGTCCACTAGATTCGCGCGGTGCATCGCTCCATCCGGCGACATCTTTCCTGACTTCCACCTACCCTCTCCTGCGCAAGGGAGCATTGTGGTTGGGGGACATCTATACCGGATTGACTGGAACGGAATCGACATTTGCCAGTATGGTCGCCGTTAGTGGCGGTGATTTAAGAAGATCGCGCGAAATATCTGGATCAGGGATTGCCGCCTTCACGAGCGCTTCTAGGCGATCAAACCAAGGGCCCTCGTTTGATGCAAACAAGCTATAGAGTGCCTCATTCTTACTCTTACATCCAAGAACTTTGAAGTTCTCCGCGCAGAATTTCGAGGCGGCACACATTAGATGCCATCTGAGTTTAGAGTAACGTCCGTCGAATTTCTTATTAGAAAGAAGCATTCTCAAACGATAATGCACAAAGCAGGCGGTGTAATACGTTTCTTCGGAAGAACCGGGCTTAAAGACCTCATTGAGCAACTCACCGGTTAGCCTGTTTGGATACCTACTTGCCAAATCTGGCCGCATCATAGTAGTCGCTGCATAACAGCGTGCCGTTTCCCGAACGTCAAAGATGCGAACTGGAGCTACATTGTCCGGTGCATACTGCCCCTTCCTGCGTTCAAAATACAACCTATTCTGCTCAGAAGAGCCGCGAGCATTAAAGTACTGCTCCAATTTCCTTAGAACGTCCAATGTGGAAATAAATTGAGCATCCTCTACCTTAGATTGTCGATTAGTTGCCCTCACAATGTCGTCTATAACAGATGGCTCGTCTGCTTCAATTAGCTTTACCATAAGGCTGACGCTACTATCGACTTTATCGTCTAGCGAAATGAGAACATTGGAAGTTTGACAACCATTGACAATCTGGAAGTCTCGAATAAAAATCTCTTGGCCAGCGGGACGCACACTTGAAGCCACGATAGTTATACCGTTGTTCATAAGACCAAATCGAGATTTCTTATCATCCTCTCCTAGAGTGCTGGCGATTTCCGAATTAACGTCAGCATCTACACCTAGGAAATCTCGCACATTTTCTTCAAAGAGTTTTTTCCTAGGCGTTCCGTCCGCATTTTTTAGGACGCTGTCGATAAAATTCCGAGCAGATACAGTCGCAACGTAGGCGTTATTTATGTTTGGCGCAGTGGGAAACGGAGCGTAACCGATAGTTGGCAAACGAGCTTCTACGGGCCCATCTGCTGCTAGCCAGAGGTCATGCAGGAAATCCCTATGTCCCTTGAAGAACTTAGTGTCGTGAGAATACCCTAGCTTCTTCAGAGAGGTTTCGCCGATCGAAAAAGCCGCATTGATTTCGGGGGCATCCGTGTCGGGTGCGGCAGTGAGGAAATAAGCATGCAAATCGGGAAGCCCGTTTTTGATTCGACCGATATTGTCGAACACGGCTTTAAACATAGACCGAAATTCAGCTAGATGAGCAGCATGCGGCTGCGCTGGTTGATCTGACAGCAGGTCAACCACCGCCGCAATAAAGGAATCTATTTCCATCTTAGTCCACGAAGTGGACGATTTTACTTGAGTGAATACAACAGAAACTGCATACTCTCGTCTTGAGTTTGCGAATATCTCGTTCAGTTCATCAAGTGACATTACACCGCGATCATCGAGAAAAAGAAACGCTCCATCAATACCGGGGTCGGCACCTTCATATACCAGATCTGGCACTTCAATACTGTCGCTAGAATACTTGGAAAATACGCAGTAATTTGCAAATGCCTCAAAGTTTTTCGTGTCTGCATACGGCGCACCGAAATTCTGGCAGAACGTGTTGAAGTATGATTTTGTTACCAAGTGCATGTTTCAGACGCCCCCGTGCGGTCAGAATTTCGTCGCGATTTTATCTCATATGAACTTTTGACAACAATTGACACTCGCTCGCGCCTGGATACCAGCGGCTATGGGGTTACGGTGCTAGGTACTAAATGAACCAGTCGCTCACTGTGTACCCTCACACAAACAGTCCCGGCGCTACAAATGGCGCGCCCAATGTTCCTCAGCCACGATCGAGATCGAGACGCCCGCGTCCCGCATTTCGGATGCTTTAAGGATCTTGTTACCGAAGCTCGAATGCTTCCAGCTGTCGGTCGCATAAACGCCGATCACCAGCACGTTGGTTTCACGCGTGAGCGATCCCGCCCAACCGCCCCGCTGCGCTACAGCGTCCTCACAAGCGCGCCGCCCGCCGAAGTTAAAGGTGCCGGTGAAACAATAACGTCGACCGGGGAAGATCAAATCGGGCGCGGGATCGCACAAAGGAAGCGTCGTCGCCTTGAGCACTTCTCCTAGCTCGAAGTCGCGGTTCGAAAACTCATTGAGAGTCGCCAGAAGCTCTCGCGCTTCTTCGTCATCGAGCTCCCCGTCGGCGAGAGCGTCGTTGATGCGCTGATAGAGTATGCGGACAACCGGCTGATCACTGATGTCAGCATTTGCAGCCAGCCACTTTTGGAGGAACTCGGCTTCAGCTTGATTGAGCTTGTCGTCCGCGGCGAGACCGCGCGCGAGGCCGATCAACTCGTCGATCTGCCGTGACTGAATGCGTGGCCCGCTGAGACCGTTAAGCAGTCTGTCGTCTACATTCCCCCGAACCATATCGCCGCATATCATATTCGCATGCAATTCCGTCGGGCTTATGCGTCCGTTTTGAACATATGAGCGACGACGAAATCGTCCTCGGGCAAGCCGAAGAAGGCTGCCGGAAATTACGGTGCCACATGCAACAACCCCCAGATGCACTCTCATGCCCGTCCCGAACGTCGCGTCAGAGATAGAAGGCTGGCGTCCTCAGGACTTACCAGCAGTGCCTACGACCGGACGCGGCACCCATATGGTGCACGATAATCCCTTGCCTCCAGCCGTGCCATCGGGCCGCCGAATCTGCTTGAAGCAGGCGCCAAGCGGGAAGGCGCGGCCGAGCCATCGGCCCTCGTCGGGTGTATCCTGCTCATAGGATTTTATTTTTGCGCGCTCCAGAAATGCCCAGAGCCGCGCGGCTGCGTCGTCGGCGCAGATATATTTATGGCTGTCGTCCGTTTCAGTCACGGAGTTGGTAGCAACCGCGTTTGCCAGGCACGCTTCCATCAGACCGGGAACCTGCTCGGGAAAGTCAGGCGTGCGTGGATCGGCGATCAGCATAAAGATAACAGGGATCAGCATCATGACACGACCTTATGTCGCGTCTGCCAGCTCGGACAAGCGTCACGTCGCCAGAGTTCCGCCGGAATTACGGTGGCAAGTGCAATAACCCTAAAATGGTCGACCGAGGCCAGCCGCGCACTCGCACGGCGCCGCATCGCTAGGCCGCGAGCTCGTAAAGCGGTTTGTCGGCAGTCGACCCAATTCCGGACGTTAGCCGCAGTTCACATTTCGACCCCAGCGGGGAAGTCTTGACTTCCGCCGTAGTGTATTATAGTAACAATACAGTGCCGAACATGATTTACGAGCCGACCCCGCATCGAGGATGGTTGCCCTTCGTTTGGCTTGCCCCAGTGATATGCATCTTGCTGGTCGGTCTTTCGAGCGTTCCAATCGACTTCCTCATGGAGCATTGGGGCTTGGTCAATGCCAAGGGCGATCCGCTGACCGCGCCGGCCTTCTGCCTTTTCCTCCTGCTGCCGTTCGCGACCATGGCTGTGACAACTTACGCATGGTCCCATTACGTCGAGCGTCGCGCACTGAAGACCCTGGGGCTTACCGGGTCCGGCCGGCTGCGAAAGTTCCTGGGCGGCTTGGCCATCGGCATCGCGATGATGGGTCTGGCGATTTCGGCAATCTGGCTGGCTGGCGGCTATCGGGTTGAGGCGAGTTTTCCGGCATTCGCCTCAGCTTCGTCTCTTGTCTGGATCGCGTTGCTGCTGCCTTGCTTCGCCTTCCAGTCGAGCGTTGAGGAATTCATCTTTCGCGGCTGGCTTCTCTCGTCCGTCACAAGAAGATGGAACCTCGTCGCGGGGATTGTCGCGACCTCGTTTGCATTTACGTTTCTCCATTATTCCCCGCACCAACCGCTGCGCGTGACCTGCCTCTCATTCCTGTTCTCGGTCTTCGCTTGCGCTTGGGCGCGCCGCGCCAATAGCATTTGGGGGGTCATGGGCTGGCATGCCGGATGGAATTGGTCTGCCGGCGTTGGATTCGGTGTACCTATTACGGGGCTGGATGTTCACCTACCGGCCCTGCTCGTTAACCTCGTACCGATTGGGCCCGATGACCTAACAGGCGGATTCGATGGTCCGGAGGGCAGCGTCCTGACCCTAGCCATGCTGGTTATCGCCAGCCTCTCGGTGTTCGCTCTACCCGCGAACGAACCGCCTAAGCTGGTCGCACCAGGGGTGTAGGCCGCCTCCAGCTACCTCGCTTCGAGTTACGGTGTCAGTTTACTAAATGCACCAAACCCGAGTGAGTTCGTCCACGAGCCTGCCCCCGTCACGTCGCTTTCGCCACCATCACGCATTGCTGCAGCCGCGGGCCCAGCGTTTCGATATCGACCAACGTCTGTTCTAGGCTCGCCGCCTCCGCCGTCTCTCCCGCCGTCAGCGACCGCGCGCCCGCGCCCGCCCGCGCCGCGACCAGCGCCTTCGCCGTGGCCGGCGCGGTCGCCTGGGCCTGCTGCTTCTTCGCGTCGATATCGTCCTTGATCTTCTCGATCTGCGCGACGACGCCTTCGGGGTCGAACGTGCCGGCCTTGCTCAGCCGTTGCTCAAGCACGCTTTCGACCGCGAACAGATTGGTCTGGATCAGCCCAAAATAGCGCTGGCTGGCGGTCACGCCGACGGTGCTGCCGCCACCAGCCCCGGCCGCGAGCAGCGCCGCCTTTCGGGTCTGATCCTGCGCCACGCTGACGGTTTCGAGCTTCACCGGATCGAGCCCGAGCGACTCGTTCTTGATGCACATCACCGCCAGCAACGCCTTGTTGTAGAAATCGGCCTTTTGCTGCGGCGACCAATATTTGTTGCCGGCCGCCAGCGCGCCGGTCGCCGCCCCGCCGCCGATCGCCACTTCCTTCGGCGCGCCGAAAGCCAGGGCGGTCGCGGCGCCGATCTGGATCAGCAGGCTAGGCACCTCGAAAATCTGCCGCCCGTCCCCGGCGCGGTTGCGGCTGCAGCGATAGACATAGGTAAAATTGTCGATCAGCGACTGCGCGCCGTCGACGGTCGGCTCGATCCTGACGACGGCGGTGCCGTTCTTCACCTCGGTCGGCATGCAATTGCCGGCATAGCCGCTCTGGCCGAAGCCGGTCTTGGTGTTGAGGTTGACGCTGGGCGGCGCGAAGCTGGTCGTGGCGCACCCGCTCGACAGCGTCACTAGCGCCGCGATGGCGGCGACCTGGGCCAGTTTCATGCGGAATCCCCCCGGATTGCGATGCGCGTATCGTGATTGCCGGGAGCGCAATTGCAAGCGACTATCGGTCCAGATCGGATCGATCGCGCTGCCATGGCGATAACGGCGCCATGGGCGCTAGCCCCCAAATAGCATTGCCCCGCTCAGCAGCCCCCCGAACCCGACGCGGGAGCCAGTCTCCCGCGTCGTCGGTCGGTGCCGTTATCGCCAGCGGCGGTCCTGGCGGTCGTGGCGCTGGACGCGGACCGAGTTGCTCAGCGCGTTGTAGCGGCGGTCGAGATCGCGGCGTTCGGTCCAGCTGAGGCCGTTGCGGCTGTAGCGCCATTCGAGCCGCTGAAGATTGGCGAAGCGCGTGCGCAGGTTGGACGCCTCTCGCCGCGTCAGCGATCCGTTGTGGACGCCCATGTCGATGCGGCGTTCGATATTCGCCTTGCGCTGGTTCATCGATTGCCAGCCTTGCGCGCCAGCGGTCGTGGGGAGGAAAGCGACCATCGTCGCGGCCGCCACGAGGGCGGTTGCGATTTTCATATGGGACTCCTGTAGTTGCGACGCCAGGATGCGGCGACAACAGGGGTATGCATGAGCGCCGCTGAATGTTCCGTGGCCCGGTCGTTGGGTGACGTTCAGGTGGCCCGGGATCGTCACGCGCCAGCCTGCGACAACCGGACCTCCCGGTGGCCGTTTGCGGCTAGCGGCCTGAGCGGGAGGTCGGTACAAGCCGAGCCATATTCGGTGCCGGCGAACGCCGCTCGCCGCCTCGCGCGCTACCACCGTCGCGACCGAAAGGGACAGGGGATGCCTCGGCCGATCAAGATCGATTTCGTTTCCGACATTGCCTGCCCATGGTGCGCCGTAGGGCTGAATGGCCTGGAGGAGGCGCTGACCCGCACCGGCGACCTGATCGATGCGCATATCACGTTCCAGCCGTTCGAGCTCAACCCCGACATGCCGCCCGAAGGCGAGGATTCGGTCGAGCATATCAAGCGCAAATACGGCATCAGCGCCGAGCAGGCCGCCGCCAATCGCGAGACGATCCGCGAGCGCGCCGCCGCGGTCGGGTTCGACATGGCGATGCTGGGCGAGCGGCGGCTGCACAATACGTTCGACGCGCACCGCCTGCTCCATTGGGCGGAGCTGGAGGGGCGCCAGCTCGACCTGAAACATGCCCTGCTCGCGGCCAACTTCACCCAGGGGCTGGATGTGTCCGACCACGACATCCTGGCGTCGATCGCCGAGCAAGTCGGGCTCGACGGCACAGCTGCGCGCGAAATCCTGTCCTCGGGCCGCTATGCGCAGGAGGTCCGTGACGCCGAGCGCTCGTGGCAGTCGCGCGGCATCAATTCGGTGCCGGCGATCGTCATCGACGGGCGCTACCTGATCTCGGGCGGCCAGCCGCCCGAGGCGTTCGAGCGCGCGCTGCGCCAGATCGTCGCGGAAGCCGCCTGAAACCGGGCACCAAGATTCCGCTTTTACCCGCCGCCATAGTCTGACAACACACCGCACGAACGATCATCGAGCGGGGAGTTTCGTCATGGCGATCAAGCGGGTTGCTGGGCTGTTGCTGTTGGGCATGTCGGGGCTGGCCCTGGCGCAGACGTCCGCGCCCAAACCCAAATACGGGCCGTGGGGCGTCGATTACGCCTCTATGGACAAGGGCGTGAAGCCCGGCGACGACTTCTTCCGCTATGCCGAAGGCACCTGGCTCAAGACCGCGCCGATCGCGCCCGACAAGGCGCGCGCCGGCTATAATTACGACATGCCCGACGAGAGCGAGGCCGAAGTCCGCAAGCTGGTCGAGGATGCCGGCGCCGCGCCCGCCGATCCGAAGATGCGCCGCATCACCGATTTCTACGGTGCGTGGATGGATAAAGCCGGAATCGAGGCGCGCGGTACCGCGCCGCTCAAGCCCTGGCTCGGGCGGATCGCCGCGGTCAGGACTACCAACCAGCTCGTCGCCTTGATGGCCGAACCGGGTTTTGCCGCGCCGATCAATATCGGCGTCAGCCCGGATTCGAAGGATCCGACCCATTATACGGTCGATACCGGCCAGGCGCGGCTCGGCCTGCCGACGCGCGATTACTATCTGCTGCCCGACGCCAAGTACGTCGCCTATCGCAAGGCCTATCGCGACTATATCATCCAGATCCAGCAACTCGCCGGCATTCCCGATGCCGCGGCCAAGGCCGATGCGATCATCGCGCTGGAAACCAGGCTGGCGCAGGACCAATGGACGCCGGAGGCGCGGCGCGATCCGGTCAAGACCTACAACCCGATGGACCGCGCGGCGCTGAACAAGCTCGCGCCGCAATTCGACTGGACGCCCGTGCTGGCCAAGATCGGGCTGGGCAAGATGCCGATCGTGGTGGTCGCCGAACCCAGCGCGGTGACCGCGGCGGGCAAGGCGATCGAGACGACACCGCTCGCCACCTGGAAGGACTGGATGACCTTCCGCTTCATCAGCGACCATGCGCAATATCTGCCCAAGGCGTTCGACGATGCGCGGTTCGGCTTTTACGGCCGGACGATGCAAGACGTGCAGAGCCAGCCCGAGCGCTGGAAGCGCGGCGTGCGCCTGCTCAACGATTATCTCGGCGAGGCGGTCGGCGAGCTCTACGCCCAGCATCACTGGACCGCCGACACCGACAGGCAGATGACCGAGCTGATCGGCGATCTGCGCGCGGCCTATAAGGAAAAGATCGACAACGCCGCCTGGATGGACGAGGCGACGCGCAAGGAAGCGCTCGCCAAGCTCGCGTCGTTCGATCCGCGGATCGGGCATCCGGCCAAATATATCGATTATTCGGCGATGACGGTGTCGCGCAGCGACCCGCTCGGCAATGCGATCGCCGCCGACGATTTTCAGTGGAAGCTGCAGCTGTCGCGGCTGGGCAAGCCGGTCGATCGCGGGCTGTGGGACATGAACGTCCAGGAAGTGAATGCCTATTACAACCCGCTGATGAACCAGGTGACGTTCCCGGCGGCGATCCTGCAGCCGCCCTTTTTCGATCCCGCCGCCGATCCGGCGGTCAATTATGGCGAGACGGGTGCGACGATAGGCCATGAGATGGGCCATGGTTTCGACGACGAGGGCCGTCAGTTCGACGCGCAGGGCAAATTGCGCGACTGGTGGACCAAGGAATCGGCCGACCGCTACACCGCGCACGCGCAGAAGCTGGTCGCTCAATTCAACGGATACGAGCCGATCCCCGGCGTCCACATCAAGGGCGAGCTGACGCTGGGCGAGAATCTCGGCGACCTGGGCGGGCTCGAAGCCGCCTATGCCGCGTACCGCCGCTATGTCGCGCGCCACGGCGAGCCGGCAGTGATCGACGGCTATAGCGGCGACCAGCGCTTCTTCATCGCTTACGCGCAGAGCTGGCAAGGCAAAGCGCGCGAAGGCGCGTTGCGGGCGCAGCTGCTCTCCAACCCGCACAGCCCTGAGGAATATCGCGTCAACGGCATCGTCCGGAACATGGACGCCTGGTACGCCGCATTCGGGGTCAAGCCGGGCGACAAATTGTACCTGGCGCCCGAGGACCGCGTCCACGTGTGGTAGCGCGCTACGGTCCCGATCCGAGGATGCCGACGCGATCAGCGCTACCCGGCGCACGACACTGTTGATAGGACAGGGTGATGCGATCGAGCCAGCGTCTCAGGCTCCGGCACTTCACGGCGGATCCGGGCGCCACCAGCCATAGCGCCTGGGTCGAACGACCGTGGCCGAGCATCGGCACGCTCTATCGCACCACCCCGCACGAGCCGTTCGCGGCGAGCGCGGTATCGCTGTTGCTCGGCGAGCTCATCGTGCATCGCGCCGATTTCACCGCGCAACGCTGGGTTCGCGATGCCGACCTGATCGCGGCCAACGATCCCGGCGGGATGACGGTGGCGATGACTCTCGCCGGCAGCGCCGCCGGGGTGATGGGCGACCGTCCGTTCAGGACCGGCCCCGGCAGCGTGCACTTCGTCGATCTGTCGCAACCGTCTCAGCACGATTCGAGCGCGAGCCGGACCATCCTGCTTTCGGTGACGCGCGCGGCGGCGACCGAGTGCGGGATCGCCGTGGCCGCGCTTCACGGCGTGGTGGTGCGGTCCGCCGCCGGCGCGGCGTTGATCGCCTATCTCGATCGGCTGTTGGACACGGCGCACGCTTATTGCGAGGAGGATATTCCGCTGCTCGCGCGCGCGATCCTCGACCTGCTGGTCCTGACGGTGCGCACCGCGGAACCCGAAAGCGCACCCGCCGTCCGGCGCGCCGCCGCGTCCCACGCCGCACGCGCGCTGATCGACGCGCATCTCGGATCGGCCAATTTGACGATCAAGCATTTGTGCCGCGACCTCAACCTGTCGCGCACCAGCCTGCATCGCCTGTTCGAGGATGAAGGCGGGGTTCAGGCCTATATCCGCAACCGCCGATTGGAAGCGGTGCATCAAGCGCTGACCCGGCACGACGGCGAGGACGCGATCCAGGACCTGGCCGACCGCTTCGGGTTCAGCGACGCGTCGCACCTGTCGCGTGTGTTTCGCGCCCGTTATGGGGTTTCGCCCGGCACCTATCGACGGCAGCTGACCGGCCTGACGGCAATTTAGAAAGATGTATGCGCGGAACATCCGTGCAATTCGTCGTGCGATCGGTGCCGCGGGGTCGCGGAACGAACGCGACGGGCTCCTTCGAAGATCGAAGGATCGCAAGGATATGCCGTCTTATGCGGGGAAAGCGGCCTGAAGAAGATCATTAACGGCGAAATTTGAAACACTGGTTCAAATCGATGGTTGTGGCGTTCAACCGCCGCCGCGCGATTCCGCGCTAAAGACCCCCTCGGTGGCGCTGCAACAGGAGCCTGCTGGCCGATCCGCGAGGATAGGGCCGCGCTTCGGGCATTCCGGGGGGGATGTGTCGGCGCCACCGCACTTCGACAGGTGAATTCACTCAATCGCGGCGGCGATAGTCGCCAGGCACGATCCCGTACTTCGTCATCTTGTCGTACAACGTCTTTCGCGGAAGCCCGAGCGCGTCGAGCGCTGGGGGAATGCGTCCCCGGCTCGCTTCCAGCGCGGCACGGATTTCGCCCGCTTCGTAATCGGCGACACGTTCGGGCAGCGATCGAGCCGCGGCTCGACCGGTCGGGCCGTCACCGGTAACGCCCATTACCGCCTCCACCGCGAAATTGCGCAGCTCGCGCACGTTGCCCGGCCAGTCGTGGTGGCGCAGCCGCCCGCGCGTCGCGGCGTCCATCCGCCATTCCGGCCGGCCGAATTGCTCGGCGGCATCTTTGGCGAACACGGCGAACAGCGTTAGCACGTCATCGCCGCGTTCGCGCAATGGCGGCACGCGAAGGCGCGCGGTGCTCAGCCGATAGAGCAGGTCGGCGCGGAACTGACCTGTCTTGACCGCTTCGGACAGATCGATCTTGCTCGTCGCGACGACGCGGAGGTCGACCGGTTCGGGGCGCTCGGCGCCGATCGGATGGACCTCGCGTTCCTCGAGCACGCGGAGCAGCCGCGCCTGCATGGCCAGCGGCATGCTGTCGATCTCGTCGAGCAGCAAGGTCCCGCCGCTCGACGCCGCGATCTGGCCGACGCGCGATAGCCGGGTGTGCGGCACGCTGTCCGAGGCATGGCCGAACAGCTCGATTTCGGCGAGCCCCTCGGACAGCGCCCCGCAATTGACCGCCATCAGCGGCCGAGCGCGGCGCCGGCCCCAGCGATGCAGCAGGGTCGCGACCAATTCCTTGCCGGTCCCGGTCTCGCCTTCGACCAGCACGTCGATATCCGCCTCGGCGAGTTGGCGGACGACGTGGCGCAGCCGCTGCATCGCGCGGCTGTCGCCGATCAACGCATCGTCGGCGGGTTGCTCGGCGAGCAGACGCAGCCGGCGATTGTCCATCACCAGCGCGCGATGGTCGAGCGAACGCCGGACCGCGGCGACCAGATGATCGGTCGCGAACGGCTTGGTCAGGAAATCGGCGGCACCGTCGCGCATCGCTCCGACCGCCATCGCGATATCGCCGTGCCCGGTGATGAGGATGACGGGAATCTCGGCGTCGATCGCGCGGACCGCCGCCAGCAACTCGAGCCCGTCCATGTGCGGCATGCGGATATCGCTGACGATCGCGCCGGCAAAGTCCCGCGTGACCGCCGCCATGGCATGATCGGCGCGCGCGAACGGCAGCACGTCGATCCCGGCGAGTTCTAGCGCCTGCGCCGTCGCCTGCCGCAATGCGTCGTCATCCTCGACGAAGATCACCTGCCCCGTCACGCGGTTTTCAATCGCGCGACGAAAATGGCACCCGCGGGCGCGGAGCGGTGGGAGATGTCGCCACCGAATTCGCGCGCGATATCGCGCGCGATCGCCAGCCCCAGCCCCAGGCCCTCGGGCTTGGCCGAGGCGAATGGGGTGAACAGGCTCGCCGCGACGGCCGGATCGAGACCCGCGCCATTGTCGGCGACGGTCAGTTCGATCGCCCCGTCGAGCGGCGCAGCGGTCAGCGTCACGCGGCGGTCGGGACGCCCCTCGACGGCTTCGATGGCATTCTGGACTAGGTTGATGACGACCTGTTCGAGCCGCGTGCGGTCGCCGATCAACGGCGTGACGAGCAGCCGCGGAGCGATCTCGACCCGCACCACGTTGCGCGCGCGTTCGCCGAGCAGAAGAAGGACGCCGTCGAGTACCGATCCCAGCGGCGCGGTTCCGGCCGCGCTTGCCCGGCGCCGCGCAAAGGCGCGAAGTTCGCCGGTGATCGTGCCGATCCGCGCGGTCAAATCGACGATCCGCGCCAAATTCTCGCGCGCTTTTTCGGGCGCGTCGCGATCGATCAGCGTCGTGCCGTTTTCGGCGAAGGTACGGATTGCCGCGACCGGCTGGTTGATTTCATGGGCGACTCCCGCCGTGATCTGGCCCAGCGAGGCGAGCCGGTTGGCCTGCGCCAATTCTTCGCGCGATTCGCGATAGCGGCGGTCGGCTTCGATCCGCTCCTCGGATTCGATCACCAGGCGCGCATTGGCATCGCTCAGCTCGGCGGTGCGGCGCTTCACTTCTTCTTCCAAAGCGGCGCGCGCGCGCGCCTGTATCCGCCGCGTCTCGGCCGAGCGGATCAGCACACCCGCGGCGACGGCAAAGACCAGCAGCAATCCCAGCCCGAGCAACAGCGCCTGGCTGCGCGCCGCCGCCAGCGGCGGATCGAGCGGCGACAAATGGTACAACCGCCCGCTGCCGAGCGGAGCCGGCTCGACCGCGACACGGTAGCGCGTCTTGCCGCCGATCAACGCGCCGGCGCCGTCGAACGCGATCGGCGCGGGCGCGGGCGGGGCATTGCCGAATTGCAGCGTGCGCCTGAGGTCGGCGATCGTTGCCGCGTCGATCGGCCGGATCGCGTGGAAGCGCCAGTCGGGCACGCCCGTCACCAGGACGACGCCGTGCGCGTCGACCACCAACGTCATGCCAACATTGCGTATCCAGGCCGCCTCGACACCGTCGAACTCGACCTTGACCACCACCACGCCGAGCGCGCGGCCGTCGCGATCGACCCGGCGCGCGAGATAGAGGCCGGGGCGGCCGCTGACAGTGCCGAGCGCGAAGAATTCGGACGAGCCCTTGGCCATCGCGTCGCGGAAATAGGGGCGGAACCCGTAATTCTGGCCGACAAAGCTGGCCGGACTGTTCCAATTGCTCGCCGCGCGGGTCGTGCCGCTCGCATCGACGACATAGATGGCGGCAGCGTCGGTACGCTGGGCAAGTTGCTCCAGCGTGCGGTCCAGCCGCGACTGCGCCGGGCTGTTTCCATCCGCCAGGGTCGCCGCCACATCCGGATATTCGACCAGCACCACCGGCAGCAGACGGAATTTCTGGAGTTCGCTCGACAGCAGGGCGACGTGCGTGCGCGCGGTCTGGCGCGCGGTCGCGTCGGCCACCGCCTCGGCCTGGCCCAGCGACCAGCGCGCACCCGCCCAGACCAGCAGGACGACGACCGCCAGCAGGACAAGGCCGACCAGCCAAATCCTGCGCCAGAACGCGCGGAGCGAAAGGGCGAAAACCCGCACTATTGCTCCATGGATGTGCGGAAATCCGCACATGCAGCCGCCGCACTAGCGTTATAGGTTTCTACAGATAGTATATTTTTCAATATCTTATCCCATGCACCCAAGCTGCTGGCCTGCCGCATTCGCTGCTGCAAGAATGCATGACCAAGGCCCGGTGACAAGGGCCACGGGGCTCGCTGCCCCGCACAGAGAGGAACAATGATCGCTCACTCCGTCGAGGCACCGGCGCGCCAAGTGCGCAAGCCTTTCTACCGCCACCTCTATGCGCAGGTGCTCGCCGCGATCGTGCTCGGCGCGCTGCTCGGCCATGTCTGGCCGGCCGGCGGCGAAGCGCTCAAGCCGCTCGGCGACGGGTTCATCAAATTGGTCAAGATGATCATCGCCCCGGTCATCTTCCTGACCGTGGTCGGCGGCATTGCCGGGATGCGCGAGCTCGGCTCGGTCGGTCGCGTCGCGCTGAAGGCATTCGGCTATTTCCTGGTCTTCTCGACGCTGGCGCTGATCGTCGGCCTGGTCGTCGCCAATGTCGTCCAGCCGGGTGCGGGAATGAACGTCGACCCGGCAACGCTCGATGCCAAGGCCGTCGCCGGCTTTGCGCACGACGCGCACGAGACCAGCGTCACCGGTTTCCTGATGGCGATCATTCCGACCACCATGGTTTCGGCGCTGACCGAAGGATCGATCCTCCAGACCTTGTTCGTCGCGATCCTGTTCGGCATTTCGCTGTCCTTGGTCGGCCGCCCCGCGGAGCCAGTGCTCGAACTGGTCGAGCGGCTCGGCCTCGTCGTGTTCAAGCTCACCGGCATCCTGATGAGGGCGGCCCCGATCGGGGCGTTCGGCGCGATCGCCTTCACCATCGGGAAATATGGCGTCGGCAGCCTGATCAATCTGGGCGCCTTGGTCGCGACTTTCTATCTGACCTCGTTGCTGTTCGTCCTGATCCTGCTCGGCGCGGTCGCTCGCGCGCACGGCTTCTCGATCCTCAAGCTGCTCGGCTATCTCAAGGCCGAATTGCTGCTCGTGCTCGGCACCTCGTCGTCCGAGGCGGCGCTGCCCAACCTTATCGCCAAGCTGGAAGCGGCGGGCTGCGATCGCGGCGTCGTCGGGCTCGTCGTGCCGACTGGCTATTCGTTCAATCTCGACGGCACCAACATCTACATGACCTTGGCGGCTTTGTTCATCGCGCAGGCGACAGGCGTACATCTGTCGCTGGGCGATCAGTTGCTGCTGATGGCGGTCGCGATGCTGAGTTCGAAGGGTGCCGCGGGCGTCACCGGCGCCGGCTTCGTCACGCTGGCTGCAACGCTGTCGATCGTGCCGTCGGTACCGGTCGCCGGCATGGCGCTGATCCTGGGTGTGGATCGCTTCATGAGCGAGTGCCGCAGCCTGACCAATTTCATCGGCAACGCGGTCGCCGCGATCGTCGTCGCGCGCTGGGAAGGCAAGCTCGACCGCGCCGCGCTCGAGCGCGCCCTCAGCCAGCGGCCCTTGGTCGAAGAGAATCTCGAAGCGGCCGTCGAGCCGCAGATCATCGCATAACAATAACGGGGAGAGTGACATGAACCGATCGATCAGGCTGAGCGCTTTGGCTGCCGGCACCGCGCTGGCGGCGCTGACCGCGGCGCGCCCGGCAGTCGCGCAGGATATGCCCGCCGCGCCACCGCAGGATCAGCCCCAGACCCAGCCGACGCCGCAGGACAATGTCCCCGGCCTCACCGACTCGCAAAGCAGCGACAGCCAGGCGAACGGCCAGTCCGGGGCGGAAAAGGACATCGTCGTCGTCGGCACCCAGATCCGCGGCGCGAAGACCACGGCCGCGCTTCCGGTGACGGTGATCGGCAGCGACCAGATCGACGCGATGGGCGCGGCGTCGGGCGACGACCTGTTCCGCTCGATCCCGCAGGCGGGCGACGTCACGTTCAATGAGGGCAACAACCCCCAGACCAGCAACGCGGCGCGCGGCGACGTCAATTCGATCAACCTGCGCAACCTGGGCATCGGCTATACGCTCGTGCTGCTCAACGGCCGCCGCCTGGTCTCGCACCCGACCAGTCAGGCCGGCGAGGGCAACGTCCCGGTGCTCGGCTACAACGCCAATTCGCTCCCCGTCGCGGGGCTGGAGCGCGTCGAGATCCTGCGCGACGGCGCCGCCGCGATCTACGGCTCCGACGCGGTCGCCGGCGTGGTCAATACGGTGACCAAGACCGACCTCAACGGCGGCAATTTCTCCTTCCGCTATGGTGGGCCGGAAGGTACCAGCCGCCGCGATTACGAAGTGACCGGCACCTACGGCAAGAATTTCGGCGGCGGCCGCGGCAACGTGTCGCTCTATCTCGACTACACCCGCCACACGGCACAGCTTGCGTCGGACCAGCCCTATACCGCGACCGACAATCTGCTGTCGCTATTCGCCGACAACCCAGCCTTTGCCGGCAATCTGAGCGCCGACGGTCGCGCCACCCAGTCGCCCTGGGCCAATCTTGCCGTGGTCGGCGGCCCCGGCACGATCCGCATGAGCCCAGGCAACAAGGCGGTGACCTCATCCGCCGGCGCCTTCCACACCCAGTCGGTGCTCAACCCGGGTTGCGTGTTCGTGCTCAGCGCCGATACCTGCCTCGGCACCGGCTCGCGCGCGACCGCGACGACCTTGCGCTCGGAGCGGTTCGATACGCGGCCGGGCACCACGGTCACGCCGTCGCTCAACCGCTATAACAGCTTCCTGACCGCGCATTACGACGTGTCGGACCGCGTCACGCTCTATACCGAGCTCGGCTACTACCGCGCGGACACGCAGCGCATCCAGCCGCCGACGATCAACCTCAACGCCATCACCATTCCGGCGTCGAATTACTGGAACCCGTTCGGCCCGATGAAATTCGCCAACGGCCAGACCAACCCCAATCGGATCCCCGGCCTGACCAACGTCCCGGCCGCCGGCCTGCCGGTGACCCTGAGCACCTACCGCTTCCTCGATGCCGGCTATCAGGTGGTCAACACGGTCAATTGGCAGGACCGTTTCCTGATCGGGGCCAAGGGCAAGATCGGCAGCTTCGATTTCGATACCGGGTTGCTCTATTCGGAAGCGCAGGCGACCGACACTTCGAACGCGATCGACATGACCAAGCTGCAGAAGAATCTGAGCCTGTCGACGCCGGACGCCTATAATCCGTTCAGCGGCGGCTGTGCGGCGAGCCCAAGCCTCGGCGACTGCTCGCCCGCCAGCCAGTCGACGATCGATCAGTTCAAGGTCAATCTGCGCCGCCAGTCCAAGACGACCCTAGGCCTCGCCGACTTCAAATTGTCCAAGCCGGATCTGGTCGCCCTGCCCGCCGGCGGCCTGGGCATCGCGCTCGGGATCGAAGGCCGGCGCGAGACGCAACGCGACGATCGCGACCCCAACCTCAACGGCACCAACACGTTCACCGATTCGGTGACCGGGGCGACCAACCTGTCGAACATCGCCGCGGTCAGTCCGACCTTCAGCACGCATGGCGAACGCACCGTCTTCTCGGCGTTCGGCGAACTCGCCGTACCCGTGATCTCGCCCGATATGAAAGTGCCGCTGATCCGCCGCCTGGATGTCCAGCTCGCCGGGCGTTACGAGCATTACAGCGACTTCGGGTCGGTGGCGAAGCCCAAGATCGCCGCCGCCTGGGACCTGATCGACGGCATCCGCCTGCGCGGTTCCTATTCGAAGGGTTTCCGCGCGCCGAACCTCGAGCAGACCAATGCGGTCGCCTTTTCGCGGCTCAATACCAATGGCGCCGCCTCGACCGATTATTACCGTTGCGAGGCGGATGTCCGCGCCGGGCGGCTTGCCGCCAACAACTTCCCGGGCTGTACGCGCACGATCGGCTATTCGATCGCGGTCAGCGGCAATCCCGACCTCAAGCCCGAGAACAGCACCAACTGGACGGCGGGCGTGGTGCTCGAACCCAAGTTCATCCCGAGCGAATATGGCAAGCTGACCTTCACCGCCGATTATTGGTCGATCAAGCAGACCGGGATCGTCGGCCAGTTCGGCGCGCAGAACGCACTGGTGCTCGATTATTTGTTGCGCCTGCAGGGATCGAGCAATCCCAACGTGATCCGCGCCGCGCCGACCAGCGACGACACACCCATCTTTGCCGGTACCGGCCTGGCGCCCGCCGGTGCGGTCACCTTGATCAAGGACCAGTTCGTCAACCTGCTGCCGCAGACGGTGCGCGGCTACGATCTTACGATGCTGTATACGGTCAGGACCGGGTTCGGGCGGTTCAATCTCAACGTCAACGTCGCGCGGCTGACCAAGTACAGCCGCCAGACGCCGCCCGCGGTGCAGGCGCTGTTCGACGCGCGCGCCGCCGGCACGATCAATCCCGCCACCCCGCTGACCGACGCGAGGAGCCTGCTGCAGGTCAACGGCAAGCCCAAATGGCGCTGGTCGGGTTCATTGACCTGGACCTTGGGCGGGTTCCAGCTGGGCGGCTACGCCAATTATATCGGCACGGTCTACGACACCAACTTCCTCGACGGCGCGGGCAATCCGTTCGTCGTCGACGGCCAGACCCAGTTCAACCTCTACGCACAATATCGCTTCCGGAAAGGCCCGATGGACGGCACCAGCTTCCGCGTCGGCGCGCGCAACATCTTCGACAAACAGCCGCCGGTAACGGAGTCGGGCTATCTCGGCTCGCTCTACGTGCCCTATGGGCGCTATTGGTACATGCAGATCGGGAAGAAGTTCTGACGATGAAGCGACTTAGCCTGTTCACCCTGGCACTCGGCGCCGCGCTTGCCACCGTTGCTGCCAGCCCCGCGGCGGCACAGGTGGCCCCGCCGCCGCCGGCCACGACCGCTGCGCCCCGCACCGCGACGGTCACCCGGCCGCGCTCGATCCTGTTCATCGGCAACAGCTTCACGCAAGGCGCGCATTCCGCGGTCAAGCGCTATCGCAACAACACCGTGATCGATCTGAACGGCGACGGCTATGGCGGCGTGCCGGCGCTGTTCAAATTGTTCGCCGCCGAATCCGGCCTCAATTACGCGGTGTCGCTGGAGACCGATGGCGGCAAGACGCTCGGCTTCCATTGGAACCAGCGCCGTCAGCTGGTCGACCGGCAATGGGACGTGGTCGTCCTCCAGGAATTGAGCACGCTCGACCGCGAGCGTCCCGGCGACCCCGATGATTACCGCACCTACGCGCCGCAACTCGCCGCGATGTTCGCGCGCAACAATCCGCGGGTCGACGTCTATCTGATGGCGACCTGGAGCCGTGCCGACCTGGTCTATCAGCCGGGCAGCCCCTGGTCGGGCAAGCCGATCACGACGATGGCGCAGGACCTGCGCCGCGCGGCCGACGGCGTGCGCGCGCTGTCGCCCGCGTTCCGCGGCGTGCTGCCGGTCGGGGAAGCGTGGAACCGCGCGATTGCGAGCGGGATCGCCGACCCCGACCCTTATAACGGCGTCGCGTTCGGCCAGGTCGATCTGTGGACCTACGACCATTATCACGCCAGCATCTTCGGCTATTATCTCGAGGCACTGGTCGTGTTCGGCCGCGTCACCGGGCTCGACCCGACCCGATTGGGCGCCAATGAGCGCGCCGCCGACGATCTCGGCATCGACCCCAAGGTCGCGGTCCAATTGCAGCAGGTCGCCAAGGCGCAACTCGCGCTGCCGTGAGAGGCTCACCTCTCTGACCGTCACCCCGCGACAGCGGGGACCCATCTCCGGCGTCATCCGCAAGAATTAACCGCCGCGCTTTGCCGCCCGCTCAGGAGATGGGTCCCAGCTTTCGCTGGGATGACGATTTTGGTTGAAGAACGATCCGAGCGTTTACCTCGCGACCGCCGGCTCTCCGCTGTTCGGCGCCGTCTGCACCTTCGCTACTTCGACTATGCAGGCCTTCTTCGCCGGCATCGCCGTCTTGCCCGATTGGTGATGCCCCGCGCTCGGCGTGCAGGCGGGACGGTCGCGCATGCGATGGATGGCCGCGGGGGTCTTGCCGGCCGGGTGCCAGACCAGTTCGTGCGTCTCATCGAGCGATTGCGCGGCGGCGGGAAGTGGCAGGACGAGCGCGGCGGCCACGGCGATCAGGACGAATTTCACATCGGACTCCTCGAAAGAGCCCGCTTCCTGCCATTCGGCCCGTCGCGCCGCCTTGCCACTCCGTAACAAATCATTGCCGGCCCGGGGTGGCGACCTTGAGGGCGAAGCGCCGCGCGACTAGGTCCGGCGCATGAAACTGACAGAGGCCGTCCGATGACCGCCCCCAACATCGTCCTGGTCGAGGACGACCCACCGCTCCGCACGCTGACCACCCGCGCGCTGCAGGAGAATGGCTATACCGTCCGCCCCGCCGCGACCGCGCCCGAAATGTGGCGCGCGTTCGAACAGGGTCCGGTCGATCTCGTCCTGCTCGACATCATGCTGCCCGGCACCAGCGGCATCGACCTGTGCCGCGAGCTTCGCCGCACCAGCGACGTGCCGATCATTTTCATCTCGGCCAAGGGCAGCGAGACCGACCGCGTCGTCGGGCTCGAGCTCGGCGCCGACGACTATCTCGCCAAGCCGTTCGGCACGCGCGAGCTAGTCGCGCGAATCCGCGCGGTGCTGCGCCGCCATGCCATCGAACGCGGCCCCGCCGATCGCGAGAAAGGCGAGCTCAGCTTCGAGGGCTGGACGATCAACCTGCCGCGCCGCGAGTTGCTGTCGCCGACCGGCGCGGCAGTCGAGTTGACCGGTGCCGAGTTCGACCTGCTCGTCGCGCTATGCGACAACGCCCAGCGCGTGATCGCGCGCGAACGGCTGATCGAACTATCGCGCACCCGGCTCGGCGACAGCTCGGACCGCAGCGTCGACGTGCTGATCAGCCGCCTGCGCCGCAAATTGTCGAGCGCGGGCAAGCCCGCCCCGATCATCACCGTGCGCGGCGTCGGCTATATGCTCAACGTCGCGGTGGAGCGGCGTTGACGCGCCTGCCCCACCTCACCTTGGGGCTGATCGGCCGCGTCTTCGCGATCCTGCTGCTCGCGGTGCTGGTCGAATATGGCGCGAGCACGTTCCTGTACGAGCGCGCCAGCCAATTCTCCGTACGCCAGGACGAAGCCCACCGGCTGGCCGAGCACCTCGTCATCGCCAGCAAATTGATCGAGGAGGCGCCGATCGGCGAGCGCAATACGATGGCGTCCGAGCTCACGACCTCGCGCTACGCGGTCGCGTGGCGCGCGGTCCTGCCCAAATCGCCCGCGGTCGCGCCGTCGCTCGACAAGCTGACCGACCAGGTGCTCGCCTGGGAACCCGATCTCGACGGGCGGGACCTCCGCCTCAGCCTGACCTCGCCGGGACGCGACGGCTTCATCACCGGCGCCTTCCGGCTCGACGATGCCAGCTGGGTCACCTTTCGTACGCGCCAGCCGGTGCGCGCGCTCGACATGGCGGTCAGCCGCATCCTGCTCGCGCTGACCCCGGCGGTCGCGCTGATCCTGATCGGCGGATTATTGGTGCGCCAGATGCTGCGTCCGATGCGCGACCTGGCCCGCGCCGCCGACCGCGTCGGGCATGGCGAAGTCGAGGCCGTGCCCGAACGCGGCCCCAGCGAAGTGCGCGACGTCATCGTCGCGTTCAACGCGATGCAGGCGCGGATCCACACATTGATCGCCGACCGCACCCAGGCGCTCGCCGCGGTCGGCCACGATTTCCGCACACCACTCGCCCGCCTGCACCTGCGCGCCGACGCGATCGACGAGGACGATTTGCGCAACGCGATCCAGCACGACGTCGTCGAGATGAATCAGATGGTCGCGTCGCTGCTCGCCTATCTGTCGGGGGAGGATGAGGGCGATGCCGAGGCGCCGACCGCCGCCGACCTTGCGGTAATGTGCGCGACCCTGGCCGACGACGCCGTCGATCGCGGCGGCAAGGCCAGATATCACGGCCCCGATCATTGCGACGTGATCGTCCGCCGCGTCGCCATGAAGCGCGCGCTCACCAATCTGGTCGACAACGCGCTGCATTATGGCAAGCGCGTGGACATTCGGCTCGATGCGACGCCCGATCGGGTGACGATCGCGGTCGAGGACAACGGCCCCGGCATCGCCCCCGAGGACCGCGCCCGCGCGCTCGAACCCTTCGTCCGGCTCGATACGGCGCGCGGCCGCGATACCCAGGGGTTCGGCCTCGGCCTTACTATCGTCCAGCGCGCGGTGGCGGCGCATGGCGGCGAATTCGCGCTCGACGCTGCGCCGTCAGGCGGGCTCAGCGCTCGGATCACCCTGCCGCGCGGGGCGGCAATCGTTGGGTAGCGTCGTATTCGGCGTCGCTGAATCGGTACCGCAACCGTTTCAGCTTTGCTGAAACAGAGTCGAGAGCGTTCGGCGGACTGCCCTGCGGTCGCCGAAACTGATATGATTTCCGCGATGGACCCCGCTCCGATCAAGAAATCCGTGCTGAAGAGCACGTATATCGCGATCATAGTGGCGCCGTTTGCCCTGGGATTCATCATCGCTGCCAGCCTCGCGGCGGGGCCGGGCGAGGTGTTCAAGGCGTTGCGCGGCAAAAAAACCGACGATTGAGTCCGACCGATGATAATCGTGCGATCGGGTCATTGAGTGGGACGGAGAACGGGAGGGCGATTGAGCGACATTTCGATCCGGGTCGACGGGCTACTGCTCCTGCTGCTCCTCGTCGCGGGCGGCGCGATGTTCGCGGCGATCGCCGCTCTGTCGGCCTTGTGGAATTTGCTGGGGGTCGCTCCCGACAAGCGATCGTGGCGGATTCCGGCGTCGAGTTTGTGGCTGGCGCTGGCGCATGTCGTCGCGCTGACGCTCCTGGCGGCGTATCTGAACATCTATGACATTCCCTCGACCGGGCCGGACCTGATCGACTGGCTGACGGTACCTTGGGCCTGTTTCATGCTGGCCGGACTGTTCCTGCTCGTTCGCCGACGCCGACCGCGTGCCGGGACCACCGACGTTGATTGACCGCAGGACGCTGTACCGCCGAGGCGAATGCGCCTAGCCTCGCCGGATGGTGTCCCCAGATCGCCATCGGCCGAGACGCAGCGCTATCGGAGCGCTGGCCGGGCTGTTGCTGTCCACCGCGGCGCTGTCGTCTTCCTCTGACGCGGTCGCGCAGGTCACCTCCCCTGATCCTTCCAGACTGGTCGGCACGTATGACGGCCACCAGATGGAAATGGCGGTCGGCCTGAAACTACAGGCCGACGGGCGGTTCGATTATGGTCTGTCCTATGGCGCGCTGGACGAAAGCGCGACCGGCACCTGGCGCGTGCAAGGCGACAACGTGCTCCTCACCAGCGATCCGGTCACCCCGCCGACATTCGTGATGCTGGGGCAGCAACCGGCATCCGACGGAAAGACGCATCTTGTGCTCGACGTGCCCAAGGGTTGGACGAGGCAATATTTTGACGCGGAGATCGGCCTGGCTGACGGGCGCGTCATCGGCGGTCAATTGTCCGATGACAGCGACGCGTTTCCGGTGGCGCCCGGCGATCGGCCGGTATCGCTGCGCCTGACACTGGGCGTGTACGAGATCCGCAGCGACGCCTTCCGCCTCGACGGCACCGCCGCTTCCACCATCCACGTCCGGTTCGAGCAGAACGACCTTGGCAAGGTCGCGTTCGCCAAGACCCCGCTGCGCATCGATAACGGCAACCTGCTGCTCGAACGTTATGGGCGGTCGATCGTCTTCAAACGGGTGAGCGCGAGCACCGACGCGAACTGACCGTGGTCTCGGCTCAGCCGGCCGCTGTCGGCAACATTTCCTTACGCCCGCGCTGCACTGCGGCAAATTCAACGCCCTAGCTCTTCCCGGCAATCAGCCAAGAGGAGCATATGCCGTGAACGACCTGATCGGACGCGTCTACGATTTCGAAAAGCGCGTTTTTCCCAGCAACGACCTCTATGCCAAGCTCGCGGTCGACGGGCAGAGCCCCAAGGCATTGATAATCTCGTGCGCCGACAGCCGCGTCGTGCCCGAGCTGATCATGCAGGCCGAGCCGGGCGACCTGTTCGTCTGCCGCAATGCGGGGAATATCGTGCCGCCGTTCGCGACGCAGAATGGCGGCGTGTCGTCGACGGTCGAATATGCCGTCGCCGCGCTCGGCGTGCGCGACATCATCGTCTGCGGTCATTCCGACTGCGGCGCGATGAAGGCGCTGATGAACCCTGAAATGCTCGAGGGCATGCCCAATGTCGCCGCGTGGCTGCGCCACAGCCATGCCGCCGAATGCGTCGTGCGCGCCGGCTACGGCCCGCTCGAAAAGGCCGAGAAGGTCCGTGCCGCCAGCCTGGAGAACGTCGTCGTCCAGCTCGCCCATCTGCGGACCCATCCGTCGGTCGCGGCCGGCATAGCCCGTGGCGAGATCTCGCTGCACGGCTGGTTCGTCGACATCCATCAGGGCGTGATGCTCGGCCTCGACGGAGAGACCGGCCGCTTCGTACCGATCCGCGACGATCGCCCGCTGCCGGTGGCGCTCGCCGCCGCCCAGCGCCTGGCGATGGGCGAAGACTATGCGGAGGCAGCCGAATGACTACGGCCAAGCCGGCGGGCGGGTTTCTCGCCCGCGACTTCACCGCCTCGATCGTCGTTTTCCTGGTCGCGATGCCCCTATGCATGGGCATCGCGATCGCGTCTGGCGTGCCCCCGGAAAAAGGTCTGATCACCGGCATCATCGGCGGTATCGTCGTCGGCGCGCTGGCGGGCTCCCCCCTCCAGGTTAGCGGCCCCGCCGCCGGCCTGGCGGTGATCGTGTTCGAGCTGATCCGCGACCAGGGCCTGTCCGGGCTGGGGCCGATCCTCATTCTCGCCGGCCTGATCCAGGTCGTTGCCGGCATCTTCAAGCTCGGTGGCTGGTTCCGCGCGATTTCTCCCGCCGTCGTCCATGGCATGCTCGCCGGCATCGGTGTGCTGATCGTGGCCGGCCAGTTCCACGTGCTGTTCGACGCCAAGCCGATGTCGAGCGGACTCGCCAACCTCACCGCGATGCCGGGCCGCCTGCTCGGTCTCGACCCGAGCAACGCGACCTCGACCGAACTCGCTTTGTTCATCGCGCTGCTGACCATCGGCGTCATGATCGCCTGGGAGAAATTCCGTCCGGCCGCGTTGCGGCTGGTGCCGGGTGCGCTGCTCGGCGTGGTCGCCGGCACGCTGGTCGCGTTCCTGTTCGGCCTCGACGTCACCCGCGTCAACGTGCCCGAATCGATCGCCGCGGCGGTGACGCTGCCCGATGCATCGATCTTCGCGAAATGGCTCGATCCGTCGATCCTGGTCGCGGCGCTCGCCATCGCCTTCATCGCCAGTGCCGAGACGTTGCTGTCGGCCGCCGCGGTCGACAAGATGCATGATGGCGTCCGGACAAACTATAACAAGGAATTGCGCGCGCAGGGCGTCGGCAATCTGTTGTGCGGCGTGGCCGGCTCGCTGCCGATGACCGGGGTGATCGTGCGCAGCTCGGCCAACGTCCAGGCCGGAGCCGTCACCCGGCTGTCGGCGATCCTGCACGGCGTGTGGATTCTCGGCTTCGTCGCCTTGCTGCCCTGGCTGCTGCGCGAGATCCCGATGGCGACGCTCGGTGCCGTGCTGGTCGTCACCGGCTGGAAGCTGGTCAACGTGAAGCACGTGCGCGAACTGTTCCACCATCACGGCATCTTGCCTGCGGTGATCTGGGCAGCGACGCTGGTAATCGTCGTCGCCGAAGATCTGCTGACCGGCGTGCTGGTCGGTATCGCGCTCTCGCTGATCGAAGTGATCCCGCACCTGAAGCGCCTCAAACTCGGCGTCGATCATCACGAAGCGGACGAGCATGCCGCGCTCAGCCTGTCGGGCACCGCGACCTTCGTCCAATTGCCGCGCCTGAGCGACGCGCTCGACAAGGCGCCGGCTGACAAACCGCTGACGATCGATGTTCGCGATCTGGCGGCGGTCGACCACAGCTGCGCGGAACTGTTCCGCGAGTGGCTGGCGCGGCGGCGCGCGCGCGGGGCCAGTGTCACCCTGCTCGGCGCCGACGGGCGACTCGCTCGCCTCGCCGCCTAGCGCAGTGAAGGATTGCCCCAGCAATCATTCGTTACGATCGGGATACACGGCGACGACCTCCCGCCATTATCCCGGTCGTACCGGAACCGCCCGCTCCCGGCTTCCCTTTGCATCGCAAGGGCGGGCGGTTCCGACCCCCGAGACTGTTTGCCGACAGTCGATCGAACCCTAGATCCAGAGCCGAATCTTCCATCGGCTTCCTTAGAGCGGGACATGGCGTTATCCGACGCCATGTCCCCTTTTTCTTCCACCGACGATCTGATCGCCCGGGCTCGCACGGCGTTTCAGTCGGGGCGCCATGTCGAGGCGGAAAAGCTGGCGGCCGAAGCGCGGACGCACGATCGGGCATCGCTCGACGCGATCGAGATCCTCGCTCTGGCGCATCGCGCGCGCGGCGACGCGGCCGGTGCCGAACGCCTGTTGCGCGAAGCGATCGCGATCGATTCCCGCCCGCGCTGGCCGCATGACGACCTTGCCATGATGCTGTTCGATACCGGGCGCGTCGCCGATGCGGAGACGGCCTGCCGCGCCGCGATCGCCGCGGACCCCGGCAATCCGCAACCCGAAATGATGCTCGGCAATATCCTGTCCGAACGCGAGGAACTGGTTGCCGGCGCCGCCCATTTGCGCCGGGCGATCGCGCTGGCCGGCGAGCATCCGCAATTGCTCGCCAATCTTGGCCGCAATCTGCAACGGCAAGGCGCTCTTTCGGATGCCGAACCTTTGCTGCGCCGCGCGGTCGCCGCAATGCCCGATGCATTGCCGCCGCTCGCCTGGCTGGCCGAGTTGCTCGAACAGGCGCGGCGGTTCGACGAAGCGTCGGCAATGCTCGATCGCGCCGAGGGGCTGGCGCGAGCGCAAGGCAGCGACGTCACCTTGCAGCGCGCGGCGTTGCTGTCGCGCACCGAAGACTGGCGAGACGGGCTGGCGCTGCTCGACGCCGAGCCCAGCCTGTCCGGAGCCGCGCTGCTCCAGCGGGGGCGCCTGCGCGACCGCGCCGGCCGCCACGCTGAGGCTTGGCGCGACTTCGCCGACGGCAAGGCCGCCCTCTCCACTGCGTCGGGGCGCCGCTATGAGCGCGCCGAGGTGGAGCGCCTGGCCGGCGACCTGACCGAATTCTTCACGCCCGAGTGGTTCGCGGCGCTGTCTCCTGCGCCGACCCGCGAAGGCGTCCCGCAACCGATCTTCATCCTCGGCTTTCCGCGCTCGGGCACGACACTGACCGAACAAGTGCTGGCGAGCCATTCGGCGATCCGTGCGGGCGGCGAATTGCCGTTCGTCGCCGAACTCGCCGAGATCGCCGCGCAGCGGACCGGCGGCGCCTTCCCCGCGCATACCGACCGGCTGCATGTCGACGCCCGCGCGACTCTCGCGGCCCACCTCCGCGACCATTATCTCGCCCGGGCCGAAGCGTTCGGGCTGCTCGCGCCCGGAATGTCGTTCTTCACCGACAAGATGCCGCTCAACGAACTGTATCTGCCGCTGCTTCGGCTCGCTTTCCCCGCCGCACCCTTGATCGCCGTCAAGCGCCACCCGCTCGACGTGATGGTGTCGGCAATGAGCCACGATTTCACCCATGGCTTCAATTGCGGCTATCGGCTCGAGGATGCCGCACGCCATTATGCCGCGATCGATGCGCTGATGGCGCAATGGCGCACTCTACCGGGAATCGCGCCGCACCGGCTCAGCTACGAGCGCTTCGTCGCGGCCCAACACGCCGAAACCCAGGCGTTGATGGCGTATATCGGTCTGGCGATGGAGCCGCCTCAACTCGCCTTCCACGAAAGCCGGCGCTTCGCCCCGACCCCGAGCTATGCCCAGGTCCAGGAGCCGATCAACGATCGCTCGATCGGGCGCTGGCGGCGTTACGCACGCGAACTCGAGCCCGCGCGCGCGATCCTGACCGAGACAATCGCCAGCAGCGGCTACGCCGCCTGAAGTCCCGCCGCGACCGACGCGGCATCTGCCCCCAAGATCAGGTGCAGCGCATTGGCCGAGGGCCGCGCGATCATCCGCACGCCTAATTGCCGCAGCGCCGCCTCATCGGCGCGCGCAGGATCGGAGAGGTCGACCCACAGCCGGCTCGATGCCGCGCCCGATGCGGAAATATTGTCGCGTCCGCCCAATGCGGCCAGCCATGGCGTCGGATCGGCCGCCGTCACCGTCGGCCGACTCTCCGCCACCGGTACGGCCGCGGACAACGGTCCCGCTGCCGCGCGCATTTCCATCGCCACCGAATCCGCGATCGGGCCGAGCACCACTTGCAGTCCCTGTGCGCTCGGCCGGATGAAGCCACGGGCGCCAAGCTTCTTGAGCCGTGCCTCGCTGACCTTGTCCTGGTCGTTGACCACCAGCCTGAGCCGCGTCGTGCAGGCATCGATGCTGGCGAGATTGCGCGCCCCGCCCAATGCCTCGACGAACGCCAATCCGCGGTCGGCCGGCAGCGGCGCCGCGCCTTCCTCCTCCGCCTCCTCGGGCTCGCGGCCCGGCGTCTTCAAATCGAACTTCACGATCGCCCAGCGGAAGGTGCCGTAATAGATCGCGAAATAGGCCAGCCCGACCGGCAGCAACAGCAACGGCCGCGTCGATTTGGAGAAATTGAGCACGTAATCGAAGAATCCGGCCGAAAAGCCGAAGCCTAGATGCACGCCCAATATGTGCATCAGCGCCATCGCCGCGCCGGTCAGGATCGTGTGCATGAAATAGAGCAAGGGCGCGAGGAACATGAAGGTGAACTCGATCGGCTCGGTCACCCCGGTCAGGAAGGCGGTCAGCGCCATCGACAGGAACATGCCACCCACCGCCTGACGCCGCTCCGGCAAGGCGGAGCGGTACATCGCCAGACACGCCGCGGGCAGGCCGAACATCATCACCGGGAAGAATCCCGACATGAACCCGCCCGCGCTCGGATCGCCGGCGAAGAAGCGGTTGAGGTCGCCGGTCTTGCCGTGGAAGTCGCCGATGATGAACCAGGCGACGTTGTTGAGCACATGGTGCAGGCCGGTCACGATCAGCAACCGGTTGAGCACGCCATAGACGAACAGCCCGATCGTCCCCGACTCGACGACGCCATAGCTCAGCCCGTCCACGCCCGCGTCGATCGGGGCGAAGCCGAAGCCGACCAATGCCGCGAGCGCCAGCCCGGCGAACCCCGCAAGGATCGGCACGAACCGCCGCCCGCCAAAGAACGACAGATAATCCGGCAGTTTGATGGTCGAGTAACGATTGTAGAACGCTCCCGCGATCAGCCCCGAGGCGATGCCGATCGGTACTGCCAGCTTGGAGATCGCCTTATCACGCCACGCCGCATCGGCGAGCGCGGCGATATCCTTGCCCATATTGGCAGTGACGTCGGGCGGCACATGGAGCAAAGTCATCGCCCCGCGCGTCGCGACCAGGAAACAGACCAAACCGGCCAGCCCCGCCGCGCCATTATTATCCTTGGCGATGCCGACGCCGATGCCGAGCGCGAACAGCAAGCCGAGATTATCGAAGATCGCCCCGCCCGCCGCTGCGACGAAGGGGATATCGAGCAGATCGGGCTGGCCCAGTCGGAGCAACAACCCCGCGATCGGCAGGACCGCGATCGGCAGCATCAGCGCGCGGCCGAGCGGCTGGAGCGATTGCAGCGAGAGCTTCATTGGCCTTGCTCCGACAAAGAAAAGACGAGGGCGCGCACCGCGGCGGCATCGGGCGCGGTCAGGGCTTGCGCCGCGACGGCGCGGCATCGGGCGAGATCGAGCGTGCGAACCAGCGCCTTGGTCTCGGCGACCGCCGCGCCGGGCACCGACAATTCGGTCACGCCCAGTCCGATCAACAGCGGCACCGCTTCCGGGTCGGCGGCGAGCCCGCCGCACACGCCGGTCCAGCGTCCATGCGCCGCGCCGCCGCGCACCGTTTCGTCGATCAACCGCAGGACGGCGGGATGCAGTCCGTCGAGCCCCGCGGCGACCGCCGGGTTGGTGCGGTCGCGGGCCAAGGCATATTGCGAGAGGTCGTTGCTGCCGATCGAGAAGAAATCGGCGTCGGCGGCGAGGGCCGCCGCGGTCAGCGCCGCCGCCGGCGTTTCCACCATGATACCGAGCTCGGGCGCCGCCACGCCAAGATCGCCGGCATGCTTCGCCAGCGCCGCGCGCGCCGCGGCCAGTTCGGCACGATCGGCGACCATCGGCAGCATCAGCCTGAGCGGCGCCTGCGCCTTGACGCGCAGCAAGGCGCGCAATTGCACGTCGAGCAGATCGCGCCGCGCCAGTTGGAGGCGAATACCACGCAGGCCCAGCGCGGGATTCTCTTCGGTCGCGATGGTCAGATAGGGGGCCGGTTTGTCCGCGCCGATATCGAGCGTGCGCACGATCAGCGGCCGGTTGCCCAGTGCGTCGGCAATCGCCTGATAGGCAGCCAGTTGCTCATCTTCATCCGGCGGCGTGGCGCGGTCGAGGAACAGGAATTCGGTGCGCAGCAGGCCGCAACCCTCTGCGCCCTCTGTCACCGCGACGCGCGCATCGACCGCCGAGCCGAGATTGACGAACACTTCGATCCGCGTGCCGTCTTTGGTGATCGCCGGCTGCTCGGCCTGCGCCAGCGCCGCTTGTCGGCGTGCCCGACGCTTCTCGATCCGCGCGCGCACCGCCGCCACGTCCGCCGCATCGGGCGCGATACGAAGCGCGCCGTTTTCGATGATCAATTCGGTGCCGGGTTCGACTCGCGCCAGCGCATCGCCGAGCGACACCAGCATCGGCACCCCCATCCCCGCCGCGATGATCGCGACGTGCGACGTCGTCCCACCGCGCGACGTGGCGATCCCGGCAAGCCCTGCTCCGCCGAGCGCCATCACTTGCGAGGGATAGAGTTCGTCGGCGATCAGGATCGCGCCCGATGGCGGCGGCGCCTGATCGGGCGCGTCGTGGAGCGCGAGCACGACGCGGCGGCCGAGATCGTTGAAGTCGTCGATCCGCTCGGCGAAACGCGCGTCGCCGGTGCCGCGCAATTGCTCGACATACGTGCCGATCGCTTGCCGCCAGGCGAACCCAGCGCTCTTGCCCGCGGCGATCGCCAGATCGGCGGCACCGGCCAATTCGGGATCGTCGAGCAGCACCAGATGCGCGGCGGCGATCCCCGCACCATCGCCGTCGCCCTCCGCATCGGCCGCCAGCGCGGCGCGTACGCGATCCTTCGCTCGGGCCAGCGCGGCACGCTCGGCATCGGCTCCCGCGCCGATCTCGGGAATATCGGCCGCCGGATCGGCAAGACGGAAAGCCGGTCCGATCGCGGCGCCGGGAACAGCGACAACGCCTTTCAACAGCGATGGCATCTCACCGGCCGCGGCCACCGGCGGCGCCTCGGCAACCGTGCCGGTCGGCTTGAACTCGCCCATCCCGCCCGCCAGCAGATCGGCGATCGCGGCGACGCCGTCACTATCGCTGCCGCGCACCGTTATCGCCGCACCATGCGGCAGCGCCAGCGCGAGCATCGCCACCGCGCTCCGGGCCGAGGCAGTCCGCCCCGACGGCGCGACGATCTCGATCGTCCCGGAATGTTTGGCCGCGAGTTGCGCGATCCGCGCCGCCGGCCGTGCGTGCAGTCCAAAAGCAAGCGGCAAGTCCAGCGTGCGGCTGACGGTCGCCGCCGCCTCTTCGGCCGCCGCGACCGCCCCGCCCAGCGGTCGAAAAAGCATCACCGCCTCGCCCGCGGCGACTGCGCGGTCGCTCACCGGACCCTCGACCGCGAACATCTCGCCATTGGTGACGATGACCGGCGTGACCAGGCTCTTCGCCGTCCGCGCCAGCCGGTCGAGGTCGAACTCGACCAGCAAGTCGCCCGCCGCCACGCGCTGGCCATCGACCACTTTGGGCGCAAAGCCCTCCCCGCCCAGCCCGACCGTCTCCAGCCCGATATGCATCAGCAATACTGGCCCGGCATCGAGCTGCAGCGTCACCGCATGCCCCGCCGGATGCATCGACAGCACCACGCCCGCGCCCGGCGCGACCAGCCGTCCCTCGACCGGATCGATCGCGATGCCGTCGCCCAGCATCTTCTCGGCGAACACCGGATCGGGCACCTCGACCAACGGCGTCGCCCAGCCCGCCAGCGGGCTCGCGATGGTCAGGCTCATTGCGCCGGAACCAGGGTCAGTCGGTCGAGCATCCACAAGGGATCGGGGCCGGTCTGGGTGAAGGTCATGCACAGATCGTGGCGTCCTTGTTGCGGAGGCAGAGAGCCGGTGATCGTGCTGACGCCGGAATTGCGCGTCGCGGCGCCGAGCGGGATGCTCGCCACCACCGGACCATCGCAGCGATCGAGCCTGACCTCGAGCTCGCCGGTCGGCGTACGCGGTTTGTCGAACTTCACTTTGGCGAGATCGGCGCCGATCGAGAAATTGAACGGGACTTGCCCGACTTCGGCCGACAGCGAAGCGACGCCGTCGAGCGGGGCGCGCTTCCAGATCCAGCAGGGATGGAAGATGTCGCCCCAATGCACCCGGCGCACGCCGTCGGTCGGACCGTCATCCTCGAGCCGCAGCGATACCGCCGAGGTACACAAGTCCATCTCGCTTGCGGTGCGCGTGCGGAGCAGCGCGGCGGTCAGCGTCCAGTCGCTCCCAATGCCCAGCGGCTCCGTCCCGGCAAAAGCGCGCGCGCGTAGCCGAGTGCCCTCCGGCAAGGTCAGCGCGTCGTCATAGACCGGCGACGCCGCCGTCGGCGCGCTGCCGTCGGTCGTATAGCGCAGCGTGCCGACATCGGCCTGCTGGCGCAGCTTGACGGTCACTTTGCCGTCGCCACCATCGACACTCGCCAGCGGTTCGAGCGGAGTCATGTTGTACCCCAGCCTCAGCCGCCGATAGCGCGCGAACTCCGCAGGCAAGCGCGCCGCAAACCCCTTCCAATCGCGCTTTGCCGACGGCGTCCAGGCGAGTTCGGCGAGCGCCGCCGCCCGCGGCCACAGCATGCGGTCGGCATAAACGGTCGTGCGGACATGCTCGGTCCACAGATTGACCTGCAGCCCGAGCAGATGCCGCCGCTCGTCGGCGGTCAGCGCGGCAGGCCGCGGGTCGAACGTGTAGATATGCTTCCAGTCCATGACCCCGCCGCGCCCTGGCGGTTCATCGCCGGAATCGCTCTGGATATGGTCGAGGTAGAAATCGGGCGACGGCGACAGGATTGTGTCATGCCCGGCCTTGGCCGCCGTGACCGCACCGGATACGCCATGCCAGGACATAACCGTCGCCGAGGGAGGTACGTTACCTTCCAATATCTCGTCCCAGCCGACCAGCCGGCGGCCGCGCGTCTGGAGATACTCGCCGATCCGCGCCATGAACCAGCCCTGGAGCTGCTCCTCGTCCTTCAGACCGAGCGCCTTCATCCGCGCCTGGATACGCGGATCGGCTTTCCACTGATCCTTGACCGCCTCGTCGCCGCCGACATGGACGTAGCGCGACGGAAACAGGTCGAGCACTTCGTCGAGCACATTGGTCAGGAAGGTGAAGGTCGCGTCGTCGGTGTTGTACAGATTGTATATCACGCCCCAGTCGGAACTCGGCGCCTTGGGCGGGGTCGCGGTCGAGCCGAGCGCGGGATAGGCGGCGATCGCCGCGGTGGCGTGGCCCGGCATATCGATCTCGGGCACGATCGTGACGTGGCGCGCCGTGGCATAAGCGACGATCTCGCGGATCTCCGCCTTGGTGTAGAAGCCGCCATAGCGCACCGGCTGGCCGGTCTTCGGATCCACACCTGCCGCGCCCGCCGGCTGGCGCCAGGCGCCGACCGCGGTCAGGCGCGGATAGCGGTCGATCTGGATTCGCCATCCCTGGTCGTCGGTCAGATGCCATTGCAGGACATTGAGCTTCTCCATCGCCAGGCGATCGATCAGTTGCTTCACATAGGCCGGCGGCTGAAAGTGCCGCGCCGAGTCCAGCATCACGCCGCGCCAGGCGAAAGTGGGCGCGTCGTCGATCGTCACCGCGCCGATCCGGCCGTCGGTGGACGCGGCGATCAATTGCCACAGGGTGGTAGCGCCGTAATAGAGCCCCGCATCGGTCGACGCCGATACCGTAACGCCCGCCGGCGTGACGCGCAGGCTATAGGCCTCTTCGCCCTTGATCGACGCGTCGCGCCGGAATCGGATCGTGCCGCCTTTGGCCAGCGCGATCTTCGGTCCACCGGTGCGCGCGACAAGATCGGCCAGCCGCCGCGCCGCGGCCATGCCGCCGGCATCGTCGGCGGCCATGGTCGCGCGGGCAAAAGAAAAGCTGCCGGCCTGCGACGTCACCGTCGCGGGCATCGGCAGCAGGGGGAGGTCGGGTGATGCCCGTGCCGCCGCCGGCATGCTCAAGATCATGACGGCGGCGAACAGGGTGGTGCGCATCGGGTAATCCTATTCGGTCTTGCCGATGCGCGACAGGTCAGAAGTGGACTTTGCCACCGACCCAGAAGGTGCGGCCATTGTTGTAATAAGCGCGCGGGATCGAGGGATCGCCCACGAAGTAATAGAGTTTGTGGTTGAACAGGTTCTGCGCGTCGGCGGTCAGCGCGAAATTCTTGGTCACGTTGATCGTCAGCGAGCCGTCGAGCGTGCCGAAATCGGCCTGCCACATCGGCGTCGAGCGATCGATGCCCGAGCGGAATTTCGACCGGAACGTATAAGCGAAGCGCGTCGAGATCAGCGAATTCTCGTAATAGGCCGTGACGTTGAACGTGTGCTTCGAATTGCCGTCGATGACGCCCCCATCCGCCGCCTTGGCATCGGCATAGGTATAGTTCGCCATCAGGCCGAACCCGCCATAGATCGGCTGCTGCCAGTTGACCTCGACGCCCTTGTTGGTGCCGCCCCGGCCATTAACCGGGCCGGTGATCAGGAAGTTCGCCCCTGCGGGGTGCTGCTGCGTGATCAGGAAGCGCGTGGTGGTGGTCGAGGTGATGTACGAGTCGATGTCGAGATAGAACAGGTTGACCGAGAACAAAGCCTGTTTGGCGTAATAATATTCTGCCGCCAGGTTGAACTGCCATGCCCGGGTCGGGTCGAGATACGGGTTGCCGCCCGCGTTGCCGGTCAGCGCCAGGTCGCTGACGGTGAACGCACCGGCCAATTGCGCATAGCCAGGGCGCGTCATCGTCTTCGCGACGCTGGCGCGCAGCAACAGGTTGGGCATCGCATTGAACGTCAGGTTGGCGCTCGGCAGGATGTCCCAATAGCTGCGCTTGACCTCGACCGTCCCGCATGTGCCGCAGAAGATGCTCGTCGCGTTGGCGACCAGCGCGTTGGGCGAATATTGCAGCGTGTTGAGATCGGTATGGACCGCGCGGACACCGATATTGCCGCGCCAGCTGCCGTCAGGGCTGCCGAGCTTGGCCATCGCATAGACCGCCTCGGTCTTTTCCTTCACCGAGAAGCTCGCCTGCGGATAGAAAGCGAATTGACGCCCGCCATTGGTCGCGAGCTCGGCCAGCACCCTGTCCTTGTCGGCGATCGTATAAGGCGGGAAATCGACCAAGCCGTCGAGGAAATTGTCGGGCGTCGTCCCACCGGCATAGACGGTGCCGAGGCCAACCCCTTTGGTGCCCGAATAGAGGCCGTTTCCGGCCCAGGCATAGGCCGTATAATTCAGCTCGCGCGTATGATCGGTATAGCGGCCGCCGATCTTGATCGACTTCAGGAAATCGCCGTCGAAGTTGTACTCGGCATCGGCGCGGACATAGGTTTCCTTATCAGGCGACACGATGCGGCCGCCCCACGACCAGCTATAATAATTGTTGAGATACGCCGCCGACTTCGGGTCGGTCGGCAGCCCGGGATAATTGACCGTCGCCCCCTTGCCCGCGAGCGCGTAATTGACGCCGGTGTCCCAATAGGTTTCCCAGGCATAGGTGTCCTTGGTCGCACCTTCACCCTTGGTGTAGCCAACCTCGCCTGACAGCGTCAGGCGATCGGTCGGTTTCCACGTGGTCTCGAGGTTGATCACCCAGGTCGATGAATAGGCGTCGCGGAAGATGTCGTCCTGGACGCGGCCTTGGATCGGGTTTCCGCTGGCGTCGAGCTGGTTCCACGACGCCGCGGTCAGATAACCGTTGGTGACGGTATACTGGCCGAGCGCGTTGGTCGGCGACCCCGGTGTCGAGTTATTGCCGATCACGCGGCTGATCCACGCCATCGAGTTGCGGTTGACGTTGTTGGCGTCCATCCGCGTGTAGATGCCGTTGAGCGTGACCTCGAATTGGTCGTTGGGCTTGTACTGCAACGCGGCGGTGCCGCCCTTGCGGACGCGCTTCTGGCTGAAATAGGCGGCGCCGATCAGGTTCGGCGCGGTCACCGTCTGACCGGTGCCGGCGAAATTGTTGTAGGTGGTGTAACCGAGGAATTCCTGGCCATCGCGACGGAACTCGCGCTCCTGGTAGAAGCCGGCGAGCAGGATGCCGAAGGTCCCGTCCTGGTTCTTCCAGCTGTACAGGCCCGATACCTGCGGCTTCACCTTGTCGGCGAGGTCGTTGTAATTGGCCTGCGCGGTCAGGCTGAACGAATTGGCCGGGAGATCGAGCGGCTTGCGGCTCGACAGGTTGATCGTGCCGCCGATGCCGCCTTCGACCAGATCGGCCTCGGATGATTTGAACACTTCCAGCTTGCCGACGATTTCCGACGGCAACAGGCTGAAGTCGAAGCTGCGGCCGCCGCTGGTCTGGTCGAGCACGAACCAGTCGCCGGTCGCGACCGAATGGCCGTCGAGCAAAGTGAGGTTGAGCGTCGGATCGGTGCCGCGGATCGAGACCGACTGGTTCTCGCCGAAACCGCCGGCATTGGCCGATCCGGTGACGACGTTGACGCCGGTCAGGCGGCCGAGCGAATCTGCGACGTTCTTGTCGGGGAACTTGCCGATGTCCTGGGCGGTGACGACTTCCGACAGCATGTCGTTATTGCGCTTGGTGTCGAGCGACGCCTGGATCGAGGCACGGATGCCGCTGACGACGATGTCGTTGCTCTGGTCCTGCGGATCGGCGGTGGTGGCTTGACCGCTACCGCCGTCGGCGGGGGCCGCCGCAGCCGCCGGAGCGGTCTGCGCAAAAGCGGGCGCCGCCATAGTCAGCGCGAACACGCTTGCGGTACAGGCGAACATTGCCCGATGCTTCTTGGCTTGGAACGTGACCATGATCTTCCCCTTCAAACCCCTGGATTGGACTGTACCAAAGTACGACCAACTGCCGCTGTTACCCCTGTCCGGTCTCATTTCCGGCCCGGATCAGGTCTGTTGCGAGTGTCATAAAGGCTCATTGGTCATTAAATTGCAATACCAAAATCAATACCAGTGCAAATATTCTGCACTTTGGTATTGAAATGGCATTATCTGATGGCTTAAAGACCATCGCGTAAGGGGCTCTCCGCAATGTTCGTCGATCGCGTAGGAAAACTGCCGGAAGGGGATACCGCGCCGCTATACCAGCAGCTGCAGCGCGTGCTGCGCGCCGCGATAGAGCGTCAGGTGCTGGCGCCCGACGAGGCACTGCCGCCAGAACGCGACCTTGCCTTGGCCTATAACGTCTCGCGCGTTACCGTGCGCAAGGCGCTCGACGGACTGGTCGATGCGCGGATGCTGACCCGACGCCAGGGCGCCGGAACGTTCGTCGCCGCGCGTGTCGAAAAGAATTTCGCGACCATCTCCTCCTTCACCGAGGACATGCAGTCCCGCGGCCGCGTGCCGCACAGCGAATGGCTGGCGCGCACCGAAGGCACGGTCGCACCCGAAGAGGCGATGGCGCTGGGCCTCAGCCCGGGCAGCCAGGTTTATCGCTTCACTCGCATCCGCTATGCCGACGGCGTGTCGATGGCGCTCGAATATGCGACCGTTCCGGCGAGCTCGCTGCCCGGGCTCGATGCGGTGACCGAATCGCTCTACGACGCATTGGGCGCCGACCGCCCGGTGCGCGTGCTGCAGCGTTTCCGGGCGGTGTTGTTCACCGACGAACAGGCCGAGTTGCTCGCGATCCCGCGCAATTCGCCGGGCCTCGAGATCGAACGCCGCGGCTACACCCAGGATGGCCGTACGGTCGAATTCACCAAATCATGGTATCGGGGCGATGCTTACGACTTCGTCGCCGAACTCAACGTCCCGCCAGCCTGAGATTTTTGTGCCGATTCTTCCCGAAAATACGCTGATGTTCGCCGAAGCCGCCGAAGCGGCGGAAGCGGTCGCACGCCAGGCGATCCGCCAGCGCGACACGCGCATCGCCTTGGCCGCGGCACTGCGTCAGGACCCGCCACGCGCCGTCGTCACCCTAGCGCGCGGCAGTTCGGACAATGCCGCGACCGTCGCGCGCTATCTGGTCGAAACGCACCTGCGCCTGCTGACCAGTTCGGCCGCGCCCTCGGTTTCGTCGGTCTACGATTCGGCGCCCGATTATGCCGGCACCCTGATGCTGGCGGTCTCGCAATCGGGACGCAGCCCCGATCTGATCGCTGCCGCCGAGATGGCCAAGACAGGCGGCGCGCAACTCGTTGCTTTGGTCAACGACGAAAGCTCGCCGCTCGCGGCACTGGCGGACACGTTCCTGCCGCTCGCCGCCGGCCCGGAAAAGAGCGTCGCCGCGACCAAGTCGTTCATCACCAGCGTCGCCGCGCTGGTCCATCTGATCGCCGAGTGGGCGGAGGAGGGCGCGTTGCTCGCCGCGCTCGACGGGCTGCCGGGATTGCTCGAGCAGGCCTGGGCGCTCGATTGGTCGCCCGCGCTCGAGCCGCTGCGCAATGCCGCCAACCTATACGTCGTCGCGCGCGGGCCGGCGTTCGGCATCGCCCAGGAAATGGCGCTCAAGATCAAGGAGACCTGCGGTTTCCACGCCGAGGCGTTCAGCGCCGCCGAGGTTCGTCACGGTCCGATGGCGATCGTCGAAAAGGGCTTTCCGGTGCTGCTGCTCGGCCAGGACGACGAATCGCGCGACAGCGTCGCCGACCTCGCGCCCGAATTCGCCGAGCGCGGTGCGCTGGTGCTGAGCGCCGGGTTACAGGATGCCCCCGGCATCCGCTTGCCGAGCTTCGACGCGCATCCGGTGCTCCAGCCGTTGTTGCTCGTCCAGAGCTTCTACCGGCTCGCCAATGCGCTCGCCGTCGCGCGCGGCCGCGATCCCGACCGCCCTCCGCATCTCGCCAAGGTGACCGAAACGGTATGACTCGCACCGCGCTCACCAATGCCCGCGTGCTGCTGCCCTCCGGCCTGCGCGACGACGTCTGCGTCGTGATCGGCGATGGCGAGATTTGCGCCATTTCCTCCGCTCCGCCGCAGGATGCGCGGATCGTCGATCTCGGCGGCCATTTGCTGCTTCCCGGCTTCATCGACACTCAGGTCAATGGCGGCGGCGGGCGATTGTTCAACGACGATCCCAGCATCGAAACGATCCGCGTCATCGCCGAGACGCATCGCCGCTATGGCACGACCGGCCTGTTGCCGACGTTGATCAGCGACGATCTCTCGGTGGTCGAGGCCGGCATCCGTGCGGTCGACGCCGCGATCGACGCCGGACTGCCCGGCGTGCTCGGCATCCATATCGAGGGGCCGTTCCTGTCGAGCGCGCGTCACGGCATCCATTCGGTCGACAAACTGCAACCGCTCAAGGACGATTATCTCGACCTGCTGACCTCGGCGAAGCGCGGCAAGACGATGGTCACGCTGGCACCGGAATGCGCCACCCCCGCGCAGATCGCGCACCTCGTTGCAAAGGGCGTCGTCGTCAGTGCCGGCCATTCGGACGCTCGCTACGAAACCGTCCGCGCCGCGATCGACGCAGGGCTGACGGGCTTCACCCATTTGTTCAACGCCATGTCGCAGCTCGCCAACCGCGCACCGGGCATGGTCGGCGCCGCGCTGGAGGATGATTCGACCTATGCCGGCATCATCGCCGACGGCCATCATCTCCATGACGCCACGTTGCGCGTCGCGGTCCGTGCCAAGGGACAGCATCGCCTGATGCTGGTGACCGACGCGATGCCCAGCGTCGGCAGCGACGAGCCCCGGTTCATTCTCCAGGGCCGCGAGATCTGGCGCGATGGCGACACGCTGCATGGCGCCGACGGCGTGCTGGCCGGGTCGACGTTGACGATGTCCGGCGCGGTCAAGGGCATGATCGAGCGCGGCCGCGTGCCGCTCGCCGCCGCAGTGACGATGGCCTCGGCGACGCCGGCGGCATTCCTGGGACTGAGCGGCCGGACCGGCACGATCGCGGCGGGTATGCGCGCGGACCTGGTGCTGCTCGACGACGATTACACCGTGCGCGAGACGTGGATCGGCGGTGAGGCAAGTGGGGTCGTCCAGACGGCTGCGGCGGTCGCTACCTAAACTCCCCTCCCTGCAAGGGAGGGGCCGGGGGTGGGTGCGCGCGAAGCGCGTCTGCACGCGCTCAAAGAATCTCAAGCCGTTCGCCAAAACAGCATCGGACGAGGCATCGAGCCTCGCCCGACACTTACCCACCCCTAACCCCTCCCTTGCAGGGAGGGGTACTTATCGCGACATCATCTGTCCGAGTTGCCGCCGCACCCTGGCCTTGCTCTCCTCGCTTAACGACCCGCGAATGCCGCGCCGCTCCTCCGGCACATGTTGCGGCACGCCGCCGAACACGAATTCGTCGAACATCGCCCGCCACGCCGCGCGCTGGTTTTCGGGCAGGCCGGAAAAAGCCAGGATCGCGTGGACCATCGTGTCGAGCGGCGCGAGCCCCGGCTGCGGCGCGGGCGCCTCGTCCCACCAATAATTGACCAGGATGCTCACAGGATCGAGCGAGCGGACATGGTGCCACCACATATGCGGAATGAAGAGGGCATCGCCTGGCTCGAGTTCGGCTATCTGGGCGTGCGCCATCGCCTCGCGCGCCAGCGGGAAGCGGTCGAAATCGGGTTCGTCGGGGTCGAACAGACCGATCGGCGTGCCCGCTGGGGTAAATTCGATCGGACCGATGTAGAGATTGGCAACCTGATCGGGCGGAAACAGGGTGAAGCGCCGCCGCCCCGCCATCACCACCGCGATATTGCTGTTCATGTCATGATGCGTGGCGACCCGCACACTATTGCCGATCCAGATACGCGGCGCCACGCCCGCCGGCGCCAGCGGCATCGGGTTCTCCGCTTCGAAGCCAGGCAGTGCCTCGGGCACCATTACCGCTTGCGCCGCGATCGCCGGTGGCGATGACACTCGCGCCGCGGTGTCGAGTTGCGCAAACAGCCGGGCGAGCGTGGCCGAGTCGCGGGTGAACGTCAGCGCCGACATGTCGGGGGTGTACGCCAGGCGTCCTTCCGCATCGGGTGGCGCAATGGCGATTCCGATCGGACCGCCGCTATCGAACCTGGCCAGATAGGCACCGGGATCAGGCGCGCGAACGGCTGGCCAGTCCGCGGCGATTCCCCGGAAAACCGCCGGTTTCGTGCGCTGAGCCAATGGGATGGCCGCGACCGGCGCCAATTCTTCGACCCTGTTCGTCATCGCGCGACTATGCCGGGAACAGCCGCGCGCTGACAACCGTACGCGGGGGGCCCCAAGCTGGGTAGGCACCGCGACTGGACAAAGTCGCACCGCGTAATTATCTACCGAGCGATATGGAAACTGCCGTCCTCCGTGGCCGCCCGCGCGAATTCGACGTCGACCATGCGTTGACGGCGGCCCTGCGCGTGTTCTGGAGCAAAGGGTATGAGGGCGCGTCGATGACCGACCTCACCGATGCGATGGGCATCACGCGCCCCAGCCTCTACGCCGCTTTCGGCAACAAGGAATCCTTGTTCCGCAAGGCGCTCGATCTCTATGAGCGCGAGAAGCTCTGTTACATGGGCCAGGCGCTCGAGGCGCCGACCGCGCGCGGCGTCGCCCAGCGCCTGCTTCAGGGTAGCCTGGAAAACCAGACCAGCCGCGACGATCCGCGCGGATGTCTCGGCGTGATCAGTTCGGTCGCCTGCGGCGCCGAGGCCGATTGCATCCGGCAGGAAGTGCTCGAACGCGGCAGGATCGCGCACCAGGCGCTGATCGAGCGGATGGAGCGCGCGGTCGCCGAAGGCGATTTTCACACGCCGGTGGATGCCGAGGGCATCACCAAATATCTCACCGCCATCCTGCAGGGCATGGCGGTCCAGGCCGGCGCGGGCGCCTCGCGCGAAGACTTGCAGCGGCTAGTCGATACTACGCTCGCGGTGTGGCCGAGCCGCTAATTCGTCGCGATTGACAAGCCCGGCTTTACGCCGCATTGCAAAAAATATCGCTCGGTACAGAATTTTCCCTTGAACCGTTCCATCCCAGTTTCTATACTGCTCGGTATAGAAGATGGACGGTCCTCCCCAGGACGTCCTTCGGATCGAAGGGAAGAGACCGCATGAACGGCCGATCGGACATCCGCCTCTAGCGTTTGCGTAAACAGGAATGAGCCTTCGCCCACGGTGCCGATGCGGTGCCGGAGCGCGCGACTCGTCACAATCATATCGGATCACCCCGGCGACGACCCCATCGCCGGGCATGGGCCGCCGCGCGCCCCCCGCGGCGGCCCCAACAACAAGGAGGACACGCCATGGCCTATCTCGAATTCGCCCCCGTCGGCGGCGGCGCGCTGCTCGATCGGTCCCCCGTGGCACCCCGCGGCTTCGCGGCGAAGCCGGCCGATTTCTCCGCGCTCGAATGGCAGGTCGTCAATCTCGCCCAGCGCGATCGATTGTCGTCGATCAACCGCCCCGGTCCGCTCGCCCGCGCGTTCCGTTGGGCGTTCGGCGGCGTGGTCAAGACGGCCTTGTCCGATCCTCGGCTCGAGGCGCTGCGCCGTATCGCCGTGCTGAGCTGGTATCGCGGCTTCTCGGTCGCGCCCGCCGAAGTCCGCGCCTTCCTCGCCGCCGGCTTCACGCTCGATCAGTATGAGGCCCTGCTTTTCCGGATCAACGCGATCCGCACCAATCTTCCCCGGAGCTTCCGCCGATGAACATGATCGCCCCGATCAACGACGATACCAACGCGCAGCCGCTCGACGGCACCGCGTCGGGCCGCAGCCCGATGTGGCAGCGCGCCGCCTGGGTCGCCGCGCCGATCGCCTTGCTCGCCGCCGGCTATGGCCTGGTCCATCGCTCGGCACCGGCCATGGCCGCGCCGCCGCCGCCGACCGTTACCGTCGCTACTCCGTTGGAGCGCGACGTTACCGAATGGGACGATTATGTCGGCCGGTTCGAGCCGAGCCGCTCGGTCGAGGTGCGCCCGCGCGTTTCGGGCGCGGTGACCGCGATCCACTTCACCGACGGACAGATCGTCCGTGCCGGCCAACCGCTCTTCACGATCGACCCGCGCCCTTATGCCGCCGCTTTGGCAGAGGCACGCGCCGGCGTAGCGACGGCCAATAGCGACCTTGCCCTCGCACGCGCCGATTATGACCGCGCGTCGCGACTGGTCGACGTCGACGGCGTATCGAAGAGCGAGCTGGATCGGCTGCGCGCCCGCGTCCAGGCGACCACCGCCGCGCTCGCCGCGGCTCAGGCGCGGGTTCGTGCCCGTGCGCTCGATGTCGAGTTCACCGTCGTCCGGGCGCCGATCTCGGGCCGGATTTCGGACCGCAAGGTCGATGCCGGCAATCTGGTCGCGGCGGGCGAAGGCGCCAATGCGACGCTGCTGACCACCATCAACGCGCTCGACCCGATCTATTTCAGCTTCGACGGATCAGAGGCCTTGTTCCTCAAGGCCAAGCGCGCCGGCGCCGGCACCGCCTCGCCGATCGAGGTCAAGCTGCAGGACGAGAGCGATTATCGCTGGAAGGGCAGGCTGGACTTCACCGACAACGCGCTCGACATGAAGTCGGGGACGATCCGCGGCCGCGCCGTGCTGGACAACCCGAACCTGTTCCTGACCCCCGGTATGTTCGGCAACATGCGGCTGGCGACCGGCGGCCGTACCCGTGCCTTGATGGTGCCCGACACCGCGATCGTCACCGACCAGGCGCGCAAGACGGTGTTGGTCGTCGCCAAGGACGGCAGCGTCGCCGCCAAGCCGGTCCAGCTCGGTCCGGTCGTCGATGGCCTCCGCGTGATCCGCGGCGGGCTGGCGACGAACGACCGCGTGGTGATCGTCGGCACGCAAATGGCGCAGCCGGGGACCAAGGTGCAGACGCTCGCCGACAAGATCGCGCCAGTGGCACCGGCCGCCGCGCCGCCCGCTCCGTCCGCGCCACCGGCAGGTCAAGCCACGCTCGCCCAGTAAGGGCCAACTCTCCGCTCGCCCTGAGCTCGCCGAAGAGCGGGCTCGGCGCGAGCGGAGCGAAATCCCGACCTTTTCGCCTCTTTCTTCGAGGAACAGGAATCATGCGCCTGTCGCGCTTCTTCATCACGCGCCCGATCTTCGCCGCGGTCATCGCGGTGATCATCACCATCGTCGGCGCGATCGCCTGGATCAGCCTGCCGGTGTCGCAATATCCCGACATCGTGCCGCCCACCGTCACGGTCAGCGCCTCCTATCCCGGCGCGTCGGCCGAGACGGTCGCGGAGACCGTCGCCGCGCCGATCGAGCAGGAGATCAACGGCGTCGACAACATGCTGTACCAGTCGAGCCAGTCGACCGGTGACGGCAACGTGACGATCACCGTCACGTTCAAGATCGGCACCAACCTGGATGCCGCGCAGGTGCTGGTGCAGAACCGCGTCGCCATCGCCGTGCCGCGCCTGCCCGAGGAAGTGCAGCGCCTGGGCGTCGTCACGCGCAAGACCTCGCCCGACTTCCTGATGGTGGTGAACCTGGTTTCGCCCGACAATTCGCTCGATCGCGGCTATCTCTCCAATTACGCGCTGACCCAGGTACGTGACCGCCTCAGCCGCATCGACGGCGTCGGCGACGTCCGGCTGTTCGGCAGCCGCGATTATGCGATGCGCGTGTGGATCGACCCCAATCGCGCCGCCGCGCTCAACCTGACCGCGGGCGAGATCGTCCAGGCGCTCCGCGCGCAGAACGTCCAGGTCGCCGCCGGCTCGCTCGGCCAGCCGCCTTACGCCCAGGGCAATGCCTTCCAGTTCAATGTCGAGACGCAGGGGCGGCTGACCGACCCGGCACAATTCGCCAATGTCGTGATCCGCTCGGATCCCGACGGGCGCCAGGTCCGCGTGTCGGACGTCGCGCGTGTCGAGCTCGGCGCCGCCGATTACAATTCCAACACCTATCTGTCGGGCAAGCCGACCGTCGTGCTCGGCATCTTCCAGCGCCCCGGATCGAACGCGCTCGCCGCCGCCGAGAAGGTGAAGGCGGAAATGGACGCGATGTCGCAGAAGTTCCCCAAGGGTCTCGCCTATAGCGTGATCTGGAACCCGACCGACTTCATCCAGCAATCGGTCACCGCGGTGATGCACACCCTGCTCGAGGCGATCGTGCTGGTCGTGCTGGTGATCGTCGTGTTCCTGCAGAAATGGCGCGCCGCGATCATCCCGGTGGTGGCGATCCCGGTGTCGTTGATCGGCACCTTCGCCGTCCTCGCCGCGCTCGGCTTCTCGCTCAACAACTTGTCGCTGTTCGGCCTGGTGCTGGCGATCGGCATCGTCGTCGACGACGCGATCGTCGTGGTCGAGAATGTCGAGCGCAACCTCGAACATGGGCTGAGCCCGTTGGAGGCGGCGCGCACCTCGATGGACGAGGTGTCGGCTGCCCTGGTCGCGATCGTCCTCGTGCTCTGCGCGGTGTTCGTGCCGACCCTGTTCCTGACCGGTCTGTCGGGCGCCTTCTATCAGCAGTTCGCGGTGACCATCACCACCGCGACGATCATCTCGCTGATCCTGTCGCTCACTCTCTCGCCCGCGCTCGCCGCCCTGCTGCTGCGTCCGCGTGCCGATGAAGCGACGGGTGGCCGTGTGCACCAGCTCGTGCTGGCGGCCGGCGATCGCTTCAACCGCGGCTTCGAGCGGCTGAGCAATGGCTATGCCCGCCTGACGGCGCGACTGGTCGCCAAGCCGAAGCGGATGATGGCCATCTATGCCGGCCTGATCGCCGCGACCGCCGCCTTGTTCTGGGCGACGCCGACCGGCTTCATCCCGGCGCAGGATCAGGGCTACTTCCTGACGGTCATCTCGCTGCCGCCCGGCGCCTCGGTCGAGCGCACCGACGCGGTGATGCGCAAGGTCGCCGACCGCATCCTGCCCTTGAAGGGCGTCAAGGGCGCGGTGATGCTTGCCGGGTTCGACGGGCCGTCGCAGACGCTCGCCCCCAATTCGGCAGCGGCGTACATTCCGCTGAAGTCGTTCGAGGATCGCGAGAAGCTCGGGGTCACGCTCGCCAGCATCATGGGCGAAGCGCGCAAGGCGACCGCCGACATCAACGAGGCACGATTGCTGATCGTGCCGCCGCCGCTGATCCAGGGGATCGGCTCGGCGGGCGGCTATCGCCTGATGGTCGAGGATCGTGGCGGGCACGGCTATGCCGATCTCGCCGCCAAATCCTACGGCCTGATCGGCAAGGCCAACCAGACGCCGGGGTTGAACCAGGTCTATACCTTCTTCGACACCAACACGCCGCGCGTCTTCGCCGATATCGATCGCGCCAAGGCCGACCTGATCGGCGTGCCGCCCGAGCGCGTGTTCGAAGCGCTCAACGTCTATCTCGGTTCGGCCTATGTGAACGACTTCAACCTGCTGGGACGGACCTATCACGTCACTGCGCAGGCCGATGCCCCGTTCCGCGCGACTGTCGCCGACATCGCCAACCTCAAGACGCGGTCGAATTCGGGCGAGATGGTGCCGATCGGATCGGTCGCCAATTTCAGCGATCGCACCGGTCCGTATCGCGTCGTTCGTTACAACCTCTTCCCCGCGGTCGAGGTCGATGGCGACACCGCGCCCGGTTACTCGTCGGGCCAGTCGCTGAAGACGTTCGAGAAGCTCGCGGCCGACAATTTGCCGGGTGATTATGGCACCGAATGGACCGGCATCGCTTTCCAGCAGAAAGCCGCAGGCAGCACGGCGGGCGTCGTCTTCGCGCTGGCGGTGGTGTTCGTCTTCCTGGTGCTGGCCGCCCAGTACGAAAGCCTGGTGCTGCCGCTGTCGATCATCCTGATCGTGCCGATGTGCCTGCTCGCCGCGATGGTCGGCGTGAACTTGCGGGGGATGGACAATAACGTCCTGACCCAGATCGGCCTGGTCGTGCTGATTGCACTGGCAGCCAAAAACGCGATCCTGATCGTCGAGTTCGCCAAGCAGGGCGAGGAACAGGAAGGGTTGAGCCCGGCGCGTGCCGCGATCCAGGCGGCGCAGACCCGCTTGCGCCCGATCCTGATGACCAGCTTCGCCTTCATCCTGGGCACCGTGCCGCTGCTGATCGCGAGCGGCGCGGGGTCCGAGCTCCGCCAGGCGCTGGGCACCGCGGTGTTCTTCGGGATGATCGGCGTCACTGCCTTCGGCCTGCTGTTCACCCCCACTTTCTACGTCGTGTGCCGCGCGCTGGGCGATCGCATCGCCCGCGCGCGCGGCAAGCGGCCCGCCTCCGGTCCGGACCTGTCCGGATCGCTGCAGCCGGCCGAATGAGGAACCAAGCCATGTATTCGCTTCGTCTGATCGCTCCGATGGTCTCCGCCCTCGCGCTCGCCGCCTGCGCGGGGCCCAACTATGTCGCGCCCATCACCCCGCCGACCGCGGCCGGCCAGTTCGTCTCGGCCAATTCCCCGGCGCTCAGCAATGATCCCGCCGCGTCCAATTGGTGGCGGCTCTATCAGGATCCCGTCCTGGACGGGCTGATCGCCGATGCGCTCAAGTCGAATACCGACATCCGCGTCGCGGTGGCGAATCTGGAACGCGCGCGCGCCTCGCTACGCGGCGCGCGCAGCGAGCGGCTGCCGTCGACCGGGCTCAATGCCGGCGCGACCTATGGGCGCCTGCCCGAAAGCCAACGCGCGCCGGGCAGTCCGCGTGAGGACTGGTCGATCGATACCGGCCTCTCGGTGTCGTACGAGGTCGATCTGTTCGGCCGGGTCAAACGCGGGATCGAGGCAGCACGCGGCGACGAAGCCGCGGCCGCAGCCGATGCCGACGCGGTCCGCCTCGCCGTAGTCGCCGACACCACGCGCGCTTATGCCGATGCCGCCTCTGGCGCCGCGCGGCTCAAGGTGGCCAACCAGATCGTCGACCTGCTCGACAAATCACTGCAGCTGACCCAGCGCCGGCACGAGGCCGGGCTCGCCACGCAGCTCGACGTATCGCGCATTGCGACGCTCCGCCAGCAGCGCGCCGCCGACATTCCGGCGCTCGAAGCCGATCGCCAGGCCGCCTTGTTCCGCCTCGCGACCTTGACCGGCCGGCCCCCGGCAGATCTTCCGGCCGCGGCCGGCGAACGCGCCGTCGGTCTCGAGATCACCCAACCGATCCCGGTCGGCGACGGCGCTGCTTTGCTCAAGCGCCGCCCCGACGTCCTCGCTGCCGACCGCCGGCTGGCCGCCGATACCGCGCGAATCGGGGTCGCCACCGCCGATCTCTATCCGCATATCAGCCTGGGCGGGTCGATCGGCTCGACCGGTCCCAATATCGGCGACGTGTTCGGCGGCGGGCCGCTGCGCTGGCTGCTCGGGCCGTTGATCAACTGGGCCTTTCCCAATCAGGAAGGCGCGCGCGCCAAGATCGCGGCCGCCAAGGCCGACACCCAGGCGTCGCTCGCGACTTTCGACGGCACGGTGCTGCGCGCGCTCGAAGAGACCGAGACCGCGCTCAACGCTTACGCCCGCGCGCTCGACCGCCGCACCGCGCTCAAGGCGGCGCGCGACGAAGCGGCACGCGCCGCGGCGATCACGCGTGCGCAACAGCGCGAAGGCGCGGTCGATTCGCTCGCCTGGCTCGACGCCGAGCGCACCTATGCGGAAACCGAGGCGGCACTCGCCGATCAGGACGCGCGGATCGCCGACGCCCAGATCGACGTGTTCCGCGCCCTGGCGGGCGGCTGGTCGTAGAGTCGTTTTCAGCTTTGCTGAAACACACTGTAAGCGACCGGCCGCCGTCCTTGGAGGGCGGTGATCAGTCGATCCGCCCCGCCAGCGCAGCCCTCAGCGCTTCGAATTCCGCCTGCAGGCAACCGCCGACGAAATCCAACCCTTTGGGCGTCAGCCCGACCAATGTGCGGCGCGCGTCCTCCGGATCCGGCAACCGGGTGACATACCCCGCTTCCATCAGGAAGATGACGTGACGCAGCGCGGTCGAATGCGGCGCCGAACTGGCAAGACAGGCATCGCCGGTCGGCACCGCTCGCCGCTCGAACGCGGAGATGAACAAGTCGAGCAGGATGCTCCATTGCGCGCTGACCAGGCGGAGCTCCGACGCCACCTTCGTTCGTCGTCCCGCCGTCTTGAGCAGGAATTTGGCATAGGCGATCAGACCGGTATCGAGACTGGTGGACCGCCCGATTTCTCCCGCATCCGGCGCAGCCGGTGCGCGGAAAGGGTCCCGATCAAAAGACTCACCAGCAGTGGCAGTGCCCAATAGGGCTGCGTGCTGACGTAGAGTTCCTTGGGAAGGGCTGGATTCATGATTGCGGGAAAGTGCGCGAGACACCCTCCCAATTGAGATGCTGCTGTCCATAGCGGCCAGAACCTTGTGCTTTGGCGCGCGATGACGACGAGGACGACCAGGAATATGACGTCGACGACGATCACGCCCCAATTGGGTCCATGCCAATGGTGTCCGAACAGGCCAGCGGAGATCGAGGCGATGGCGGCGATCATGTAAGAAGTTGCCACCCGTCGCTCGGTCGCGCCGCCCCGAAACCATGCGAATACGCATAGGCTCGGAAACGCAATGACGTAGACGACAAGACCGATATAGAGATAGAGTTGCATAGGTTCTGATCCCTATAGCGGTCGACGAATTTACGCAGCCCTCGCCTTGCGGCGTGCCCCCATCAGTTTGTCGGTCCCACAGCCGACATCGGATCCATCCAGGCCCAGCGCGTCGCGCGTGACGGCGAGACGCTGATGGCATTTGATGGTGTCCTCGCGAGCCTCGAACAGGCGTGCGAGCGAATGCGCCGCCAGAACCGCGGCATCGTGGCCCACCTCGATCGACGCGCCGATTTCCATTCGGCCACGGACAATCGAGCCAATGAGATCGGTTTGGGCGACGATCGCACTGTCGATGCCGGTTTCGGCCGGCAGTAGCGCGCGCAGGATCTTTCGCGCGACCGCCAAATCAGTTGTCGGAAAGCCGGCGAGGTTACTAGTTTGGATTGATGCAACGGACATGATTCCCCCTCCGCCGGAACCAACCGGTCCGGCCAATCAAAAATCGACTGCTGGGTGTGCGCCTAGAGGCGCTCGATGAGCATGCGGATGGCGAGCATGTAGAGAGACACTGCCGTCACCATCAGCGAAGCCGCGATCAAAATCGCGGCGATCGTTCCAGGATAATTCAGGTCATTGGTCGGCCTTCCTCTTGTCGGGAACGGCCAGGGCAGCCGTTCGAGCCATGAGGAAGGCGCCGTCGAAACCTCATTCTCAACGCCGGAAATTGCCGATGAGGAAAAACCCCCTACCATTGCGCTGCTGCTCATCAGCGCGCGAACCGCGCTATCGCGATCGGTATAGCCGAGCTTTCGCACCGCATTGGCGATGTACGCGTCCACGGTTTTAGGGGAGAGTTCAAGGTCGGCAGCGATGTCCTTGGTGCGCTTGTGTTGCGCGACGCCCTTCAAACATTCGATCTCCCGGGGGGTCAACGAAGAGAAGCGCGAATCATCCATAACGCCAAGCTAGCCCAATGCCGAACCATTTTGGACCGTTTAGTATTTATTGGGTGCCAAGAAAATCGTCGCGATCGACGTCGCTAGCGCTTTTCAGACGCTAAATAGACACGATAGTTCATCCATCCGGCGCGGAGCGTAGCAGCGCTTGCTCGCTTGCCAGATCGTTACGGATCGTGGTCGCCGCCACGCCGCCTTCGCCCATCGCGTGGCTGATCTGATCCAGCCCCTTGACCACATCTCCCGCCGCATACAGGCGCGCGATATTGGTCCGCTGATGCGCATCGACGATCAGGCAGCCTTCGTCCGATCGCGCCGCGCCGAGACCGATGGCGAGCTCCGAATTGATGTCCGAGCCGAGCGCCGGATAGAGACTGTCGAAGCCCCAATCGCGTTGCGCGGTGCGCAGGCAAATCTGGTCGCCATCGATCGCAAAGCGGTCAGCGGGCCCATCGACCACCACTATCTCGCCTTTCGCCAATAATGCGCGCTCGTCCGGCGAGAGGTCGTGCTTTCCGTCCGGCGCAATCAACGTCACATCGGCGGTATAACTGCGCAGGAACATCGCTTCGCGCGTTCCGTGGCCGCCAGTGCCAAGCACGGCGACCCGACGGTCGGTCACTTCATAGCCGTCGCAGATCGGGCAATAACGCAGCAAGCCGCGCGCCAACGCAGTCGCATGCAGATCGTCGGACATCGGCGGACGGCGATTGACGACGCCGGTGGCGAGCAGGACGCTTCGCGTGGCGATGACCTCATCACCGGCCGAGACGTGAAAGCCGCCGGCAACCGCCTTCAGGCCGGCAACCTCTGCGCGTATCAATTCCGCGCCATAGCGGCTGGCCTGCGCCCGCATGCGAGCGAGCAGGTCGGTGCCGGCGATCCCGTCGGGAAACCCGGCATGGTTGCGCGTCATCGGGATCATCGCCGCACGGCTGTTGCCGGCATCGATCACCCGCACATCGAGATGAAAGCGCGCGAGATAGATGGCAGCGGTCAACCCGGCCGGACCGCCGCCCACCACGACACAATCAAGCATAGCGGCGGGCCGGTCCGGTGCGCGGCGAGCAGAGCAGCGAGGCCGTCAGACGGTCGCCTCGGTCAACGTAGTGGTTTCCGGCTTGGTGAGCCCATTCGCCTTGTAATTGGCGATCAGCTCTTCCTTGCGCGCCCGCAGTTGGTCGCCAAGTGCGTCCATGTCCAACCCGGCGTGGCGCGCCTGGCTGAACATGCCTTCCATCCGCTTTTCTTCCTCTTCGACATGATGCTCGATCTGTTCGGAGAGCACCTTGACCTTGGCATCGTAGAACTCGTCGCTCGGCGCGCCGGCCTCGATCTCGGCGATCAGCACCTTGGCGCCGTCATGCTCGACATAGGCTTCCTTGAGCAGATCTTCTTCGATCTTGCCCTCGCACGCCGGATAGAAGATCTCTTCCTCGATCTGGGCATGGACGGTCAGTTCGAGGCAAATTTCGAGCGCGATCTTCTGTTTGCGGCCTTCGCCGCTCGCCTTCTCGAACTGCTCGAACAATTCCTCGACCTTGCGATGATCGGCTTTCAGCAGTGCGATCGCGTCCTGTTTCTCGGCCATGTCGTTTCTCCTTGGATTTTCCTCTTGAACCGCGTCTGGTCAGGTTCGTTCCCGGAAGTCTTTTATTGCGAGTCGTTTGCACCCTGGGCGGGTGTCGAGTGGTCACGCGGACTCGCTTCGACAGGTCGCTCAGACTGGATCGGGCACGCCGGGCATTGCGGCTCCTGCTGCCGCCAGCGTCTCCCGCACGCGCGCCAAGGCTGCGCCGTGCGGGTCCTGTTCGCCGAGCAGCGCGAAAGTGCCATTGAGCGCGAATACGCAATGGCCATGAACGGTTGCGAGCAACGATCTCGCCAGTGCCGCGGCGCGGTCGCGGCGGTCGTCGGGCAGCACCGCCGCGATTTCTCCGCGCAAGATATCGGTAAGCACGCCGCGCTGCCGCGCATAGCGTTCGGGAAACGGCACCCCGACCGGCAGGCGGTGGTCGTAAATCGCCATCCACAGATTGCGGTTGCTCAGCGCGAAATCGAAATATGATGCGACCAGCACGGCGATGCGATCCGCACCGGCGGTTTCGAGCGATCTCGCAACCGTCTCCGCCCAGACCAGGAAAGTCCGGCCGTTGATTGCGAGCATCAGGTCGTCGAGGCTGTCGAACACGTTGTAGATCGTGCCGACCGAATAGCCGATCCGCTTCGCCACCTCGCGCGCCGAGAAGCGCTGATAGCCGACTTCGGCGAGCAACGTGTGCCCCGCGCCAACGATCAGCTGTTCGAGTTCGTCACGCGTATGATCCGACCGCCGTCCCATAAGACCTGACTAAATGCGAAACTGAACACTGTCTAATATTTTTATTGAACACCGCTCAATTCAGTGGCACATCACTTCCACCCGCCGACTCGACGGGTGTCGAATGGAGTTGTCCGAATGCAACCCGTTTACGTGACCGCGACCGCGCAATGCCTTCCGGGCGCGCCGATCGCGAATGACCGGATGGCCGATTATATCGGGCGCCTGTCGCCCGAGGCCGAACGGTTCGGTCGCCTGACCCTGCGCCAGAACGGCATCCGCTCGCGCCATTACGCGATCCGTCCCGACGGCAGCAGCGACTGGACCGTGGCCAAGCTCGCCGGGAAAGCAGTCAGCGATCTGATCGCGGACGCCGAGATCGATCGCGCCGCCATCGGGTTTCTCGCCACCGCCACGACCCAGAACGACCTGATGGTGCCGGGCCTGGCCAGCGGCGTGCATGCCGAATCGGGGCTGCCGCCGATCGAGCTCGCCAGCCTGCAGAGCGTCTGCGCGAGTTCGATGATGGCGCTGAAGGCGGCGGCGCTGCAAGTCGCCGCCGGCGAGCACCGCGCCGCGATCGCGGTCGGCGCCGAATTCTCCAGTCGGTATTTCCGACCCGGCCAATATCGCGGCACGGCCATGGTCAAGCTCGACGGCACCCTGCCCGGCGATGCCGAATTCCTGCGCTGGACCTTGAGCGACGGCGCGGCCAGCCTGCTGATCGAGGACCGCCCCGCGGCGCACGGTCTGTCGCTCCGCATCGACTGGATCTCGCTGCGTTCGTTCGCCGACCGCTTCGCGCCGTGCATGACCGGCGGCGGCGCGCACCAGCCCGATGGCTCGCTCAAGCCATGGAGTCTGCACGGCAGCGCCGCCGAGGCCGCTGCGGCGGGCGCGTTTCAGCTGCGCCAGGACGTCGACGCGCTCTATCGCATGCTGCCCGTCTGGCTCGGCGAGTTCATGCGGCTGGTTGACGAGAGGAAGATCGATCCCGTGTCGGTCGACTGGTTCCTGTGCCATTTCTCGGCGCATTCGCTGCGCCAGGAAATGGCGCGGCTTGCCGAGCGCGCGGGCTGCATGATCCCCGACGAGCGCTGGTTCACCAATATCTATGACAAGGGGAATGTCGGCGCCGCCGCCATCTTCCTGCTGATCGACGATCTGATGCGGTCGGGCCGGCTGACGCCCGGTCAGCGCATCCTCTGCGCCGTGCCCGAAAGCGGCCAGTGCATCATGGCCTATGCCGCAATGACCGTTGTCGAAGGAGACTTGCAATGAACGCCGTCATTCCCACGACCGCTGACAATCGCGCACTGGTCGAAGCCGCGCATCGCGGGCTCGCCCAGACCTGGATCGAGTTCGAAAGTGCGCTGGCGCAAGTGCCGGTCGTCGCGCGCCTGCTCGTCGGCAAGCTCCGGCTCGAGGATTATCGCCGCTTGCTGTTCAATCTGCGCCAGCAAGTGGTGGAGGGCAGCCGTTGGATCAGCCGCGCGGCGTCGAACCTGGGTCCCGATCGCGAGGAATTGCGCTCGCTGTTCGTCCGCCACGCGGTCGCCGAACATCGCGACTATCGTCTGCTCGAGGACAATTACGTCGCCGCGGGCGGCACCGCCGAAGACATTCGCGCCGGCCGCATGAACATCGGTTCGGAAGCGCTGTCGGCATTCATGTATCACGCCGCGTCGCGTCCCGATCCGATCGGGCTGCTTGGCGCGATGTATGTGATCGAAGGACTGGGCGAGCGCCTCGCCGGGCCGTGGTCGCAGGCAATCCGCGAACAACTCGGCCTTGGCGACGAAGCGGTAAGCTTCCTTGCCTATCACGGCGCCAATGATGCGGATCATCTCGACATGTTCGACCGCGCACTGGCGCTCGCCATCGCCGATCGCGCGACGGCGGACGAGATCGTGCGCCACGCGCGGATCGTCGCGCGCCTCTATCGCCTGCAGCTTGAGGAGATCGACCATGTCTGATCGCGTCACGCCGCACGATCCGCGCGATCCCGATCCGTGGCTCGCGCTGATGCTCGACCGTTCGCTGCCGCTGGCCGAGGAAGCCAAGGCCGCGCTGATCCGCGACCAGCAATCGCGCAGCCGTCAGTTCCTGCTGCCGCTGGTCCGCCCTCTGGCGCGCGCGATGATCGTCGTCGCGCAATTGGTCCACACGATCAGCCCGCGCTGGCCCAACGCGCCGCGACTGCTCCACCGCTCGATCGCGTTCGGTATGCGGCGCTTCCTCACGCCCGACGCCAACCGCCTGATCCTGCGGCACTTCCACCTTGGCGCACAGGTCCTGCGGTTCATTTCGGACAACGCCACGCCGGGCTATCATCCCGATTTGCGGCCGATGCGCCCGCGGCGGATCGCCGAGGTGAAGGACAATCTGCTCCTTCACCACGACCTCAACATCTACAATTTCCTGATCGACCTGAACCGCGAACTGGAGCGGCGCGGGGTAGCACTTGGCCGCGTCACCGATCTCGATTTCTCGGCGATCGAGGACGAGGTTGCACTCGACCCGCTGCCCAACGGCTGGCTCAACGTGATCGACCTGCAGACTGCAATTGAGCTCTACACGCCGGCTTATGCGATGTTGCTCAGCGATCGCGATTTCTGGCGGGCATCGAATTCGCTACAATTGGACGAGACGATCGGGCTTTATGCCGCGCGTCTGACGGGGGAGGAAAAGCATCTGGCGATGATCAACAACCGGCATCCCCTGGTGCCGTTTTCGACGCTGCGCGCGGGCTTTCGCCTGATGCTCCACGGTCTGTCGACCGAAGTGCTGCACGGTTTCCTGCGCGAGATGAAATCGCGCCAAGCCGCTGCTGCGGCCGCCTGATCCTCCCGGAGATTCACGATGTCCGCACCTGATTTCTCGCTGCTCGCGAAGCGCCGCTTCGGTCCGATGTTCGTCGTTCAGTTCATCGGCGCGTTCAACGACAACGCGCTCAAATATGCGATGCTCTTCCTCGTCACTTTCACGCTCTACAAAGGTGACGAGAATGGCGCGGCGTCGCTCGCGGCACTCGCCACCGGCCTCTTCATCCTCCCCTATTTCCTGTTCTCCGCGCTCGCGGGGCAGATCGCCGACGGGTGGGACAAGGCGAAATTGATGCGCATCGTGAAGGGCGCGGAGATCCTGTTCATGGCGATGGGCCTGGCCGGGCTGGCGCTGCAATCGGTGCCGCTGCTGCTGACGGTCCTGTTCCTGATGGGGTGCCATTCTACTATCTTCGGCCCGGTCAAATATTCGATCCTGCCCCAGCATCTCGGCCCCAATGAGATCATGGGCGGTACCGGCATGATCGAGGCGGGCACATTCCTCGCTATCCTGGCGGGCCAGCTGATGCCCAATTTCATCCCGCCCTGGGAAGCGGGCCTGGTCGCGACGGGGATGGCCGTAGTGGGATTCCTCGCCAGCCTGGCGATTCCGCCAGCACCCGCAGCTCCAGGCGTGGTGCCGGTCGACCGCAACGTGTTCCGCAGCACCTGGCAAGTGTTGCGATCGGGGCATGACGCGCGCGATGCTTGGCTGTGCATCTTGGGGATCAGCTGGTTCTTTGCGATCGGCGCGGTCCTGCTCAACGATTTCGCGCCGCTAGTCAGCAACCGGCTCGGTGCGGGCAAGCCAGTCGTGACCCTGTTCCTGCTGGTCTTCTCGATCTCGATCGCAATCGGTTCACTGGCGGTCAACCGCCTGCTCAAGGGCAGGGTGTCGGCCCGCTACGTGCCGCTCGCCGCCTTGCTGATGGCCGGGTTCATGATCGACCTGTGGCAGGCGACGCACCATTTCGTCGTCACCGCCCCCGGTGCCGATATCGCCCGCTTCGTGGCCGCGCCGGGCAGCTGGCGCATCCTGATCGACCTCGCCGGCCTCGCCTTTGCCGGAGGCATGTTCATCGTGCCGCTTTATGCCTTGCTCCAGACCAACAGCCCGGTCGCCGAGCGCTCGCGGATCATCGCCGCCAACAATATCGTCAATTCGCTCGTCATCGTGCTGGTGATGGCGGTGGTGATCGCGATGGCGGCCTATGGCGCGTCGATCCCCGCGGTGATCGCGACGATGGGCTTCTCGACCCTGGTCGTCGCGCTCATCAGCTGCTGGCTGCTGCCCGAAACGGTGATCAAGCGGCTGATGCGAACGCTGCTCGAAATCGCCTATCGCGTCGAGGTTCATGGCAAGGAGAATATGCCCAAGCCCGGCGAGCGCGCGGTCGTCGTGGTCAACCATGTGTCGTGGCTCGACGGTCTGCTGCTCGCGGTGTTCCTGCCCGGCAAGCCGGTGTTCGCGGTGCATAGTGCAGTGGTCGCGAGCTGGTGGATCAAGCCCGCGCTCAAGCTGTTCCGCGCCTTCCCGGTCGATCCGACCAATCCGATGTCGACCAAGGCGATGGTCAAGGCGGTCAAGGACGGCAATACCCTGGTGATCTTCCCCGAGGGACGAATCACCGTCACCGGCGCGCTAATGAAGGTGTTCGACGGCCCCGGCATGGTTGCCGACAAGGCCGATGCGCCGATCATCCCGGTGCGGATCGACGGCGCGCAATATTCGACCTTCTCCAAGCTGCGCGGCAAGGTTCGGCTGAAGCTGTTCCCCAAGATCACGCTGACCGTGCTGCCGCCGCGGCGGTTCGAGATCAAAGGCGAGATGACCGCGCGCGCCCGCCGCGCGATCGCCGGGCGCCGTCTCTATGACGAGATGAGCAGCATGATCTTCGCGACGTCGGAAACCGAGACGACGCTGTTCCAGGCATTGCTCGACGCCAAGGACGTCAATGGTGGCAAGTCGCCGATCGTCGAGGACATCAAGCGCGAGCCGATGACCTACAAGAAACTGGTCGTCGGCAGCATGGCGCTGGGCCGCGCGTTCGATCCGATCACCCGACAGGGCGAAGCCGTCGGCGTGTTGCTGCCCAATGTCGCCGGCGTGGTCGCGACTTTCTTCGCGCTGCAACGGATCGGGCGCGTACCGGCGATGCTCAACTACACGGCCGGGCTGACCAATTTGAAGGCGGCGTGCCAGGCGGCCGAGGTGCGCACGATCATAACCGCCCGCGCCTTCATCGCCCAGGGCAAGCTGGAGCCGATCGTCGAGGGCCTCGAAGCCGACGGGCGCAAGGTCGTCTATCTCGAGGATATCGGTGCCGGCATCGGCACAATCGCCAAGCTGCGCGCCTTGGTCGCGGCCCGCTGGGCCGGACGGTTGCATCGCCGCCGCAGGGTCTCACCCGACGACGCTGCGGTGATCTTGTTCACCAGCGGGTCGGAAGGGCTGCCCAAGGGCGTCGTCCTCACCCATCGCAACCTGCTGTCCAATTGCCAGCAACTGTCGGCGCGGATCGACTTCAACTCGTCCGACCTGGTGCTCAACGCATTGCCGGTGTTCCACAGCTTCGGGCTGACCGGCGGCACCTTGCTGCCGATCCTGAGCGGGATTCGCACTCTGCTCTACCCCAACCCGCTCCATTACCGGATCGTGCCCGCGCTCGCGTACGACGCCAATGCGACGATCCTGTTCGGCACCGACACCTTCCTGGCCGGCTATGCGCGGATGGGGCATAATTACGACTTCTACTCCGTCCGCTACGTCTTCGCCGGCGCCGAGCGCGTCCGCGACGAGACGCGCAAGGTCTGGGCCGAGAAATTCGGCGTGCGCATCTTCGAAGGCTATGGCGCAACCGAGGCCGCGCCGGTGATCGCGGTCAACACGCCAATGCACTTCAAGGCAGGCAGCGTCGGCCGCCTGTTGCCGGGGATCGAGGCCAAGGTCGAGCCGGTCGAGGGCATCTGGGAAGGCGGCAAATTGTCGATCCGCGGGCCCAACATCATGGCCGGCTACATGAAGGCCGACCGGCCGGGCGCGTTGCAACCCCCGGAAGAAGGCTGGCACGACACCGGCGATATCGTGACGATCGACGAGATGGGCTTCGTCACGATCCGCGGCCGCGCCAAGCGCTTCGCCAAGATCGGCGGCGAGATGGTTTCGCTGCCCGCGGTCGAGGGCTATGCCGCCGCGACCTGGCCCGACGCCGACCATGCGGTCGTGACGCGGACCGATGCACGCAAGGGGGAGCAGCTGGTGCTGTTCACAACGGCCAAGGGAGCGAAGGCGGCGGAGTTGCAGGCATGGGGCAAGGCCAATGGGATTGCTGAACTTGCCATTCCACGCGACATTCGGGTGGTCGACGCGCTCCCGGTGCTCGGGACGGGAAAGCTCGATTATGTGACGATGGGGGCAACGGCGGCAACGTAAGTTGCGAATCCAACCTCCCTCCGTTGGTAACCCTGGCCTTGTGCCGGGGTCCACGGCGAGGCAGGCGCTGGACAAGAGGCTCTTGCTTCGGGATTGAGGCACAGTGGATCCCGGCACAAGGCCGGGATGACGGAGTAGTAGTGGGTCACCAAATAGGGACGACGGCTGTATGCGTGTTCTGCTGACCGGCTTGCTCCTTCTCCTGGCGCTCCTGCCGCGCGCGGCGGCGGCACAGACCGTCGAGAGCCCTGCGGAAGCCCTGACCCGCGACGCCGCCGAATACGCCAAAATCTTCGCAGTGCCGCAGGGTGAAGCCGAGCGCCGCCTCTCCGCGCTCGATGCCAGCGTTCCGATCACGGACGCAATCGAAGCCCGGTATCGCGACCGCATCGCCGGTATCTCGATCCAGCACCGCCCCGACTTCCGCATCAACGTCTACCTGACCGGCACGGACGCCGTCCCCGACGAGACTTTGCAGCTCGGCGGGATGACCGTCCCCGTCACCTTTCGAACGGGCGCGCTCGCCTCGCGCGACAAAGTGATCTGGGCAGTGACCTGGCACCAGGCGCAGATCCGCGCGATGTTCTCACGCCCGCCCGCCATGGGCCTCGACCCACGCACCGGCGAATTGGTCGTGCTGATCACCAGCGGCGAGGCGAAGAGCGGCGTCGAGCAATGGCGCAAGAAGGTGGAGGCGGTGGCGGGCGTCCCGGTCAGCATCCGCGTGGTCGACCAGGTCGACGTCAACCTGGCCTCGCCAGCGGGCGGCGCGCGGCTCGAGGGGAACAGTCCCGACGACGGCAAGCGTTACCTCTGCACCAGCGGCTTCGTCGTTACCGACGGCACGCGCTACGGCGTCGCCACCGCCGCGCATTGCCTCGACCAGATGAGCTTCATCGCGCCCGACCATAGCGAAGTGCCGCTGAACTTCGTCGGGCAATGGGGATGGGGCTATCACGACGTCCAGATCGGCACGGTGGCTGAACCGCTCGCCGGCCTGTTCTACGCCGACACCGCCAAGACGATCGAGCGGCCGGTCACTGGGATGCGAACGCGCGACCAGACGCGCGCGGGCGACTTCGTCTGCCATCGCGGTGAGCGTACCGGCTATAGCTGTGCATTGGTCGAACTGACCGATTTCGCGCCGGCCGGCGATCTGTGCGGCGGCGCCTGCCTGCCGACCTGGGTCACGGTATCGGGACCGACCTGCAAGGGCGGCGACAGCGGCTCGCCGGTTTTTTCGGGGACGACCGCGCTCGGCATCCTCAAAGGCGCGACCTATCGTCCCGACGGCAGTTGCGCCTTCTATTTCTACATGTCGGTCGATTACCTGCCTCAGCCCTGGTCGCTGGTATTGGACACGGCGCCCGCGCTGCCCGGCGTTCAGCGGCCCTTACCCCCTGTCGCCTCGACGGAGATTGGTGCAAGGGGACAGCCATGACCGCGATAGGTATTTTGGGAAGCGAGGGCCGGATGGGCCGCGCGATCGCCGCGATCGCCGCCGATTTCGGCGCGACCGTGGCGGGTGGGATCGACGCCGACGGTGATCCGTTGGCATTGGCCAAGAGCGCGGACGTGCTGGTCGACTTCACCGCCCCTTCGGCGCTCGAAGCGAACCTGGCAGCGGCGTGCGAAGCAGGAACGCCGATCGTCGTCGGCACCACCGGGCTGGGCCAAGCCCATCATGACCTGATCGACAATGCCGCGGCGCGGGTCGCCGTGCTGCAGACCAGCACCACCTCGCTCGGCGTCACCTTGCTCGCGCGGATCGTCGCCGATGCCGCCGCGCGGCTTGGGCCGGAATGGGACATCGAGATCGTCGAGGCGCATCATCGCCACAAGGTCGACGCGCCGTCGGGCACCGCCTTGCTGTTGGGCGACGCCGCCGCCGAGGGACGTGGCGCCAAGCTCGCCGACCTCAAGGTCGTCGATCGAGCCGGGCTGACCGGAGCGCGCAGCGAAGGAACGATCGGCTTTGCGTCGATCCGCGGCGGATCGATTGCCGGCGACCATCAGGTGATCTTCGCCGGGCCGGGCGAGCGGCTCGAACTGATCCATCGCGCCGAAAGCCGCGAGATGTTCGCGCGCGGCGCGGTCCGCGCGGCCATGTGGCTCGCCGGCCAGCCGGCGGGGCGCTACACGATGCCCGAAGTCCTCGGGCTCTGAGGCGCGCAATGAACAAGGCCGATGTGGTCGAGTTCTTCAGCCGTCTCGCCGCCGACAATCCGCATCCCGAAACCGAGCTCGAATCGGGCAATCCCTATCAATTGCTGGTCGCGGTCGTGCTGTCGGCCCAGGCGACCGATGTCGGCGTCAACAAGGCGACGCGAAAGCTGTTCCAGGACGTGCATACTCCGGAGCAGATGGTGCAGCTCGGCGAGGAGAAGCTCAAGGAGCACATCAAGACGATCGGGCTGTTCAACACCAAGGCCAAGAACGTTATCGCCCTGTCCGAGCAATTGATCGCCGAGCATGGCGGCGAAGTCCCCGACGATCGCGACGAACTCGAGAAACTGCCTGGGGTCGGACGCAAGACCGCCAATGTCGTGATGAACGTCGCGTTCGGCGCCGAGACCTTCGCGGTCGACACGCACATCTTCCGCGTCGGCAACCGCACCGGGCTGGCGCGCGGCAAGACGCCGCTGGCGGTCGAGCTCAAACTGGAGAAGGTCGTGCCGCAGCCGTTCCGGCTGCATGCTCATCACTGGTTAATCCTGCATGGCCGATATGTCTGCAAGGCACGCACGCCCGAATGCTGGCGATGCGTCGTTGCCGATCTTTGTGCGTTCAAGCCCAAGACGCCGGCGCCCAAATCGCGCGCCGCCTGACACGGAGTTAGAAAAGCCATGCGCCCGCTGCTGTTCATCCTCGCCGCCGCCGCCATCGTCGCCCCGTTGAGCGCGAAGGACAAGGAAGTCCCGCCCGCGACTCCCGCCGGCCCGGCGGTCGATTGCGTCAATCTGAGCCAGGTGCGCGAGACGCATGTCCGCAGCGACCAGGTGATCGATTTCGAGATGAACAACCGCAAGATCCTGCGCAACACCTTGCCCAGCGCCTGCCCCGGCCTCGGCTTCGAGGAGAGGTTCGCTTATTCGGTGTCGACCAACCAATTGTGCTCGGTCGATACGATTACCGTGCTGCAATCGGGCGGTGCCGGCCCCGGCCCGCGCTGCGGCCTGGGCAAGTTCCAGCCGGTCACGATCACCAAATAGCCGCGAAATGAGCGCGCAATAGAATCGCTGGCGCGCGCGGCGATGCTTTGCTAGGCGCACCCCGCTCGCACCCGTAGCTCAGCTGGATAGAGCGCTGCCCTCCGAAGGCAGAGGCCACAGGTTCGAATCCTGTCGGGTGCGCCACTCATTCACGATGTCGCGTTGATTGGCTGGTTCGTACGGAACGGGTACGAAACCCTGTTCTGGCGGCACTCCAGCCCGTCGGTCAGGAGCAGCTGCGATGGTGACACCAGCATCCGTCACGACAGGTAGAAACGCGGCGTCGACGGCCGGCATGCGCCATCTGGATGGCGACGTCTTCCTGATGGGATCTGAGCGTTTCTACCCGGAAGAAGCGCCGGTGCGCCCGGTGCGCGTCGATCCCTTCTGGATCGACGAGGCGCCCGTCACCAACCGCCAGTTCGCGCAATTCGTCGCCGCGACCGGTCATCGGACATTGGCCGAGATCGCCCCGGATCCGGCCGACTATCCGGGCATGCCGATCGATATGGCGCAACCCGGATCGCTGGTATTCGAGCCGACCGCGGGCCCGGTCGATCTGCAGGATTTCTCGCAATGGTGGCGATTCAGCTTTGGCGCGGACTGGCGACATCCACTCGGCCCCGATAGCGCGATCGACGATCTGGCCGATCACCCCGTGGTCCACATCGCTTACAGCGATGCCAAGGCCTATGCCGACTGGGCGGGCAAAAGCCTGCCTACCGAGGCGGAATGGGAATATGCCGCGCGCGGCGGTCTGGACGGCGCCGAATTCGCCTGGGGCGACGAACTGGCGCCCGAGGGGAGAATGCTCGCCAATTACTGGCAAGGCGCCTTTCCGTTCGTCAACCAGCTGCTCGACGGATGGGAGCGCACGTCGCCGGTCGGTACCTACCCCCCCAACGGGTACGGACTGTCCGACATGATCGGCAATGTCTGGGAGTGGACCGCGGACTGGTGGGCTTTGCCGACGGTCGAAAAAAAGAAGCGCGATGGTGCCTGCTGCGTACCGGCCAATCCACGCGGTGGGCGCGAGCGCGACAGCCGCGATCCGCTCACGCCGCACATACCGATCGGGCGCAAGGTACTGAAGGGCGGATCGCATCTCTGCGCCGCCAATTACTGCCAGCGCTATCGCCCGGCGGCGCGGCACGCCCAGGCGATCGACTCCTCGACGAGCCATATCGGCTTTCGCTGCGTGCTCCGAACGACAAAAGCTGCCTAACGTTGCGCCCCAATAGTTTTCGTGTCGGCAACCTGCGCCATCGCCGTTCCGGGCGGCGCGACGGCCTCACCGACGATGATCAATGTCGGGCGATCGTCGGCGATCGTCGCGACCGCGAACGGCAGCAGGTCGAGCCGGGTCTGCAGCCTCGTCTCGCCCGGCAGGCTGATATCGCACGCGACGATAACGGGCGTCGCCGCGGCAAGCCCGGCCGCGATCAGGTTGCGACTGATGTCGGCCGCGGCACCGCGTCCCATGTAGAAGGCGATCGTCGCTTGCGGATCGGCCAGCCGGCGCCAATCGAGGTCGAGCGGGTGGCCAGGGGCGGCATGCGCGGTAACGAATTCGACGCGGCGCGCATGACCGCGCAACGACAGCGATAGCCCCGCCGATGCCGCGGCGGCGCTTGCCGCGGTGATGCCGGGGCATATCCGGACGGCGATGCCCTCGGCGGAGAGGGCAGCCATTTCCTCTGCCGATCGGGCGAACAGCGTCGGGTCGCCTCCCTTGAGGCGGACGACGCGCTCGCCGTCGCTGGCCGCTTCGATCAACAGGCGGTTGATCGCTCCCTGGTCGCGCGAATGGCGTCCGGACCTTTTGCCGACCGATACCAGCCTGACATGGTCGGGAATGAGGTCGAGCACGCCGGGTCCGACCAGGGCGTCGTGGAACACCACCGAGGCGCGGCGCAACAGTGCCTCGGCCTTGCGCGTCAGCAAATCGGGGTCTCCGGGACCGGCGCCGACCAGCCAGACGCCGCCCGATGGAAAGTCATCGACCGACATTGATACTCTCCCGATTGGCGTGATCGGCGATCAATCCGGCGATCGCCGGACGGCACGATCCGCAATTGGTCCCTGCGCGCAGCGCCGCGCCGACAGCGGCAACGTCCGCCAGGCCATCCGCGCGGATCGCGTCGGTGATCGCGCGCGCTCCGATATCGAAACAGACGCAGACGATCGGGCCGCGATCGACGCTCGGCCCCGGCGCGCGGCCGGCGAGCAGGGTTGGTGCGACCTCGGGCGCCGCCAATTGCGCGATCAGCCAGTCGCGCGACGGCAGCACGCCCTCCGACGTGACGAACAACAAGGCCGCCAGCTGCCCATCGCGGATAATGGCGATGCGGCGCGATCCCTTGGCGGGGTCGACAGCTTCGATGCGGTCGCCCTGCGGCAAGAGGCGTTCGATCGCCGCGGCGTCGCCATCGCCGGCCAATTCCCATAGCGTTCCTTGCGGCACCGCGACGCGGGTCGCCCACAGACAATCGGGCATCGCGCCCGGCTCGCCGCGCATCAGCAGGAAGCCGCGCCACTCGGCCGCCACCGCCGCAATCGCCGCCGGCGTCGTCTTGAAGCCGGGCTGGCCCGATTGCGGATCGACCAACGGGCGCGGCAACAGCCCGGTGCGTCCGCCGGTCGATCCGCGATCGGTCCAATGGATCGGGACGAACAATTCGCCCGGCCGCTGCGCGTCCGTCACGGAAACGCGATAAAGGCTCTCGCCGCGCGGCGTCGACACCCGGGCCAGCGCGCCGTCGGCGATATCCAACCGCGCGGCGTCGTCGGGATGGATTTCGACCAACGGCTCCTCGCGATGGCGCGCCAGCCTGGGGGCGAGCCCGGTGCGCGTCATGGTGTGCCATTGATCGCGATACCGCCCGGTATTGAGCGTCATCGGCCAGCGTTCGAGCGGCCGCTCGCCGGCACGCTGGGTGACGGTGACCAGCCGCGCGCGCCCGTCCGGCGTCGGAAAGACGCCCTCGGCAAAGGCGTCGTCGCCCCAGCGGAACGGCTCCATCGTCTCATAATCGCTGTTGCCGGGCGTCGCACGGTCGAGACGGAAGCGGCGTGCTCCGTCATTCTGGTAGGCGCTCAGCCGGACATGCTCGCGCCACACGTCCACCGGACGGTCAAAAGCGAAAGCCGATCGCCAGCCCATCCGGCGGCCGACTTCCTTGATGATCCACCAATCGGGCCGCGCCTCGCCCGGGGCTGCGAAGATCGGGCGCTGGCGGCTGATGCAGCGCTCCGAATTGGTCACCGTGCCGTCCTTCTCGCCCCAGGCCGTCGCCGGCAGCCGGACATGCGCGAAGCGGCTGGTGTCGGTATCGGCGATGACATCGGACACGACGACGAACGGACAGGTGGCCAGCGCCTCGCGCACCTGGCCGGCATCGGGCATCGAGACGGCGGGGTTGGTCGCCATGATCCAGATCGCCTTGATCCGCCCCTCGCCGACGCCGCGGAACAGGTCGACGGCCTTCAATCCCGGCTTGGTCGCCATGTTGGGCGCGGCCCAGAACCGCCCGACCCGCGCCACATTGTCGGGCGCGAAGTCCATATGCGCCGCCAGGGTCGTAGCGAGCCCGCCGACTTCGCGTCCGCCCATCGCATTGGGCTGGCCGGTGATCGAGAACGGCGCCGCGCCGGGCGTGCCGATCCGGCCGGTCGCGAGGTGCAGATTGGTGATCGCGTTGACCTGATCGGTGCCGCTGACCGACTGGTTGATGCCCTGGCTGAACATCGTGACCGTGCGCGGATTGGCGGCGAACAGATCGTAGAAACGTCTGAGGTCGGCGGGTTGGACGTCGCACGCCCGCGCTGTCGACCACAGATCGTTCCCCTCTCCAAGCTTGTCCCAGAAATCGCCGGGAATATTGACGTGCCCAACGAGATAGTCGTGATCGATCAGCCCCGCGTTGCGGCACCAGGCGAGCAATCCGTTCATCAGCGCGACGTCGCTGCCCGGTCGAATCGCCAGGTGCAGATCGGCTTCGGCCGCGGTTTCGGTGCGGCGCGGATCGATCACCACCAGCTTCGTGCCGCGCGCCGCCCGCGCGGCCATGATCCGCTGATAGACGATCGGGTGGCACCAGGCAGTGTTCGACCCGACCAATACCATCAGGTCGGCGGCGTCGAGATCGGCATAGCTTGCCGGCACCACATCCTCGCCGAACGCGCGGACATGGCCGGCGACCGCACTCGACATGCACAGCCGCGAATTGGTGTCGATGTTCGCCGAACCGATGAACCCCTTCATCAGCTTGTTGGCGACGTAATAATCCTCGGTCAGCAACTGGCCGGAGACGTAAAAGGCGACGCTGTTCGGCCCGTGCCGCGCGATCGTGTCGCGGAAGCGCCGCGCGACGAGATCGAGCGCGCGATCCCAGCCAACACGCTTGGTCCCGATCATCGGATGGAGCAGGCGCCCTTCCAATCCGACCGTCTCGCCGAGATGCGTGCCCTTCGAGCACAGCCGGCCGGAATTGGCGGGATGATCGGGATCGCCGGCGATCTCCACGCTGCGCTCGCCGGTCCGCCGAGCGACGATTCCACACCCGACTCCGCAATAAGCGCAGGTGGTGCGTATCTCCACTAGCCCCTCCCCTTCAGGGGAGGGGTTGGGGTGGGGCCTCTCCACGGGCGATTGGCTTGTGGCACTACCCCACCCCAAACCCCTCCCCTAAAGGGGAGGGGCTTATTTGATGCGCCATTCACGCCGCGGCCTTCAGCGTCGAGCTGCGGCACAGCAGCACGCGGCCGGCGTCGACCTTGACCGGGATCGTCGGCGCGCAGCCTTTGTCCTCCCCCTGCGCCTCGCCGGTCGCCAGCGCGATCCGCCAATTGTGCAGCGGGCAGGCGACGCTGTGGCCGTGGACGATGCCCTGGCTGAGCGGTCCGCCTTTATGCGGGCAGCGGTTGGCAAGCGCGAACACGCGGTTGTCGGCGGTGCGGAACACCGCGACTTCCTCGCCGCCCGAGACGGTGACGGTACGGCTGCCGCGCACCGGAATCTGATCCAGCCAGCCGATATCGAGCCAATCGCCGATCATTGCGCGACCTCCAATGCCAAGGGTTGAAAATGCGCCATATGCGCATGCTGCTCGCGCGCCGCGCCCGAGGCGCGTTCGGCCCAGGGATCGTCCTGGCTGAAGGTCTGCGAATACCAGAAGCGCTCGGCGAGCGCGGCGCGGCCGGCTGCGTCCTCGACCACGCGATCCTTGATATGCTGCAGCCCGACGCGCTCGATCCACGGCGCGGTGCGCTCGAGATAGCGCGCTTCCTCGCGATAGAGCTGGACGAAGGCGGCGGCGAAATGGATCGCCTCTTCCTCGGTCGCGACCTTCGTCAACAAATCGGTCGCGCGGACATGGATACCGCCATTGCCGCCGACATGGAGTTCGTAGCCCGAGTCCACACAGACTACCCCGAAATCCTTGATCGTCGCCTCGGCGCAGTTTCGCGGGCAGCCGGAAACCGCCATCTTGAACTTGTGCGGCATCCAGCTGCCCCAGAAACCGCGCTCGAGCTTGACGCCCAGGCCGGTCGAATCCTGCGTGCCGAAGCGGCACCATTCCGAACCGACACAGGTCTTCACCGTGCGCAGCGCCTTGCCGTACGCGTGGCCCGACACCATGCCGGCGGCATTGAGGTCGGCCCAGACCGCGGGCAGATCCTCTTTCTTGATTCCGAAAATGTCGAGCCGCTGGCCGCCGGTCACCTTGACCATCGGCGCGTCGTACTTCTCGACCACGTCGGCCATGGCGCGGAGCTCCTGCGGGCTGGTGATTCCGCCCCACATGCGCGGGACGACCGAATAGGTGCCGTCCTTCTGGATATTGGCGTGGAGACGCTCGTTGACGAAGCGGCTCTGCTGGTCGTCCTGATACTCGCCGGGCAGCGCGCAGAGCAGGTAGTAATTGAGCGCGGGGCGGCAGCCCGAACAGCCATCCGGGGTCGACCAGTGCAGCTTGTGCATCACCTCGGGGATCGAGCGCATGCCTTGCGCGACGATCTCGCGCCGGACGTCGTCATGACCGAAGCTGGTGCATTTGCACATCGTCTTCGGGCCCGTCTTGACATCTTCGCCAAGCGTGAGGGCAAGCAGGGTTTCGACCAACCCGGTACATGATCCGCAGCTCGCGCTCGCCTTGCAGCCCGAGCGTACCGCGTCGAGGCTGTGCGCTCCTTTGGCGATACAGGAAACGACCTGACCCTTGCTGACGCCGTTGCAGCCGCAAATCTCCGCCCCTTCGGAGAGCGCCGCAACGGCCGCCTTAGGGTCCGCCTGGCCCCCTCCCGAGGCAAAGGCCTGGCCGAAGATCAACAGGTCGCGCGTCGCCGAGATGTCCTCGCCGCGCCGCATCAGGTCGAAATACCAGCCGCCATCGGCGGTATCGCCATAGAGGACCGCGCCGACGACGCGGTCGTCCTTGAGCACGACGCGTTTGTAGACGCCCCGGCTGGCGTCGCGCAGCACGATGTCCTCGCACCCATCACCGCCGGCGAAATCGCCCGCCGAGAATACGTCGAGCCCGGCCACCTTGAGCTTGGTCGAGGTGACGCTCGCGCGATAACCGCTGGGTCGCTCGACCAGTCCATCAGCTAGTGCGCGGCACATATCCCAGAGCGGCGCCACCAGCCCATAGACCTGGCCGTCATGCTCGACGCATTCGCCGACCGCGAGCACGTCCGGGTCGCTGGTGACCATATGGTCGTCGACCTGGATGCCGCGGCCGACCGCGAGACCGGCCTCGCGTGCCAGCGCGACCGAGGGACGGATGCCGACCGCCATCACCACCAGGCCGGCGGGAATCTTGCGGCCGTCCTTGAGCCGCACCGCTTCGACCTTGCCATCGCCCAGTATCTCTGCGGTGTCGGCACCGGTCAGCACGGTCTGGCCGCGCGCTTCCAGCGCCGATTTGAGCAGCCAGGCCGCCGCTTCGTCGAGCTGGCGTTCCATCAGCGTCGGCATGAGGTGAAGGACGGTGACGGTCATCCCGCGCAGCGATAGGCCGTGCGCCGCCTCCAGGCCGAGCAGACCGCCACCGATCACCACCGCGCTGCCGCCGCGATCGGCCGCCGCCAGCATATGATCGACGTCATCCATGTCGCGAAAGCTGATCACACCGGGCAAATCCTTGCCCGGTACCGGAATGATGAACGGGTCGGATCCGGTCGCGATCAGCAATTTGTCGTAACGCACCGACCGGCCCGACCGCGACGTCACGGTCTTGGCGGCGCGATCGATCTTCGTGACCGGATCGCCAGCGACCAGCTCGATCCCGTTATCGGCGTACCAGGCGGCGTCGTTGATCACGATCTCGTCGAACGTTTTCTCGCCCGCCAGTACCGGCGACAGCATGATGCGGTTGTAGTTCACCCGCGGCTCGGCGCCGAAGATCGTCACCCGATAGCGCCCGGCGTCCCGTGCGATCAGTTCCTCGACCGCACGGCACCCGGCCATGCCGTTGCCGATGACGACGAGGTGAGGAAGGCCGGGCGCCGCGCCGGAAGGAATATCCGGCACGGGGTCGGGATCGGATGCGGAAACAAGGAAATCCATCACAAGCTCCAATCGAGCTGCAGCCAGAATTTGCGGGTGTCAGTGGCGAAGCCGTCCGCCTGGTAATCGGCATAGCGGGCGGAAAGGCTGGTCTTGCCGAGCTTGGCGCTGGCGAGCAGGTCGATCTCGTCGCCATAAAGGCGGGTCTGCCGATCGCTGGCGAAGCGGTGATAGACCGCCTGCAGCGTCAATGCCTTGAACGGCCCCGCCTGTTTCCAGCCATAGCCGAGATTGCCGTAGAGATCGCGGACGCCGTCGGGCGGCGTCGTCAGGAACTTGTCGGCCCAGCCCTGGAACTTGAAGCCGGTGGCGATCGGCGTCTCGAACGCAGTGAGCGCCACGCCCTTGTCGGCGCCGAGCACTTCATACCCTGCACCGAGCTTGAGCGCATGCAGTTCGAGCCCCGCGTCGATCAGATAATAATCGGCGCGATAGCGATTGGGATTGCGATCGTAATCGGACTGCGTCGCATAGCTCAATTGGTAGGTCAGCTTGACCGCCTTGGCCAAAGCCCGGGCGCCTGCCAGCCGCGCGCCATAGGTCTGGCTGGACAGGCGGAAGCCCTGCACCGCGGCTTCGTCCTGATCGACCAGATAGGCGAAGCCGGTGATCGTTCCGATCGGGCTGGCATAGGACAAATTGCCCAGGACGTTATTGCCCCCGATCGACCGCGGCCGCGCGCCGACGCCGTCGATGCCCCAGACGGTGTTCACTCGCCAGGCATAGGTCAGGTCCGCCTTCAGCCCTTTCACGCCGGTCCATTCGACTCGTGCGGCATCGAAGGTCTGGCCGTTCTGGCGAAACGGCACCGCACCGACAAAGCGTTCGTCGTCGAGCGCGATCCGTTGGCGGCCGACGGTCAGGGCGACGGCCTTGGTGCGGTATTGGAGTTGCGCGCGGTACAGCGCGATATTCTGCGGGTCGGCAATCAACGGGCGCGTCGCCGCGCCATGCAGCCCGTCATAATAGTCGCCGGTCAGCGCCAGGGTACCCTGCATTTCGACGATCGCGGAAAGCGGTCCGCTGCTCGCCTGCACCCCGCTGCGGATGCGGATCGTCGTCGCCTCCGAGTCGCGGGGCAGACCCGCCTGATCGACATTCTCATAGCGCAGTCGCGCGTCGATCAGCGGCTTCAATTTGATGTCCTGCGCCATGGCGGGACTTGCTGCCAGCGCGCTTCCAAGGATCAACCAGGCAGGTTTCATCGCGTGTCTCCCCTACTCTCGTTCAGATCCGGACGCCTGCCGCCGCGCCCCAGCGCCGGCGCCAGGAATGCTTGACGATCAACAGGCCGAGCCCGGCGATCACCGCGAGCCCCGCGAAGATCAGGAAGCCGGGCGCAAAGCTGCCGGTCAGCTGCTTGGCGATGCCGAGCGACGAGGCGAGGTAGAAGCCGCCGACACCGCCCGCCATGCCGACCAGCCCGGTCATCACCCCGATCTCCGCGGCGAAACGCTGCGGCACAAGCTGGAACACCGATCCGTTGCCGATCCCCAGCGCCAGCATGGCCAGCACGAACATCGCCATCGCGGTGACCAGCGTCGGCGCCATGCTGACCGCCACCAGCGCCAGCGCGGCGGCGGCGAACACGGCGGTCAGCGCCTTCACGCCGCCGACCCTGTCGGCGATCGCGCCACCCAGCGGACGGACGAGCGATCCGGCGAACACGCAGGCGGCGGTGCAATAGCCCGCCGCCACCGGGGTCAGCCCGAAGCGATCGGTGAAATAGATCGGCAGCGAGGCGGCGAGCCCGACGAACCCACCAAAGGTCACCGCATAGAAGCCCATCAGCCACCAGGCATCGCCCGACTTGAGCGGATGGAGATATTCGGTGAGCGACTTGGGCGCCGGCCGGTTGGGCGCATCGCGCGCCATCAGCTGATAGGCGATCAGCACGGCCGTCAGCGGAATACAGGCCAGGCCGAGCACGGCGTTCCAGCCGAATGCCTTGGCCAGCAGCGGCGCGAACAGAGCGGCGAGCACGGTGCCCGAATTGCCCATGCCGGCAATCCCCATCGCCTTGCCCTGATGCTGTGGCGGGTACCAGCGGCTCGCCAGCGGCAGCGCGATCGCGAAGCTTGCCCCGGCAAAACCAAGGATCACGCCAAGCGCCAAGGTGCCGGCAAAGCTGGTCACGCCGGCCAGCCAGGCGGTCAGCAATCCGACAATGACGATGATCTGGCTGATCGTGCCCGAGCGCTTGGGACCAATACGGTCGACGAGCAGGCCGTTGACCACACGCAGCACCGCGCCGGCAAGCGTCGGGGTCGCCACCATCAGGCCCTTTTCGGCCGGCGTCAGCGCCAATGTCTTGGCGATTTCCGGGGCGAGCGGCCCCAGCAATACCCAGACCATGAAGGCGAGGTCGAAATACAGGAAGGCGGCGATCAGCGTCGGGACATGCCCGCTCGACCAGAAGCCGTTCTGCTGCCTGCCTTGTTCCCTGTTCCAGAATGCGGTCGCCATGCGGATCCCCTTCGCGTGCGATGGACAAGAAAAAAGCCGCCCTGACGGCGGCCAATATCGGCGCGTCAGGGCGGCTTCGTTGCCTTGGCGGATCGTCGGACCCGCCCCGCAATCACCCCCGTCGGTGGAGGTCGTCGCGGTTATTTCGTGCCGAGCGTCATTGCCCTGCGAACGGGATGATGCGTGATTCGCTTGCCGGACGCAAGCTTATTTCGCACTTGCAGCAAAAATCAGGGCAGCGACGCCAGATAGGTCTCCGCATCGTCGGGATCGAACGCACGGCCATCGAAGAAGCGGTCGGCGCCGAGCACCAGCCTGCCTTGCACCGATCCCGCGCCGAGCGGATCGCCGATCGCGCCTTCCAGCTTCGAGCTCGCGCCTGGCAAGATCGCGCCCGATCCGGCCAGCGCGCGGCGGTACAGATCGGGCCTGAACACGCCTTCGGCGCGGACAGCTTCCTCGGATGAGAAAGGCGTGCCGTCCCAGCGCGTCATTTGCGAATAGAGCCACGCCGCCTGGCTGCGCCACGGAAAGTTGGCCGCCTCGCGGAACTGAAACATGAAATCGGGAATGTGGAGCGGCGTCGCGCCTTGCGACAGGCGGACCCGATCGGTGATCGCACGCAGGATCGTCTCCTCCGGCGCCGCCAGATAGGCGGGCTGCGCCAGGATCCGCGCATTCTCTTCCGCCGCATCGGGCTCGACGAAATGCGCCGCGGCATCGTGCAGCGCCCGGATCAGCCGGTCGACCAGATCGGGCGATGCGCTCGCCGTCTCGCGTCGCATCGCGAGCACCTTCTCGACCCCGCGCCGCCAAATCTGCGCGGTCACCAGCGCGATCCGCCCGACGCCGCGATCGACCGCCACGCTGTTCCACGGTTCGCCGACACAGATGCCGTCGACTTCTCCCGCGGCGAGCGCGTCCGCGGCGAAAGGCGGGCTGATCGTGACGATCTCGACATCCAGATCGGGCCGGATGCCGACCGCCGCCAGCCAGTAGCGCAGCATGTAATTGTGGCTCGAATAGCGATGGACAACGCCGAACCGGAGCGAGCGACCAGCTTGCGCCCGCGCCAGCGCAACTTGGCGGAGGCGTTCCCCGATTGTCCGCGGGTCGCCGAGCCGGCCGCTCTCGAGCGTCTCCGCCGCGAGCGGGATCGAGAAGGTGATCGCGTTGCCGTTAAGGCCGAGCGCGAACGGCACGTCGATCTCGACCGCTGGCCGGCCGCGGCCGAGCGCGGTTGCGATCGCCAGCGGCGCGATCATATGCGCGGCATCGGTATGGCCGTAGAGCAGGCGATCGCGCACAGTCGCCCAACTGAGATCCCGCACCAGCTCGATCTCGAGTCCGTGTGCCGCCGCAAATCCCTGCTCGCGCGCCAGGATCGGCAAAGCGGCATCGACCAGCGGCAGGAAGCCGATCCGGATGCGGTCGAGCGTCATGTGTCGTCCCCCATCAGCGCCGCGCTGGTGATGATGGCTTCCGCCACTTCGGCGATGCGACGGTTGGATTGCATCGCGTGGCTGCGCAGCAAGGCGTACGCGGCGGGCTCGTCGATCGCACGGCGGCGCATCAGGATCGCCTTCGCCTTGTCGATCGCGGCACGGTCGGCCAGCGCGTTGCGCGCTTCGTGAAGCTCGGCCTGGAGCCGTGAAAAGGCGTTGAAGCGCCGCACCGCCAGATCGACGATCGGCATGATCCGCTGCTTCGACAGGCCGTCAATGATATAGGCCGAAACGCCGGCATCGATCGCCGCGGCGGTCGTCTCCGGATTGCTCTGGTCGACGAACATCGCGATCGGTTTCGCCAGCGCCCGCGACACCGCGAAATATTCCTCCAGCACGTCGCGGCTGGGGTTTTCGAGGTTGATCAGCACGACTTCGGGGTTGGTCGCCTCGATTTGCGCGACGAGCGCATGCGAATTGTCGATCAGGACGAGATCGTCGAGTCCGGCCTCGCGCAGACCTTCGGAAATGATCGCGGCACGAGTCGTGCTGGTGTCGATGATCGCGATCCGCATCGGGTTAGCATATGCTGCGCTGCAGCGGCGCGCCAGAGCAAGCTAGGGTAAGGGGACACGCCGACCGCTGCGGCAAGGACTGAACAGGATCGGATGGGGCAGATTTTCCCCTATCGCCGAGCACGATCAGGTTCGCCGTCATGCCGGGCTTGTCCGGCAAGACGAATTTTAGTGCGGGAGGTCGATCCGCCTAACCTCTCAATGACCTGAGCTTGCGATCGAGCACCAGCTCTTCGAACAGCCTGACATAGCGTTCGATCGAATCGCGCCCGCGCTCCGGGACGGGGTCGGGACGCGGACGGCCGGGCGCGAGCCAATGGTCGAACGCGGAGACCAAAGCGAGGGGATCGTCGGTCGGCACGACGCTGCCGAGACGCGGATTCGCGACAATCTCGCGGATCGCGACGCTCGAATCGGTCGCGACCACCGGTGTGCCGAGCGCCAGCGCTTCCTGCAGCACGCCCGGCACGCCTTCGAAATCCGAGGTCAGCACCAAAGCGCGCGCCTGGGCCAAAGCGGGGCGGGGGTTGGTCGAATAGCCGGGCAAATGGACGCGCGAGCGCAGGCCCAGCGCGTCGATCTGGTTCTCCAGCTCGCCGCGCACTTCGCCCTCACCGACGATCATCAGCTTGGCGTCGCGGCGTTCGACTCGCGCCAGCGCCGCGATCGCGCGGTCCCAACGCTTTTGCGGCGTCAGCCGGCCGATCCCGATCAGGTAATCGGCGCCCGGCAGCGGCGGAGTCGGCGCCCCGATCGGTTCGGGACTGGGCGGATTGGCGATGACGCTGACGCGATCGGCGCCGATCCCGGTCATCCGCACCGTTTCCTCGGCCATCGCCGGGCTCATCGCCACCAGATGGTCGATGAAGCCGGGATAGGACCGCAGAAACGCGCGATAGCCCTGCGCCACCGGAAAATGCTGGTCCTCGCGATCGAGCCGGTTGGAGACCTTGCCGACGATGGGCGGGCAATCGCGGCCGAGCCGGAACTTCAGCCATGCGGCCGCGCTGCTATAATGATTACCGGGGCAGAACACGATATCGGGCGCCGCCGCCTTCACTGCCTGAGGAAGCGCGCGGATCATGCCGAGATGCGTCGTTCCGAGTTCGATCAATTGGACGCCATCGGGGATTTCGGCCGCCAGCGGACCGCGTGCCGAACTCAACACCAGGGTGACTTGCTGGCCCAATGCGACCCAACCGCGGACCATCCGCAGCATCGCACGTTCGACTCCGCCGCCCTGAAGGCTGTGAGCGAAAGTCAGGATTCTTACGGGGGCGTAAGGACTGAGCATGAGTTGGCGCGCTAACGTCGATTTGTGTCAAAAGTTTCTCGGCGGCGAAATAATTAGGGCAAAATCGACTTATTTGCCGCCGAAGCGATGCTGCACCGCAACATAGTACTTGCGATTCGGGCTTTCCACCCCCAAATCGCGCGGCGCTTGCGGCAACCGGCTTGTCGCGGGCCGATTGTCGTGCTCGCGCGTTGCCGTTAAGCGGCCATTATTTCCGGGCACGTCCGATTGGATACCGAACTGCCGATTTTGGATGAACAGACTTTGGAGCGTCGATGAACAGCGGCTTTGTCGGGGCCTCCAGCAATCCTGCCGCCGGTCTGGCGCCCAAGATTGTCGATGCGGCCGAGGACCTCGCCGGGCTTGAGCCCGTCAGGAGCCTGAAGAGCCGCTGGCCGATGATCATCGCCGGCGTGCTGAGCCTGGCGATGATCGCGGGCCTCGCGAAGCAACTGCTCGGCTCCGGCCTGGCCGGATTCAGCCACGCCGCACCGGACAATTGGCTCTATTACGTCGCCTTTGCTCTCCTCTACATCTCGCCGCCAACCGGCGACTACATCATCTTCCGCCGGTTGTGGAAAATCCCGTTCGAGGGGTTCGGCGCGCTGATCAAGAAGCGCATCGCGAACGAGGCGGTGGTCGGCTATTCGGGCGATGCCTATTTCTACGCCTGGGCGCGGCAACGCGCGTCGATGGTCGCGGCCCCGTTCGGGGCGGTCAAGGACGTCTCGATCCTGTCGGCGATCTCGGGCAACATGATGACATTGGTCATGACCGCGCTGGCGCTGCCGTTCGCGCTCGAGGTGCTGCCGCCGCGTTATTATACCGGCCTGGCCATCGGCATTCCGGTCGTGATCGCGATGTGCCTGCCGTTCCTGATCTTCTCCCGCAAAGTGTTTTCGCTCGACCGCAAGACGCTTTGGTGGATTTTCTGGATCCATGCCGCGCGCCTGACGGTCGGTTGCGTGCTGATCGCCTTTGCCTGGCATTTCGGGCTGCCCAATGTCGGTATTGGCGCCTGGCTGATCCTGTCCGCGGTGCGCATGCTGGTGTCGCGCCTGCCGTTCGTGAACAAGGACCTGGTCTTCGCGACGATGACCAGTGCGATCCTGGTGCACAGCAACAGCAACGCGACCAATGTCGATCTCGCCAATTTGATCGCCTTCACCACCGCACTGACGCTCGTGGTTCACGTCGCCTTCGCCGGATTCTTCGCGATCCAGGCGCTGATCAAGCGCCAGATCTAGGCCGCGCGCGATGCTGGTCGTCGACGTCAACGAATTCTACTCGCCGACCGGCGGTGGCGTGCGGACCTATATCGATCGCAAGATGTCGATCATGGCCGATATGGGCCACGAACTGATCTGCATCGCCTGCGGCAAGGAAGACCGGGTCGAGGAACGCGCCGGCGGCGGCAAGATCATCTACATCAAGTCGCCGGGCCTGCCGTTCGACAAGAATTACGGTCTGTTCTCGCGCCACGAGCCGATCTGGCGCTGGCTCGACCAATTGCAGCCCGACGTCGTCGAGACCTCATCGCCGTGGCGCCCCGCCTGGATCGTCGGCAAGTGGCAGGGGAGCGCGCTCAAGTCGTTCTTCATGCACAACGACAATATCGCGGCCTATCCGATGCGATGGCTCGAAGGGCTGGCCCCGCCCGAGCAGATCGAGGACGCGTGCGCCATCTATGCGCGGTACATGAACCGCTTTCTCGCGCTCTACGACACCGTCGTCACCAACGGCCCGGCGCTGCAGAAGCGGCTGACGCGGCGTGGCGTGCGAATCGATGCCGCGATGACCCTGGGCATCGAGCGCAGCCATTTCTCGCCCAGCCTGCGCGACGAAAGGTTGCGCGCCGCGATGCTGCGGCAAGTCGGTCTGCCGCCCGAAGGACATCTGCTGATCGGGATCGGTCGTCATCACGGCGAAAAGCGCTGGCCGCTCGTCATCGATGCCGTGCGCATGGCGGGCGACAAATTGCCGGTCGGGTTGATGCTGCTCGGCACCGGCCCCGAGAGCAAGCGGCTCGAGACCCGGATCGACGGCAATCCGCATATCCGGCTGTTCCGCCCGGTTTACGAACGCAACGAGCTGGCGCGGATCATGGCGAGCGCCGACGCGCTGATCCACGGATCCGAGGCCGAGCCGTTCGGGCTGGTGCCGTCCGAGGCGATGGCGTCGGGATTGCCGCTGATCGTGCCCGATACCGGCGGCTGTGCCGAGGTCGCCGATCCGCTGACCAGCGAAACCTATCGCGCCCGCGATACCGCGGCGGCTGCGGCGGCGATCCAACGCCTGTTCGCGCGCGAACCCGCGATCCTGCGCAAGGCGGCGATCGTCGCCGCCGGCCGGGTCCGTACCGACCGCGAGCATGCGGTCGACCTGATGGCCTATTACCAGTCGCAGATCGACGCCCGCGATAGCGGCGGCCTCAGCGCAGCACGTAGAGCGTAAACTTCCCGTTCAATCGGGCGATGCCGACCGCGTGCGGCGCCGCCCAGGCCGCCAGCTTCGCCTCGAGCGCGGCATCCCCGCCCTCGGCGTCCGCATCGCCGCCGACCAGCACCGCATTGGGTAGCGCCGCACCGCCCAGAGTCTTCGCCGACACCAGGTTGAGCGCCCGCTCGCTCCCCGGATCGAGCAGATCGTGGCTGCGGAAATAGAATGGCCCCGCCGCGAAGCGCGGATCGATCGCGCGGCCGGTCGCGGCAACATATTGCGGCGACAGCGTCGCGACCATTCCGGTCACCCCTTGCTGGTCCATCGCCGCGCTCAACCGCGCCCCGTCCGTCACCGCATTGGCCATTGGCGCGCCATGCTCGGCGGTCAGCACCACCGCCTCGACCGACGGCGCCAGGCCGGCAAAGAAGAAGATGGCGAACACTATCCGCTCCCATCGCGCCGGCGGCATCTTGTCCCACAGCAATGCCAGCCGCACGAACAAGGGCGGCAGCACCGGCAACAGATATTGCCGCCAGGTCGGCTCGGGCAGCAGCGCCGCGACCAGTCCGGCCAGAATCAGCATGTCGAGCAATCGCGCCAGCCCCTGCTCGTCGCGCCGCCAGCGCGCCGCGACCGCGACGATCGCGGGCAGGGCCGTGCCCAGTGCGAGGAATTTGAGCGTATCGATCGCCTTGAATCCGAGCGACAATTTGAACGCGCGCCCGGCATCGCGGTACATCTGATCGGGGGCAAGCGCGGGAAAGGTCAGCATCTCGAACCGCGCCGCCTCGGGCGCCTGCGCGACCATCCAGCCGATCAGCGCGATCACCGGCAGGGCGCCGAGCGCGATCATCACCGGGCGATGCCGCCGGTCGAGCAAAGCCCAGACGAAATAGGCGGCGGCGGGGATGGCGTAACTGATCTTCGCCCCCGCTGCGAGCGCGAGCAGGAAGCCGGTCAGCAACGCGTGGCGTGTCGATCCCTGGCCTTGCGCGGCACGCACGATCAGCACCAGCGCGCCCGCCAGCGCCGCGGCGGGAAGCGCGTCGTTGCGCGCCGTCCCCGCGCTGAACAGCAGGATGTCGGTACCGGCGAACAAGGCGGCGGAGATGATCGCCATCCGCGGCGTTGCACCCGCGGTCCGCGCGGCGCGCCCGACCATCAGCACCGCGATCGCGCCCAGCACCGCGTTGAGCATCCGCAAGCCGGGCCAGGCGAGCGTTCCCAGACTGACCGCGAAGGGCGCGAACAGCACCGGCTGCAACGGCGTCTGGAAATAGGCGAAGTCGCGCCACGGCAGCGCGTTGCGCGCCAGGATCGCGGCGGCGACATATTGGCTCTCGTCGTGATTGACCGGCCGCAGCACCGACAGCACCGCGAACAGGAAGATCAGACCCAGGACCAGCGGTGCGCCCGCTTGCCCCCCACGCATCATCCGTAGCAACATGGCCGGTCCCGTACCGGACCTGTCACGAACGCGCCATATGAAGCGCGCAAGGGGGCGCGGTTTAGATTGGTTTTCACGGTACCGGCCCGCTCCCCCACCCGGCCGCCCAATGCCATCATCCTATGGGTGGCCGGGTGGGGGAGCGGGCCGGTACCGCAAGGAGAAACGCATGCTTCGGATCGATCGCCGTTCGCTTCTAGTCACCGGCACGCTGGGGCTGGGTGCCTGGAGCATCCCGGGATTCGCGCAAACGACCAACGTCACCAACGCGACCGGCTTTACCCATTCGGTCGCGAGCGGGGAGCCGGCCAGCGACTCGATGCTGTTATGGACGCGCTACGTCCCCACGGACGGCAAACCCGTCCATCTGACCGTGGAGCTCTCCGAGCAGCCCGATTTCGCCAAGGTTTCGGGTAACGGCATGGCGATCACCGGACCGTGGCGCGACTGGACGACCAAGATCACCGTCGACGGACTCAAGCCCGGCACCAGCTATTTCTACCGCTTCGTCGGCCCCGACGGCTCCAAATCGCCGATCGGCCGGACCCGGACGCTACCGACCGGGTCGCAGGCCAAGGCGTTCAGGGCGGCGATCTTCTCCTGCTCGAACATGCCGTTCGGCTATTTCAACGCTTATGGCCATGCCGCGGCGCGCGACGATCTCGACCTCGCCATCCATCTCGGCGACTATTTCTACGAATATGAGACCGGCGGCTATCCTGCCCCGAAGGACACTGTGCGCTCCACCGAGCCGGCCAACGAACTGCTCCATCTCACCGATTACCGCATCCGCTATGCCAGCTATCGCAGCGATCCCGACCTCCAGGCGCTCCACGCGCGACTGCCGATGATCGTGCAATGGGACGACCACGAATCGGCCAACGATTCGTGGGAAGGCGGCGCCGAGAACCATCAGCCCGACGAAGGCGACTGGACGCTGCGCAAGCTGGCCGCGATCCAGGCCTATCGCGAATGGATGCCGGTCAGCGACGAGCCGTGGAAGGCGTACGATATCGGCCATCTCGCGACCCTGTTCCGTACCGAAACGCGCGTGCTCGCGCGCACCGAGCAGCCCGACATCGCGCCCTTGTTCAAGGTCGCCGATCCGGTGGCAGCTCTGAAGGCATTCCGCGACGGCCCCTGGATGGACCCGGCCGCGACGATGATGGGGACGCAACAGGAAGACTGGCTGTTCCACGCAATGCGCCGATCGGTCGCTGCCGGGCAGAAATGGCAATTGGTCGGGTTCGGCACGATCCTGGGCGAAACCGTGATGCCCGCCGCCGCGCTGGACTGGGTCGACCCGAATGCCGGCGAGCGGGCGAAGAATTACGTCCTCGCCGGCATCCAGGCAGGCAAAATCGGCCTGCCGTTCAACTACGACAATTGGGGCGGCTATCCCGCGGCACGCGCCCGCTTCCTGCGCGCCGCGCAGGGCACCAACGCCAATCTGGTGGTGATCTCGGGCGACAGCCACAATGGCTGGGCGTTCGACCTCACGCAGGACGGCAAGGCGGCGGGCGTCGAGTTCGCCGGACACAGCGTGACCTCGCCCGGCTACGAACATGAAGTGAAGATCGATCCGAAAACCGTCGCCGCCGGGCTGGTGGCGGGCAATCCCGAGCTCAAATGGTGCGATACCTCGCACCGCGGCTACATGGCGCTGACGATCACCCCGGAGACGGTGTCGAACGACTGGCTGTTCGTCGATACGATCCGGACGAAGTCGAGCAATGGGATGGTCGGGCACAGCACGAGCGTGGCGCGCGGCCGGAATGTGATGGCCTGAATTTCCTCTCCCTTTGGGAGAGGAAGGGAGCGGCGGAGCCGCGGAAAGGTGAGGGTAGGAAAGAGCCACCGAGCTCGACCCTCACCCTTCCGCGCCCTCCGGGCGCTCCTTCCCTCTCCCGCAGGGAGAGGGAACTTACCCCCTTACCGCGGTCAGCAAATAGTCGAGCTTGATGTCGTCGCTCACGGCAAAGCCCTTGCCCGGCGAGAAGCTCAGACCGCTGATATCGATCACCCTGAGCCCCGCATCCTGCACCAGCTCGGTCAGTTCCTCCGGCGTCAGGAACTTGCTCCAATCGTGCGTCCCTTTGGGGATCATCCCGCTGCCCTCACCCACCGTGATCATCGCCAGCCGCGACAACGCGGTGCGGTTCGGCGTCGACAGCAGCATCAGTCCATCATCGGCCAGCGCGCCGGCCAGTCCGGCGACGAACGCCGCGGGATCGGTGACGTGCTCGATCACTTCCATGCTGGTGACGAGGTCGAACCGCTCGCCGGCCAGCAATTCGACGCTGCCCGCGCGATAGTCGATCGCCAGTCCCGATTGCGCGGCATGCGTGCGCGCCACGCCGATATTCTCCGCCGCCGCGTCGATCCCGGTGACCTCGGCGCCAAGCCGAGCCAGCGGCTCGCACAGCAATCCCGCGCCGCAGCCGATATCGACCGCGCGCTTGCCCGTCAGCGGCGTGAAGCTCGCGATGTCGCCGCCCCAATGCGCGTCGACCTGCCGCCTGATATAGCCCAGCCGCGGCGGGTTGAGCCGGTGGAGCATCGCCGACGACCCCTTGGGATCCCACCAGTCGCGCGCCAGCTTGCCGAAATGGGCGACCTCATCGGGGTCAATAGTGGTTACAGACGTTACGGTTGCGCTTGCCATCGTGGCTTCCTATCAGGCGCGCCTCTCCAATCCAAAGGACTTCCGCTCCTCCGATGGCCGCGACCCCTGCCCGCATCGTCATGAAGTTCGGCGGCACGTCGATGGCGGGCATCGAGCGAATCCGCACCGTCGCCAATCGCGTCAAGCGCGAGGTCGATGCCGGCAATCAGGTCGCCGTGGTGGTATCGGCGATGGCCGGCGAGACCGACCGGCTGGTCAATTTCTGCCGCGAGGCATCCTCGCTCTACGATCCCAAGGAATATGACGTCGTCGTCTCCGCGGGCGAGCAGGTCACGTCGGGCCTGCTGGCGATCGCGCTCCAGGCGATCGGCGTGCCGGCGCGCAGCTGGCTCGGCTGGCAATTGCCGATCCATACCAGCGACGCGCACGCCTCCGCGCGGATCGAGGAGATCGACACCACCGCGCTCGACCGCGCGCTGGCCTCGGGCGAAGTCGCCGTGATCCCGGGCTTCCAGGGCGTGGCCGACAGCGCCGATGGCGAACAGGGCCGCGTCACCACGCTCGGCCGCGGCGGCTCCGACACGTCGGCGGTCGCGGTGGCGGCGGCGATGAAGGCCGATCGCTGCGACATCTACACCGATGTCGACGGCGTCTACACGACCGACCCGCGCATCGTGCCGAGAGCCCGCAAGCTCAAGAAGGTCACGTACGAGGAAATGCTTGAGCTCGCGAGCGTGGGGGCGAAAGTGCTCCAGACGCGCTCGGTCGGGCTCGCGATGAAGGAAAATGTCCGCGTCCAGGTGCTGTCGTCGTTCACCGGCGATGACGCGCCGATGGCGGACACGTTGCCCGGGACGATGATCGTGGGCGAAGAGGAGATCGACGATATGGAACGCCAGCTGATCACCGGCATCGCGCATGACAAGAACGAAGCGAAGATCACGCTGACCAACGTGTCCGACACGCCGGGTTCGGTCGCGGCGATCTTCGTGCCGTTGGCCAAGGCCAATATCAACGTCGACATGATCATCCAGAATATCGCCCACCAGTCGCAAGGGCGCACGGGATCGACCGACGTCACCTTCACCGTTCCGGCGGTCGACCTGGCGCGCACGATCCAGGCGCTCAACGAGGCCAAGGAGTCGATCGGCTTTGACGAACTGGTCCACGACACCCGGGTCGCCAAGATCTCGGTGGTCGGCGTCGGCATGAAGAGCCATGCCGGCGTCGCGTCGAAGATGTTCACCACGCTCGGCGAGCGCGGGATCAACATCCAGGCGATCTCGACCAGCGAGATCAAGGTGTCTGTACTGATCCACGAGGATGAGACTGAGCTCGCGGTGCGGGTACTGCACACGGCCTATGGGCTGGATGCGGAGGAAGCGGCGTAACAAAAACCTTCTCCCCCTGGGGGAGAAGGATAGCGCAGCTTGGGACCCCGGCCTTCGCCGGGGTGCCTAGCGAAGCTTGGTTGAGGGGTAACGGCGCGAAGCGCCGCGCGACCGCCTCGCGGTCGCTCCCCTCACCCTCCCACCGCCTTCGGCGGCGGGCCCCTCCCTCTCCCTCGAGGGGAGAGGGAATCAATCCCCCATCACATGAAGCGCCAACGTCCGTGCATGCGGCGCATGGCGGTGTTCGAACACGTAGATCCCCTGCCACGTCCCCAATGCCAGCCGGCCGCCGATCACCGGGATCGTCAGGCTCGGCTGGGTCAGCGCGGCGCGCAGATGCGCGGGCATGTCGTCCGGCCCCTCGTCGTCATGCTCGTACGCACCGCTTTCCGGCGCGATCCGCGCGAAATATCGTTCGAGATCGCGCCGCGCTGCGGGCGCGGCATTCTCCTGGATCAGGAGGGACGCGGAGGTGTGGCGGATGAATATCGTCAGCAGGCCGCTATCGATACCGGTGCCTTCGACCCAGCGCCGCACTGCATCGGTACAGTCGTGCAGTCCCTGACCGCGAGTCGCGACCGTCAGCTCGGTGGTATCCTGCCGCATGACGCGGGCTTGCCCCAAACCCCCGGGCAAGGCTAGGTCCGGCGGCATGACACCCCCTTCATCGATCGGCGCCGAGCGCCTGCAGCGGCGCATGGCGCGCGGCGTGGAATTCCTCGGTTCCGAGGTGGCCATCCTGTGCGGCGCGATGTCGTGGGTGAGCGAGCGCCACCTGGTGTCGGCAATCTCCAACGCCGGCGGGTTCGGCCTGATCGCATGCGGGGCGATGACCCCCGAATTGCTCGACAAGGAGATTGCCGGCACCAAGGAGCTGACGTCGAAGCCGTTCGGCGTCAACCTGATCACCATGCACCCGCAGCTCTTCGACCTGATCGAGGTGTGCAAGAAGCATGAGGTCGGCCATGTCGTCCTAGCGGGCGGCCTGCCGCCGGCGGGATCGCTCGATGCGATCAAGGCCAACGGCGCCAAATTGATCTGCTTCGCCCCCGCGCTTGCGCTCGCCAAGAAATTGATCCGATCGGGCGTCGATGCATTGGTCGTCGAAGGCATGGAGGCCGGCGGCCATATCGGCCCGGTGTCGACCAGCGTGCTGGCGCAGGAAATCCTGCCCGAGGTCGCCGAACAGGTGCCGGTATTCGTCGCCGGCGGCATCGGTCGCGGCGAGGCGATCGCAGCCTATCTCGACATGGGCGCGGCGGGCGTCCAGCTCGGCACGCGCTTCGCTTGTGCGACCGAGTCGATCGCGCACCCGAATTTCAAGAAAGCGTTCTTCCGCGCCAGCGCGCGCGACGCCGTCGCCAGCGTGCAGATCGATCCCCGCCTGCCGGTGATCCCGGTCCGCGCGCTCAAGAACGCCGGGACCGAATTGTTCACCGCGAAACAGCTCGAGGTCGCGCAATCGCTCAACGACGGCACGGTCGAGATGGCCGAGGCCCAGCTGCAGATCGAACATTATTGGGCAGGCGCGCTGCGCCGCGCGGTGATCGACGGCGATGTCGAGCATGGCAGCCTGATGGCCGGCCAATCGGTCGGCATGGTCAAACAGGAAGAACCGGTCTCCGACATCATCGCCCAATTGATGGCCGAGGCGGCACACGCACTGGAGAAGCGGGCGGCCTGATCGCGGCGCTCAAGTCGCGACGGATGCGCCTCTGGCGCGCATGTCGCGGCGAAGCGCGAGCGCCGCGGCAATCCATAAAGAGGTCGCCGCCGCGAATCCGGCGGCCATCCCCCCTGTTGGCGCGCCGACAACCACCCCGGCGATCGCCGCCATGATCAGTGCGCCGCCAAGCGCATAGAATGGCCGGAACGGCGCCGCATAAGCGATCGGCAAGAAATGGAGGCCAACGACCAGCGCCATCGCAGGCAGCAGCAATTCGGGCCGATGCAGATTCTGGACGAGGTTCGCCACGACGAACAGGCCAACGCCCTCGCCGATACTGCTCCACATGATGGCGCGCTCCGCGCGCGGCGACGGTTGGATTCCGTTGCCCGGCGAGCGGAGTATTTGGGCGGCGGCGAGCGCAATGCCGGCGAACAGGACGAACGGTACCGCCAGCACTGCCCCACCGAGATGGAATTGCAGCGCCAGCGTCAGGGCGGCAAAAACCGACCCGAAAAACCCCATGATGATCGCGCCCCAAGCTCCCATTATCCGCTCCCGACAATCCGCGACGGACGAGTAGGGGGCTGCGGAAAACCGGTCCAGTCCCGAAACAGCGAGCCCAGCGTCGGGATGATCGAGGCTGACGGCCACCACCTCGCCTTAGCCGATGGCGTCACGCGCATGTCGTGCGCTGGTTGAGGCACAGTGTCTTGGTCCAGCCGACGCCATTCTTGACGCGGATTTTCAGGAAATCGCCCCAGCAGGCCAGGACATGAACCTGCTGATCGGGATCCTCGGACGCGAGAATCTGCCTGCTGCGGACATCGTGGTCGGCACGGATCGGCTCTCCGTTGACCAGACCGTCGGCGCCGAGCACGCTCTGGTGCATATAGCCCCTGCCGCGATAGATCGTCCGGCTGTCGTCACCGACGAGATCCGCGCGGTCGATCTCAAACCAGTCGCCGGTCTGGGCGATGACATGCACCTCTATCCAGTCGTCGTTGCTCGCGTTCAGCCTCGTCGCGACGTCGCCGTCCGGCGTCTTGCGCACATTGGTGCCGCGCGGATCGGGATCGATCACGCTCATCATGACATTGCAGGCCGGGCCGGCGGGTGCAGTGGGCGCGGCCGCCGGCGACGCGATCGGCGACAGCAGCAACGGTGCGGCGCAGAGCAGGGCCTTCATCGGCGTCTCCCTGATCGCGAGCAGCTAAGCGGTACACTCGCGGCGGGTATCATGACCGCTGCCGCCGACCGCCGCAATGCTCGGCGACGGCTCAAGCCATAAGGCGCGGCGACCAGCTCCGGCTGGTTGTGAGCGTCCAGAGTTCCCGGAGGCACTGCCACACCCAGATCGCGCCGATCGCGATGATCGCCCAGTGAATGCCCATATTCACACTGCGATCCACGTCGGCGGCATCGCCATGCCCCAAGGTACCGCCGACGGTCAGCCAATGCCCGGCGTGGTAGATAGCGTTGAGCAGCACCAGCGCACCCGCCGTGGTGGCGACGGCCAAGATGCCGCGCATGACTTTCCAGCGCGGACGGAGCCACTGGACGATATTGTACGCCAGCCGCGCGACCATCAGTGCGAACACCGGCCACCACAACGCCGCCCAGATCGGATCCGGGGTAAGGGTCAGTCCCTTCACATTGCTGTAATAGCCGGGGAACGGCACCAGGCCGCACCACCACAGGATGAAATATATCCCAACCGCGACCTCGAACGCGGCCCCCCAGGTGCTGGGTTGCTTGTCCTTGACTTCCGGCAGGTCCTGCGGCCGCCATTTGGCGAGGTGATCGGCCGGGAAGCCGGTGCGTTCGAGCACGTAGAAGATCGCGGTGACGATCCCCAGCGCGACCATCGCCGAGTTCATCAGGTTGCCGATCGCCTGCATCACCGCCCGTGTGACGTCGACATGGCCGAACGCCACGCGTGAGGCGGCAGTGACGGCAAACGCGACCGCGAGGAAGATCGCAACGATCCGCAAGGTCGCGACGAAGAACGGAAAGGCGTCTGGCCCGATCAGATACTGGCCGCTGCGATAGCGCGAGGCGATGACCAAAGGATGCCCCATCTCCTTGATTAGGGCGGATAATTCATCCTTCTTCAGCGGGCGACCGAGCGCGTCCCCGCGCACTTCCTGGCGCGTGAGCAGATCGTCGCGGATCTCCGCCACGATATCGTCGGCCTTGTCCGCGGGCAGGCGCCGCGCGATCGCGGCCAGATAGCGGTCGATCAGGTCCATCTCATTTGTCCTTTTCGGTAAGGCGCAGGATCGATTCCGAGATCGCGTTCCATTCGCGGAGCAAAGCGGCGAGCGTGTCGGTGCCGTCGAGCGACAGGCGGTAGAAGCGCTTCGTCCGCTTGGCCTCTTCGCGCCATTCGCTGATCAGCAGACCTTGCGATTCGAGCCGGCGCAGCAACGGATAGAGCGCGCCTTCGTCGATCGGCAGCCCGGCATCCTCGAGCGACTGGCGCAGCGTGTAGCCATAGCGTTCCTCGCGCAGGGCCCCCAGCACGGCGAGGACCAGCGATCCCCGCCGGAGCTCGACGCGCAACTTTTCGAATGTGTCGTCGTCGACGGGCATGAGCTGTGCTTCACATAGTGTGTGATATACACTGTATGATACACAGTACTTGAGCTGTCAACCGCCCCAATGCCAAGGGGCACATCTGGACGGCGACGGAGAGCGCGATGGAAGAGGAACGCGGCGGATTACCAGTGCTGGACTTCTTCGATGCCGAAGCGTGGGAGGCGTGGCTGGCGACGCACGGCGGAAAGGCTGCCGGGATATGGCTGAAGATCGCCAAGGCAGGAAATAGCGACTCGCGCCTGACCAAGGCGCAGGCGATCGACGGCGCATTGTGCCATGGCTGGATCGACGGCCAGATCGACAAATATGACGAGGCCTGGTTCCTGACCCGCTTCACCCCACGCAAGCGCACCAGCAAATGGTCGGAGAATAACCGCAAGCGCGCGGAGCAACTGGTGGCGGACGGCCGCGTGGCGCCGGCGGGCCTGGCCGAGATCGAGGCGGCCAAAGCCGATGGGCGGTGGGACACGGCCTATGCCCCCGCCTCGACCGCAAAGGAGCCGGAAGATTTGAAGACCGCGCTGGATGCGGTGCCGGCCGCCCGGGCGTTCTTCGACGCGCTGACCGGCGCCAACCGTTACGCGATCCTGTACCGCGTGCAGACGGCGAAGAAGCCGGAGACGCGGACTGCGCGGATCGAGAAGTTCGTCGGGATGTGCGCGCGCGGCGAGACGATCCATTGAACGGCCGCGCTATAGGGATACAGGCACAGGAGCATTCGACTTGGCCAACCTGAAGCGAGCCATTGCCGCAGGCGCGCTGGCCATGCTGGCGCTCGGCGCATCGCCTGCACCAACCTCCTGGCCGGATACGCCGGTCGCGAGGCTCGAAGCGCTGGCCGAGCTCCAGACGTTGAACGCCGACCTGTTGAGCCATGACAGCGCGACGCTGACGCTCGACCGCTGGTGCGCGCACCACCATCTCGCCGATGGCGCGAGGATGGTCGCGGATCGTGTCCGCGGCCAGGACAAACCACCGCCCGCCGCGGTTCGTGAGCAGCTGCATGCCGAAGCCGACCAGCAGATCGCCTATCGCCGAGTGCGATTGCGCTGCGGCGAACATGTCCTGTCCGAGGCCGACAATTGGTACGTGCCGTCACGCCTCACGCCCGACATGAACCGGACGCTCGAAACCAGCGATACGGCGTTCGGCCGTGTCGTTCAGCCGCTCCGGTTTCAGCGCCATACGCTATCGGCCAGGCTGCTTTGGTCGCCGTTGCCCGAGAATTGGGAAAGCGGCGGCGCTCCCTTGCCGCGCGCCAATCCGGGCGCTGCCTTGCCGATCCCGGACAAGGTGATCGAGCATCAGGCCCTGCTGACGCGCGGCGACGGCGAACCGTTCAGTTACGTGGTCGAGACCTATACCGGCGCGGTGCTCGACTTTCCTCCGGCGTTCGGCCGGTCCCGCACTCCATAAAGGGCGAGAAAAGCTTCGACCGAGGCGTCGGCGTGACGTTCGAGCTCGGCTCTCGAGCGGGGATGGCGGTTACCCGTGAACATCGCTTCGTTCATCGGAATCCACAACAGCATGCCGAAGAAGTGGCTGGCGGCGAGATCGGCATCATCGGCCCGCATGAGACCCTGCGCCGACAAGGTTCGAAAGCAGGATGCCATCGTGCCGAGCATGCGCTCGAAACCCTTTTCGTACCAATCGCGGCCCAGGCTCGGCATCCGATCGGCATTGGCGATGATCAGCCGCCGGAGTTTTACCAGTTCGTCGTCCAGCAACGTCGTCACCACCAGCCGGCCGAGCTCGGCCAGGCCGCCCCGCCGGAATTTGGTTTCCGACAGCAGGCTTGTCACCAACTCGACGATGTCGTTCGCTCCCGCGGCGGTCGAGCGGACGACTTCTCCGAACAACGTCTCCTTGTCGGTGAAGTGCTTGTAGATGGTCTGTTTGGAGACCGCGGCCCTGGTCGCGATCTCCTCCATGCTGGTGCCGTCATAGCCCTTACTGATGAAGGTCGCCGCCGCCGCCTGGATGATGTCGCGCTCCTTGCGCTCCGATCTCGTCTCGCCGTCAGTTTTCATGCGCCCTCATCAACCCAGTACTAGACAGTACCGGCACCCAATGCTAGCGCGCCGACAGTACTAGTCAGTCTAGTACTGGTAATAGGCCGAAAACGGAGCTGAGCATGCCTAAAATGATCTTCGTGAACCTCCCCGTGCGCGATCTGGCGGCTTCCACCGCCTTTTATGTCGCCTTGGGCGGTACGGTTAACCCGCAGTTTTCGGGCGAAACATCTACGTCGCTCATGTTCTCGGACACGATCTTCGTCATGCTGCTCACCCATGCGCATTACGGCGAATTCACCAAGCGTCCGATCGCCGACGCGCATGCTGCCAGCCCGTTGCTGCTGGCGCTGTCGGCCGACAGCAAGGACGAGGTGGATGCGATCGTCGATCGTGCAGCGGCGGCAGGCGGCACCGCCGACCCCAATCCCGTGCAGGACCTGGGCTTCATGTACAATCGCCATGTCGAGGATCTCGACGGCTATGTCTGGGAGGTCATGTGGATGGACCCGGCCGCGATCGGCGGCGCCTGAGAGGCCGGATTAGGGCTCGGTCGGCGGCGGCGGTTTACCAAAGGGTGGAATTCGCGCGATCGGTGCGCCACCATACACGCTCGGATGGATTGGTAACCGCGCCGCACGCGGAGGAGGCCGGGGATGGCGTGGACGCATCGGCTGGCCGGCAAGGCCGCGCGCATCGTGTGGCGGATGACCAGGCCGCGGACGATCGGGGTTCGGGCAATCCTGCTCGATCGGGAGGGCCGCATGGCGCTGGTCCGCCACACCTATCTGGATCACTGGTATCTGCCCGGCGGCGGCGTGAAGAAAGGCGAGAGTATCCACGCCGCCTTGTTCCGCGAGCTTGTCGAAGAAGTGGGCGTGACCGACGCCACGATCGAGCGCATCCTCGGCGTCTATCACAGCCGGCGCGAGGGCAAGGACGACCATATCGTCATTTTCGTGGTGCAGGGTGGTCCCGATGCGAGCGCCGAGTTGCGCCGCGCTGATCTGGCCGAAATAGAGGAGGCCGGTTGGTTCGCGCCGGACGCCCTGCCCGCGTCGCTGTCCCCCGCTACAGCTCGCCGTATTGCCGAATATGGACAAGGAGCCACGGGGCACGGGACCTGGTAAATCGGCGTACTTGGGTCATGAACCCAATGCGGCAAACGCGTCGAGCAGCCAACGCGCAGACGATCGGGAACTTACTTACCCATGAAAGACCGCCATAGGGAAAGGGCGAACGGAGAAAGTTGAGGTAGCAGCGGACTGTCGGCTTTCGTATCTGAAACTGCGAGGCTGATGGATGTCAAAGGACCATATTTTTACAGGTCGGCTCGTCACCAGTGACCCAGACCCAGTGATCACCGACTTTCTCGACCACAATCCGCATGTCGAGGCGCGGCGGTTTTTGGTCATTATAATACACTACTTCGTCGTAACGTGCCGAATAACGATGGCGCCCTATCTTCGTGATCGATAGGATCTTGCCCACGTTTTGACATACGAACTGCGCGTTCGAAGAACCCCGTCTGGAATAGGCATGGTTGTATGCGGCCTGCCGGAGATCATCCGCCACGGGAGCCGTATCTCGTTGCGCTAGCGCAAGTGCAAGTGCGCTAGCAGTAATTAACACCACAGATATTCTCCCGTGCTGTCTGCTCTAGAATGGTGGAATATCTTATACCTTCGACGCATCTCAAGCGCACATTGGGGGCTGTTCAAGCGTCTACAACCAGACGCCTAACGATGGTCAGTCTTTTACGAAACTGCCAGGCTAATCAGAAAGCAGCGACGGCCCGAGCAGCGTCAGCAACTTCACATCGATCGCCACCCCCGCAGCGCGGCGCTCGGCGATGAAGTCGCCTATCGTCGCCATCGGCACGCGATGAACAATGATGTTCTCGTCGGCCGTCCCGCCACCCTCACCCACTCGTGTCAGCCCCTCCGCGCGGATCAGCGTGAAACACTCGCTGACCATGCCCGGCGAGGCGTAGAAGGTCCCCAGCGAGGTGCACGTCGCCGGACGATAGCCGGTTTCCTCCTCCAGCTCGCGCGCGGCCGACATTTCGGCGGTTTCGCCTGCATCCTCGTCGCCGATCAATCCGGCGGGCAGTTCCAGGCAGGCGCGGCCCAGCGGCACGCGATATTGCTCGACCAGGATGATATGGCCCTCATCGATGGCGATGATCACTGCCGCTTCGATCCCGCCGACGCGCCCGACATACTCCCAGCGGCCGCGTTTCTTCATTTCGAGAAAGCGGCCTTTCCAGACAGTCTCCTCGATCGCGTCGGCGTCGGTGACGCTCACAATTCGATCAGCCGGTCGGGGAGTTCGTTCACGTCGCTTTCGGTCTTGGGGAAATGCTCGGCGACGATGGCGCCGATCGCGGCCACCGCGGCGGCCATGCCGTCGCCCGGATGGCCGGCACGAACGCGGTCGATCAGCGCGGCCATCGCCGCGCCCCAGCGTTCGGGCGGGACTTTGGCATGGATCGCTTCGTCCGCGACGATCTCGGCCAGCCGTTCATCGAGCGAGAGGTAGAGCAACACTCCGACCCGCGCGGCGGTGCGCCGTTCGGCACCGACCTTGAAATACTGGATCGCGCGACGCCGTACGCGGCGCGACCGCACCGCCTTGGGCGTCAGTGCCATCCGCAATGGCGACCAATAGAGCGCGCCGCGGATCAGCAGCAACACGACCGCCTCGACCACCATCAGCGCGAAGAACGAACGTCCCAGATTGACTCCACCCTGCCAGCCATTCTGGAACCAGGCGACCTTGTCCTCGATCGCGGTGGGGTCGAGCGCGGCGATGCCGGCCACCAGCAACATCGCGACGATGCCGAGGTTGAGGCCGATATCGTGATAGGGATCCGATCGCGGCGCCACGATGGTGACGATCTCGGCATCGGTGCCTGCCTCGGCCGCGGTGACCGCCTTGGTCACCTGCTCGCGTTCGGCCGCGGTCAGGATCGGTCCGCGCATCACCAGCTCCCCGACGCGCCGCCGCCGCCGAACGACCCGCCGCCGCCCGAAAAGCCGCCGCCACCGCCGCCCCAATCGCTGCCGCCACTGCTCCAGCCGCTCGACGACGATCCGCCGCCCCAGCCGCCGCCGAGGCCGGGGCCCCACAGCACCACCGGCCCGCGGCCGCCGCGATATTTCCGCCCGCGCGCGCCGCGAAAGACGATCGGCAGCACGAAGAACAGGATGATGAAGATCCAGAATACCGCCACGAAGCCGTCCGACGACGATCCCGACGACCGCGCCGCCTGCGGTTGCGCGGCAGCTGCCTTGACCCGCGCCTCCGCGGCTTCGGGCGGCGCCTTCATCTGCTCGGCGATCGCCTGCGCGCCCGCCATGATACCGCCCGCCATGTCGCCGGCGCGAAATTTGGGCAGGATCTGGTCGTCGATGATCGTCTGCGCCAAGGCATCGGTCATGATCGGCTCGAGCCCGTAGCCGACCTCGATCCGTACTTTGCGCTCATTGGGCGCGACGATCAGGATGATACCGTTATTGGCGTCCTTTTGCCCGATGCCCCAGGCACGGCCGAGCTTGTAGCCGTAATCCTCGATCGGATAGCCCTGCAGATCGGGGATCGTCGCCACCACGAACTGGCGCTGCGCGACGTTGCCGACATCGGTCGACAGCGCCTCAAGCTGCTGCTTCTGCGCCGGGCTGAGCAGGTTCGCGGCATCGACCACGCGCCCCGACAAAGGCGGGAAGGTCTGCGCGGCCGCGAGCTGCGGGACGATCAGCAGCGCGAGCATCAACAGCAGCGCCCGAAGAATCCTCATACGGACTCTCTCCGCAGCGGATGCACCAAGGTCACCGCGGTCAGTTCGTATTGCCGAAATCGACCGTCGGGTTGGTCTCGGCACCCGGCTGCGCCTGGAACGGGACCATCGGCTTTGCGCCATAGAAGACCTTCGCGCCGATCGCGTCGGGGAAGGTGCGGATCCGCGTGTTATACGCCTGAACCGCGGTGTTGTAGTCGCGGATCGCGATCGTGATGCGGTTGTTGCTGCCCTCGATCTCGGTGATCAGCGAGCGGAAATTCTCCTGGCTCTTGAGATCGGGATAGGCCTCTACCGTCGCCAGCAGCCGGCCGAGCGACGCGCCCAGCTGGTTCTGCGCGGCCTGGAAGCTCGCGATCTTGGCCGGATCGGTCAAGTCGGTGGCGTTGACCTGGACCCGCGTCGCATTGGCGCGCGCGTTGATCACGTCGGTCAGGATCTTGCCTTCGGACGCGGCGCTGCCCTTCACCGTCGCGACGACGTTGGGAATGGTGTCGGCGCGACGCTGATAGGCGGCCTGGACGTCCGCCCAGCGCGCCTTGGCATTCTCCTCGGCGGTGGGAACGGAGTTGATCCCGCAAGCCGACAGCATCGCCATCGCGGCCAGCACGATCATCGCACGAAACTTCATCTAGCTACCCTCCAGTGGCTTGCGTGCGCAATGTAGTGATGCCCGCCGCCGTCGTGAAGCGGATTCGGTTGCGCGGGCGCAACGGGCAGCTTGCATCCATGCCAACCGGCCTTAGGCTGTGCCGGCTTGAGACAGCGAAAGGGGCTTGATCATGTTCAAGGAATTCAAGGCGTTCATTGCCCGCGGCAACGTGCTCGATCTGGCCGTCGCGGTGATCATCGGCGCGGCATTCGGCAAGATCGTCACCTCGCTGACCGACGACCTCATCATGCCGCTGATCGGCAAAATTTTCGGGGGACTCGATTTCTCGAGCCATTTCATCGTCCTGTCCCCCGAAAAGGTGCCGCCGGCGCTGGCCGGATCGACCGACTATGCCGCGCTGAAGAAAGCCGGCGTCGCGTTGTTCGGCTATGGTGAGTTCATTACCGCCGCGGTCAATTTCCTGATCATCGCCTTCATCATCTTCCTGATGGTTCGGGCGGTGAATCGCGTCGCGCCCAAGCCGGAGGAAGCGGCACCTGCCGATCCCGCCGATGTCGTGCTGTTGCGCGAGATCCGCGACGAATTGCGGGCAAGGAAGGGAGCGTGAGCTTCATACCCCTTGAGCTCCCCTCCCGTTTACGGGAGGGGCTGGGGGAGGGCGTGTCGAGGAGCGGTGAACAAGCCCTCCCCTAACCCCTCCCGCCTGCGGGAGGGGAACTCGCCCGTTCAAGCCGCCGCGAGGTCCTCGCTGACCGCATCGGCCAGGCTGGTACCGTCGAGGATGCGCGCGGTCTCGTCGCGGACGCGCGCCATGGCATGGCGGATCGCGCAGGCGGCCTCATCCTTGCAATCGGCGCAGCGGCGATAAGCGGTGCGGCTGACGCACGGGACCAAGGCCAGCGGGCCCTCGATCACGCGGATGATCTCGCCCAGCGAGATCAGATGGGTCGGACGCGACAGGCAGTAGCCGCCCGTCTTGCCGCGATGGCTGTGCAGAAAGCCCGCCTCGCGCAGATCGGCCAGGATCAGTTCGAGGAATTTGCGCGGGACATTGGCGTTCTCGGCGATCCGGTTCATCGGGATCGGGGGGCTGCCTGCGGGCGCCTCGGCCAGATAGAGCATCGCGCGAAGCGCGTAACGGGAACGCTGCGTCAACATAATGGGTAACCTTATTACCCAATAATGTGGCGACCGAAAGGCGGAGGTCCGGGAAAACCGTGGTTTTTTGCCGGTTGGCACCCTGCGCCCACACCAGCAACCAAACCCACCACTTTTCTTTAAGCGCGCAGGCCCTATATTGGTCGGGCCGGGCAACCGGCTATGGCGATAAATGATGGCGTGCAATAGACGCAGCGGACCCGGGGGCAGTACCCGGCGGCTCCACCAGAAATGGTGGTGTATCTGGACACCGTTTCTGACGGGGCCGAACCAGGATCGACGTGTGTTGAAAAGCGCCGACGTTCGCTCAGAACGGGCCACTGTGACGGCTCATTACACAAGTGCCAACGATAACGAAGCACTCGCTATTGCGGCGTAACCCCAAGGCCTAACGGCTTAAGGTTACTCTAAAATGCGCGGTTGGACCGCACCGGGCAACAGAAGCGGATTCCAGCGGTACGGGGAGCACCGGGCAACAGAAGCTCCCCACTCTATTCGCCCTATCGTTCTGGTTTGGAGATCGCGCCGCGCCCGCGCGGACCGTGCAGCATTCCTGCACTCGGCGCGTTGCGGACCCGGGTATACCATACCCATTGTTCGATTGCGCTGGTCGGGTTAGATTCGTCCAAATGGAATCGGAGAGGCTGATATGGCGACACTGGCTCGAGTCGAGGACACCGGGATGGCCCCTGGCGAATGGGAAGCGCGGGTCGATCTCGCCGCCGCCTATCGCCTGGTCGCGCTGTACGGCTGGGACGACCTCATCTTCACCCACCTCTCGGCGCGTGTGCCGGGGCCGGAACACCATTTCCTGATCAACCCCTATGACATGATGTTCGAGGAGATCACGGCGTCGAGCCTGGTCAAGATCGACGTCGAGGGCAATCCGGTCGGCAAGTCCGAGCATCCGGTCAATCCGGCCGGCTTCACCATCCATTCGGCGATCCATATGGCGCGTGAGGATGCGGCGGCGGTGATGCATCTCCATACGCCTCACGGCCAGGCGGTGTCGGCGATGGAATTCGGTCTGTTGCCGCACACCCAGACGGCGATGATCGCCAAGCACAATGTCGCGTACCACGATTATGAAGGCATCGCGACCGACCTCGACGAGCGCGAGCGGCTGGTCCAGGATCTGGGCGACAAGCACGCCATGATCCTGCGCAACCACGGCACGCTTGCGGTCGGCAAGACCGTCGGCGACTGTTTCCTGCGGCTCTATTTCCTCGAGCGCGCGTGCCAGGCACAGGTGATGATGCTGTCGGCCGGCTACGACCATCTCTACAACCCGCCCCAGGGCACCGAGGACAAGGTCAAGGGCCAGACCCCGCCCGCGGGAATGGCGATGGCGGCGGAGCGGCTCGCCTGGCCGGCGTTGCTGAGGAAACTCGACCGGATCGACACGAGCTTCCGCGACTGAGCGCAACCGCGCTTGCATCGGCGCCGTCAATCGGCGCAGACCAGCCGGCGTGGCGATCCGCTGGACCGACTATCGATTGATCGCGGCGTTGCTGCTGGCGTTGACGCTTGTCTGCGCCGCGCAGGCCTATGCCTATGCGCCTGGGCTGATGACCTGGGATTCGATCCGCCAATATGGCCAGGCGCTGAGCGGCGATTTCGACGATTGGCATCCGCCGGCGATGGAATGGCTGTGGCGCCAACTCTTGCCGATCGCCCACGGCCCCGCGCCAATGCTGGCAATCCAGCTCGGCCTGTATTGGTCGGCATTTGCCGGGCTGGTGGTCTGGGCGGTGCGCGCGGGCCGGCGACGGCTCGCCATCGCGTTCGCGATCGCCGCGATCCTGCCGCTCCCGGTCGTGCTGATGGCGGAGATCATCAAGGACAGCTTGATGGCGGGGCTGTTGCTTGCGGCGAGCGCGATCCTGGTCGCCATCCCGACCCGCAGCCGGCCCGTCGCGCGGGTGATAGCACTCATCCTGATCGTCTGCGCGGCGACGTTGCGCTTCAACGCGCTTCCCGCCTGCCTGCCGCTCGCGATCGCGCTGCTGCCTGCCTCGTGGCGCGCAACGCGGGTGCGGTTCGGCGCCGCGTTGCTGATCGGCACGGCGGTCATCGCTACCGCGCTGCCGCTCGCCAACCGCGCGGTCGGCGCCAAGCCGAGCGGCGTGGGGCTATCGCTCGTCATCTTCGATCTCGGCGGCATCACCCGGTTCAGTGGGGTCGACGCCTTTCCCCCGGACGACGATGTCGACGATCCGGTCGCGGTCAATCATCATTGCTACAAGCCCGAACGCTGGGATTCCTATAGCTGGTGGGTGCCCGATCCGTGCCCGCTCGGCTTCGACGCGATGGACGATCTGTTCAAGCAGAGCGGCGAGAGCCCGTACCGCCACTGGCTCGGCGCGGTGCTGGCGCATCCGGTCGCTTATGCCGAGCATCGCCTGACGCATTTCAACATCAACGTCCGCTTCCTCGTCCATGACGAGGTCGAACGCCCGGTCATGGGCCGGATCCCGCCCAATGACTGGGGTTTCCACCTCACGCCCAATCCCGCACTGACCTGGCTCGACCGCGGCGCGCGCTGGTCGGCGCATACGCCCTTGGGTTGGCCGGTCTGGTGGATGGCGCTGGCGATCGGGTTGCTCGTCGTCGCGCCCGGCCTGCCGTCGCGGCGGCTGGTCATCCCGATGGCACTGTCGGGTTTGCTCTATGGCCTCGGCTATCTGCCGGCGAGCGTGGCGTGCGAGCTGCGCTACCACCTTTGGACGATGCTGGCGGTGCTGATCGCCGCGCTCATCGCAGCCAGCGACATGGCGGGCGGCGCAATGCCCGACCGGCGCCGCCTGCTGATAGCGGCGGCGCCGGTCCTGCTGGTCACGATCCTCTGCGTGGCCTGGCGGTTGGCCTGAGGCGCATCACTTCGCGGCGTGCGCCATCTCGCGAAGCGCGATCGCTTCGTCGCCGGCCATCGCCAGCAACAAGTCGATCTTCTCGTGCAGGCTGGCGATCTCTGCCTCCGAACGGAGATTGGTCTCATAGTCGAGCCGCATTTCCAGCCGATCCTTCGCCGCCTGACGGTTCTGGCTCATCATGATGATCGGAGCCTGCAGCGCGGCGAGCATCGACAGCATCAGGTTGAGGAAGATGAAGGGAAAGGGATCGAAGGCGTGGCGCGCCAGGACCATCGTGTTCAGGATGGCCCAGGCCACCATGAAGACGCTGAACCCGATGATGAAGCCCCACGAACCGCCGATCGCCGCGACGCGATCGGCCAGCCGCTCGCCGACCGTGAGGCGGGCGTCGAAGACCTCGTTGACGTCGCGGACGCGCGGTACGCGCCGGAACGAACCGGCGAAGAAACGGATTGCGTTCATTACTCACCTATTTTTTGCGACCGCCCCCTGAGGCAGCGCTGGTGAGGTGAACGTCAATTCAATCCGCCAGCCGCCTCAGAGGGTCGGTCGATCGACTTTGGTCAGACATCGGTCCCTCTAAGGAGGAGTGGATTGCGACTCCGGGCGGAGCCGTGGCGGAAGTGGTTGCGCCGGCGGGATTCGTCAAGCCCGTTTGCAGCGCATCGAGCCCCCGGAGCGAGATGAACACTCGGTGCCGCGGCCGCTCGCTCGTCGAGGCCACGCGTCCAGCCTACTCGCTTTCGAAAATTAGATACCGTCGTATTGCCATGAGACAATTGTCTCATTAGCTGCAGCGGCCAATTGGAGGCAGGTACGATGCTCACTCGCGAACAAATGGATCGAAAGCTCGACGAGCATTTCGGTTACGAAGCTCGGGACGATATCGAGGGCGTGATCGGAACGCTCGACGAGAATGTCGAACACGATGTCGTTGGCTGGCCCGGCGGACTGAGCAAGGGGCGCGACCAGGCGCGGGCATTTTACGAAGCGACCTTTCCCGATCTCGCCGACGGCCAGGTTACGTCGCGCCGCCGCCTTTATGGGGAGAATTTCATGGTCGACGATTCGACCTGGAGCGGGATCGCTAAGGGCCGCCCGTTCGGCTTCGAAGGCAGGAATCGCCCGCTGCAATTCCGCCTGCTCCATGTCCTGGAGTTTACCGATCGGGGCGACATAGCGCGCGAGAATGTCTGGCTCGACATAGCCGCGATCCAGCAGCAGCTCTCCTGAGATGCCGGCGTCGATCCACGCGAACCAGCGCGGCCGGACGCGCCGCGATCTGCTCGAGGCAGCGTTGCGTGTCTCGGCAGGCGATGGCGCGCCCACGCTTGAGGCGATAGCGGAAGAGGCACGCGTGTCCCGCGCGACCGCCTATCGTTATTTCCCCAATGTCGACGATTTGCTCGCAGAAGCGGCGCTGCACATGGCGTTCCCAGGGGCCGATTGCCTTTCCGGGGCATCGGATGATCCGCTCGAACGGCTGCTACTGGTGGACGACGCGGTGGATCGCATGATCGCCGCGAACGAAACGGCGCTGCGGCGCATGATCGCGAGCACCGCCAAGCTGCCGCTCCAGTCGACCGGCGTCCCCGCTCGGCAGAACCGGCGATTGCCGCTGATCGAAGCGGCGCTGGAGCCCGCCCGTTCGAAATTTTCGGGCCGCTCCTATAGGCAGCTGACGCGAGCGCTGAGCCTGGTGATAGGAACGGAGGCCATGCTGGTGCTCAAGGACGTCCTCGCCCTCGACGGTGCCGAGGCCAGGGAAGTGCGGCGCCAGGCCATCGCCTCGCTCCTGGACTCGGCGCTACGCGGCGCATTCGATCGGACGGACTGACATGTCGCCCGCCATCGGCGCCGATCTCCGCGGCGGGTGTTCCCGCTCCCAACGGCAAAGCGGCCCGGGATTGCTCCCGAGCCGCTTCATCCTCCCCGGCTTTCCCGGTGTTATGCCTTTTGTCGTCCTATCGCCTCTGCGGAAAAGCGGTAGCCGCTTTTTCGCGCGAAGCTTTAGTCGTCATTGCGCCCGGTCAGGAAAGCGGGCGCGAACTCGGGCTCGGGGCCTTCGTCCTTGCCGCCTTCGCTGCGCTCGCGGCGCGGGCCGCGGTCGCCGCCGCGATCGCCACGGTCGCGGCGCGGGCCGCGATCACGGTCGCCGTCGCGGCGGGGACCACGGTCACCGCCACGATCGCCGCCGCCGCTGCGCGGACCACGGTCACGGCCGCCTTCGCGCGGTTCGCGCGGCGGACGCGTGTCCTCCAGCTCTTCGCCGGTTTCCTGGTCGACGACGCGCATCGACAGCCGAACCTTGCCGCGCGGATCGATCTCCAGGACCTTGACCTTCACTTCCTGGCCTTCCGACACGACGTCGGTCGGCTTCTCGACCCGCTCGTTCTTCATTTCCGACACGTGGACGAGACCGTCCTTGCCGCCCATGAAGTTCACGAACGCGCCGAAGTCGACGATGTTGACGACCTTGCCGTTATAGATCTTGCCGACCTCGGGCTCTTCGACGATGCCCTTGATCCAGTTGATCGCGGCCTCGATCTGGCTGACGTCGGACGACGACACCTTGATCACGCCTTCATCGTCGATGTCGACCTTGGCGCCGGTGGTGGCGACGATCTCGCGTATCACCTTGCCGCCGGTGCCGATGACGTCACGGATCTTGGTCTTGTCGATCGTGAAGGTCTCGATCCGCGGCGCGTGCGCCGACAGTTCCGAGCGGGTGTGGTCGAGCGCCTTGTTCATCTCGCCCAGGATGTGCGCACGGCCTTCCTTGGCCTGGTTCAGCGCGGCCTCGAAGATCTCGCGCGTGATGCCCGCGATCTTGATGTCCATCTGCATCGTGGTGATGCCTTCGGACGTGCCCGCGACCTTGAAGTCCATGTCGCCGAGGTGATCCTCGTCGCCCAGGATGTCGGACAGGATCGCGAAGTCCTTGCCCTCGAGGATCAGGCCCATCGCGATGCCCGAGACCGGGCGCTTGATCGGCACGCCGGCGTCCATCATCGCGAGTGACCCGCCGCACACCGACGCCATCGACGACGAGCCGTTCGACTCGGTGATGTCGCTGGTCAGGCGGATCGTGTAGGGGAATTCTTCCTTCGTCGGCAGCACCGGGTGCAGCGCACGCCACGCCAGCTTGCCATGACCGACTTCGCGACGGCCCGGCGCGCCGAAGCGGCCGACTTCACCGACCGAATAGGGCGGGAAGTTATAGTGCAGCATGAAGTTCTGGTAGCTGAGGCCGTTCAGGCCATCGACCATCTGCTCGGCATCCTTGGTGCCCAGGGTGCAGGTGGCGATGGTCTGGGTCTCGCCGCGGGTGAACAGAGTCGAGCCATGCGCGCGCGGCAGGAAGTGCGTTTCCGCCTGGATCGGACGGATCTGCGTGGTGGTGCGGCCGTCGATGCGGGTGCCGTCCTTGAGGATGGCGCCGCGGACGATCTCGGCTTCCAGCTTCTTGGTCAGCTTGATGCCGGCCATGACTTCCTGCGGGGCGAGGCCGTCGGCGATGAACTGCGCCTTGGCCTTGGCCCGCGCCTCGTTGAGCGCGTTCGAGCGCGCCGACTTGTCGGTCAGCTTGTAGGCGGCGGCGATGTCGGCGCCGATCAGCTTCTTGAGCTTGTCCTTGATCGCGGCATTGTCGTCCGACGACGCCATTTCCCACGGATCCTTGGCGGCCTGCTCGGCGAGCTTGACGATCGCCTTGACGACTTCGCGGCAGGCGTCGTGCGCGAACATGACGGCGCCCAGCATGACCTCTTCCGACAGCTCCTTGGCTTCGGATTCGACCATCATCACGGCGTCGTAGGTGGCGGCGACGACCAGGTCGAGCTCGCCTTCGGCAACCTGCGCATCGGTCGGGTTGAGGATGTATTCGCCGTTCAGGTAACCGACGCGCGCGGCGCCGATCGGGCCCATGAAGGGCACGCCCGAGATGGTGAGCGCGGCCGACGCGGCGACCATCGCCAGGATGTCGGGCTCGTTCTCGCCGTCATAGCTCAGCACCTGAGCGATGGCGTTGATCTCGTTGTAGAAGCCTTCCGGGAACAGCGGGCGGATCGGGCGGTCGATGAGACGCGAGACCAGGGTCTCCTTCTCGGTCGCGCCGCGCTCGCGCTTGAAGAAGCCGCCCGGGATGCGCCCGGCGGCCGAATATTTTTCCTGATAGTGGACGGTGAGCGGGAAGAAGTCCTGCCCTTCCTTGACCGACTTGGCGGCAGTCACCGCGCACAACACGACGGTTTCGCCGAGCGTCGCCATGATGGCGCCGTCAGCCTGGCGGGCAACCTTGCCCGTTTCGAGTGTGAGGGTCTTTCCGCCCCACTCGATGCTTACTTTCTTGGTATCGAACATTTTATTTCCTTCACTCCCGTCGCCCAATGCGACGGGGGCCTTTGAGTGGGCCTGACGTCAGGCCCGGGTGGCGGAAGTTTCCGCCGCCGCCCCCATGCCGGATTGCACGGGGCCGAATAAGCGAAACGGCGCCCGGAGGCGCCGTCCCTGAGAGTTACTTGCGAAGACCGAGCTTCGCGATGAGGGCGAGATAGCGATCGCCATCCGACTTGCGCAGATAATCGAGAAGCGAGCGACGCTTGTTGACCATCATCAACAGACCGCGGCGCGAGTGATTGTCCTTCGCATGGGTCTTGAAATGCTCGGTGAGCGTCTTGATGCGGTCGGTCAGGATCGCGACCTGGACCTCGGGGCTGCCGGTGTCGCCTTCGGCGCGGGCATGTTCCTTGATCAGCGCTTCCTTGCGCTCGGGAGTAATCGACATTCTGTTTCCTTCGACATCGCGGACTATAGGTTGAAACCGCGGACGACACGGGCTTCCCCGCTTTCGACTTCCACCAACGCCACCGGGGTTTCGCCCAGCATTGCGAAGTGAAGGCCATCGTCTTCGGCAATCCCGGCCAGAACGCGCCCCTGTCGGAGCGCTCCTGCCTGGTCGGGGTCGAGGGAGAGAGCCGGGATGTCGTCCAGCCCCGCCCTCAATGGCAGGAGAATCTGTTCAAGGCCGTGGCGCTTAGCGGATTCGGCCAATTTGTCCAGCGATATCGCATGGGACAGGTCGAACGGGCCGGCCTTGATCCGTCTGAGATAGGTGACGTGGCCGACCGTGCCAAGGGCGAGCGCGATGTCGCGGGCGAGGCTGCGGATGTAAGTGCCCTTGGAGACATGGGCGGTGAGGGTGATTTCGTCCAAATCCTCCCCATCGGAGATGGGGAGGGGGACCGACGACCGCAGGTCGGCGGTGGAGGGGAATGGCGACTCAATTTCCCCTCCACCATCGCTTCGCGATGGTCCCCCTCCCCACGCTTCGCGTAGGGAGGATTTAAGAGAAAACACCGTCACTGCCCGCGTCCCGAGCACGACCTCTTCCCCGGCCCGCGCCAGATCGTATGCCCGCTCGCCGTCGACCTTCAGCGCCGAATAAGCCGGCGGCACCTGCTCGATCGGCCCCGTATAGCGCGGCAGTACCGCCTCGACAGCGGCAAGCGTCGGCCGCACGTCGCTGCTCGCGACCACCTCGCCTTCGGCATCGAGCGTGCTGGTCTGCGTACCGAACCCGATGGTGAACTCATAAATCTTGTCGCTGTCGAGCATCCGCCCGGCGAGCTTGGTCGCCTCGCCGATCGCGACAGGCAGCACGCCTGAGGCGAGCGGATCGAGCGTCCCGCCATGCCCGACCTTGGCCTTGCCATAGCCGCCCTCGCGCAGCGCGCGCTTGACCGCGCTCACCGCCTGGGTCGAGCCGAGGCCGAGCGGTTTGTCGAGAATGATCCAGCCGTGCATCCGCGCGCCCTAGCGTGCGGATGGCTTGCGGTCAGCCCCGCTTCTTGGCCTTATTCGCCTTGGGTGGCGGGCCGTTGCTCGCGACCAGACTGTTGATCGGGCAACGCTCGCGGTCGACGAGCAAGGTGCCGGTGCGGTCGAGCTGGGTGCCACCGAACCGCGTATCGACGCCGATCCGAACGGCAAAGGGAAGGCCCGTGCACGGTCCAATCACCGTCGCATAATACCAGCGCCGTTGCTGGTCCTGCAGCCAGACGCCGCGGTCGCCATCGGCTTCGAAATTGTAGAGTCCGATCGTACCGATGAACGGAATGCTGGTTTCCTTGCCGAGCTTGTCGGCGGGCCAGGCTGGGGCCTGTTGCCGGGCAGCGGCTGGGATCGCGGCGCCGGCGAGGCTCACCGTCGCAAGCGCTGTGATCAATAGGTTACGGATCATCATGTGCGTGCCTTTCGACTCCAGGACGAAACGAATGATCGCCACCCTTGATCGTGCCGCGTCGGGCCTGAATTCAGCCTGAAGGCACTCTCATGAAAAGCGCGAGCAGCGAAGCGACGACATGGTCCGCGATCGGTCCGACGACCCGCGCCACGACATCGGCGCGCGGCGCGATCATCGGCAGGATGACCAGCAGAAACAGCATGACCGGAAAGCCGAAGCGGCTGAGCCTGGAATAGTGTGCGGCAAGCGGTCGCGGCAGGATCGCCTCGACGACATGCCCACCGTCGAACGGCGGCACTGGCAGCAAGTTGAAGATCGCCAGGAAGACGTTGATCAGCAGGAAATTGATCAAATTGGCGGCAACGAATCCACCGGCACCCGCCTGGGGCAAGCTCCCCGTCGACCCTACCCAGACACCGAGCCCCGCTGCAGCGATCGTCGCCATGACGAGGTTGATGCCCGGCCCGGCGAGTGCGACCAGCGCCATGTCGCGGCGGGGATGATTGAGCCGCTCGGTCACTACCGGCACCGGCTTCGCCCAGCCGAAGATTGGCGCATTGGCGAGCGCGAGCATCATCGGCACCAGCAGGGTCCCGACCGGATCGACATGGCGGATCGGGTTGAGCGTCAGCCGGCCGCGGTCCGCCGCGGTTCGGTCACCCAGCATGCGCGCGACATAGCCATGCGCGACTTCGTGGAACACGATCGCGATGACCAACGGGATCAGCCAGATCGCGATCCTGTAGAGCGTGTCGTTCATTGCTCGACCACATGTCCGGCGGCCTGCCGCGCGGCAACGAAATGCCTGCGGCACAGAGCGACATAGCGGTCGTTACCGCCGATCTCGGTCTGCGCGCCTTCGACCACGGCCCGGCCTTGCTCATCAACGCGCAGATTCATCGTCGCCTTTCGCCCGCATTCGCAGACCGATTTGAGTTCGATCAGCGAATCGGCCAACGCCAGCAACCGCGCCGAGCCGGGGAACAACTGACCCTGAAAATCGGTGCGCAGGCCATAGGCGAGCACGGGAATCCCGACCACGTCGGCGAGATGCGCGAGCTGATCGACTTGCGGCGATGTCAGGAATTGCGCCTCGTCGACCAAAACGCAGGCGATCTTCTCGTGCGCGTGACGCTCGGCAACGATCGCTGCGATGTCGGTCTTACCCTCGAACGGGATCGCGCTCGCCTCCAGCCCGATCCGCGAGGTGATCGTGTCGGCGGCAAAACGGTCGTCGATCGCTGCGGTGAACAGCATCGTCGTCATGCCGCGCTCGCGATAATTGAAGTCCGCCTGGAGCAGGGTGGTCGATTTCCCGGCGTTCATCGACGCATAGTAGAAATAGAGTTTCGCCATTAGCCGATCTTCGCCGGTCCCTCGGCCAAGGCCGCCCAGCCCTTGCCGTTATTGTAGATCGCGATCGTGCGGCGGCTCGTCCCATCGTCCCAGCGGACGAAGGCCATGTTGGCGACGATCATCGGCGAGGTCAGCGTCAGGGTCCTGCCGCAATTCGCTGGCTTGTCCGGTTGAACTGAAGCCGGGAGCGTGATCGCCGGATAGTCGCGGACGCGCGCTTGCGCCCATGCCGCAGCGAGCGTGCTAGCAAGCTGGTCGTCGACCAGTTGGTACATGCCCTGCGCATTGCGCTCGAGATAGGTCCAGGTGACCTCCTTGCCGGCGATCGCGGTCGGGATCGGCTCGGGGCCCTTACGCGCGATCGTCTGCGGCGCGACGCAGGCATTGCCCGAATAGCGCGCGGCATAGTCGCGCGCGACGGCCGCCTCGATCGCGGTCTGATCGGCCGTCACCGCAGGCGCGGCCGGCGTTCCTCCGGTCGAATGGCAGGCGATGAGGACAAGAGGGGCGAGCGGCAGCAGCCGGCGGAGCATCATGTCACCAAACTAAGCACGCGGCGTGCCGCGCGTCCACGTCAGTCGTCGCCGTTCTGGTCGAGATCCTGCGCCACCTTGGGCGCGCGTAGCAGCGCGTCGATATGGCTGCCCTCGTCGAAACTCTCGTCGGCGAGGAATTTGAGCTTGGCAGCGTATTTCGTCTGGACGCGGTGCGCGACCTCGCGCTGCAGATAGGCTGTGTTGGTCCTGAGCGCCTTCAGCACCGCGTCCTCGTCCTTGCCGAGGAGCGGCTTCACGAACACCGTCGCATGGCGCAGATCGGGCGACATGCGCACCTCGGTGATCGAGACGAGGTGGCTCGCCAGCGTGTCGTCATGCACGTCGCCGCGTTGCAGGATCTCGCTCAGCACATGGCGCACCTGTTCGCCGACGCGGAGCGTTCGGACGGATTTGTCGGGACTGGAATCGTTGTGGCGCATGACGTTGCCTCCGCCTGCGTCACCCCAGCGAAAGCTGGGGTCTCATGCCGCGGGCGCGACCGATATGGCACGGCCCGCGGCGCAAGATGCCAGCTTTCGCTGGCATGACGGTTGATCTTACAGCGTCCGCTCGCGCAGTTCGACCTCGAACGTTTCGAGGAAGTCGCCGGCCTTGATGTCGGTGAAGTTCTGCGTGAACGTCACACCGCATTCGAGCCCTGCGCGAACTTCGGCGACGTCGTCCTTGAAGCGCCGCAGGCTGGCGATCTCACCCTGATAGATGATGACATCCTCGCGCGTGATGCGTGCCTTGAGCGCCTTGCGGATGACACCGTCGACCACCAGCAGACCGGCCGCCTTGCCGTGCTTACCCGCCGAGAAGACCTCGCGGATTTCGGCGCGGCCGACCACGGTCTCGAACGCTTCGGGACCAAGCTCGCCCGCCATGCCGGCGCGGATCTCGTCGATCAGGTCGTAGATCACGTCATAATATTTGAGCGCGACCTTCTGCCGCTCGGCGATCTCGCGCGCCTTGGCATTGGCGCGGACGTTGAAGCCGATGATCGGCGCTCCGCTCGCACCCGCCAGGGTCACGTCGCTCTCGGTGATGCCGCCAACGCCCGAATGGAGCACGCGCGCCTTGATCTCGTCGGTCGAGATCTTGTTGACCGCACCGACGATCGCCTCGACCGTCCCTTGCGTATCCGCCTTGATGACCAGCGGATATTCGATCGCCTGGTTCGCCTTCAGCGCGGAGAACATGCTCTCCAGGCTGGCCGGCGCGTTGGTCGTGCGCTTGTCCTGGATGACGCCGGCGCGATAGGCCGCGACTTCGCGAGCCCGCGCCTCGTTCTCGACCACCTGGAGCGGATCGCCCGCCGAGGGGACGCCCGAAATACCAAGGATCTCGACCGGCATCGACGGCCCGGCTTCCTTGATCTGCGCGCCCTTGTCGTTGACCAAAGCACGGACCTTGCCGCTCTCGGCGCCCGCGACGAACACGTCCCCGACCCTGAGCGTGCCGCGCGTGACCAGCACGGTCGCGACCGGACCGCGGCCCTTGTCGAGCTTGGCCTCGATCACGGTGCCTTCGGCATCGCGGTCGGGATTGGCCTTGAGCTCCATCAGTTCGGCCTGGAGCTGGATCTTCTCGATCAGCTCGTCGAGCCCGGTCTTCTTGAGCGCGGACACTTCGACGTCCTGGACGTCGCCGCCCATCTGTTCGACCACGACTTCGTGCTCGAGCAGGCGCTCGCGGATGCGTTGCGGATTGGCCTCGGGCTTGTCGACCTTGTTGATCGCGACGATCATCGGAACGCCGGCCGCCTTGGTGTGGTTGATCGCCTCGATCGTCTGCGGCATCAGCCCGTCGTCCGCTGCCACGACCAGCACGACAATGTCGGTGACGTTGGCGCCGCGTGCGCGCATTTCGCTGAACGCCTCATGGCCCGGCGTGTCGAGGAAAGTGATCTTCGACTTGTCCTTCAGGGTGACCTGATAGGCGCCGATATGCTGCGTAATGCCGCCGGCCTCGCCGCGCACCACATCGGTACCGCGTAGCGCGTCGAGCAGGCTGGTCTTGCCGTGATCGACATGGCCCATAATCGTGACGACCGGGGGACGCGGCTTCAGCGTCTCGGGCGCATCTTCGACACTGTCGGTCGACAGGTCGATGTCCGAATCGCTGACGCGGGTGATGTTATGGCCGAATTCGGTGACCAGCAGCTCCGCGGTGTCCTGGTCGATCGTCTGGTTGACGGTCACCGGCATGCCCATCTTGAACAGCGACTTGACCAGGTCGGCGCCCTTTTCCGCCATGCGGTTGGCGAGTTCCTGGACGGTGATCGCGTCCGGCACGACGACGTCGCGGACTTGCTTCTCGCGCGGCGCGCCGCCGCCGAGGTGACGGCGATGTTCCTTTTCGCGCGCACGTTTGAGCGCGGCGAGCGAGCGGGCGCGGGCGCCCTCTTCGCCACCGAGCGCGCGGTTGACGGTCAGCTTGCCGCCACGGCGTTCCTCGCCCTTGCGGTCGCGTTGGCCGGGACGCGCGGGTTGCGACGTCTCGGCACCGCGACGCGGGGTCGCCTGGCCGGTACCGGTCGGCGCCGCACGCTGCGCGGGAGCGGCCGAAGACGAGCTCGACGACGCGGCCTGGGCCGGAGCCGGCGCGGGCGCCGGGGCAGGCTTGGGGATTTCGGGGCGCGCGACCGGGGTGAAGCGCCGCGGCGCCGGCAAGCTCGGATCGAGCTGCACTGCGATCGGCGCTGCCGGTGCAGGCGCGGGCGCAGGGGCTGGCTTCGGCGCGGCGGGCGTCGCCGCGACGGCCGGGGCAGCCGGGGTCGGTACGGGGGCAGGAGCCTCGACCGGTGCAGGCGCCGGGGGCGCCTCGGCAGCCTTGCTCTTTTCCTCGGCGCGACGCTTTTCTTCCTCGGCTGCGGCCTGGCGCTGCGCATCCTCGCGGCGGCGTGCATCCTCCAGCGCGTTCATGCGCTGTTCCTCGGCCTCGCGCAGCAATTGCGCCTGGCGCTCCTGCGGCGACAGCTGTGGCGCGGACGGTGCGCGCGCGGCAGGTGCGGCCGGGGCAGGCGCCGGAGCCGGCGCGGGTGCTTCCTCGATGACCGGTGCCTCGGCATGGCCGCCGGCATTGGGGCCGAGCACGCGGCGGCGCTTGACCTCGACCACGACGGTGTTCGAGCGCCCGTGGCTGAAGCTCTGCTTCACCTTGCCGGTCTCGACGGTGCGCTTCAGCCCCAATGGCTGGCGCATTCCGAGTTTCGGCTTGTCGTTGTCGGTATCGCTCACTCAATATCCTCGTCGTTCTCGGCCGAACCGCTAGTGCTTCCAGCCGCCGCGGGAAGCGCCGATGCGCCCTGCGAGGCCGTTTCGCAAGGCTCGGTAGTCAAATCAGGGCCGATAAAGTGCCGCCAGCGGTCGAGCGCGTCACGCACGCGGACCGCGGCAGCGGGGTCGGTCACGGCGATATGTACCACATTTTCGCGGCCTAGCGCCAAGGACAATATGGTGCGCGGGAGGGGAAGTGCCAAGCCCTCTTCGCCGGAACCTTCGCGATCGCGCCCGACCCGCCACGCCTGGGCCAGCTTGCGCGCGCCGTCGGTACCCGCATCGGAGGCATGGAGCAACAGGTGGACGTGGCCCGACCGCGCCGCCTTCTCCACCCGTTCGGTGCCGTTGACGATCTTGCCCGCCTTCGATTCGAGACCGAGCCGGTCGAGGAAGGCGCGCTGCAACTGGTCGGCGATCAGCGTGCCGAGATCGGCGGGGATCGTCAGCGCGTTGGTCTTGAACGCCCGCGCCAGCGCGCCACGCAACTTGCCCTTGGCATTGGCCGCATCGAGCTCGCTTTGCGTCACCCCGATCCACGCCCCGCGCCCCGGCGCCTTGGCGCGGATATCGGGCAGCACCTGGCCATCCGGCCCGAGCGCGAGACGGATCAGCTCGCCGCGCGGCTCACGGTCGCCGGACAGGATGCAGCGGCGGATGGGGTCGGTCGAAGTTTTCATAGCGCCTCCCTTTCAAGGGAGGGGTTGGGGTGGGTGGCGAGCGTAGCGAGCCCCCCAAACGAGCAACGAAGAGCGCCGCCGGAGGCATCGAGCCTCCGCCGTCGCTGCACCCACCCCTTGCCCCTCCCTTGAAAGGGAGGGGTTGGAGTATGTGACGCTATCGGACGAGCGGGGTTATCATTGTGAGGGAACCGCATGCGCGTCTCCCTCGCTTTTGGGGGCATCGCGATCGGCGATCAGGATGCCGCCGGCGCCGTAATTCTCGGTAGATACTTCCTCGATCACGATCTGCACCGCAGCCGGGCTCTTCCCCAGCCGCTCGACGAGCGACTGGGTGACGTCCGCCACGATGCCGGACTTCTGGTCCTTCGTGGCGGTGCCTGCGATGCGGATCGAGACGAAAGGCATCAGGCTTCTTCGCCCTCCGCGGTTTCGCCTTCGGCTGCGGGTTCGTCTTCGAACCAATGGGCGCGGGCCGCCATGATGATCTCGTTGCCCTGCTCTTCGGTCAGGCCATATTCGGCCAGCACGCCGCCCTTGTGCTCGGGGCGCTTGGGCGCGTCCTCGGCGCGACGACGCGGTTCCTGGCGCTTCTTCTCGACCAGTTCGTCGGTGGCGAGATCGGCGAGATCGTCGAGCGTCTTGATCCCCGCCTTGCCGAGCGTGACCAGCATCGCTTCGGTCATGTACGGCATGCCGGCAAGCGCGTCCTCGACGCCGAGCGCCTTGCGCTCCTCGCGATTGGCCTGTTCGCGGCGCTCGAGCGCTTCCTGCGCGCGACTCTGCAGCTCCTGGCCGAGATCCTCGTCGAAGCCCTCGATCGTGGCGAGTTCGGCGAGGTCGACATAGGCGACCTCTTCGAGCGCGCCGAAGCCTTCGGCGACCAGCAGCTGGGCAAGCGTCTCGTCGACGTCGAGCTCGTTCTGGAACATCTCCGACCGCTCGACGAATTCGCGCTGGCGCTTCTCCGAGGCATCGGCCTCGGTCAGGATGTCGATCGCCTTGGCGGTCAGCTGGCTGGCGAGACGAACGTTCTGGCCGCGGCGGCCGATCGCCAGGCTGAGCTGGTCGTCCGGCACCACCACTTCGATCCGGTCCTCTTCCTCGTCGATCACGACGCGGCTGACCGATGCCGGCTGCAGCGCGTTGACGACGAAGGTCGCGGTGTCTTCCGACCAGGGGATGATGTCGATCTTCTCACCCTGCATTTCCTGGACGACCGCCTGGACGCGGCTGCCCTTCATGCCGACGCAGGCGCCGACCGGGTCGATCGACGAATCGTGGCTGATGACGCCGATCTTGGCGCGCGAGCCCGGGTCGCGGGCAGCGGCCTTGATCTCGATGATGCCGTCATAGATTTCGGGCACTTCCTGCGCGAACAGCTTCTTCATGAAGTCGGGATGCGCGCGGCTGAGGAAGATCTGCGGTCCGCGATTCTCGCGGCGGACGTTGAGGATCAGCGAACGGATGCGGTCGTTGACGCGAACCACTTCGCGCGGGATCTGCTGGTCGCGGCGGATGACGCCCTCGGCGCGGCCCAGGTCGACGACGACATGGCCGAACTCGACGCGCTTGACCACGCCGGTGATGATCTCGCCCATCCGGTCCTTGAATTCTTCATATTGGCGCTCGCGCTCGGCGTCGCGGACCTTCTGGAAGATGACCTGCTTGGCGGCTTGCGCGGCGATGCGGCCGAATTCGATCGGGGGCAGCGGATCGACGATGAAGTCGCCGACCTTGGCGTCCTTCTGCAGCTTCTGCGCGCCCTTCAGGTCGACCTGCTTGAAATAATCGTCGACCGCCTCGACCACTTCGACCACGCGCCACAAGCGCAGGTCGCCGGTATTCGGGTCGAGCTTGGCGCGAATGTCGTTCTCGGCGCCGTAGCGTGCGCGGGCGGCACGCTGGATGGCATCCTCCATCGCCTCGATCACGATGCCGCGATCGATCATCTTCTCGCTCGCGACCGAATTCGCGATTGCGATCAGCTCGGCCCGGTTGGCGGTAACGGCGGTGGCCATCAGTTACTTTCCTCTGTCTCGAATTCTTCTGCGCCGTCGCTGGAAAGCGGCGCGGTTGCGGCAATCAATTTGTCGGTGATCAGCAATTTGGCGTCGGCGACCTGGTCGAACCCGATCGTCATCGGCTGATGCTTGCGGACGTCGATCGTGATGCGGTCGCCGTCCACGCCGGCGAGATCGCCGGTCAGCTGCTTGCGGCCATCGACCGGCGCGGTCAGGTGGATGCGCGCCTCCTGCCCGATCCAATTGGCGAAATCCTTGAGCCGCGTCAGCGGCCGGTCGATCCCTGGCGACGACACTTCGAGGCGATAGGCGTCCTCGATCGGATCGACCCCCTGTTCCTCCAGGGCGTCGAACTTGTCGGAGATGCGGCGCGACAGATCGGCGCAATCGTCGATCGTCAGCTGGCCGGTCTCGGGCCGCTCGGCCATCACCTGCAGGGTCAGGTCCTCCTTGCCCCCGAACATCTTCACGCGCACGAGGTCGAAGCCGAGGGCCTGGGCCTCGGGCTCGATCAATTGCGTCAGTTGGGCGATGTCCGCCATGAAGTATCCGTGAAACAAGCAGGTTCGGCGCCGGGGAGCGGGAGCCCTCCGACCTCTTCACCTGGCGATGTAGAGATTGTGACGAGGATATAGTCCGGTCCACGCGCCGTGGCAAGCGGGCAACCCGATGCTATGCCAAGGCGTTGTCCCAGCGCCCTTCGCTCCGCTTCATAAAGGCATCGCCATGATCCGTCGCATCCTGTTGTTCGCCGGCCTGATCGCCACGGCCTGTTCGGCGCAGACAGGCGGCCAGGTCAACGGCCAGTCTGCCAAGACCAAGAGGGGCGTGCCGCGCAATTCGCCGCTCGAACCTGACATCAAGAACGTGCCCGCGACCACCGGACGCGCCAACATGCCGATCGCGCCGGCGCCGTTCACCATCACCGATATCGGCAGGTTCGACGCGCCGTTCGCGATGGCGTTCCTGCCCAACGACCAGGGGCTGCTCGTCACCGAGAAAACGGGGGTCCTCAAGCTGCGCCAACCCGACGGCAAGGTGGCGCAAATCGCCGGCGTTCCCAAGGTCGCCACGGGCGGCCAAGGCGGGCTGCTCGATGTCGCCGTCGCGCCGACCTATGTCGACAGCCATATCGTCTATCTGAGCTATGCCGAGCCGGGCGCGGCCGGAAGCCAGCTCGCGCTGGCCAGGGCGAAGCTCGACCTCAAGGGGCGCAAGCTCGACGATATGTCGGTGATCTGGCGCTCGGGCTCGGCCGGGCCGGGCGGCCAATTCGGCTCGATCATCACCTTTTCGCCTGACGGCCAATATCTGTTCCTGACCTCGGGCGAGCGCCAGCGCTTCACCCCGGCGCAAGACCCCAAACAGGCGCTCGGCAAGATCCTGCGGCTGACGCTCGACGGCAAGGCCGCGGTGGGCAATCCGATGTATGATCGCGGCGGGGTCGAGGCGATGACCTGGACCAGCGGCCATCGCAATCCCTATGGCCTGGTGTTCGCGCCCGATGGCCGGTTGTGGGAAGAGGAGATGGGCCCGCGCGGCGGCGACGAGCTCAACCTGATCCTGCCGGGCAAGAATTACGGCTGGCCGATCGTTTCAAACGGCGACAATTATTCCGGCCAGCCGATCCCCGATCATCCCAGCCGCCCCGATCTCGAAGCGCCGAAGCTGTGGTGGAACCCGTCCATCTCGCCGGGCGGGATGATCTATTATTCGGGCAACATGTTTCCGGCCTATAAGGGCTCTTTGCTCATCGCGGCGATGTCGACGCCCGGGCTGATCCGCGTGACCGTGTCGGGCGATACCGCGACGCCGGCCGATTTCTGGGATTTCGGTACCCGCATCCGCGACGTGGCGCAGGCGCCCGATGGTTCGATCTGGCTGCTCGAGGATGGCGAACGCGGCTCCGGCGGTCGGTTGATGCGGCTGACGCCGAAAAGTTAATACCGGCCGAACCTGCGGCAGCCTAACGCCGCACGATGAGATAATTCATCCGCGCCGCGGCGATCGGCTTGGCGGGATCATCCTGCCAGGCGGTCGCCTCGACATTGGCGACGCGGGTGCCCAACCGGGTGACGATGCCGCGCGATCGCGTCGTCTTGTCGCGGCCGCCGCGCATGAAATCGACCGTGACGTTGATCGGCTTGATCTCGCCACCGCCTTCTCCCTCCAGCGCATCGTGCAGCGCGACGATCGCGGCCATTTCCATCAGCCCACTGATCGCGCCGCCATGCAGGAAGCCGGGGCGCCCCAGCACGTCGTTGCCGAACGGCATGACCAGAACGGGCGCACCGTCGCCATCGCGCTCGGCGGTGAGCCCAAGCAATTGGGCATAAGGTGGCAGCCGGTCGATCATCGCGGATAGCCGTCGGGCGCCATGAACGTACCCGCGACATGCGCGAGTGGATCGTCGGGGTCACCGTCATGCGCCTGGCCGAGGACGAACGCGATCGATCGCGTCAGCCGATAGCATTCGCCGCGCCCGATCACCGTCTTGCCCGGGGTCGCGGGCCGCAGATAATCGACCCGCAGGTCGAGCGTCGCGTGCGCGACGAAGGCGTTGGCGCGCAGCCACACGCCGACGCTGGTCGCCATGTCCATCAGCGACAGGATCGGACCCGAGGCGATCACGCCGGTGTCGACATTGCCGATCAGCCGCTCGTCATAGGGCAGTTCGAGTTCGGCCCAGTCGGCCCCGTGCGCACGATAACTGGTGCCGAGCAGCCCGCCATGGCCGAGTCGGCTGCTGAGGAACCGCGCAGGGTCGAATTGGAAGCCGTGGCTCATCGGGCCGATGCCCTACACGTGCGGTCGCGCGGTGCAACTCCTTACGCTGGGGCTTGCCTTGTCGCCACGACCGGCTAGCCTTACTGACAACAATGTAAGGAGAGGACGGATGCATCCCAGCGTCCATGCGCGTGACAACGCCGATAAGCCGGCGCTGATCGTCGCCGAAACCGGCGAGACGTGGAGCTATGCCGAGCTCGATCGGCGGTCGAACCGCGTCGCCCAGCTGTTCCGCGCGCGCGGTCTTTCGATCGGCGACACCGTCGCAATCTTCATGGACAATGTTCCCGAATATTTCGCGCTGACCTGGGGCGCGCAGCGGGCTGGGCTGTTCTATGTCTGCATCTCGTCGAAGCTGACCGCACCCGAGGCCGAATACATCATCCGCGATTCGGATGCGAAACTGGTCGTTGCCTCGGCTGCGCTGATCGCGATCGCCGAACCGCTGGCGACGCTGATTCCCGATCTCGGCCGGCTGATGCTGGGCGGGACGGCAGCGGGCTGGGACAGCCTCGAGGATGCATTGGCGGCGCAGCCGGATACGCCGGTCGCCGACCAGCGTGCCGGCATCGACATGCTCTATTCGTCGGGCACGACCGGCCGGCCCAAGGGCGTGCGCGTTGCGTTGCCGGAGGATGCCGACATCGCCGCGGTCAACGTCCTGGCGATGCTGGCCCAGGGACTCTACGGCTTTGGTCCCGACACGATCTATCTCAGTCCGGCACCCATGTATCATGCCGCGCCGCTGCGCTGGTGCATGACCGTCCACCGGCTCGGCGGCACCGTGATCATGATGCAGCATTTCGATCCGGTCGCGGCGCTGGCGCTGATCGAGAAATATCGCGTCAATGCCAGCCAATGGGTCCCGACCCATTTCGTCCGCATGCTCAAGCTCCCCGAGGAGGAGCGTCGCAAGTACGACGTTTCGAGCATGAAGGCCGCGATCCATGCCGCCGCGCCCTGCCCGATCCCGGTCAAGGAGGCGATGATCGAATGGTGGGGGCCGGTCATCTACGAATATTATGCCGGGTCGGAAGGTAACGGTTTCACTTCGATCACGTCCGAGCAATGGCTCGCGCACAAGGGATCGGTCGGCAAGCCGGCGTACGGCATCGCCCATATTTGCGGTGAGGATGGCGAGGAATTGCCGGCCGGAAGCGAAGGCCTGATCTATTTCGAGGGCGGCGGCCAGTTCGCCTATCACAACGATCCGGCCAAGACCGCCGAGGCATGCAACGCCAAGGGCTGGACGACACTCGGCGACATCGGGCGGCTGGATGAGGAAGGCTATCTTTATCTGACCGACCGCAAGAGCTTCATGATCATCTCGGGCGGAGTGAACATCTATCCGCAGGAAATCGAGAACCGCATCATCACCCATCCCAAGGTCGCCGACGTCGCGGTGATCGGCGGACCCGATCCCGATATGGGCGAGCGCGTGATCGCGGTGGTGCAACCCGCCGACATGGCCGATGCCGGGCCCGAGCTTGCCGCCGAGCTGACAGCGTGGTGCCGGGCCGAATTGTCCGGCGTGAAGACCCCGCGCCAGATCGATTTCGCCGCCGAATTGCCGCGCCACGCCACCGGCAAGCTCTACAAACGCTTGCTCCGCGACCGCTATTGGGGCGAGAGCGGTTCGAGGATCGTCTGATGCGCGTCGCCCCGGCGGAGGCCGGGGCCGCTTCGCGAGTCGAAGCGCGCGCGTGAAACCCAGCGGCCCCGGCCTCCGCCGGGGCGACGGAGCCCTATCATGAACGACCGCGTGTCCATCAGCATCGCCGACCAGATTGCCGACGTCCGCCTCGCCCGGCCCGACAAGATGAACGCGATCGACCCGGCAATGTTCGAAGGCATCGGCGCGGCAATCGATTCGCTCGCGGAGCGAACCGACGTCCGTTGCGTGGTGCTGTCCGGCGAAGGCCGCGCGTTCTGCGCCGGGCTCGACATGACCAGCATGCAGGCAGGCGGCTCAGGCCTGTCGTCGCGAGCCCGCAACGACCAGGGCGCGATCCTGCCGCAGCATGTGTCCTGGGGCTGGCGCAACCTGCCGATGCCGGTGATCGCCGCCGTCCATGGCGTCGCTTTCGGTGGCGGCTTCCAGATCATCTCGGGCGCGGACATCCGCATCACCGCCCCGTCGACGCGCTTCGCGATCCGCGAGACGCATTGGGGCCTCGTGCCGGACATGGCAGGCTTCCCCTTGTGGCGCAGCCTGGTGCGCGACGATGTGCTGCGCGAACTGGTCTATACCGCCCGCGAATTCGATGCCCAGGAAGCCCTGGCGCACGGCTTCGTCACCCGCATCGCAGATGACCCGCACGCCGCGGCGATGGACCTGGCGCGCGAGATCGCCGGCCGCAGCCCGCATGCGATTCGCGGCGACAAGCGCCTGCTCAACATGATGCACGATGCCGACCCGGTGACGATGCTCGCCGCCGAGACCGAAGAGCAGGTCAAGGTGATCGGCAAGCCCAACATGATGGAAGCGGTCGCCGCCAATATGCAGAAGCGCGCCGCAGTCTTTCAGGACTGATCGGCCGGTTCGCGCACCAACCATTTTTCGAGTTCGGCGCGGAATGCCGGATCGGTTCTGTCGACCCCGGTGCTGACGATCGTCACGTCGCATGTGGCGAGCGGCTTGCCCTCCTGTAGCGCCAAGCTCAGCGTCTGCCACGACCGCGTGCCGAGCCGCCCGATCCCGCTGGCGATCGTCATCTCGGCGGGGAAATTGCCCTCCCCCAGGTAATTGATTTCGACATTGGCGACGAGCCCGCGGTTGCGGCCCGGCCCCAATGCGCTGAGCGTATGATAGAATCGCACCCGCGCCGTCTCGAACAGCGCCGCCCAGGCGACGTTGTTGATGTGACCGAGCACGTCGAGATCCTGAAAGCGGGTCTGGATGATGTCATGGTGTGGATAGGCGGCTGGATCGAGCCGCCAGGGTGCAGGGCGAGGCATGGTCCGTCCTTGCCGACCGCCCTTGGACGAGTCGAGTCCCTTTGCCGGTATAACTTAGCGCATAGATGATATGTCGACCGGGTCGGATATGTGGAGTTCGTTGCCAGGTTATAACGATTTTGATTGCGCCCGGCTTCGAATCGGAGCCTTCCTCTCATAATCAATATTGGGGAGGTTACCATGAGTCGTGCCATGATTCTGGCAGCAGTAGGTGCAGCTTGTCTTACAGCAACCGTTTCTATCGCCAAGCAATATACCGATTACACGCCGCAAAAGGGCCTGTGGGAAGTCAACGCCATCGAAGTCGATCCCAATCACGTCGACGACTATTTGACCGGGCTTCGCAAGTCGCAGGTTCCCGGGTTCGAAGTGATGAAGGCCCACGGGATCATCGATTCCTACAAGTTCCTTGTGCGCAACGGCTACAACAAGGGCGCCCCGAGCGTCCTCATCATGACTCACTTCACCAGCGCCGCGATGCTCGAGCCCGATCAGGCGCGCGACCAAATGGTCGAAAAGGAGATCCTCGCCAAGTTCAGCGAGGAAGAGGGCAAGATCGCGGTCGCCGGGTATGAGAAGTACCGCACGTTCGTCGACGACGGCCTGTGGTCCGAGGTCACGATGGCCAAATAATGGGCGCTGCCCCGGGTGGCGCGTGCCGTCCGGGGCAGATGCCCTATGATCCCACTTGCCGATCCGGCCGCGCCGGGCAAGGTTACCGGCATGAACGTCTCCGATGCCATCGCGGCGCGCCGGTCGGTGCGCGGATTCCTCGACACGCCGGTCGACCCCGCCCTGCTTCACGACATAGCGGTGAAGGCTGCACGCGCACCCAGCGGGGGCAATATCCAGCCCTGGCATATCGACCTGGTGACCGGCGACAGCCTTGCCGAGCTCAAGGCGATCGTGGCGGCTAAGCTGATGGCGGGCGAGACCGAGACTCCCGGCTACGACATCTACCCGAAGGAATTCGTCGCACCGTATCGCGCACGCACCTTCGCAGTGGGCGAGGCGATGTACGGCCACATCGGCATTCCGCGCGAGGACAAGGCGGCGCGGCGGATGTGGTTCGCACGCAATTTCCAGTTCTTCGGCGCGCCCGCGGCGTTGTTCTGCACGGTCGACCGGCGGATGGGCCCGCCGCAATGGTCGGACCTCGGCATGTACCTTCAGAACGTCATGCTGCTCGCGGTCGAAGCGGGTTTGGCGACCTGTCCGCAGGAATGCTGGGCGATGTATCCCGAAACGATCGAGCGCTTCCTCGGCACGCCCGCCGATCGCATGCTCTTTTGCGGCATGGCGATCGGATACGAGGATAAGGAAGACCCCGCCAACCGCCTGCGCACCGAGCGTGCGCCGGAAGAGGAATGGCTGAGCATTCGCGAATAGGGTCCGCAAACCCTTCCGGCGGCGGCCGACCGATCAGCCGCCCGCGACGATGCGTTGGAGCGCGGCGACGTGATCGTCGAACACCTTGCGGCCGGCCCGAGTGAGGCTGGCCCAGGTGCGCTGACGGCCATCGAGCGCGGCCTTGCGCAGCGAGATGAACCCCGCATCGGACAAAGCCGCGAGGTGCTTCGACATTACCGAATCGCTGCTGGCGGTGATCTCTTTCAGCCGCGCGAATTCGGCTTCCTGTGCTTGGGCCAGCACCGCCATCACCTGGAGCCGCGCCGGCGCCTGAAGCAACGGCTCGAACCCGGCGATCGGGTTGAGGGCCTCAGGCACCGAGTTCACGGACGAACACCCGCTGCCAGATCGTGCTGCCGATATAGCCGATGACAAACGACGCCGCGGCAAGCGCCAGGCTGACCATCGGCTGGCCGCGGTCGAGCGCGAAATGGTAGCTCGCTGCATAGAGCAGCAGGATCAACGCCAATATCGGAAAGGTGACCAGCCGGGTCTTGCCGCGGCGATAGCCGTTGACGAATACGCCAAGGCGGCGGCGGTCCGATTGCACGATCAGAACAATGGCGACGAAGATCAGCGCCAGCACGACGAAGCGCAGCGACAGCGGTGCGGCGGGCGTGGCGACCAGCGCCGCCATGATCGCCGCAAATGCCGCGTGGCGCCAGGGCGGGCACGCCGCCAGCCGCGCCAGATCCTGTTCGGCCGCGCCCTTCGCCATCAAGGCAAGACGGGCCTGTTCTTCAAAGGTCGTCATCATCGAATCCTCACTTTCCAATGTGGAAAGTTATATTCGCAACTTTCCAACTTGGCAAGTTAAAACTTTCCATATCGGAAAGTGACCGCTGGCCGGATCCTTGCCCAATCGATCCAGCGCGTATACATCGCATACATGGGTAAAACCGCTGTCATCACGGCAAGGCTCGACACGGACACTCTCGACGCGCTTGACGGCCTGGCCGCCGTGCAAGACCGTACGCGCGCCTCATTGATCGAGCGTGCCGTGAAAAGATTTGTCCGTGAGGAAACCGAATTCCGGGAGTTCCTGGGCGAAGGCGAACGGGCGATCGATCGCGGCGAGTTCCTTACCCAGGACCAAATGGTCGCCGAAATCCATCGCTGGAAGCGGGTGAGGACGAGCGCTCCTTGATGCGGGTCATCTGGTCGCGTCCAGCGGCTGCGGACCTGTTCGAGATCGCGAACTATTATGATCGGATCGACCCTGCCTTGGCGATCGACATGATCGATCGCGTAGAGAATGCGCCTGCACCGCTCCTCGACAATCCGCGTATTGGTCCTGCCCTGGACGAGGAGCCCAACGTCCGCAAATGGCTGGTGCCGGGAACACCTTTTCTCCTGTTCTACGCGATAAGAGGTGAGACGATAGAAATCCGCCGCGTCCGCCATGCGGCCTCCGACTGGCGAAGGGAGAATTGATGGCGGGAGCGTTGCGCGTCGGTCTGTTGGGTGGGTCGTTCAATCCCGCGCATTCGGGGCATCGGGCGATCAGCCTGGCGGCGATCAAGGCGTTGGACCTCGACGAAGTGTGGTGGATGGTGTCGCCGGGCAATCCGCTCAAGGACCAGGCGACCGACATGGCGCCGTTCGCGGTGCGCTTCGCGTCGGCTCGCGCAATGGCCGGGCATGCGCCGATCCGGGTTACCGTTATCGAGCAGCGGCTGGGGACGCGCTACACGGTCGATACCCTGACCAAGCTGCAGCGTCTCTATTCGCGGATCGACTTCATCTGGTTGATGGGCGAGGACAATCTGATCAATTTCGACCGGTGGAAGGGTTGGCGCCATATAGCGAAATCGATCCCGATTGCGGTTATCGCGCGGCCGGGCTATGATCATGCTGCCCAGGCGGTGCCCGCTATGGGTTGGTTGCGGCGCTTTTTCCGGCCCGTACACCAGGCGAAGAACTGGACGACGTGGAGATTGCCAGCCCTCGTGCTGCTTCGTTTCCGCCCTGACTCCACCTCAGCCACCAGGCTGCGTTTGGCCGATCCGGCCTGGCAGCGCCGTTTTCTTCGTCGATCCAACGACACTGACCTTCCTTCCTCCGCACCATAGGACCCACATTGGCCACTAACCCGCATGCGTACCGCTCGTCCGACCCTCAAGGGGCCGAGGCGTTGCACCAGCTTGTCCTGTCCAGCCTGGACGACGACCAGGCGGTCGACACGATCTCGATCCCGCTCGCCGGCAAGTCGTCGATCGCCGATCACATGGTGATCGCCAGCGGCCGCTCGACTCGTCAGGTCGCGTCGATGGCGCAGAAGCTCGCCGAACGGATCAAGGCCGAGACCGGCCGCGGCCCGCGGATCGAGGGCCTACCGACCGCCGACTGGGTGCTGATCGACGCCGGCGACGTGATCGTCCACCTCTTCCGCCCCGAAGTGCGGACGTTCTACAATCTCGAGCGGATGTGGGCGTTCGGCGACGGGCCGTCGGGTTCGTCGCACTGATCGATAAGCAGCGGGGTGATTGAGCCTCTGCTGTCGTCACCCCGGACTTGTTCCGGGGTCCAACCCTCCACAGCGGAATCCGTCCGTGGTTGCACGTTGGATGCCGGAACAAGTCCGGCATGACGGGAAGGACTTAGTCCCATGCTCCTCCACATCGTCGCGCGGGGGCGGATCGGAAGGAGCCCCGAGGCGGAGCTGGTCGACCGTTACCTCAAGCGCGTCAGCTTCCCGACGCGCGTGACCGAATTGCCCGATACCGGCGGCAAGATGCCGGCGATCGAACCGCAGACGCGCATCGTCATGCTCGATGAGACCGGCGACACGCCAGGATCGATCGCCTTCGCCGGCAAATTAGGTAAATGGCGCGACGACGGCGTGCGCGAAATCCGCTTCCTGATCGGCGCGGCGGACGGCTTTTCGGCCGAGGAGCGCAAGGCCGCCGATTGGCTGGTGTCGTTCGGCCGGCTGACCTGGCCGCACATGCTGGCGCGGGCGATGCTGGCCGAGCAATTGTGGCGCGCGAGCTCGATCCTTGCCAACCATCCCTATCATCGCGAAGGGTAGCGCGATGCGCGCCGCCTGGACTCTTGCCCTGCTCCCGATCGCCGCCGCGTTCGCCGCGAGCCAGGGCAACGCCCAATCCGATCTGGCCGACCAGCAGCGCCGCTTGCTCTCCGCGCGGGCGCAGTCCGCCGCCGCCGCCGAGCGCGCCGCGAAACTGGACGCCGCGGCCAAGGCCGAGCAGAATGAAGCCGCCAAAGCGCGCGCCGAGGAAGAAGCGATGGGCGCGCGGATCCAGCAGGCACAGGCCGATATCGCCGCGGCAAGCGCGCGGGTGACGTTGGTCGATCGGCTGCTCGGCGAGCAACAGGCACGACTCGCGACGCAACAAGGGCCGATCGCGCGGCTGATCGCGGCCTTGTGCTCGCTGGCGCAGCGTCCCGACGCGGTCAGCGTGATGCAGCCGGGATCGGTCGCCGACCTGGTTCATGTCCGCGCGGTGATCGGCAGTACGCTTCCGCTGGTGCAAGCACGCACGGCCGGGCTGCGCGCCGACCTGGACAATACGCGCCGCCTGCGCGCCGACGCCGCGCTCGCCGCGCGCAGCCTGACCGAAGGTCGCCGCCGGCTGGAGAGCAATCGCATCGCGCTGGCCCGTCTGGAGGCCGAACATCGCTTGAAGTCGCAGGACCTCAGCCGTTCGGCGCTGGCCGAAAGCGACCGCGCGATCGGATTGGGCGAACGCGCCCGCGACATGGTCGACACGATGCAAGTGACGACCGATGCGGCTGCGACCGCACGCGCACTGTCGGCGCTGCCGGGGCCCCTGCCCCGCCCCGGCGACGGCACCGCGCCGGCATTGTCGTGGACCGCCGCCAGCGCGCCGTATCGCGTTCCGGTCACCGGCACTCTGGTCACCGGATTCGGCGAAGTGTCGCTCGACGCCGGCGTTACCTCGCGCGGGCTGACCTGGGCAGTGCCGGGTGGTGCCGACATCGTGGCACCCGCCGCTGGCAAGATCGTGTTCGCGGGCCCGTTCCGCGATTATGGCAATATCGTCGTGATCGACCATGGCGGGGGTTGGAGCACGGTCCTGATCGGACTGGGCACGCTGACGGTCGCAACCGGCGGGCAGGTCGGTCAGGGCGCAGTGCTGGGCGCGGCGCCGCCCGGCGACGATCGCCGGGTGACCGCCGAATTGCGCCGCAAGGGCCGTCCGATCGATCCAGCGCCCCTGACTGGCTAGGCCGATCGAATATCGCTACATGACGGACGAGTTGAGCAAGATCGGAACGCAGTAACCCCATGGCCCGTGCTATTACCTGGCTCCAGGCGACCGCCATCGCCGGCGCCATCGCCCTCGTCCCCACCGCGACCGCGGCGATGGCGGCAGCCGATGGCGACACGTATCGCGAGATCGACCGGTTCATGGAGGTCTTCAATCAGGTCAAGAAGTCCTATGTCGACAAGGTCGACGACAAGACGCTGATCCGCGGCGCGATCGACGGCATGCTCAACAGCCTGGACCCGCATTCGTCCTACATGGACGCGGTCGATTTTCAGAACATGAAGATCCTGACCGAGGGCAATTATGGCGGCCTAGGCCTGTCGGTCACGATGCAGGACGGCGCGGTCAAGGTCATCGCACCGCAGGAAGACACGCCCGCCTGGCGCGCTGGGATCAAGGCCGGCGATTACATCACGCATATCGACGGTCAGCTGATCTATGGCGAGACGCTGGACGAGGCGATCACCGCGATGCGCGGCAAGCCCGGCACCAAGATCGCGCTGACCCTGGTCCGGCCGGGCCGCGACAAGCCGATCGACGTCAGCCTGGTCCGAGAGATCATCGTCCAGAAGCCGGTCAAATGGGAAGTCAAGGACGGCATCGGCTATATCAACATCAACACTTTCTCCGAGAATACCGGCGCCGACGTCCGCTCGGCGATTTCGAGCATCGACAAGTCGCTGGGGCACAAGCCGCTCGGCTATGTCGTCGACTTGCGCGACAATGGCGGCGGGTTGCTGAGCCAGGCGATCGAGGTGTCCGACGCGTTCCTGTCCTATGGCGAGATCGTCAGCCAGCGCGGCCGCGACGCCGCGGATATCGAGCGCTATTACGCCAAGCCGGGCGACCTGGCGAACGGCCTGCCGGTGATCGTGCTGACCAACGCCGGAACCGCCTCGGCGTCCGAAATCGTCGCCGGCGCGCTGCAGGATCATCACCGCGCGCTGATCATGGGCGAGCGCAGCTTCGGCAAGGGATCGGTCCAGACGCTGCTGCAACTCGACGACACCAGCGCGCTCAGGCTCACGACCGCACGCTATTACACGCCGTCGGGCCGATCGGTGCAGGAAGGCGGCATTCGTCCCGACATCGCCGTGCCGCAGATTTCGGACCCCGATTACAAGTCGCGTCCGATCTTCCGCGAAGCCGATCTGCGCAAGCATCTGGTCAACGAGGTCAAGGCCGACAACGCCATCCTGGAAGAGGATACCAAGACCGATCCGCGCTTCGCCGCGACACCGGAGGAATTGAAGAAGAAGGGCGTGACCGACTTCCAACTCTGGTACGCGCTGCAGACGATCGGACGCCTGGCCAAGGTGCCGGCCGTGACGACCGCGGCAGCGACGCCGAAGAAGCACTGAGGGCGCGATGACCTCGTTCCAGAAAGCCCGCGCTTTGGCGCTGCTGGTCCCCGCGGCGTTGCTCGCCGGCGCCTGGGGATTCCAGCTGATCGGGCACCTTTACCCGTGCGAGATGTGCCATTGGCAGCGCTGGCCGCATTACGCCGCGCTGCCGATAGCTTTGCTGGCGTTCGTGCCGGGATTGCCGCAACGGCCGCTGGTCGTGCTGGCGGCGATCGCGATCGCGATCAGCGGCGTGATCGGCGTCGCGCATGCCGGGGTCGAATATCATTGGTGGCAGGGCTTCACGCCGTGCACCTCGACCTTCAGCAGCGGCGGCGACACGCTGAGCGCGATCATGAACGCGCCGGTGGTGCGCTGCGATGCGCCGCAATGGACCTTTGCGGGAGTTTCGCTGGCGGGATTCAACGCGGTGATCTCGCTCGGCGGCGCGCTGATCATCCTGTTCCTGCTGACTCGTCGGAGCCGCGCGGCATGAAGCGCTGGCGCCCCGGTGATCCCAGGCCGCGGACCGACTCGATGATTCGGGTCGACCAGGCCGGCGAATATGGCGCGACGCGTATCTATGCCGGGCAATTGGCGATCATGGGCGACCGCACGCCGGTCGCGCGTGAGATCGCCGGCATGGCGCGGCAGGAGGAACGCCATCGTGCGTTCTTCGACACAATGATCGCCGAGCGCGGGGTGCGGCCCACCCTGCTCCAGCCCTTCTGGACCGTTGCCGGCTTCGCGCTGGGAGCAGCGACCGCGGCGATCGGCCCCGAAGCCGCGATGGCGTGCACCGCGGCGGTCGAAACCGAGATCGACAAACATTATTCAGAACAGCTTCAGCAACTGGGCGATAGCGATTCCGCATTGTCGGCGGCGATCGCGGAATTTCAGGCCGAGGAGGTCGAACATCGCGAAACCGCGCTGGCGCACGGTGCGGAATCGGCTCCGGCCTATCCGCTGATGTCGGCGCTGATCCGGCTCGGCTGCCGGGTAGCGATCGCAACCGCCAAGCGTTTCTAGGCGCCGGCGGGAGGAGGAGACGAGGATGCGTATCATTGCCCTGGGCCTGCTGGCCGCGACGATCGTCGCGATGCCTGCCACCGCACAGGTGGCCGGTCCGGGCGTGCCGCCGCCGCCCAAGCCGACCACACCCGGCCCGGTGTCGCGCAACGCGCCGGTCAACGGCGTGCTGGTGCTGTACGGCAACGAGCAATGCCCGACCGATCGCGACGGCAACGAAATCGTCGTCTGCACGCGCCGCGACGCCGCCGAACAATATCGCGTTCCCAAGGAATTGCGCAATTTCAAGATCACGCCCGAAAATCAGAGCTGGGCGTTGCGTGCGCAAGGCACGCTCGACACCGGCGCGTCCGGGATCGGCTCTTGCTCGGCGATCGGCCCGGGCGGATCGCTCGGCTGCTCGCAGCAGCAGTTCAAGGAATCGAAGCAGTTCAACAAGGACCGCAAGGCCGCTGAGGAAGAGGGGAAGTAGGCCCAGGTAGCGCCGGCGGCCGGGTCCGGCTGTAGGCCCTTGAATCGGGCCGACGCTGCGTTGCATTGCTCAACCGTCATGCCGGGCTTGTCCCGGCATCCACCGTGCAACAACACCTCATCCCGGTAGTAGAGGAGTGGACCCCGGCACAAGGCCGGGGTGACGTCGGTGGTGCCGCCGTGCGCCAGGACCACTTGTTCCCTTCCCTCGCGCTGGAACCGATTCTAGATTCGCCCCGACACCATGGGGGATCGATGGCAACCTTATTCATGAAGGCCGACGCGAAAGTCGGCTCGCTCGCGCCCAATTGGTACGACAAGGCGCTGTCGGGCGCGGCGTTGCTGTTGCTCGCGATCGTGCTCGTGGCACTGGCGCGGGGCGTGGCGCAATGGCCGCGAGTTCCCGGCATCGTCTGGGCGCATCTCGTGACCGTCCTGGTTGCGCTGGTGCTGACGCCGTGGATGCTGCTCAGGCCGCGCGGGACCAAGACCCATCGCCTGCTGGGCAAGATTTGGGTGGCGGCGATGGTCGCGACCGCCGCGCTCAGCCTGTTGGTCAAGACGATCAATCCCGGCCACTTCAGCATCATCCACATTCTGTCGATCTTCACGCTGATCATGGCGCCGCGCGTATGGCTGACGGCGCGCGCGCACCAAGTGGCGCGGCATCGCGCGACGGTACGCGGGCTGGTGACCGGTGCGCTGCTGATCGCGGGATTCTTTACCTTGCCGCCGTTCCGGCTGCTCGGCGGCTGGCTGTTCGGATAGACGCGTGGCGCGGACGCGATTGCTGCTGTTCGCGCTGGTCTGGCTGTCCTCCGTCTGGTTCGGGTCCTGGGCGCTCAATCCCAATAATGCGACACGGATGTACGCCGGCATGGCGCTGGTCGAACACGGCGACGCGCGGATCGATCAGTATCAGGCGCTGACGATCGACAAGGCCGAATTCGACGGCCATGTCTATATGGACAAGGCGCCTGGCATGACCCTTTTGTCGCTGCCCGCGATGGCGATTGCCGACCATGTCGCGCCACCTCTCGAATACGTGCCGCCGACGATCTACGACGCGAATTTCGAACATTACATGACGGTGCGCCTGCGGCTGGCGGTCGCGCTGGTAAGCGCCGTCATCACCGCGCTGGCGGGGCTGGCGATGCACGATCTCGGGTTGCGGCTGACCGGGAGCGCGAGCGGCGCGCTGGTCGCGAGCCTGGGTTTCGGGCTGGGCACGCCGGTCTGGGGATGGTCGACGACCTTGTTCGGCCATGCACCGGTGGCGGGGCTGTTCGTGATCGCGGTGTGGGCCTTGTGGCGCGCGGGCGAAGGACGAACGATGCGCTTCGCGGCGATCGGCGGCGCGGCCCTGGGACTGGCGGTGCTGATCGAGTTCGAGGCGGCGCTGGCGGGATCGATAATCGCGATCTGGGGTGCGCTCCGGCTGTGGCGCGCCGACCGACGCGCGGTGCTGGTGGCGGCGGCCGCCGGATTGGTGACGCTGTTGGTGCCGTTCATGACCTACAACATGATCGCGTTCGGTACGCCATTTCGGCTCGGCTATCAGGGCGTAGTCGGATTCGCCGGGATGGATCAGGGATTGTTCGGTCTGACCAGCCCCAAGCCGATGGTGTTGCTGAAGATCCTGGTCGGCATGCGCCGCGGATTGCTGTGGGTGGCACCGGTGCTGATCCCAGCGACGGTGGGATTATGGCTGCTGGGTCGGAAGCATCGCGGGCTGGCGATAATGCTGGCGGCGGCGGCGCTCACTGTCCTGTTGGTCAATTCGGCGTACGTCTATTGGGACGGCGGCCACTCGACCGGCCCGCGCCACTCGGTCCCCGCGATCGGCCTGATCGCGATCGGCCTGGCGCCGTTCTGGGCGAGGTTGAGGTTCGCGTGGGAGCGCGCGGTGACGGTCGCGTTGCTACTGGTGTCGGTGGTCATCAACCTGATGATCGCAGCGGCGAACATCACCACACCGGATACGTATCGCTTTCCTCTGGCCGACCCGATTCTAACGGCGTGGAAGGCAGGTGCGCTCAGGACGTTGCCGAGCGATTTCCTGGGATGGAGTCCGATCGTGGGGGCGGGGGCATATCTGACAGTGGCGCTGATGCTCCTCTCCGCGTTGCTGGCGCGGCAGCCTACCGAGCAGTCAAATGGCTCCCAACGGCAGGCGAACCTCGCCGTCGACCGCAAGCGCTGAACAAAAGCGCCAAGGATATTGATGGGTTATCGCATGCAGCGTCGCAATTCAGGGGGTGGAGACCCCTTCAGCAGCGGGCCACCGTCCCCCCTCGCCAATCGGTCGTGCCGGCAATCGGGCGCGGGGTTCCAACGGATCGCCAGATTGCGGTTCCCATTCCACGCGATGCGGCGTCTATCCGTCTGCGATAGGAGCAGGGAACGACGCCGTGAACACACCCGCCGCCGGTTCTTCGGTGAGCCGATCGACCGATCCAAAAACGATCGACGAATTAGTCGCATTACGTGCCGGGTGGGACTTGGCGCGGGCGAGCCAGTTGACCATGGTGCGGTTGCAGCTCGCGCTCCACAAGTCGAACCGTCGCTCCGCGATGCAGGCGCTCGACACCCTGCTCGACATCGAGGCGGAAATGGCGGAGCTCGCGGCCATCCTGGACGACGCCCCCACGCACGCGGCCGGCAATGCGGCGCTATCCGGCTTCATCGGACTCCAGAAGGCGGCGATCGCGGTCGAAAAGCATGCTCTGGCGGGTGGCGACTGGCCCGGCGATGCTCAGCCGACCGCGGTCCCTGGGCCCGACGATCCGGCCGTCTCCGAACCCGACCATTCCGCAGTCGCCACACCCGACGATCCTGCGGTCTCCGTACACGCCCAACCGGCAGTCGCCGTCGCCACGCCCGTCGATCGGCCGATCGCGATCGACCTGCCGACGCTCTATCCCGCCGCGGACGACGACGCGGACGAAGCGGCGGCCGACGACCGGCGCGGCGGCGCGCACTGGATGGCGGTTCTTGCCGCGGCAATCGCGCTCGTCGTTATCGCGGCCGTGGTCGCATGGCAGTGGCCGGCCTTGTCGGCATTGCGATAAGGGTTCGGCGTCGGGATTGATTGCCGACCCGTTGGACGCGCAGCCTCGCCTCCGCGATTTCGAACTCTTCGCACAAGGACAAACCACGCTTGGCCTGCTCGCTCGCCCGCGATACACTCCGCCTCGCTGCGTGACTGGCGAAACCGTGGGGCACCACAGGGAAGCGCGGCCTGATATCCTGCCGCTCGCCTGGGCATCCGCGCATCGACAAGGAGTCCGCTCATGGCCAGCATTCCGCCGATCTCCGTTGCCTTCCTGCTGTTCCCCAACGTCACCCAGCTCGATCTGACCGGGCCGGCGCAGGTGCTGTCGCGGCTGGGCAATGTGACGCTCGATCTGGTGTGGAAGGATCGCGTGCCGGTTGCGACCGATGCCGGCTTCGCGATCGTGCCGACCGCGACCTTCGCCGAGATATCGCACGCCGACATCCTTTGCGTACCCGGCGGCATGGGCGTGACCGACGTGATTACGGACGAGGCGGCGATGGCCTGGGTCCGCTCGGTCGGCGCCGAGGCGCGCTGGGTGACGAGCGTGTGTACCGGATCGCTGATCCTGGGCGCGGCCGGGTTGATCAACGGCTACCGCGCGGCGACGCATTGGTCGTGGCGCGACTATCTCGCGATGTTCGGGGCGGAGATGGTGCCCGAGCGGGTGGTGGTCGACCGCAATCGCGTGACCGGCGGCGGAGTAACCGCCGGAATCGATTTCGCGCTGACCTTGATGGCGGAGGTGCGCAGCCCGCAATTCGCCAAGGCGGTGCAGCTCAGCCTGGAATACGACCCCGCGCCGCCGTTCGATGCGGGGTCGCCGGAAAAAGCCGGCCCCGAGCTGGTCGCGACTTATCAGCGGCGGGCGGCGCAGCTCGCCCCCGATCGTGAGGAAAAGTTCAGGGCCGCGGCGGCTCGGTTGGGCTTTTCCTGACGCCGCGCAGGCGGTGCCACAGATAGAAGGCGACCGCCGCGACCAGCACCGCCGCGATCACCACGTCGGCCGAGTGGAACGCCGCCTTCAGCCGCGGGTCGCTGTCCCATGCCTTGCCCAGCTTCATACCGATCCAGGCGAGGCCGAAGCACCACGGCCAGGAGCCGAGAAAGGTGTAGATATGGAACGGCACCAGCCGCATTCGCGCAACGCCGGCCGGGAACGCGATGAACGACCGGATGACAGGCAACAACCGGCCGATCAGCACCGCGATCGAGCCCCACCGCTCGAAAAAGCGGTCGGCGGCATCGATCTCGCCTGGGCCGACCAGCACGTACTTGCCCCATTTGAGCGCCAGCGGGCGGCCGCCGCGCTTGCCGATCTCATAGGCAACGATCGAGCCGAGATTGCATCCGATCGCGCCGGCAGTGGCCGCAAGGTACAGGTCGAACCGCCCGGTCGAGACCAGATAGCCGGCGAACGGCATGATGATTTCGGACGGCAGCGGAACGCACGCGCTCTCGATCGCCATCAGCAGTACGATGCCGAGATAGCCGCCGGTCGAAATGACCCAGATGGTAAAGCCGGCGAGGACGGCGAGGATTTTCTCGATCATGGGCCCGGTCGATGCGCAGAATGGCGGCTGGGGTCAATCGGCAATCGGGAGCGGTATTCCTAGTTGGCGCGCGCGGCCAGCTGACGATGGACCGCACGCGCCTCGGCGAGGACGGCACCGCTCGCACCTTCCACCGCATGGGCCGGCGGCGGGCGGAGGCCATCGCCCGAGCCCAGTTTTACTCCGGCCGCGGCGGCGATCCGCGCGACGCCGGCGGCCGGCTGCGCGCAAAGCGCATCGTAATCGACGAATATTTGCCGCGCGCCGACCGCCCCTGGCTGATCGAGCAACAAGCGGTGCACCGCGCTCCAGATCGCCAGCCAATAATCGATCCGGTCGGTCGGCTCGTTGGCGGCGGGCGCACCGGGAATCAGCGGCGGGCGGTGGCTGCGGCCGAATTCGTAATGGCCGAGCCAGCGCATATAGCTGGCGCGGAACGGGTCGGCGCGGCCCAGTTCGACCGCGCGGCGATGCTGATTGAGCAGCGATGCCGCTTGTTGCAGCGGATCGCGAAACGGGTGGATCAGCACCGCGTCGGGGAATGCCGCGACGATTCCGCCAAGCCGCAGCGCATTAGCGTTGTTCTTCGACAGATAACGCGGGCGATCGTACCGATGGCACACCAGAGCGGCGAGATCGCGGAAGGATTCGACGGTATCGGGCAGCGGATTATGCAGATGGAGATGGCTGCGCGTGATGTAGCGCTTGCCCTCGTTCGTGCGCCAGAACACTTCCTCGATCGCTTCCGGGCTGTCGAGATCGTGCGCGATACCGTCGCCATGGCCGCGTTCCCGTGCCGCCACACCGTGCCGCGCCCGTCTGCTCATCTTCAGCCAGCTATTGGGCGCGAGCGGGAACGGCATGTCGCGATAGGTGAGCGAGGCGAATTGACCGCTGTCGTGGAGCAATCGAAGCAGGATCGTCGTCCCGGCGCGCGCCAGACCGGTGACGAATACCGGCGCGGCGCTTTCCCTGGCGCGTGCCGCCGTGCCGTATCGCACGCGCTCGAGATCGAAGGAAAGGTCGAGCACCGCCGGGTTCATCGCCAGGCGGTGGAGCAGGCGGTCAGCGCGGCTGTAGCCGCCGCCGGCCGATCCGCCATCGGGCAAGGACATATATCAGACTCACGAAAAGGATGAGGAGGCGCGCTTGCCAGTCGAAAAAGGCGGCACGCACCCCGAGCGGCAAGGTCCCGTCCAGCAGCAGCAGCAGGACGACCGGTGCGATCACCAGTGCCAGGACGGCGCCCGCGCCGAGCGACGATGCCATCATCCGGCCCGCCAGGATGCGCGTCGCGCGTTCTTTCAGATGATCGGACACGCCGCGCCGGACGAGTATGTCGCCCGCGCGGCGCCCCAGGTCGGCAAGCGTGGCGAAGCGCGGAATGATGCGCAGCCGGCGCGCGAGTTCGCCCGCCGCGACGATCGCGCCGAGCAGCAGCGCTATGGGTGCGAGCGCCCCAGTCACACGTTGCTGTCGCGTCGCCGGGATGGCGCGGCCGGGCCCCGGCGCAGGCCACGGACCATGCGCTTGACCGGATACCAGATCAGCGAGACCGTCATCAGGAAAACCGAACCGACGATACCGAGCACGACGCCAATCGCGCCGAGCCCGACGCCGGGCCCACTATAGGCTTGGGCGATCGTCGGAATCATCGTCAGCAGGATCGCGCCGATCAGCGCGGAGATGCGGTGGGGGGTCATGTGCATTGCTCCCTGGCGGTGGCCGCCTCGACGGCGGAAAGGACCCCGGGATCATTGGGGTCGAGATAGCGGCTCCAGCTCAGCCACAAGCGGCGGCCGGAGGGATCGGCGGAAATGTAGCGCCAGCGCAGGCTGCCGTCGGGCGCGATGCGCATCAGCTGGCCGCGCTCGGTTTCCTCGACCATCACGTCGCCATTCGCCAACGGCGTAGCGCGGCCCTGGGTCGCGGTGGTGATGCCGCGCACCGCGAAGGTAGCGGCCAGCGGCGAGCTCACCTTGTCGGTCGCCAGATCGTAGATCAACAAGCGGCTATTGCCGTCGACGCGCCGCCCCGCCACGCCCCAACGCACGTGGTTGTCGAACACCATGATGCGATGGTCGTCGAGGATCGAGACGTCATGCTGCGCCGACCACGGCCCCGCGCGCGTCCACAAGATGTGGCCGGTCGATGGGCGATAAAGCGCGATCAGCGACATGTTGCGGAGCGACAGGATGACGTCGCCCTGCTGCCAATAAGGCCCCGAGGTCAGTACCGGCTCGATATCGTTGAGGTGGAACGGATCCTCTTCATACGGCCGGCCGCGCCACAGTCCGCCCAGATCGTTGCGGTCGAGAATGTCGATCAATCGCTCGACGCGGATCAGCCGGCCCTTCTCGTCCACCTGCGCCAGTGCCTCATCGGCGAATTTGGCGCCGACACCGGGCACGTTGGACCGCGCCAGTCGATAGGGAATCCACAAACTGCCGTCGGCGGCGCGCTCGAGCGAATGGTGGAAAATGCCGTCGATCACCCAGCGCGGCCGGCCGCAGCCGTCGATCCGCGACAAGGGCGTATTGTCATGGATCAGCAGGTCGCCATTGGCGAGCAGCATCGGATGCATCGGCCGCATGCGATCGACGCTCTTGTCGCGATTGAGGTCGACGATCGCCGAATGGAAACGCGACCGTGCGTTGATCGCGGCGACATCGGGCAACCATTCCTTGAGGATACGGCCGTCGGACAAGCGGATGAGCTGGACCGTCGCGCGGCCGCGTTGGGTGTCATAGGGGGTGATCAACGCATAACCCGGATCGACGAACGACCGTGCGGCATTGCGCCGGAAACCGGCGGGAAGTTTCGCGTAAGGCGGCGTGGAGAATGGCGCGGCGCCTTTCCACCAATCGCCGATCGTGTCCGGTATCTCGGCGATCTGCGCCGCTGCGACGCCAAGCGCGCCATGCTTCTCCGCGCTGCGGGCAAGCGCCGCTACCGCGACAATCAGGACCAGCGACACGTTGAAGACGAGAACGAGCATCCAGAGCGGCACGCGGCGCGCGAGCAACGGCATATCCCGCCGCTCGTCCTCGGCGCTCTCGTCGCGAGCCATCATCAGCCCGCTCGCTCTGAGTTCCGGCCGCGGCCAGCCGTCATGTCGTCCCCTTCATCGCGCTGCGGCCGGGCTAAGCGCGATTTGTCGCATAAGTTTGTCACTGGGACAGGGTCATTGCCCTTGTCGCGACGCTGTTTGTGTCGGGGGTGGGCGGGCTCAGCCGCCGACGCGCTTGGCTACGGCTTTCAGATCATCGACGAATTTGACGAATTCCAAGTGACGCGCATCCTCGTCGGGCAGCCGGAGCAGGAAACTGGGATGGACGGTGATCCAGGCCTCGCCGATTTCCGGGAGATCGTGCGGACGGCCGCGCTCGCGGCTGATCGTCATCGCCTTGCCGAACAAGGACCGCGCCGCGGTCGCGCCGAGGGCCACCGTCACGCGCGGCTTCACCAGCGCGAGTTCCTGTTCGATCCACCAGCGGCAGGCCGTGATCTCGCCGCCATCGGGCTTGGAATGGAGGCGGCGTTTGCCGCGTTGCTCGAATTTGAAATGCTTGACCGCGTTCGAGACATAGACGCGCGCGCGGTCGATCCCGGCCTCCGTCAGCGCACGGTCGAACATCTGCCCGGCCGGGCCGACGAACGGCTTTCCGGCCAGATCCTCCTGGTCGCCGGGTTGCTCACCGACAAAGACCAGGTCGGCGTCGATGGGCCCCTCGCCGAACACGGTTTGCGTCGCGTGCTTGTAGAGATCGCAGCGACGGCAATGCATCGCTTCGTCGCGCAACGCCGCCCAGGCGGCCTCGACATTGTCTCCGGTCTTCGCGCGTGCCGTCGCGACCATTGCCTGCTCCCGTGCCTGCGCCCCCGCGATCAACTCCGACACCAACGCCGTTTCGGGCATGTTTTTCCAATATTTGCGCGGCATTTCCTTGAGCATGGCGCCCACCTTGAGCCGCGCCGGGTTGAAGATCGAAGCATAATAGGTCTTCCACACCGCCTCGACCGGATCGCCCTCCGGCGCATCGGCCTTCGACGCCCCCGGTCCCTGGGTCAGCCGCTTGCCATCCCAGTGAACCGAGATTTCGGGCGTCAGGATCGACCAGCGCATGGTCGCGAAGCGATCGACGAAGAAACCGGCATTGGCGCGAACGATATGATGCTCGGGCTCGAACCAGGCGATATAGCGTGTCCCGCCATCATCAGGCGCTTCGCGGAAGCGCAAAAAAGCGCGCATCTTGTGGATGTCGCGCCTTACGGCTTTTGCCAGACCCTCGATCTTGCGGACTAGCGGATCGGCCTGATCTTCCATCAGCCCAGGCTCTCGCAGCACCCGATCGAGCAAAGTATGAAGCAAGGCGAAACGCTGACGATCGGCATGAAGGATCGCCGAGCGCGCGAGGTCGATAAAGGCGCGCGGCACCGAGAACGCGCCGCGATCGGCCGGAAGCACCGGCATCTGCCCGGTGAACAGCTGGCCGGGATCGTCGTCGCCGACCTGCCACACGACCTGATCGTGCGGCACCTGATCGAGCACAAGGCCGCGCACGGCATCCCTCCAGCCGTCGAAATCGTCCTCCGCCTCCAGCGTGACGATTCGCATCAGCATCCCCTCACCCAAACAGCTCCATCTGCTTCGGCTTGGGCGCGACGAGCGCGCGGAGGTCGGCGCGAAGATCCGCCTTGTCGGCGAGGGCGACCGGTTTCCAGTCGCTGGCGATCAGGAACGGACGGACCTTCGCCACCGAGACGGTCAGCCGGCCGATATCGGCGAGCGCGAGCCGTCGCCAGCGTCGTGCGGCGAGGATGCGGTCGACCGCGCGGGTGCCGAGGCCCGGCACGCGCAACAGCGCCTCGCGCGGGGCGCGGTTGACGTCGACCGGAAAACGGTCGCGAAACTTGAGCGCCCAGGCGAGCTTCGGGTCGATGTCGAGCGGCATCATTCCGGTCGCATCGTCGGCCGCCGCGGCGACTTCGCCGGGGCTGTAATCGTAGAAGCGCATCAGCCAGTCGGACTGATACAACCGATGCTCGCGCATCAGCGGCGGTCGCTTGAGCGGCAGCACCGCGCTGGCGTCGGGGATCGGCGAGAATGCCGAATAATAGACGCGGCGGAGACCGAACTTGCCGTAGAGGCCGGCGGCGCGCGTGACGATATCACGGTCGGTCGCGGCGTCGGCGCCGACGATCATCTGCGTCGACTGGCCGGCGGGCGCGAAGCGCGGCGCAGATTTATAGCGTTTGGTGGCATCGCCGGCATCGACGATGTCGCGCTTTACACCCGCCATCGCCCCTTCGATCCGCCCAGCGTCCTTTTCGGGCGCGAGACGCTCGAGCCCGGCGCGGGTCGGCAGTTCGACATTGATCGAGACGCGATCGGCATGAAGTCCGGCGCGATGGATCAGCTCCGGATCGGCGTCGGGAATCGTCTTGAGGTGGATATATCCGCGAAAATCGTGATCCTCACGCAGGCTGCGCGCCACCTCGACGATCTGCTCCATCGTGTAATTGGATGAGCGGATGATGCCGGACGACAAAAACAGTCCCTCGATATAATTGCGCCGGTAGAAAGCGAGCGTGAGCTGCACGACCTCATCGGTGGTGAAGCGCGCGCGGCGGACGTTCGAGCTTTTGCGGTTGATGCAATAATGGCAGTCGAACACGCAGCTATTGGTCAGCAGAATCTTGAGCAACGATATACAGCGACCGTCGGGCGCGTAGGCGTGGCAGATGCCCATTCCCTGGTCGGTCGACCCGATTCCCTTGCCGCCACGGGAGTCGCGCTTGACCGATCCCGAGGATGCGCACGAGGCATCGTACTTGGCGGCATCGGCGAGGATTTCGAGTTTTTGACGGGTGTCGAGCTGGGCCACTCGTTCCTTATATGTTCTATTCGTCCATGAGTCACTGATATGTATCAGCGGTGGGCGTCAGGATGAGGGGCCGATGCTCCGGCAAGCTGCGCTGCCGTTCCGGCAGATATCATGGAAATCGATCTGCGGCCGCGGCAGGCTGAACCCGATCTCGCGATTGAGGAAATCGAGCTCCACCCGGCCGAACAGCTTGAGCGAGCTCATCCCCAGGATCAGCGCAGGCTGGTCGCGCAAGCCGAAGCGATCGAACGGCGGCACGTCGGCGAAGACCAGCCCGAAATTGTCGAACCTAATGCTATCGATCTTGACGTTGCTGACTGCGACGAAATTGGCGGTAAAGGTGCGTCCGGTTACCGAGGTGATCGCCACCGGCCCATAGGATCGCGGTGCTTTTCTGGCCAATCTGAGCATGGCGGTATTGCCGACGCTCAACCAGGACCCGGTGTCGACGATCACGGCAATCGGCTGATTGTTGAAAGAGGCTTTGGTGACGATCAATTGGCCGGTGCGCGACTGCGCGCGAACGACGAAATCGCCCGAGGCGTGACGCCGCGCCGGTCGCAACAGCATCCGCCGCGCGTTGAAATCGAGCACGACCTTTTGCCCCTGGAGCGCGTCGATGCCGAGCATGCCGGGGGCGCCGATATTGGCCAGCAGAAGCTGCGGCGCCTCCATCGCCGGCGTGCCGAGCTTGCCCGCGGTGAGCGACGGCACTTTCACCGTCGCGACCTGGGCAGCGCCGGTAAAGTCGAACAGCTTCACATCGGTACCCGGCGACAGCTTGAGATAGCCCGCAAGCTCGCGTGAGACGACCGAGCGTTCGGCGCCGGTGTCGATGATGAACGGGAACGGTCCGTGCGGTCCGATGGTAACGGGCACCGTCATGCGATCGGTACGTTCGCCGATGGTCAGGACGTCCGGCGGAGGTCCCTCGGCGGGAGCGGCGACAGGCTTGATCGAGGGCTGCGCCTGTTGCGCGGCGATGGGCGGTCCGGCCAATGTACCGATGCCAAGCGCCAGCAAGGGGATAAACCCGCGCATCGTCGGATCATACGCCCGTTTCGGACGTGTACCAAGCGGATAATACGCCGCGAGATCAGACCTGGAACTAGTCGAGCCGCATTGCCTCCTGGGCCAGGATTTCCGCTTCCGACAGCAGCGCGTCATCGGCGAGGCCGGTCGCGACATTCTCGCGGCCGATCAGCGTCAGCACGGGCACCGCCAGCGGCGATACGCGGTCGAGCGTCACGTGCAACATCGTGTTGCCGGCGCGGTCGAGCAGATCGGCGAGGCGCCCGACATCGGTCATTCGTGCGCGAGCATCGGCCCAAGCGGCCTGAAGCAGCAGATGGCCGGGTTCGTATTTGCGCAGCACGTCATAGATCAGGTCGGTCGAGAACGTGACCTGTTTACCGGTCTTGCGCTTGCCGGGATGCTGGCGCTCGACCAGCCCGCCGATCACCGCGACCTCGCGGAACGCGCGCTTGAGCAGATGCGATTGCTGGACCCAATCGACGAACTCGTGTTCGAGGATATCGGGTGAGAACAGACTGGCCGGATCGGTAACCGGATCGAGCGCATAGCAGCCAATGGCATAATCGCTGGCGACGAATCCCAGCGGTTTCAGCCCCTGCGTCTCCATCCGCCGGGTGAGCAGCATGCCGAGCGACTGATGCGCGTTCCAGCCCTCGAAGCTATAGGCGACCATGTACTGGCGCCCGTCGCGCGGAAAGGTCTCGATCAGCAATTGTCCCGGCTCGGGCAGGCGCGAGCGGTAGGACTGCACTTCCAGCCATTCGCGCACGTCATCGGGGAAACGCGCCCATTGCTCCGGATGCGCGAGGAAACCGCGCACGCGGTCGGCCAGATGGGTCGAGATCGGCATGCGCGCGCCGCCGTAGGTCGGGATCCGGGCCGGGCGCGTCGAGGCGCGAACCAGCACGTCCTCGGTGTCGATCCGGATCACCTCGCAGCTCATTCCGGCGAAGAAGAAGGTGTCGCCGTTCGACAAGGTGGCGGCAAAGCTTTCCTCGACCTTGCCGAGCAGGCGGCCGTTCTTGAACCGCACGTTGAGCATCGCCGCCTCGACGATGATCCCGGCGTTGAGGCGATGCTGCTGGACGAACCGCGGGTGGCTGACGCGCCACGTCCCGTCGGGCTCCTGCGTCAGCCGCTTGAAGCGATCATAGGCGCGTAGCGCATAGCCGCCATCGCGGATAAAGCCGAGCACGCGCTCGAACGTTTCCGCATCGAGCGCCGAATAGGGCAGCGCGCCTTGCACTTCGCTCAGCATCTCGTCGCCCTGGAACGGCGCGGCGCAGGCGCAGGCCATGACGTGCTGTGCGAGCACGTCGAGCGCGCCCGGGCGGAAGGGCTCGTTGTCGAGTTCGCCCATCTCGACCGCGTCGATCGCCGCGCGTGCTTCGAGATATTCGAAGCGATTGCCGGGGACGATGATCGCCTCGCTCGATTCGTCGAGCCGGTGGTTGGCACGGCCGATCCGCTGCAACAGGCGCGACGAGCCCTTGGGCGCGCCCATCTGGATCACGCAATCGACGTCGCCCCAATCGACGCCGAGATCGAGGCTGGCGGTGGCTACCAAGGCGCGCAACTGGCCCGCCGCCATCGCGCTTTCGACCTTGCGCCGCGCTTCCTTCGACAGGCTGCCGTGATGCACGCCGATCGGCAGCGACATCAGGTTCACTTTCCACAGATCCTGGAAAATGAGCTCGGCCAGACTGCGCGTGTTGCAGAACACGATCGTCGTGCGGTGCGTCTCGATCTCCGCCATCACCTGTTCGGCGGCGTAACGCCCCGAATGGCCTGCCCAGGGAACACGGCCCTCAGGCAGCAGGATGGCAATGTCGGGCTCGGCGCCGGGCTCGCCGAGCACGAGGTCGACCATGTCGATATCGCCATCGGGCGCGAGCCACGCACGATAGGCGTCGGGATCCGCGACGGTCGCCGAGAGCGCGGCGCGACGCATGTCCGGCGCGATCCGCTGGAGCCGTGCCATGCACAGCGACAAGAGGTCGCCGCGCTTGCCGCTGGCGAAAGCGTGGACTTCGTCGACCACCACCCGCTTGAGCCCGGCGAACATCAGAAAACTGTCGGGATAGCTGAGCAACAGCGATAGCGATTCGGGTGTGGTCAGCAGAATCTGCGGCGGCCGCACCCGCTGCCGCGCCTTGCGGTCGCTCGGCGTATCGCCGGTGCGCGTTTCGACGCGGATATCGACCCCCATCTCCTCGATCGGGGTGAGCAAGTTGCGCTGGACGTCGACCGCCAGCGCTTTGAGCGGCGATACGTAGAGAGTGTGAAGCCCCTCACTCGGAGACTCGATCAATTCGGCCAGGGTCGGCAGGAACCCGGCAAGCGTCTTGCCCGCCCCGGTTGCCGCGACCAGCAGGGCGTGATGCCCGGCGCGCGCGGCATCGAGCATCTCCAGCTGGTGCCGCCGTGGGCGCCAATCACGCGCGGCGAACCAGTCGGTCAAGGGTTGAGGGAGAGGATTCACCCGACAGATATAGGGTGGGGGCCGCCAATCGCGCTATGGTGCCGCCGGCGCGCCCGCCGGGCGGGTGATCAGCTTCGGCGCCGCTTTGCCCGCCACCGCCAGTCTCGCGCGCTCGCCCTCGGCACGATCCTGGAGCGACAACCAGACGGTGTCGGCTTGCGTCCCCATCCGCAGTGCCTCGGCATATTTGCCCAGCGGGTTCTGGTAATTGACCACCAGCCCGGCGAACCCGGTCTTGTCGTTGGCGGTAAGCAGCACCGCGTCGCCGCCGGGCCGGTCGAGCGACAGGATCGCACGGCCATTATCCAGGAAACTGAACCCGCCGCGTTCATTGCCCTTGGCGTCATGGATCAGCAGGCCATAGGCGCTGGCGATACGCGGGTAGGTCTTGCCGTCGACCAGCACCGGCGGCTCCTCGCCGAGAACCAGACGGTCCGCGCCATCGGGGCCGAGCACGACGATCGACGCAGTCTGCGCGTCCTTGCGCTGGCGGCCCTCGGTTGGCGGCGCCGCGCCGATCAGGATGCGCGGTTTGCCTGAGGCATCGACGATGCGGATCGCCCGAGCGTCGATCGTACCGGGGCTGGCGGGCGCGAGCGCCATCAGCAACGCCGCCGCGCCGCCCAGCCCCATCGCACCCAATATCAGGCGCTGCCACCTGATCGTCCGTTCGAGCCGATCAAGCCGCTGATCGATCGTCGATTCCTGCATCCGTTCCTCCTTATTTGCGGCCAAGATGGAACAGGAACGCCCGCCGCGCCATATTGGCGGCATGGCGAAGCTCGGCGACTGGATCACGCCCCATCCACAGGGGATCTATGTGGCGCCGGCCGGTGTCTGGATCGATCCGTCGGTCCCCAGCCCGCGCGCACTGGTGACGCACGGTCACGCCGACCATGCTCGCGGCGGGCACGAGGCGGTGTGGGCGACGCCGGAAACGCTGGCGATCATGGAGGCGCGCTACGGTCCGCAAGCCGGGCACGCCGTCCAATACGGCGAGCCACGCGACATGGGCGGGGTCGAGGTCGAATTCGTCCCCGCCGGACATGTGCTGGGATCGGCGCAGATCGTGCTCAGATATCGCGGCGAGACGATCGTCGTGTCAGGCGATTACAAGCGCCGCCCCGACCCGACCTGCGCGCGCTTCGTGCCCGTCAAATGCGACGTGTTCGTGACCGAGGCGACGTTCGGCCTGCCCGTCTTCCGTCATCCCGAGACGCATGACGAGATCGACAAATTGCTGGCGGCGTCACGCGCCAATCCCGATCGCTGCGTATTGGTCGGCGCCTATGCCCTGGGCAAGGCGCAGCGCGTGATCCGCGAGTTGCGCGACATGGGCCATGACGATCCGATCTACATCCATGGCGCCTTGCAGCGATTGTGTGACCTCTATGTCGAACTGGGTGTCGATCTCGGCGAGCTTCGCCCCGCCACCGGAGTCGCCAAGGCCGAATTGCAGGGCCGGATCGTGCTTTGCCCGCCCGGCGCGCTCAACGACCGCTGGTCGCGGCGCCTGCCCGATCCGATCACGGCGATGGCCAGCGGCTGGATGCGTGTCCGCCAACGCGCGCGGCAGAAACTGGTCGAACTGCCGCTGATCCTGTCCGACCACGCCGATTGGGACGAGTTGACCGAAACGCTGCTCGAGATCGCGCCCAAGGAAGTGTGGGTGACGCATGGCCGCGAGGAAGCGCTGATCCATTGGTGCGAGACGCGGCAGATCAAGGCGCGCGCGCTGGCGCTGGTGGGATACGAAGACGAAGACGATTGACCGCACCTCCCCTATTTTCGAAAAGAGGGTACGGAAGAGGAGAGCGCAATGCGGGCAGTGGTCAAGCGCGGGCAGCGGCTGGAGCTAGACGAGATACTCGATCCGACGCCCGACAAGGGGCAGGTGCTGGTGCGGACACTGCGGTGCGGCATTTGCGGCTCCGACCTCCATGCGCTCCACCATATGGACAAGATGGTTGCCGAACGTTCGGGCGGGACGCCGCGGCCGCTGCCCGACATGGTGATGGGGCACGAATTCTGCGCCGAAATCCTCGATTACGGCCCGGATACGCCGCACCGGCTGAAGCCGGGGACGCGGGTCGTTTCGGTCCCCGTCACCAATTCCGCCAAAGGCTATCACCCCGTCGGCTATTCGCCCTCTGCGCCTGGCGGATTTGCCGAGCGGATGCTGCTCGACGAAAAGTTGCTGCTCGAAGTGCCCAACGGCCTGTCTGATGACCTCGCCGCGCTGACCGAGCCCTTCGCGGTCGGCGCGCATGCCGTGGCCAGGGCGGCGCTCGAACCCGGATCGGCGTCGCTGGTGATCGGCTGCGGCCCGGTCGGTCTCGCGATCATCGCCGCGCTCAAGATCGCGGGCAAGGGACCGGTAATCGCCGCCGATTTCTCGCCGCGCCGCCGCGCCGAGGCCGAGCGGATGGGCGCGGACGTGGTGGTCGACCCGGCGGTCGACGGGCCGCACAGGAAATGGGCCGATTATGGCGTTCCGGCGACCGAGGCGGAGGCGCATATCGCCAGGATGGCGGGCAAGGTGCACGCGAGGCCCATCATCTTCGAATGCGTCGGCGTTCCGGGCATGGTGCAGCGGATCATCGAGGATTGCCCGCCCGGCGCACAGATCGTCGTCGCCGGCGTGTGCATGGAGCCCGACAGCTTTCGTCCGTCGATGGCGATCACCAAGCAGCTCAACCTGCAATTCGTTTACGGCTACACCCCCGACGAATTCGCCGCGACGTTGGGCGAGATCGCCGAGGGGACGATCGATGTCGGGCGGATCATCACGGGGACGGTCGATCTGGGGGGCGTGGCCCAAGCCTTTACCGACCTCGGCGATCCCGAGAACCACGTGAAGATCATGGTCGATCCGACCGCCGACTGATATAGAAGCAACTCCGATTTCAGGCCTTAACCTGCGAAAAGGAGAGGAAATATGGTCGACGCCGACGTGGCGTTGCTGGTCTCTGCTGCCGAACTAGCCGAGAAAGCGCATCATCCCTATCCGGGCGAAAGCGCCGATTACGCCGCGGCGCGCAAGAGACTGCTTGCCGAGGAAGTCGAGTTGCGGCGGCACCTCGAACGCGTGGCTGCGCAGCGCCGAGCGTTGCCGCCTGGCCCGGTGGTCACGAAGGACTATCGCTTCCGGGGCCAGGACGGCGAGGCTGGGCTGGCCGACCTGTTCGAGGGCCATGACGCGCTCGTCACTTATTGCTGGATGTTCGGCCCGGAGCGCGCGCGGCCGTGCCCGATGTGCACGCAGTTTCTCGGGGCGCTGGCGGCCAACGCGCTCGACTTGCGCCAGAAGGTCGCTCTGGCGGTGATCGCGCGGTCGCCGGTCGAACGGCTGTACGATTTCGCCAAGGAGCGCGGCTGGCGCGGCCTGCCGCTCTATAGCGACGTTAGCGAGGCATTCGGGCGCGATCACAATGCCTGGCACGACGACGGCGACTGGCCGTCCTACGACGTATTCACCAGGGACGAGGACGGCACTATCCGTCATTTCTGGGGATCGGAACTGGGCGGAACCCAGGACCCGGGTCAGGATCCGCGCGGCGCCCCCGAAATGTCGCCTTTATGGAATGTGCTCGACACGATTCCCGCCGGGCGCGGCACCGACTGGTATCCGAGTATCGATTATTCCTGAGGCGGCGCCTTCTGCGCGCTGTAGGTGGTGATCTTCTCGCTCAACGCGGCGTACGCGCGGACCGCGTCCATCAGCTCGGCGATTCCGGGCGTGACGAAATGTTCCTGCAGCGCGGGCAGGTCGCGCCATTCCTCGAAAAACACCAGCCGGAGCGGGTTTTCGGCATCGATATGAACCGCGTGGCTGATACAGCCGTCCTCGGTCCTCGAGCGGCGGACATGCGCGAGACAGGCGTCGCGCAACGGCTCGAACTGCCCCTCCTTGGCGGTGATGCTCCCGGTGACAATGATCATGACACCCTCTCCCTTGGTCGGGAGGCTAACGCATTTTTGAGCCGGTGGGAACTATCGAAAGTATTATAAAACAAGGAAAATAAATGGCATATGAAACCGCGTCCACGCTGCGGCAGGGGTAGACCCGGCACAAGGCCGAGAAAGCGCCCTACGCCGCGGTGACGCGGGAAAAGAGAAAAGGCGTCACGCCGCCACCATCTCCGGATCGTGCGCGAAGAGCCATTGTTCGGCCTCGACGCGATTCTCGAAACACCGCGCGGTGCGCCCATTCAGCGCGCGCATCAACTGGCTGCGCGCGAGTGTGCGGTCGACGACGAAGGCGAGCTTGCGCGATCGGTATGCCGGATCGGCAAGAAGGTCCTGGAAGGCGGCGACAACGTCCTGCGCCTGCACCTTCATCGCGCTCACGTCGTTGAGCGTTACATGCTGATTCGGGCCGCAGGTCAGGCGCGCATGTTCCGCGGCGCGCGTGTCACGAAAAGCCTGGATGTCGTCGGGAGAGAAGAAGCCGGACATCGAGATGCGAATCAAATCGCGCGAGGGCTCGGCCCGAACGGTGAAATGTGCAGCCATACCCTTGGATTAGAGCGAATGTTTTGCCGAACGGTAAAAAATCAGACCAGATTGCAGCGAAGCTGACACAGCCGCGGCGCCGAGTCAGCCAGGCTGAAAGGATTCTAGCCGACTCCCTCCAACGCCTTCTGACGCCGACGCTGCACCGAGCTGCCGATCCCCATTGCCTCGCGATATTTGGCGACGGTCCGCCGCGCGATACCGAAACCCTTGGCGTTGAGCATGTCGACCAACGTGTCGTCGGACAGGATCGCCTTGGGATCCTCGGCAGAGATCAGCGCGCGGATCGCCGACTTGACCGCCTCGGCCGACACCGCATCGCCCCCATCCGCCGCCTGGATCGCCGAGGTGAAGAAATATTTGAGCTCGAACAGCCCGCGCGCGCAGCTGAGATATTTGTTCGAGGTGACCCGGCTAACGGTCGATTCGTGCATCTCGATCGCATCGGCGACTTGCTTCAAGGTCATCGGTTTCAGATGCGCGACGCCATGGAGGAAGAACGCTTCCTGCTGCTTCACGATCTCGCTCGCCACCTTGATGATCGTGCGCTGACGCTGGTCGAGCGCCTTGACCAGCCAGTTGGCGCTGGCGAGCATCTCGCTGAGCCACGCCTTGGACGTCTTGTCCTGCGGGCCCGAGGACAATTCGACGTAATAAGAGCGGTTGACGAGCACCTTGGGCAGAGTCGCCGCGTTGATCTCGATCGCCCATCCCTGCTTGGCGCGCGCGACATAGAGATCGGGCACCACTGCCTGCATCGGCTCCCCGCCGAACCGGCAGCCGGGCTTGGGATCGTAATTGCGCAACTCGCGGATCATGTCGGCGAGATCTTCGTCGTCGACGTCGCAGATTCGCTTGAGCCGCGACATCTCGCCGCGCGCGACGAGGTCGAGATTGTCGATCAGCCGCGCCATGCACGGATCGTAGCGATCGGCCTCTTTCGCCTGGAGCGCGAGGCATTCGGCGAGGTCGCGTGCGCCGACCCCCGTCGGGTCGAACGTCTGGATCACCTTGAGCACCGTTTCGACATGGACCAGCGGCACGCCGAGCCGGTTGGCGATGTCGAGCAGAGGGGTGGTCAGATATCCGGCCTCGTCGATCAGGTCGATCACATGCTGTGCGATGAAGATATCGGCGCCCGACAGCACCTCACCCGCCTGCTGCAGCAAATGGTCGGCGAGGCTGAGGCTGGTATCGGCAAAGGCGTCGAGATCGGGGCCGTCCTCGCTCGCACCGCCGGACGTACCGCCGTTGAGGCCGAGCGACCCGTCCATCCCGGCCTGGTCCGACGGCGAATCGTGGTGGAAGCTTTCCGCCGCGAAATCGACGTCGAGCGAGGCTTCGCCACCGCTTTCGCCATTCAACAGGGCATCGGCACTGGCCGGCTCGTCGCCCATCGCTGCCGGCGCTTCGCGTTCGATAATCGGGCCGTCATCGTCGCTGCCCGCGCTCGAACTGTCGAGCAGCGGATTGCGCTCGACTTCCTCGGCGATGAAGGTCTCGACTTCGAGATTGGACAGCGCGAGCAGGCGGATCGCCTGCTGCAACTGCGGCGTCATCACCAGCGATTGCGACTGCCGAAGGTCGAGGCGCGGTGCCAAGCTCATAAGCGGGTCAGAGCGTGAAGCTCTCTCCCAAATAGAGGCGGCGGACATTCTCGTCGGCGACGAGTTCCTCCGGCGAGCCCGCGAACAGTACGCGGCCGTCATAGATGATGTAGCCGCGATCGACGATGTCGAGCGTCTCGCGCACATTATGGTCGGTGATCAGCACGCCGATGCCGCGCTTCTTCAGTTCGACGATCAGGTCGCGGATGTCGGAGATCGACAAGGGATCGATGCCGGCGAACGGCTCGTCGAGCAGCATGATCGAGGGATTGGCGGCCAGCGCCCGCGCGATCTCGGCGCGGCGACGCTCGCCGCCCGACAATGCCATGGCCGGCGCGTCGCGCAGCCGGGTCAGGCCGAATTCGTCGAGCAACTGGTCGAGCCGGCGTTCGCGCGCCGCCTTGTCGGGCTCGGAGAGCTCGAGCACCGTCAGGATATTCTTTTCGACCGACAGGCCGCGGAAGATCGAGGTTTCCTGCGGCAGATAGCCCAGGCCGAGGATCGCGCGGCGGTACATCGGCAATCCGGTGATATCGTCGCCATCGAGCATGATGCGGCCCGAATCGGGCTTCACCAGCCCCATCACCGAATAGAAGCACGTGGTCTTGCCGGCACCATTGGGGCCCAACAGGCCGATGACCTCGCCTGGCCCGACCGACAGCGACACGTCGGTCAGGACGACGCGCTTGTCATAGGACTTGGCGATCGACACGACCGACAGGCCGCGCATCACCGGGGCCTCGGCGATCGGTGCAATGTCTTCCAGGGTCACGGCGTCGTTCATATCGGCTCCCTGAGTGCCCGCCTCTTGGTTACTGAATGGTTATCGCGCGAGCAATTGGCAAGCTTCATGCATGGCGTAGTTTCGCGCCATGCACCGGCGCTTTGCCGCGGGCAAGCGTGTGCGCGGCGGATTCGCCAAAAAACCGGGCTATCGGTTGCCTTTGGCCTTGCCTGTGAAGTGCATGGTCGCGCGCCCATCAAGTTTCACCACGCGATTCTCGAGGTCGGCGTTCATCGTATCGGCGTTGAAATTGCCTTGCGGCAAGGTACCCGATACGCCGCCGGTGCCCTGCATCGTGCGCTTCCGCAAATCGACCGTCGCCGCATTGCTCTGAAGACTATAGCCCTTGGGACCGGTGAAGGTGATCGGCCCCGACACGTCGACCTGCTGGCTCTTCAGATTGTAATTGCCCTTGGGCGCCACGAGCTTGCCGGGACCGTCCGAGAGCGAGATATCGCCCATCATGCGATTGATCTCGACGATCGGCTGGCTGGCGTCGCGCTGCACCGCCGACTGGGCCGTCAAGGTGAAAGGCTGACCCTTGTCGTCCTGGCCGCGATAGGTCGCCGACTGAACGCGAAGACGTTCCTTGGTGATTTCGACCTTGTTGCGGTCGAGCACGAAACTGACGTCGCCACCGGCGGTCAGCGGCAAGAAGACCATCAGCGCGGCGACGACGCCGACCGCCGATGGCAGCACAACGCGCAGGATCGCGATCAATGTATCGTGCCCGCTCCCCGGCGCCGCCCAGCGCTGGCGCTCGGACCGCATCCGGAGCGCGACGTCAGACATGCGCGAAGATGTCGATCTCGGGCCAGCCGGCGAGATCGAGCTCGGCGCGCCACGGCAGGAAGTCGAAACAGGCCCGCGCCAGCTCGGCACGGTTTTCGCGCACCAGGCGGCGGTCGAGTTCGTCGCGCAGGCGATGCAGGTAGCGCACGTCGGACGCGGCATAATCCTTTTGCGCGTCGCTCAGTTCGGGACCGCCCCAATCGGACGATTGCTGCTGTTTCGAAATGTCCTGACCGAGCAGCTCGCGGACCAGTTCCTTCAGCCCATGGCGGTCGGTATAGGTACGGACCAGCCGCGATGCGGTCTTGGTGCAATAAACCGGGCCGGCGGTGACGCCGAGATAGTGCTTGATCGCGGCGAGATCGAAGCGCGCGAAATGATACAGTTTCTCGCGCGCCGGATCGGCGAGCAGCGCCTTGAGATTGGGCGCGGCATAGTCGCTGCCGGGGCCGAAGCGAACGAGATGCTCGTCGGGCCCGCCATCGGACAATTGCACCAGGCACAACCGATCGCGCGGCGTGATCAGCCCCATCGTCTCGGTATCGACGGCGATCGCGGCACCGGGCGCGAACAGCCCGGCCGGAAGGTCTTCCTCATGGAGATATACGGTCATCGCCTAGCGCCTAGCCCTTCCGGGCGGAACGCTCAATGGTCGAACCGGTGCCACGCTATTCGGTGGAGGAAGGGAAGAAGAGGTTCACGCAAAGGCTCGAAGGCGCAAAGAATCAAGTGGGAAGACGGATCGTGCGGCTGCGAGAGCCGGTTTTCGCAAATAGCGAGGTGGCGCGGGTCGTTGCGCGGCGGGCTCCTCGCCCCCGTGCGAATAATATCTTCGCGCCTTTGCGCCTTTGCGTGAACCAATTTTCAGCCCCGGACCCGAAGCCGGCCGCCGCTAATGGCTTGCGCGCCTTTCGCGCGCCTTGCGGCTCCAGATGTTGAGCACCTCGACCCCCGCGGAGAAGGCCATGGCGGTATAGACATAGCCCTTGGGGACATGGACGCCGAAACCGTCGGCGATCAGGACGAGGCCGATCATCAGGAGGAAGCCGAGCGCGAGCATCACCACGGTCGGGTTCTTCGCGATGAAATTGGACAAAGGATCGGCGGCGATCAGCATCACCCCGACCGCGACGACCACGGCGACGATCATGATCGGCAATTCGTCGGTCATGCCGACCGCGGTCAGGATCGAATCGATCGAGAAGACCAGATCGAGCATCAGGATCTGGGCGATCGCGGTCGCGAAGCCGAGCGATTTCTGGCTGTTGGTCTTGTCGAGCGGCGAGTCCGATTCGGCTGGATCGACACTGTGATGGATCTCGGTCGTCGCCTTGTAGAGCAGGAACAGGCCGCCCGCGATCAGGATGATGTCGCGAATCGAGAAGGCCGTTTCAAAGCTGGGATTGCCGTGCGCGTCGGCTGCCCCGGTCAGCCCCAGATCGATCACCGGCGCGGTCATGCCGACGATCCAACTGATTGTCGTGAGCAGCAAAAGGCGCATGACGAGCGCGAGTCCGATACCGATTCGCCGCGTGCGGGCGCGGTCCGCCTCCGGCAATTTGTTCGACAGGATCGCGACGAAGACCAGGTTGTCGATGCCGAGTACGACCTCCATGATGATCAGCGTCAACAGGGCGGCCCAGGCGGCCGGACTGGCGAGAAGTTCGATGATCGACATGGTCACGGCTGTGCCGTCTCGGCCACGCTCGCGCAAGTATCGCGACGACAAGGGCAGGAATGCCGACGATTTTGTTCGCGGCGTGGCCGATTTTGGGTTAAGACTCGCATCAAGGCGCTATTGGTTTGCGCCCGAAGGCCTGCGTCTGTCGTCCGACGCGTTGGTTCTTGAATGTGATACGGGGCGAACCGGAAAGACGAACAGGGCATGAGTTTCGATAAAGGTGGCCGTGGCAATCGTGGTGGTCGCGGTCGTGACAAGCGCGACAATTTCGGCGGTGACGATTTTGGCGGCGGCGGAGATTTCGGCGGCGGTGGCTTTGGTGGCGGCGGCTTCGGCGGCAGCAGTAGCTATGGCGGCGGCGGCGGCGGCGGATATCGCGGCGGCGGCGGTGGTGGCGGCTTCGGCGGCGGCGGCGGTGGTTTCCGTGGCGGCGGCGGTGGCGGCGGGTTCCGTGGCGGCGGCGGCGGTGGCGGTGGCGGCATGCCCCCGCAGGTCGTCGGTGAGGGCACCGGCGTCGTAAAGTTCTTCAACGGCCAAAAGGGCTTCGGCTTCGTCGTTCGCGACGATGGCGGTGAGGACGTGTTCGTCCATATCAGCGCGGTCGAGCAGGCCGGTCTGACCGGCCTGGCCGAGGGTCAGCCGCTGGGCTTCACGCTCGTCGATCGCGGCGGCCGCATTTCGGCGACCGACCTCAAGATCGAAGGCGAGCCGATGCCGGTGACCGACCGCGGCCCGCCGCGTGATCGCGATGCTGGCCCGCGCGCCGGTGGCGCTGGCGGCGGTGGCCGCGAGCTGACTGGCGAGAAGGCGACCGGCACGGTCAAGTTCTTCAACGCGATGAAGGGCTTCGGCTTCATTCAGCGCGACGACGGCCAGCCCGATGCGTTCGTTCACATCTCGGCGGTCGAGCGCGCAGGCATGACCAGCCTGAACGAAGGCGATCGGCTCGAGTTCGAGCTCGAAGTCGACAATCGTCGTGGCAAGTACGCCGCGGTGAACCTGACGTCGATCTGACACCCGATCCGGTTCTGCTTTGAAAACAGCCCGGTCCGCAGACATGCGGGCCGGGCTTTTTCTTATTCATCCCCGTAAACGGGGAGGATTCTTCTGCTACCCCCGCAAAATCAGACCAGCCCCGGCCAGAATCCCCAGCACCGCCATCGCGCGCGCCACCGTTACTCGCTCTTTCAGGAACACGACGGCGATGATCAGCGCCGTCACCATCCCCGTCTCGCGCAAGGCAGCGAGCGGCGCAGTGGGTCCGATCGACAGCGCATAAAGGGCAAGTCCGTACGTCATGATTGACAGCGCCCCGGCGATCGCGCCGGGCCGCCATTGTTCGCGCATCGAGGCGAACAGTGTGCCGCGCGTCAGGATCGCGAACAGCCCGACGATGACCAGCCCCATCGTCACGAACATCCAGGCGATATAGCTGAATGGCGTCGGCGCGGCCCGCACGCCGGCGGCGTCGATCACGGTATAGGCGGCGATGGTGAAGCCGGTCAGCACCGCCCAGCCGAATCCAGCGCGACTGAGGTGGCGGCCGATCGCCAGGACGAACATCGAGATGCCGATCAGGGCGATCCCTGCGATGCTCGTGGTCGAGACATGATCGCCGAGCAACCCGAGCGTCACGCCCGCGGTGACCAGCGGCGCGGTGCCGCGCAATACGGGATAAGCGGAGGAGAAATCGCTGACCTGATACGCCCGGATCAGCGCGTAGAGATAGAGCGCGTGGACGAGCGCGGTCGCCATGAGCCAGGTCCAGGCGCCATGCGGCAGCGGCACGAGCAGCAAGGCAGGCAGCAGGATGATCGCCGCCGACCCGTCGGTCATCGCGCGCGACGCCATCTTGTCCTTGCCGCCCTTGACGATCGCATTGACCACCGCGTGGATCGACCCGGAGGCGATCATCAACAGCGGCGCGAGCGTGACGGTCATCCTCATGCTAATTGCGCGCACCGCCGCCGACGTCTAGTCATGCGGCGTGCGCCCACCCACCGATCCCGCCGCCGCGCGCGCCCGCCTGACCGAGGCATTGGTACGTACGGGCGCGGAGGATCGCGCCGCGCTGCAGGATGTCTATCGCCTGACCTCTGCGAAGCTTTTCGGCATATGCCTGCGTATCTGCGGAGAGCGGAGCGCTGCCGAGGATGTATTGCACGACGTCTATCTTACGATCTGGAAGCGCGCCGGCGCCTACGAACCCGGTCGCGCGAGCCCGATTTCGTGGCTGGCGACGATCGCGCGCAACAAGGCGATCGACTGGGTGCGGGCAAGGGGCGCCCGGCCGGCGCATCCGATCGAGGAAGCCGCGATGGTAGCCGACGCGTCGCCCGATCAGCGCGAGATTGCCGAGCGTGACGAAGAATCGCGGCGCCTGCACGATTGCCTCGACGCGCTCGACGAGCGCTCGCGCGACGCCATCCGCACGGCCTTTTTCGACGGCGTGACCTATGCCGAGCTGGCCGAGCGCAAGAACATGCCGCTGGGCACGATGAAGAGTATCGTGCGGCGCGGCCTGCTCCAGCTAAAGGGGTGTGTCGATGACGCCTGACGCTCCCGATCCCGACATGACCGCCGCCGAACTCGCGCTCGGCCTGCTCGATGGCGAGGAGCGCGCCGCGGCACTGCGCCGGGTGCTCGCTGACCCCGCTTTCGCGCGCGAAGTCGAGGAGTGGCGGCAGCGGCTGGCGGGGCTGTTCGATGATTATCCGGAAGTCGTCGCGCCCGAGTCGGTCGCCGCCCGGCTTGCCCAGCTCGATGCTCGGCCTGCGGCGCCGTCGCGGCGCGGCCTGCGTTGGCCGATCGCCGGCGTGGTGACCGCCATCGCCGCGATGCTCGCTCTGTTCCTGGTCGTGCGGCCGATCCCGCAAGCCGTCACACCACCCGCGGCGCATCGCATGATGGCCGCCTCGCTGGTGATGAGCGACAGATCGGGTGCGATGCCGGCGATCGTCGACATGACCACCGGCGAGATGCGGGTCGGTGAGGCGGCGGTGGCGCCTACGGGCAAGAGCGCGCAACTCTGGATGATCGGCGGCGATGGCGTGCCCAAACCGATGGGCGTGCTGGCATCGGCCGGGCCGTCGCGGATGACGCTTGCCGCCGGCCAGCGTGCCGCGTTGAAAGCCGGGATCACGCTGGCCGTATCGATCGAGCCGCTCGGCGGGTCGCCCACCGGCCTGCCGACCGGGCCGGTCGTGGCAAGCGGCAAGCTTTCGATCGCCTAGGTCCAGCCTGCGCCGACGGAGGCGTCTCAGCCCTCCGCCGGAAAGTTTTTCCTGATTCTACGTATCCCGCTGCATCCGCCAGCGTCCCGCATCCGTAGCTTCCGACGCACCCAAACAAGGCGTGCAATAGGAGTCAGGGAAATGAAGCCAATTCGTACGTTGATGCTCGCGACCGCATTGGTCGCCGGCGCCGGCGCTGGCGTCGCCGCGATGAAGAACCCGATGGTCGGCGGTGCTGCGATGTATCCGACCAAGAATATCGTTCAGAACGCCGTCAATTCGAAGGACCACACCACCCTGGTCGCGGCGGTCAAGGCCGCCGGACTGGTCGACACCTTGTCCGGTCCGGGGCCATTCACCGTTTTCGCGCCGACCAACGCCGCCTTCGCCAAGCTGCCTGCGGGCACCGTCGACACGTTGCTCAAGCCCGAGAACAAGGGTCAGTTGACCTCGGTCCTGACCTATCACGTCGTTCCCGGCCGCATCACCGCCGCCGACATCGCCGCCAAGGCGAAGGCGAACGGCGGCACCGCCAGCTACGCCACGGTGCAGGGCGGCATGCTCAAGTTCAAGAAGATGGGCGCCGGCTGGGCCGTGATGGACGACAAGGGCGACACCGGGATGATCACCATCGCCAACGTGATGCAGTCGAACGGCGTGATCCACGTCATCGACACGGTGATGCTGCCCTAATTCCTTCCGGGGTAGCGAGGGACCGGCGCCATCCCCCGGCGCCGGTCCTTCACGCGCTCGGCAGCGCGCAAGGAGATGTGTCGGCATCTCGGCAGGCCGGATCGGAAGAGATGATGCTGACGTGACGAAGGGGAAATGATGCAGTTGAGGCGCGCCGATCTGGCTCGAGCGACGATCGCGCCGCTCTATCTGCTTGCCGGCGTGATACATATCACGCGGCCGGATCTTTTCATGCGGATAATGCCGTCGGCGCTGCCGCATCCTCTGGCCATCGTCATGCTCACCGGCGCTGCAGAGATTGCCGGCGCGGCTGGCCTGTTCGTGCCACGGACCCGGCCCATCGCCGGGGCGGCGCTCGCGCTCTACGCTGTGTGCGTCTATCCGGCCAACATCCTCCATGCGGTGCATGATCTGTCTACCGGCACCGGCCTGGGCTGGGCCTATCATTATCCGCGCCTGTTCGCGCAGCCGTTCATCTGCTGGTGGGCGCTCGCCGCGGGCGGCTTGACCAACCAGACCGGTCACTGCGGGCCTTGATCACGTCACCAGCTTTCTGATTCCGGCAATCGTATCCGCTTCGGCCGCGGGCTTGTCGGTCCGGATGCGGTGGATGCGCGGGAAGCGCATCGCGACGCCGGATTTGTGGCGTTTAGACTCATGGATCGAATCGAACGCGACTTCGAGCACCAGAGTCCTCTCGACCTCGCGCACCGGGCCGAACCGGTTGACCGTATGGTTGCGCACGAAGCTGTCGAGCCATTTCAATTCGTCGTCGGTGATCCCCGAATAGGCCTTGCCGACGGGGAGCAATTCGCCCTCTTCGGTCCAGCAACCGAACGTATAGTCGCTGTAGAAGGACGAGCGCCGGCCGTTGCCGCGCTGCGCGTACATCATCACGCAATCGGCGGTCAGCGGGTCGCGCTTCCATTTGTACCATAGACCCGTGCGGCGCCCGGCCACGTAATCGGAATCGCGCCGCTTGAGCATCACGCCCTCGATCGCGGCGTCGCGCGCTCCGGCGCGGATTTCTCCAAGCGCGGCAAAATCCTCCGCCTCGATCAACGCGCTGACGTCGAAGCGATCGCCCTCCAGGCCCTGCGCAAACGCTTCCAGCCGGGCGCGGCGATCGGTCCAGGCGAGCGGGCGCAGGTCCTCCACGCCGTCGAACAAGATGTCGTAGAGGCGGACGAATGCTGGGTAGTCAGCAAGCATCTTCGCCGAGACGATCTTGCGCCCGAGACGCTGCTGGAGCGCGTTGAAGCTCGCGGCGCCGCCGCCATCTTCCAATGCGCCGCCCTGGGCGTCGCCTTTCACCATCAACTCGCCGTCGAGGACCCCGGGCGTGCGGAAGGCCGAGGCGATGTCGGGAAAGCTGCCGGTAATGTCGTCGCCAGCACGGCTGTAGAGCCGCGTCGTGCCGCCGACATGGACGAGCTGGACGCGGATGCCGTCCCATTTCCACTCCGCGGCATAATCTGCGAGGTCGACGATTCCGTCCTCGAGCGGATGGGCGAGCATGAACGGGCGAAAAACGGGCACGTCGGCCGCGGTCGGTTGCGGGCCGCGTCCTTCGACCCAGTCGAACAATTCGGCATAAGGGGGGCGGATGGCGTGCCAGACCTCCTCCACGGCCTCCACCGCGACGCCGAATGCCTGGGCAAGCGCGGTCTTGGCGAGCCGCGCCGAGACACCGATCCTGAGCGCGCCGGTCGCCATCTTGAGCAACGCGAACCGCTCCTCCGCATCCATCCGGTCGAGCATTGCAGCGAGCGCGGCCGGCGCGTCCGAGCGCGACAACGCATTGAGCGTGTCGACGACCTGGCCGACCGACAAGGGCTCCCCGCTGCCGTCATTTGCGCCGGGCCACAGCAAGGCGATCGTCTCCGCGGTGTCGCCGACATAGTCGCGGCTCATCCGGAACAGCACCGGGTCGACGCGCTCCTCGATCAGCGCGCGGATCACTGCCGGCTTGACCGCGGGAAGGTCGAGATCGCCGGTCAGCGCCGCCATCGCCCAGCCACGATCGGGATCGGGCGTTGCCTTGAGATAATCGCCGATCAGCTTGAGCTTGGCGTTGCGCGACCGCGTGTAGATCAGCGAATCGAGAAGCTGCGCGAAAGCGTGCATGTCGCGACCAACATGGCGCTCGAATAACGGTTCCACCAGAGGCGCTCGCTAAATCCTCCCCGGAACGGGGAGGGGGACCAAGACGCGAACCGGCTTGGTGGAGGGGGCCCACGACAAACGAGCAATAGGCGAAGGGGTCGCCGCATCGCGGGCCCCCTCCACCACTCGCTTCGCGAGCGGTCCCCCTCCCCGTGCCGGGGAGGAATTTCCAGACCATTGCCGACCGCTCGCGCGCCTCTTACGCCGTCGGCCATGCGAAAGCTTCTCAAGGTCCTGCTGATCCTGCTGCTGATCGTCGCAGGATTCTATCTCTATGCGCGCGCCGAGGCGCGGTGGGACCCGATCGTTCGCACCGCCACGATCAAGCTGCCGCGCTGGCCCAAAGGGATAAAGCCGATCCGCGCCGTGCTGATCAGCGACGTGCATATCGGCAGCCACGCGATGGACGAAGCGCGCCTGAGCCGCATCGTCGACCAGATCAACGCGCTCAATCCCGACATCGTGCTGATGGCGGGCGACTTCATCTACGGCCGCGATCCGCATGGCGCGCGGAAATTAGGGCCCGGCCTGGTCGCCCCATTCAAGAAACTCCACCCGCCGCTCGGCGTCGTCGCGGTGCTGGGCAATCACGATCATTGGACCGGACCCGACGACATCACCAGCTTGTTGGTCCAGGCGCGGATCACCGTGCTGGTCAACGACGTCACCGCCCGCGGGCCGATCGCGATCGGCGGGGTCGATGACGATTATACCAATCATGCCGACATCGCCGCGACGATGGCCAAGCTGCGCCCGTTCGAGGGAGCGCGCATCATCCTGACGCATTCGCCCGACATAGCGCCGCGATTACCGGCGGACGTGCACCTGCTGCTCGCCGGGCATACGCATTGCGGACAAGGGGTGTTGCCCATTTACGGGCCGGTCGCGAGCGTGTCGCGTTTCAAGGATCGCTATCGCTGCGGGCTGGTGATGGACCCGGGGCTCGCGGTCGTCGTGACCGGGGGATTGGGCACAAGCGGCCCGCCGCTGCGATTCGGCGCCCCGCCCGACCTCTGGCTGATCACGCTCGAGGGCTGAAAGGTCCAAGGAACTCCCCTCCCTCTCCAGGGAGGGGAATCCTGGGAAGTTTACGCCTTGCGGCCAGCCTCGAACAGGAACCAGGCGCGGCGTTCGGCCTGGTCGGTCCAGTCGTCGATCATCGCGCTGGTGGCATTGTCCTTGGCGTCGTCGGCGATATCCTTCGCTTCGCGCAGGCTCTCCACCAGCTTCAGATTGTCGTCGCGCAATTCCTTGAGCATGTCGTCGGGCGATACGAAATCCTGATCGTTGTCCTTGAGCGTCTGGTGCCGGGCGATGTCGCCGATCGAGCGCAAGGTGACGTTGCCGGTCTTGCGCACCCGCTCGGCAATGTCGTCGGTCGACGCGAAGATCTGCGCCGCCTGCTCGTCGAGCATCAGATGATAGTCGCGGAAATGCGGGCCCGAGACGTGCCAATGGAAGTTCTTGGTCTTGAGATAGAGCGCGAACGAATCGGCCAGGATCGCGTTGAGCGCGTCCTTCACGCTTTTCGCGGCGTTGGACGACAGGTCGGTCGGCGTCTTGAGGTCGGCGTTGGGCATGGTGTCTCCGTTGGGCGAAAGAATCGTTGCGACAACGGATCAATATAGGATTGGGTCCACCCTTCGCCGCACGAAAATGCCGGGCAGAGTGATCGAGCGACTAGATCAGCCGCAGCGCGGAGAATGCCAGCCAGGACCCCGCGACCGCGAGCAATCCGCCGACGACCAAGCCCATCACGCGGTGCGGTAGGGTCCGCCAGATCAGGTCGCCGCCAAGCGCCGCGAAGCCCAACACGACCGCGCTGCCGATGAACCCGCCGATCCCGGCGAGTGCGGCTGTCCCGCTCATCGCCAGCGCGAGCGTGACGAATTCGGTGCGACCGCTCCACCCGCTGGCGACCAGTCGGACTGCGACGGTCCAGAACGGGCGACGCCCCTCGCCCGGCTCGATCGGCTTGCCCGGCCAGATGCCGCCGCTCGCCGCCGCGAGCAGCGCGAAGGCGACGAACAGGCGCTTCGGATTGGGAGTGAGATGCGGCGCGAGGAAGAAGCCCGCCACCGCGGCGATTGCGTGCGTGATCAGGATCGCGACCAGCGCGCCGGCCAGCACCATGCCGGCCTTGCTCGAACGATCGGCGACGCGCGCGACATAGGTCGCGGTCGGATCGGTCGCGCGAATCAGCAAGGCGGCGACCAGCGCCGCCATCAATGAATCCATCAGCCGCCCAGTCGCATCGCACCGGCGGCGAGGAAGACATGGCCGGTCTGCGCATCGGTCTGACCGCAACCGACCGCTTCGCTCAGCATCGCGATCCAGCCGCGCACGATCATCCCGCTTTCGCCGCGCCCCAAGGCCGATTCGAGCGCATGCGCCACCGCCACGACGGGCAGCACGCCGGCCGCTTCGGCCACGCAGCGAATCGAATCGACTTCGACGACGAGGTCGCGCGGGCGCACATGCCGCGCCATCAGGTCGAGCCGCGCGATCCGCGCGGCGAGATCGTCATTACGAGCAGAAACCCCCATTTTCCCTACTCCCGCTTCGCTTGCGCGAGAGTGCTACCGATATGGTAAAGGGGATGTTAAAGCCCCTTGCGCTTGACAATCTCCCTCGGCTGGGCCAATGGCCCGCCCCTGACAAGCGGCGGCGCGTCCGCCGCTTTTGCATTTCAAGCGAAACAGGAATTTGGGTCATGGCCAAGCCGACCACCGTCAAGATCAAGCTCGTCAGCTCGGCCGACACCGGCTTCTTCTACGTCACGAAGAAGAATCCGCGTACCCAGACCGAGAAGCTGTCGTTCCGCAAGTACGATCCCGTCGCGCGCAAGCACGTCGAGTTCAAGGAAGCGAAGATCAAGTGATCGAGCGGGCGGCGTAAGCCGCCGATCGATCATCCCGGCGCAGGCCGGGATCCAACAGGCCGCAGGGGAAACCCTAGCGGCCTTTTCGTTTTTAAGCCCTCGCCCGCAGCTCTCTGGCGTCACCCGACGCTCTTTCGCTGGGGTGACGGATATAGCGCTAAAGTAGCGAATTCACCTCTTCCACGAATCGCGCGACCGATATCGGTTTGGACACATAGGCGTCGGCACCCGCGCCACGAATCCGTTCTTCGTCCTCGCGCCCGGCATAAGCGGTCACCGCCATGATCGGGATCCTGCCCAGGTCCCCGTCCGCCTTGATCTGCAGGATCAGATCATAGCCGCTGACATAGGGCAGCTGGATGTCCATCACGATCAGGTCGGGAACGAAAGCGCGCGCGCGCTCGACTGCTTCGCGGCCGTCGCGCACGGGTTCGGTCTCGAATTCGTGCGCGCGCAGCAAATCGCAGAACAGCTTCAGATTAAGTTCGTTGTCCTCGACAACCAGCACGCGCTTTGCCAACGGGGTCTCCTTGGACCACGACATAGCAATGAACCCCACCGACACCAACGACGCCCCGACCCTGGCATTGCACGCGCTGGCCTGGACGCTGGCCGATCCGGCGCGCGCTCGGCGATTGCTCGACCTGACCGGACTCGACGCCGATACGTTGCGCGGGTCGGCCGGGAATCGCGGTACCCAGGCGGCGGTGCTGGGGTTCCTAGAAGCGCACGAGCCTGATCTCGTCGCCTGCGCCGCCGAACTCGGCGTCAAGCCCGAGGCGCTGGTCGCCGCCCGCCGGAGCCTGGAAGCATGACGCGACCGCTGCTGATCTGCGATTGCGACGAAGTACTGCTGCACATGGTGCGCCATTTCGGCACCTGGCTGCGCGAGCGCCACGACATCGCCTTCGCGCACGAGACGGGCAGTTTCATCGCGATGACCCATGCCGATGGCAGCCCGGTCGATCACCAGCGGATCTGGGCGATGCTCGACGAATTCTTTCCAGCCGAGATGGAGCGCCAGACCCTGGTCCCCGGCGCCGCCGAAGCGCTCGCGGCGCTGTCCGAGAACGCGGACATCGTCATCCTGACCAATCTGGGCGATCATTGCCGCGATCACCGCATCGAACAGCTGGCGCGGCACGGCATCCGCCACCGCGTCGAGACCAATCAGGGCGGCAAGGGCGGCCCGGTCGCTCGACTGGTCGCGGAATATGGCAATCCGGTCACGGTTTTCGTCGATGATCTGGCGACGCACCACGAATCGGTTGCCAAGCACGCGCCCACGGTCCACCGGCTGCACCTAGTCGCCGAGCCCGCAATGGCACCGCAAGTGCCGCCCGCGGCGCACGCGCACGCACGTATCGATGACTGGGGGGCCGCACGCGACTGGATCGCCCAGCGCTTCGCCGCCGACCAGCCGGCCATAACAGAAGGGATTTCCGCATGACCGACCGTATCGACCGCAAGCTGGAGGAAATGGGCCTGAGCCTGCCGTCGCCGGCCGCACCGGTCGCCTCCTACGTGCCGACGGTCGACGCCAACGGCCTGCTCCATATTTCGGGGCAGCTGCCGTTCAAGGACGGCAAGGCGGTCACCGGCCGCCTGGGCGACGGGATGGACAAGGTGGCAGGACAGGAAGCCGCCGAATTGTGCGGACTGATGCTGGTCGCGCAGATCAAGGCCGCCCTGGGCGGCGATCTCAGCCGCGTCGAACGGATCGTCAAGCTGGGCGTGTTCGTCAATTCGGCGCCCGATTTCACCGACCAGCCAGAAGTCGCCAATGGCGCGTCGAACCTGATGGAAGCTTTGTTCGGTGAAGCGGGCAAGCACGCGCGCAGCGCGGTCGGTGTGGCTGCACTCCCGCGGGGAGCCGCGGTCGAGGTCGACGCGGTCGTCAAGCTGGCCGACTGAAACAACTAAACGTCATGCCGGGCTTGTCCCGGCATCCACCGATCCGCATATCCCCAACATGCGGGAAGCGCGGCACAGTAGATCCCGGCACAAGGCCGGGATGACGAAGGGTAGCGGCGCTTGAATCGCGCCTCGATTACCGCGCGAATTTCCGAAGGCGTGTCGCAAATCACGGCGGCCGACTGGGACGCCTGCGCCGGCACCGGCAATCCGTTCGTGCGCCATGCCTTCCTATCGATCCTCGAAGAATCGGGCAGCGTCGGGCGCGGCACAGGCTGGCAGGCCCTGCCGGTGATCGTCGACGGACCGGACGGCCGTCCGGCCGCGATCGCGCCGGCCTATGCCAAGAGCCATAGCCAGGGCGAATATGTCTTCGACCATGCCTGGGCCGATGCCTGGGAGCGCGCCGGCGGCGACTATTATCCCAAGCTGCAGATCGCGGCGCCGTTCACGCCAGTGCCGGGTCCACGGCTATTGCTGAGCGACCCGGCGATGGCCCCCGCGCTGATCGGCGCGATCGAGGCGCTGACCGACCAGAACGGCCTGAGCTCGGCGCACGCGACCTTCGTCGCACCCGACCAGCTGCCATTGTTCGAGGCAGCGGGCTGGCTGATCCGCGAAGGCACACAATTTCATTGGCAGAACAACGGTTACGCCAGCTTCGATGATTTCCTCGCCGCGCTCGCCAGCCGCAAGCGCAAGGCGATCCGTCAGGAGCGCGCCAAGGCGATCGAGGGCCTGACCATTCGTCACGTCACCGGGGCCGAGTTGACCGAGGCGCATTGGGACGCCTTCTGGGCATTCTATCAGGATACCGGCAGCCGCAAATGGGGGCATCCCTATCTGACGCGGCCATTCTTCTCACTGCTCGGCGAGCGCATGGCGGACGATGTGCTGCTGATCCTGGCCGAACGCGACGGCCGGCCGATCGCGGGGGCGCTCAACCTGATCGGTGCCGATACGCTCTATGGCCGCTATTGGGGCTGCGTCGAGGACGTCCCCTTCCTCCATTTCGAGCTCTGCTACTACCAGGCGATCGACGCGGCGATCGCGCGGGGGCTCAAGACGGTCGAGGCGGGCGCGCAGGGCGAGCACAAATTGGCGCGCGGCTACGTCCCCGTGCCGACCTGGTCGGCGCATTACATCCCCGACCGCAATTTCCGCCGCGCGATTGCCGATTTCCTGGCGCGCGAGCGCGCAGGGGTCGAGAGCGACCAGCAATATCTGGCGCAGCTAACGCCGTTCAGAAGAGGGGAACCTTACTCTTAGGCGGGAGCGGGAAATCGCCCCTCTTGGCTTGCGGCGCCACATCGACATGGTTGACCTTGAACACCACGCTGTCGCCGCTGCGCCAGATCGGGGTCAGGTCCTGGGCGTATTTGGCGTGATAGGGCGGCGGGGTGATCAGCCACACATAGTCGAACGCCGGGCGCGGGAAGAGCGCGAGACTGCGGTCGATCGGCCGCCACCATTCGCGCGGGCACTGGCGCTCGGTGACGATCTCCGACGGGTCGTGCGAGAAATGCCCGGCGGCGACATATTTGGTCGTGAGCAATTGCGCGCCCGGCATCGACCATTGGTCGTTGGTGTAGGCAGCGTTGCGTTCGAGCGCGAGCCCAGGAAGGTGCTCGAGCCGGCTCATCAGCCATTCGTTATTGCAGGTCTTGCCGACAAAGCTGACGAGGCGCGCGCCGACCGGGATATGGTCGAGCGCCTTGAGCTCGCGGTCGTAAGCCTGGTCGAAAATATAGAAGCTGACCGTCGTCGCGGTGGTGCGAACCAGCACGAAGGCAAGGCCGAGCGCCGCGACCGTCTTCATCGCGCGGGACGACACCATCTTTTTGGGCCTGATGGCGATGACCGCGATCGCCACCATGAACGGCGCCAGCCGCATATCGGCATAAGCCGAACCGAACACGATACGCGGCAATAGTACGAAGACCGTGACCAGGAACACGGTCGAGAGCCCGACCGCGCGCGAATATTCGAAATTGGGATCGCGCACCGCCTTGTAGATGACGAGCCCGATCACCGCCACCGAAGCGATATCGAACGCCATCCAGCGGTCGCGCAGCATCATCGTCAGCCAGCTGATCTTGGCTTGCCAGTTGAACCAGTCGCCGGTCTGCCCGCTCACATGCTGGCCGTTGCGCCAGGCGATCATCAGCAGCATCGGCAAACAGAGCGGCAGGCAGTGCAGCCCGGCGCGGACGAATCCCATCGCCCAGCGCTTGGCGCCTTCGCGCGTGATCGGCCCGATCCGCGCCCCGACCTGGTCCTTTATGCGATCATGCTCGCGCACCATTTCCGCCGAGAAGGCGAGCACGCCGAGCACGCCCCAGCCGAATGTGTGGCAGACCCACAGGATGCACGACAGCGGCACGAAGATGATCGCGCGCAGCCGGAACTTCTTGAGCCGCGCGAGCCGCAGCCACAGCGCGAACATCGGCAACGCCCAGGCCATCGACAGCATGAAGTTCACGAAGCCGAATTGCAGCGGATAGCAATAAGCGAGCGGCAACGCGAACAGGGCAGTGGGCGGGATGCGGCCATGCACTTCGCGCGCGATCCATAACAGCCCGATCACGATCAGCGGCGGAATCGATAGCACGATCAGCTTGACCGACAGTTCGAGCCCGAAGATCGGGTGCATGATCTCGACCAGCAGGTCGACGCCGAGATTGCCGATCAGCGACCATTGGAAATTGTACCAGTCGAGCAGCCAGGGATAATTCTGGAGATCGACCTGGACGCGATACCGACCCATATGTCCGGGCAGGTCGACCAGCGGCGGGATATTGGGCCATAGCAACGGCACCATCGACAAGAACGCCATTATCACCACGAAGGTGCGCGTCTGCCACCATTGAAGTTTGTCGTTGCCGTCCATCTTCGCGGCTTTAGGCACGAGCAGGGTCGCGCCGCAAGGTCAACGCACGCGCCAGACCTTTGCCGGGGAGCCCGGCAATGCGACCGGCGTCAGCCAAGCCGGCGTGCGGCCGGCATCGAGACCTGCCAGAAACCCGGAGGGCGCTTCGCTTTCGTAGATCATGATCTCGGGCAGCCCCGGGCAGAACGCGACATAGTCGATCCGCCGCCTGAGGACGATGGCATGGGCCTGCGCCTTGGTTCCGACAAACGCGGCGATCACATCATGCATCGCGGTCGCGCCGCGATGATGCCCGCTCGCGACGGCATCGTGCGGCGTTAACAGCAGGATCGCAGGCGAAATATCGAGCGGCGCGAGCACGTTGCCGGGCGGCAGTGCATGGAGCGCCTGCATGTCACTGGCGTCGAGGCAGCCCATTGCCCGATGGACTGTCGCGACGCGCGGGTCGGGTGCCAATGCTCGCAACGTAGCGCCGAAAACCGCGCCCGGCGCTGCCGCGGCGAGCACGCATGACGTCGCCAAAATCCGTTTGGGCAGGTTGTCGATGGTCCGGGCCCGCAGAAGCAGGGGATGAAGCAAGCGCACCGCGCCCACGATTGCCAGCAGATTGGCGACCCCGCCGGCACGCTGGACGACAATCGCCGCTGCGGTCGCCGCCGCCAGCAGGAACGTCAAGGTGATCCAGCGCGTGCGCGCTTCGCCCGCGCTTTTCCTCACCGCAAAGGCGGCACCGGCCAACCCAAGCAGCGGAAGGGCGATGGTGTCGGCGATCACGGACGGCGCCTGGTCCCAGAGCGGCAGGCCTTCCGCCACGTTCATGTACCAGAAGTGATGAACCAGCGGATCGAGCTGACCGAACGGGCCCGCCGCACATTGCGGCGCGAGCAACGGGAGCGGCACGAGCGCAGCCCCGCCGACGCCCGCCAGTCCGATCAGACGACCGATGATCGTCCGGATCGGCAGCGCCGTCAGGACGATCGTGCCTGCCGCCGCGGCCACGAGCATCGCCAGATAGACGGGCGACACTGCGTCGCATGGCGACACCCGCCAGGCGGCCGCCGGATGCAATACCAGGAAGATGAGGACGGCGCCCGAAGCGGTGCCGGCCACCGTCGCCGTCAACAGCGCGCGGTTGGCGGGCGCCACTGCCCATTTGAGCGAGACCAGCGCCAGGATCGCCGCGATCATCGGCAAGCCTTCGAGCGAGATCGACAGCCAGATCGCGATCGCCGTTCCGGCCAGCAGGCCAGCCTTCCTGGTCGGCGCGCCGACCAACGCATAAGCCGCGAGCAAGGCAGTCGCCATCTGCCAGCCGTGATGGTCGATCCGCATCGGCCGAAGCTGATGGAGGACTTCCACGCCCAGGGGTACGATACACACGGCCATCAGTGCCGCGCCGTCATCCGCGAGCACGCGTCGGGCCAGCGCCGCCACCAAGGCCATCACTATGCCGAGCGTCAGCAGCGGCACGACGACCAAGGCGACATGTTCGGCGGCAAGCTGGCCGAGCAACGGCCGCAGCGCCAGGATTACCGCTGCGATGGGAAGGTCGACCACGCGCGACCAGTGCATCGGCACGCCGTCGGGAAGGTTGAGACGATGCTGGGTCAGATCGAACCAGCTCTGCCCCGCCAGCCAGTCGCGCACCTGCAGCAGCCGCATCTGATCGTCGGGATCGGGAAAGCGCCATGCGACGATTGCGCTCCAGGCAATCACGACGAGGAGGATCGACGTTATCGCCCAGATCGCTGCGACCGACAGCCAGAAGCGCCGTTTGGTCATGCGAAGACGATTTTCGCCCGCAAGAGATACGTGGCCTGGAAGCTCGCTGCGACGGCGACCAGTTTGGCCAGTCGGGCGTCGATGCCGAATTGGACCGCAAGGCTGACAATCGCGACCGTGATCAACAGCCCGGCAAAGGCCGAGAGCAGGAACAGCGCCTGTTGCCGGGCGCGGTCGATGCCGATGTCGCGCAGCTCACCGGCGAACACCAGCCGGCTCGATATCAGCCAATGGACCAGAATGCCCGCACTGTAGCTGAGCGCCGACAGCAGCGCGATCGGCATGCCAGTGGCCCGTAGCGCCAGGAACAGCGAGAAATCGACGGCGAGCGCGAGCACGCTCGCGGCGAGATAGCGCAAATAGGTCGCTCGCCACAGCAAGGCCATGACGCGATTCATCATGCGACTTGCAGGCGCGCCGGGACGAGGCGCTCAGAGGCCAACGCGGCGCGCTCGCCCTCATTGCCGCTCTCGTGATATTCGGCGTCCTCGTTGACTGCCCAGATGTCGTAGACGCGCTCGCCCGCCTGGATGTTGCGGACGGTGAGCATCGCCGTCATCATCGCGTGATCCTGATTGTTGTAGCGATGCATGCCGTTGCGGCCGACGAGATGGAGCGTCGGGTAACGCGCTTCGAGCTCGCCGCGCATCTCCTCGACATTCGCCCGATAGGCGTCGTCATAGACGGGATAGGCCTTTTCCTGCCGCACCACGCGCCCGCCGACCACCGTGGCCGGATCGGCCAGCCCCAAAGTCGCGAGCTCCTTCGTCGCCTGCGCGACGAGATCGTCGTCCGAGGCCGACCACAGGCCGTCGCCTTCGAAACAGAAATATTCGAGGCCGACACAGGCGAGCGATTCGTCCGGCACCATTTCCGGCGACCAGCTGCGAAAATTCTGGACGCGGCCTACCTTCACGCGCGGATCGTGGATGTAGATCCAATTGTCGGGGAACAGATCGTCCGACCGGATCATCAGCGCGACCGTCAGGAAGTCGCGATAATTGAGATCGAGGGCATTGGGCAGGGTCGCCGGCAGTGGATGGATCCGTCCGGCCAGCTCGCGCATCGGCGCCGACGAGATGACGTGGCCGGCATTGATCGTCAGCATCTCGTCGCCGCGGCGCGCCGCGACGCGCCAGCGTCCCGTCGCCTGGTCCTGGCTGATCTGATGCAGCGCGGTGCCCATCAGCACGCGGTTGCCGCCGGCGAGCACCTTGTCGCGCGCCGCATCCCACATCATGCCCGGCCCCTGGCGCGGATAGCGGAAGGTTTCGAGCAACGTCTTGACGGCCATGCCGTCGTTGCGCCGCTTGTTGAGCCCGAGTGAGCGCTTGAGGCCGTCGATCACAGCGCCGCCCAGGCTCAATCCCTTGATGCGCTGCGCGGCCCAGTCCGCCGACATTTCGTCGCACGGCATGCCCCAGACCTTTTCCGTGTAGGTCTTGAAGAAGATCGAATAGAGTTTGTGGCCGAACTGGTTGACCACCCATTGTTCGAACGAGCGCGGATCCCTGGTCGGAAACGCCTTGGCCTTGGCATAGCTCAGCATGCACATCGCCGAGCGCCAGATGCCGAGGTTCATCAGCGCCTCGAACCCGCGCAAGGGATAGCTGTAGAATTTGCCCTCGTAATAGATGCGGCTCATCCGCGGGCGTTCGATGAAGTCGTCGGGCAGGATCTCGTTCCAGAGATCGACTACCTCTTTCGATTTCGAGAAGAAGCGGTGGCCGCCGATATCGAACCGGAAGCCGTCATGCTCGACCGTGCGGCTGATGCCGCCGACATAGACCGGATCCTTCTCGATCACGGTGACCGAATAGCCGAGCTTGGTGAGCTGATACGCAGCGGTCAGGCCCGCTGGGCCGGCGCCGATGATCGCGACATCGACTGCCTGGTCGTCCCGCATGTCTACTTTCCCCCGAACCGCGATGGTCGGGAGAGCCTTGGCGGGAAAGTGGTTAACGGAGCCCTAAGGCGCGCTTGGGAATGAGCGGAATCGGACCATTCCTACTCGGCCAAGCTAGCGGGAGACGCGGACGGGCATCTATAGCCGTCATCCCAGCGAAAGCTGGGATGACGGCCGTTGGCTCAGCGGTCGCGCCGTCCCAACAATCGCAACCGCAACGCGTTCAGCTTGATGAAGCCGGCGGCGTCGCGCTGGTCATAGGCACCCTGATCGTCCTCGAAGGTGACGACCTTCTCGCTGTAGAGCGAATAAGGCGACTTGCGGCCGACCACGTACACGCCGCCCTTGTAGAGCTTGAGGCGAACGGTACCGGTGACCTTTTCCTGGCTGTGATCGATCGCCGCCTGCAGCATCTCGCGCTCGGGCGAGAACCAGAAGCCGTTATAGATCAACTCGGCATAGCGCACCGCGAGCTCGTCCTTGAGGTGCGCGGCGCCGCGGTCGAGCGTCGATTGTTCGATGCCGCGATGCGCGAGGTGATAGATGGTGCCGCCCGGCGTCTCGTACATGCCGCGCGACTTCATCCCGACGAAGCGGTTCTCGACCAGGTCGAGCCGGCCGATGCCATGGCGCTTGCCGAGCTCGTTGAGCTTGGTCAGCAAGGTGGCGGGGGACATCCCTTCGCCGTTCAGTGCCACGCCGTCGCCGCGCTCGAAATCGATCGTGATGAATTCCGGCGTGTTCGGCGCGTCCTCGGGATTGTCGGTGCGCGAATAGACGTAATCGGGCACTTCTTCCCACGGATCCTCGAGCACCTTGCCCTCGGACGAGGTGTGCAGGAGGTTGGCGTCGGTCGAGAACGGCGCCTCGCCGCGCTTGTCCTTCGATACCGGGATCTGGTGCTGTTCGGCGAACTCGATCAGCTTGGTACGGCTGGTCAAATCCCATTCGCGCCACGGCGCGATCACCTTGATGTCGGGCGCGAGTGCGTAATAGCCGAGCTCGAAGCGGACCTGGTCGTTGCCCTTGCCGGTCGCGCCATGACTGACCGCGTCGGCATTGACGAGCTTCGCGATCTCGATCTGGCGCTTGGCGATCAGCGGCCGCGCGATCGAGGTGCCAAGCAGGTACAGTCCCTCATAAAGCGCGTTGCCGCGCATCATCGGGAAGACGTAATCCTTGACGAATTCCTCGCGTAGATCGTCGATGAAGATGTGCTCGGGCTTCACCCCCGCCATCTCGGCCTTCTTGCGCGCCGGCTCGAGCTCCTCGCCCTGGCCGAGATCGGCGGTGAAGGTCACGACTTCGCATTGATAGGTCTGCTGAAGCCATTTTAGGATGACGCTGGTGTCGAGGCCGCCCGAATAGGCAAGCACGACGCGATTGATCTTTTCCGACATGGCGGCTCCGCAAACTGGAAGGGGGATTTGCGATGGGCCTCTAGGTTCCGGGGGACGGTTCCGCAAGCGGTGGGGGCGTTCCCACCTGCTTGAGCAGCCCCGGCCACCACAAAGCGAGCGCGCCGGCGCGATAGACATAGCTCAAGGTGAGCGCGATCCACACGCCTAGCGCGCCCCAGGGGCGCATCGCCAGGTCGGTCGCGATGTACAGGACGGTCGACAGGATCGCGGCGTTTCTCAACGCCTTGCCACGCGTGGCCCCGATGAAGATGCCATCGAGCAGCCAGGCCGGGGCGCCGATGAGCGGCTGCAGCGCGGCGAACGGCGCGAGCGCCAGCGCGTGTTGCTGGACCTGCGGGTTGCTGGTCATCAGCTCGACCAGGAAGCGGCCGCCGAAGGCGATAACTGCGACGAACACTAGCCCGCTGGCGAACGAGAATTCCCCGGTCAACCGGATCGCGCGGAGGAAATCGTCGCGCGACCTTGCCCCGATCGCCTGGCCGACGCGCGATTCGGCGGTGAAGGCGAAACCGTCGAGAACATAGGCGGCGAGGCCGACGAATTGCGACAGGACATGATTGGCGCCGAGTTGGACCGGCCCCAACCGCGCGCCGGCATTGGCGAACCAGCCGAACAGGATCAGCAACGCGACGGTGCGGACCATGATGTCGGCATTGACCCCGAACAGAAGCCTGAGCGCGACGGGATCGAAGGCGCGGACGATCTCGGCCCGCAACGCCGCGCGGCCATCGCGCCCCAGCACAAAGGCGGCGATGCCCAGCCCCGTCGCCAGCGCGATCCACTCCGCGCTCGACGTGCCGAAGCCGACGCCGCGCGCGCCCCAGCCGAAATGCCAGACGAAGATCAAATCGAGCGTGATGTTGGCGGTGTTCATCACGATCTGGAGCAGCAAGGCTGCCCGGGTCCGCCCCAGCCCCAGCAGCCAACCGTTGATCGCGAAGCCCGCGAGCGCGGCCGGCGCACCGAACAAGCGCGCGGCGACAAAACCTTCGGCCACGCTGTCGAGCTCGCCCGAGCCTGCGAAGATGCGAAAAGCGAGCGGGACGATCACCGCCTGGAGCGCGAGCAGTACTGCCCCGAGTCCGACGCCCAGCGCGATCCCGCGGACGAGCAGCGCACGCACTTCCCGCCCGTCCTTTGCACCCTCGGCCTGCGCGGTCAGGCCGGTCATCCCCATCCGCAGGAAGCCGAAGGTCCAGAACAGGAAGGTGACGACGAAACTGCCAAGCGCGACTGCCGCCAGCGCAACCGCGTCGCCGGTGCGCCCGATCACCGCTGTATCGACCAGCCCGACCAGCGGCACGGTGATCTGCCCGATCATGATCGGCCAGGCCTGCGCGACAATCGAACGGCGGGTGATCGCGGATGCGGTCATGGGCGTGGACCTAATCGGCGGTGCGGCCCGCGTCACGCCGAGATCAAGCTATTGATGGGTTTCGTGGCGTCAGGCGGATCAGCAACCGCCGGGGCGACAATCCAGCCCTAAGGCTTAGCGCCGATCTCGCTCACGCTGCCGGCGAATTCCTCGAAATCCTTGGCCTCGGTGAAGTCCTTATAGACGCTGGCGAAGCGGATATAGGCGACCGAATCGAGGCCCTTCAGCCCCTCCATCACCATCTCGCCGATCTGCTGCGCGCGGATCTCGGGATCGCCCGACGTTTCGAGCTGGCGCTGGATGCCCGACACCAGTTTCTCGATCCGCACCGGATCGATCGGGCGCTTGCGCGTCGCGACCGAAATCGAGCGCATCAATTTCTCGCGGTCGAACGGCTCTCGCCGGTCGTCGCTCTTGAGCACCACCAGATCGCGCAGCTGGATGCGCTCGAAGGTCGTGAAGCGCGCCGCACAACCTTCGCATTGCCGTCGTCGGCGGATCGCCGCGCCATCCTCGGTCGGACGCGAATCCTTGACCTGACTATCTTCATGGCCGCAAAAGGGGCAACGCAAGGCGTATCAGTCCTTCGTCAATCGGTCGAGCGCGGCGGCGCCGGCACCGATCACCGCCCCGCCGATCACACCGATGCCCGCGACCGGCAGCGAGACGATCGCCCCCAGCACCGCGCCGCGCTTCATCGCACCGCCGACACCCGGTTCGGGCTCACCGGCGCGCGAGCGGTGGAGAGCGGCACGCGCCGCCGCGAGCGTTTGGTCCGAAGAACTCATCCAAGTCCCTTTATTTGGCGAACCGATTATACGCCATAATTCCGGCGCCGATCACTGCGCCTGTCACCATCGAGATCGGCAATACGATCGCCGCCACCGCGCCTACCGCCGCCGCGCCTGCGATCTTCTGCGCATCCTCGTTCTTCATCAGGTCGCGGGCGGTCTTCTCCGCCTCCGCGGCGCTGTTCATCACAAAGGCCTTGGCCTCTTCGTAAGTGGTCGAGCCGTCGCCAGTCGCCACGCCGCAGGCCGGGCAGAACTTCGCACCATCGGGCAGCGCCGCGTCGCAATGCGCGCACATCCGCTTCAGATTGTCTTCACTCATGACTCAGGTCTCCGGATAGATCGGGAACCGGTGACATAGTGCATTAACACGCTCACGCACAGCCATTTCGACTTGAGCGTCGCCCTGCTCGCCATTTTTCGCGAGTCCGTCGAGCACATCGGCGACCATATTGCCGATCTCGCGGAACTCGGCCGGGCCGAATCCGCGCGTGGTGCCGGCGGGCGATCCGACGCGGATGCCGCTGGTCTTGACCGGCGGAAGCGGATCGTTGGGGATACCATTCTTGTTGCAGGTGATGCCCGCGCGCTCGAGCGCTTCGTCGGCATCCTTGCCGGTAACGCCCAGTGGCGTCAGGTCGATCAGCGCGAGATGGGTGTCGGTGCCGCCCGAGACGACCGCCGCGCCGCGCTCGGCCAGCGTCGCCGCCAGCACCTTGGCATTCTCGATGATCGCCGCGGCATAGAGTTTGAAGTCGGGACGCAGCGCCTCGCCGAACGCCACCGCCTTGGCGGCGATGACGTGCATCAGCGGGCCGCCCTGCAGCCCGGGGAACACCGCCGAATTGATCTTCTTGGCGATCGCCTCGTCATTGGTGAACACGGCGCCACCGCGCGGGCCGCGCAAGGTCTTGTGCGTCGTGGTGGTAACGACATGGGCATGGCCGAACGGGGTCGGGTGGACCCCGCCCGCGACCAGCCCGGCGAAATGCGCCATGTCGACCATGAAGATGGCGCCCACTTCGTCGGCGATCGCGCGAAACTTGGCGAAGTCGATCTGGCGCGGATAAGCCGAACCACCTGCGATGATCAGCCTGGGTTTATGCTCGCGCGCCTTGGCCGCGACTTCGTCGAAATCGATCAAATGCGTGGTCGGGTCGACGCCATATTGCACCGCGTTGAACCACTTGCCCGACATTGCCGCCTTGGCGCCGTGGGTCAGATGGCCGCCCGAATCGAGGCTGAGACCCATGATCGTCTCGCCCGGCTTGACCAAAGCGAGCATCACCGCGCCATTGGCCTGCGCGCCCGAATGCGGCTGGACGTTGGCGAATTCGCAGCCGAACAATTCCTTCGCGCGGTCGATCGCCAGCTGCTCGACCTCGTCCGACGGGTGGCAGCCCTGGTAATAGCGCTTGCCCGGATAACCTTCGGCATATTTGTTGGTGAACACCGATCCCTGCGCCTCGAGCACTGCCTTGGAGACGATATTCTCCGATGCGATCAGCTCGATCTGGTCCTGCTCGCGCGCGAGTTCGTGGCGAACGCCGGCGAACACCGCCGGATCGGCCTCGGCCAGGCCGCGGGTGAAATAGCCGTCAGGCTGGACGTCGTGGAGCGCGGAGGGGTTGGTGCTCATCGATCAGGCTTTCGTTGGATTGGCTGGTATCGGCTGGCCGAGCTTGTCGACCCGACCCTGGTGGCGGCCCCCGGCAAAGGGGGTGGACAGAAAAGCGTCGAGGCAGGCGATCGCCATTGCTTCGCCGGTCAGCCGTGCGCCCATCGCGATGACATTGGCATCGTTATGCTCGCGCGCCAGCGCGGCGGACAAAGGCTCCGAGACGAGCGCGCAGCGCACCTTGGGGTTGCGATTGACCGCGATCGAGATGCCGATGCCCGACCCGCAAAGGGCGACGCCGCGATCCGCCGCGCCCGAAGCGACCGCCTCGGCAAGCTTGTAGCCATAATCGGGATAGTCGACGCTCGTGCCGTCGTGCGGACCCAGATCGTCGACCTCATGCCCGGCCGCACGCAACCATTCCGCAAGCACTGCCTTGAGCGCGATGGCGGCATGATCGGACGCGATGGCGATGCGCATGAACTGGGCGCGGGTCCTTAGAGCTGTCGTGTGGGACGCCCTTACCGAGCCCCGGCGCGTTACGCTACCCCGAGCTTGGCTTTTATCTCGAGCCAGCCGCGTGTCGGCTACGGGGCCTAGCCCGGCCGGCGGGGCAATGGCCCCGTGACCAGCTCGTTCCGTCGCGAGACGTGCCGGCGTCATCGAAACGTCACCGGATTGCCGTAGCGCGAAAAGGCCGGGCGCGGTAAAGCCGCGCACCTCAGGGACACTTCGCATGGCCACTGCCCTCGCACCTCAAAAGAACCGCGCCGTCCAGGATGCGGTCCATCGCCACGACCATCTGACCAAGCAAGGCATTCTCGAACGCGCCTTCACGTTCGCGTTTCGTGGGCTGGTCTATGCGCAGATTTGGGAAGATCCCGCGGTCGACATGGAAGCGCTGGCGATCCAGCCCGACAATCACGTCGTCACGATCGCGTCGGGCGGGTGCAACGCGCTCAGCTATCTGACCGCCAATCCGCGCCGGATCACCGCGGTCGACCTCAACACCGCGCATATCGCGCTCAACAAATTGAAGCTCGCGGCGGCGCGGTACCTGCCCGATTACGACGCCTTCCATCGCTTCTTCGCCGAAGCGAACACCAAGGCGAACATCGCGGCGTACAAGACCTATATCCGCCCGCATCTCGACGAGCCGACCCGGCATTATTGGGAAAGCCGCGACGTGACCGGCCGCCGCCGCATCGGCGGCTTCGCCAAGGGGCTGTACAAGCGCGGCCTGCTCGGCGGCTTCATCGGCGCGGCGCACATGCTGGCGAGACTCCACGGGCTCGATCCCAAGGCAATTCTCAAAGCCAACACGATCGAGGAACAGCGCGAGATTTTCGATCGCGAATATGCGCCGTTCTTCGACAAGGCGTTCGTGCGCTGGTTGACCGATCAGCCGGCGTCGTTGTTCGGCCTCGGCATCCCGCCCGCGCAGTACGAAGCGCTGGCCGGCGATGCCAAGATGGCGACCGTTCTGCGCGAGCGGCTCGAAAAGCTCGCCTGCGACTTCGACCTCAAGGACAATTACTTCGCTTGGCAGGCGTTCGGTCGCGGCTATGGCGAGGGGCCCGAGGCGCCGCTGCCGCCCTATCTCCAGGCCGACAATTACGCCGACGTCGTCGACCGGCTCGACCGGATGGAGATCCTCCATTCGAACTATGCCGAATTCCTCAGGCGCCAGCCCGACGCATCGCTTGACCGCTACATCCTGCTCGATGCGCAAGACTGGATGACCGACGAGCAATTGACCGACCTTTGGACCGAGATCACCAGGACGGCGCGGCCCGGATCGCGCGTGCTGTTCCGTACCGCGGGCGCGCCGACCATCTTGCCGGGCCGCGTGCCCGACGCGGTGCTCGATCGCTGGACCTATCGCGCCGAGGAATCGCTCGATTATACCCGGCGCGACCGCTCCTCGATCTATGGCGGCGTGCATCTCTACGTGCTGGGGGACGCCGCCTGAGCGAGCAGCCGCACGCGGCGCATATGGACGCGATCTATCGCTCCCAGCGCCACTTTTACGACCTGACCCGAAAATATTACCTGCTGGGACGCGACGCGCTGATCGAGGGGCTCGCGCCCCCGCCGGGCGGCAGCGTGCTGGAGGCAGGATGCGGCACCGGGCGCAACCTCATCGTCGCGGCGCGGCGTTGGCCCGACGCGCATTATTATGGCGTCGACATCTCCGAAGCGATGCTCGAGACCGCGCGCGCCAATGTCGCCAAGGCAGGATTGAGCGACCGCATCAGCTTCGCGCAGGGCGACGCGACCGCGTTCGACGCGCAGGCGATGTTCGGTCGCGATGAGTTCGACCGAGTGTTCCAATCCTATACCTTGTCGATGATTCCGGATTGGAAAGGCGCGATCCGCGAGGCGGCGAGCAAGCTTGCTCCCGGCGGGCGGCTCGACATCGTCGATTTCGGCCAGCAGGAGCGCCTGCCGCGCTGGTTTCGCGCGATGCTGTTCGCCTGGCTGGCCAAGTTCGACGTCACGCCGCGGGTCGATCTGTTCGACGTGGTGGACAAGATCGGGCTGAACGCGCAACACCGCGTGCTGTATCGTGGCTATGCCTGGAGCGCGCGCCTCTCTCGTGACTAAGACTACCAAATCCGACCAGCCAGTTATCGTTCTCGTCCGTCCGCAGCTTGGTGAGAATATCGGCAAGGCGGCGCGCGCCATGCTCAATTTCGGGCTGACCGAGATGCGCCTGGTCGCGCCGCGGGACGGCTGGCCCAACCCGCAAGCGGGGCCGGCGGCATCAGGCGCCGACGTGGTGCTCGAACGCGCGCGGGTGTTCGACAGCGTGGCTGACGCCGTCGCCGATTGCCCGCACGTCTACGCCACCACCGTCCGTAAGCGAGGCGTCACCAAGCCGGTAGTGACCCCCGAGGCCGCGGCCCGCGAGATCCACGGCCAGCCCGGCCGCTCGGCGATCCTGTTCGGCCCCGAACGCTCCGGCCTGGAAACCGACGACGTCGCCGTGGCGCGCACGATCGTCACGGTGCCGATCAACCCCGAATTCGGCAGCCTCAATCTCGCCCAGGCGGTGATCCTCGTCGCCTATGAATGGTCAAAGGGGGTCGCGCTTGCCCAGCCGACTGATACCGATCTGCCGCTCCCGGCACCTCAAGAAGAATTGGACGGCATGATCGGCCAACTCGATGCGATGCTGGAAGTTGCCGGCTTCTATTTCCCGCCCGGCCGCGTGCCGACAACAAAGCGGACCTTGCGGACCTTGCTGACCAAGCCCGGTTGGTCGAGCCAGGAAGTACGGACATTACGCGGCGTCTTGTCCGCGCTTGCCAATCCGCGTCAGCGAGGCTGACGTTTTGACTTTCTTCGGTGCTACGAAACCGATACAGCCTCGTGCCAGGTAAAACCTATATCACTTCGGAGTTGTACATGCGTTTCAATATGATGGCAGCTGCGGGTCTTGCGCTGCTGGCCGTTCCCGCCTTCGCGCAGACTGGCGATACGGCTCCGGCGCCCAAGCCGAAAAAGGAAAAGAAAATCTGCCGACCGCTCGAACCGTTTCCCGGTTCACACATGATGCGTAGCTCGTGCCACACTAAAGACGAATGGGCAAAGATCGACGGAACCGGCGTTGATCCCGACGCCGAACGAGCCCCCATGCCCGGCGTGCGGTCTGGAGATGGCGTCACTTCAGGTACAGGTGTGTCGGACGCACGCTGAAGCTTCGTCGGTCGACCAACGGGCGCTCGGTCCCGGCACTTCATCAGGCTGACGATGGGCGGTCCGGCTACCTTGGTCTTTCGTTTGGATGATAGTCCCGATAGTCGGACAAGCAATTCACCCAGGGAGTTACTGATGCATTTCAAGATGATGGCGGCTGTACCCGCCATGTTGTTCGTTGGTCCAGCGATCGCTCAAACCGCCACCGACGCAGCGGCGCCGGCACCCGTCAAGGAAAAGAAGGTCTGCCGGCGTGACGGCCCGGCTACCGGATCGATCCTGGGAGGACATACGACGTGCCATACCAAGTCCGAATGGGCGGCAATCGACCGGGCCAATTCCGAATCGGTCGATCGCGCGCGCAACGCGCAAAGCGGCGGGCTCGGCACCAGCGCCAGCGGCGCGCGATGATCTCCTGACGACTCGCTCTTGACCTTCGGCCTCTTCTCTGCGAGAGGCGCGCCCTTCGCAAACGGCCCCGCACTTCCGGTGAAGCGGTGGCCCTGCCGATCTCCTGATCTCAGCAGAGCGATGACCGGAATTAGCGCCGCCTTCGGGCGGCGCCGTTGTTGGCAATTGCAAAGGAATATGTATGTCGAAGCGCTCCAGCGCCAAGCACAAGCTCGACCGCCGGATGGGCGAGAACATCTGGGGTCGTCCCAAGTCCCCGGTGAACAAGCGCGAATACGGTCCCGGCCAGCACGGCCAGCGCCGCAAGGGCAAGATGTCGGACTTCGGCATCCAGCTGCGCGCCAAGCAGAAGCTCAAGGGCTATTACGGCGACGTCACCGAGAAGCAGTTCCGGCATTGCTACCACGAGGCCGCCCGGATGAAGGGCGATACCTCGCAGAACCTGATCGGCCTGCTCGAACAGCGCCTCGACATGATCGTCTATCGCGCCAAGTTCGCGCCGACGATCTTCGCCGCGCGGCAGCTGGTCAGCCATGGCCACATCCGCGTCAACGGCGTGAAGTGCAACATCGCGTCGCGCCGCTGTTTCGTCGGTGACGAGATCACGTTGGGCACCAAGGCCAAGGACATGGCGCTGGTGATGGAAGCGCAGCAGCTCGCCGAGCGCGACATCCCCGATTACGTTTCGCCCGATGGCAATGCCAAGGTGACCTTCACCCGCGTGCCGACGCTCGACGAAGTGCCCTATCCGGTGAAGATGGAACCGAACCTGGTCGTCGAATTCTATTCGCGCTGATCAACCGACATCGTCGATATCCGAAAGGGCGGTCCCTATGGGGCCGCCCTTTTCCGTTGACGGATAAACATTCTAGAGACGTCTGAAGCTCCGCCGCGAGGTCGAGATCCCCGACCTACCAGCTGGTCGCGAAACGGACGAACCTGGCAGGCACTGGGGAAATTTGATCGATATCCTGCAACGATACCCGAATGTCGCGGGCGAGCCGCTCGCGATGGCGATGTTGTGCCAGACGCTCAAGACGAAGGGACTGGCCGGCGACGCCTATGCGCTGGGCTTGGCCGCGGTGGCGGCGGCGCCCGGCGATACCGATGTGCGCGATCTGGTCCGCGCGGCGCTATCCGCGGGCGTGCCGCATTGGCACGCACCGATGCTGCGCGACGGGCCGCGCAACGCTTGTTACTCCCAGGCGATCGCCCGGCTGGTGACCCCGGGAATGCGGGTATTGGAGATCGGCACGGGAGCCGGACTGCTGTCGCTGCTAGCCGCCCGGGCCGGCGCCCAGGTCATCACTTGCGAAGCCAATCCGGTGATCGCGGCGGCGGCGCGCGAGATCGCGCACCGCAATGGCTTGGCCGATCGCATCACCGTCATTTCCAAATATTCGACCGAGCTGGAAATGGGGCAGGATCTGGCGGAGCCCGCCGACCTGTTGATGTCCGAATTGTTTGACGACGCGCTGTTCGGCGATGACATCGTCCAGGTCATGGCGGATGCACGCGGGCGGCTGGTCCGGCCCGACGCGCCGATCCTGCCACCGCGCGCCGAATTGCGATGTGCGCTCGTCGCGCTCGACCACCCCGCCGAATGGCCGCTCGGCATGGTGGAAGGTTTCGACATGTCGCCCTTCAACCTGCTTGCCGCGCCTTCCCCGGCAGTGTTGCGCGCGCGCAGCGATGGCGCCACCCGCCGGTCGTCTCCCACCAGCCTGCTCGCCATGGACTTTGAGGCACCCACGTTCGGGCCGACTCAAGAGACTGCAGTGCTGATCTCCGATGGCGGCGTGATCCATGGCGTAACACAGTGGCTGCGGGTCGATTTCGGCGGGGGGGTGACGTTCGAAAACAGCCCGTTCGACGAGTCGCGGTCGCATTGGGGGGCGCCCATCCATCCGCTGTCCGAACCGATCGAGACAGTGGCGGGCGAAGCGATCGAGGTGACCGCGCGGCTGGTGTCGGCGCAATTGCTGATCAGCGCGCGACGCGCCTGATCTCCCCGGGGCCTACAACCCCATCGCGCTGCGCAGGAAGGCGTCGGCCTTGCCCAGCATCTGCGCGCGCACCGTATCGTCGTCGAGCTGGTGGTCGAGGCCCTTGAACTCGACCAGTTCGACCTTGCCGCCGACGCTCTTGATCTTGTCGGCCATCAATCGCGATTCGCCGATCCGGACATTGGTGTCGATGTCGCCGTGGAACAGCAGCACCGGCGCCTTAATCTTGCCCGCGTTGCGTGCCGGCGACCCCTCGGCAACCCACGGCCCGTGGCCGATCAGCGCGTCGACCTGAGGAAAATTGGTGAAATTGCGCGCTTCGTTCCGCAACGCGTCGAGATCGGTGACCGGCGCGATGGCCACGATCGCCTTGAACAGATCGGGGTCGAGGACCGACGACTGTAACGCCGCATAGCCGCCATAGGACCAGCCGACGATGGCGAGCTTCGTCGGATCGGCGACGCCCGATTTCACCAGCCAGCGGCCGGCGTCGTCGACATCGCCGATCGATGTCCGCCACGATTGAAAACCATTCTTCTCATACCAGGCATCGCCATAACCGGTCGACCCGCGGAAATTGGGCTGGATCACGGCATAACCGCGCGCCGAGAAATATTGCGCGAGCCAGTCGAACCCCCATTCGTCGCGCGCGCCCGGACCGCCATGCGGCATCACGATCGCGGGCAGATTTATGCCGGCGCCGCCCGCCGGCAACGTCAGATAGGCAGGAATTTTGGTGCCGTCCGCAGCCTGGTAGGTAACCGACTTCACCGTCGCCAGCTTGACGCTCTCGAGGTCAGGCCGCGACGCCAGAACTTGCGCCATCGAGCGCGTCTTCTTGTCGAACACATAATAGCATCCGGGATCGAGATCGCTGTAGGCGAAAAGCAGCAATTTGCTCTCGTCGGCGCTGGCGTCGATGAAGGTTATGATCTTGCCCGGCAATGCCTTGCCCAGCGCGGTGCGCAACGCCTTCAGGACGGGATCGAAGAACTCGGCCTCGCGGCGATCGGTGACATAGGTGGCGCCCACAACGCGATTCTGCCGACCCAGTTCGATCAGATCGTCGATATCGACGTCCGGTCGCGACAGGACGGGCTTCTTCGCCAGGCTACCGTCGAGCGCAATGCTGTAGAGCGCGGTGCGCCCGTCCTGATTTTCGAACCCATAGGCGACGTTGAGCGCGGGATCGACGGCATAAGGGAGGAAACCCGTGGTTTGGCCGGCGACGATCGTCACCGTCGTCAGCGGCTTCCACGCGCGGCTGTCCGCGGTCCGATAGGAATAGATGATCTTGCCTGAATCATATCCCGAACTGGTTTTCGGCTGAACGCCCATCACGCGGACGTTCCCGCGGCCATCGCTGATATAGTCGACAGCACCCTCGCGCGCTGGCTCAACCGGCTTGCGCGACAGCGACGCCGTATCGATCAGTTCGACCCCCAATCCCTCCTGACTCTCGGCGATGTGCGTACCGGTCGATGATTCCGGGACGAACAGCCGGGTCATCAACGCCGCCCCGCTGCCCCCGGCGCCCCAGTCGATCAGCGAACCGCCGTTCTGCATCAGCCCCAGCGAGCGATCGCTGGTCCGCGCGCTCAGCAGCTTGAGATTCTTGCCGTCCGAATCGACCGCGATGATCCGGGAAAAGCCCAATCGATCGCCATCGATGTTGGTGGTGATGAGAATACGGCAGATCAACCGCGTATCGGTCGACCAGTGGCAATCGACCAGCTTGTCCGGATTGCCGGTGGAGTTGGCGATGGCCTTCAACTCGCCGCCCTTGACCAGATCGCCGATCATCAACGCCGAGCCGCGGCCCTTGGTCGGCTGGATGATCGCCACTTTGGTGCCGTCCGGCGACAAGCTGATCTGCCGTACCGCCTCGCGGGCGCCGAACGCGGCGGCAAGGTCAGTGGCGGGCTTGGCGGGTGCATCCTGCGCCACGGCCGCTCCGACGGCGAAGGGCAGCAGGCCCAAGGCCGCCACCAAGCTCAATTTATACATACGCCCCCCAAACACTTGATGTGGCGATGAATAACCGCGGCGCTCGACTTCGCAAGGGAGACCGCGATAGGCGGCGGTCTTTTACCCCAACTTGAACCAAATAGTTCCGCCGATCACCCGCGACGTCGCGCAATGGCCCTTCGGCTTTCGCCGACACGTCCGGCTTGCGCCGTTTGCGGGGCGCTGCCAGACAGCGGCCATCCCAAACGAAAGGTCGCCCATGCGTCGTCTCGTCCTCTCGCTTGCCGCGCTGGTTGCGGCGCCCGCACTTGCCCAGTCGAGCGCGCCTGCCATCTCGGTCGACACGCTCAAGGACGTGACCAGGACCTTGTCGTCCGATGCCTTCGAAGGGCGCGCCCCGACGACCCCGGCCGAGGACAAGTCCGTCGCCTATATGGTCGAGCGGATGAAAGCCGCGGGCCTCAAACCCGGCAATAACGGTAGCTGGTTCCAGGACGTGCCGATGGTCCAGCTGACCGCCGAGAACATGACGCCGATGACCTTCACCGCCGGCAAGGCGCCGGTCAGCCTGGTCTATCGCGACGACATGGTGGTCTCGACCTATCGCGTGACGCCGAAGGTCGACATCCGCAATTCGGACGTCGTGTTCGTCGGTTATGGCATCAACGCCCCCGAAAAGGGCTGGAACGATTATGCCGGCGTCAATGTGAAGGGCAAGACCGTGGTCGTGCTGGTCAACGACCCCGACTGGCAGGCCCCGAACAATCAGGGCCTCTTCGAAGGCAAGGCGATGACCTATTACGGCCGCTGGACCTACAAATACGAAGAGGCCGCGCGGCAGGGCGCCGCGGCGGTAATCATCGTCCATGACACCGATCCAGCAGCTTATGGCTGGGGGGTGGTGCGCTCCAGCTGGTCGGGCGCGCAGCTCGAGCTCGACGAAAAGGGCGACCATATGGACCAGAGCCAGGCGATCGGCTGGATGCAGCTCGCCAAGGCCAAGCAGGTCTTCGCTAGCGCGGGCAAGGATTTCGACCAGCTTCAGGCGGCGGCCAAGGTCAAGGGGTTCAAGGCCGTCCCGCTCGGGGTCAAATTCTCGGTCGGCTTCACCAACAGCATCAAACGCCAGGCGTCGAAGAATGTCATCGGTATCCTGCCGGGGACCGAAAGACCCGACGAGACGGTGATCTATTCGGCGCATTGGGATCATCTCGGCCATTGCACCCCGGTCAAGGGCGACGATATCTGCAATGGCGCGCTCGACAATGCCTCCGGCTCGGCCGGACTGATCGCGCTGGCCGAGGCACAGGCCAAAGCGGGGCCGGCCAAGCGGACGATGGTGTTCCTGTCGGTCACCGCCGAGGAATCGGGGTTGCTCGGGTCGAAATATTATGCCGAACACCCGATCTTCCCGCTCGCCAAGACGGTGGGCGGGGTGAACATGGACGGACTGAACGTGATCGGCCCGGCCAAGGATTTCGTCGTCACCGGCTATGGCAAGTCCGAGCTGGAGGATATGATGAAGCCCTTGGTCGAAGCGCAGGGCCGGGTGATGAAGCCCGAACCTAATCCCGAACGCGGCGGCTATTTCCGTTCGGACCATTTCAGCTTCGCCAAGTTGGGCGTGCCGATGTTCGACGGTGGATCGGGCGAGGATCTGGTCGATGGCGGTGTCGCCAAGGGCCATGCCGCGACGCTCGATTATATCGAGAACCGCTATCACAAGCCGCAGGACGAATATGACCCCAATTGGAACTGGACGGGCGCGGTGCAGGACCTGACGCTATATTACCAACTCGGGCGCCAACTCGCCGACACGCCGGCCTGGCCGAACTGGTACAAGACCGCCGAGTTCCGCGCGATCCGCGATCGCTCCCGTGCCGGGGCCGGCGCCGGCCAATGATCAAGCTCGCCCCTCCCAAGCCCGAATGGGCGCCGCACAAGGCCGTATGGATCGGATTCCCCAGCCATCCCGAATTGTGGGAGCTGGATCTCGAGCCCGCGCGCGACGAGGTGACCGCCTTCGCGCGCGCCGTCCACGCCGACGGTAAGGGCGAACAAGTGCTGCTGGTCGCCGCCGACGAGGAAGCGGCGGCATCGGCGCGCAAGCGCGCCGGCGATATCGCCAGGATCGTGATCGAGCCGTTCGGCGATATCTGGCTGCGCGACACCGGGCCGATCATCCGCGGCGACGGCGTGGCGGCCGATTTTCAATTCAACGGCTGGGGCGGCAAATACGATTTGCCGGGCGACGACGATATCGGCGCCCGGCTGGCCGAAGCGCGCGGCAAGACGGTCGAGACGTTCAACTGGGTGCTCGAGGGCGGCGCGATCGACGGCGATGGCGAGGGGTTGGTGGTGACCACCGAGCAATGCCTGCTCAACCGCAACCGCAACGGGTCGATGTCGCGCGGCGAGATCGAGGAACTGCTCCGTCGCGACCTAGGCTATACCGAGGTACTGTGGCTCGGCGACGGCCTACTCAATGACCATACCGACGGGCATGTCGACAATCTCGCGCGGTTCGTCGGCACGCGGCGGCTGGCGATTCCCGAAGCGAGCGAGAACGACCCCAATTGGCAGGTCTATCAACGCGCCACCGCGCGTGCACTCCAGCATGGCGATATCGAGGTGGTGCCGATCCCCTCCCCTGGCCGCGTATTGCGCGACGATGAGATCATCCCGGCCAGCTACATGAACTTCTATATCGGCAATGCCAGTGTGGTGGTGCCGATCTACGGTACGGAGAATGACGACGCTGCGGTAGCGGCGATCGGCGCGCTGTTCCCGGGGCGCAAGACCGTCGGCCTGCGCGCCGACCACATCCTGACCGGCGGCGGCAGTTTTCACTGCATCTCGCAGCAGATCCCTAGTTAGCGTCACCCCAGCGAAAGCTGGATCTCTTGCGAGGAAAGATGGCAAGAGATCCCAGCTTTCGCCGCGATGACAGGCGCTATTGCAGCGTGACCCGGTCCTCGCCGTCGTGGCGGCCGAAGAATTGCATCAATTGCACGGTCAGTTCAGCGCGCGCGGCAAGGTCGCTCGCCTCGAGCAGCGCTTGTTTCGCCGCCGCGTCGAACGGGGCGATCTGGGCGATGCCGTTGACCAGCGCCTCGTCATCGAGGCGCGCGACCGAATCCCAGTCGACCGCATAGCCCTGCGCATCGGCGAATCGGCGCGATTCGGTCTCCAGCGCGGCGCGATGGCCGAGCGACAGCGTTTCCGGCTCGTCAGGGATCGAGATCAATTCTGCTTCGACCTGGCGGAATGGCGTGCTGACGTCCAGTTCGCGCGCGACCCGGAAAAGCGACGTCCCTTCGAGCACGATATTGTAGCGGCCGTCGCCGAGCGCCTCGACCTCGGCGATACGGCCCACGCAGCCCAAGTCGAACAATGGCGGCGGGTCGCCGTCGCCGCGCGGCTGGATCATCCCGATGCGGCGGTCGCGCGCCATCGCGTCCGACACCATTGCGCAATAACGCGGCTCGAAGATGTGCAGCGGCAGATGCATCCGCGGAAACAGCAACGCCCCCGCGAGCGGGAAGATCGAGAGCCGCGTCGTCGTCACGTGAAAAGAATCGCCGACAGCCGGCGGCGTTGCGCCGACACCCAGGGATCCTCCAGCCCGACGACTTCGAGCAGCTTGAGGAATTGCGCGCGCGCCGCGCCGTCGTTCCAGGCGCGGTCTTTGGCGACGATCGCCAGGAACGAATCGGCTGCGGCATCGCGCTCGCCGGCCGCCATCTGCGCATTGGCGAGGTCGAATCGGGCCTGCAGATTGTCGGGATCGGCCTCTGCCGCCGCGATCAGCGGCGCCAGGTCTTCGGCGGGCGGGGCCGAGCGGGCAAGGTCGAGCGCGGCGCGGGCGCGATCGATCTCCGCACCCTTGGCGGCATCGTCGGGCAGGGCAGTGAGCACAGCCTCGGCATCCTCCAGCCGGCCAAGCAAGACCAGCGCGCGGACGCGGCCCGACACGACTTCCGGATGATCGGGCGCGATATCCGCGATCTGCTCGAAATAGGATAAAGCGCGTTCCGCGTCGCCGTCGTGCAATATCTGCTCGGCGGCCGCGACCAATGGCTCGATCTCGGCCTCCTGCTGCGCCTCGGCACTGTCGACCGGCAATTGGCGCAGCACCTGGTCCAGCATCGCCTTCAGTTGCGATTCGGTCCGCGCGCTGGTCAGATCGGCGATCAACTGGCCCTGGAACATCGCATAGACGGTCGGAATCGACTTGATCTGGAATTGCGCGGCGATGAACTGGTTCTTGTCGGTGTCGACCTTGGCCAGCACCACCCCCTTGTCAGCGTAATCGGCGGCGACCTTCTCCAGCACCGGCGTCAGTGCCTTGCACGGCCCGCACCATTCGGCCCAGAAATCGATGATCACCAGCTTGCTCATCGAGGGCTCGACCACGTCGCGACGGAAGGCTTCGACGGCATCCTTCTGGTCCGGGGTCATTCCAAGCGTGGCCAAGTCTCTTCTCCGTCAGCGGCAAAGGCCCTTATGTGGGCGCTAGCGGCGTGAAGCCAAGGCTTTTTGGTTGATGCGCGACAGGGGGTTGCGGACCTGCGGGAGCGCTGCTAATGGCGCCCCTCCTTACCCGCCCGTGGCTTCACGGGCAGGCGCCAGAGCGGGCGTAGCTCAGGGGTAGAGCACAACCTTGCCAAGGTTGGGGTCGAGGGTTCGAATCCCTTCGCCCGCTCCAGTTTCGCAGCGATTTAGCTGCGCTAAATCGTGATCAGCGTAACTTCGGCCGGCGCCGCTTGCGGCGACCGACGGCACGGCTTTGCCGTGCCGGAACCCTCAAGTCTTTTTGATGGCGCTCCGCCCTGCCGGGCTACGCGCGGGGTTCGAATCCCTTCGCCCGCTCCAGTTTCGCAGCGATTTAGCTGCGCTAAATCGTGATCAGCGTAACTTCGGCCGGCGCCGCTTGCGGCGACCGACGACACGGCTTTGCCGTGCCGGAATCCTCGAGTCTTTTTTGTGGCGCTCCGCCCTGCCGGGCTACGCGCGCTTCCGGCCTCACGCTCCTGCACAAATTTCACGGACACGAAAAAAGCCGCCGAAAAGCATCCGGCGGCTCCTTTCACTCAGCAACACCCGATCAAGTCAGGCAGACACGAACTCCACCTTGCCATTGCCGCGCACGTGGCGGCCGAACGCGTCGCGCATCGCCTTGATGTCGGCGACGTGCGCGTCGCGGCCCGCCAGCGCGGCGATACCGCGGTAGGTCGCCGGCATGTCGGGCACGATCGCCAGTTTTCCCGCGCGGGCATGGTCGTGGGCCAGCGCGCGCGCGCTGGCGTCGAAGCCGTTCTCGCCATGGAGCACCACTACCACGTCGAGGCCGGAAGAATTGCCTGGTGCGACGAAATAGCCGTCGATGATGCGGCCGCCGCGCAGCGCATAGCGACCCTTGAATGTTTTGAGATTGCCGTCGATCGCTCCGGCGGCATGTGCAACCGGAGCCAGCGTCGGTGCGGCGATCCCCGCCGCGGCAGCAATGGCCATCCTGCTCATCGCACCACGGCGGCTAACCGTGCTGGTATGGGAAGCGGTCATGTCGAAACCCCCTAATGTCCTATTTACCGACAGCCTAAGCTGCCATCGTCGCCAATACAACCAATATGAACATTTCTCGGCACGTCGTTTTCGATCAATAATTCGATACCCGAGCGCAGTAAGTGTCCCGGCGATGGACATATGCACGACCTTGCCGAACGACAGCTCAACTCCGTGAGGCAGGGATGAAGGAAAAAATCCCACCGCGCCAAATTGTTAGTAGTTAAGGGAAAAGTCCGATGCGATGTTGGAATCCTGTCACGATATTGAAGACTTGAACGTATCTTCGCGGTCTCAATACCCGCGGCAGAAGCGAAGTCTGGGGCGAGTTGGATGGCCGGATGGGTCGGGGCTACCCAATTAGGCGGAAGTACAATAAGCTGTTAATCCTAATTTGGGGCTGGGGGCAGCGGCGAAGCAGGGGAGTTGCTTCCAGGCAATCGCATGGTTCGTCTGTCGCATGCATGAGGAGTGCGCCCTGATTTCGCGGTCGACTCGCCATAATCCGAAAGGTGATGAGCGCGCGCCATGACGGCATGTTGAGGAGGGGAAGGTTATGAGGGGTTTGAAGCGTTCGACACTTTTTGCCGCGATCATCGCGGCGTGCGCCACGCTGTGGAGCGCGCCGGCCGCGGCACAGGCCACGCGCACCTGGATTTCGGGCGTGGGCGACGATGCGAATCCGTGCAGCCGCACCGCGCCATGCAAGACGTTCGCCGGCGCGATCTCCAAGACGGCGGCGGGCGGCGAGATCAACTGTCTCGATCCTGGCGGCTTCGGAGCGTTGACGATCACCAAATCGATCTCGCTAATCTGCGACAATACGCAATCCGGCGTACTGGTGGCCGCGACCAACGCGTTCATCATCAATTCGACCACCGCTGTCGTGACGATCAGCGGATTCGATTTCGAGGGCCTGGGCCAGACCGGTGTAGCGGGGGTTAACGGCATCTACATTCTCGACGCGTCGGCCGTCCATATCCGCAACTCGAGGATTCGCGGTTTCCGCAACGGCTACGGCATCAACTTTCAACCGCAGAATTCCGATAGCCAGTTGTTTGTCGACAACGTGACGATCAGCGAGAGCGGGGGCAGCGCGACGCCCACGGCCTCGGGCGGCATCAACATCAGTCCGGCGGCCGGAAGGATCGGCAATGCCACGATCACCAATAGTCAAATCGTCAACAACACCAATGTCGGGATCCGCATCGATACTAGCGGTATCGTCGGATCGGCGATCAGTGCCACTATCGACCATGTGACGCTGTCGAACAACGGCGTGGGCATATTGGCCAAGGCGCCCAACGGCACCGGTACGGCCAAGGTCATGCTGACGAATTCAGTGGTGGCGCTCAACACCGGCCAGGGGTTGATCGTCAACGGCACCCCGGCCTCGGCCAATGCCCGGGTCGGCGGTACGACGATCACCGGCAACGGGACCGGCCTGCTCGTCCTCGGCACCGCGCAGGCGCTGAGCTATGGCGACAACCGGCTCGATGGCAACACCACCGACGGCGCTTTTTCAGGGACGATCGCGCGGCATTGATCGTAAAGTCATGTGTCTGAACCATAAGGGGTTTCGATCGGCAACGGTCGGAACCCCTTATACTTTTGGGAACGACCAAATTGAGTAAGACCAACGCTGATCGATTTCTTCGCTGTTCAAGCCTTCCGGAATCCGGACTGTTCCTTTGTACAAAACTTCAATAGAATATTAATTATGATGATGGGCTAGCGTGCCCGTCAATTGGGATTGGGGGACATAATGTCGCACATTACCAATCGGTTGATGATGTTGCTTGGCGCACTATTCGTGGCGTCGATTCTCTATGCTTCGCCAGCCGCGGCACAGGCGACGCGTACTTGGATTTCGGGAGTCGGCGACGACGTCAATCCGTGCAGCCGCACTGCGCCGTGCAAGACCTTTGCCGGCGCCATTTCGAAGACGGCGGCCGGGGGCGAGATCGACTGCCTCGATCCGGGTGGTTTCGGCACGGTGACGATCACCAAATCGATCACGCTCGATTGCCGGGAGACGGAAGGCAGCATCCTGGCGTCGGGCACGAGCGGCATCAACGTCAATGGCGCCAATATCGTGGTGGTCCTGCGCGGCCTGAGCATCAACGGCGCGGGCACAACCCCAGGCACATACGGAATTCACGTTTTTCAGGCGCAGAGCGTGACTGTCGAAGATTCGTACATCTTCGGATTCGGCTCAGGCGCAGGGCGCGGGATCAGCGTTGACACGACCTCCTCGAACGTCCAGCTCTTCGTCAACAATACGACGATCAACAACAATACCGGCGGCGGCATCGTCCTCCAGCCGTCTACCGGCTTCTCGGCGGGCGCGGACCTCAACAATGTCCGTCTGCTCGGCAACGGCGTCGCCGGCCTCGCTTTGTCGACGGCAAGTGGCGCAACTGCGCTTTCGGCCACAATGACCAATAGCCAGATCGCGGGTGGCGGCGTCGCGGGCGCGAGCGGCGTCGTGGCCAAGGCACCTACCGGGACCGCCACGATCGTTATCAAGTCCTCGTCCATCTCCGGGAACCCCGTTTATGGCATCAATTCGAATGGCGCCGGTGCGGCGGTTCGGGTCGGCGATACCGCGATCACCAACAATGGCACGGGGCTCAATGCGGTAAATAGCGCGAAGCTAGAAAGCTTCGGTGACAATGACGTAACGGGCAACACCATCCCCGGTGCATTCACCGGAACGATCCCGCATAGCTGATCGCTACGGCGACTGGACGGAAAAGGGAGGCCTCGCCCTATTGGCGGGGCCTCTTCATTTTCGCCGGCGCTGGTCAGCGGAGCTCAACGCGCCAACACGACCTCGGCGACGTGCCTGCGGCCGCCGGTCCGCGCCAGCTGGACGAAGATGTCGACGGTGCTGCGAACATAATGGTGCACGTCCTCGCGCCCCAGCCGGGTGCCGGTCTGCAGCACCAGCAAGGCGATCTGCTCGATCGCACGCTCGGCGCTGTCGGCATGGACGGTGGTCATCGATCCAGGATGGCCGGTATTGACCGCACGAAGGAAGGTGTACGCCTCTGGACCGCGCAATTCGCCGACGATGATCCGATCCGGTCGCATGCGCAGCGACGCGGCGAGCAAGCTGTCGGCGGTGACTTGCGCTTCCCCGAGCGCGCTGCGCGCCGCGAGCAGCCCCACCGCATTGGCGTGGCCCAGATGGAGTTCGGGCGTATCCTCGATCAGGATCAGCCGTTCGTGCGGCGGAATCTCGCGGATCAGCGCGTTGAGGAACGTCGTCTTGCCGGTCGAGGTGCCGCCCGACACCAGGATGTTCTTGCGCGCCTTGACCGCGGTGGCGAGCATCCCGGCCACATCGCCGGCGTCGAGCATCCGCGACAATTCTACGTCGATCGGCGCGCGCGCGCCGACCTCGCCGCGTCTGGTCTCCGCGAAGGATCCCGCGGCGACATAATCCGACAGGCTGAGGTCGGGAGAGACATGCTTGCGGATCGCCAGCGCCAGATCGCCGCGTGTCGCCGGCGGTGCGACGACCTGGACGCGCGCGCCGTCGGGCAAGGTCGCCGACAATAACGGATGCTCGCGGCTGATCCCCTGATGCGACAGCGCCGCGATCTGGCGCGACAGCCGGTCGAGCGTCGCGCGGTCGAGCGCCGGGGCGTCGTGCCGCTCGGTCCCCCCGCCCAAAGTTTCGACCCAGATCTCGCCCGGCCGGTTGACATAGATGTCGGTGACGTCGTCGCGCGCCAGCATCCCGCCCAACGGGGCGAGATAGCTCTTCAGATAAACGGGATCGCTGGCGGCTATCGCTTGGTCTCCACGGCGGTGAAATCCAGGTCCTTGGCGACGAACACGCTGACCGAGACGCCCTGCTTCACGCGCAAGGTGCGCTGGAATTGCTGGCTGTCGCTCAACGACGATCCGGTCGAGCCGCCCGCCGAATTGGGCAAGGCGAGCAGCACGCTGGAATTGTTGCCGGCGATCCGCGAGGTCGCGACCCCGACGCCGAGGTTTAGCGTCGATTGCAGCAGCGCGCTGCCGAACCGCTCGAGGAAATGGCTGTTGACCTTGCCCTTGATGCCGACCCGGCCGAGCGGATCGGCCGAGGGCGAAGCAAGCTCGATCGTTGCGCCATCCGGACGTACCAGGCGCTGCCAGATCACCAACGCTCGATTCTGCCCCGGCTGCAGGTCGGCCTTATAGTCGCCGATCAGCCGGCTGCCGCGCGGGATCAGCACCTTGCTGCCGTCGAAACCACGGACGTCACGCGTCACCAGCGCGCGCGCCGGACCGGGACGCGTCGAATCGAGCGCGGTTTCCAGGACCGCCGGGATCAGCGTGCCTTGCGGCACCGTAGTCGCGCGGTTGCGCAGGACCGACGCACGCGCACGGCCGCCCAGCGTGGCGCCCCCGCTACCGGGATTGGCCGTCGCGACGGCGCCGGCGCCGCCTTCTCCCGCAGGCCCGCTGGGTGCGACCGCCTCTGCGGCCGTGGTGTCGAGCACCAGCACCGGATCGGCCGAGGCGCGCGGTGGCGGCGCCTGTGGCGCGACCGGCTGCGGCTGCGGCGGCGCAGGGACATAGACGACGCGCGGCTGTGGCGGCGGAGGGGGCGGCGGCGGTGGAGGGGGCGGCGGCGGGATCACCGTCGGTACCGGCTCGGGCACCGGCGGGATGTAGAGCGGTGGCGGCTCGGCGCCGCCGCGCAGATCGGCGGTGCGCACGCGCGTGGCCGGCGCCGACAATTGCCGGCGGCGCGCGTCGAGGATCAGGAACAGGATCAGCCCCGCCACGACGATGCCTGCGGCGATCACCCAATTGGGCAGCCCGCCGCCGGGCCGCGCGACGACCGGACGCGCACTCGGCTCGACATCGGCTGGCGGCGGCAGCGTGGCGCGCGGATCGCTTCCCGCGACCGCCATCAGCGCGCCACCTGCGGCACTCGCGTCGCGCTCGCCATCTTCTTGTCGAGCCGGAACACGAGCTTGTTGTTGATGCTGTCCAGCACATAGCGCCCGTCGCGCATCGCGCCGTCGGCCAGCGTCTCCTTGCCGTCACGGTCGATCACGAACACGGCCGGTAGGGTCTGGCTGTCACGCCACAGGATAAAGGTCTTTGATCCGTCGTCCGAAATCGCCTCGGGCCGCACGTCGTTCGACCCGGCGAGCTTGTAGCGGCCGGGCTCGACCGGCGCGGGCCCGGTATCGGCAGGCGCCGGTGGTGGCGGGTAGCGGAAGCGGACGATGAACGGCGCGCTGCCGGCGCTGCCCGGCGACAGCTCGAACACATAGCTGCGCGCGTCGGTCACCACGGTCATGTTGGTGGTGACGCCTTGCAATGGCTTGAGAAACAGGCGGTCGCCGCGCTTGTTGGGCGTGACTTGCCACGCGCCACTGTCGCCGACCGCGACATTCTCGATCCGCTCATCGGGGGCGAATTCGACCGTCAATTCATACCCGCCCGGTACCTGCAGCGATACGACCTGGTCGGCATCGTACATCACTGTCTGGATGCGCGGATCGCCGGTGCCGGGTTGCGGCCGCACCTGCGCTTGCGCCGGTAATGCGACAAACGCTGCGGCCAGGATCAGGGCGAAGATGCGCCTCAAAGCGTAACCTCGACGCCGTTGGAGGCGCGCGACGGCGTCGGGCTCGGGCTCGTTGGCGCGCCGGGGGCAAGCACTTGCGGCTGGCTTGATAGCGCCGACGGTGCTGTGCTGGCGGCCGGCGCCGCCTGGGGCGCGAGATTTTCCTGGCTGCGACTATAGCCGAACACCTGGAAGCCCAGCGGATTGATGAAGCGGTCCTCGGCGCGCATCGGCCCGGTCGAGAAGCGGTATTTGATCACCGCGACCCAGGATTCGGGCGGCTGCGTCTGGCCACCCGGATCGCGGCGAATCGTATCGAACCGCACGAGCGCCTGGTTGCCGCCCATCGAGGTGATGCTCTTGACCCGCGTATCGACGACCGACCGCGGATAGCGGCTCAGCGGGCTGGCCGGATTGGCCGCCTGCATGCCGTTGACGTAATCGGCCTTGGCGACCTCGGCCGACCAGGTCTGCACCTTGCGATAATTGGCCTGGACCGTGCCCGCATCGTAGCTTTCGCGGGCAATGACATATTGGACCAGGAACGACTGGGTCAGCGCGGTGTCGGGGGCGATCTTCTCGGCGTCGAGCGGCTTCAATTCCTGGACATAGCCGGTCTGCTTGTCGACCAGCAGCGTATAGGGGACGACGGTCTTGAGCGGCATCATGACGATGATCGCGATCGCCTCGAACAGGGCCACCGCCACCGCCACGCTGGCGACGATCCACGCCGTGCGGCGCGATGCGCGCAGCATGTCCTGGCGATCGTCGGCCCAGCTGTCCGCCTCGCGATAATAAGCGTCGAGCGATTCGCGCGCGGCCTGTTTCATCTGTTACTATCCCGCCGTGTTGCCCCGGCCGACACGCGCCCCCGCGTCCGCCTCCTGAAACTCTGGCCGAGCGGCACGGCTGCCGCAACGGCGATCTCTCGCGTGGTGTTGGTGGGCGCGATCCCCGGTCGTCCCAGTGACGTGGCGGGTGGCTGGCCCGCATGGCTCTCGCGTCGCTGCGTCGCGGTCACCGCATCGGCGATGGCGATCGCGCGCGATCGCTGGTCGGTGATGACGCCCTCATTGCCGAGGGCTCCGGCCAGTACCGGGACGCGGTCGGCGAACCCTGTGGCGACCCGCTCGCCGGCCTGTTTCCAGCTCGTCGGTATGCGAAATCCCTGCGCCACGCGTGCGACCGCCACCAAGACCGCGAGCAACGTCACCGCGAAGATCAGCGACAAAGCGAGCAATTCGACCGGCACCGCCGGCGTCGCGATCTCCTGGTGCCGTAAGTCCATCACGGCGGCGAGCCACGGTTCGAGCAAGGCGAGCTCGACCCCCAGCACGATCGCGGTGCCCAATGCGCCCAATGCGGCGCCGGTCAGGCCGCGCACCCACCCTTCGAACAAACCGCGCGTGCCGTCGAACAACAGGAAGATCGCGAAGAGCGGCCCCAAAGCGAGCAACAGCCCGGCGATCAGCCGGACGCTGGCAAAGGCGGCGATCGTGCCCGCCAGGAACAAGGTCCGCGCGCTGCCCAGCAGCGACAGGTCGCGCGCCGGGTCCCAGCGCGCATGGCTGGCCAGATCCTGCAGCCGGCGGCGTTCCTGCGCCTGTTGTTCGGGCGTCAAAGGCTGCGGGGTCGGCCCCGTGACCAAATCGGTATTGGGTGGGCGACCGGTGCCGATGACGTTCAACTCAGCCATCTCGTCGTCGATCGCCTGCAGTCGCGCTACCAACCCGCCGCCGGCGCCCGGTAGCCCCGAGGCGCCGCCGACGGCGCCGGCAAGCTCCGCCGGGCCCTTGAGCGCGACATCATAAGCGAGCGTGCGAAACGCCGGCCAGCTCGTCGCCAGCAGCAGCACCACGCCGAGCTTGATCACGGTGAGGATGGCGGAACGCGCATCGGGCGTGTCGCCCAGGATCAGGCGATAGCCGAACAAAGCGATGAACACCGTCAGCACGCCGCCCAGGATCAGCGACGACGCCGACCCGCCCGCCGCCATCGCCTGATATCCGGCGGCACCCAAGGTCTGCGCCTGGCAGTCGATATGGCCGAGCACGCTCGACAGGAATTGCGAGTCGTTGATCGCGGGGCACGCCACCTGCATCACGCGCGCTCCAACAGCGGCGGGATCCAGTCGGCGGGGTCGTCGCCCTTTTCGGCGCGGATCTCGTCGAGCAGGCGGACCGTGCGTTCGCGCCCCGACAGGATCGTCAGGATGTCGCGCTCGCCGGTCAGGTTGAGCCGGACCACGACGCTTTCCGTGCCGTGCTTGATCAGGAAGCAATGCGCGTCGTCGGGCAGGGTCCGGACGATCTCATATTCGTGCGGAGTCAGCCCGAAGCCGTCGATATAATCGGACGCGCGCGCCTTGGGATTGGTCATGAAGATCTGCGTCGCGGCCTGCTCGATGATCGCCGAGGCGATGCGGCTCTCCAGCGCATCCTGCGCGCTCTGCGTTGCGAAGCCGACGATGCCGTTCCGTTTCCGGATCGTCTTTTCCCAATCCTTGATGCGGCGGACGAACACCTCGTCGTCGAGCGCCTTCCATCCCTCGTCGACGACGATGATCGCGGCCGAGCCGTCGAGCCGTTCCTCGACGCGGTGGAACAAGTACATCATCGCCGGCGTCCGCACCGCGGGATCGTCGAGGATCTGGGTCATGTCGAACCCGACTGAGTCGGCCGACAGATCGGTCAGGTCGCGCTCATTGTCGAACAGCCACGCCCGCTCGCCCTCGCCCCACCAGGGCCTGAGGCGCGAATAGAGGTCGGCAGCACTCGGCCGCGATCCGCCGCGGAACAATTCGGCAAGGTGGCGCAGCCGGCGATGCTCGACCGGCTGGTCGAAATTGGCGTCGATCGCGTCCTTGATCCGTGCGGTCTCGTCGATATCGGCGCCGCCCGCCAGCTGCGCGACCCAGTCGATCAGGAACTGGCGGTTAGCCGGGCTGTCCTCGAGCTGCAGTGGGTTGAGCCCCGCCGCCATGTCGGGACGCAGTACGTCGTAGCGCCCGCCGATCGCGCGGATGAACAATTCGGCGCCGCGGTCCTTGTCGAAGAAGATGATCCGCGGATGGAATTTGCGCGCCTGGGCGAGCAGGAAATTGACGACCACCGTCTTGCCCGAGCCCGACGGGCCGATGACGGTGAAATTGCCCAGGTCGCCCTGGTGGAAATTGAAATAATAGGGGCCCGCCGCGGTCGTCTCGAGCAGGCTGACCGCCTGGCCCCAATGGTTCGCTTCGGGCTTGCCGAGAGCGAAATTGTGGCTCGACGCGAAGCCCGCGAAATTGCCGGTCGAGATCAGACCACGGCGCGCGATATATTTGAAGTTGCCTGGGAACTGCGCCCAGAAAGCGGGCTCGAGCGCGATCTCCTCGCGCACCGCGATGATCCCCAGTTCGGACAGCGAGGCCTGTACCTCGGCGACCCCGGCATTGACTTCCTCGATCGTCTCACCGTGTACCGCGACGGTCATGTGATGCTCGCCGAACCCGGCACGGCCGGCGGCGACATCGTCCTTGGCGTTGGACAGTTCCGCGCGCAGGCTCACCGCCTCGTCTTCGGCCGAGCGCATCCGCCTGAGCGCCAGGTTCATCTTGCCGAGCGCGGCCTGGCGATCGACGAAGCCGAAGCTCTGCGACACGGTGATCTCGAACGGCAGCCGCAGCAATTCGTCGAGCATCCCCGGCGCGGTTTGCGCGGGATAATCCTTGATCGATACCATGCCGACGAAGCTGCGACCGGTATTGCCCGCCGGGCCTAGCTCGACGGTCTCCTCGCCGAAGCTGATCCGGCGATAGGGTAGATAGGCCCCCGCATCCTGCATTGGCATCAGCACCGGGCGCATCTCGGCATTGTACAGCGCCGACAGGAATTCGAGCGGTTCGGAGCAGAAACCCGCCTTGGTTTCATAGACCGACAGCAAACGCGGATCGTAGCTGCCGAGCTGCGCAAGCAGCGCGTCGCGCGCAGTGTCGAGCTGATGCACCTCGTGCTTGCGGATGATATCGGGGTCGACCCCGGTGCTGCCGAACCAGCCGCGAATGCGGTCGGCGACGCCGACCCGGCCCTGCATCGGCCGCCGCACCAGGGTCAGGAATATGTCGTTGACGTAGAGCCGCCGCGCCGACAGCCGCGCGCGCCATGCCGCGTCGAGCCGGGTCGAGAAATCGTCGGGGAATTTGTCCGACATCTCGGCATCGGCTTCGCGCCGGACGACATGGTGATAGATGGCGAAACGCGACGATCCGATCGCCTGTAGCATCGCGTCACGCAACGACTTGCGATAATTGATCTCGTCGGTGTCGGCGGTCTCGAACAACAGCCCGCGCAGCTGGATCACCTGCATCAACAGGCCGTCGCGCGTCTCGATCGTGTGATCGTCGACGTGGCGCGCATAGGGAAGGTGCGCCCCGGCCGCCTTCTCGCGCGCGATTGTTCGGCGGTCGTTGGTCAGGGGCGGTAGGAGTTGCATCGCCAGATCGAATAATTGCGCACGCGCGGACAGCGGCTGACCTTGGCCAGCCACAGGTCGAAAAAGCGCGGCTCGCGCACGCACAGGATCATGCCGACGACGTGGATGAGCGCGGCAGCGGCCAGCACCCAGATCGAATGGAAGATCAGGAACAATTCGGTCGCGACCACGCCGTTGACGACGAAATAGCTATAGGTCACGCCTGCGAACATCTGCGGTCGCGTCAAGGCGACGAACAAGGGATCGCGATCAAGCCCCCCGGCCATGGCTCAATTGCCCAGAGTGGCGGTGGACTGGATTCCCGCGACGATCGAGGCGGCGCCGAACAGGATGAAGCAGCCGACGATGACGGTCGCGCCATAGCGCCAGTTGATCCGCCCGGTCAGCATCATGAACCCAACCGCGGCGACCGCGATGATCGCGACGACCGTGGCGACAGTGCCGAGCAAGGTGCCCTGCAGCCAGCGCACCGCCGACACCAATACGCCCGATCCGGCGGGGTCGTTGAGCGAATCCTGCGCGTGGGCGACGCTGGCATTGATCATGCCGCCGAGCGCGGCCAGCAACGGAGCAATTCGGGACTTCATCAAACGCAACACGCCTCACCCCTCACCTGGCGGGTTGGCGGCGCGCGCAGCCGCGGATGTGCGGCGACAGGCGCCCCCCGCACCCGAGTCGGGGGTGTGCACCAGCGCGCACTGCGTTTCAAGCGGCGCGCCCTTCCCGTCGTGAAACGCCACTGCCGGTCAATGCGTTGAAAAGCCATGCCGTCCAGCGTGATACGCTCTTTCGATTATGATGAAGCCGCGCACCGGCTCGATATCCGCTTCGTCAGCGGGCGGGTTTACTCGTATCTCGACGTGCCCGAACGAGTTGGCGCAGCGATGCGCCGCGCGACCTCCAAAGGCGGATTCTTCAACCGCCGCATCCGCGACCGCTATCGCTTCGTGCGGCGTTGAGGATATCCTCTCCTTCATGGCGAACATACGAATCGGGATCGGCGGCTGGACCTACGAGCCGTGGCGGGGAACCTTCTTTCCGGAAAAATGGCCGCAAAAACGCGAGCTTGAATATGCATCGCGCCAGCTCAGCGCGATCGAGATCAACGGCACTTATTATTCGGGGTTCAAGCCGGCGACCTTCGCCGGCTGGGCCGAAGTCGTGCCAGACGACTTCGTCTTCACGGTCAAGGCATCGCGCTTCTGCACCAACCGCAAGGTGTTGGCCGAAGGCGGCGAATCGATCGCGCGGTTCGTCGGCCAGGGCATCGTCGAGCTCGGGCCCAAGCTCGGCCCGATCCTGTGGCAATTCATGGCGACCAAGAAATTCGACGCCGACGATTTCGGCGCGTTCCTGAAACTGCTGCCGGCGAGCCATGACGGCATCGCGCTGCGCCATGCGGTGCAAGTGCGGCACGACAGTTTCCACGTCCCCGAATTCGTCGCCTTGTGCCGCGCGGCTGGCGTCGCGATCGTCTATGCCGAATCGGCCGACTATCCCGCGATCGCCGACGTGACCGGCGATTTCGTCTATGCGCGGCTCGAAAACGCGGTGGAGGAAGAGCCGCAGGGCTATTCCTCCGAAGCGCTCGATCACTGGGCGGTCGTGGCGAAGGACTGGGCGGCGGGCGGATCGCCCGCCGGATTGCCCTATGTGGCCGAGCCGGCGCCGACGAAGCCGCGCGATACCTTCATCTTCATGATCAACGGCGCCAAGGTCCGTGCACCGGCGGCGGCGCAGGCGCTGATTGCGCGCCTTTGATTTTTCGCTCCATACTGCACGTCATTGCCGCGCAAGCGGGAACCCAGCTCCCGAGCGAGCAGCGCAACACGACATTTGTGAAGGTTGATAGAGTCGGCGATGGGTCCCCGCGTTCGCAGGGATGACGGTATAAAGCCTCGCCTCGCGGCGCTACCGTCCGGCCGGCGCCGGCGCGGCGGCATTCCCCTGCAGCGCCGCTGCCTCCAGCGTGTCGAGCGCCTGGCGAGTCGCGATGTAGCGCTGCGCGCCATCGAGCCAGGCTTTGGATTGCGCAGCGCCGGGCAGACGCTTCACTTCCTCGACCGCGGCCTCGACTTGTCCCAGGGCAAGGAAGCGACGAATCCGTGCCAACCGTTCTCCCGGTACCGGCGAGGGCGCGTTGCGCGGATGGATCACCACCAGGCTGCCGAGCATGCGGACGAACGACCCGCCCCAGCCGTCGCCAGCGGGCCCCAAAGCGAGCTGCGATCCGATCTGGTCGAGACTGAGGCGAAGATCCTCGACCGTGATCGGGTTGCGCCCGGCATCGATGATCGCGGCAACCTCATTGGGTCGCGTCGTGCCGAACCGGTCGCGCAATTGCTGTTCGATATAGCCCAGCGGTGATCCGCGATCGATCGCGCGGCGAGCGGCGAATGCGATCATCATGCCTTCGGCGCGGGTCGCATTGCCATAGGAATTGGCGGCTTCCCCGGTCACCACTGCGGTACGCTGCTCGAGCGCGGAGAGTTCGGCGGCGAGCATCTGCTGGCGCGCCGAGAGCGAGGCGGGATCGGTCGCCACCGGTGGGGCGACGATGACCTTGGTGGCGGGCTCCGCGGCTTGCGGTTCGGGCACGGGTTGCGCGGGGACCATCCGCCAGACGACGAGCCCGGCGATCAGCAACCCGATGATGAAGGTGGCGAGCGCGATCCCAATTGTCGCGTTCAGGGTCAGCTGCCGGGCGGGCTCCGGCGGACTTTGCGCGATGTCGCTCATGGCGCCCTTATCCGCCGCAGGGCAGGGACGGTCAATCGGCCAGGGTGCGCGCGAGCGCGATCACCGCGGCATCATCGGGAGAAACCGCCGCCGCGATCCGCTCCCAGTCGCCGCCGGCCGCATGCGCAGCAGCCGTGCTGATCGCCGCCAGCCGCATTGTCCGGCGGTCGATTCCGGCGCGATCGATCAGGTCGGCGACGCGGCGCGCGGCGCGCGGCGAATGGACCAGCATGACCGAGCCGGCCAGTTGGTCGAGCGTCTCGGCCGGTACATCAACCGGGTCGCTGGCATAGACCGCGATAGCCTCGGCGATGATTGGATCGCTTCCCAAGGCGCGGTCGCGGCCGCCGAGCAGCAAGCCGCGCCGCACACCGCTTGCCGCGGCGGCCGCGACCATCGCCGCGCCATCGCGATCGCCGACCGCGACGACCTCCAGCCCCGCCCCGCGCGCCGCGGCGGCGGTGGCGCCGCCGACCGCGTGAACGGGCAGGCTCCGCAGGCTGGCCAGCCCCGGTCCGGCATGCCTCACCGCGTTGGCGCTGGTCAGCAACAATGCATCGAATCGCGCGACGTCCGGCGGCGTCCAGTCGATCGCATGGATTTCGAACAAGGGCAGGCGGATCGCGGTCAATCCCACCGCCTCGATCGCGGCGGCGGTCGCGGCGTTGCCCGGTTCGGGGCGCAGCACCGCGATGGCACGACTCATCCGGCAAACCCCGCGCGAATCGCCGGCGTCGCGCGCTCGAACAACGCGCTCGCCAGGTCGCGCGCCAATGCCTCGCCATCCGGCCCCGATGCGTCCCCGGCGACGTGCTCGCCGCCATCCTCGGACAGCAATTCGGCGCCCAACGTCACGACATCGTCGGCGATCGTCGCCAGCGCTGCGATCGGCGAGTGGCAGGTCGCATCGAGCGCGGCGAGGAACGCGCGCTCGGCGCGGACCGCGCGGCTGGTGACGCGATGGTCGATCGCCGCGAGCAGCGCCGCCGTCATGGCGTCATCGGCACGGCATTCTATTCCCACCGCGCCTTGCGCCGGCGCGGGCAGCATTTCCTCGACCGCCAAGGCGACGCCGACATCGTCGCGCCCCAATCGGGCGAGCCCCGCCGCCGCGAGCAAGGTCGCATCGGCTTCGCCCGCCGCCAGCTTGGCCAGACGGGTGTCGACATTGCCACGGAACAGCACCACCGACAGGTCTGGCCGCGCGCGGAGGATCTGCGCGCGCCGCCGCGGGCTGCTGCTGCCGACCACGCCGTTTTCGCGGATCGCCGCGATGCTGCCGGCACCGACCAGCCGGTCGCGGACATCGGCGCGCTCCAGCATCGCGGCGATGACGATGCTGTCGGGCCGGATCGTCTCGACATCCTTCATCGAATGGACCGCGAGGTCGATCTCGCCTTCGAGCAGGGCGCGATCGAGCTCCTTGGTCCACAAGGCCTTACCGCCGATGTCGGCCAGCGCGCGATCCTGGACGCGGTCGCCGGTGGTGCGGATCACATGAATCTCGCAGGCGATATCGTGCGCCGCCGCCAGCGCGTGCTTCACCATATTGGCCTGGACCAGCGCGAGCGGCGACCCTCGCGTGCCGAGTTTGAGGACAGTCATCGCGCCCCTCTAGAGCATCGCGCGGAAAAGTGGGTACCGGTTTTCCGCGCAAGCGATGCGACCACAAATAGCTAGAGTCGCTCCAGGCTAATCGACCAACTTCGTCTCCACCGTCGGGCCGCTTTCCAGCGTCCGGTGCACCGGGCATTTGTTGGCGATCACCAGCATACGGTCGCGCTGTTCGGGGGTGAGGTTGCCGTCCAGCCGAATCTCGCGATGAAGGATCTCTAGCCGCGGCCGTCCGCCCGCCGCGGCGGCGCAGTCATCGGCGTGGCGGCGTTCGTGGCGAAGCAGCACTTCGACTCCCTCGACCGGAATGCCTTCGGCGCGCGCCACGAGTTGTATCGTCATCGCGGTGCAGGTGCCGAGCGCCGCGAGCAGCAGGTCGTACGGCGTGGGCCCGAGGTCGCCGCCGCCCGATCGCAGCGGTTCGTCGGCCAGGAGCGTGTGTCCCGAGGCATCGACCAACTGCACGAACGGTCCTTCGCCCGAGCCGACGCGGACGCAGCCTTCGGGCAACATGTCGGGCGACTTGGCGGGTAGCAGAAAGGGCTCGACCCAGGCGGCGATGATCGACGCGGCATAGGAGGCGCGCTCGACATCGGTCAGCAGATGGTCGGCGCCATCCAGCGCAACGAAGCTCTTCGGGTGTTTGGCGGCGTCGTATATCGCCTTGGCATTCTCTATTCCGACGACCGCGTCGGTCGGCGCGTGGAGCACGAGCAGCGCCTTCTTGAGGTGCGCCAGCCGCGTTGCCTGGTCCTGCCCCTTGGCGGCGTCGAGAAAGTCGCGGCCGACACGGAACGGTCGCCCGCCGATCGCTACCGTGCCCACGCCTTCGGCCTCGATCCGCGCCGCGTCCTCCGCGCTGATGTGATGGAGCGCATGCGCCGGGTCGAACGGCGCGCCGATCGTGACCACCGCGCGCGACGACGGGATATGCGCGGCCGCGGCGATCACCGCCGCACCACCCAGCGAATGACCGATCAGGATCGACGGCGCGCCGATCGTCGCCTCGAGATGCGCCGCCGCGGCGACGAGGTCCTCGATATTGGCGCCGAAATGGCTGTCGGCGAAGTCGCCGCCGCTTTTGCCGAGTCCCGTGAAGTCGAACCGCAGGGTTGCGATGCCTTGCGCTGCCAGTGCGGTACTGACGCGCCGCGCGCCATGGCTCGCCTGGGTGCAGGTGAAGCAATGCGCGAACAGGGCGATGGCGCGGACTCGCCCCGGCGGCAGTTCGAGCGATCCCGCGAGTGGCACGCCCGCCTTATTCTCGAACCGAACCTCTCGTGCCATTCCCGCCTCCATTATAGCTGGAGCGCGGGCCTATAGCATGCACGTTACCATTCGAAGGCCCGACATGGCGGAAAAGCAGCGTTTTGTTTTGTTCCTCGGCGCATAAAGCCGCCGGTCGGCAAGCTGCCCGAAGTCAGACATTGCCAATGATTTGAAGCGAGGGAAAGACGGGTCAGCGCTACCAACCCGAGGTATCGGAACTACAGCGGACTAGTCTGCCTGCGCCATTTGGGCCGCTCATGCTCAACTCGTGCGAGCTTACGCGCCGCAGGATACGAGACACGAAGGCGGTTCTGTCGACATTATTGCCACCGCCGTCACCATTTTTGTCTGTGATTTCGAAGAGCCTATCGCCCTCGACCCACCAACGCCCTTCGTCGCCGATAGCTATTCCCCGCCACCGGCCATCCCTAAGATAGACGACCTCGTCCGTACCGGATGAGCAATCCCAGCCACGCGGGTCGCTAGCTGCCCGATAGTCCCAACGTCCCACGAGCCAGGCCGGATGCTTACGTTTAGCAGGACCGGCGTGGGCCGTTGTGGCGGTCAGAGCCAGCCACATTAATATCAGCCATCGGATCATGGGGCGATGGTAAGCCAGAGATACTAGCAAGTTGTTGCCTGCGGTCGCTTTTCCGTTTCCGCGCCCGCCAGCACCGCCTTGGCGCGGTCTTCGGATTCCCGGTGCAGCGCCCAAAAATCCGGGACACCGCGCCCTTCGAGCCGCGCCTCGAGCACCGCCAAATGCGACGTCCAGCCACCGCCGAAATTGGCTGCCTGATCGCGATTCTTGATGCCGCTATGGACCAGGGTCAGCAACGTCTTGCCCTCGCCCGCGTCCTTCAGTTCGAACGTGGCGATGCTGTCGGCGTCACTGCCGAACGTATATGCGATGGCGTGCGGCGGCTCATATCGCACCAGCTTCTCGGTCCAGCGGCGGCCGACATTGCCGGCGAAGCGCTCGGGCGTCGGGACGTCGCCGTCCGACAATTGGTCGTGATCGAACACGAATTCGATATCGCCCCCGACGCGGCCGTCGATCGACCCGCCCATGAACCAGCGCTGGCGAAGCTCGGACTCGGTCAGATATTTCCACACGGTCTCGACCGGGGCGGGCAAGAGGCGCACGAAGCGAAGCTCGGTTGCGGTGAGAATATCGGTCATCCTTTGTCTCCAATCGTGTCGGACAGCGTGTCGAGGATCATCGTCCAGCCGTGGCGCGTCTGGTCTTCATACGCGGCCCAGGCCGGATCCATTTCATGAGTAAGCGTCAGCCGGGCGCCGGCTGCGGTCGCCGCGATCTCGATCGTCACGCGGGTCCATTGCCCTTCCTCCGCCGGATCGGCGGCGAAGAGGAAGACCAGGCGGCGCGGGCGATCGATCTCCTCGAACAGCAAGCGGTGGCGCGCATCGCCCGACGGGCGCCGCTCGACGATCAGCCCGCGCCCGCCGACCCGTGCATCGATCTCGCAGGTCAGCATTTCGCCGTCGGGTGTGGCGAACAGGAAGCGCCGCGCGATCGCGGGATCGAGCCAGGCGTCGAACACGCGCTCGGGCGAGGCCGCGATGTCACGGCTAACGGTCAGGATAATGGGATCGGTCATGGCAGATTCACTTGCCAGGAGACGCCGAACCGGTCGTTCACCCAGGCGAATTTCCGGCTGAACCCGTAATTGCCGGGCGCCATCAGCACGCCGCCGCCCTCGGCCAATGCGGCGGTGAGGCGGTCGAGCTCGTCCTCGTCCTTGCAGCCGAGCATGAACGAAATCGACGGCGTGAAGGTGAAACCATGGTGGACGAAGCTATCGCTGGCCAGGACCGGGAGCCCGGCGACCATCGCCCGCGCCAGCCGGACCGATCCTTCCGGGCCGGGCTCGCCGGCGCCATAGCGGTCGATATGCTCGATCCGGCTTTCCGGAATCGTCGCGACGTAGAAGTCGAGCGCTTCCTCGGCGCGTCCCTCGAACATCAGGAACGGGGCGGCGTCGGTCATGTCAGTTTCTCCTGATCCTCGACGATGATCGCCTCCAGCCGATCGAGCGTGGACGTCCAGAAACGTTCCCATTGCCGCAGCCAGTGGTCGGCTTCGCGCAGCCGCTCCGCCTTCAGCCGGCAGAGTTGCTGACGGCCGGCCTTGCGGCGTTCGACCAGCCCGGCGCGTTCCAGCACACCGACATGCTTGGCGGCCCCGGCAAAGCTCATTGCATGCGGCGCGGCAAGTTCGCCGACAGATCGCTCGCCCAGCGCGAGACTGGCGAGCATCGCGCGACGCGTGGGATCGGCCAGCGCCGCGAAGGTGAGATCGAGTCGTTCAACCATATGGTTTTATATTGGCGGACGAGGGTATTGTCAACCGAGTGGTTTAATGATTACCGATGCAGTTCGCGAAGAGCGGAAAAGCATCTTCTACATTCTGCGTTGCCGGATCGATTAAATTGCAGCACGATGATGAACCGATCTGGTTTTACTGAGGGAGTTATGATCACTGCGATCCGCGAAGTACGCCGTGCCAAGGGAATGACGCTCGACGATGTCGCGCAACGCTGCGTGCCGCCGACCACCGCGCAGACGATCGGCCGCTTGGAGACGGGGATGCGCACCGTTTCGGTCAAATGGCTCAATCGCATCGCCGCTGCGCTTGGCGTCGAAGCGGCGGACCTGGTGCGCTTGCCCGACCAGACGGAGTTGCCGGTGGCCGCCGTGCTGAGCGCAGAGGGCGTATTCGCGCCCGTTCGCGAAAGCTTGATCCCGCCGCCGCGTCCCCAAGCCGGCGCGATGGCGATATCGGTGAGCGCGGGGATCGGCGATTATCGCGCGGGCGACACGATCTGGTGTGCGCGGCTGGCACCCGAAGCGTTCGGCCGCGCGCTCAACCGCGACGTGCTGGTGCCGCGGCCCGGCGGGCGCTTCATGTTCGGGCGGCTGATCGGTCGCGAAGGCGACCGGTTGCAACTTCTCCCACTCGGCTCCGGTCAACGTCAGCAAGTGATCAGCGATCCTGCCTGGATCGCGGAAGCTCGGACGCTGGTCCGCGCCCTGTGATGACGCGACGCGCTATACCAGCCCCCTTCCCCTGATCCGCAACGCCGGCGCGAAGGCGCCATCCTGCGGCGCCGGCAATGTCAGCCGCAGCGCATCGGCACCGCGGCGGAACCGCAATTCGGGTCCGCCGATAAGATCGACGCGCTCGATTACGGCATCGCGAAGCGCGGTCTTGCCGAGCGAGGCGATCGCGCTTTCGCTCGTCGGCCAGTCGAGGAAGATCGCGTAGAGCGTGTCGCCCTTCTTGGTGAAGCGGATGTCCTCGCCGGTGAAGGGCTTCTGCTTGTCCTCGCCGAACGCGCCGGCGGGGGGCGGCTTGGTCGGGCCTTCGCCATATTTGCGCCAGGGACGCGTGGCGAAGATCGCTTCGCCATTACGCTGTGTCCAGCCGGCGAACTGGTCGACGATCGCCTTTTCCTTCTCGTCGATCGTACCATCGCCGCGCACCGGCACGTTGAACAACAGGGTGCCGTTCTTAGACACGACATCGGCCAGGATCTGCACGACCTGCTTAGCGCTCTTATAGCCGTTATTCTCATAGAGCGGCCGCGAATAATGCCACGCGCCGATACAGGTGCAGGTCTGCCAGGGCGTATCGTGAATATCGTCGAGCACGCCGCGCTCGACATTCCAGGTAATCGCCCGCTGCGCGAACGCGTCGAGCACGCCGCCGGTCATGATCACGTCGGGCGATCCATGCCATTCGACCGCCTGGTTGTAATAATGGGCGACCGCCTCCAGCCCGTATTTGCCGAACGGCACGCCGGCATGGTCCATGAACATGAGGTCGGGCTTGTAATCCTCGACGATCTGCTTCTGTCGCTTCAGCCATGTCTCGACGAAGCGGAGATTGCCCGAAGGCACTCCCTCGAGCCACTGGCCGTCGCGCGTGTCGTGCCAGTCTGACATTGCCTTGGCGGATTGGATGCCGTCCGGCGCCACGTAATACGGGCCGGTATAGAGGTCCTGGGGGTCGAGGCCTTCCCAATATTTGCCCGCGCCATGCTGCTTGCGGAGCCAATAGGCATCGTAGCGCCGGCCGCGCATCGGCCCTTCCGCATCATAGCCATAGGCCGGCTGATACCAATGCCAGGCATGGCCCGAATGGTTGGACACTCCGAACCGCAAGCCGGCATCGCGCGCGGCCTTTTCCCAGGCCGCCAGGATGTCCCGTTTCGGCCCGACGCGCACGCTGTTCCATTCGTGATGCCTGCTCGCGTACAGATCGAGATTGTCGTGATGGCACCCCATGCCGACGAAGTAGCGCGCACCCGCCGCCGCATATTTCCTGACGAGGTAATCCGGCTGCCAGTTCTCGGCCTTCCAGTCGCCGATGATGTCGATGAAGCCGGTCCGGCTCGGATGCCCATAGCGCCGGACATGGTTTTCATAGGCCGTCTCGCCATGTTCCCAGCGCTGGCGCCCCTGCATATACAGCAGCCGCGCATACCAGTCGCCGAATTCGGGTTGGCATTGCGGCCCCCAATGCGCCCAGATGCCGAGCTTGGCATCGCGGAACCATTCGGGGTGGCGGTACCCGGCCGCGAGCGATTGCCAGTCGGCAGCGAATGGCGCGCTTGCTGTCGCCTGGGCGACACCAACCTTGCCGGCCAAGGCGGCCGCTGCCCCGCTCAGCAAGGCGTCACGTCTCGTCAGCATCGGTCGCTCTCCACGGGTCCGGAAACATCTCGCGACGTTTCTCGCCTATGAAAACGAGAATTACATATGCACGAATGAGAATCCAGACCCTTGCGATTGAACTTTTGGGCGGGCGGCAGTATTCGCCGCGAACGACCGCCTCGGCGTCAGGGCGCTCGGCTCGACGTCGAATGCTCCGCCCGGCAATGCATGCCGGCTCCCTCTGCGCTGCGCTGGGGAATGGTGGGCGGTGACGGTCTCGAACCGCCGACCCTCTCGGTGTAAACGAGATGCTCTACCAACTGAGCTAACCGCCCGTACGCCAGTCCTCTGGCGCGGCTTGGCCGCCAGCGCAAGGGGGTCAGGCGATCGCCAGGCCGTTCTGCGCCAATGTCGCGAAATAGCGGTTCATGCGATCGAGCGACGCTGCGCTCAGCGCCATGAAGGCACGGCGGCGGTCGAACGGGTCGGGCTCACGCACGAAAAGGCCGTCCTCGGTCATCTTCGAAATCCAGCGCAGTGCGGTGCTCGGCGGCACGGCGGCGGCGATGCACAGGCTCGATACCGACACCTGGGCGCGTTCGAGATGCGCCGCGTACAGATCGAGCAACATGTCCCAGGCCGGGTCCTCGAACAGCACGTCGGGAAACGGACGGCTGCGCAGCCGTCGGGCACGGATCGCCTTGCGGACATCAGCCGCCGCGACTTGCACCGGCTCGGCGGGCAAGCCGTATTCGCTGCGTTGATCGGCGACCGTGGCTGGAAGCACGCGCGCCACGGGCTCAGCCGGTGCGACCAGGGCCTGCGCGATCGCCGCTGCGAGGTCGGCCGGCCGCGGATCGCACAGCAAAGTAATGCGCCGGGCGAGCAATGGCGCCGCGACCGCGTCGATCTGGCTTTCGGTCAGCGTGACGATCAGGCCGAATTCGGTTTCCGGCACATGACCGAGCCGGTCGACCGCGTCGTTCAGCGAGTCGCCCGAGAGATTTTCGAGCGCGGCGATGACGAGTTGCGCACCCGTCGCACCGGGCAAAACGGCATCCGCCCAATCGGCCTCGGCAACGACCTCGGCGCCGGCTCGGACCGCCGCTGCGGCGAGGTGGACCCGCGCACCGGTCTGACCGAGTACGAGCGCTCCGGGCCGCGCAATCGAGCTCGCGCCGTCCATTATGCTCAGCCCAGCGCCTTCACGATCTCCTCGACCATCTTCTTGGCGTCGGCGAGGAGCATCATCGTATTGTCCTGATAGAAGACGTCGTTGTCGACACCCGCATAGCCGACGCCGCCCATCGAGCGCTTGATGAACAGCACCGTCTTGGCCTTGTTCACGTCGAACACCGGCATGCCGTAGATCGGCGAGCTCTTGTCGGTCTTGGCCGCCGGATTGACCACGTCATTGGCGCCGATGATGAACGCGACGTCGGTCTGCGCGAATTCGCTATTGATGTCCTCGAGCTCGAACACCTCGTCATAAGGCACGTTGGCCTCGGCGAGCAGCACGTTCATGTGCCCCGGCATGCGTCCCGCGACCGGGTGGATCGCGTACTTCACGCGGACGCCCTCTTCCTTGAGCTTGTCGGCCATCTCGCGCAGCACGTGCTGCGCCTGCGCCACCGCCATGCCGTAGCCCGGCACGATGATGACCTGTTCGGCCTGGCTCATCAGGAACGCCGCGTCCTCGGCCGAGCCGCGTTTCCACGGGCGATCCGTCGCGGCCGCCGCGGCACCGCCGCCGCTATCGCCGCCGAACCCGCCGGCGATCACGCTGATGAAGCTGCGGTTCATCGCGCGGCACATGATGTAGCTGAGGATCGCGCCCGACGAGCCGACCAGCGCACCGGTGATGATCATCGCGGTGTTGTGCAGCGTGAATCCCATCGCCGCCGCCGCCCAGCCCGAATAGCTGTTGAGCATCGACACCACGACCGGCATGTCCGCCCCGCCGATCGGGATGATCAGCAGGAAGCCGATCGCGAAGCTGAGGCCTGTAATGGTCCAGAACACCCAGGGCGACTGATCCTGCGTAAAGTAGGCGACCAGTCCGAGAATGCCCGCGAGCACCGCCAGGTTGATGACGTGACGCCCCGGCAGCATGATCGGCTTGCCGCCCATATTGCCGTTCAATTTGAGGAACGCGATCACCGATCCCGAGAAAGTGATCGCACCGATCGCGACGCCCAGGCCCATTTCGATCCGGCTCTGGGTGAAGATCTGGCCAGCCGCGGCGATGCCGAAGGCTTCGGGATTGAGGAAGGCGGCGCCCGCGACGAGCACCGCCGCCATGCCGACCAGCGAGTGGAAGGCGGCAACGAGCTGCGGCATCGCGGTCATGGCGATGCGTCGGGCGGTGACGATGCCGATTGTGGCACCGATGCCGATCGCTGCGAGGATCTCGATCAACGTGACTGTGTCGAGACGCGCCACGTACGAATCTTCCGCATAGTTCGTGACTAACCACGGCGCGTGCGTCACCAGCGTCGTTACCACCGCAATGGTCATGCCGATCATGCCGAAGCGATTGCCGCGCTGGCTCGAGGTCGGGCTCGACAGCCCGCGCAGCGCGAGGATGAAACAAACCCCCGCGACCAGATAGGCCAAAGCCGCCCAAGGATTGATCGTTACGTGTTCCATTCAACCCCTACCCCGTCATGCCAGCGAAAGCTGGCATCTCCATGTTGCTCGCGTGACCCAAAGCCGCACGAGACCCCAGCTTTCGCTGGGGTGACGATTATTTGTGACCCGCCGCCGGCCGATCCTTCTTCTTGTACATGGCGAGCATCCGCGCCGTGACCGCGAACCCGCCGAAGATGTTGATGCTGGCCAGCACGACCGCGAGCAGCCCGAGCCATTTCGAGGTCGCGCCGGTCCCGCCGATCCCGATCGCCGCGCTGGCGATCAGCGCGCCGACGATGATCACCGACGAAATCGCATTGGTCACCGCCATCAGCGGCGTGTGTAGCGCCGGGGTCACCGACCAGACGACGTAATAACCGACGAAAACCGCCATGACGAAGATCGACAGGATTGAGATGAAGTCCATATTATCTCGCCTTATAGCTATCCAGACGGCTCCGCGCCGCATCTACAACGGTCGGATCAAATCGACTCGCGTACTTCACCACGACATATTCAGCTGTCAGCTCAAGTAAGCCTCGTTCAGCCAACGCTGTGAACCCTGAAGTCTCATGGGAGCCCAGAGCCCAGTCGATTAGGCATTGCTCGACGCCCTTGCTTTTAAGCTTCTGGCGCGTCCTCCCTGCAGGCTGCTTGTGGCCGTGCTTTTCTTCGAGCGTTAGTTCGTATGCCGCCAGCGCCTGATAAAATTCCCGATGCATGGGATCGTCGTAGTTTATACCCTCAAGCTCACACCGACGGACGAACGCCTGATTGTAAAAGTTTTCGTCGCCCAAGCGCTTAGCATTGGCCATCAATTTCGAGAGATCCGAAACATCGGTAGAACTTGAGATGGGCTTTTTCACCCAAGCAATCTCGCGTTCACGACCGCACCATCCTTCGTCAGCCGCACCGCGTCGCCGATCTCTTCGTCGAGCACCGGCTTGCCGGCTTCCTTGTCCCAGAAGGTCGACAGGAAATTGTAGAGATTGCGCGCGAACAAGGCCGACGCGTCCGACGCCAGCCGGCTCGCCATGTTCTTGTGCCCAACGATCTTCACGCCGTGGCACTCGACCACCTCGCCCGCGACCGAGCCCTCGACATTGCCGCCGCTTTCGACCGCAAGATCGACGATCACGCTGCCCGGCCGCATCGTCGCGATTTGGGCGTCGCTGATCAGCCGCGGCGCGGGACGGCCGGGGATCAGCGCGGTAGTGATGACGATATCCTGCTTGGCGATGTGCCCGGACACCAGTTCGGCTTGTGCCTTTTGGTATTCCTCGCTCATCTCCGTAGCATAGCCGCCCGAACCCTCGCCCTCGATCCCGGCGACATTCTCGACGAAGATCGGCTTGGCGCCGAGCGACTGGATCTGTTCCTTGGTCGCCGAACGCACGTCGGTTGCCGAGACCTGCGCGCCCAGTCGCCGCGCGGTGGCGATCGCCTGGAGGCCGGCGACGCCGACGCCCATCACGAAGCATTTGGCCGCCGATACGGTGCCCGCCGCGGTCATCATCATCGGGAAGGCGCGGCCATATTCGGCCGCCGCGTCGAGCACCGCCTTGTAGCCGGCGAGGTTCGCCTGGCTCGACAATATGTCCATCGACTGCGCGCGCGTGATGCGCGGCATGAATTCCATCGCCAATGCTTCGATACCAGCGGCAGCATAGCCGTCGACCCGCGCCCGCTCGCCGAACGGGTTGAGCCCGGCGACCAGCCAGGCACCCTTGGCGGCGTCCTTCAAGTCGGCCGGATCGGGGCCCTGGATGCCGAGCACGATATCGGCGCCCTTGAGCACCGCTGCCCGCGTTCCGATCGTCGCGCCCGCCCCTTCAAAGCCGGCGTCGTCATAGCTGGCGGCAGCGCCTGCGCCCTGCTCGATCGCGACCTGGGCGCCCAGCGCGACGAACTTCTTGACCGTTTCCGGAGTCGCCGCGACGCGGCGCTCGCCCGAAGCGGTTTCCCGCAGGACGGCGATCTTCACCCGCGGCTTACTTGTGACCGGAGGAGATGAGCCAGATCACGATCGCCGCGATCAGGAAGCACCCCACCGCACCATATTTGAGCATCCCGAGCACCGAGTGATACGTCGATTCGTGTGCCTTCATGTCGGTCTGATCGGCCATGCCGCTACTCTCTCCACCCTGATAGTGTCGCGGTCTTAGCCAGCACGGCCCTTTGCCTCAAGCCCGCAAGCGCCAACATCGTTACCGCACGCGCTTAAGCTGACCTTTACCCTCCCGGCTTAGGGTGACCTGATGAACAGGGAGCAGAAGAGGGCGGGATGACGCGCAACGGACAGCGCCTCCTGATGTTGATCGACGACGAACCCGCGCAGCGCCGGCTGGTTTCGGCCATTGCCGCGCGGCGCGACTGGCGTTCGGTCTTCGCGCCCGACGGCGAAACCGCGATCGCCATGCTCGGCACCCAGGACGGGATGCAGCTCGACGCCATCCTCCTCGACAGTTTCGGCCCCGGATGCGAGGCCGAGGCGCTGATCACCGAATTGCGCGCCCGCCGCCCGCAGCTTCCTATCCTGATGCTCACCGCCAACGGCTCGGTCGCGCAAGCGGTCGGCGCGATGCGCGCGGGCGCCACCGATTACCTGGTCAAACCGTTCGCGTCCGAACGCCTGCTGTCGGCGCTCGAAGCGGCGGTCGCCGGCACCGAAGCGGGGGAGCTTCGCCCGTTGACCGAGAAGATTCCCGCGCTGTTGGGTTTCGACGAAATCGTCGGCGCGTCGCCCGATTTCCGCGCGGCATTGGCGATCGCCGCCAAGGCCGCGCGGGCCCGAGTCCCCGTGCTGATCGAGGGCGAAAGCGGCGTCGGCAAGGAAGTCGTCGCCGAGGCGATCCATGCCGCCTCGCCGCGCGGCAAGAAGCCGATGATCGCGATCAATTGCGGCGCGATCCCCGCCAACCTGGTCGAAAGCGAGCTGTTCGGGCACGAAAAGGGCGCCTTCACTGGCGCGTTCGAGCGCAAGATCGGCAAGTTCGCGGACGCCGATGGCGGCACGCTCTTTCTGGACGAGATCGGCGAGATGCCGCTCGATGCCCAGGTCAAATTGCTCCGCGTGCTGCAATCGGGCGAGGTCCAGCCGATCGGCGCGCGGCATGTCCGCGAAGTCGACGTCCGCGTCATCGCCGCGACCAACAAGCGGCTGATCGAGGAAGTCGAGGCCGGCCGGTTCCGCGAGGATCTGTATTACCGCCTCAACGTCGTCCAGGTGACGATCCCGCCTTTACGCGAACGTACCGGCGATATCCCGGCGCTTGCCCGCCATCTGCTCGCGCGAATCGCCGACCAGCCGGGCCTGCGCCCGCTCGGCATCACCGACGACGCGCTGGCGCTGCTCGGCCGCTACGACTGGCCGGGCAATGTCCGCCAGCTGCAGAACGCGCTCTTTCGCGCTGCCGTGCTGTGCGAGGGCGACGCGCTGACGCGCGCCGACTTCCCGCAGATCGCCGCGCTCGGCACCGCGCGCATTCCAACACCGGGCGGCCAGATGGCGACATCGGGCGGCGTCACCCTGTTCCGCGCCGACGGCAATATGCGCCCGCTGGAAGAGATCGAAGCCGATGTCATTCGTCTCGCCATCGGCCATTATCGCGGCCGCATGACCGAAGTCGCGCGGCGATTGGGGATTGGGCGCTCGACGCTCTATCGCAAGCTGGGCGAGCTTGGCATCGACAACGCCGCCTAGCTTAAACCCCCTCTCCCGCAAGCGGGAGAGGGCTTTTGGCACCCGCTTCCGCCATTGCCGCCCGCTCGGACTCACCGTACGGCCACCCCCATGCGCATCACCGATACCGACATCGCCCTCGCCATGGCACTGGCCGACGCCGCCGGGGCGGCGATCCGCCCGCATTTCCGCGCGCCGTTCCAGGTCGAGATCAAGGACGACGCCTCCCCCGTCACGATCGCCGACCGCGCCGCCGAACAGGCGATGCGCGCCTTGCTCGCCGCCGAGGCGCCGCGCGACGGCATTTCGGGCGAGGAATTCGGCACGACCGAGGGATCGACAGGGCGGCAATGGGTGCTCGATCCGATCGACGGGACGCGGGCGTTCATCGCCGGGCGGCCGCTGTTCGGCACCTTGATCGCCCTGGTGATCGACGGCTGGCCGGCGATCGGGATCATCGACCAGCCGATCCTGAAGGAGCGCTGGGTCGGCGCGATCGGGCGCCAGACCCTGTTCAACGGCAAGCCCGCCACGACGCGGACGTGCCGCGAGTTGAGCCATGCACTGCTCGCCACCACCTCACCCGCTTTGTTCGACGATGCCCAGCTCCATGCCTTCGAGCATCTCGATTCGGCCGTGCGCTCGGTAGTGCTCGGCGGCGACTGCTATAATTACGCCACGTTGGCGTCGGGCTGGCTCGACCTGGTGGTCGAAGCCGGCCTCAAGCTGCACGACTTCGCTGCTTTGATCCCGGTGATAGAAGGCGCGGGCGGGCGGATGTGCGACTGGTCGGGCGATCCGCTGACCGCCGCCAGCAACGGCGAAGTGGTTGCCGCGGGCGATCCAGCGCGGGTCGAGGAAGTGCTGAAAGCGCTCGCCTGCCGGGGGCACTGATTTCTTTCGCGCAGAGGCGCAGAGAGCGCGGAGAGTAGCTACGAGCGGCAGGGCCGCTTCTTCCCCACAACCTTTTTAGCGCCTTCGGCGAGCATCCCTACAACGACCTCTGCGCCCTTTGCGCGTCTGCGCGAACCCTAGAATCGCAAGCCGCGGTTGCATTTCCCAAGACTCGCGGCTATGCGCGCCAGCTTCCCGAGCGATGCGTGGAAAGAACGGCCCGGCCATCAAGGGCTGCCGCGGCTGTTCCAGTCTCGCTCAAACCGAAAGGACAAAAATGCCCAAGCTCAAGACGAAGAGCGGCGTGAAGAAGCGCTTCAAGCTCACCGCCACCGGTAAGCTGAAGCACGGCGTCGCCGGCAAGCGCCACCGGCTCATCAGCCACAACGGCAAGTACATTCGCCAGAACCGCGGCACCACGGTGCTGTCGGACGCCGACACCAAGACGGTGAAGGCCTGGGCCCCGTACGGCCTGAACTGAGGAGCTAGACAGATATGGCACGCGTCAAACGTGGTGTGACCACCCGCGCCAAGCACAAGAACATTCTTGAGCAGGCCAAGGGCTATTCGGGCCGCCGCAAGAACACCATCCGCATCGCTCGTCAGGCCGTCGAAAAGGCCGGGCAATATGCGTATCGCGACCGCAAGGTCAAAAAGCGGACTTTCCGTGGTCTGTGGATCCAGCGCATCAACGCCGGCGTCCGCGCCGAGGGTCTGACCTATTCGCAATTCATGCACGGCCTGAAGCTCGCCGGCATCGACCTCGACCGGAAGGTCCTGGCCGATATCGCGATGCACGAAGCCGAAGCGTTTACCGCCATCATCGCGCAGGCGAAGGCGGCACTGCCCCAGGCCGCCTGAGCGACCTGTAGCGAGTGAAGATACGGGGCGTCGGTGGCAACACCGGCGCCCTTTTTTTTTCCGGAGACGGAAGCTTGGCTTCCCAATCCTCCCCCGCCAGGGGGAGGTGGCAGCCGCCAGGCTGACGGAGGGGGAGGATGGCGAAACACTATCGTCGTGCCTCCGCCCCCTCCGTCGGCTCCGCCGACACCTTCCCCTGGCGGGGGAGGATCATTGAGAGAAACGACGTGATCGAACTACGAGCGATGCAGGACGGCGATTTCCTCTGGCTGCTGGGCGACTGCCCGGCACCAGCGAACCAGCCCGCGATTTGCGAGGGTGGCGTGGCACCTCGCGAGGTAGTCGAGCTCATCCGTGGCGTCGCCGCGAAGAACCGCGAGGCGTTAGGCGGCGACGTGGCGTGGCTGGTGGTTGCGGACGGTGAAGCGGTCGGGATGATCAGCTTCACCCGCCCGCACGACGGCAAGCGACCGGAGATCGGCTATGGCATCGCCGACAGCCGCCAGGGGCGCGGCCACGCCACCGCCGCGGTCGCCGCTTTGCTGCCGATCGTCCGGGCGCGCGGCTTTGACAGCTTGACCGCGGAGACCGGGGTAGGCAACCGGCCCTCGCAACTGGTGCTGGAGCGGAATGGCTTCCTCCGCACCGGCGAGCGCACCGACCCCGAGGACGGCGACCTCTATCTATGGACGATCGGATTGAACGATGAGTGATCAACGCGAAGCCTCACTGCTGGAGATCGAGCAGTGCCAGTCGTTGGACGAACTCGAAGAAATTCGTGTTCGAGCGCTTGGTAAATCGGGCTGGATCACTGCGTTGGCTAAGACACTTGGCGGAATGAGCGACGAGGAGCGCAAAAGCCAAGGGCCAATCATTCACGCTATGAAGCAGAGCGTTTCTGATGCGATTGCGGTCAGCAAGAGCAGACTGGAACGCGCGGCGCTCGACGCGCGGCTGGCGGGCGAGACGCTCGACATGACGCTCCCGGTTGACGTGCCGGCGGCGGGAACGGTCCATCCGGTCAGCCAGGTGATGGACGAGCTCGCCGAGATCTTCGCCGATCTGGGCTTCGCGGTCGCCACCGGCCCCGAGATCGAGGACGACTGGCACAATTTCACCGCGCTCAACATTCCCGAGAGTCACCCGGCGCGGGCAATGCATGACACCTTCTATTTCCCCGACAAGCCGGACGGGGAGCGCAAGATGCTGCTCCGCACGCACACCTCGCCGGTGCAGATCCGTACGATGGTCAACCAGAAGCCACCGATCCGCATCATCGCGCCGGGCCGCACCTATCGCTCGGATTCGGACGCGACCCACACGCCGATGTTCCACCAGGTCGAGGGGCTGGTGATCGACAAGGGGATCACGCTCGGCCACCTGAAATGGACGCTCGAGACCTTCCTGAAGGCGTTCTTCGAGCGTGACGACATCGTCCTGCGGCTGCGGCCGAGCTATTTCCCCTTCACCGAGCCCTCGGCGGAGGTGGATGTCGGCTACTCCGTCGTCAACGGCAAGCGCGTGATCGGCGGGTCGGGCGGCGGCAATGGTGGCGGCTGGATGGAAGTGCTGGGCAGCGGCATGGTCCATCCCAAGGTGATCGCCGCCTGCGGGCTCGATCCCGACGAATGGCAGGGCTTCGCCTTCGGCTGCGGCATCGATCGTCTCGCGATGCTCAAATACGGCATGGACGACCTGCGCGCGTTCTTCGACGGCGATATCCGCTGGCTCAAACATTACGGCTTCGCCGCCTTGGATGTGCCCACGCTCAGCGGGGGAGTAGGGGTATGAAATTCACCCTGAACTGGCTCAAGGAGCATCTCGACACCCAGGCCTCGCTCGACGACATCGTCGAGGCGCTGACTCGCGTCGGGCTCGAGGTCGAAGGCGTCGATAATCCCGGCCAGAAGCTCGCCGCGTTCAAGGTCGCGCGCGTGCTGACCGCCGAGCGTCATCCGCAGGCCGACAAATTGCAGGTGCTGACCGTCGATACCGGCGACGGCAATCCGCTCCAGGTCGTATGCGGCGCGCCCAATGCCCGCGCCGGGCTGATCGGCGTGCTCGGCCTGCCGGGCGCGATCGTCCCGGCCAACGGCATGGAGCTCAAGGTCTCGGCGATCCGCGGCGTCGAATCGAATGGCATGATGTGCTCGACACGCGAGCTTGAGCTCGGCGGCGATCATGACGGCATCATCGAGCTGCCCACCGACGCGCCGGTCGGCACCGCCTTCCCCGATTATGCCGGACTCAACGATCCGGTCGTCGACGTATCGATCACCCCCAATCGCCAGGATTGCATGGGCGTGCGCGGCATAGCGCGCGACCTCGCCGCCGCCGGGCTCGGGACGCTCAAGCCGCTCGCCCAGGTCTATCGGACCGACGCGATCGCGCCGGTCGCAGGCGAAGGCCCCGGTCCCGACGTGCGCACCGACGACCCCGCCGGCTGCCCCGCTTTCTACGGACAGGAAGTGCGCGGCGTCACCAACGGCGTGGCGCCCGATTGGATGCGCCGCTTCCTGACCGCGATCGGGCAGAAGCCGATCTCGGTGCTGGTCGACATCACCAATTTCGTCTCGGTCGATCTCGGCCGCCCCTTGCACGTCTATGACAAGGCCAAGCTGTCGGGCGGCCTCGTCGCGCGGCGCGCCAAGGCTGGCGAGCAGGTGCTGGCGCTGAACGGCAAGACCTATACGCTCGACGAGACGATGACCGTCATCGCCGACGACGTCGCCGTTCACGATATCGGCGGCATCATGGGCGGCGAGCATTCGGGCGTGTCGGAGACGACCACCGACGTCGTCATCGAATGCGCCTATTTCGATCCCGACCATATCGCACGGACCGGGCAGAAGCTCGGCCTGACCAGCGACGCGCGGCAGCGGTTCGAGCGCGGGGTCGATCCGGCGTTCCTCGACGACGGGCTGGCGATCGCCACCAAATTGGTGCTCGACCATTGCGGCGGCAGGGCGAGCGGAATCACGCGCGCCGGCGAACCGCCCGTCGCGCTGCGCACTATCCAGTACGATCCGGCCCGTGCCGAAACGCTCGGCGGCCTCGCCGTCGCGCCCGAGCGGCAGAAGGACATATTGGAGCGGCTCGGCTTCACCGTCGGCGGCGACTGGTCGGTCACTGTGCCGACCTGGCGCCGCGACATCGACGGCGCGGCCGACCTCGTCGAGGAAGTCATCCGCATCGAGGGCATCGACAATGTCCCCGTCACGCCGCTCGACCGCGCGCCCGGCGTGGCGCGCCCGACCGCGACGCCCGAGCAGAAGCTCGAGCGCAAGGTCCGCCGTGCGGCAGCCGCGCGGGGGCTCGACGAAGCGGTGACCTGGAGCTTCCTGAGCCAGGCCGAAGCTGACGCATTCGGCGGCGGAGCGTGGAGCCTCGCCAATCCGATCAGCGAGGACCTGAAGGTCATGCGGCCGTCGCTGCTGCCCGGCTTGCTGTCGGCCGCCGCGCGCAACCTCAATCGCGGCGCGGGCAGCGTACGGCTGTTCGAGCTCGGCCGGCGCTATCTGGCGGACGCGGAGCGCCCGACACTCGGCGTGGTGCTGGCAGGCGACAAGCGCCCCCGCGGCTGGCAGGCCGGCAAGGCGGCGCCGTTCGACGCGTTCGACGCCAAGGCCGAGGCGCTGGCGCTGCTCGCCGCGGCGGGCGCACCGGTCGACAATCTCCAGGTGATGGGCGACGCGGGCGAGACCTGGCATCCTGGCCAGTCGGGCACCTTGCGGCTCGGGCCGAAGACCGTGCTCGCCGCGTTCGGCATGCTCCACCCGCTGACCGCCAAGGCATTCGATCTCGACAGCCCGGTCGCCGCGGTCGAGCTCTATCTCGACGCGATCCCGGGCAAAAGGTCGACTGGTTTCATGCGCCCGGCCTACACACCGCCCGCGCTCCAGGCGGTCAAGCGCGACTTCGCCTTCACCGTCCCCGCCGGCCTGACCGCGGATGCGCTGACCCGCGCGGTACGGGGCAGCGACAAGGCAGCGATCACCGCGGCGCGTGTGTTCGATCTGTTCGAGCGTGATGGCGTGAAGTCAATGGCGATCGAAGTGACGCTGCAGCCGAACGACAAGAGCTTCACCGATGCCGATCTGAAGGCGGTAGCCGACAAGGTGATCGCCGCGGCGGAGAAGCTTGGGGCGACGTTGCGGGGATAACACATGCCCTCACCCTTTCGCGCCTTCGGCGCTCTTTCCCTCTCCCGCGTGCTGGAGAGGGAGGGAGGCGCGAAGCGCCGGAAGGGTGAGGGTCTGTCGAACAAGCGAAAGGAACAAATGATGCGCACGGCCCTGATCACCGGTGGAACCTCGGGCATCGGCGAGGCGGCGGTGCGCGCGTTCGTCGCCGCCGGCTGGCGCGTGATCGCGACCGGGCGGCGCAAGGAGCGTCTCGATGCGCTGATCGCCGAGCTTGGCGCCGACAAGGTGCATCCTGCGGTGTTCGACGTGCGGGATGAGGCCGCGCGCGACGCCGCGCTCGACGCTCTGCCGGCGGAGTTCCAGGCGATCGACCTGCTGATCAACAATGCCGGGCTCGCGCTCGGCACCGCGCCGGCACAGTCGGCCTCGCTCGATCAGTGGAAGACGATGATCGACACCAACGTCACTGCTCTGGTGTCGCTGACGCGCAAGCTGTTGCCCGGCATAGTCGAGCGCAAGGGCGCGATCATCAACCTGTCGTCGGTGGCGGCGACCTATCCCTATACCGGCGGCAATGTCTATGGCGGGACCAAGGCGTTCGTGCGCCAGTTCAGCCTGGGATTGCGCGCCGACTTGGCCGGCACCGGGGTGCGCGTCACCTCGATCGAGCCCGGGATGGTCGAGACCGAATTCACCCTGGTCCGCACCGAGGGCAACCAGGAAGCATCGGACAAGCTCTATGGCGGCGCCAATCCGATGACCGGCGAGGATATTGCCGATACCTTGCTATGGGTCGCCCAGCTGCCGCCGCACCTCAACATCAATACGTTCGAACTGATGCCGGTCAGCCAGTCCTTCGCGGGGTTCCAGGTGGCGCGGAACTAAGTTCGAACACAGATTCCGGATTGCACGGGATGGCGTGCGCACCGACACCGCGGTCATGAACGACTCCGATTCCAGCGCGATGATGCGTGCCGCCCAAGCCGCGATCGACTATCGCCGCGCGACCGCCGCCGCCGACACGACCCCGGCCGCAACCTATGCCGACATTCTGGCGGCGTTCGACGCCCCGCTACCGGAAGCGGGCGGCGATGCCGACGCAATCATCGCCGAGCTGATCGACCGGGCGAGCCCGGGTATCCGCGCGTCGACCGGGCCGCGCTTCTACGGCTGGGTGATCGGCAGCTCGCATCCGACCGGAGTCGCGGCCGATTGGCTGGCCGCCGCCTGGGGCCAGAATGCCGCGAACGTCGTCGCGGCGCCGGCGGCCAGCGCTGTTGAGGCGGTCGCGGCGCGATGGCTGCTCGACCTACTCGGGCTGCCGGCAGAGGCGTCGGTCGGTTTCGTTACCGGCGCGACAGTCGCCAATTTCGTCTGCCTGGCTGCCGCGCGCAGCGAGGTGTTGCGCCGCGCGGGCTGGGACGTCGAGGGCGACGGCATGTTCGGCGCGCCACCGATCCACGTGCTGATCGGGGCGGATGCGCACGCGACGGTCTTTTCGGGGCTAAAATATCTCGGCCTCGGCGCCAAGCGGGTGACGACGATCGCGACCGACCAGGCCGGACGCATGCTGCCGGCCGCGTTCGAGGCCGCGCTGAAGGCGGCGCCGGGGCCGGTCATCGCGATCGCCCAGGCCGGCCAGATCAACACCGGCGCGAGCGATCCGTTCGCCGAGATCGCCCCCATCGCCCACGCGGGGGGCGCGTGGCTGCATGTCGATGGCGCGTTCGGCCTCTGGGCACAGGCGTGTCCGTCGCGCGTGCATCTGACCCGAGGCGTCGAACTGGCCGATAGCTGGGCGACCGACGGTCACAAATGGCTGCAGACACCTTACGATTCGGGATTCGCGATCGTCCGCGATGCCGAGGCGCACCGCCGTGCGATGGCGATCTCGGCCAGTTATCTGCCGCCTGCCGCGGACAGCGAGCGCGATCCCTCTTCCTACGTGCCCGAATTATCGCGTCGCGCTCGCGGCTTCGCGACCTGGGCGATGATCCGCCAATTGGGCCGCGAGGGCGTCGCCGAGATGGTCGAGAGCTGCTGCCGCGTGGCGGCGCGCATCGCCGACCGCGTTGGGCGGGAGCCGGGCATCGCCGTGATCCTCGACCCCGAGCTCAACCAGGCGATGTTCCGCTTCGGGGACGACGACGCCGCGACGATCGCCACCATCGACCGCGTCCAGGCCGATGCAATCGCCTGGATCGGCGGGGCGTCATGGCGCGGGCAATGGGTGATGCGGCTGTCGGTAAGCTCGTCCGCGACCACCGAGCATGACGCGGACCTGACCGCCGACGCGATCGTTTCCGCCTGGCGCGCGGTGCGTGAGGGAGAATCGATGTGAGGGACGGTTTGATCGCGATCGGTAACGAGCATCTGTCAGCGGCGATCAACCCGCTCGGCGCCGAGCTCACCCATCTGCGCGATGCCGAGGGACGCGAGCTGATGACCGATGCCGACCCGGCCTATTGGACGGGGCATGCGCCGATCCTGTTCCCGGTCGTCGGCCGGTTGAACGGCGACACGCTGCGGCTCGACGGCCGCGACTATGCGATGAAGCAGCACGGTTTCGCGCGGGGTCAGATCTTCGAGCTGGCCGCGCGCACCGCCACGGGCGCGTCGTTCCGGCTTACCGCCAATGACGACACGCGGGCATGCTATCCGTTCGAGTTCGGTCTGGAAGTCAGCTTCACGATCGAGGGAGCAACCCTGACGATCGGCGTCCGGGTGTCGAATCCCGGCGTCGTGCCTCTGCCCGCGAGCCTGGGCTTCCACCCCGCCTTTGCCTGGCCGCTGCCTTATGGGCGGCCCCGCGCCGACCATCGCATCCGTTTCGCTGCCGACGAGCCGGGGGATATCATCGAATTGGCCGACGGGCTGTTCGCAGCGCGGCGCCCGTCTCCGCTCGATGGCCGCGTCCTCCATCTCACTGACGATGTGTTCGCCCATGATGCACTGATCTGGGACCCCGTCGCCTCCCAAAGCGTGACCTATGGCCCGCCCGATGGCCCGCAGCTCCGGGTCGATTTCCCCGACACGCCCTATCTCGGCATCTGGACCAAGCCTGGTGCGGCCTTCGTCTGCATCGAGCCATGGCACGGCCACGCCGACCCCGCCGGCTTCGATGGCGATTTCCGGACCAAGCCGGGCGTGTTCGAGGTCGCACCGGGTGGCGATTGGGCGTGCCAGATGGCGATCACGCTCGAACCCTGAACCCTTGCCGTCAGCGCGACGCGCGCCATATCGACGCAAACGGACGGGGGTTCATCGATGCTGACGGCGTTATTGCTCACCTTGTGGCTAGCGATTGTCGTGGCGCGCGGTACGCCCGCGGGCGGCACCCTGCACCGCGTCTTGGTCGAAGCGCCCGCACGACGGCTGTCGCGAATCACGCGCGGCCATGTCCTGTTCGGCCTGCTCACCCTGTCCATCATCCTCAGCGTGATCTGGCTGCTCGACAATGATGGACGCATGCTAGTCACAATGGGCCTGCCCGAATTCCTGGGTTTCGCCACCGCGATCGACCTGTCGGCGCTGCTCGATCTTGCCGCGGTGGCGGTGATCGCGGCCACGACGATCCGCTTTCGGGCTGTAGGGACATGGGTGCGGCAGACGATCGCGCCGCGCCGGCCCCGCGCTCGCCGGCCGCGCGTACGGCGACAGCATCCGCCGGCCAATGACGACGAGCGACGACCCGCGCTCGCCGCCTAATCCCGCTCAGCTTGCCGGTAGCGCCGCCACCCCCTAGGAGCCGCGCACCATGAGCATTTCCGACCGCCGCACTTTCGCGATCATTTCGCACCCTGACGCCGGCAAGACCACGCTGACCGAAAAGCTGTTGTACTTCGGCGGCGCGATCCATTTGGCCGGCGAGGTCAAGGCGCGTGGCCAGACGCGGCGCGCGCGTTCCGACTGGATGAAGATCGAGCAGCAGCGCGGCATTTCGGTGACCAGCTCGGTGATGACGTTCGAGAAGGACGGCATCACGTTCAACCTGCTCGACACGCCGGGCCATGAAGATTTTTCCGAGGACACCTATCGCACCCTGACCGCGGTCGATTCGGCGGTGATGGTGATCGACGCGGCGCGCGGCATCGAGGCGCAGACGCGCAAATTGTTCGAGGTCTGCCGGCTGCGCTCGGTGCCGATCATCACCTTCGTCAACAAGGTCGACCGCGAAGGGCGCCCACCGTTCGAACTGCTCGACGAGATCGCCGACGTGCTGGCGCTCGACGTCGCGCCGATGAGCTGGCCGGTCGGCATGGGCGGGCAATTCCAGGGCGTGCTCGACCTTACCACCAACAAGGTCAGCCGGCCCGAAGGCGACAGCCGCGAATTCCTGGGCAAGGTCGACGACGCGCCCGAACTGCCCATCGACATCGCCGAGGAAGTCGAGCTGGCGCAGGCGGGCTATGCCGCGTTCGATGCCGATGCCTATCGCCATGGCGATTTGACCCCGGTCTATTTCGGATCGGCGCTCAAGGATTTCGGCGTCGCCGAGCTGATCGCGGCACTTGCCGCCTACGCCCCGCCGCCGCGCCCGCAGCCGGCCGACCCCGCCCCGGTCTCTCCCGATTTCGACGAGGTCACCGGCTTCGTGTTCAAGGTCCAGGCGAACATGGACCCGCAGCACCGCGACCGGATCGCGTTCATGCGGTTGTGCTCGGGCACCTTCAAGCGCGGCATGAAGCTGACCCCGACCGGGCACGGCAAGCCGATCGCGGTGCATTCGCCGATCCTGTTCTTCGCGCAGAACCGCGAGGTCGCGGACGAGGCCTATCCCGGCGACATCATCGGCATCCCCAATCACGGCACGTTGCGCGTCGGCGACACCTTGTCCGAGCGCGCCGACGTGCGCTTCACCGGCCTGCCCAATTTCGCCCCCGAAATCCTGCGCCGCGTGGTGCTGAAGGATCCGACCAAGACCAAGCAGCTGCGCAAGGCGCTCGACGACATGGCCGAGGAAGGCGTGACCCAGGTCTTCTATCCCGAGATCGGATCGAACTGGGTGATCGGCGTGGTCGGGCAGCTCCAGCTCGAAGTGCTGATCAGCCGGCTCGAGGCCGAATACAAGGTCGCGGCCGGGCTGGAGATGGCGCCCTACGAAACCGCGCGCTGGATTTCGTCGGACGATGCGGTGGCGCTCAAGCAGTTCCTCGACCTCAACCGGAGCGCGCTGGCCAAGGACCGGGACGGCAATCCGGTGTTCATGGCCAAGACCGCCTGGGAAGTCGGCTATGTCGCGGATCGCTATCCCAAGGTGAAGTTCGCCGCGACGCGCGAGCGGTAAGGCGAAGGCCGGCACAGCGAAGCTATAGAGCCTCGAAACTTTTGGTGCGGTTGCGAAGGCTGGGTGCATCGCTAAAAGCGCGTGCGACCATCAGGAGCCCATCATGCAGCCTTCCGCCGCGCTCGCCCGCATCAAGCCCTCTCCGACGCTGGCGATCACCAGCCGCGTTCAGGAATTGAAGCGCGCCGGAGTCGACGTGATCGGCCTGGGTGCCGGCGAGCCCGATTTCGACACGCCCGACTTCATCAAGGAAGCCGGGATCAAGGCGATCCGCGACGGCAAGACCAAGTACACCAATGTCGACGGCACGCCCGAGTTGAAGGAAGCCGTGCAGCTGAAGTTCAAGCGCGACAATGCGCTCGATTATGACATCAACCAGATCACGATCAACGCGGGCGGCAAGCACACCCTGTTCAACGCGATGGTCGCGACGCTCGATCCGGGCGACGAAGTCGTCGTGCCGGCGCCGTACTGGGTGAGCTATCCCGATGTCGTGCTGTTCGCCGGCGGTACTCCGGTGTTCGCCGCGGCCGGCGCCGCGCAGAATTACAAGCTCAAGCCGGAGCAGCTCGAGGCGGCGATCACGCCCCGGACCAAGTGGCTGATTCTCAATTCGCCGTCCAACCCGACGGGCGCCGCCTATAGCGAGGCAGAGTTGAAGGCGCTGGGCGAGGTACTCGAGCGCCACCCGCATGTCTGGATCTATGCCGACGACATGTACGAGCACATCGTGTTCGACGATTTCAAGTTCACCTCGATCGCGCAGGTCTGCCCGTCGCTCTACGACCGCACGCTGACCGCCAATGGCTGTTCGAAGGCCTATGCGATGACCGGCTGGCGGATCGGCTTCGCCGGCGGTGCGCCGTGGCTGATCAAGGCGATGTCGAAGCTGCAGTCGCAATCGACCAGCAATCCCTGCTCGATCGCGCAGGCCGCCAGCGTGGTCGCGCTGACCGGCGACCAGGCGTTCCTGAAGGACAATGCCAAATTGTTCGAGCGCCGCCGCGACCTCGTCGTGTCGATGCTCAACCAGGCAAGCGGCATGACCTGTCCGCGACCCGAGGGCGCCTTCTACGTCTATCCCGAATTCTCCGCGCTGATCGGCAAGACCACGCCCAATGGCCGGACGATCGCGACCGACGAGGATTTCGTCGCCTATCTGCTCGACGACGCCAAGGTGGCCGCGGTGCAGGGCGAGGCGTTCGGCCTGTCGCCCGCAATGCGGATCAGCTACGCTACCTCGGACGAATTGCTGCGCGAGGCGTGCGAGCGCATCCAGACCGCCTGCGCGGCGCTGCGTTAACGCCACGACCCGTTTCGCTTTGGGCGTCATCCCCCGTAGGCGGGGATGACGAGGGCGCGGGTACAATTCTATCGCAGCGGCTTGCCCGAGTCCTTCCAGCGGTCGAGGACTTGCGAAGCGCCGGGCAGGTTGTCGTCGGCGGCCGGTGCTACAGTGCGGGCGACGCTGGTGTCCTGATATTTGGGCTGGATCAGCGCAAGGTTGGTGGTCGGCGCAGGCGGGGGAACGATCCCCGGCACCGGCGGCGTCGCTATCCCCGGCGTATAGGCCGCGAATTGCGTCGATGGCAGCGGCGTGAGCGGCGGGGCGATCTTCGCGTGCGGTCCCGGCACCGGCTCGCCGCCGTGATAGCGCGCGTTGCTGAACCCGGCCGGTGTGCCCCAATAGCCTTTCCAGCGATGGAAGAAGTGCATGCCGATCGCATCGGTCATCACCAGGCTGCGGTTCCACGCCGGCGTCACTTGATAGGTGTGGTAATGCGTCGCCAGCCCGACCGCCTTCATGACATAGCCGTCGAGCGCATCGAGCGCGTAGCGGCGCGCGCGGTCCATCGCCGCGCGCATCGGCGCGCGCGCCATCGATCCGTCACAGGCATAGCTGAACTGGCAGCCGGTGGTCTTTTCCGATCCCTGATAGACCACCCCACACACGGTCGAGGGAAAGGCTGGATGGCGGACGCGGTTGAGGATGACCTGCGCGACCGCGCGCTGCCCCTCTTCGCTTTCCGATGCCGCCTCGTAATAGATCGCGGTCGCCAGGCAATCGAGCGCGCGCGCCTTGTCGAGCGTGCTGGCGCCGGCCATCGAGAAAGGCAAGGCCGGGCGGACGGTGCCGTCGGTGTCGGGCGTCAGGTCGGCATTGGCCGGGACCGGCAGATCGGGCAGCGCGGTGGTGCCGGTGGTCCCCGCGCTCGGCGCGGCCTGCTCCTCGGCGACATAGAATAGCGCCGCGCCGGGGAAATGATCCTCGCTCTCATAGCCGATCGGCGGCAGCGGCGGCGCTTCGGCCCTGGCCTGGGCGGCATAATAAGCGATCACCGCCGCCTTGGCCGACACGGCGAGCATGGGCACGCCGACCAGCCCAGCGAGCAATGCCACGCGAGTCTGCCGGACCGTCCAGTTGCGCCAATCGATCACGTGCGAGCTTTGTCCTTCGCTGTCGCCCAGCACGTCGTCCGGGCGCGAAGCGCCTTACCGCGAAAAGCTTACCGAAGCGCCCCTCGATTCAGCCGTGTCCCGCGACGAAACGATTGATGGTTAATGTAATTTTGCGGGACGGAGGCGCGGCCACGCCCGCGCCGGTGCGCACGCGCACCGCCCCGCACGGCCGGCGGACGGGCCAAAGCCCGATCCGGCCGACGGCTTTGCCGGCGGCGGTCGTCTATCGAGCGCTCTCGCTCAACAGATAGTCCGCAAGTTCCGGAGCCGAACGGGTGACCGTCGGCCAAAAGATCAGATCGCTGCTCCAAATCGTCCGCATGCTGCGATCCATCAGGCCGAGAAAGAAGGTCAAATCTGGATCATTGCTCGTTTCGATGACCGAAATCACCTCAATCAACTCATTGCGGGTCAAATCGCCAATAGCCGGCGGCAACCCCTTCGCCGCAATTTGGGCTAAAGTTCTGGCATCAGTGTGGCTGTAGAGTTCGAAGAAGTGTTCGCGGGTATATACATTCCCCCCGGATAACTTATTGATCTCCTCGATCTCAGCAGAGCAATCGCGATTTTCATCCAAATCGCTGACGACGCCATCGATAAGGAGGGTCAGACGCTCGACAATTTCTGGGGCGGGAGGTTGGCGAAGATCCTGAATTCGTTCCGACATATTCCCTCAGCCACAATCTCGGAAACGAAGCTACGCCTTCTCAAGCGTGCATTGCAGCGGATGCTGGTTCTGCCGCGCGAAGTCCATCACCTGGCTGACCTTGGTCTCGGCGACTTCGTAGCTGAACACGCCGCACACCCCGACGCCCTTTTGATGGACGTGGAACATCACCCGAGTCGCTTCCTCGGTCGACATGCGGAAGAAGCGCTGCAGGCAGAGCACGACGAATTCCATCGGCGTGTAATCGTCGTTGAGCATCAGCACGCGATAGGGCGTCGGCTGCTTGGTCTTCGTCCGGGTGCGCGTCGCGAGCCCGACGCCGGTGTCGTTGTCACCGTCGTTGCCATTGCCGACCCCATCGGGATCGTTGGCCATCATGATGTCGGGGTTCTGCATATCAGACGGCAAAATATGGCATCGCGGCGCGTCGGGGCAAGAGGGTGCGCGCACGTTAAGTGCTTTTCGTCGTTGGGGGCGGTTCGGAGAGCGGGATAGCTCGGTGGTCTGGAACGCCGACGTATGAAAACCGGCCTGTCGGCAAGCGACCCAATAGCAGACATTCACCGTTGTATCGCTGCCGTGTTATGTCGTGAGCCCTGCAGAGGGACTCTCGAACGTGAAGCCAAAGATACTCCCGTCGTTTGTTGCGGGCGGTTTGACCGCCGCACTTTCCCATTCGCTTGGGTTAGTCCTTGCCTTGGTTATTGGCATTGCGTGCGGGCTCGCGGTTGATGCCGCACCGTATCTTTATCGTCGACTGAGCGGGGGCGAGGACAGCTAACCACCCAATTGCGGTCGTTAAGCTCGAGTGCCGGTAGCGGCCGTTGAAGGCGCCGTAGCTGTTGGGGCGCGCAAACCCTCTCCCCTTGGGAGAGGGAGGGAGCCGCCAGAGGCTGCGAAAGGGCGAGGGGCGGCGCTAATTCCTCCCTGCCCTCACCTTCCCACTCGGCTGCGCCGAGCGGGCCCCTTCCTCTCCCAAGGGGAGAGGAGATTTAGATCGCCGTCCGCCGCCCAAAACGAAAAGGGCGGCCGCCGGATGGCGACCGCCCTTTCGACGTCTCTTGCGAGAAGGGTGACGCTTACGCGGCGACCTTGATCTTCTCGGCGGCGAGCGCGACGCGGTTCGAAATCGGCTTGGCGACATCGCCGGCCAGCTTCAGCATCGCTTCGGTGTTCTTCGAGCTCTCGGCGACGAACGAGTCGAACTGGCCACGGACGAAGTCCGCCTGCAGCTTGAAGAACTCGGTCGGCGACTTGACGGCGGCGAAGCCCTTCAGCGCCGCGGTGGTGCCTTCGAACTGCTTGCGCGCATAATCGGCATAATCCTGGCCGAGCGTCTCGAAGCCCTTGGCCGCGATCTTGCCCGACTCGACGAGCGCTTCGACATTGCCCTTGCCGAATTCGTTGATGTCTTCGAACGCCTTGGCGCCCTTTTCGGCCGCGGCCTTCGCCTTGGCGCTGAATTCCGCGAAATAGGCCTGGCCCTTTTCGGCGGCGTCCTTGATGGTGTCGTTCATCTTGGTCACTTCCTTCTTGATGGTGGCCGGCGCCTCTTGGGCGACTGCGGCGACGGTTTCTGTCACTTCTTGGATCACGGTCTCGACTGCGGGGGCCTCGACGGGTGCGGTCTCGAGGACGGGCGCCGCCGGCTGCTCTACGGCAGGGGTTTCGGCAACCAGCACGGCGGGAGTCGGCTCGGGCTTCGCCTTGACGGGAACCGAGGCCGGCTTGGTGGATTTGACCGGCGTGCGCTTCACCGGCGCCTTGGCTGCGGGTTTCGCCGCCTTGGTCTCGGGGGTCTTGCTCACCATCACATCCTCCGCCGCATGATTGCTGCATTGCACAAAATAGTGCATGGAAGGCAAAGGTCAAGCGATTTTTGTGCACTGCAACATAGGCGTAACAACCGCCACAGAACGGTCACTTAGCGTTTGAAAAACTCGCGGTGGAGCGAGTTTTAGGCGGCGCCGGCACCGCAACCGTTTCAGCATCGTTGAAACGAACTAACGCGCGCGCACATACTCTCCCGGAGCATCGGCGAGCGCAGGATGCTTCTTGCCCTGGCCAGGCATGCGAGCGCCCTTCACCTTGACCTCTGTCGCGTCCTGGCCGCGCAGCCAACCGATCCAGTCCGGCCACCAGCTGCCCTTGGTCTCGGTCGCACCGGCGACGAATTCGGCCAGGGTCGCGGCGGGCTTGTCGTTGGTCCAATATTGATATTTGCCCGCGGCCGGCGGATTGACCACCCCGGCGATATGGCCCGACCCCGCCAGCACGAACTTGAGCGGTCCGGCGAACAAGTGGGTTATCTTCCACACGCTCCCTGCCGGGGCGATATGGTCCTCGCGTCCCGCCTGGATGTAGCTCGGCGTTACCACCTTGGTGAGGTCGATCGGCGTGCCGGCGATGGCCAAGGCGCCCGGCCGCACAAGCAGATTGTCGCGATAGAGATCGGTCAGATACGACAGATGCCATTTCGCCGGCAGGTTGGTGGTGTCGCCATTCCAGTGCAGCAGGTCGAACGGCGCATAATCCTGGCCCAGCAGGTAATTGTTGGCGACATAGTTCCAGATCAGATCGCGCCCGCGCAGCAAGTTGAACGTCATCGCCATGTAGCGCCCGTCGAGATACCCCTCGGGCGACAATTGCCGGATCATGTCGAGCTGGGCGTCGTCGACGAAATTGAGCAGGTCGCCGGCATCGGCGAAGTCGACTTGCGCGGTGAAGAAGGTCGCGGTCCTGACCTTGTCCGCTTCGCCCTTGGCGGTCAGATAGGCCAAGGTCGCGGCGAGCGTGGTACCCGCGACGCAATAGCCGATCGCGTGCACCGCCTCGACATCGAGCTGGTCGCGGATCACGTCGATCGCCTCGATCTGGGCGAGCACGTAATCGTCCCAACTTATATCGGCCAGGCTGGCATCGGCCGATTTCCACGACACAATGAACACGCTCAGCCCCTGGTCGACCGCCCAGCGGATGAAGCTCTTTTCCGGCGTCAGGTCGAGGATGTAGAAGCGGTTGATCCAGGGCGGGAAGATCACCAACGGCGTGGCCAGCACGCTCTCTGTGGTCGGCGTATAGTGGATCAGCTCGAACAATGGGCTGCGATGGATCACCTTGCCCGGCGTGGTGGCGAGGTTGCGCCCGACCTCGAACGCCTGGTCATCGGTGTGCGTCAACTGCCCCTTGCCCAGATCGTTGAGCATGTTGGCCAGGCCCTTGAGCAGGTTCTCGCCGCGCGTCTCGATCGTCTTCTGGATCACGTCCGGATTGGTGAAGGCGAAGTTGGACGGGCTCATCGCGTCGACGAACCCCTGGGTCGCGAAGCGGAGCTGCTCGCGCTGTTTGGGCTCAAGCCCTTCCAGCGCGTCGACCTGTTTCAGCATCTGGTCAGCGATCATCAGATAGGATTGGCGGATCCAGTCGAACACCGGGTTCTGCCACGCCTCGGACTTGAAGCGCCTGTCCTTTACCGTGGCGCCACTCTCTTCAGCCGCTTTGGGATCGAGGAAGCGCTGCCACAATTTGAGGCTGTCCGACCAGAAATCGCCGACCCGCGCGAGCGTCGCCGGGTCGTTGAAGCCCGGGACGACCGGCACGCCCGCGCCCAGTCCGGCTTCGAGCATCATCTGCTGCGCGCGGCCCATCACCCAGGTCCAGTGCTGCATGTCCTCCAGGCTGGGTGCGTCGATCTGGTCGGCCATCGTCATTGTTCCCCGGCGAAGGTCATGCGCGCGACGCGCCATCCGTCCTTACGGCAGCGGCGCTCTGCGCGAAAGCGTCCTGCGGTGGCGACGGCGTCGTTCTTTGGGTCGTCGTCACGCCGGGAAAACGCGGCAGGTCCGCTTTTGTCTCCGCTTTTCGACACGGATCGCCGCATCCGGAACAACGCGGTTTCGCCGCCGCCCGCTTATGCCCTAAGGAGGGAGGCGAAAGGAGTTTTGAATGTCCGACGAATTCTACCGCATCAAGCGTCTACCGCCTTACGTCATCGCCGAGGTCAACGGCATGCGGGCAGCGGCGCGTGCGGCAGGCGAGGACATTATCGACCTGGGCATGGGCAATCCCGATCTGCCGCCGCCGCAGCACGTGATCGACAAGCTCTGCGAGGTCGCGCAAAAGCCCGACGCGCACGGCTATTCGCAGTCCAAGGGCATTCCCGGCCTGCGCCGCGCCCAGGCCAATTATTATGGCCGCCGTTTCGGCGTCGAACTCGATCCCGAGACCGAGGTCGTGGTGACGATGGGCTCGAAGGAAGGACTGGCCAGCCTGGCGACCGCGATCACCGCGCCGGGCGACGTCGTGCTCGCGCCCAATCCGAGCTACCCGATCCACACGTTCGGCTTCATCATCGCCGGAGCGACCATTCGTGCGGTGCCGACCACGCCCGACGAACATTATTTCGAGAGCCTGGAACGCGCGATCGCCTTCACCGTGCCGCGGCCGTCGATCCTGGTGGTCAATTATCCGTCCAACCCGACGGCGGAGACGGTCGACCTCGCCTTTTATGAACGGCTGGTTGCCTGGGCGAAGGAGAACCAGGTCTGGATTATCTCCGACCTCGCTTATTCGGAACTCTATTTTGACGGCAAACCGACCGTGTCGATCCTGCAGGTCGAGGGCGCCAAGGACGTCGCGATCGAATTCACCAGCCTGTCGAAAACCTATTCGATGGCCGGCTGGCGGATGGGCTTCGCGGTCGGCAACCGCAAGCTGATCGCGGCGATGACGCGGGTGAAATCCTATCTCGATTACGGCGCCTTCACCCCGATCCAGGCCGCCGCCTGCGCCGCGCTCAACGGGCCGCAGGACATCGTCGAGAAGAACCGCCAGCTCTATCACAAGCGCCGCGACGTGCTGGTCGAGAGCTTCGGCCGCGCCGGCTGGGATATTCCCAGCCCGCCGGCGAGCATGTTCGCCTGGGCGCCGCTGCCGCCCGCGCTCACGCATTTAGGCAGCCTTGAGTTCTCCAAACAATTGCTGACTCACGCCAAGGTCGCAGTCGCGCCAGGGGTGGGATATGGCGAGAATGGGGAAGGGTTTGTGCGCATTGCGATGGTCGAGAACGAGCAACGGCTTCGCCAGGCGGCGCGCAACGTGCGGCGCTACCTCCAATCGATGGGCGTCAACACGCCGGCGAGCAATAGTGGCTGAACGGGCGCAACCCGTTCTTCCTTCCTCGGCCTGCCCGATAGAGCGTGCTGCGAATAGGTGGAATCCGGCTATTCGCATTCAAGTACGCGACCACAAGGAAACTGGAGCGGGTTGTGTTTCCACCGAAACACAGCCCGCTCCAGCCGCGCCGGCGCATGCCGGCCCGACCTCGTGACACCGCGCAGCTCGCGATGACGATCAACCTGCTCTATTCGCTGGCCGGCGTGCTGGTCGGGCTGGTCGTCGGGCTGACCGGGGTCGGCGGCGGATCGCTGATGACGCCGTTGCTCGTCCTGGCGTTCGGCTTCCACCCGACTACCGCGGTCGGCACCGATCTGCTCTATGCGTCCGCGACCAAGACGGTCGGGACCACGGTCCATGGCTGGCGCGGTACGGTCGACTGGCGCGTCGTCGCGCGGCTGGCGCTGGGCAGCGTGCCGGCGACGCTGGTGACCCTGCTGATCCTCAATCGCGCGGGACCGGAATCGTCCGGCACCGGCCATGCAATGTCGACGATCCTGGGCGTGACGCTGGTGCTGTCGGCGGGCGCGACGCTGTTGCGCGCGCGGATCGTCGCATATTTGACCCCGCGTTTCGGCACGGTGAACCAGAAGCGGCGCGCCGGGTACACCATCCTGCTCGGCGCGGTGCTCGGCGTGCTGGTGTCGCTGACCTCTGTGGGCGCGGGCGCGCTCGGCATGACCGCCTTGCTGATTCTTTACCCGACTCTACCGGTCAACAAGCTGGTCGGATCCGACATCGCGCATGCGGTACCGCTGACCCTGCTCGGCGGCATCGGGCACTGGATATTGGGATCGGTCGACAGCGCGCTCCTCGTCTCGCTGCTGATCGGATCGATTCCCGGCATCATCGCCGGCAGCCTGTTGGCGAGCCGCATCTCCGACCGCGTGCTCGGCCCGATCCTGGCGGTTGTGCTGGCGCTGGTCGGCGTACGGCTGCTATTCTAGCGTGCGGATGAGCGAAACGCGCGATATGGCGCACGCCATGACACGCCCCGGCTTCGCTTTCTCCACCCCGATCAAGGTCCGTTATGCGGAGATTGACGGGCAAAAGGTCGTCTTCAACTCGCGCTATCTCGAATATGCCGATGTCGCGGGGACCGAATTCTGGGAGTGGACCGGGATCGCCGACGCGCTGGGGCCGGTCTGGACCGAAACCGAATTCCACGTCCGCCATGCCGAGGTCGAGTTCCTCAAGCCGTTCTTCTACGGCGACGTGATCCAGGCCTATGCCAAGGTCGAGCGGCTCGGGTCGACCAGCATGACCCAGGTGTTCGAACTCTGTCACGCCGCGACCGGCGAGCTGCATTCGATCGTGCGGCTGGTGACGGTCAACGTCCATTTGCCGACCGGACAGCCGGTGCCGATCCCGGACGCCATCCGCGATTTCATCGAGAGATTGGGGTGAATTGCAATCCTCCCCGCTCGCGGGGAGGGGGACCAAGGCGCGTAGCGGCTTGGTGGAGGGGGCGCGCCTCCAACGAGTCCGTAATGGCCCGCCCCGTCCACCACCGGCCTATGGCCGTCGGTCCCCCTCCCCGTGCCGGGGAGGATTTCATCGGCTTATTCCGCCGCCGCCTGCAGCGGCTCGTCGTCGCCGACCACGTCTTCGGGCAGGGCCCAATGCATGTCGCCTTTGCCGAGCACGCGGCCGTCGTGCGACAGGACTTCTATCGGCCGGATGCGCCGCATGTCGCGCGCATCGACCAGCACCGGGGTCGCCGGGACGCCGGTTTCCCAACGCTCGCCCCATTGCCGCAGTGCAACCATGGTCGGCAAAAGCGCCATGCCCTTGTCGGTCAGCCGATACTGGATCTTGCGGCGATCCTCAGGCAAGGCCTCTCGCGTCAGGATCTCGTGCTCGACAAGCCGCGCCAGTCGATTGGCCAGGATGTTGCGGGCGATCCCCAGTTCGGATTGGAACTCTTCGAAATGGTGCAGGCCGTTGAACGCAGCGCGTAAGATCATGAAACTCCAGCGTTCACCCATCGCTTCGAGTGCCGCCGGCAGGCTGCATTCGACGAGGTCGCGCAGCGGCTCTCTCAGATGTCCGCCCATCAATATTCCTCTCTTTGCATCGAAGCGTAACCCATTTCCAACGTCATGAAAATGCCACGCAGATTTCCAGTTGCAACTGAAAACCTATAGGAGTAGGTGGTGATTCGCAACCTATTGTGCGTTGCAACGTACACAGGAGGAATACATGTCCCGCATCGCCCCCAGGATTCTCACCGCCGTTGCCGTCACCATGTTCGGCAGCACCGTCGCTCTCGCGCAGCCTCAGGGTCCCGGTTACTATACCGCCACCCCCGCCGCGGCGCCGACCAAGACCAGCCTGATCACCCGCGACACCGTGTGGAAGTTCCATGATGGCGCGTTCGCCGCCGCCAAGGCTCCCGAGCGCGACATCGTGCTGTGCCAGCTCGTTGCGCAGCGTGTCGGCAAGCTGACCGCGTTCACCGCTGGCGGCCAGGCGCTCGACGCCGACGCGCTGTCGAAGTGCAACGCCAAGGCGAACTGATTGGAGAGCGGTGCCAGCACCGCGCTCCTCCAAACATCACCATCCCCTCGTTGGCCGCGCGCCTTTAATTGCTCGCGGCCAACATTTTGTTGCAAAGCAGCGTGGTCCGGCCCCATCTTGAGCGGTAATGCTGCGCCAGTACGAACTCGTTGATCGGGTCCTCTCCTACGACCCCGAGGCTGATGAGGCCTTGCTCAACCGCGCATACGTCTTTTCGCTCCAGGCGCATGGCTCGCAGAAGCGCGCGTCGGGCGATCCCTATTTCAGTCATCCGATCGAAGTCGCCGGCATCCTGACCGACCTGCATCTCGACGATGAGACGATCGCCACCGCGATCCTGCACGATACGATCGAGGACACGGTCGCCACCCCCGAGCAGATCCAGAAATTGTTCGGCGACAATGTCGCGCGGATGGTCGACGGCGTCACCAAGCTGTCCAAGATCGAGGCGCAGACCGAAAGCGAGCGCGCCGCAGAGAATCTGCGCAAGTTCCTGCTGGCGATGTCGGACGACATCCGCGTGCTGCTGGTCAAGCTGGCCGACCGGCTCCACAATATGCGCACGCTCCACCACATCCCCAATCCGGACAAGCGCAAGCGCATCGCGCGCGAGACGATGGACATCTATGCCCCGCTCGCCGAGCGGATCGGCATGTACGAGTTCATGAAGGAGATGCAGACGCTCGCCTTCGCGCAGCTCGAGCCCGAGGCCTATGAATCGATCCAGAAGCGCCTGGACCAATTACAGGAAGGCGGCGACCGCATCGCCAAGATCGGCTCCGGCGTGAAGCTGCTGCTGTCGCGCCACGGCGTCGACGCCGACATTTCCGGCCGCGAGAAGCACCCCTATAGCATCTGGAAGAAGATGCAGGAGCGGCACATCAGCTTCGAACAGCTCTCGGACATCATGGCGTTCCGCGCGATCGTGCCGACCGAAGAGGATTGCTACCGCGCGCTGGGCGTCATCCATCGCCGCTGGCCGTTCGTGCCGGGGCGGTTCAAGGATTATATCTCGACTCCCAAGCGCAACGGCTATCGCTCGCTCCATACCTCGATCATTCACGCCGGCGATACGCGCGTCGAAATCCAGATCCGGACCCAGGAGATGCACGCCGAGGCCGAATACGGGCTTGCCGCGCATTGGGCGTACAAGACCGGCAAGGTCCGCGCCGATGGCCAGCATAGCTGGATCACCGACTTGGTCGAGATCCTGGAAACTGCCGAGACGCCCGAGGAGCTGCTCGAACATACACGCATGGCGATGTATCAGGATCGCATCTTCGCGTTCACGCCGAAGGGCGAGCTGCATCAGCTGCCCAAGGGCGCGACGCCGATCGATTTCGCTTATGCGGTGCACACCGACCTCGGCGACCAGGCGGTCGGCGCCAAGATCAACGGACGCCATGTGCCGCTGCGCACGGTGATCGAGAATGGCGACCAGGTGCAGATCCTGCGCTCCAAGGCGCAATCGCCCCAGCCCAATTGGCTCAACTTCGCGATCACCGGAAAGGCGCGCGCGGCGATCCGGCGCCATCTGCGCGCGATCGAGCGCAAGGAAACGCTGACGCTCGGCCGCAAGCTCTACGACGAGATCGTCGATCGCCTGCCGGCGCCATTGTCGGTCGACGCGGTCAAGACCGCGCTCAAAAAGCTCCAGTTGCCCGACGAGGACGCCCTGATCGAGGCGGTCGCGCGGCGGCGGATCACCGACGCCGAATTGATGGAAGCGCTGATGCCGGGATCGGCCGGTACCGACGCGGGACGCGCGCTGCCGCAGCAATCGTCGGCGATTTCGATCACCGGTCTTACACCCGGCGTCGCGTACAAGCTCGACACTTTGTGCCATCCGGTACCGGGCGACCGCATCGTCGGCCTGAGGCGGCCCGACCAGGAGATCGAGGTCCATCGCATCGATTGCCCGGTGCTGGCCAATTCGGACGATGTCGATTGGGTCGATCTCGCCTGGGGCGACAAGTCGGAAGGCGGGCTGGCGCGGATCGAGGTGACGCTGAAGAACGAACCCGGCGCGCTCGGTACCGTGTCGACGATCATCGGCCAGCACCGCGCCAACATCATCAACATCCGGTTCGACACCAGCGATACCGGCTTTCACACCAACCAGATCGACCTGGAAGTCCGCGACGCTGCGCATCTCGAAAAATTGATGGCTGCGCTGCGCGCTGCGGATGCAGTCAATGCCGTGACGCGGGTGTAGAGCGATCCCATGACTCTCATCCTTGGCCTCGAATCCTCGTGCGACGAGACCGCGGCGGCGTTGGTCACCAGCGACCGCCGCATCCTGGCGCACAAGCTCGCCGGACAGGAAGCCGCGCACCGACCCTATGGCGGCGTCGTGCCGGAGATCGCCGCGCGCGCGCATGTCGAGGCGCTCGAGCCGTTGATCGAAGCCGCGCTGGCGGAGGCCGGCGTGACGTTGTCGCAAGTCGACGCGGTCGCCGCGACGGCCGGACCGGGATTGATCGGTGGTGTGATGGTGGGGCTCGTCACCGGCAAGGCGCTGGCGCATGCGGCGGGCAAGCCGCTGGTCGCGGTCAACCATCTCGAAGGCCATGCGCTGAGCCCGCGGCTCGCCGATCCCGATCTCGATTTTCCCTATCTGTTGTTGCTCGTCTCGGGCGGGCATTGCCAATTGCTGCTGGTCGAAGGCGTCGGGCGCTATCGCCGCCTCGCCACCACGATCGACGACGCCGCGGGCGAGGCATTCGACAAGACTGCCAAGATCCTGGGCCTGGGCTTTCCCGGCGGCCCCGCGGTCGAGCGCGCCGCCGCCATCGGCCGCGACATCGTGCCCTTGCCGCGTCCGCTGCTCGGGTCGGCCGAGCCGCATTTCTCGTTCGCCGGGCTGAAAAGCGCGGTGCTGCGCGCGCACAACACCGGCCAGTGGCGAGTCGAGGACATCGCCGCGAGCTTCCAGCAGGCCGCGGTCGATTGCCTGGTCGACCGCACCCGCCGGCAGTTGGGCGATACCGATGCGACCGCATTGGTCGTCGCTGGCGGAGTCGCGGCGAACGGGGCGGTGCGCGCCGCGCTCGAAGCGCTGGCCGGCGATTATGCCCTGCCCTTCAGCGTGCCCCCGCAATGGCTGTGCACCGACAATGCCGCGATGATCGCCTGGGCCGGCGCCGAGCGTTTCGCGGCCGGCCTGACCGATCCGCTCGACATCGCCGCGCGCCCGCGCTGGCCGCTCGATCCCGATGCGGAAAAGGTGCGTGGGGCAGGAGTGAAAGCGTGAGGATAGGCGTGATCGGCGGCGGCGCCTGGGGTACCGCCTTGGCGCAAGTCGCGGCGGCCGACGGCCAGCCCGTCACCTTGTGGGCGCGCGAGCCCGAAGTGGTCGAATCGATCAACGCACGGCACGTCAACGAGCTGTTCCTGTCGAGCGTGCCGCTGTCCGAGCACATCGTCGCGACCGACGACCTCGACGCGCTTCGCGATGCCGACGCGCTACTGGTAGTGGCGCCGGCGCAGCATGTCCGCGCGGTGCTGGGCGGACAGGATTTCGGCGCCAAGCCGCTTGTGCTGTGCGCCAAGGGGATCGAGGCGGGCAGCAAGCTGCTGGTCGGGGAAGTGGCGCGCGCGGTGCAACCGGCGGCGCCGATCGCGGTGCTGTCGGGGCCGACCTTCGCGCATGAAGTCGCAGCCGGCCTGCCCACCGCAGTGACCCTGGCGTGCGAAGATGTCGCGCTGGGCGCGGCGCTGGCCGAGCGGCTCGCCTCGCCGACTTTCCGGCCTTATGCGTCGGACGACGTGATCGGGGCGGAGATCGGCGGCGCGGTCAAGAACGTGCTGGCGATCGGCTGCGGCGTGGTCGAGGGCGCGGGGTTGGGACAGAATGCCCGCGCCGCGCTGATCGCACGCGGCTTTGCCGAGATGACGCGGTTCGGTCTCGCGCGCGGCGCCCGGGCCGAGACGATGGCGGGCCTGTCGGGGCTCGGCGACCTGGTGCTGACGTGCTCGTCGACCAGCAGCCGCAATTTCTCGCTCGGCGTCGGGCTGGGCGAGAGGCGGTCGGCGCACGAGCTGCTCGCCGATCGCCGCACCGTCGCGGAAGGCGCCTTCACCGCGCCGGTATTGCGCGAGGCGGCGGCGGAAGCGGGCATCGATATGCCGGTGACCGACGCGGTGTGTGCGCTGCTCGACGGCGCCCCGGTCGGCGACGTGATCGGCGCGCTGCTCAGCCGGCCGCTGCGGGACGAGCGCGAATAGCCCACGCCGTCACCCCGGCCTTGTGCCGGGGTCCAAGGTGCCTCGATCCCGCGGCTCGAACCGCTTGCTCCACGCTCGCCCCCCGTTGGACCCCGGGACAAGCCCGGGGTGACGCTTGGGGTTATGGCTTCCGAAACTTGTAAATGAACTGGTCCGTATGCCCGCGGATCGACTTGTCGAACACCGGCTTGCTGTGATCGTCGCCTACGTTGGCCAGCAGCTTCGACTCGCCGTCGAACACGAACCCCGCCGCGGTCACCTGTTTCTTGACGATCGCCGGGTCGATCCGGTGCAGCGTGTCGGTGTCGCGCAGGCCCGATCCCGCCGCCGCGGCATGATCGATGATCAGATAGATGCCGCCGGGCTTGAGCGCGTCGAACACCGCCTTGTTGAGGACGGCAGGATCAATCGATCCCATGAACTTGTCGGGATAATCGTGGTAATTCTGCGAGGTGAAGACCAGGTCGACCTTTTCGGGAGCGGTCAGGCTCGTCGCCGGCTGGGTGCTCGCCGACACATTGGCGAAGGCGGGCGTGCTGGCCGCGGCGGCATAGCGTTTGACGTCGCTGCCGGATTCCATCGCATAGGGTTTGGGCCAGATGCCGTAGACATGCCCCGACGGCCCGACGATTCGGGCAAAGGTGCGCGTCCAATATCCGCCGCCGGGGATCAGATCGATCACCTTGTCGCCGGATTTCACCCCGGCAAAGGCAGCGATTTCCGGCCCGTGACGCCGCGCATCCAGCGCGACGTCGCGTGCCAGCCGCGTGTCAGCGGTGGCTGTATTGCCGGTGTCCCATTTCTGCGTGCAACCGCCGAGCGCCGCGGCGCCCAACAGCACCGCCAACCCGGCCCGGATCACTTGAGCGGCTTCCGGAATTTGTAGACGAACTGGTCGGTCACGCCGCGGATTTTGGGGTCGAACACCTTGAGCGTGTGATCGTCCTTGGGATCGGCCAGCGCCTTCGATTCCCCGGCAAAGGTGAAGCCGGCCGCCAATACTTCCTTCTTGACGATCGCGGGATCGATCCGGTGCAGCGTTTCGGTGTCGCTCAACCCGCTGCCCGCCGGGGCGACATGGTCGATCACGACATAGGTGCCACCGGGCTTAAGCACCTTGAACACCGCGGCGTTGAACGCATTGAGCGCCGCCTCGCCGCGTCCACCATTGGGCAGATCGTGATAATTCTGCACCGTCCACACCAGGTCGACCGGCTTGTCGAGCGTGATCAATCCCGGATCAACGGCGGCGGTGACGTTGCCCAGCTTGCGGCCGTTGAGCGCCTCGACCGTCGCCTTGGCGCGTTCGCCGGACGCGCTCGGCCACAAGGCATAGACATGGCCGCTCGACCCCGCCACGCCGGTAAAGATGCGCGTCCAATACCCCTGCCCGGGAAGGAAATCGACCACTTGCCAGCCGGGCTTCACGCCCGAAAAAGCGACGACATCCGCCGCATGGCGGCGCGCATCGTCGCCCGCCTGGTCGGCACGCGCCGGATCGGCCAATGCCTTGGCGATGGCGGGCGCCACGTCCGACTTCGCCACCACACCGACCGGAACAGCGATCGCGGCTGCCGCCGCCAACATCACCCCAAAGCGCATCGACCCTCTCCTTCAACGATTATCGTTACGCCAATGATCTAGACCTGTCCGGCGACGGTTCAATGACCGTCGCACATCACACGTCCAGATTGGCGACGCTCAGCGCATTCTCCTGGATGAATTCGCGGCGCGGCTCGACCACGTCGCCCATCAATCGGGTGAAGATCTCATCGGCGACATCGGCCTGGTCGATCGCGACGCGCAGCATCGACCGGTTGGTCGGGTCGAGCGTGGTTTCCCACAATTGCTCTGGGTTCATCTCGCCCAGCCCCTTATAGCGCTGGATCGACAGGCCCTTGCGCCCCGCCGCCAGGATCGCCTCGAGCAATTGCGACGGCCGCGCGATCAGCGACTCGCCCTTGCCCACAACGACCGGAAGATCCTCATCCTCGTCGACCCCGGCAGCGGCTTCCTCGGCAGCGGTCGCCGCGGCCGCAGCCTTGCTCGGCACCAGCTTGACCGCGCTGCCGTAGCTGTCGACCTGCTCGGCCGCCAGGCCATGCAGCTTGCGCGCTTCGGCCGAGACCAGGAACGCCGCCTCGATCACGTGATGGTCGGTGACCCCGCGCCACAGCCGCTGGAAGTGGAGCGAGCCTTCCTCGGTCAGCTGCGCCGTCCAGGTCGCTTCGGGGTCGCCGCCGTCGAGCTTGACCGTGGTCGCCTGCAGCCGCGTCGCGCGCTGGGCCGGGCTGGCTTCGGGATCGAACACGCCGTCCATAGCGAGCGCCTCGATGATGCTCGCGTCGTAGCGCCGCGGCACGAACCGCATCAGCGAGCGCATGCGCCGCGCATGATCGACCAGCGAGCGCAGCGCGTCGCCGCTGCCGACGCCGTCGAGCGAACTCGACGCGACACCGGCCGCGACCAGATATTCCTCCAGCGCGGCCTCGTCCTTCAGATAGACTTCGGACCGCCCGCGTGTCGCCTTGTACAGCGGCGGCTGCGCGATGAAGAGGTGCCCGGCCTCGATGATCTCGGGCATCTGGCGATAGAAGAAGGTCAGCAGCAAGGTGCGGATATGCGCGCCGTCGACATCGGCGTCGGTCATGATCACGACCTTGTGGTAGCGCAGTTTCTCGAGGTTGAAGTCGTCGCGGCCGATGCCGGTGCCCATCGCCTGGATCAACGTCCCGATCTCACGCGACGACAGCATGCGATCGAACCGTGCGCGCTCGACGTTGAGGATCTTGCCGCGCAACGGCAGGATCGCCTGGAAATGGCGGTCGCGGCCCTGCTTGGCCGAACCGCCGGCCGAATCGCCCTCGACCAGGAACAGTTCGGACTTGGCCGGGTCCTTTTCCTGGCAGTCGGCGAGCTTGCCCGGCAGGCTGGACACGCCCAGCACCGACTTGCGGCTGGCTTCGCGTGCCTTGCGTGCCGCTTCGCGCGCGGCGGCGGCGTCGATCACCTTCTGGATGATCTGCCGCGCATTGGCCGGATTTTCCTCCAGCCACTCGGCCATCTTGTCGGCGAGCAGGCTTTCCAGCGGCTGACGCACTTCGGACGAGACGAGCTTGTCCTTGGTTTGCGAGCTGAACTTGGGATCGGGCAATTTGACCGAGACGATCGCGGTCAGCCCTTCACGCATGTCGTCGCCCTGGAGAGTGACCTTCTCCTTCTTCATCAACCCCGATTTCTCGGCGTAATTGTTGAGCGTCCGGGTCAGCGCCGAGCGGAACGCGGCAAGATGGGTGCCGCCGTCACGCTGCGGGATGTTGTTGGTGAAGCACAGGACGTTCTCGTAATAGGAATCATTCCATTCGAGCGCGACGTCGATGCCGATATCGTCGCGATTGCCGGAGATCGCGATCGGCTCGGGAAACAGCGGCGCCTTGGTGCGATCGAGATATTTCACGAACGCCGCGATGCCGCCTTCGTAATAGAGTTCGATCGTCTTGACGTCCTCGTGCCGCGCGTCGGTCAGGAACAGCCGCACGCCGGAATTGAGGAAGGCCAGCTCGCGATAGCGGTGCTCGAGCTTTTCGAAGTCGAATTCGGTGATCTTGAAGGTCGAGGGAGACGGCAGGAACGTGACGCGCGTGCCCTTCTGGCCCTCCTTCGCCTTGCCGACGACCTTGAGCGGCGCGACCGCGTCGCCATGAGCGAAGCGCATGTAATGCTCTTCGCCGTCACGCCAGATCGTCAGGTCGAGCCATTCGCTGAGCGCGTTGACCACCGACACGCCGACGCCGTGCAGGCCGCCGGAAACCTTGTATGCATTGTCGTCCGACGTGTTCTCGAACTTACCGCCGGCATGGAGCTGGGTCATGATCACCTCGGCCGCCGACACGCCTTCCTCGGCATGGATGCCGGTCGGGATGCCGCGGCCGTTATCGGTGACGCTGACCGATCCGTCCGGGTTCAGGGAGATATCGATACGGTCGCAATGACCGGCCAACGCCTCATCGATCGCGTTGTCGGAAACCTCGAACACCATGTGGTGGAGACCCGAACCGTCATCGGTATCGCCGATATACATGCCGGGACGTTTGCGGACGGCGTCGAGCCCTTTGAGGACCTTGATCGAATCGGCGCCGTAATCTGAATTCTGAGGGGGTGTTGCCATAGCGAGCATATAGGGATTCGCCCCCGAAAACGGAAGCAAAATGGCGAGTCGCGCGGGACCGTCCGCGGCGCTGGCGAACGGCGCTCGAAACCGGCCGATCGGGCGACCGCGCACGGGCCGATGCCATGCCCCGGCGGACCCCGCGCAGGGGTTGCGTCAACGGGGGCGGCCGACCGGAAGCGACGTGGTGGGCCCTCCGCCGACCGCGCCGATGCTGATGTCGGGCGGCAGGGTGGAGGCGCAAACCGCGGCGGCCATCGTGGCGCCGACGCTGCCGTCACGGATTGGGCGAAAGGAGCCGGCGGCCGGCTGAATGGCGACCTTTTCCGCGCTCGGTTCGGGGAGCCGCGCGGAAAAGACGGTGCGGCGCAGGCAATCGACGCTGACCAGGCTCGCCCATTCCGGCCCGGTCCTGGGCGTGAAGCGCAGCATCCCGCTGATCACGTCGCCGTCCCGGTGGAGCGACTTGGGCAGAATGCCGACCTTGGTACCGTCGCTCTGCGCGGTCAGCGGACGCCAGTCGTCGGCCAGGGCAATGGCCGGCGTCGTGAGAATCAGACCGGCCAGGATCATTATCACCCGCATCGCTATCTCCCGTTGCGAACCGTCGAGGACGATACATTGCCACTTTCGCACATCCGGCCAAGCATTCGGTCCGACTTGGTGCAAAAATCGTCAATGCTTGCCAGGCCGCGATGCCGGGCTAGGCTGCCGACATCGAAAAAGGGAGAGAGAACAATGAAGTGGATCGCGATCATGGCGGCTTTGGCGTTGGCGAGCCCGGCACTCGCGAATGCGCCGGCCGCGCAGCCGATGCCGAGCTATCCGGGCGTTCCCGCCGATCTTGCCAAGGCGGCGGCGGATTTCGACCTCGCCCAGGTCAAGAGCGACGCCGAGGCGCTCAAGCGTCTGCTCGCCGACGACTATCTACTGGTCAACAGCCAGGACAAGCGTGAGGACAAGGCGCAGTTCATCGCCGATTACACCGCCAAGGGCTTCACCATGGAGCCGTTCGAGATCGACGATCAGGTGATCAAGGTATGGAGTGACGGCGCAGTGCTGGGCGGCGCGGTGACGATGAAGGGCATGTCGGAGGGCAAACCCTATTCGGTGCGCATCCGCTTCTCGGACATCTGGGCGAAGCGCGGCGGCAAATGGCAAGTGATCTACACGCATGCCAATCGGGTGGCAGCGGGGAGTTAGGACGGTTTCCCCTCCCTGCAAGGGAGGGGATTAAGGGGTGGGTAAGCGCCGGGCGAGGCTCGATGCCTCGTCCGGCGCTGTTTTGCCAGATGACTGACGAGTCTTGATAGGAGCGCAGACGCGCGCACCCACCCCCGGCCCCTCCCCGGAAGGGAGGGGCCGGGGGTGGGTCATCAGAATTCGCTGGCGCGTCGGCCCAACAAGGTCACTTCGACGCGGCGGTTGAGCCGCATCCCCGCCGCGGTGGCGTTGGTCGCGATCGGATCGCGTTCGCCATGGCCGGCGACCGAGAAGCGCGCGCGAGTTACGCCCATCGCGTCGAACGCGCTGCGCACGCTCGCGGCGCGGCGCTCGGACAAGTCCTGGTTGTGTGCGTCGCTGCCGCGCGAATCGGTATAGCCGTCGATCGCCACGCGGATGCCGGGATTGGCGCGCAGATAGCTCGCCAGCGGACGCAATTTGTCGATCGCGCCGGGGCGCAGCACGTCGCTGTCGGTCGCGAACAGCACGTCCTCGTCCAACCGCATCGTCGCGCCGCGCGCGGTCTGGCGGAAGCCATAGCCGCGCATCGCGCCGCGATCCCATCCGCCGCGGCCGCCGCGCTCCTCCACGACATAGCCGCTGTCGCGGGCATCCCAGTCGAACCCGCGCAGCCGCGGTCCGGCAATCTCGGCAAAGGCGCGGTTGGCCTGGCGTGCCTCGAAGATCGTCAGGAAGCGATCATGGTTGCGGTCGAAATTGCGCATGACGAAGGCGCGCCCGCGCCGCGTCTCGCGCAATTCGGGATAGAGGATGCGGACACCCGGGCCGACCATGCGGAAATCGGCCATGCCGGGGCGACCGCCCGACCAATCCCAGCGATCCTGCGCGACTGCCGGACTGGCGATGGCGATCAGCGCGGTGGCGGCGGCAAACATCATCTTCATGGCTATTCTCCCTATGATGGTCGAAGCGTCCTAGCGGCGCGGGACTGAACCCGGCCTTAGACGAGCCGACAGGGAGCGTTCAGGCGGCGGAGACGGTTCCGCCGGCGACGGTAAACCACGACGCAGCGCCGATATCGTCGAACGGCGCGCGTTCGGTGCCAGTGATCCACACCTGGCTGCCAGTTGCCGCCAGCCGATCGAACAAGGCCGCACGGCGCACCGGATCGAGATGCGCCGCGACCTCGTCGAGCAGCAGGATCGGGGCGCGGCCGACACGGTCGGCGACGAGTTCGGCATGCGCGAGGACGAGCCCGAGCAGCAGCGCCTTCTGCTCGCCAGTCGAACAGAGCGACGCGGGCTGGTTCTTCTCGAGATGGGTGACCGCGAGGTCGCTGCGGTGCGGCCCGACCAGCGTGCGGCCGGCCGCGGCATCGCGGCGGCGTCCCTGCGCCAGATCGGCTGCCAGCGTATCCGCGCCGCTCCAACCTTCCAGCGCGAGGCCGGCGCGCGCGAACGGTCCTTCGGGCTGACTGGCCAATCGTTCAGCCAGCGCCGCCACGGTTTCGCGTCGCCCGGCATCGATCGCCGCGCCATGCTCCGCCATCTGCGCCTCGAGCGCGGTCAGCCATTGCGGGTCGGGATGGTCATCCGTCAGCACGCGATTGCGTGCGCGCATCGCCGCTTCATAGCGATTGGCATGCTGGGCATGGTCGGGCCGCAGCGCCAGGGTCAGCCGGTCGAGGAACCGCCGCCGCTCGCCCGCGGGCTCGACGAACAGCCGGTCCATCGCCGGGGTAAGCCAGAGCACGGTCAGCCATTCCGCCAGGGCCGTCGCCGCGGTCGTCGCGCCGTTGATGCGAACAATGCGGCGTTCGGGGGCGGAGGGCAGCGTACCGGTGCCGATATCCACCTCCCCTCCCACTTGTGAGCTCCGGGTGAATGGCGCCCCGCGCCATTCAGACTGTGCCGGGGGCACAGTCGACCCGGAGCTGGGACGGGGGAGGGCTTGTCGTGACTCCGCAACCTTAGACGCCGGAACGATATCCGACAGGCCCTCCCCTAGCCCCTCCCACAAGTGGGAGGGGGACAAGGTCGCCGCAACGCTAAACCCGCCCTTACCCCCCTGCCGCGCCATGTCGCTCAGCGCCGCTCTTCGCAGCCCGCGCCCGGGGGCAAGCAGCGACACTGCCTCGAGTACATTGGTCTTGCCCGCGCCGTTCTCGCCGGTCAGCACGACGAAGCCGCGCCCCGGATGGAGCACGGCTTCGGCATGATTCCTGAAATCGGTGAGGATCAGGCGCGACAGCATCGCGCCGGTCCTAGCGGAGTTTGCGTCCGCGCGTCAGCCCGGGACTCAGGCCGCGAGCTTCGCCGGTTCGGCGGTGCCAGGCTGCTGGTTCTTCGCACTCAAATACGACGCCATCTCGGCGCCCAGCTCGCGCTGCGCCCTCAGATAGGCGACCGGTTCGCCGAGTCCGAGCCGCTTGCGCGCCGCGTCGAGCGGTTCGTGCAGCAGCTGCAGATAATCCTCGCCGGAAATCCACTTCGCTTTCTTGCCGCGCTTATAGCCTTCCCACACTGCCTTCGCGAACAGCGAATTACCGGTGACCTTGAGACTCTTGAGCGCCGCGGCGCCGCCGATGAACGCCCAGCCCAGGCCGCCGACCTGGGCATAGCTGAACGCGACCAACGCCGCTTCGCCCAGGCTTTCGTCGGCCTTGTAGCCGGTCAGCACGTGCCAGATGTCGTGCGTGTCGCGCACCCGCCGCCCGAACCAGGCATAAGGATGCGGCATGTCTTCCTCGCGATTGACCTTGCTGACCTCCGCCAAGCCGTCAGCCGAATAGCCGGTCGATTCGAGGAAATGATTGTAGGCCGCGCCCACCGTGCCCGGCGCGAACTGCTTGGCGAAACCCGGCTGCGACAACAATTGCGCGAGCTCGATCCGCTCATAGGCCATCCGCCCACCTTCTTCGGTGGCGATGAAGCGCGCATAGTTCATCGGCGCATTGCCGACGTTCAAGGCGCGCATGATCACGAACACCTGCGTCGTGTCGTCGCCATTCGCGAGCAATTTGCGAATCGCGCGGAACGCGGTCTTCCAGTCGCGCTTGCCGGTGGTGCCGGGAAAGGGGGGGAGCTTTGCGGCCATCGGATGATTCCTTATTGACACCTATGTCAGTAAGCAAACTTGCGCGCCGAGTCAAGCGGGCGCGGGTCCCGTTGTGCGTCGCGTCGATGACGATATCGTTGACGCCCCCCAAAAACCCTCTCCCGCTTGCGGGAGAGGAGCGAGACTTATGAGCGAAGCGAATTAGTCGCAGCGGCGAGGGTCTTCTTTCTGCCCAGCCGCAGAAGAAGAAGGAGAAGATCCTCACCCTCCCACCGCTTCGCGGCGGGCCCATCCCTCTCCCGCGCGGGAGAGGGGGTATGAGGACGTGCTTCTACCCTAGCCGGCGACTCACACCCGCATCGGCATCAGCACGTACAGCGCCGGCGACTTGTCGTTCTCGCGGATCAGGGTCGGCGCGCTGGCATCGGCCAGGTGCACTTCGACCATATCCCCTTCGATCTGGCCGAGGATGTCGAGCAGGTAGCGGCTGTTGAAGCCGATATCGAAGCCCTGCGCGGCATATTCGCCAGGGACTTCCTCGGCGGCGGTGCCGTTTTCCGGGCTGGTCACCGACAGCGTGATCTTGTCGCGATCGAGCGACATCTTCACGGCGCGCGTCTTCTCCGTGGCGATGGTCGACACGCGGTCGACGCCTTCCTCGAAGCTGCGGGGGTCGATCTTGAGGATCTTGTCGTTGCCGGTCGGGATGACGCGCGAATAATCGGGGAAGGTGCCGTCGATCAGCTTCGAGGTCAGCAAGGCCTGGCCCATGTCGAAGCGGATCTTGGACGAGGACAGCGACACGCCGACCGAGCCGTCGATCTCGTCGAGCAGCTTGCGCAGCTCCGCCACGCATTTGCGCGGGATGATGATGTCGGGCATGCCCTCGGCGCCGTCGGGGCGCGGCAGGGTGACGCGGGCGAGGCGGTGGCCGTCGGTCGCCGCCGCCTTGAGCACCGGCTGGCCGTCATCGGCGACGTGCCAGAAGATGCCGTTGAGATAATAGCGCGTCTCTTCGGTCGAGATCGCGAAGCGCGTCTTGTCGATGATCTGCTTGAGCGTTTCCGCAGGCAGCTCGAACTGCACCGGCAATTCGCCCTCGGCGATCACCGGGAAATCGTCGCGCGGCAGGGTGCCGAGCTGGAACCGCGCGCGACCCGCGACGATCGTCATCTTGCCTTCGGCCGCCGCCAGCTGGACCTGGCTGCCTTCGGGAAGCTTGCGCGCGATGTCGAACAAAGTGTGCGCCGACACCGTGGTCGCGCCCGGCGTATCGACCGCCGCCGGCACGCTTTCGTTGATCTGCAGGTCGAGATCGGTCGCCATCAGCTTGAGCGATCCCTCGGCCGTCGCCTCGATCAGCACGTTCGACAGAATCGGGATCGTGTTGCGGCGCTCGACCACCGACTGCACATGGCTCAGCCCCTTGAGGAGCGTTGCGCGTTCGATCGTCGCCTTCATGTCCTAACCCCCGGGCCGGTGCCCTGATTTTCCGACCCGCCAGACAAGAGAGAATCCGGGGGCAATTCGCCTACTTTCTTCCTTAACGTGAAAAAGGGCCGGAGCAAGCGCCCCGACCCTCCTTTCACACCCTGTTTCCCCCTGTTGTTGTGGATGACTCGATTTAGAACCGGACACCCACCCCGGCGACGACCTGATGCCGGTCGGTATCGACCGAGAAATTGTTGGTGTTGGCGCCGTTGGGATATTCCAACCGGGCCTGGCCGTAGTTGGAATAGCGATATTCGACCTTGGCATAGGCCTTGCCGCCGAGCGACTGCTCGACACCGGCGCCAGCGCGCCAGCCGTCCAGGTTGAAATGCTGGCCGGTTTCGGTCGTACCGTTCGAGGCGACGAGGTCGAGCCGCTGATTGGTGTAACCACCCTTGGCATAGATCATCGTGCGCGGCGCGACGACATAGCCGATGCGTGCGCCGGCATAGAGATCGCGGCCGGCCTTGACGCGGCCATAGCCCAGCGCACCGGCGGCCGACGGATTGTTGGTCACCTTGCTGGTCGATCCGGTCACTTCACCTTCGGCGCCGAACACCCAATTGCCGCTGCGTGCGTCATATCCGACGTCGCCGCCATAGGTCAGGCCGTCGGCCGAGTTGCTGCTGTCGATCGACGAATTGGGCACCTGGCCCGGCTGCATCCGGTCATAGCCCAGGATGACGCCGGCGCGCGGACCGCTGAACGTCGTGTCGCTATCCGGGTTAGGGGGGCCATCCTGCGCGAAGGCGGGGGCGGCGACGGCCAGCGCTGCGAGACTGGCGGTGGCAAGGATCAGCTTACGCATAAATAACTCCATTCACTCAATTCCCGCGGAGCACCGGGGGGTCGGTGGCGCGGGAAGGGGCAAATAGGTGGGGAGCCAAGAGGTTGCATGAACCTCAGATAAACAAGGAATTTCGTTGCTTTCGCGCCACAGGGGGTTGAAAGCGCGGGGGATGATTACAAGGCGGGGACGCGACTTCATCGCGCGGCACGGCGAGACGGTATTCAACGCGGCCGGGCGGTTGCAGGGCGACCATCCGCACACCCCGCTGACTCGCGCGGGATTCCGCCAGGCCGACGAAATGGGCGAGGCCCTCCACCACTTTTTGGGCGACAAGCCCGCGCTGTCATTATGGGCATCGCCGACCGGCCGTGCGCTGCAGACCCTGGCGGTGATGGCTGAGCATGTCGGGCTCGACTGGCACCGGGCGAACACCGACCCACGCCTGACCGAGATCGGCATGGGCAGCTGGGGCGGGCGTTATTATCGCGACGTCATCGCCGAGGTGGGCGATGTGATCGATCGTCCGAGCGGGCTGCTGATCAGCGCGCCGGACGGCGAGCTCTATCCGCAGATCGCCGAGCGCGTCTCGGCCTGGCTGGCGGAGACCAACGACGATCCGGGCGATCGATTGGTCATCATGCACGGCATTTCGAGCCGGGTGATGCGCGGCGTGATGACCGGGCAACCCGCGGTCGATCGCTTCGGCGCGCCCGCGGCCGGCCATTTGCCGCAAGGGTCGCTGGTGATGATCGAAAACGGGGTCGAGACGATCGTCCATCTCGGCGGCGGTGGGGAGACGGTGTGAAGCGGCTGGCGGTCGCGGCGCTGGTCATTGGAGCGGCGATCGCCGCCCCGGCGATGGCGCGCGACACGATTGGGGTGTGGAACCGTTGGGGCGCATTCAGCGATCCCAGCCCGCGGCGCTGCTTCGCGATCGCGCAGCCGGTCGATCCCGATCATCGCGCCGGCTTCGCTAGCATCGCCAATTGGCCTGGGCAGAATATCCGCAGCCAGCTCCATATCCGCCTCAGCCGCGGCCGGGCCGGCAATGCGCGCGTGACGCTGTCGATCGGCGAGCGCCGGTTCGAGCTGATGGCCGGCACAGACGACGCCTGGGCCCCCGATCCGCGCACCGACGCCGCGATCGTCGCGGCAATGCGCAGCGGGCGATCGATGAGCGTCGAGGGATTGGGGCGGGACGGGTCGGCGTTTGCCGATGTCTATGCGCTTGCCGGGGCGGCTACGGCAATCGACGCGGCAGCGTTGGCGTGTCGCGGATAGGGAACGGCCGCAGAATACTCCAACCGTCATGCCGGGCTTGTCCCGGCATCCACCGCGCAGGTTAGCGAGAAGCAAGAGCCTCTAATACCGGGTGTGCTGCTCAGTGGACCCCGGCACAAGGCCGGGGTGACGTGGAATGGTACCACCTTGTCAGCCACTTGGATGTCCGGAGCCGAGATAACCCTGCAACCCCGCGACCAGCGCGTCGAACACCGCGCGGACCGGCGCCGAGGTTCGCAGATCCTCGTGCATCACCACCCAGGTGTCGAGCGCATAGCTGATCGTGTCGGGCAGGAGGCGAACCAACGCGGGGTCGCGGCGCGCCAGTGGCACCTGACAGAATCCGACACCCACACCCGCCCGCAGCGCGGCGAGCTGGGCGAGGTCATTGTCCGATCGGAACGCGAAATCCTCCATCCGGATCGGGATGCCGGCCGCTCGCATCGCGCGGACCACCGCGTTTTCATTCTCGACCCCGATCACCCCGAACGCGGCGACGTCCTCGAACGAAGTGGGTAGCAGCCTGCCGTCGAGAGCATCGGCACGGACATAGAGTCCGAGCTCGATGTCGCCGATCCGCCGCGCGACCAGCGCGCCCTGTTCTGGCCGCACCATCCGGACCGCGACATCGGCTTCGCGCCGCAACAGGTCCTCGTTGCGGTTGCTGGGCGACAGCGCGACGACCAGCCGCGGATGCCGCCGCCGCAACGCCGCCAGGATCGGCGGCAGTATTTCGACCGAGATCACGTCGCTCGCCGATACGCGCACTAGACCTGCGATCTCGCTTCCCTGCGTCGCCCCGCGCGCGAAGGCGGCGGCGGCGATCTCCATCGCCTCGGCATGCGTCTTCAGGCCCAACGCGGCCTCGGTCGGGATCAACCCGTCGGGCGCCCGCGTGAACAGAGCGACGCCGACCGCCTGCTCGAGATCGGCGATCCGCCGCCGCACCGTCGGTTGGGCGAGCGCGAGCCGCCGCGCGCCGCCCGACAGGCTGCCCTCGCGCAGCACGGCCAAAAAGGCGCGATGGCGCTCCCAATCCTCGCTCATCGCGGCCCGACCCAGGGGGCACAGAGGGTGCCGGCCACAGAGAAAGGAATAGGGCCGGGCGAGGATATCATCCCCGCCCGACCCGCAGCCGGAAAGCAGCACCCTCGGCTGCAATCCCGGTTTCGCCCATTCCGGACCGAGTGCCTAGCTAGGGATTTCCTGCTCAGTAATCTTATGGTCTCGATAACCACCTCGCGACCTCCAATGGCGGGCTGTCAAATTTATATAGCCTGATCGTCACATAGCGACAATTTTATACAACCTCGATCGCACCGATAATCGCGTCGTCAAAGCAGGAGACGAACGATGACGAAGACGGTGTTGGTGCTTGGGGCGAGCGGTGGGGTGGGCGGAGAAACGGCGCGCGCGCTGGTCGCTCACGGCTGGAACGTGCGCGGGCTGAGCCGCTCGCCGCGCGACGGCGATGCGATCGACTGGCGGATCGGCGATGCGATGGATCGTTACGCGATACTTGCGGCGGCGGAGGGCTGCGACGCGATCGTCCATGCCGTCAACCCGCCGGGTTATCGCGATTGGAAGAAACTGGTGATGCCGATGCTTGAGAATAGCATCGCCGCGGCGCGGGCCAACGACGCCCGGCTCGCGCTGCCCGGCACGATCTACAATTACGATCCGCGCACCTCGCCGGTGATCGCGCCCGACAGCCCGCAGCATCCGAACACAAGGAAAGGCGCGATTCGCGTCGCGATGGAGAGCGCGATCGAGCGATCTGGGGCCAAAGCAGTGATCCTGCGCGCCGGCGATTATTTCGGACCGCGGCCGGGCAACAGCTGGCTCAGCCAAGGACTCGTCACGCCCGGCAAACGGGTCGGCCGGGTGATGGTGCCGGGCAAAGCCGGCGTCGGCCACGCCTGGGCCTATCTGCCCGATGTCGGCGAAACCTTCGCGCGGTTGCTCGACAAGAGCGACGATCTGCCGCGGTTCGCGCGCTATCACTTCGCGGGCGTCTGGGACGATAACGGCACGCGCATTACCGGCGCGATCGCGCAAGCGGTCGGGCGGCCGCTCAAGACCTGGCGGATGCCCTGGGCGCTGCTGCCGCTGATCGGATTGTTCAACCCGACGATGAAGGAAATGATCGAGATGCGCCCTTTATGGGAACATCCGGTCCGGCTCGACAATGAAGATCTGGTCGCCGCGATCGGACCCGAACCGCATACGCCGCTCGATGTCGCGATGGCAACCAGCCTGAAGGCACTCGGCTGCGACTGACTTGCCGGCGCGCGTGTGGTGTGTCAGCCTGATCGGACACTTGGGGAGGACCAAGATGAGCCTGATAGCCCTGTTGCTCGCCGCCGCCGCGCCGCAATCGGCACCACCGCCCGCGCCGGCAACGACGCCTCCTAAGCCACCCAAGGTCGACTGCGCCGATGCCGACCACCGCGCGTTCGATTTCTGGATCGGCGACTGGGACGTCTTTGCCACCGGATCGACCACGCGCGTCGCGCACAGCAAGATCGAGAAGATCGTCGGTTGCGCGATCAGCGAGACGTTCGACCAGTTCACCGGGCCGGGCGGCAAACCGATCGACTATCACGGCCGTTCGATCAGCGCCTATGTTCCGGCCGATAGGGGCTGGCGGCAATATTATGTCGATAGTGGCGGCACCGCTGCGACCCTGACCGGCAATGTCTCGAGCGGCGACATGATCTTCCTGTCGACCAACGGCCCGGTGACCAACCGCATGACGCTTGGCCCCGATCCCGACGGCTCGGTCCATCAGCGCGGCGCTTTCTCGACCGATGGCGGCAAGACGTGGAGCCCGGCCTACGACTTCACCTATCGACGCCGCGCAGGACCCTAGAAAGCACCGAAATTCAGGTGTGGTGTAGCAGCCGGGATCAATCCTCCCCGTTTACGGGGAGGGGGACCGCGCGGCGTTGGCCGCGTGGTGGAGGGGGCGCTCCGCACCTACATCGCTCAAGGCCCGCCTCCTCACCAAGCCGCTGCGCGCCTTGGCCCCCCTCTCCGTGAACGGGGAGGATTGGTCAGCAGTGGCACGCCCAGTTGCCCAGCTAGCAAATCGCGCCCTTTTCCCCTATGTGCGGCGCCATGCAGACAGAGTCGGCCGCCCTCATGCCCATTCCGGGGCACATCGATCCCGTGCCCGTGCCTCGCCAGACGGTGGCGCGCGAGGATGGGCGTGTCGACCTGGTCGGCCTGTCCAAGGCCGAGTTGCGCGAGGCGTTGCTCGCCGCCGGGATGGACGCCAAGCAGGCGAAATTGCGCGCCAAGCAGATCTGGCACTGGATCTACAATCGCGGCGCGACCGAGTTCACCGCGATGACCGACATCGCCAAGGCGCAGCATCCCTGGCTGGTCGAGCGCTTCGTCGTCGGCCGGCCCGAGGTGATCGAGGCGCAGGTCTCGACCGACGGCACGCGCAAATGGCTGCTGCGCGGGCCCGACGGCCAGGATTACGAGATGGTGTTCATTCCCGACGCCGATCGCGGGACGCTCTGCGTGTCGAGCCAGGTCGGCTGCACGCTCAATTGCCGCTTCTGCCACACCGGCACGATGCGCCTGGTGCGCAACCTGACGACGCAGGAAATCGTCGGTCAGGTCATGCTGGCGCGCGACGCGCTCGGCGAATGGCCGTCGCAGCCCGAGGGCCGCATGCTCACCAACATCGTGATGATGGGCATGGGCGAGCCGCTCTATAATTTCGACAATGTCCGCGACGCGCTTCGCGTCGTGATGGACGGCGATGGCCTTGCTTTGTCGAAGCGCCGCATCACGCTGTCAACCTCGGGCGTGGTGCCGATGATGGCGCGCGCGGGGGAGGAGATCGGGGTCAATCTCGCGGTGTCGCTTCACGCCGTGACCAAGGAGATCCGCGACGAGATCGTCCCGATCAACCGCAAATACGGGATCGAGGAACTGCTCCAGGCGTGCGCCGATTATCCCGGCGCCAACAATGCCCGGCGCATCACGTTCGAATATGTGATGCTGAAGGACAAGAACGACCGCGACGAGGACGCGCACGAGCTCGTCCGGCTGATCCGCAAGTATAAATTGCCGGCCAAGGTCAATCTGATCCCGTTCAACCCCTGGCCCGGCGCGCCGTACGACACGTCGACACCCGAGCGCGTGCGGCGGTTCAGCGACATCATCTTCGAAGCCGGCATTTCGGCCCCGGTCCGCACCCCCCGTGGCCGCGACATCGACGCCGCCTGCGGCCAGCTCAAGACCGCGGCGGAGAAGAAGAGCCGGGCGGAACTCGATCGCTTGGCCGAGGAAAAGCTCGCCGCCTTGGGCTGAGCGTCTGTTTGGAAATGCGCCGCGGGCGCATTTCGCGGCACCGGCTTAAAACTCGCTCTACCGCGAGTTTTCAAAAGGTCTTTGACCCTCGGGGAAGAACGTCAGGCGAGCACCGTATCCGCGACGAACGGGTTGGACTTGCGCTCCTGACCAAAGGTGCTCGGGTCGCCATGGCCGGGCAGGAAGAATGTGTCGTCGCCCATCGGCCACAGCCGCGTGACGATCGAGTCGATCAGGTCCTGGTGATTGCCGCGCGGGAAGTCGGTGCGGCCGATCGATCCGCGGAACAGGACGTCGCCGACGATCGCCAATTTCGATTCCGGGTGGTGGAACACGACATGGCCAGGCGTATGCCCCGGCGTGTGGTGGACGGCGAATTCGACCTCTCCGACCGCGACAATATCGCCCTGATCGAGCCAGCGCGCCGGCACGAACGACCGGCCGGGGACCCCGAAGCGCAACCCGTCCTCGTCGAGCTTTTCGAGCAGGAACAGATCGTCGGGATGCGGCCCCTCGATCGCCACGCCGAGATCATCGGCCAGTTGGGCCGCGCCGCCGCAATGATCGAAATGGCCGTGCGTGACCAAAATCTTCTCGATCGCGACGCCGTGCTTTTCCATCTGCGACTTGAGCAGCGGCAGGTCCCCGCCGGGATCGACGAACGCGCCGCGCATTGTCTTCGTGCACCATAATAAGGTGCAATTCTGCTGGAGCGGAGTGACGGGGATGATCGCCGCGCGAAGCGGCTGCGCGGTGCTAGCCATGGCGAAAACCTAGGGTCTGTCGTCGCGACCGGCAATGCCTTGCGCGCGGTGCTTACCTGCACGTCTGACGCCATGCCGGTAGAAACCGGGGGTTGCCGAAGCGTCGGGCGCGGTTGCATGAGCAATGGCAGTGATCGACCGCGACCGCCCTTTCGTCCTGCTCGACGACGCCCGCACGACCGGCGCCGCCCCCGCGCGGCTCTATCGGACGCCGGTCGAGATCGTCGAGGCGCGCGACGCCGCGGCAGTCCTGCCCGCGCTCGAGCGGCTGCGGGCGGCACGGAATCGCGGGCTCCACGCCGCGGGGTTCCTGGCCTATGAAGCGACGAGCGCGTTCGAGCCGGCGGTCGGCCAATTGCCGCAAGCCGGGACGCCATTATTGTGGTTCGGGCTGTTCGAGCGGTTCGATGAGATCGCCGCCGGTGACGTCGTCTCCTATCTCCCCGACCCCGCGGCCGCCTGGCTCGGCGCGCCGGTGCCGGATATCGATCGCGATGCCTATGCGGAGCGGTTCGATCAAGTGCATGCGCTGATCGAAGCCGGCGACCTCTATCAGGCCAATCTCAGCTTTCGCGCGCGCGTGCCCATCATCGGCGATCCGCTCGCCGCTTATGCCCGGCTGAGGCGCAGTGCGCGCGCCGGTTACGGTGCGGTGGTGTGGACCGGCCACGATTGGCTGCTGTCGCTGTCGCCCGAATTGTTCTTCGCGCTGGAGGGCGGCCGGCTGACGACGCGGCCGATGAAGGGCACGGCGCGGCGCGGCGATACGCCCGAAGAGGATCGCGCGCTCGCAGCCGCATTGCGGGACGATGCCAAGCAGCGCGCCGAGAATCTGATGATCGTCGACCTGCTGCGAAACGATCTGTCGCGCGTCGCCGAGCCGGGCAGCGTCGCGGTGCCCGACTTGTTCGCGGTCGAAACCTATCCGACTATCCACACCATGACCTCGACCGTTACCGCGACGCTGGCACCGGACCAGGATGCGATCGATGTGCTGGCGGCGTTGTTCCCCTGCGGATCGATCACCGGCGCGCCCAAGATCCGCGCGATCGAGGCGCTGGCCGGGATCGAGATGGGCAGCGCGCCGCGCGGGCCCTATACGGGCGCTATCGGTCGGCTCGACGCGACCGAGGGGGCGATGTTCAATGTGGCGATACGAACCTTGGTGATCGAGAATGGCGCGGACCATGCGTTGCTGGGCGCGGGTGGCGGCATCGTCGCCGATTCGCGGATGAGCGAGGAATGGGACGAGGCGCAGGCCAAGACCGCGTTCGTCGGCGCCCGCGCGCGCCGCTTCGACCTGATCGAGACCATGGCGTTCGATCCGATCGAGGGGATCGCGCTGCTCGAACGCCACCTCGCGCGGATGAAGGCGAGCGCGGTCGCGTTCGGTTTCGCCTTCGATCGTCATGCCGCACGCAACGAACTCCAGGCCGCGACTTTCCGGCTGCGCGAGGCGAAACGTATCCGTCTAGTGCTGGCGCCGTCAGGGGCGGTCGCGATCGAGGTCGCAGCAATGCCGGCCAAGCCCGAGACGCCGGTCGCGGTGACGATCGCGCCGCTGCCGGTCGCGCCCGACGATTTCCGCCTGCGCCACAAGACCAGTGACCGCGCCTTTTACGACAGTGCGCGTCAGGGATTCGAGACGGTGTTCGAAAGTGACGGCCAGCTGACCGAAGGCAGCTTCACCAATTTGTTCGTCGAGCGCGGCGGCGTGCTGCTGACCCCACCGCTCAGCGCCGGCTTGCTTCCCGGCATATTGCGCGCCGAACTGATCGACAGCGGCCGGGCGGCCGAAGCGACGCTGACGCGCGCCGATCTCGCTCATGGCTTCTTCGTCGGCAATGCCTTGCGCGGGCTGATCCCGGCGAGGCTCGGTTGAGATTAAGATACAGCCCCTAGAGCATGATGAAATCGGTTTGATCCATCTTTAATCACACCCTCACCCTTCCGGCGCTTCGCGCCTCCCTCCCTCTCCCAACGGGAGAGGGAAGGGGCCCGCCGCCGCAGGCGGTGGGAAGGGTGAGGGTGAATGGATCCAGGCATTATCATCTTTAGTCCGTCGCCTCGACCCAGCCGCGCTTGAGTGGCTTGATCGCGAGGAGCGCCAGAACGGCGGCGACGAGGTAGAGGCTCACCCCGATGATCGCGGCGTAGCGCAGCGAATCGGCGCCGTAGCTCGCCTTGAGCGCGTCCGACAGCGTGCCCATCAGCAACGGCCCCAGGCCCAAACCGAGCAGATTGTTGACCAGCAGGAAGCTGCCCGACGCGCTCGCGCGCATCCGCGACGGCGCCAGATGCTGGGCGGCGGTCACGATCGGGCCGAGCCACAGTGTGTTGAGCGCATTGGGGATCAAGAGCAGGAACCAGGCGAACAGCGGATAGGGCGTAAACAATCCGAGCATGAAGGTCGGCGCGGTGATCAGCCAGGCGATGGCGGGCAATCGCGCATACCAGGCGCGGTCAACCGCCCCGAGCCGATCGGCGAACACGCCGCCGAGGAAAATGCCGGTGGTCCCGCCGATCAGCAGCAGCGACCCCATGAACTGCCCGACCTTGATCAGATCGTGATTGGCGGTCCAGCCGTAATGGACGGCGATGATCTTGGGCACCCACAAGGCCAGGCCATAGCCCGCCATCGAACTGCACCCGGCTCCGATCGACAACAGCCAATAAGCCGGCTTGCGGGCAAGGATCGGGATAACCGCCAACACCGGCACCGCGTCGGCATCGGCGACAACGACCGGCCGCGGGCGATCGCGGACCAGCCATAGGAAGATTGGCGCGACGACGATACCGGCAATGCCGACGGTGATGAACGCGGTCTGCCAATTCACCAGCGCAGCGATATAGGCGCCGAGCAGCACTCCCGAGCCGAGCCCGATCGGAATGCCCATCGAATAGATGGCGAGCGCACGAGCGCGGCGCTCGACCGGGAAATAATCGGCAATCAGTGCATAAGACGGGGCAACACCGCCCGCCTCGCCGACGCCGACGCCGAGGCGCGAGAGGAACAGCGACCAGAAGCCGGTCGCGGCGCCGCACAAAGCGGTGAACCCGCTCCACACCACCAGCGAGCCGGCGATCACTTTCGTCTTGCCGACGCGGTCGGCGAGGAGCGCAAGGGGCACGCCCAATACCGAATAGAGGATCGCGAACGCCGTCCCACCGATCGCGCCGAATTGGGCGTCGCTCAAGTGGAGGCTGGCCTGGATCGGCTTGGCCAGGATGCCGAGAATCTGCCGATCGAGGAAGTTGAACGTATAGACGACCAACAGCATCGTCAGCACCAACGCCGGATAGCCCGGCCGCTCGGTCCTGTTCGTCATCGCGACCCTCCCCTTATGAAACGAGCCGGGCACGCGGCTGGCGCACCCGGCTCATCCCCCTTTTAACCTGCCATCAGAATTTGAGCGAGAAGGTTCCGAACACCTGACGCGGATTGCCGTAGAAGGCGGTCGCGATGCCTTCCTTGCCGAGCGTCGGGGTGACGCCGCCGGTCGGGGTGTACAGGATCTGTCCCGTCGCGGCGTTGGCGGCCAGGTACTGATAGCCACCGATCTTGTAATGCACGTCGGTGATATTCTTGGCGTGCACGCCGAACGAATATTGCCGCTTCGACCCGAAGCTGTAGGTCAGATTGGCATCCCAGAGAGTGTAGCCCGGCTGGTCGAGGAACGGGCTTGCGACTTCGAACTGGTGAGTCAGGCTGCGATACGACACCGTGGTCGACGCATTTAGGTCGCCGCTCGCCACTGGCACGGTCCCGCTGAGCGTCCCCGACACCGTCCATTTCGGGGTGTTCTGGAACTGGCGATATTGCGAGACCTCGGTCCCGGTCGGGCCGATATAGTGTTTGTACTTGGGGTCGATATAGCCGAGCGCGCCGGTGAAGGTGATGTTCGAATGCGGGCCGGCGAAATCGCGCGCCAGCACCGCGTTGGTTTCGAGCTCGATGCCCTTGATCTCGGCCTTCGCCGCGTTGGTGGTGATGCCGCAGAAGCTGGCGACGCCGCCGATCGTGCAGGCGACCGAACCCGGGATCTGGACGTTCTTGTAATCGGCGTAGAAGCCGTCGAGCGCCCAGGTCAGCCGCTTGTCGAACGCCGAGCCCTTCCAGCCGATCTCATAGCTGTTGACCGATTCGGGATCGAACGAGAGGTAGTTGTAGATGTCCTGGTACGTCCGGCCGACCGCTGGATTGCTGATCGGTGCCGAGGTGCCCGAGCCGCGCGGATCGAAGCCGCCGCCCTTGAAGCCTTCCGAATAGGACACGTAGAACAGGTGATCGGGGGTCGGCTTGAACGACAGGCTGGCGCGCGGCGTGAAACGCTTGAAGTTGGCCTCGCCGCGGAAATTGGTCGATGCGCCGAGATTGAGCGTCGGATTGCCGCCGAATTCGCTGGTCGCGCCGTAGAGCGGCCCGCCGAGGAAGTTCGCCTTGTAGACGAACGACTTGCGTTGATCCCAGGTGTAGCGACCACCCACCGACAGGCTCAATTGCGGGGTGAAGTCGAACGTGAAGTCGCCGAACACCGATGTCGTCTCGGTGCGCACGTCGCCGGCGGTATAGGCGTCGAGATTGGCGAGCGTCGTATTGAGCAGCACGTCGAACCCGGTCGAGGCCTTGGCGCCGAGATAATAGAAGCCGACGATGCCGTTGACCTTGCTGCTCGACCATTGGAACTGGAATTCCTGGCTGGTCTGCTCGTTGCGATAGACGGCGGGCACGTCGACATCGACCGACGGCGTCGAATCGAAGTCGATCGGGGTGAAGCTGCGGTCCTTGCGCCACGCGCTGATCGACTTGAAGGTCAGATTGTCGGTCAGTTTCGCGGTCGCGGTCATCGACAGGCCGCCCGCCTGGATATCCTGTTTGGGGAAATTGAGCCCGGCATTGGTGTCATAGACGTTGTCGAGCACCGGCGACCCGGTCAGCTTGCCGGCGAACAGGCGATGGCCGTTGCGCGGTGCCGATTTGTCGTGGGTGTAGTCGCCGGTGATGCGGACCAGCAGGCGGCTGTCGGGCGTCTCGAACTCGATCGTGCCGCGGCCGGCCCAGATGTCCTTGTTGTAATTGTCGATGCCGAGATTGCGGTTGCGGCCGAACCCGTCACGAGTCAGGCGCGCGCCCGACACGCCGATCCGGAGCATCGACCCGATCGGTGCCGACAGACTGACGATGCCGTCGGCCTGGTTGTACGATCCATAGGTACCGCGCGCGGCGACTTCGAAATGGTCGGGCAGCCGGCGCGTGACGTATTTGATCGCGCCGCCAATCGTGTTGCGACCATAGAGCGTGCCCTGCGGCCCGCGCAGCACCTCGATCCGTTCGACGTCATAGATGTCGAGCACCGCGGCCTGGGGACGGTTGAGATAGACGTCGTCGAGATAGATGCCAACGCCCGCCTCGAACCCCGGCACCGGATCCTGCTGGCCGACGCCGCGGATGAAGGCGGCGAGCGTCGAATTGGTGCCGCGCGCGTCCTTGATCGTCGTGTTCGGCGTCGTGTTCTGGATGTCGGTCAGGTCGACCGCGCCCATCTTGTCGAGCTTGTCGGCGGTGAAGGCAGTGACCGCGATCGGCACGTTGAGCAGGGTTTCCGACCGGCGCCGCGCCGTCACGACGATATCGGCCGGCGCGTCGGCATTCGCCTGAACATCGTCCGCCGCGGGCTGTGCCGCCGGCGCATCCTGCGCGAAAGCCGGTCCGGCGAACAATGCGGTGACGGCAGCGCCGATATAGAGCGCGCGTGCGTGACGGTGACGAATCATCCCTTCAACCCTCCCAATGATCTATCGTTCGTGCGGGAAACGACCCGGTTGAACGCTTGTTGATCCGCCCTATACTGAAACCTGAACCGGGTTTCAACTTCCGGTGAGACGGGGAGGAAAAGAATGGCCCAGCGTGGCTCAACGGCAACGCCTGTGCTCGGGACCGGCGTTGCCGGTGCCCGGGGGCTCGACGCCACCGCGAGCGAGGGCAAGGCGCCGCGCACCGATCGCGGGCGGCGGACGCTGCGCGCATTGCTCGATGCCGCGGCGGTCGAATTCGGCGAAAAGGGATTTCACGAGGGATCGATCAGCGGGATCACCCGCCGTGCCGGCGTCGCGCTGGGCAGTTTCTATACCTACTTCGATTCGAAGGACGCGATCTTCCGCGCGCTCGTCCGCGACATGTCCGACCAGGTTCGAGATACCGTCGCCCCGGCGATTCGTGCCGCGCCCCATCAAATCGCCGCCGAGCGCGCCGGTTTACTCAGCTTTCTCGAGTTCGTGCGCGGCCACAAGGAAATCTACCGCATCATCGACGAGGCCGAGTTCGTCGATCCGGCCAGTTTCCGCGCGCATTACGCGACCACCGCCGAGCGCATCGAACAGCGCCTGAAGGCCGGTGCCGACCGGGGCGAGATCCGCGACGACGTGTCCGACGTCCATGCCTGGGCGGTGATGGGGATGAACGTGTTCCTCGGCCTGCGCTACGGCGTGTGGGATGAGGACCGCACGCCGGAGGCGGTAGCGGATGTCGTGGCCGAACTACTGAGGGATGGGTTGCGGGCACGGTAATAGTCCGACTACGCCACTCCATAGCCCGTCATGCCCGCTTTCGCGGCGATGACGGGTGGTCTTAACCTTCGAGCGCACGCACCAATTGATCGCGGATCGCTTTAAGTGCCCCGAGATCCACCGGCGAGCCGGGCACCGGAACCGGCGCGACCGGCACATCCGCCGCCGGTGCGGGCGCCACAGCCGCCGCGCGCCCGCGCGCTTCGGCCGCGAGCAATTTCTGCACACCGCGAATCGTATAGCCTTGCTGGTTGAGCAGATCGTCGATCCGCCGTATCAGCGCGACATCCTCTGGCCGGTAATAGCGGCGCTTGCCGGCGCGCTGCAGCGGACGCAATTGTGGGAAGCGCGTTTCCCAATAGCGCAGGATATGCTGAGGCAATCCAGTGTCTTGCGACACCTCGCCAATCGTACGGAATGCGCCAGCCGCCTTGTCGAGCGCGGCCATGCGCTGCTCTGTCAGCCCGCTTCGACGATGCGGTCGCGCATCATCTGACTGGCACGGAAAGTGAGCACGCGCCGCGGCGCGATCGGCACTTCCACACCGGTCTTGGGATTGCGGCCAATGCGCTGACCCTTGTCGCGCAGGACGAAGGTGCCAAAACCCGAAATCTTGACATTTTCGCCGCGCGCCAGCGCGTCGCACATATGATCCAGGATTTCCTCGACCAATTTGGCCGAATCGGCCCTGGATAGCCCCACTTCACGCTGCAGGGCGTCGGATAGATCAGCCCGCGTCAACGTACCTACACTTGCCATTCACACCCTCCCTTGCGTGGCAAAAAGTAGCCGTAACACAATGGAGGAACGCATGAAATGGGCTTAGTTACCCTTAATGGGGCAAGCTCTCGTGCTCGGAACCGGTTACCGCCCACATCGAAGCTATGGCCGGACCGGCACAACCTCAGATGCGGACGACCGCCGCGCCCCAGGTGAAGCCGCCGCCCATCGCTTCCAGCACGACGACCTGCCCTGGCTTGATACGCCCGTCGCGCATCGCAGTGTCGAGCGCGAGCGGGACCGAAGCGGCGGAGGTATTGGCATGCCGGTCGACCGTGACGACCACCTTTTCGGCGGCCAAACCGAGCTTGCGCGCGGTCGCGTCAAGAATACGCGCATTGGCCTGGTGCGGCACGACCCAGTCGACATCGCCAGCAACCAGCCCTGCCGCGACGAGCGATTCGTCCATCACGCTGGCCAGGTTGGTGACCGCGTGGCGGAACACTTCGCGTCCCTTCATCCGCACCTTGCCGACCGTGCCGGTAGTCGACGGGCCGCCGTCGACATAGAGTAGTTCGTTGTGGCGGCCGTCGGCATGGAGCCGGCTGGCAAGAATCCCGGGGCCGTCCTCGGCGACGTCCCGCCCCTCGAGCACCACGGCGCCGGCGCCGTCGCCGAACAGCACGCAGGTCGTGCGATCTTCCCAGTCGAGGATACGGCTGAATGTCTCGGCACCGATCACCAACGCGCAATTGGCGCTGCCGGTCTTGATCAGGCTGTCCGCGACCTGAATCGCGTAGAGGAAACCCGAGCATACCGCGCTGACGTCGAACGCCACGCAATCGTCGATCCCCAGCATCGCCTGGACCTTGGTCGCGGTGGCTGGAAAGGTCTGATCGGGCGTCGCGGTGGCGAGCACGATCAGGTCGACATCGGCGGCCACCTTGCCGGCCTTGACCAAGGCCGCGCGCGCTGCGTCGGCGGCCAGCGTACCGGTGGTTTCGTCAGGCCCAGCGATGTAGCGGAAGCGGATGCCGGTGCGCTCGACGATCCATTCGTCACTGGTGTCGACGGTTTCCGCGAGTTCCGCGTTCGACACGCGCCGCATCGGAAGCGCCGACCCGGTACCGCTGATGACCGCACGCCTCACGCAACTGCTCCTTCGGGTTCCCGCGTCTCGAAAAATTTGAGATCCTCGGCGATCTTGCGCGCCAGATCGTCGCGGACGCTCTTCGCCGCGACCGCGATCGCATTTGCGACGCCGGTTTCGTTAGCGCCGCCATGGCTCTTCACGACGAGACCGTTGAGGCCGAGAAAGACCGCGCCGTTGTGATTGTTGGGATCGAGATGGTGGCGCAGCAATTCGGTCGCCGGACGCGAGATCAGGAAGCCGATCTTCGAGCGCACCGAGCTACTGAACGCGCGGCGCAGGAGGTCGGCGACGAATCGCGCCGTGCCCTCGGCGGTCTTGAGCGCGATATTGCCCGAAAAACCGTCGCAGACGATCACGTCGACATCGCCGCGCGACAATTTGTCGCCCTCGATGAAGCCGGCAAAGGTCAGCGGCAAATGAGTCGCGTCGCGTAGCGCCTGCGCCGCATCGCGAATCTCTTCCGTGCCCTTCTGATCCTCGGTGCCGATATTGAGCAACGCGACGCGGGGACTGGCAAGATCGAGCTGGGTCCGCGCATAGGCCGCGCCCATCACCGCGAACTGCATAAGGTTGCGCGCGTCACATTCGGTATTGGCGCCGAGATCGAGCACGACGGTGTCGTTGGGGCCCAGGCTGGGCATCAGCCCGGCGAGCGCGGGGCGATCGATCCCCTTCATCGTGCGCAGCGAAACCTTCGCCATCGCCATCAGCGCGCCGGTATTGCCCGACGATACGGCCGCGGCGGCGCGGCCCTGCTTCACGAGGTCGATCGCGACGCCCATCGACGTCGTCTTGGCGCGGCGCAGCGCGGCACTCGGCTTCTCGTCACCCTTGATCACTTCGGGCGCGTGGACGATCTCGGAATTCGCCGTCAGATTGGGGTGAGTCTTCAACCCCTCGGCGATCTTCGCCTCGTCGCCGACCAGGAAGAAATGCGTGCCGTCGAATCGGCGCCGCGCTTCGGCGACGCCTGCCAACATCACCGCCAACCCCTCGTCACCGCCCATCGCGTCGATGGCGATCCAGGAGTTGGTGGTCACGCGTCAGTCCCCCCTCAATGGGCCCCGATCAACCTTCGACCGAGACGACCTCACGGCCATTATAATGGCCGCACGACGGGCAGAGATTGTGCGGACGCTTGAGCTCGCCGCAATTCGGGCACTCCTGGAACGCCTCGACCGAGAGGGCATCGTGCGCGCGGCGCATGCCACGGCGGGAGGGCGAGGTTTTCTTCTTGGGAACGGCCATTGCGGCGACAACCTTCAAAAAATCGAATTGATCAGAACGACTAGGCCCGGAAACGTACCGGCGCAACCGAGGGGTCGGCCACGCGCTACAGAGAGTCGGGATGCATCGCGAAGCGTGCGCCTATAGCGATTTGGCGCGCCGTTGCAACCCGCGCGGAGTCGCGGCACGGCGACTAGGCGGCCGCGCGCTTCGCTGGCATAGCATCGCCGCAACAGGAGGGGCATCATGATATTACCGGTAACGCTCGTGATCGCGGCGGCGATCGGCCTGATCAACGTCTGGCTGGCGCTCGGCGTCGGGCGCGATCGGGTGAGCAGCAAGATCATGCTCGGCGATGGCGGCGAGGCGGCGATGACCGCCAGGATTCGCGCGCATGGCAATCTGACCGAATATGCGCCGACCGTGCTGATCCTGATGGCGTTGATCGAATTGGCGCGCGGCCCGAGCCTGTGGCTGTGGATCGTCGGCGCCGTGTTCATCCTGGTGCGGCTGGCGCACGCCTTCGGCATCGTCCGACCGGCGCCCAGCGTATTGCGGATGATCGGCGCGCTCGGCACCTGGGTGGTGATCATCGTCCTGGCGATATGGGCGCTGGCGATCAGTTATCAGGCCGAATGGACGCCGCCGGTGAGATCGATGCAGATCGGTCAGCCCGCGGCGTGATACGGGTCTATTGAGCTGAGCCTTCCCGGCCGGCCGGGCGCGGGGTCGCGCTGCGGCTTGAACCGATTGCGGCCTCGACTTTTGCCGCCAACCCTTCAAGGGAGCGGGCGATGAGTCCGACCCTCTCCCTCCTCTTCGCGTTCGGCGCAGGCACTGTCGGCGGCGCGATGAATGCGCTGGCCGGGGGCGGGACGTTCGCGACCCTGCCCTCGCTGCTCGCGCTGGGTGTCCCCGCCAACGCCGCCAACGCGACCTCCAACGTCGCCTTGCTGCCCGGCGCAGGGATGAGCGCCTGGGCATTCCGCGACGAGCTCGGGCCGGTCGGCGGCGTCGGCGTCCGGACATTGTCGGCGATCACCTTCATCGGCGGGCTCGCCGGCAGTGTGCTGCTGGTGCTGACCCCCAGCCATGCGTTCGACGTGATCATCCCCTGGCTGGTCCTCTATGCCTTCGTCGTCCTCGCGTTCGGCAAGCACGCCGCAGCGTGGCTGCGCGAGCGTGTGACGATCGGGCGCGGCAGCCTGATGGTCGTGCAGATGCTGCTCGGCATCTATGGCGGCTATTTCGGCGGCGGCGTCGGGCTGATGACGACGGCCACTTATGGCCTGCTCGCCGGGCACAGCCCACGCGAATTGTTCGCGCCGCGTACGCTGATGCTGGCGATCGCCAATTTCGCCGCGGCGATCGTGTTCATCGCCGCAGGGATGGTGCGCTGGATCGCGTGCCTGCCGATGTTGGCGGGATCGATCCTCGGCGGCTGGGCCGGCGCGCATATCGGCAAGAGACTACCTGCATCCGCGGTGCGCGTGTGGACGTTGCTGGTGACGGGCGTGACGACGATTGTGTTCTTCGCGCGCGCTTATGGCTAAAGGGAACGTCGATCGAGTGTAACCGATCGGGCGTATCGTTCGAAGGAAGCGATGATGGACGACCCGACCGCTCTTGCCGATCCCCTCACGACTGCGCCGAACGCGCGGAGTGAGACGATCTATCGCCACCGGCTAGCGACGCGCCTGTGGCACTGGATCAACGCGATCACGATCTTCATCATGATCGGCAGCGGCATCGGCATCCTGAACGCGCATCCGCGGCTCTATTGGGGGCAGTATGGCGCCAATTTCGACCATGCCTGGCTCGATCTTCGGCCGTACGGCAACATCCTGCGCTCGGGCTGGCTGACCATCCCGGCGGGGTACAATCTCGCCATCTCGCGGCGCTGGCATTTGCTGTTCGCGCTGGTGCTCGGCTTCGGGCTGCTCGTCTTCATGATCGCCAGCCTGATCAATCGCCATTTCCAGCGCGACCTGCGCGTGCGCGCCAAAGAGATCGGGCCGCGCCATCTCTGGGCCGACCTGCTCGCGCACCTGCGTCTCGACTTCCACAATCCCGACGATCCGGCGGCCTATAATACGCTGCAGAAGCTCGCGTACGTCGTCGCGATCTTCATCCTCATCCCACTCATGATCTTGACCGGGCTGGCGATGTCGCCGGGAATGGACGCGGCCTGGCCGTGGCTGATCGAGTTGTTCGGCGGGCGCCAGTCGGCGCGCTCGATCCATTTCATCGCGGCGAGCGGAATCGTGCTGTTCGTCATTGTCCACCTGACGCTGGTGGTCTTGGCCGGGCCGATCGAGGAAGTGTGGTCGATGATCACCGGCCGCTGGACGTTGCCGGGTGCGCGGTCGTCCGAACCGCCGCCCCCGCCGCTCGCCGAACCGGAGGCCGCAGAATGACTCTCCTCACGCGACGCACGCTCGTCACCGGCGGCGCGCTCGGCGCCGGGCTGCTGCTGTCGGGTTGCGACAAGCTTGCCCAGCAACCCGGCTTTCGCCGTATCCTGTTCTCGGGCGAGAAGATCAACATGGGGCTGCAGCGCGCGCTGATGGGCCGCAACGCGCTGGCGCCCGAATTCCGCCCCGACCAGATGTCGCCGGTGTTCCGCACCAACGGCAATTCCAACCCGAACACCGCCGATTACAACCGCCACGTTGCCGAGAATTTCGCCAATTGGCGGCTGGAGGTCGGCGGGCTGGTCGACCGGCCGCTCCGCCTCAGCCTGACCGATATCGGCGCCTTCCCGCAGCGCGCGCAGATCACTCGCCACGATTGCGTCGAGGGGTGGAGCGCGATCGGCAAATGGCAGGGGCCGATGCTCGGCAACGTGCTGAAGGCGGCGGGGGTGCGCAATTCGGCGCGGTACATCGTCTTCACCTGCGCCGATCTGTGGAGCGGGGCGCCCTATTACGAATCGATCGACATGGTCGACGCTTTCCACCCCCAGACGATCCTGGCCTGGGCGATGAACGACAAGCGCGTCTCGGTCGGCCATGGCGCGCCTATCCGGCTGCGGGTCGAGCGCCATCTCGGCTACAAGAACGCCAAATACGTCATGCGGATCGACGCAGTGGCGAGCCTGGCCGGGATCGGCCTGGGCAAGGGCGGTTATTGGGAAGATCACGTCAATTACGATTGGTATGCCGGAATCTGATCCGGTTAAGTGCGCTTGCGGTCTTCCCGTCGCCGCAATCAACCGATAGCAGCGATCCTCTATGGCCCTGATTGACCTGTTCTTCGAGCGCGCGTTCAAGCGCGGCACGCTGTCCGTCACCTATGCCGACGGCACGACCAAGTCGTTCGGCACCGCGGATCCCGAGTTTCCCAATGTCGCGATCCGCTTCACCACCAAGAGCGTGCCGGGGCAGATCCTGCGCGATCCCGCTCTGGGCGTGGCCGAGGCGTTCATGCACGGCCGGGTGGTGATCGAGCGCGGCGACATCATGCAGTTGCTCTCACTGGCGAGTAAGAACAATCGCTGGGAAGACGCGACCGGCGCGCTCGATCCGGGCCTGGCCGCCAGGGCGGTGGTCGGGGTCAAGCGCAAGCTCGACCAGTTCAACCGCGCGCGGGCGGCCCGCGCCAACGTCAAGCATCATTACGACATCGGCAACGCGCTCTACGACCTCTTCCTCGACGCCGACCGCCAATATAGCTGCGCCTATTTCGTCGATCCCGGCGAAAGCCTGGAACAGGCGCAATTGGACAAGAAGGCGCATATCGCCGCCAAGCTCGCGCTCAAACCGGGGATGCGCGTGCTCGACATCGGCTGCGGCTGGGGCGGCATGGCGCTCTATCTGCACAAGACCTATGGCGTCGACGTCGTCGGCATCACGCTGAGCGACGAGCAGATCGCCACCGCCAAGCAGCGCGCGGCGGACGCCGGCTTTTCGGACCACGTGAAGTTCCAGCTGATCGACTATCGCGAGATGACCGGTACGTTCGACCGCATCGTCTCGGTCGGCATGTTCGAGCATGTCGGCCCGCCGCAATACCGCACCTTCTTCCGCAAGTGCCGCGAGCTGCTGAACGAGAACGGGGTGATGCTGCTCCACACGATCGGCCGCGCCGGCGGAGCGGGAGTGACCGACGAATTCACCGCCAAGTACATCTTCCCCGGCGGCTATATCCCGGCTTTGTCGGAGATTACCAAGGGCTATGAGGGCCTGCGCTACTACATGACCGACGTGGAGGTGCTGCGCCTCCATTACGGCTACACGCTGCAGCATTGGTATGACCGCGCCGTCGCCAATCGCGAGAAGATCATCGCGATGTACGACGAGGTCTTCTACAATATGTGGATCTTCTACCTCGCCGGATCGTGCGTCAGTTTCCTTTACGGCGGCATGGTCAATTACCAGCTGCAGTTCGCGCGCAACCGCGACGCCCTGCCGATCACGCGCGATTATATGGGCGAGGAGGAACGGCGGATCGCGGCGAAGGTTTGAAGGTCGCCACCCGCAAATACTGACGTCATCCCCGCGAACGCGGGGACCCATCTCCTGCGCGGACAGCCAAACCGCATCCGCGGTAAGATTGGAAAGTTCGGGAGTTGGGTCCCCGCTTGCGCGGGGATGACGGTAATGTGCGGCTTACGCCGCCTTGCGCAGTTCCAGTTCGAGCCGGTTCCAGATTTCGACGAGCGCCTTGGTAAGGTCGCGCATCATGGTTTCGTCATGGGCCGGGCCTGGGGTGAAGCGCAGGCGTTCGGTGCCGCGGGGCACGGTCGGGTAATTG